>JAESGW010000169.1_pt1 | contig 130156 bp, 130 predicted proteins | sample 9269791 | NCBI WGS metagenome assembly JAESGW01 (sample SAMN16773120, study PRJNA677053) | algae metagenome | isolation source: Aphanocapsa lilacina HA4352-LM1 and co-occurring heterotrophs from near cave... | place: USA: Maniniholo cave, near Haena, Kauai, HI | collected 2009-07-28
TCAGGCCCCAGAACAACTCCGGATTCTTGGTCATCACCTGCGGGCCGGGCTGGATGTTGTGAATGGTCATCGCGCCGACCATCAGCGCCATCACCACGTTGGACGGCAGGCCGAGCGTCAGCAGCGGAATGAACGACGTCTGCGCGCCGGCATTGTTCGCAGCCTCCGGTCCCGCCACGCCTTCGATAGCGCCCTTACCGAATTCCTCCGGATGCTTCGAGAGCTTCTTCTCGAGCGTATAGGCAGCGAAGGACGAGAGAACCGCGCCGCCGCCCGGAAGCACGCCCAGCATGGTGCCGAGCGTTGTGCCGCGCAGGATCGCCGGAATCATCCGGCGGAAGTCCGCTCGCGTCGGGAACATGTTGGTGATCTTTTGCGCCATCACCGTCCGCTCCCCATGCGGCTCGAGATTCTTCACGATCTCGGCGAAGCCGAAGATGCCCATCGCCAGCGGTACGAAATCGAGGCCGTCGAACAGCTGCGGGATGTCGAAGGCAAAGCGCTGGGTGCCGGTGTTGACGTCGGTGCCGGTGAGGCTCAGCAGCGTGCCGAACAGGATCATGCCGACGCCTTCGATGAACGGCCCGTTCGACAGCACGGTCGCCAATAGCAGGCCGAGGATCATCAGCGAGAAATACTCCTTCGGGCCGAACTGCAGCGCGACCGACGCGAGCGGCTGCGCAAGCGCGGCAATCGCCAGCGTCGCCACGCAGCCGGCAAAGAACGAGCCGATCGCCGCAGTCGAAAGCGCGACGCCGGCGCGGCCGTTGCGGGCCATCTGATAGCCGTCAATGGTGGTCACGACGGACGAGGACTCGCCCGGCAGGTTGACGACGATGGCGGTTGTCGACCCGCCGTATTGCGCGCCGTAGTAGATGCCGGCCAGCATGATCAGCGCAGCATCTGGCGACAGCGCGTAGGTGATCGGCAGCAGCATGGCGATCGTCGTCAGCGGGCCGAGACCCGGTAGCACGCCGATCAGCGTGCCGAGCAGACAGCCGACGAACGCGTAGGCAAGGTTGCTAAGCTTCAGCGCGGTGCCGAAACCGGTGGCGAGGTTGGTGAAAAGATCCATGGTGATTGCTCCCGCCTACCGGAACCAGACTGGCCAAACGGGAAACTGCAGGCTGATCCCGTAGACGAAAACGGCGATGCAGAACACCACCAGCACCACCGTGTTCACGACTGCGCCGAGCCAGGTGAATTCCTGACTGGCGAGGCTCGCCACGATGATCAGTACGGCGAGCGCGATCACCAAGCCGAAGGTCGGAAGCAACAACCCGAACAGCGCCACCGATCCGGCGATCCAGAGCAGCCCCTTGAAATCCCACTTCTCGAGCTTTTCCTGCTTCGCCCTCGGCGCCACCGCGCTGAGCAAGATGCCCACGGCGACGAGCCCCATCAGGATGCTGACCATCCGCGGGAAGAAGCCCGGGCCCATGCGCGCGGGCGTGCCCGTCGCATAGTTGAATGACATCACGAAATAGAAGATCGCGACAATCAAGAAAAGCGCGCCTGCAGCGAAGGCGCGCTGGTTACGGATCAGCATTGCGAACACCCCTCGAACAACTCGCTGCACCCCGCTTGGACGGGGCGCTGCGACCACCCTAGACTATTTCCGCGTCCTGTCCCGAGCGCGGATCGTTTCTTTTGCGCTTAGAATGCCTTTGCGCCCGACATCTCGATCAGTTTCTTCCACTTCACCATTTCCTTGTCGATGAAGGGGTCGAATTTGTCCTTTGTCCAGCCGGTCAGGCGAACCTGACCGTTTTCGTTGAAGTATTTGGCAACGGCCGGGTCTTCGAGCGCCTTGCCGAACTCCGCGCCGAGCTTGGCGACGATCTCCAGCGGCGTGTCCTTGGCGACGAAAATACCGGACCACGAACTGATCTCGGCATCCGGATAGCCGGCCTCGGAGATCGACTGAACCTTCGGCATCACATCGAGCCGCTGCGGCGTCATCGTCACGATCGGCCGCAACTTGCCCGCAGCCTCCTGCGGCATGACGGTGACGGGATAGTCGAAGATGATGTCGGCGACACCTGCAATCACGTCGGTCAGCGCCGGCGCCGAGCCTTTATATGGGACGTGCGTGAACTTGACGCCGGCGACCTGCTGAAACAGCTCACCCGCAAGATGGGTCGTGGTGCCCGCGCCGGCGGAAGCCATGTTCACCTTCTCGGGGTTCTTCTTTGCGTAGTCGACGAGCTCGGCCACGGTCTTGTACGGCTTTTCCGGATTGGCGGTGAGCACCGGCGGCGAAACGCCCATGCCGTGCACGGCTACCAGGTCCTTGCGCGTATCGAAGGAGGTCGTCTTGTACAGCACCGGATTGGTCGCGATCGTGCCCGCGGTGCCGTACACCATGGTGTAGCCGTCCGGCTTCGACTTCGCGACATATTCGGTGCCGACCACGCCGCCGGCACCGGGGCGATTTTCGACCAGCACCGGCTGACCAATTCGCTCGCTCAGGGCCTTGGCGATCACGCGCGCGCCGTTGTCGGTAATTCCGCCCGGCGTGAACGGCACGACCCAGGTGATCGGCCTGCTGGGATAGGCCGCCTGCGCAAGGGCCTCCATGCCCGCAAGCTGTGCGCCTGCAAGCGACACGCCGGCCGCCGCGGCGAACGCCGCAAAGGTCGAGCGAAACTTCATCTGAGACGGCATTAACGTCCTCCGAGTGCCGCGTTGATCGCGGCCTATGTCGCCCATCGCTGTTCAAGAGCGCCTTTTCACGGGGCGAAATTCGCCGCACGCTAAAGGCCATTGAGGGGATGGGCAAGCCTCAATGCTGCTTTCGCATATGCGAATAGTTTGGGTCCGAATGTTGGAACGCAGGAGCCGGCTGTCCGGAGATTCCAGCCGATTATTGTCGACCGGAGTTCCTCGTGGAATCGTTTCCATTCTGGATAGCACAACCACCGCAGCTTCGAAGCGCTCGGCACCGTTCGATTTATGACGAAAGCGCGCCGGTCAGTCTGCGGGCGCAGCGGAATCTTCGATCGGCGTTTCGGATTTCGTCGTTTCGCTTTCGATTGGATCAGTGCGAGCAGCGGGTACAGTGCTTTTGAAATAGGCAACGATCGCGAGAACGTGCCGTGCCGCGCCTTGCGGAGGGCAGCGCGACTGCTCGCGCCGCCGCTCCGCGCAGGCTTGCGCTTAGTCGAGGCTGACGCCGGCCTTCTCCACCAGTGTTTTGAACTTCGCCGTTTCGCTGATGTAGAACTCCTTCAGCTTCTCCGGTCCGAGGTGGCCGAGATTGCCGAAATCGTTGTCCTCGTTGTATTTGACCACGACCGGATCGCGCGACGTCTCGGCGAAGGCCGCCGACATCTTGTTGACGATCTCCGGCGGAGTGCCCGACGGCATCGCGATCGAGGACCAGGCGGTCAGCACGACATCAAGTCCGCGCTCCTTGAAGGTCGGCACGTTCGGGAAGCTCTTCAGCCGGTCCTCGCGCGAGATGCCGAGCGGGATCACCTTGCCCGCCTCGATGTGCGGCCGCATCACCACCGTGTAGTCGAAGATCACGTCGATGGTGCCGGACAGCAGGTCGGCGTAGAGGTTGGCGGACACCTTGTAGGGCACATGCAGCATGCTGGTGCCGGTGGCGATCTGGAACATCTCGCCGATCAGATGCGGCGCGGTGCCGGCGCCGGATGAGCCATAGTTCACCTTGCCGGGGTTCTTCTTCAGGTAGTCGACGAACTCCTCGACCGTCTTGTATGGCTTCGAGGCGTTGACCACGAGCAGCAGCGAGGAGTCGCCCATGCCGTTTACCGGAATGAACGACTTCAGCGGCGTGAACGACAGCTTCTTGTAGAGCGAGGTGAACGTCGCCATCGGCCCGGACGAGGCGTAGAGCATCGTGTAGCCGTCGGGCTTTGCCTGCGCGACATATTCGGCGCCGACGATGCCGGCGGCGCCGGGCTTGTTCTCGACGATCACCGGCTGGCCGATCTTTTCCGACAGCACTTTTGCGACAAAGCGCGCCGAGTTGTCGGTCACGCCGCCGGCGCCGAACGGCACCACCCAGGTGATCGGCCGGTTCGGGTAGGGGGCCTGCTGCTGCGCCCCGGCGGTCGCCGCCGACAGCGCGGTCGCCAGCAAAGCCGCACCAAGCCTGATTATCGTCTTCATCAAATCCTCCCAGCCGCCCGATGCGGCCATCTCTTGAAGTTTCTTGAAGTTGCGCACGCTGACGCACGTGCGTCGAAGTTGTGTGGTCTCTTCGGCCCCGTATTGTGCCGCTGCGCGACTTTGTTCCGCAACGGGAATCTTGTCGCGCAGCTGCACTGGTCTACTGCACCGTCGCGCCCGACTTCTCGACCAGCGCCTTGAACTTGGCGTTCTCGTCGACCATGAATTGCATCAGCTTTTCGCCGGTCAGAGGCGGCATCACCGCGGAGCCGTTGCCTTCGAAGTAGCTGATCACCTCCGGCTTCTTCAGCGCTTCGCCGAACGCCTTGGCAAGCTTGTCCACGACAGGCTGCGGGGTGCCCGCCGCAGCCACGATGGTCGACCAACCCGACAGCACCGCGCCGGGGTAACCCGATTCCTTCAGGGTCGGCACGTTGGCCAGAATCTTCAGCCGCTGATCGCTGGTGACCGCAAGCGCCCGCAGCTTGCCGGAATCGATATGCGGCTTGACCACCACGTTGTAGTCGAACGAGACGTCGAGCACGCCCGCAAGCAGGTCGACAATTTCCGGCGACGAGCCCTTGTAGGGGATGTGCAGGAGCTCGATGCCCGCCTCCTTCTGCAGCAGTTCGCCGACCAGATGGGTGGCGGTGCCGGCGCCGGCTGAGCCGAAGTTGATCTTGCCGGGATTTTTCTTCGCATAGTCGATGAATTCGCCGAGCGTCTTGTATGGCGTGTTCGCATTGACGACCATGATGAGCGGCGACTCGGACATGGTGTGGATGAGCGAGAACGACTTCATCGGGTCATACGAAACTTTCTTGTAGAGATAGGGATTGGTCGCCATCGGTCCCGACGAACCATAGAGGATGGTGTAGCCGTCCGGCTTCGAATGGGCGACATATTCGGTGCCGACGATGCCGCCCGCGCCGCCGCGGTTTTCGACCACCACCGGCTGACCGAGCGTTTCCGAGAATGCCTTGGCGACGACGCGCGCACCGGTGTCGGTGACGCCGCCCGGTGCGTAGGGCACGACCCAGGTGACGGGGCGGTTCGGGAAATCCTGTGCCGTTGCGGCGGAGATAACGAGCGCGGAGAAGAGGGCGCCTGACAGCGTCTTTTTGAGGTTCATCATTAGTTCCAGTGTCGTGGTAACGTTTCCAGTTTGGAGCGAAAAACGCGCTCACCGAGCTCCGATTATACGATGGACGGGCGGGTAGCCGCAATTGGCCGTCTGTTCTGCCTCTGGCGTCGAGATGTGGCCTGGAAGGTCTATTCCGCAGTCGCCCCCGACTTTTCGATCAGCAGTTTGAACTTCGCGCCCTCGCTGAGGTAGAAGTCGCGCGCCTTGTCCTTGACCACGCCCTGCAACACGGTCGAGCCCGCGTCCTCGTAGAATTTGACGATCGCCGGATCCTTGGTGACGCTCTCGAAGACGCTGGCAAGCTTGTCGATGATCGGTTGCGGCGTGCCCGCGGGGGCCGCGAAGCTGGACCAAGATGCCATGATGACGTCGGGGTGACCGAGTTCGCCGGTCGTCGGCACGTCCGGCAGCGAGCTCAGCCGCTTTTCGGCCGCCACGACCAGCGGGATCAGCTTGCCGGCGTCGATGTTGCCCTTGTTCGGCGTGTAGTTGTCGAAGCCGACATCGATGCGGCCGGCGAGCAGGTCGAGCACCGCAGGCGCCGATCCCTTGTAGGGAACGTGAACCATCTTGGTGCCGATGCTCAGCGCCAGCAGCTCGCCGCCCAGATGCTGGGTGCTGCCGATGCCGACCGAGGAGAAGGTCAGCTTGTCGGAATTCTTCTTCGCGTAGTCGGCGAACTCCTTGAAGGTCTTGTAGGGCTTTCCTGGAGGGACCAGCAGCACCAGCGGCGAAACGGCGATCGCCGCGATCGGCACGAAGTTCTTCACCGGGTCGTAGGAAATGTTCTTGTGAAGTTTGGGCAGGATGCCCATCGGGCCTGAGGAGCCGTAGAAGATGGTGTAGCCGTCCGGCTTCGCGTTCATCACCATCTCGGCGCCGATGATGCCGCCGGCGCCGGGCCGGTTGTCGATGACGATCTGCTGGCCGAGCCGGTCGCCGGTCGCCTTCGCAAGCACGCGGGCGGCCGTGTCCGCCTGTCCGCCCGGCGGGAACGGCACCACCCACATCACCGGCCGGTTCGGATAGTCCTGCTGCGCGGCGGCGCCCGCGACGAACGCGAACGTCGCAAGCGCAGCGATGGCGAGGGACCGGATGGTCTTCATTGAAGTTTTTCCTTCATTCTTGTTGTTGGGCGTGGAGGCCTATTCGGGCTCGACGCCGGCGCGGGTGATCAGGTCCTTGTACTTGACGTTTTCCGCGTCGATGAACTTGCGCAACTTCTCGCCGGAATAGCCCTGCAGGATGCCGGCGCCCTGATCGTTGAAGTATTTGATGATCGCGGGGTCGGCCAGCGTCGCGCTGTAGGCCTTTGCAAGCTTGTCGACGATCGGCTTCGGCGTTGCCGCAGGAACTGCGATCGTCGCCCAGCCGGTGAACACCGCCTCCTTATAGCCTTGCTCGACGAAGGTCGGCACGTCCGGCAGCAGCGGCATCCGCTCCTCGCTGGTGATGCCGAGGGCGCGCAGCTTGCCGGCATCCATGTGCGGCTTCATCACCACCGGATATTCCCAAACCACCTGGATGACGCCGGCGAGCAGGTCGGTTAGCGCAGGCCCCGTGCCCTTGTAGGGGACTTGCGTCATCTTGAAGCCGCCGGCCTTCTGCAGCAGCTCCGCCACAAGATGGTTCGACGAGCCGGGGCCGGTCGAATAGTAGTTGATGCCTTCGGGGTTCTTCTTCGCGTATTCGACCAGCTCATTGAAGGTCTTGTAAGGCGCGTCGGCCCGCACCATGAACAGCATCGGTGAGAACGCCATGCCGTGCACCGGCGTGAATGCCGTGAATGGATCGAACGACAGCTTCTTGTAGCGATAGCCGAATGCGCCGAGTGGGCCAGAGGCGGTGTACATGAAGGTGTAACCGTCCGCCTTCTGGTTCAGCACATATTCGGCGCCGACGATCCCGCCTGCGCCCGGCTTGTTCTCGACGATCACCGGCTGGCCGATCTTCTCGCTGAGCACCTTGGCGATGGCGCGGGCGCCGTTGTCGGTCACGCCGCCGGGTGGAAACGGCACGACATAGGTGAGCGCTCGGGTCGGGTAATCCTGGGCGAGGGCGCCGCCGGTGGCGAGCAGGACCGCGGTGAGCGCGGCGGAAATCGTCGTCAGTTTCATTCCATCCTCCCTGAATAATTTTTGCAGTTTGTTGTGAGATTAATCCACTTGCGGACTTCGGCAAGCGCGCGCATGCGCGCAGCACCAATTCCGCAGCGCAATAGCTGGGAGGGCGCGGGCCTCTCTCAGTCCGCGGAGGCGCCCGAGCGCTCGATCACCTCTTTCATCTTTGCCTGCTCCTTGACGATGAAGTCGCGCAGCTTCGTTCCGCCGACATCCGGCATCAGCGTGACGCCCTGATCGTCGTGGTATTTCACGACGGTCGGGTCCTTCAGCGCCTCGTTGAACGCCTTCGCCATCTTGTCGACGACCGGCTGCGGCATGCCGGCCGGGCCGACGATCGTCGCCCACGCGGTGAACTGCACGCCGGGATAGCCGAGCTCCGCCGTCGTCGGCACGTCGGGATGGCTGGTCAGGCGGATCGATCCGGTCGACGCGAGTGGGCGCAGTTTGCCGGCGTCGATCTGCGGCTTCACCACGATCGAGTAGTCGAAGATCAGATCGAGGCGTCCGCCGAGCAGGTCGGTCATCGCCGGCGCCGAACCCTTGTAGGGCACGTGCGTCATCCTGATGCCGGCGTTCGCGTTCAGGAGTTCGGCCACGAGGTGGGCGCCGCTGCCGGAGCCGACCGAACCGAAGTTCAGCTTGTCCGGATTCTTCTTGGCGAAATCCACCAGATCCTTGAGCGTCTTGAACGGCGAATCGGCCGGGACCACAAGGATCAGCGGCGACGATCCGAAGGCGTGGATCAGGGTGAACGACGTCAGCGGGTCGTATGACAGTTTCTTGTAGAGCGACTTGTAGGTGCCGAGCGGACCGCTCGAGCCGTAAAGGATCGTGTAGCCGTCGGGCTTCGCCTGCGCCACGTGCTCAGCCGCGATGATGCCGGCAGCACCCGGCTTGTTCTCGACGATGATCTGCTGACCGAGCTTTTCGGCGAAGACCTTGGCGACGAAGCGGGTGCCCTGGTCGCTGATGCCGCCGGGCGAGAAGCCGACCACCCAGGTGACCGGACGGTTTGGAAAATCCTGCGCAAACGCTGCGGGTGTGGAAGCCGCAAGCGCCAGCGAAACGCCGGCCGCGACAAGGAGATGCCTTGCGAGTCCCATTTGTCCCTCCAATTGCGGCGCTTTGACCGCTTCATTGCGCCCCCGGTCGTTGCTTGCCGGAGTTATGGTCGAGACAGCTTAGTCGAGGTTCTCCGGTTCGCACCATGAATTTGGCGCGAACCGGCAGGTGTCATACACGCAGCGCGGGAATTTTCCGCGGGCTAGCGCAGTTTCACTGCGCGACGATGCCGAGCCGCTTGTTTTCCTCGGCCTTCTGCTGGATTTCCTTGCCGAGCGAGGCGAGGAAGGTGTCGATCGAGCCCTTGTACGGGGACAGGCCGTTGGTCTTCAGGTGCTGCGCCATCGCTGGCGACTTCATGACGTCGCCGAAAACGCTGCGGAGCTTGTCGATGATCGGCTTCGGGGTGTTCGAGCGCACGAACATCGCGTACCAGCCCTGTTCGACGACGCCGTCGTAGCCCATCTCCTTGAAGGTGGGCACGTCCGGCAGGAACGTGCCGCGTTCCTCGGCGCCGATGCCCATCAATTTCAGCTTGTCGGAATCCTTGAACGTCAGCGCGAACGATTGCGTCGCGAAATAGCCCTGTACGTCGTTGCTCATCAGCGCCTGCACGGCCGGCGTGCCGCCGCGGAAGGCGATGTCCTGCCACTCGAATTTCGCCGCGCGCTGCAGCCGGTCGGCGAGCACGTGCGAGGGGGCGCCGGGTCCAAGCATCGCGTAGTTCATCTTGGTCGGGTTCTTCTTGGCGTACTCGACGAACTCCTTGAAGTTCTTCACTGGCATCGCCGCGGGCGTCAGCAGCACGTAGAACTGGTCGCCAAGCATCGCCACCGGGGCAAAATCCTCCATGGTGTAGCCCGGCTCCTTGAGGCCCAGCATGGTGGAGATCATGGTGCCCGAGCCGAACAGGATGGTGTAGCCGTCCGCCGGCGCCTGCTTGGCCGTCTGTGTGCCGATCGCAGTGCCTGCGCCCGGCTTGTTCTCGACGATCATCGTCTGCCCGAGCGCCTTGCCCGCCTCGTCGGCGAAGGCGCGCGAAATGGAGTCGGTGGAGGCGCCCGGCGTGTAGGGCACGATGACGCGGATCGGCCGCGACGGGTAGGCATCCTGCGCGTGGGCGCCGAATGCGCCCAGTGCCAGCGCGAGCGCCGGGAGCGTTACCCGGATCAGTGATGCGATCTTCATAGTCAATCCTCGTTGAGCTTTCAGGCGGTCACGCCGGTTTGAAGCGCGCGATGCCGTGTCCTTGCTCTTCAGCTGGCACGAACGTCAGCGGCTGGTCGATGGTAAGTTTCTCGGCATCGTCGATGACGATGTTGGTGATCATGCGCGGGCCCTCGGCGAGCTCGACCACGGCCACGTTGTAGGGCACGCGGTCTTCGAATGCCGGATGGAACGCGCGGTGGAAGACCACCCAGCTGATCAGCTTGGCCTTGCCGGATGCGTCGTGCCAGGCCCAGTCGGCCTCGAGGCATTTCGGGCACTCGCCGCGCGCCGGCAGCCAGTTGTTGCCGCACTTGCGGCAGTGCTGGAAGGTGAGCTTGCCCTTATTCAGCGCATCCCAATAAGGCTTTGAAGCCTCGTTGATGTCCGGCTCGGGCAGGGTGGCTTTCGGCTTTGCCGCCGTCTGTGCAGTCACGTTCATTGACCCAAAATCAGCGATGCATGGGTGTGCATCACTCCTCCCTGATTGCTGACGATGCAATGCTTTGCGCCTTTGACCTGCAAGGTGGCTTCTCCGCGCATCTGCCGCACACCTTCGTGAATGAGCTGCATGCCGGGCATGCCGGTCTCCGACAACAGCCCGCCGGAGGTGTTCACCGGCAACTGGCCGCCGATCTCGATGTTGCCGCCTTTGACGAAGTCGCCGACCTGGCCCCGCTTGGCAAAGCCATAGTCCTCGAGCGTCATAAGCACGGTGATGGTGAAGCAGTCGTAGATCTGCGCCACATCCATGTCCTTCGGCTGCAGGCCGGCCATCTTGAACGCAGTTGCGGCCGCAACCTTGGCCTGCGTCGAGGTCATGTCCGGCCGCTGCGCCACTTCCCATGATGTCTGCCCGTGGCCAAACCCCAGGATCGGCACCGGCTTCTTCACGCCGAGCTTTTTCGCACGCTCAGCGCTCATGACGACGATGGCACCGGCGCCGTCGCTCACCAGCGCACAGTCGTCGCGGCAGAACGGGGCCACCATCGGCGGCAGCGCCATGTACTCGTCGAGCGTGAGCGCCTTGCGCAGCTGCGCGTTGGCATTCTCAGCGCCGTGCCGGCGCGAGGCGACCGCGACCGCGCCGAGGTCTTCCCGGCGGGTGCCGAGCTCACCCATGTGGCGCCGCGCGATCATCGCGTAGGAGGAAAGCGTCGCGAACCAGCCATAGAGCGCGTCGTCGCCGCGCGGACGGCTGTAGCTTGCCGCCGATCCGGTCTTCGGATTGTCGGCAAAACAAATCACCGCGATCTCGCACTGGCCAGCCTCGATCGCCATGGCCGCATACGAGATCATCATGATGTTGGAGGCGCCGCCCTGATCCCATACGCCGCCGATGCGCGGCTGCAGGCCGGTGGCCTCGGCGATCTTCTGGCCGTACATCAGCTCGAATTTCGAGGTCGGGCACTTCACCCACAGTGCGTCGACGGAATCTTTCTCGACACCGGCATCGGCCAGCGCCTTGCGGATCGCCTCGACGTTCAGCGAGATCGTGCTGCGGCCGGGAAGGGCGCCGAATTTGGTCGCACCGATGCCGGCGATGACGGACTTGCCGCTCAGGTTTGTTGTCATTTTTTCTCCCAAGTCTGCGCAATGACTTTCAATTCAATCTCCACCGTCATGCCCGCGCACGCGGGCATCCAGTACGCCGCAGCATTTGCGATTGAGCCGCTGACGCTCTGGAATACTGGATCCCCGCCTTCGCGGGGATGACGACAGGAAACTGTCGAAACTTCATCACGCTCAGTTCCCCTTGAAGTTCGGTTTGCGCTTCTCGCGGAAGGCCTTCGGGCCTTCCTTGGCGTCTTCGGTTTCGCGCAGCATGCGGCCGATCAGCTGCTCGATGCGCAGGCCGGTGTTGATGTCGGTGTCGCGCGAGCGGATGGCGAGCTCCTTCGCCGCCTGCACCGCGAGCGGTGCGTTGGCGGCGATGCGGGCCGCATATTCGCGCGCCGACTTCATCAGGTCCTTGTGCGGCACGACCTTGTTGATCAGGCCCCATTGCGCGGCGGTCTTCGCGTCGATCGGATCGCCGGTCAGCAGCATCTCCATGCCGATGCACCAGGGCAGCTGCTGCAGGGTGCGCTGGGTGCCGCCGTTGCCGGCGATGATGCCACGCTTGACCTCCGACAGGCCGAACGTCGCGTGCTCGGAGGCAACGCGGATGTCGGTCGAAAACAGCATGGTCATGCCGCCGCCGACGCAAAAGCCGTTCACCGCAGCGATGATCGGCTTCCACACCTCCAGTCCGCGGTTGAGCAGCTGGTCCTTCTGCGTCAGCCACACGTCGGACCAGTTCTGCTTCAAGGTCAGGAAGTTCTTGATGTCCGCGCCGGCGCTGAAGGCCTTGTCGCCCGCGCCGGTGATGATCGCGCAACGGATCTGCGGATCGTCCCGCACGGTCTGCCAGGCCTTCGAGATCGCCGCATAGTGCTCGGCGTCGAGCGCATTGTGCACGTCGGCGCGGTTGATGGTGACGGTGGCAATGCCGTCCTTGTCGACATCCAGATCGATTGACAAAGTCTCTCCCCTATATCTGCTGCGGAGTTTGAATCATCGGAGCTCAAACTTGTCGCCGCTTTTTTGTTTGAGCATGATCTTGTCCGAAAACCGGTCTCCACTTTTCGGGATCATGCTCTCGCTTACCCCCGGTTGCCGAGAAGATTGCGCGCCACCACCATGCGCTGCACCTCCGACGGGCCTTCGCCGATCCGCTTGATGCGCAGCTCGCGATACCAGCGCTCAAGCGGCAACTCCTTGGAGACGCCAAGGCCGCCGAAGATCTGAATGCAGCGGTCGACCACGCGGCCCGCGGTTTCGGTCGCCGTCACCTTGGCGATCGACGCCTCGAGCTTCAGGTCCTGACCGAGGTCGGCCTTCCAGCCGGCCTGCCAGGTCAACAGTCGCGCCGCGCGCAACTCCATCTCGCTGTCGGCGAGCATCCACTGGATCGCCTGCTTCTCCGACAGCCGCGAGCCGAACGCCTCGCGCTGCTTGGCCCAATCGATCGCCAGTTCGAGCGCGGCCTGGGCGATGCCGAGGGTGCCGGCGGCGTAGGGCACGCGGCCCTCGACCAGCCATTTCTCGGCCAGCTTGAAGCCGCCGCCTTCCTCACCGAGACGGTTCTCGACCGGCACCTCGACATTGTCGAAGTGCACCTCGTAGGGCGCATAGGCGCGGATGACGGGGATCACCTTGTAGGAGATGCCCTTCATGTTGCCGTCGACGATAAAGGAGGTGATGCCGCCGCGGCCGCCATGGCCGGTGCGCGCAAACACGATGCCCCAGTCGGCGCCCTTCGCACCGGTGATCCACATCTTGGTGCCATTCAGCACGTAGCGGTCGCCCTTCAGCACCGCCTGGCACTTGATGGCGCGGCCGGGGTCGGCGCCGCCGGACGCCTCGCTGATGGCGAAGAAGGCCTTCTTGCCTTCATTGACGCTGGTGAGGCCGTATTTCTCGATCTGGTACTTGCTGCCAAGCCAGATCACGTTGGGCGGATCGGAGCCGAATGCATTCAGCGCCGGAATGTAGGCGCCCATCCGGCACTTCGCGGCTTCCTCCGCAACGATCGCCTGGCCGAGCAGGTTCAGTCCCGCGCCGCCATATTCGCCCGGCGTGCGCAGCATCCACAGGCCGAGCTTCTTCGCCTTCGCCTGCAGGATTTTCAGATCTTCCGGCGCGCACTTCACCGCGTCGTGCTCGAGCTTGTCTTCGACCGGCTTCACCTCGTTGACCATGAAGCGGCGAACGGTGTCGCGCAGCTGCTGCAGTTCCTCCGGCAATTCCCACGCGCCGAGACTCGAGGTTTTTTGCTTTTCGCTTTTGTCGAGCATTAGATGTCTCCCGCCTTGCGAAGGTCTTCGATCTCAGCCTTCGTCATTTTCAGTTCGCCGCCAAAGATTGCATCGATGTCCGCACCCATCTCGCCCGAGGCCTTGTAGTCGGGCTGCTTCACGCCGCCATAGTGGATCGGTGAGTTCATCACCACGAGTTTGCCGTACTCGGGATGATCGATGTCGTGGATCATGTTGCGCTCGCGCAGGTGCGGGTCGGCGAGCACCTCATGCAGGGTGCGTACCGGCGCGCAGGCAGCTCCCGTCTTGTTCAGCAGCTCGAACAGCTGCATGCGCGTGTATTTGGAGGTCTCGGCGTTGATCTCGTCGTCGAGCCGATCCATGCGTGCCACGCGTTCGGCCAGCGGATTGTATTGCGGATCGATCGCCCAGTCCTCGCGCTTCAGCGCCTTGCCGAGTGCGACCCAGTGGCGCTCGTTGTTGCAGATGATCGCAACGAAACCGTCGGAGGCTTTGTAGACATTGTAGGGCGTGAGCGACATGCCGCCATGGCGGTTGCCGGTGCGGGCGATGTAGTTGTCCTTGGTCGAGACGGCGAGCGCCAGGTTCGAGGCGAGCGTCGGATAGATCGCCTCCATCATCGAGACTTCCGTGGTCAGCACCTGGCCGGTGCGCTCGCGCGCAAACAGCGCGGTCATGATCGAGCAGTAGAGATGCGTGCCGGCGGCGAAGTCGACCAGCGCAGGCCCGGCCTTCACCGGCGGGCCGTCCGGGTATCCGGTCGAATCCATGATGCCGGAGACGGCCTGCACGGTGAGGTCCATTGCCGGATAGTCGCGGTAGGGGCCGTGATTGCCGTAGCCGGAGGTCTGGGCGACGATCAGGCGCGGGTTGATCTCGTTAAGTTTCGCCTTCGAAAAGCCGAGCCGGTCCATGACGCCGGGGCGGAAGTTTTCCACCAGCACGTCAGCGGTCTTCAGGAGCTGCGTGAGGATCTCCGCGCCCTTCTTCGACTTCAGGTTCAGCGTCACGAGACGCTTGTTGGCGTTCAGCATCGCAAACGGCAGCGATGCGCCGGTGTTTCCGTTGCGCTTGCGCAGCGTCTCGCCTTCCGGCGGCTCGACCTTGATGACCTCGGCGCCCGCCATCGCCATCAGGAAGGTGCAGTAAGGGCCGCTGTAGATGCGGGTCAGGTCGATGACGCGGATGCCTGCGAGCGGAAGGTTTGCTGCGGCATGCTTCGACGCGGCGGCCTGCGCGTCAGACGCGATCTTGTTCATGAAGGGCGATTCCTGGGTTCTGCGAAGGGTCGCTAAGGGGGTTCTTATCGTTCTATTATTTGGAACTTTGTTCTGTAACAGGGTCGGGGAGCGGGGCGTTGTTGTCAAGCATTCGGACCGGAAGGAGCCATACGCGATATGTCGCGCCGGTATGCAGAAAAGCGTTCCATGATTTAGAACAATGTTATAGAGTGCGGCGCATGGATACGACAATTGCAAAGGGGTTGCGGCTCCTCAACCGCATCGCGCACGCGGATGCGCCGGTCGGCGTCACTGCGATGGCGAAGGAGATGGGGCTCGAGAAGAGCAACGTGCATCGCACGCTGACGACGCTGATGACGCTCGGCTACGTGCAGAAGGACGGCGCGACCGGACGCTATGGCCCGACGCTGAAGGTGTGGGAGCTCGGCATGAAGGTGGTCACGCGGCACCCGATGGTGCGCGCGGCGCGACCGTTCATGCAGATGCTGCACCAGCAGACCCAGGAGACCATTCACCTGACGATCCTCGACGGCGCCGACTGCATCTATCTCGACCAGATCCGCGCGCCGGTGCCGGTGCGCATCACGCCGGTGCCAGGCCATCGCGTGCCAGCGATCTTTCCGGCCTCGGGCAGGGTGCAGCTGGCGTTCCAGCCGAATGTCGAAGAGATCATCAACGAGTTCCGCGCCACGCATCCGCGCGGCAAGGAGATCAAGGTTGCTGCGACGTTGAAGGAGTTCGCGATCATTCGCCAGCAGGGCGTGACCTTCACCGAGAGCGGCTGGAGCCACGGCATCAACAGCATCGCCGGCGCAATCATCGGCCGCGACGGTGTTGCGGCGGCCGCCATCGCCGTGTCCGGCCCGGCCGAGCGCCTGACCCGCGAGCGGATGGAGGCGTTGTCCGACCAGGTGCTGAATGCGTGTACGCAGGCGGGGGATACGCTGCGGGCGTCGTGATGGTCCGTAGCCCGCATGAGCGCAGCGATATGCGGGCTGACTCCACGGCAAGAATCCCGGATATCGCTTCGCTCATCCGGGCTACGACACCTGTGTTCGTTGAACCGCATTGCCTCCTACCTGATTGCAGACGCGCATCATCGCCCCGTGTTCACTCCGGCCTCAGGGCATGCCGGTCGTCTTTCTCTCGCATCCCCTGGAAAGAGGGCGTGCGGAACACAGGGCGAAAGGCCGCGCCCGCGGCACCCGTATGCTTGTCGCATCCGGGCAAATCCGTATGCCAACGTGCGGCACACGGCGATGATCCAGCCCATCGCTGGACTGAACCGGACCACAGACGAAGCTCTCGCCTGCGTTCCGCACGCGCCGGATTAACGGCTTGCCGGATTCCAGCGGGAGCCGAGCCCGGCTCCGACTTGACCGAATACGGAGGACCTCACCGTATTGCTGGACCGCTTGGGCCGTCCGCCCTCGGCGCCGGTCATCGTCCCTTTCCGCGTCCACGCCTCATCACCGCGACGCAAATCAGGCCGGCACCGCGACGGACCCGTCGCAGCCGCTCCGAGACGCTGACGAATGCGCACTCGCCCTCCCACCGGAGCGGATTTGGGACTTATATTCCTGAAAAATAGGATTGGCAATTTCGGATTTATGAGAATTCGAAGACTGCTGACAGAATCTGGTTTGCCGCGCCCGCCGTCCTCCTCATCGCACGCCGTACCGCGCCAATTCCTCTGCGATATTCGGGTGAATGGCCAGCGCCGCGGCGATGTCCGCTGCGCTCCCGGCGCTGTCTCCCTTCATTCGCTTGGCAACGCCGCGGCCATAGAGCGCTGGCGCAAGCTTCGGCTGAGCGCGCAGTGCCGCATCGTAGTCGGCGATGGCGTCGTCAAGCGCGCCTCTCCTGAGATGAACAACGGCTCGGCTGTCGAGGGTCGGTGCGTAGTTCGGGCGAATCCGCAGCGACTCGTTGCAGTCCGCCAAGGCCTGGTCCAAGGCGCCGGTGCCAACACGGGTATAGCAGCGCTCGTTCAGCAAGGAAGAATTCTCAGGCGCAACCTTCAGGGCTTCGTCGAGGTCCCGAACGGCACGTTCAAATTCCCCCTTTCTGCTGAAAATGCTCGCACGCATGTGCAAGCGGCTTACACCCTTGATACTTGCGGTAAGTTCGATCGCGCGATCGTAATCCGCGTTTGCTCGCTCCTTGTCGCCTTTCTGTTCGTATGCGAAGCCACGCTCGACGTAGCTACGAGAGCAATCAGGATCGATTTTGATCGCCTGATCGTAGTCTGCGATCGCGCGATCATGGTCCTGCTTCCGCAAATGCACGAATGCGCGGAGTGAGTAAGCGACGGCGTTGTCGGGAAACAGCTCGATCGCTTTGTCTGCGTGCTCGATCACCCGGTCATACTCCTGCTTGGTCCCATAGACCCATGCCAGGCTGGTGAAGGCAGCAGACGAGCGCGGTTCGATGGTCAGCACATGCTGGAAGTCCTCGGCAGCACGATCCGGCGCTCCCAGTCGCGCATGCGCCATACCCCGACCCATGTAGTAGGTCGGATTTTCAGGGTCGGCCTCGATGGCTTGCGCGAACTGTCGGGAGGCCTTTTCGTAGTCACCCGAATTCAGATGAACGTGAGCCATCCCGTAGAAGCGCGCGCCCTTCGGAACCATCAGAGGGTCTTTTTTCTTTGTCGACAAAGCGGCCCACGGCGGGCTTCGACAACCAGAATAAACTTCGGGCGCATTCTGGGCCCGGGCGACTTCACTTCCGGCGCCAGCGACCAGCAACGCCGTCAGCAGACATGACACGAATACGTCCCGGCCCGGCGGACGGCGGCTGGTGCGAATTACAAAAGTGAGTTGATGCGTCGTGTCATGTGGTCGCGTCAGAACGGATGCCTCCAAATTTCCGGCGTCCTAGATGCGCAATCCATGAAGGTAATGCAACCCTTGCGCGACTTGGACCGCGGCGTTGTGACAGTTGGATGAAGCAGTCACGAAACTTGCCGGAGAGCTTCTGCCTGATAGAGCGCGATGAACCCGCGAACCAAGTGAGAGCACGAGCAGACGAGGCGCCCGAACACCCGCCGGCCTTCAAGGCAGAGGTGGCGCTGGCCGCGGGATCAAGGCAATCTAGAAAGCCTCCGCTGAACTAGAATCGAGGCTTAAAAGTCGAGTGCGAGTATCGCACGTTGCGCACGGCAAGAAGGGCGTTTTCTACGGTCGCTTAGTTAAAGGGTGCTGGGGACATAGGCGGTGATTCAAGAAATCCTCGATGCAATTCAAGACCCGGAGCGTGCGGGTGAGCGCCTCAATGAGATTGCAGATCAATTTCGACTTGGCCGCAACGTAAACGACATCATTCCACTTCTGGACTCAGAAGATGCCGAACTGATCTCTCATGGTGCATGGATTCTTGATGAATTGCATTTCCAGCTTTACGGCTTCGACCGGTTCCTCTCCCGGCTGCGCAAGCTTACCGACCACGAAGATCCCATAGTGCGATTTAGCGCCTTTGGCGCTTTATTTCCGGCACTGAGGCGGGAGGACGCCAGCACACGCGAGCTGTTGGCAAGATTGCGCAATGATCCCAACGAAGGTGTGCGAAGGAGCGCGGAAGCTGCCGCAGCGCAGCTTTCATTGGCGTAGAGAGCGAGATTTCAGCCGTCGTCGGTCATTTTTTGGCTGTCGCGATAAGCCTGCAATATGCCGGAGCGTCGCGCTTCTGGGGCGACATGAAGAATGATCGTTTCGCTCAGGTCGACGTCGGGGTGAAAGGCGCAATTGCCAGTGAACCATAGCGCTTCTGACAACGGTTCGTTGTGATGCCACGTCGTCATCACAAGACGGTCGTCCGGAATGTCGCCGAAGTTGAAAGCTTCGAGATTCGCCCAATCAACGCTATCGTGCCACGCCTCGCAATCAATGCCCCACGCGACCGCGTAGAGGCACCCGCTTTCTGTGAGCCACAGAGCAACCTGATTGCGCCAAGCTTCGCTGACGACCTGATCGGCGATAATGATCGCTCGAAATGGTCTCGACGCAGATTCAGGCGGTGGCTCCTCCGGACGAAGATGCAGATACCAAGGCTCCATCGGATGAGGCTTCTGCTTGGGGTGCTCCCCTTTACTGACCGGACGCCTGTCCAAAAGCTGGCGGCTTCCACACCAACTCGCTATCGGCCAGACCTGAGCGATTTACCGTCACCCGAATGCCCGTCCTGATCCGCCGGCGCAAGATGTCGCTGCGATCCGGATATGTCCGAAGCAACGCGCACTGTTGGAGCTCACCCAACCGAGCGCGGGAGATTCCCAGCTCCGATGCAAGCAAGCGATCCAGGCGCGCGCTGGTCGGCAACGGGACCGAAAGTTCGATTTCCAGGTGCTTCCAATCGGGAGCGTCGCGCAGCAACTCCTTTCGAACCTCGAATTCCGGAAACTCTTCGATCCTTTGAGATTTGCGCCTGAGCGCTTCGAGATTAAACGTCTCCCCTAGAATCCAATCGGGATCGTTGGCCTGCAGTGCTTCGAGCACAGCGGGATTGATGTCGCGAACATTCCGGCGTTCGAAAATCGGACGGTTCCAGGTTTTCGCCGCCGCGACCGAGATGAGCGCGAAAGATAGGAGAGGCGGTCGCGGATCTTCAGGTAGGAGTAATTTGCGGCGAAGCCTCGCGCGGGAAGCTCGATCGCCGTGATGATCTCGTGCGGCTGCAGGTTGGTGTCGACATTCGGCGTATCGCCGGGGAGCCGGTGAAACTCCTCGAAGGCGATCGTGCGCTGTCCTGCCGGGCCCGTCACATGCACTTTCGCATCGAGGGCCACGAGCGCCACGCAGAGGTCGGAGGGATGGGTGGCGATGCAGGCCTCGCTCGCACCCAGGATCGCATGGATCCGGTTGAGGCCCTTGAACGCCGAACAGCCGCTGCCGGGCTCGCGTTTGTTGCACGGCGTGGCGATGTCATAAAAATAGGCGCAGCGCGTTCGCTGCATCAGGTTGCCGCCGGTGGACGCCATGTTGCGCAACTGCTGCGAGGCGCCGGCAAGGATGGCGCTGCCGACCAGCGGATAGCGCTCGCCAATCAGTGCGTGATAGGCGAGGTCGGAGTTCGGTACGAGCGCGCCGATCCGCAGGCCACCGTCCGGCGTTGGCTCGACGCTTTTGAGCGGAAGCCGACTGATGTCGATCAGCCGGAGCGGGCGCTCGACATCGTCCTTCATCAAATCGATCAAGTTGGTCCCGCCGGCAATGAATTTCGCTGCGGGAGAGGCGGCGATCTGGCGGACCGCGTCGGCGACGTCGCTTGCGCGTGAGTACTGGAAGTTGATCATGATCGCCCCATCGCTTGCTGGATGGCTGCTACGATGTTCGGGTAGGCGCCGCAGCGGCAGATGTTGCCGCTCATGAGCTCGCGGATCTCGTCGGCGCTCTTCGCTTTGCCTTCGGCAATCAGGCCGACGGCCGAGCAGATCTGTCCCGGCGTGCAGTAGCCGCACTGGAATGCATCATGGTCGATGAAGGCCTGCTGCACCGGGTGAAGCGCGCCGTTGGTCGCGAGGCCTTCGACGGTGACGACCTGTGCGCCGTCCTTCATCACCGCCAGTGTCAGGCAGGAGTTGATACGCCGGCCGTCGACGAGGACGGTGCAGGCCCCGCACTGGCCGTGATCGCAACCCTTCTTGGTGCCGGTGAGGTCGAGGCGATCGCGCAGTGCGTCGAGCAGGGTGGTCCACGGCGCGACGTTGAGCGTCGTTTCCTTGCCGTTGACCGTCAGCCTGATTGCGAGCTTTTCGGGAGCGGGTATAGCGCCCTGTGCGGGCTGCAATGCGGTGGCATGCGCCATCTGCGCCTCCGTTCTTCGAACGCGCCGATCATCGTTGGTCGGCGAAGGCTCTCTCTAACCGCGAGTTGATACGAGACGGTGTCAATGCGGCAGGCAATTACTGCAAAATTTGTCCAACTTTTTTTCGCCGACACGAATTCAAATTTTGCGCGAACAGCTAACAACCGCCGTCGGGCCAGGTTCCTCTCACAATTTCGAGATGCAAGTCTGCTCATTGATAGGGCACGGGCTTGCGGTGTGCGATTTTGGCAACGCCGTTCGACAAATCGTCGATCTCGCTTCCATGTGATCGTGCCGTGACAGCGATCGACATATCCCGTTCATCGATATGGGTTTTATCCGACCGCGACGAAGCGCATCGGCTTGGGGCGCACAGATTTGGAGTTTCGAAATGACGACAATGAGGGGGCTGCTCATCGCCTCTGCGGCAGGTCTGACCACAATCACAGCGGCGCATGCAGCCGATCTTCCGGTCAAGGCCAAGCCGGTCGAGTATGTGAAGATCTGCAGCCTGTATGGCTCGGGGTTCTACTACATCCCCGGTACCGACACCTGCATCCGGATCGGCGGACACATCCGCGCCGAGGTGTCGTTCTTCGGACGCGGTCTCGGTGACCAGTCGTGGTTTACCGGCGACGGGCTTTCGACCAGGACGCGCGACCGCGACGTGTTCTACACACGCAGCCGGGTCTACACCAACGTCGATACCCGCACGCAGACGTCGTTCGGCACGTTGCGCACGTTCTCGGTCGTTCGTGCTGAATTGGCGACGCCGACAGGCCTGGCCGCAGCCACAGGTGCGATCAACATCGACACCGGCATCATCCAGTGGGGCGGGTTCACGATCGGCCGCACCGAGGTATCGTTCTTCGACCACCCATGGACCAAGGCGTTCAAGTGGGGGCAGGGTGGATCCTACGGGTGGTCCGACACGAGCAGCGGCCGTTTCGTTGCGGCCTATACGCATCAGTTCGGCAACGGCATCTCCGGCACGCTGTCGGTTGAAGACAACAAGCATCAGAAGCGCGGCAACTACAACGGCGCCAACGCGCTGTCGTTGCTGGGCATCAGCAATCCGAGCGTGGACACCCGCGGCGGCAACACCTGGCCGGAGATCGTCGGTCAGTTACGCATCGAGCAGGTCTGGGGCGGCTTCCAGCTGTCGGCCAACCTGGTCAACAATCATGTCGCCTACAACTGCGGCGCCGCCTCGGGCACGACCACGGTTCTGGCCGGCGGCTGCTCCGAACTCTCGGGCCATCCGTCCGACAAGGTCGGCTACGGCGTCAACGCGGCGATGAAGATCAATGTCCCGACCGGCGTGAACGATGCGTTTTACATCGGGGGTACGTATTCGAAGGGCGCAACGACGGATACCTTCCGCAACAATGGCGCGGGTTCGGCGTTCGGAATCTATGGCGGCTCGGACAGTCCCGCCCTCTACGGCAGCATCACCGGCTCATATGTCTGGGATTCGGTTTACAATTCGGCGACCGGCGTCGGCCAGCAGTTGACGACCGCTTACGGCGGTACGATCGCGTTCGAGCACGGCTGGAACGCCGAATGGCGGACCTCGGTGTTCGGCGGCGCAGAGGTGATTGACTACAATTCAACTGCGAACGCGATCCTGTGCGGCAAGTTCGGTGTTGGCGCAGCCGCCGGCGGGGGCGGAGCGGCGGCATCGGCCGCGACCGGCACGCTGACGACGACCGGGTGCAACTTCGACTACCGCGTCGCAGGCGTCGGTACCCGGACCTTCTGGACGCCGGTCAAGGACCTGACGATCGGCGCTGAAGTCACGTGGTCGAATCACCATGTGAGCCACGCTGCCGGCACCGTCTACAATCAGCCGGCAATCTCCGGCTTCAAGCCGAACGCCAGCTACGAAGTGCGCGACCAGAACGTGTTCTCAGGAATATTCTCGGTTCGCCGCTACTTCTGATCGGCGCAGAGTACTGATGCAGCGAAGCGCATTGCGCTTCGCTGCATGCCGGCTAAAACGAAGGTCTCTGTAGCCCCGCGCCAAGAGACCGAACCATGCCGCTGCCTTCTTCTGCCGTTCCGCGCAAGCACATCCATACGCGTCGCATCGTCTGCGAAGCGTACGAGCGCGAGGACGGCCTGTGGGACGTCGAAGCGAACATGACCGACGTCAAGACCTACGACACCGAGCGCGGCAGCGCCGGAGAGCCTCTGCACAACATGTGGGTGCGGCTCACGCTCGACACGACATTCGTCATTCACGGCATCGAGTCGGCGATGGACGCGTATCCGCAAGGTGCGTGCCCGCACGCGGTGAACCCGATGAAGGAGCTGGTCGGCATCAAGATCGGCGCCGGCTGGCAGGGCGAGGTTCGGCAGCGGATCGGCGGGGCGCTCGGATGCACGCACCTGCGCGAGCTGCTTGCGCCGATAGCGACCACGGCGATGCAGGCGATGGGCGGGGTGCTGCGCAGCCGCGGGACCGGCCAGCCGCGCCAGGGCAAGGGGACGTGCTACGCAAAGTCCGACGAGACGGATCGGGCGCGGTACCGGGAGACGTTTCGGCAACGGCACGCCGGGGCGGGGACACCCGTAAGCTGACGCGCACTGCCGGCTGCAGGCAGGCCTGGTGATCGCAAGCGTGTCCTCGCCAGATCAGCGATCGACGTGACGACTGGCGCCTCCCAAACGCGGACCGGACGTGATTGAACCGGAAGTGCGCCCTGGCGATCACGCGAATCGTCGCCCGGAACAGGCATAAAATCCAATGAGCCAGGGCAGCCGAGACCCCTCCGGAACGCTCCGGAAGACTGTCTTTGGGGAAATAGCCCGATCAGGTCACGACGCCGTCGATGGAAGCCTGCGGCGCTTCACGGGACGTGAATCTTCCCCGGCCATGTGATTGGTCCGGCTCATGATTTTGAGACGGCAACGCGCGCACCCCTGCCCAAATTTTCACCGATGCGGTGAAAAAAACATCAGCTTTTTCATGCGCTTGTCGCATTCGGACGCGTGCCATTTCTACAACACTCGTCGGCAAAAGGCTTGCGTGACCCGGTGTACGTATTGCGCCCCAGTGGCGACTGAGCCAATTCTGCATCCGCGACGAAGGGGCAGTCCCGAGTCGTTCACTCGGCTTCGCCGAGCTCGTGACGTCTGGGGCATGCGGACGGAATGGTGAGCGTGAACGACGTGCGCAATTTTGGAGGTTGCAAAATGAATATCGTGAGGAGCCTACTCCTCGGCTCCGCGGCGGGACTGGCCGCGATGACGGGGGCGCAGGCGGCCGATCTTCCTGTAAAGGCCAAGCCGGTCGAATACGTGAAGATCTGCTCGCTGTACGGCGCTGGATTCTACTACATCCCGGGCACGGACACCTGCATTCGTATCGGCGGTCACATCCGCGCCGAAGTGTCGTTCATCGGCCGCGGCGGCGGTGACCACACGATCAGCGGCGTTGGCGACGGATCGACGACGGATACCCGCGATCGGGACATTTTCTTCACCCGCAGCCGCGTTTACACCAACGTGGATACGCGCACGCAGACGGCGTTCGGCACGTTGCGGACCTTCTCGGTGGTCCGTGCCGAATTGGCTGGGCCCACGGGCTTGGCGGGTACGGCGGGTGCGATCAACATCGACACCGGCTTGATCCAGTGGGGCGGCTTCACGATCGGCCGTACCGGCGCGTCGTTCTTCGACACGCCTTGGGTCTACGCCACCAAGTGGGGCAGCAACGGTTCGTACGGCTACTCCGATTCGACCAGCGGCCGATTCGTCGTGGCCTATACCCATCAGTTCGGCAACGGCATCTCGGGCACGCTGTCGCTGGAAGACAACAAGCATCAGAAGCGCGGCAACTACAACGGCGCCAACGCTCTCTCGCTCTTTGGCTCCGGCGCGGCGACCGACACCCGCGGCGGCAACACCTGGCCCGAGATCGTTGGTCAGCTCCGCATCGATCAGGCCTGGGGTGGTTTCCACATCGCGGCTAACGTGATGAACAACCACGTCGCCTACAACTGCGGCGGCGTTTCGGGCACGACGACGGTTCTGGCCGGCGGCTGCTCCGAACTCTCGGGCAATCCGTCCGACAAGGTCGGCGGCGGCGTCAACGCGGCGATCAGCTTCAAGCTGCCGACCGGCGTCAACGACGCTCTGTACATCGGCGGTTCATGGTCGAAGGGCGCGACCGCTGACACGTTCCGCAACAACGGCCTTGGCTCAAACCCCGTCCAGTACGGCGGCACTGACCTCGGCGGTCTGATCTACGGCAGCATCACCGGCGGCTACATCTTCGACTCGGTGTACTCCTCGACGCCACGCGCTGGCGCAGGCTTGGCGGTTGGCCCGGTTGGCCAGCAACTGACGACCGCTTACGGCGGAAACATCGCCTTCGAACACGGCTGGAACGCCGAGTGGCGGACCTCGGTGTTCGGTGGTGCTGAGTTCCTGGACTACAATTCGACGGCCAATGCGATCCTCTGCTCGCGCTTCGGCGTAGGCAGCGCGAGCGGCTCGTTGATCAACGGCGCCGGCGTCAACATCTCCAACACCGACGGCTGCAACTTCGACCTCCGTATCGCGGGTGCTGGCACGCGGACGTTCTGGACCCCGGTGAAGGATCTGACGATCGGCGCCGAGTTCCAGTGGGTTAACATCCACGCCAAGCATGCTGACGGCGCTATCCTCGCACAGCCGACGATCTCGGGCTTCAAGCCGAACGCGCTGTACGAGATCAAGGATCAGAACGTGTTCTCGGGCATGTTCTCGGTTCGCCGCTTCTTCTGATCGGCATAAGACGTAACAAGCCGCCGGCAGGGAAACCTGCCGGCGGTTTCTTTTTTGCTTTTTTCCTCGGCCTTCCCCGACCGGCCTGGCGATCGGTAGATCTGCGATCGAATCGGGAAATCAGCGCAAGCCCTTGTATTTGCTGTTTTGACAGGTTGTGCACTGCACTTTTCACGTGCCATTTGTGCAACACCATTGGGCAATCTGTACGTGATCGTACGGTTTCCGTTGCGCCTCTGTACGGTTCCGAGCAATTCTAAATTTGCGACAGAGGGGGCATCCCGAGTCGTCCCGTCATTGTTTCGCTCAAGTCGCTCGCGCTGAAGCGGGGGTCCGAGAAGCGCGAAGCGGGTGGGAGAAACAGAGCACACTTGGAGGTTTGAGAATGAAGACGGTTATGAGCCTACTCCTCGGCTCGGCGGCAGGATTGGCCGCATTGACGGGGGCGCAGGCAGCCGATCTTCCCGTGAAGGCCAAGCCGGTCGAATACGTGAAGATCTGCTCTCTGTATGGCGCGGGATTCTATTATATCCCGGGCACCGACACCTGCATCCGCATCGGTGGTCACATCCGCGCGGAAGTTTCCTTCAACAGCCGCGGCACCGGCATCCAGCAGTGGAACGTCGACGGCTCGGGCAACGCGACGCAGACCCGTGACCGGGACTTTTTCTTCACCCGGTCGCGTGTGTTCACCAACGTCGACACGCGCACGCAGACCGCGTTCGGCACGCTGCGCACCTTCTCGGTGGTTCGCGCCGAGGTCAACACGCCGACCGGCCTGGCAGCCAACCCGGGGATCGTCGCCATCGACGCGGGCATCATCCAGTGGGGTGGCTTCACGATCGGCCGCGCCGGCACGTCGTACTTCGACAATCCGTGGCAATACGCCTTCAAGTGGGGTCCGAACGGCGGGTATGGTTGGCCCGACACGGCGGGCGGTCGCTTCGTTGCGGCCTATACCCACCAGTTCGGCAACGGCATCTCCGGTACGATCTCGCTGGAAGACAACAAGGAGCGCAAGCGCGGCATCTATAACGGCGCCAACGCTTTGACCTCCTTCATTGGTGTGGGTGTGCAAGGAACGGTGCCGGGGGTCGATACCCGCGGCGGCAACACCTGGCCCGAGATCGTCGGCCAACTGCGCATCGATCAGGCCTGGGGTGGTTTCCACATCGCCGCCAACGTGATGAACAACCATGTCGCCTACAACTGCGGCGCGACGTCGGGCACGACGACGGTTCTGGCCGGCGGCTGCTCCGAGCTCTCGGGCAACCCGTCCGACAAGGTCGGCGGCGGCGTCACTGCAGCCTTCCGCTTCAACGTTCCGACCGGCGTCAACGACGCACTGTACATCGGCGGCACGTGGTCGAAGGGCGCGAGCACCGACGTGTTCGCCAACATCGGCCAGGGCTCGACGTTCGGCATCTTCGGCGGTTCTAACGGCGCGGCGACCTACGGCAGCATCACCGGCACCCCGCTGTTCGACTCGGTGTATTCCTCGACGGCACGCACCGGTGCAGGCATCACCGTTGGCCCGACCGGCCAGCAGCTGACGACGACGTATGGCGGCTCGATTGCCTTCGAGCACGGCTGGAACGCCGAATGGCGAACCTCGGTGTTCGGTGGCGCGCAGGTGATCGACTATAACGACACGGCCAACGCCATCCTGTGCTCGCGGTTTGCCGGCGTCCTCACCAACCTTGCCGGTGCCAGCATCCACAACACCGACGCCTGCAACTGGGATTACCGCGTCGTCGGCGCGGGCACCCGGACCTTCTGGACCCCGGTTCGCGACCTGACCATCGGCGTCGAGTTCCAGTGGACCAACCACCACGTCAGTCACGGCGACGGTGCCATCGTGAACACTCCGAACATCGCCGGCTTCAAGCCCGACGCTCGCTACGAGGTTCGCGACCAGAACGTGTTCTCCGGTCTGTTCTCGGTCCGCCGCTTCTTCTGATCGGCGCAGCCTGAGTTCAAAGCTACAATCCCCGGCAGGGCAACCTGCCGGGGATTTTCTTTGTGCAAATGTGGACGGAGGGGACTGCCGCTGCTCGCTTTTTGCGGCTGTTCACGCAGGAATGATGTGGGAAGCGGGCAGGGAGCAAATAGAAAAGCAGAGCTTGGGAACGAACAAAAATTGGAAGCCGACAATGGGAATGCCGAAACTGACGCCGGATATGCGGATCGCCGTTTCGATGGAGGATATCTCCAGCTACATCGCCGAAATCAAACAATTGCTGCAGGATCTGGGCGCGCGTGCCGAGGTCGACAACGAGCAGCTCGCGCGAATTGCCACTGCCGTCTCCGAAATTCAGCGGATCATCCCGGCACTGCTGCACCGGTGAGGGGCGAAGAAGCCAAAACGAATCGCCGCCGTCATGCCCGCGAATGCGGGCATCCAGTACTCCGCAGCGTTGGCGGCTAAATCGCTGGCGCTCTGGAATACTGGATCCCCGCTTTCGCGGGGATGACGCTGAAATTGCCGATACGATCTTGCCATTCAGCTTCGCTGAACCAGCCTTAAGCTGCCTCGGGCCGCGCTAATTCTGTCCGCTGGCCGATCCGCGCTTCAGGTCCGCCTCAATAAGCAGCTTCGAGCCGCCGCCGAAGCGGGCGCGGTAGACCTGGACGTTCTCCATGATCCGCTGCACGTAGTTGCGCGTTTCCGAGAATGGAATGCGTTCGACCCAGTCCACCGCATCGACCTTCGGATCGCGCGGGTCGCCGTACTTCTCGATCCAGTCGCGCACGCGCCCGCGGCCTGCATTGTAGCCGACGAATGTCAGGATGTAGGAGCCGCGATAGTCGCTCACCAGCGCGCCGAGCTCGGCCGCGCCGAGCATCGCGTTGTAGGCGGGATCGGACAGCAGCCGCTTGGCGTCGTAAGTCGCGCCGAACCGTTTGGTGATGGTCTTCGCCGCCGGCGGCGTCACCTGCATCAGTCCCATCGCCTTCGCAGGCGAAATCGCCCGCGGATTGAACGCGCTTTCCTGCCGGGCGATGGCAAACACGAGGCCGCGCTCCACCTCCGGGCCGATGGTCTCGTACTTCGGAATGCCGGAGACCGGATAGGCATAGTGATCGAACGGATAGCCGCGGTTGAGCGCGCCCTTGCCGAGCACCAGCATGTTGCGCGCGTCGTTGTTGCGTGCCGTGACCTCGCCGAGCCCGGCCAGCGCATCGATGTCGTCGAGCTTGTCGCCGAGATCCGACAGCATGGTGGCGACCAGGTCGCGTTCGTCGAGCGCGTAGAGCAGTTCGAGCGCGCGCACCACCTCGAACGCGGTGCCGCGCGCGGGGTGCGGCGCATCGCGCAACCCGATCTGCGGCAGGCCGAGTTTTGCGCGGGCGAGCTGGCCATAATAGCTGGTCGAATGCGATGCAGCCGCCTGATAGGCCGCACGCGCGTCGTGCGAGCGGCCCAGCGCTTCGTAGGAGCGGCCCTGCCAGTAGCCGGCGCGCGACAGGTGGGTGGGATTGCTCGAGCCGATGGCGATGCGCGAGAAGTGCTGCAGCGCCGTCGACGGATCGTTGAGGAAGCGCAGCGCGATCCAGCCGGCGGTGAACTCCTGCTCGGTCTTGTAGACGTCACGCGCGGGCAAGCCCGCATCGCGCGCCACGGCGTAGGCGGTCTGGTGCTCGCCGAGATCGAGCAGCTTGCGCGCCACGAGGCGCCGCTCGATCCACCATTCGTCCGGGTTGCCGAGCCGCGCCGGGTCGCGCGGCGCCTTCATCATCAGCTGTGCCGCCTCGGTGATCTTGTCGGCGCGGCGCAGGTGCTGGATGCGGCCGTAAAGGTAGCTCCCCTCGCTGTGTGCCTCGGCGGGAACGGCATCGAGCAAGGCTTTCGCGTTGCCGGCCTTGTCATCCACCGCGAAGCGAGCCTTGGCGATCGCCACGTAGGCGGGGCCGACGCGCTGGGCGGCGCGCATGGCGCCGGCGGTGTCGTCGGTGAACAGGAGATAGTCCATCCGCGCCTTGTGGTCGGCGGCCGTCAGCAGCGAGCCGAACATCTCCAGCGCGTAGGCTTCCGTCTCCTTGGACATCGAGTCGTCGCGCCAGGCATCGCGGACGTGCCGCAAGGCCGCGTTGCGATCGCCGCGCGCCAGCAGCGCACGCGCCAGCATGAATTTGCCTTTGGCGGTGGTCGGGTGCCCGCCGGCGAACCAGCCGATCACGGTGGCGTCGTCGCGGTTGTCGTCCCACAGCGCGGACTCGCCGCGCCGGCGCAGGAAGTTCACGCTCGGCCAGCTCGGATTGGCGGCAACGAAGGCGCGGTAGCGCTCGGATGACGCGCCGTTGCCGTCACTGCGCAGAATCATCCACTCGGCGAGCTTTTGCGCGACCGGATCAGCAATCGAATTCTTCACCTGGGTCGCGTCGGCGGCCTTGCCCGCGCGCGCGAGCTCGATCACGCGCTCCACCGCGGCCCGATCTGCGTCCGACGTTGCCGTCGATGACGTGGTCGCGGCCGGGCCACCGCTGCGGCGCGTGGTCGACGGAGTGTGCCGTGGCGGCGGCAAGGCTGCGGTCTGCATCGGCGGAGATGATGGCTCCGCGGCAGGCTGCGTGACTTTAGCCAGAGGCGCGATCGTCGGGTCTGCGCTGGCGACGACCGTCGGCGCGCCTGCAACCGTCACGACCGGGCGAGGCCTCGGGATAGGCACCTTGCCGGATTTCGCCGCGACCTGTTTGACGGGCTTTGGCGCAGGCTTTGCCGCGACTTTCGGTTCAGGCTTTGCGGCAGGTTTCTTCGCCTCGACCGGTTTGCTCGGTTGCGGCTTGGCCGGCGTCTGCTTCGCTGCGGGCGGCTTCGCCGCGGTTTGTTTCGCGGGTGCCGGCTTTGCGGATGTCTGCTTGGTCGCGTCAGGCTTCGCGGATTGCGCGGCCGCCGGCAGGCCGATCAACGGCGCGGCGAGCAACAGCACGACCACACTCGAGGTTGATAGATAGCGCAGCAGAGGGCGGTGATGCGCGCGTTGGCTATCTGGATGAGTCAACGTCTGATCCTTCGGCGGCGAATCAACCTATCGCTTCGCTGGTGAATCTCGACTTAATGCACGGCGCGGGTTGATAAAACACGAATAAGGTGATCGCGGGGCAACCACGTCAACAAGCGGGCGATACTGGGGCCGCCGGCGTACGGACCCAAGCCATTGAACAGCCTTGGTATTTTGAACCGTGCGAGAGCTCAGCCGCGCAGGTGACAGGCGACGTAATGTCCATCCGCGGTCTGCTTCAGCGGTGGAACCTCGGTCGAGCAGAGCGGCAGCTTGCGGATCGGACAGCGGGTGTGAAAGTGGCAGCCGGACGGCGGGTTGATGGGACTTGGCACCTCGCCCTGCAGCACGATGCGCTTGCGCCGCGCTTTCGGATCGGTCACCGGCACCGCCGACAGCAGCGCCTCCGTATAGGGATGCAGTGGCGTCACGTAGAGATCGCGCGCGCTGGCGATCTCGACGATGCGGCCGAGATACATGACGGCGACGCGGCGGCTGATGTGCTCGACGACCGAAAGGTCATGGGCGATGAACAGGTAGGTGAGGCCGAGCTTGTGCTGCAGGTCCTCGAGCAGGTTGATGACCTGGGCCTGGATCGACACGTCCAGCGCCGACACCGGCTCGTCGCAGACGATCAGCTTCGGCTCGACGGCAAGCGCCCGTGCAATGCCGATCCGCTGGCGCTGGCCGCCGGAGAATTCGTGCGGATAGCGGTGCATGTGATCGGGCTGCAGGCCGACGGTCTCGAGCAGGTCGACCACGCGATCGGTGAAGGCCTCTTTCGAGTTGGCGAGCTTGTGGATGGTCAGGGCCTCACCGATGATCGTGCCGACCGTCATGCGCGGATTGAGCGAGGCGAACGGATCCTGGAAGATGATCTGCATGTCGCGGCAGAGCGCGCGAAACTCGCTTGCGCCGAGCGCGCCGACATTGCGGCCCTGAAACCAGACCTCGCCGCCGGTCGGCTCGATCAGCCGCAGGATGCAGCGGCCGGTGGTCGACTTGCCGGAGCCGGATTCGCCGACGAGGCCGAGCGTTTCGCCTTGCTCGATCGAGAAGCTGACGCTGTCGACGGCGTGAACGACGGCCTTGTTGCGCAGGAGGAAGCCCGAGCCGATGTCGAACTCCTTGGTCAGATTCTTTACTGAAAGGAGCGGCTCACTCATTGCGGCAGGTTCCCAGGCTCGAGAATGCAGGCGACCTTGTGGCCGCCGCCGATACTCAGCAGCGGCGGAACGGCCAGGCGGCAGGCCGGCATCGCGAAGCGGCAGCGCGGCGCGAAGCGGCAGCCCGGCGGCGGGGTGATCAGGCTCGGCACCGTGCCCGGAATGGCTTCGAGCCGTTTTTTCGTGGTGGCGGCGCGGTCGATGTGCGGGATCGAGCGGATCAGCCCTTGCGTATAGGGATGGCGCGGATTGGCGAACAGCTCGTCGACGGGCGCTTCCTCGATCACGCGTCCGGCATACATGACGACGACGCGCTGCGCCGTCTCGGCCACCACGCCCATGGCGTGGGTGATCAGCATCACCGCCATGCCGAAGCGGGATTTCATGTCGAACAGGAGCTCGAGAATCTGCGCCTGAATGGTGACGTCGAGCGCGGTGGTGGGCTCGTCGGCGATCAGCAGCTTGGGGCTGCACGACAGCGCCATGGCGATCATCACGCGCTGGCGCATGCCGCCGGAGAACTGATGCGGATAGTCATGCACGCGCTTTTCCGGGTTGGGAATCTGCACCAGCCGCAGCATCTCGATGGTCTTGTCCGTCGCGTCGCGGCGGCCGAGCTTCTCGTGCCGGCGCAGGACTTCGGCGATCTGCTCGCCGATCGTGTAGACCGGGTTGAGCGAGGTCATCGGCTCCTGGAACACCATGGCGATTTCCTTGGCGCGGATCTCGTCAAGCTCGTCGTTTTCAAGCGGGATCAGGTCGCGGCCCTGCCACAGGATCTGGCCTTCGACGATGCGCCCCGGCGGCATCGCGATCAGCTTCAAGACGCTCATGGCGGTGACGGTCTTGCCGCAGCCCGACTCGCCGACGACGCCGACGGTCTCGCCGCGGCCGATGGTGATGTCGACGCCGTCGACGGCCCGCACCATCCCGTTGTCGGTGGCGAAGTGGGTCTTCAGGCCGCGTATATCGAGCAGGGGCTCGCTCATACTCTAACTCTGCTTTCTCGCTACTGGTGGACCGCCTCAAGCTTGTAACCGTCGGGGTCGATGACGAACGCGGCGTAGTAGGTGGCGCCATAGTGAGGGCGCGGGCCTGGCGGTCCGGCGTCGCTGCCGCCGGATGTCAGCGCGGCCTGATGAAACGCATCGACCGCCGCCTGTGTCGGCGCATCGAAGGCGAGGTGAAAGCCCGGGCCGGGGGGAGCCGCATCGCCGGGCCGAACAAACAGGGTCAGCCGTTCGTCGCCATGGCCTTCGCCGAAACCGATGCCGCGCTCGCTGGTCCAGACGCGCACGTAGCCGAGCGGGGTCAGGATCGCATCGTAGAACTTCGTTGTCCGCTCGAGGTCGCGCACGCCGAACGACAGGTGCCCCAGCATGTTGCGCCGCCGTGCCTGCTCACTCATGCCGCACTCACATCACCTTGCGGGGATCGAGCGCGTCGCGCAGGCCGTCGCCGATGAAGCTGATGGCGAGCACGGTCAGGAAGATCGCAACGCCCGGGAACATCGCCCAGTGCGTCGCGATGTCCAGGTAGTCCTTGGCGTCGAACAGGATGCGGCCCCATGACGGAATGTCGGGCGGGAAGCCGAGGCCGAGGAACGACAGCGTCGACTCGGCGATGATCGCCGCGGCGACGTCGACGGTGGCCGCCACGATCACCGGACCCAGCGCATTGGGCAGGATGTGGCGCACGACCTGGCGCAGCTTGCTGGCGCCGAGCGCGCGCGCGGCCTCGACGAATTCCTTCTCGCGCAGCGACAGGAATTGCGCGCGCACGAGGCGCGCGGCAGGCATCCAGCGCAATCCGCCGACGACGAGGACGATCAGGATGAACACGCCGCCCTCGGGTCCGAACACGGTTTTGAGCGAGTCGCGGAAGAGGTAGATGACGAGCAGCAGCAGCGGCAGCGGCGGCAGCGACAGGAACAGGTCCGTCAGCCACATCAGCGCCGGACCGACCCAGCCGCGCGCCATGCCGGCGATCGCGCCGATGACGGTGCCGACGACGATCGCCACCACCATGGCGGCAAAGGCGACGGCAAGCGAGATGCGGCCGCCATAGAGCATGCGCGCGAGCAGATCCTGGCCGAGGTCGTCGGTGCCGAACGGGTGCGCAAACGAAGGACCCTTCAGCCGCGCGGTGAAGTCGATCTCGTTGATCGGCACCCTGTAGACGAACGGCAGGAACAGCACGGCCAGGATGATCGCGAGCAGGATCACGGTGCTCGCCAGTGCCAGCCGGTGACGGCGGAAGCGCCGCCACGCGTCCAGCCACGGCGAAAACTGCCGCGCCTTGGTCTTCGGTGCGACGGTCAGCTCAGCTGTAGCTGATGCGGGGATCGAGCCATCCATAGAGAATGTCCGCGATAAGGTTGAAGAGGACCACCAGGATGGCGGTAACGAAGGTCACCGCCATCACGACCGGCGTGTCGTTGGCGAGAATAGCGCTGATCAGCAGCGAGCCGATGCCCGGAACGCGGAAGATCTGCTCGGTGACGATGGCGCCGCCGAACAGCCCCGGCAGTTGCAGGAACACCAGTGTCACCACCGGGATCAGGGCGTTGCGCACCACGTGCTTGGTGATGACGACGCGCTCGCCGAGCCCCTTTGCGCGCGCCGTGGTGACGTAATCGAGCCGGATCACGTCCAGCACCGACGAGCGCACGTAGCGTGTCAACGAGGCCGCGAGAAACGTGGCCAGAACCGTAACCGGCATGATCGACTGCCGCGCATGCTCCCAGAACCAGCGCCACCCGGTGGCATCGATGTCGGCGCGATAGACGAACGGCAGCCAGTCGAACTGGATGCTGAAGACCAGAATGAGCAGCAACCCGGTGAAGAAGGGTGGCAGCGAGAAGCCGATGAAGGCGAAGGTGGAGGCGATCTGGTCGAAGATCGAGTAGGGGCGGGTCGCGGCAAAGACCCCGATCGGGATCGCAATGACAAGCGCGAGCAGCTGCGCCAGGCCGATGATCAACAGCGTCGTCGGCAACCGCTGCATGATCAGCGCGCCGACGTCGATGCGGCTTGCAAAGGAAAAGCCGAAGTTGCCTTGCGCCATTTCCCCGAGCCAGCGGAAATAGCGGATGGCAACCGGGTCATCCAGGCCGAACTTTTGCCGAAGCATCGTGCGCACCTCAGGCGGCACGTTCGGATTGGTGGCCAGCTCCTCGAACGGGTCGCCGGGCGCGAGCGCCAGGACCGTGAACAGGATGATGCTGATGCCGAGAATGCTCGGGATGGCGATCAGGAGGCGCCTGAGGAAATATTGCCCCATCGATCGTCATCCCGTCCCGGTTGGCGTGCGGCTGTGCACGTCAGATCAAGCTTCGCGATACCATTCCTTCAGATTGCCCATGTCGGTGTCCCAGCCGCTGATATCGGCTTTCAGCTTGCTGTGGATCGCGGCAACGCGCGGCCGGTAGACCACCGGGATCACATTGTTGTCCCCGCATACGAGATCGTTCATGCGGATGAACATTGCAGAGCGCTTCACCGGATCGAGCTCGCCGTCCGAGTCCTTGTGCAGCTTGTCGTATTCGGCGTTGGACCAGCGGGTGATGTTGCGGCCCTGCCACTTGTTCTCCTTGGTGGCGATTTCCGCGGTCGTGAACTGGTTCATGAACGTTCCAGCGTCCGGCTGCGTCATCGTCGTTGTGTACATCTGCAGGTCGCAGTAGAAGTGGGAGTAGGTGTCCGGGTTGGCGACGTCGGACGAGAAGAACACCGACGCCGTCACCGACTTGAGCTCCATGTCGATGCCGGCCTTCTGCGCGGCCTGCTTGACGATCGCCTGGGTCTTCTGGCGCGGCGTATTGACCGAGGTCTGGTAGACGAACTTCAGCTTCTTGCCGTCCTTGGCGCGGATGCCGTCCGCACCTTTCTTCCAGCCGCCGTCCTCGAGAAGCTTGTTCGCCTTGTCGACGTTGAACTCCCATTTCATGGTCTTGGAGCGCACGCGCTCCGGGTTGTTGAGGAAGTTCGCGGTCGCAACGCCGGTCCGTCCGTAGATGTGCTCCTGCACCGAGCCGCGATCGACCAGCAGGCCGAGGGCCTGCCGCACCGCCTTGTCGGTCAACAGCGGATGCTTGGTCTTGATGCTTGCGCGTTCGCCGTCCACCTCGGTCCAGGGGTCGGTGTTGTTCAACTGAATGTGCTCGATGTTGCCGGAGGCGGTGATGAGGGCCTTGCCCTTGCCGCCCTTCTCCAGCCGCTGCAGAATCTCGTCCTCGACCTGCATGTTCCAGGCGAAGTCGAACTCGCCGGTCTGGATGACCGCGCGCGCGGCCGACACGGCGTCGCCGCCGCCCTTGAATTCGATGGTGTCGAAGTGCGGGCGGTTGGCGATGTGATAGTTGGTGTTGATTTCGCCGCGGACGATGTCGCCCGGCTTGAAGTCGACGAACTTGTAGGGGCCGGTGCCGACCGGCTTCAGGTTGGTCGGCGCATCGCGCGACTTGTCACCGTTGAAGTCCGCGTAAAGATGCTTCGGGATGATCATGCCGCGGGCGCCGACGAAGGCGTCTGCCCAGAACGGTGTCGGCTTGTCGAAGATCACCTTCACCGTGAAGTCGTCGACCTTCTCGACCTTGACGTCCTTGTAGCTGCCGATGGTCACGCAAGCGGTCGCGGGATTGGCGGCGTATTCCCAGTTGAAGACGACGTCGTCTGCGGAGAACGGTTTGCCGTCATGCCACGTGACGCCGCGCTTGAGCTTCCAGGTGACCGACTTGCCGTCGGCTGCGAGGCCGCCGTTTTCGCGGGTCGGAATCTCCGCCGCGAGCACGGGGAAGAGATCGCCATCCGGATCCCAGCCGGCAAGCGGCTCATAGAAGATACGCGAGGCATCCTGGTCCTTGGTGCCGATCGCGAAGTGCGGATTGAGCAGCGTCGCGCCTTGCCACCACAGAACCTTCAGCGGGCCGCCACCGCCGCGCTTGGTGGGCTTGTATTGAAATTTTTCCTCCGCGGCCGCTGCCGGCACGCCGGAGAAGGTCAGCATTTGGCTGGCCATCGGCGCAGTCAGTCCGAGCGCGACCATGCGCTGCACGAACGACCGCCGCGAGAGTTTGCCGTCTTTTACTTCTGAGATGAGACCACGCAGTGCCTTCTCGTCCATAGGAAATCCCCACGCTCGTTGCTGCCCGCCGCCGCGCGGTCTGCAATGCAGCAGACCGGCCCGGCAAATTATGCAAAGCAAAACAGGTTCAGCGCAGACGGTCAACGAAAGTCATTTCACCGCGCGCAAATGGCGCGCTGTCCGAACACTACTTTCGATGTATCCGTCGCAACGCACTGCACAACGTTCGCCTCGGAGGCGATGGTGCACAGCACGCATATTTATGGTGCTGATGCCGCCTCCGATCTGAACGATCTGAGCGGTTCCGAGGCAGGCTCTGCACCGGAGCTTTCCACCGCGACCCTTTCCTCAGGCGCGCGGACCCGGTATTTAATCCAAATCAGCCGCTTGAGCGGGCATGCAGCCTCAGAAAGCCGCAGCTAAAACGGAGACTAACAATGGCAGCCAAGACGAATTTCAGGGGGTCCTACACCGCCTTGGTGACGCCGTTCAAAAACGGTTCGCTGGACGAGGCGGGTTTTCGCGCGCTGGTGAACTGGCAGATTCAGGAGGGGGCGCACGGGCTGGTGCCGGTCGGCACCACCGGTGAGAGCCCGACGCTCAGCCATGAGGAGCATCACCAGGTTGTGGAGTGGTGCATCCAGGAGGCCAAGGGCCGCGTCCCGGTCATCGCCGGTGCCGGCTCGAATTCGACCCGCGAGGCGATCGCGCTTGCCAAGCACGCCGAAAAGGCCGGCGCCGACGCCGTGCTGGTCGTCACCCCTTATTACAACAAGCCGACCCAGGAAGGCATGTACCAGCACTTCAAGGCGGTGAACGATGCGATCGGCATCCCGATCATCATCTACAACATCCCGCCGCGCTCGGTGGTCGACATGTCGGTCGAGACCATGACGCGGCTGTTCGAGCTGAAGAACATCGCCGGGGTGAAGGACGCGACCGCCAATCTCGCCCGTGTCTCGCAGCAGCGCCATGCCATGGGCCCGGACTTCATCCAGCTCTCCGGCGAGGACATGACCGCGCTCTCCTATATGGCGGCCGGCGGACACGGCTGCATCTCGGTGGTCGCCAATGTGGCGCCGAAGCTTTGCGCCGACCTGATGACCGCGGTGCTGAAGGGTGACTATGCGGCGGGCTTGCGGATCCAGGACCGGCTGGTGCCGCTGCACGACGCCGTCTTCAAGGAGCCGGGGCTTGCCGGCGCCAAGCACGGCCTGAAGCTGCTTGGCCGGCTGGAGGAGGATATCCGCCTGCCTATGATGCCGGTGACGCCGCCGACCGGAAAAGTCATCCGTGATGCAATGGTTTACGCGGGTTTGTTGAACTGATTTTCGCGCTCGCGGGATCGGCTGACCTGACCTATAAGAAGACTGGCCGCGAACACGAGGAACCGTTGCGATGCTGAATGACTTCAAGGCTTTTGCGCTGCGCGGCAACGTCGTCGACCTCGCGGTCGGCGTCATCATCGGCGCGGCGTTCGGCGCGATCGTCAACTCGCTGGTCGGCGACATCATCATGCCGATCATCGGCGCAATCGTCGGCGGGCTGGACTTTACCAACTACTTCACGCCGATGTCGAAGGACGTGACGGCGACCAATCTCGCCGATGCGAAGAAGCAGGGCGCGGTCCTGGCCTGGGGCAACTTCCTCACGCTGACCCTGAACTTCGCGATCGTAGCGGCGGCCTTGTTCATGGTGATCCGCGCCATGAACAAACTCCTGGCAAAAGAGAAGGACCTGCCGTCTCCGCCGAAGCTGACGCTCGACCAGCAGTTGCTGACGGAAATCCGCGACGCTGTGAAGAAATAAGCGTCGCGCCGTTCTGAAATTCTGAATCTGGAAGCCTCATTCGGGAAGCCATGGCCGAAAAACCTGCACGCGCCATCAAGGTCGTCGCCGACAATCGCAAGGCGCGCTTCAACTATGCCATTCAGGATACGTTCGAGGCAGGCGTCGTGCTGACCGGCACCGAGGTGAAATCGATCCGCACCGGCAAGGCGACGATCGGCGAATCCTACGCGGACTCGCGCGCGGGCGAGCTCTGGCTGATCAACGCTAACATTCCCGAATATCTGCAGGCCAATCGCTTCAACCATGCACCGAAGCGCCCGCGCAAACTGCTGATGCATCGCCGGCAGATCAACAAGCTGATCGGCGCGGTCGAGCGCGAGGGCATGACGCTGATCCCGCTGAAGCTTTATTTCAACGAGCAGGGACGGGCGAAGATCGAGATCGCGCTCGCCAAGGGCAAGAAGCTGCACGACAAGCGCGAGACCGAGAAGAAGCGCGACTGGAGCCGCGAGAAGGGCCGCCTGATGCGGGCCAGAGGATAGTCGCGCGATGACCAATCAGAAGGATCTGCTCAACGTCGACTGGAGCGTCATTCCCGCACCCGTGGATGACGGCGCGGCCGCGCATCTGACGGGCGCAACGGTTCCTGCGATCGCGCTTCAGGCGACGGACGGAAGTTCCGTCGATCTCGCCGCGCTGAAGGGCCGCGTGGTGATCTTCGCCTATCCGCGCACGGGCGAGCCGGGCAGGCCGTCGCTGGTCGACGACTGGGACATGATCCCCGGCGCGCGCGGTTGCACGCCGCAGACCTGTTCGTTCCGCGATCTGTTCGCCGAGCTGCGCTCAGCCGGCGCGAGCCACGTGTTCGGCCTGTCGACCCAGGACGCCGCCTATCAGCGCGAGATGGCGGAACGGCTGCACCTGCCGTTCGCCGTGCTCTCGGATGAAAAGCGTGAGCTGACGCAGGCGCTGCGTCTGCCGACGATGCTGGTCGCAGGCATGACACTGATCAAGCGGCTGGCGCTGATCGTCGACGACGCGCGCATCACGCAGGTGTTCTATCCGGTGTTCCCGCCGGACAGGAACGCGGGCGATGTGCTGGCCTGGCTGAAGGACAATCGGCGCTAACCTAAGCCGCTTGAACCTAAGCCGCTTGGGGCTTGGCGTATTGCGCATCGCCGTGCCCGAACGACCAGTTTTCCGGCAGGACCTCGACGAGATTGATGAAGATGTCTTCGGGGCGCAGCCCGGGTGCCTGCGTGAGCCGCTCGACGATCCGCTTGTACAGCGCCTGCTTCTTCGCGAACGGACGGGTGTTGCTGACCGTGAGCTGGATCATGACGAGATCGTCGCTGCGGGCGATGTCGAAGTAGTTCGCCCCATAGTCGAAGTCATCCGCCTCGTGCTCGGAGATGGTCATGAACCGATCGTCCTCAGGGACATCGAAGGTCTCGCGCAGGGCGAGATAGATCCCGTCGAGGATCGCCCGCTTGTAGGCGGCCGGTTTGCCCTTGCGGAGCGAGACGCGTGTGAGCGGCATGATTGCCTCCTGCTTTGAATGACAGGGAGACATCTAGGTCGGACTTAGCTATTTGAAAATCGTATCTATGAGTATATCAGTGATACGATTTCACAATGGATAGACCATGCGGTACCTGGATCTGGAGGCCATTCAAGCCTTTGTTTTCGTTGCCGATCTGAAGAGCTTCACACGCGCCGCCGAGGCCATGGGCTCGACGCAGTCGGCGGTCAGTCTGAAGCTCAAGCGGCTGGAGGACGGGCTGGGGCGGCGGCTGATCGAACGCACGCCGCGGCGGGTGCGCATCTCGGCCGACGGCGAGGTGTTTCTCGACGCGGCTCGCGGCCTGATCGGAGCCCAGGAACGGGCGCTCGCAACTTTCGCCGCCGAACGGCGGCGTCTCGCCATCGGCATCAGTCATCACATCATCGGTGCCGAACTGCCCGCGCTGCTGCGGCGGATGGGCGAACATGATCCGTCGCTGATCGTCGAAATCCGCATCGCCGGGTCCGAGGACGTTCTCAAGGAGTTCGATGCCGGCGGGCTCGACGCCGCGCTCGTGCTGCGGCACGGCGACACGCGGCGCGACGGTGAGGTGTTGCTGCAGGAGCGTTTCGGCTGGTTTGCCGCCTCCGACTGGACCGCACGACCCGGCGAGCCGCTGCGCATCGCCACCCAGTCCGCGACATGCGGGCTGCGCGCGTCCTCGGTTCGTGCGCTCGACGCCGTGGGCATCGACTGGATCGAGGTGTTTGTCGGTGGAAGCATCGCAACCATCGGTGCAGCCGTGTCGGCGGGCCTTGCGGTCGCAGCTCTCGCGCGGCGTTGTGCGCCGCCCGACGCGATCGACGTCGGCGCACGGCTCTCCCTGCCGGCATTGGCGCCGCTGGATGTGGTGCTGCACTCGCGCGTGACCGAGGCGCGATCGCGCGCCGCCTTGCGGAGTTTTGCGGCTGCGTTCCGTGCAACTGCCGTGAAGTAGGCGCTCAGCCCGCCGAAAGATCGGCGCGCACGCGCGCGAACACGGCGCGGAACATCTCCGGCGTCAGCACGCCGGTGTTCGTGTTGTAGCGCGAGCAGTGATAGCTGTCGTAGAGGCGGCGTTCGCCCGCCTGATGCACCGCGCCGTGTCCGAACGGCGCCTGCACCGCGCGCAGTCCTAGCGCCTTGACGGTTGAGTCGTGGGCGATGCGGCCGAGCGCGACGATGGCGCGCAACTGCGGCATGTTGCCGAGCAGCGTGATCAGGAACTGCCGGCAGGTGTTGATCTCGGCGGGCGTCGGCTTGTTCTGCGGCGGCACGCAATGCACGGCATTGCCGATCCGGCAGTCGACCAGTTCCAGCCCGTCGTCGACGCTTGCGCGATAGTCGCCGCGAGCAAATCCATATTCGAGCAATGTCGGATAGAGCAGGTCGCCGGCATAGTCGCCGGTGAACGGCCGGCCGGTGCGGTTGGCGCCTTGCATCCCCGGCGCGAGGCCGACGATCAGCAGCGGCGCGTCAGAGGGGCCGAATGCGGGAACCGGCGCATTGAACCAGTCCGGCTTGCGTGACCTGTTCTCGGTTCGGAAGTCGGCGAGGCGAGGGCAGAGCGGGCAATCGCGGTCGGGATATCCCGCCGCTGTGGCGATTGCCGTCGGCGGCTTGCGCCGAGTTTTGGGAAGTTCGCGGTTCATGACGGCAGAGCCATATCACGAACGCTAGTGTCCCGGTTCTAACGTTCGCATCACTTTGCGGCACACTCTGGTGCGAACGTTAGAACCAAGAGGGACACTAGCAACTTTATGATGCTAGTGCGCTTTTTGGATTTGACGTTCGTACTCCGACTCGCGGCAACGCTGATACGAACGTCAAATCCAGCGCACTAGCGCCGACTTCAAGCGTTCAGCGGTCTTCGAAGTCGTCGTCGTCCGCGGTTCGCGACGCGACGGTGGTCGTGGTGCTGCGCTGCAGGAACTGCGGCGTGTGGCGCGGCTCGTGGCCCGGACGCGGCTCGCGCGGCGGGCGCTCGGCCCGTTCGGACGGGTCGCGGCCAATCTTCGCCTGCAGCGTGACGAGGTCGGCGAACACGTCGGCCTGGCGGCGCAATTCGTCGGCGATCATCGGCGGCTGGGTCGAGATGGTTGAGATCACGGTGACGCGAACACCGCGGCGCTGCACGGCCTCGACCAGCGAGCGGAAGTCGCCGTCGCCGGAGAACAGCACGATCTCGTCGACATGCTCGGCGAGTTCCATGGCATCGACCGCGAGCTCGATGTCCATGTTGCCCTTGATCTTGCGGCGGCCGGTCTGGTCGATGAATTCCTTGGTCGCCTTGGTGACGACGGTGTAGCCGTTGTAGTCGAGCCAATCGATCAGCGGACGGATCGACGAATACTCCTGATCCTCGATAATCGCGGTGTAGTAGAACGCGCGTATCAAGGTGCCGCGGCCCTGGAACTCCTTCAGCAGCTTCTTGTAGTCGATATCGAAACCAAGCGTCTTAGCAGTGGCGTAAAGATTGGCTCCATCGATAAACAGCGCAATCTTCTGGTTCGGAGTGGGCATCAACGTCTCGCGGCTGGTGAATTTGTTTGCGGCGGCATGGCGCCGCACTTTTCTTCGCCGGTCAAGCAGATCGCTGAGGGGATTGCAACGCGGCACTTGTGCAAGACGGTCCCCCGATAGCAAACCCGATAACCGGGAGCGGTATTGCGAACTTGAGTCGTATTAGCTGCACGTTAACGCACAATTTACACGGCAGATTCGAAGATTAGCGCGTAAATCAAAGCAAGTTTAAGGCGCATAAGGCGAATTTGGCCTTGCGATCCTGCGCGCGGCGCTATACCTACCGGGACACATACACCCATTTCCAATTGATTTTCGGAGCGACAGGCGATGGCTCGCGTCACCGTTGAAGATTGCATTGACAAGGTGGACAACCGGTTCGACCTCGTGTTGCTCGCCGCGCACCGCGCGCGGATGATTTCGTCGGGCTCGCAGCTCACGATCGATCGCGACAACGACAAGAACCCGGTCGTGTCGCTGCGCGAGATCGCCGAGACGACGATTTCGCCGGAAGATTTGCGCGAGGAACTCGTGCACTCGCTGCAGCGCTTCGTCGAGGTCGACGAGCCAGAGCCCGATACCGTGCCGCTGATCGGCTCGGCCGGCGCGAGCGTCGATGCGGACGATACCGAGATCGCGGTCGAGCGCATGACCGAGGAAGAGCTGCTCAAGGGCCTCGAAGGCCTCACCCCGCCGGAGGAGCAGCCAGAAGAGGACGAGTAACCGTCCAGGCTGCGAAGTACCGTTTTTGCGTAAGGCCCGGACGTCGTCCGGGCCTTTCGTTTTGGTAAACGGCGGGCTGCCTTCGGGCAGCGCTTTTATGAATAGTCTTAGCTGTTTGCTTGCCCTTCACCACAACTAACGCAATATTGAAGCATCCGGACCCCCGCTTTGCCGCATGCTGCCCGAAGAGCCCGCGTGAAGGCGGGGGGCCGTTCATTTTCCGGAAAGTTCGTCAGCGGACAACGGAGAGGGATCACAAGGCACGCTCGCATGGCCGTCAGGCGTCCGAGATCGAAGCAGATGGAAGCCGCGGCCGGCACGGTCGCGGAGGTGCCTGCGCCTGGCGTCGCCGTGCGTCCCGCCGGGCGCGGTCGCATGATGCGGCAGTACGATCTGGTTGATCGGGTCCGCGCCTACAATCCGGACACCGACGAAGACCTTTTGAACCGCGCCTATGTCTACGCCATGCGCGCGCATGGCGAGCAGACGCGCGCCTCCGGCGATCCTTACTTCTCGCATCCGCTCGAAGTCGCAGCGATCCTCACCAACCTGAAGCTCGACGACGCGACCATCGTCGCAGCGTTGCTGCACGACACGATCGAGGACACCGAGGCGACGCGCGCGGAGATCGACCAGATCTTCGGTCGTGAGATCGGCCACCTGGTCGAGGGCCTCACCAAGCTGAAGCGGCTCGACCTCGTCACGCGCGAAGCCAAGCAGGCCGAGAACCTGCGCAAGCTGCTGCTCGCCATTGCCGACGACGTGCGCGTGCTGCTGGTCAAGCTGGCCGACCGGCTGCACAACATGCGCACGCTGGAGTTCGTGCCGGCGGCCTCCCGCCACCGCATCGCCGAGGAGACGCTCGACATCTATGCGCCGCTCGCCGGCCGCATGGGCATGCAGTCGATGCGCGAGGAGCTGGAAGATCTTGCTTTCCGCGAGCTCGATCCCGGCGCCTATGCGGTCGTGACCGAGCGGCTGAATGCGCTCGCCGAACGCAACCGCAACCTGATCGGCGAGATCGAAAGCCAGCTGCTCGGAAATCTCGCCAAGTATCAGATGACCGCCCTGGTGAAGGGACGGCGCAAGCGCGCGTTTTCGATCTGGACCAAGATGGAGCGCAAGTCGGTCGGCTTCGAGCAGCTGTCCGACATCTTCGGCTTCCGCGTGATCGTCGACAGCGTCGAGGAGTGCTACCGCGCGCTCGGCATCGTGCATACGGCGTGGCCGGTCGTGCCGGGGCGTTTCAAGGATTACATCTCGACGCCGAAGCAGAACGACTACCGCTCGATCCATACGACCGTGATCGGTCCGGGCAACCAGCGTGTCGAGCTGCAGATCCGCACCCGTGAGATGGACGAAATCGCCGAGCTCGGCATCGCTGCGCACGCGCTCTACAAGGACGGCATCGGCTCGCCGACCGAGTTGTTGAAGCGCGAATCCAACGCCTATGCCTGGCTGCGGCATACGATCGAGGTTTTGGCCGAAGGCCTGAACCCCGAGGAGTTCCTCGAGCACACCAAGCTCGAGCTGTTCCATGACCAGGTGTTCTGCTTCACCCCGAAGGGCAAGCTGATCGCGTTGCCGCGCAAGGCCAACGCCATCGACTTCGCCTATGCGGTGCACACCGACGTCGGCACCAGCGCGGTCGGCTGCAAGATCAACGGCAAGTTCGCGCCGCTGGCGTCCGAGCTGCAGAATGGCGACGAGGTCGAAGTCATGACCTCGTCGGCGCAATCGGCGCCGCCGGCCGCCTGGGAACAGCTCGCCGTCACCGGCAAGGCGAAGGCTGCGATCCGCCGCGCGACCCGCGCTGCGATCCGCGACCAGTATGCAGGCCTCGGACGGCGCATCGTCGAGCGGCTGTTTCAGCGCGCCAAGATGGAATACGCCGACGACAAGCTGAAAGGCGCGCTGCCGCGGCTGGCACGCGCCTCGATCGACGATGTGATGGCCGCAGTCGGGCGCGGCGAGATGAAGGCGGCCGACGTCGCCCGCGCCATGTATCCCGACTACAAGGAGGAGCGGGTCGCGCGTTTTGCTCCGCCGGGCGCCAAGAAATCGAAGATCGCGGCCGCGACTGCGGCCTCGAAGTCGCCGAGCGCCCAGAGCATCCCGGTGCGCGGCATCAACACCGACCTGCCGGTGCGCTTTGCGCCGAACGGCGGCGCGGTGCCGGGCGACCGCATCGTCGGGATCGTCACGCCGGGCGAGGGCATCACCATCTACCCGATCCAGTCGCCGGCCTTGAAGGACTTCGAGGACATGCCGTCGCGCTGGCTCGACGTGCGCTGGGACGTCGACGAATCGACGCCGCAGCGGTTTCCCGCCCAGCTGTTCGTGCAGCAGGTCAACGAGCCGGGCAGCCTTGCCCAGGTCGCTACCGTGATCGCCGAGCACGACGGCAATATCGACCACATTCACATGAGCCGGCGCTCACCGGATTTCACCGAGCTCACCATCGATCTTGAGGTCTATGATCTCAAGCATCTCAATGCCATTATCGCGCAGTTGCGCGCCAAGGCCGTGGTGGCGCGCGTCGAGCGCGTCAACGGCTGATCGTTCTCCCGCTAAATGGATTTTGCGATGCCGCCAGTTCTGCCGCTCCGCCTCGGGGTCAACGTCGACCATGTCGCTACGGTGCGCAATGCGCGGGCGATCGACAAACCCGATCCGGTGCGCGCGGCATTGCTGGCGATCGAGGCGGGCGCCGACGGCATCACCGCGCATCTGCGTGAGGATCGGCGGCACATCCGCGACGAGGACATGGCGCGGCTGAAGGCCGAGATCTCAAAACCGCTGAACTTCGAGATGGGCGTGACCGACGAGATGGTCGCCATCGCCATGAAGACCAAGCCGCACGCGGTGTGTCTTGTGCCGGAGCGGCGGCAGGAGGTCACGACCGAAGGTGGCCTCGACGTGCTCGGCCAGCACAACGCGCTGGTGCCGGTCATCGCAAAATTCATGGACGCAGGCGTGCGGGTGTCGCTGTTCATCGGCGCCGAGCCGGCGCAGATCGAGGCCGCGGTCCGCTCCGGCGCGCCGGTGATCGAGATCCACGTCGGCGCCTGGTGCGATGCATTGGCCGCCGGCGAGCACGAGCGGGCGGAAAAAGAGTGGCAACGCATCGTCAAGGGTGCGGCGCTGGCGAAATCCGCCGGCCTCGAGGTCCATGCCGGCCACGGGCTGGACTATGCGACCGCCGAGACGATCGCTGCGCTGCCCGAGATCGCCGAGCTGAACATCGGTCACTTCATGATCGGTGAGGCGATATTCGTCGGCCTTGCGCAGACCGTGAAGGAGATGCGTGCGGCCATGGATCGCGGGCGCGCCTCGATCAGGGCGCCCACATGATTATCGGCATCGGCTCCGACCTGATCGATATCCGCCGGGTCGAGAAGGTGATCGAACGGCACGGCGAGCGGTTTCTCGGCCGCATTTTCACCGACCAGGAGCGGGCGAGGGCGGAACGCCGGTCGGCCAATCGCCGCAACTATGTGGCGACCTACGCCAAGCGGTTCGCCGCCAAGGAGGCCTGTTCGAAGGCCCTTGGCACCGGAATCCGCCAAGGGGTCTGGTGGCGGGACATGGGGGTGGTCACCCTGCGGGGCGGAAAGCCGTCCATGGCGCTGACCGGGGGGGCGCTGGAGCGGCTGAACAAATTGACGCCATCGGGCCATATTGCCCAAATCGACCTGTCGATAACCGACGATTGGCCGCTGGCGCAGGCTTTCGTCATAATTTCGGCGGTGGCCGCAGGCAAGGCTGAGCCTTAAGACGCTGGATGCCGATTCACCGCCTACCGAATCAAATCTGGTAGTATTTTCAATCGATTGGAGTGATTCCCGCGGCACGTTCATTGCGCCCTTCGGCGCAACCGTCTAAGAGTGCGCGAGGCGCTTCGATCCGCTTTCGATCGGCAATGGAACAGAGATGAGCGTGACGTCTGGGGCAAAATCCGAAAGCGGCATCGGAGAAACAATTCGTGTCGTCGTCCATGCGCTGATCATCGCGCTGGTGATCCGCACCTTCCTGTTCCAGCCGTTCAATATTCCGTCCGGCTCGATGAAGGCGACGTTGCTGGTGGGCGACTACCTGTTCGTCTCGAAATATTCCTACGGCTACAGCTATTACTCGATCCCGTTCTCGCCGCCCTTGTTCTCGGGCCGCATCTTCGGCTCGGATCCGCAGCGCGGCGACATCGTCGTGTTCCGGCTGCCGAAGGACGACTCCACCGACTATATCAAGCGGGTGATCGGCCTGCCCGGAGACAAGGTGCAGATGCGCGACGGCGTGCTGAACATCAATGGCCGGGCGGTGCCGCGCGAGCGGATGCCGGACTTCATCGGCGAAGACCCGTGCGGTTCGGATGCGATCTCGCGCGTCAAGCGCTGGAAGGAGACGCTGCCGAACGGCGTCAGCTACGAGACGCTGGATTGCGTCGACAACGGCTTTTACGACAACACCATCGAATATGAAGTCCCCGCCGGCCAATTCTTCATGATGGGCGACAACCGCGACAACTCCACCGACAGCCGCGTGCTGTCTGCGGTCGGCTACGTGCCGTCGCAGAACCTGATAGGGCGCGCACAGCTGATCTTCTTCTCCATCGCCGAAGGTGAACAGGCGTGGCAGGTCTGGCGCTGGCCTTTCGCTGTTCGCTGGAATCGGCTGTTCTCCATTGTGCGATGATCGACGACCTGCCGGGCGATATCCCGCCGAGCGAAAAGGCTTCAACGCGCACGCGCGCCAGGCGCGAAGCGAAGAAGCCGGCTGACGTCGGCACGACGGTGGAGGGCGCGGCCCCGGCCAAACGGGCGCGCGCCGCCATCAAGAAAACCGTCAAGGCGAAGAAGCGGAAGAAGAACCTCCAGCGCAAGGCAAAGGCTGTCGAGGAGCAGATCGGCCACGTCTTTGCGGACGCGGCCTTGCTGACGACGGCGCTGACCCATGTTTCGGCTCTGAAGAATCCCAGCGATCGCTGGGACAGTTACCAGCGCCTCGAATTCCTCGGCGACCATGTTCTCGGCCTCGTCGTCTCCGACATGCTGTTTCGCACCTACCCGAACGCTGACGAGGGCGAACTGTCGAAACGCCTGGCCGATCTCGTTCGCGGGCAAACCTGCGCCGAGGTGGCGGAGGCCATGGGCCTGCACGAGGCGGTCAAGCTTGGTGCGGTTGGGGCCGGCGACGCGAGCAACCGCCTGCGCAAGTCGGTGCTGGGCGATATCTGCGAGGCGGTGATCGGCGCGGTCTATCTCGACGGCGGCTATCCGGCCGCGGCGCAGATGATCGAGCGGGCGTGGACGCCCCGCTTGCGCAAGCCAATGCGGGCGCTGCGCGATTCCAAGACCGTGCTGCAGGAATGGGCGCAGGGCAAGGGCCTGCCGACGCCGACTTACCGCGAGGTCGAGCGGACGGGACCGCATCACGACCCGAAGTTCCGCATCGCCGTGGAGCTGCCGGACATGGCACCCGCCGAAGGCGTCGGCAGCAGCAAACGCGCCGCCGAGAAGGCGGCGGCGACCGCACTGCTTGCGCGCGAGGGCGTGCCGGGTGGCGGCGATGGATAGCACCGAGAGCGCCGCCACGCGCTGCGGCTTCGTGGCGCTGATCGGCGCGCCGAATGTCGGCAAGTCGACGCTGGTCAATGCCCTGGTCGGCTCCAAGGTGACCATCGTCTCGAAGAAGGTGCAGACGACGCGCGCGCTGATCCGCGGCATCGTCATCGAGGATCGCTCGCAGATCATCCTCGTCGACACACCCGGCATATTTGCACCAAAGCGCAGGCTCGACCGTGCGATGGTGACGACGGCCTGGAGCGGCGCGCATGACGCCGACCTCGTCTGCCTCCTGCTCGACGCGAAGAAGGGCCTCGACGAGGAAGCAGACGCCGTCTTCGCCAAGCTGGCGCAGGTCCAGCATCCGAAATTCCTGGTCATCAACAAGATCGATACGGTCGCGCGCGAGACGCTGCTGGCAATGGCACAGCGTGCCAACGAGCGGCTGGCGTTCGAGCAGACGTTCATGGTGGCGGCGATCTCCGGCGACGGCGTCGCGGACCTGCGATCGGCGATGGCGAAGCTCGTCCCGGAGGGACCGTTCCACTATCCCGAAGACCAGATGTCGGACGCGCCGATGCGGCATCTCGCAGCCGAGATCACCCGCGAAAAAATCTATCGCAAGCTGCATCAGGAGCTGCCGTATCAATCGACCGTCGAGACCGAGACCTATACCGAGCGCAAGGATGGCTCGGTGCGGATCGAGCAGACGATCTATGTCGAGCGCGACAGCCAGCGGAAGATCGTGCTGGGCAAGGCAGGGGCGACGATCAAGGCGATCGGGGCCGACGCCAGGCGGGAACTGGCCGAGATCGTCGGCCATCCGGTGCATCTGTTCCTGTTCGTGAAAGTGCGCGAGAACTGGGGCGACGATCCGGAGCGCTACCGCGAGATGGGGCTGGAATTCCCCAAGGAATGATAAAGCAATAACAAAGGAAGATCGGAGCTGGAATGGCCGTTCCGAGGGACGTTCTACGGTTTGAGGTCCTGCTCTATCTGTCGCTCTTGCTCGACGCGCTGTCGGCCGCGCTGTTTGGCGTCACTGCCGATGGCTCGGACAAGCCCTTTGTCAGCTTCTTCAGCGCGCTCATCATTGCTGGGCTTGTCTTCCTGGTCTGGCTCGCGGCGCGTCGGCAAAAGAACTGGGCGCGCTGGACGGTGTTTGGATTTTTCGTGCTCACGCTCATCCTTTACATCAGTGCTCTCAACGATATGTCGTTCGGGTTCAAGGAATTCGTCGACGTGATCTCGGTCGGATTGTCGGCCTTCGGGTTCTATTTCTCCTTCACGGCCGAGGCGCGCCGCTGGTTCACGTCATAGGTCCGTGAGGGCACGCCGGAAGCCGCCCATGCGGTCAGTCTTCGCAGACGCCGGTGCCGGTTCAGCCCTCGATCTGTAGAAATCGTCTGCAGGAGCATCGCGATGACTCGAGCCAAGACCTTGCGCGACAAGATATCAGGCGGCGCGCTCGTGCATGTCATGGCGGCGCATTCGCCGCTGTCGGCGCGGCTGGTGGAGGAGGCGCAGTTCGACGGCATCTGGGCCTCCGGCTTTGAGCTGTCGGCGCTCTATGGACTGCCCGACGTCAGTCTCATCACCATGACCCAGCATCTCGAGATGGTACGCGCGATGGCGGAGCAGTCGTCGCTGCCGATCGTGGCAGACATCGACACCGGGTTCGGCAATGCGGTCAACGTTGTCTACGCCGTCGGGCAGTACGAGAAAGCGGGGGCGGCCGCCATCGTCATCGAGGACAAGACCTTTCCGAAGGTTACGAGCCTGGTTGCCGGTGGACGGCAGGAGCTGGTGCGTATCGAGGAGTTTCAGGGCAAGCTGGAGGCCGCCTGTGCCGCGCGTGTCGATCGGGACCTCGTCATCATCGGCCGCACGGAAGCGCTGATCGCCGGACTCGGCGAAGCCGAGGCACTCAGGCGCGCCGCGGCTTACGAAGAAGCCGGTGCGGACATGATTCTCATCCATTCCAGGCAGAAGACGCCCGATGAGGTCGAGAGTTTCGTGCGCGCCTGGCGCGGTCGCGCGCCCATTGTCATCGTTCCGACCGCCTATCCCGAATTGAATGCGGACCGCATCAAGGCCCTCGGCAAGATCGCGATGGTGATTTACGGCAATCACGCGATCCGTGCCTCCGTCACCGCAATGAAGGACATCTTCTCTCGTATCCGCAGCGATGGCGGCATTCACAACGTTAACAAGGACATCGTCAGCGTCGAGGAAATCTTCCGCCTGCAGCGCATGACAAAGATGAAGGCGGACGAAGAGGCCTATCTGCGCTGATTTGCCGGAAGCCGCTGCAAGCCTTCGCGGAATCCTGTAAGCTCAAGGCATGGAATGGACCGACGAGGGCATCGTTCTGGGCGTGCGGCGGCTTGGCGAAGGAAGCGTCATCGTCGAGTTGCTGACGCGCGGCCACGGACGCCATCTCGGCCTCGTGCGCGGCGGAACCAGCGCGCGGATGCGACCGGTGCTGCAGCCTGGCAACACGGTGCGGGCGGTGTGGCGGGCGCGGCTCGACGAGCATCTCGGCATGTACGCGATTGAAGGCCTGATGCTGCGTGCCGCATCCGTCATGGCCTCGTCGCATGCGGTCTATGGCGTGACGCATCTTGCGTCGCTCGCCAGGCTGCTGCCGGAGCGCGACCCGCACGAAGAGATCTACGAGATGGTCGAGGGGGCGTTGAGCGATTTTGACGACGCCCGCCATGCCGCCATCCACCTCGCGCGCTTCGAGCTCGCGATGCTGGCCGAACTCGGCTTCGGCCTCGATCTGTCGGCATGTGCGGCCACCGGCACGACCGATGACCTGATTTACGTATCGCCGAAATCCGGCACCGCAGTCTCGCGCAGCGCGGGCGAGCCCTGGCGCGACCGACTGCTGCGGCTGCCGGCATTCCTGCGCGACGACGCGGCCGTCGAAGCAATGACCGACGACGACCTGCGCGACGGTTTTGCGCTGACCGGGATGTTCCTGCTGCGCCACGTGCTGGAACCGCGCGGGCAGACGCATTCGGACGCCCGCGACGGATTTATCGCCGCCGTGCTGCGGCGGCGGTCGTCAGCCGTTGTCGCCCAAGCTTAAGGCAGGGCGGAGCTTTTCAGGCCTCCACCCTGACAACATCAATGATGATGGTGGCGCCGATGATGGTGGTGATGACGGTGATGGTGGTGGTGCCGGCGGTGATGATGGTGGTGAAAATGATGATGCCGGTGGCGCACCCAGTAGCACTGCTCGACCCAGCGCCAGCCATTCCAGACCGGACGGCAGACGTAACGAACGTCCTGCACCAGGTCGTTTTGCGCGGCAGCGCCCAGTCCGGCCGCACCCGGCAGGGGCATCGCCTCCGCGCGACCGCCGGCAAATGACACTGCCGCGACCAGGGTCACGGCAGCGGCGGCGGCAACAATCAAACGTCGCATTGTGTTCCTCCTCAACAACATCATGGCGCTTCTGAGAAGCACTTATGAAGTGCTTGGACTCTCTCGCAAAATTGCGGGCAAGTAATGGCCGACTCATTCATTTCTTGTTCATCGTGCGTGCACGGTTTAATGCGGTGCCATGGGTAAATCACTGATTCCTCCTGAGCCGCCGGAAGTTCACGAGATCCCGCTGCGCGAAGCGCTGGAAGAGCGCTATCTCGCCTATGCGCTGTCGACGATCATGCACCGCGCGCTGCCGGATGCGCGCGACGGCCTGAAGCCGGTGCACCGGCGCATCCTCTATGGCATGCGCCTGTTGCGGCTCGATCCCGGCACGGTGCCGAAGAAATCCGCAAAGATCGTCGGCGACGTGATGGGCAGCTTCCATCCGCACGGCGATCAGTCGATCTATGACGCGCTGGTGCGTCTCGCGCAGGATTTTTCGTCGCGCTATCCGCTTATCGACGGGCAGGGCAACTTCGGCAACATCGACGGCGATAACCCTGCCGCCTATCGCTACACCGAGGCCCGGCTGACCGAAGTCGCCCGGCTTTTGCTCGAGGGCATCGACGAGGACGCGGTCGAATTTCGCCCGAACTACGATGGCACCACGAAGGAGCCCGCGGTTCTTCCCGGCGCGTTTCCGAACCTGCTGGCGAACGGCGCGCAAGGTATTGCCGTCGGCATGGCGACCTCGATTCCGCCGCATAATGCGGCGGAGCTTTGCGATGCCGCGCTGCACCTGATCGACAAGCCGGCGACGAAGTCGCGCGGCCTTTTAAAATACGTCAAGGGGCCGGATTTTCCGACCGGCGGCATCGTCGTCGATTCGCAGGAGGCGATTGCGGAGGCTTACACCACCGGCCGCGGCTCGTTTCGCGTTCGCGCAAAATGGGAGCAGGAAGAGGGCTCGCGCGGCACCTGGGTCGTCGTCGTCACGCAAATTCCGTGGCTGGTGCAGAAGTCGCGGCTGATCGAGCGGATCGCCGAACTTCTGAACGACAAGAAGCTGCATCTGGTCGGCGACATCCGCGACGAGTCGGCTGAAGACGTGCGCGTCGTCATCGAGCCGAAGTCGCGCAACGTCGACCCCGAGCTGATGATGGAGTCGCTGTTCAAGCTGACCGAGCTTGAAAGCCGCATCTCCTTGAACATGAACGTGCTGATCAAGGGGCGCGTTCCGAGGGTGGTCGGCCTTGCCGAGGTCCTGCGCGAATGGATCGACCACCGCCGCGAGGTCCTGATCCGCCGCTCGCGCTTTCGGCAGGGGCAGATCGAAGCACGGCTCGAGGTGCTCGGCGGCTACCTGATCGCCTATCTGAACCTCGACAAGGTGATCAAGATCATCCGCACCGAGGACGAGCCGAAGCCGGTGCTGATCAAGACCTTCAAGCTGACCGACGTGCAGGCGGATGCGATCCTCAACATGCGGCTGCGCTCATTGCGCAAGCTCGAGGAAATGGAGATCCGCACCGAGGACAAGGACCTGCGCACAGAGCTGAAGGGCATCAAGTCGGTGCTCGCCTCGGAAGACGAGCAGTGGAAGCGCGTCGCCGACGAAATCAGGAAGGTGCGCGACACGTTCGGACCGAAGACGCCGCTCGGCAAGCGCCGCACGCAGTTCGCGGACGCGCCGGAGCACGATCTTGCCGCGATCGAGGAGGCGCTGGTCGAGCGCGAGCCGATCACGGTCGTCGTCTCCGAGAAGGGCTGGGTGCGGACGCTGAAGGGGCACGTCGAGGACCTGTCCGGCCTTACGTTCAAGACCGACGACAAGGCCGGCTTTGCTTTCTTTGCCGAGACAACCTCGAAGCTCCTGCTGTTCTCGACCAACGGCAAGTTCTACACGCTTGACGCTTCAAAACTGCCTGGCGGGCGCGGCCATGGCGAGCCGATCCGCCTGTTCATCGACATGGAGCAGGACGCCGACATCGTCACGCTGTTCGTCAACAAGGGCGGCCGGAAATTCCTGGTGGCGAGCCGGGACGGGCAGGGCTTCGTCGTCAACGAGGACGACTGCGTCGGCAATACGCGCAAGGGCAAGCAGGTGCTGAACGTGACGCCGCCGAACGAGGCGCGCGCGGTCACGGTCGTCACCGGCGATTCGGTCGCGACCATCGGCGAGAACCGGAAGATGCTGGTTTTCCCGCTGGAGCAGGTGCCGGAGATGGCGCGGGGCAGGGGCGTGCGACTGCAGAAGTACAAGGACGGCGGCCTGTCCGACGTCACGACCTTTGCCGCGGGCGACGGCCTCACCTGGCGCGACAGTGCCGGCCGCGAGTTCTCTGCGACGATGAAGGAGCTCGCCGACTGGCGCGGCAACCGCGCCGACGCCGGGCGGCTGCCGCCGAAGGGCTTTCCGAAGTCGAACAGGTTCGGGCGGGTGGTGGAGTAGTACCCACTTTTAGAACGCTCTCCAGTTTGCTTGCGCGACCTCTCCGCCGTCATGCCCGCGGTTGTCGCGGGCATCCACGTCTTGGCCTCGAAGTAAGACGTGGATGGCCGGGACAAGCCCGGCCATGACGATGGTTGATTCTGTCCAAGTGGAAAAAGCTCCAGGGGCGAGCTCCCGACGCCGTTCTTCGAACGGCTATGGGCGAGCGAAGCGACGCCGTTCTTCGAACGGCTATGGGGGGACGACGCTTCGTCGAGCGCCGGTCAGTCGCACACCTGTACGCGCCGCGTCCGATATCCGTAGCCATCCCAGTATTGCTCGCGGATCAAACGGCACTCCGGCTCATCCACATCGACCGGAGTCGGTGTGTAGACCGGAGCTGGTGCATAGGACGGAGCCGGTGCGTAATAGACCGGCGGCGGCGGCGCTGCATAGGCCGGAGGCGCGGCGAACGTGCTGCCGAGATGTTCCCCGTCGACATCCGCTGCCTTGGCGGCCGGAGCCAGGGCCATAAGCGAACCGGCCATGATGCCGACCATTGCAACCACCGAAATGATGCTTTTCATTCGTGTTCCTCGCTTGCTGCTTCAGCGCCTGCAGCCGGGATGAGAAGAGAGCCTGAGCGAGGGACTCTAAATCCCGCTAATCTGGCGATAGCGAGGTCGTCATTTGGCAGGACGCCGTTCTCTTCGCGGTCACTCACGAAGGCCTTATTTCGGACCAGCTCCATTCAGACCCTGTTCAGTAGAAACGGGATTCAATACATTCCCAAAGGTCTTGATTTTGCGCGGTTCCATGAAACGACATCTCGGTACTCTGGTTGTGATGCTTGCGCTGGTTGCGACGGTCCTGTCGCATCCAGGTCAGGCCAACGCGGCCGAAACGCGTATCGCGCTGGTTGTTGGCAATGCCGGCTATCAGGCTGGAGCTCTGCCGACACCCGCCAATGATGCCGGTCTGATTGCGCAGACGCTGCAGGCCGCCGGGTTTGACGTGGTTGGTGCCCGTGATCTCGATCAGGAGTCTTTGCGCCGCGCGTTTCGGGATTTTATCGACAAGGTGTCGGCTGCGGGTCCCGACACCGTCGCATTTGTTTATCTGGGCGGATACGGATTGCAGCTTGAGGGCGAAAACTACTTCGTGCCCACGGACGCGAAAATAGCGCGCGACGCCAATGTTTCCTCGGAAGCCCTCCGCATCTCGGACTACACCAAGCCGCTTGCAGCTCTTGGCATCAAGGCGAGCGTTGTCGTTGTTGAGGCGGCTCGCGCTCATCCGTTCGCAAAATCAGGGCAACCGCTCGCGAGTGGTCTCGCGCTTGTCGAGCCGGAGCCCGGCACATTGATCGCGTTCAACGCTGCGCCGGGAACGGTCGCGCCGGACGAAGCGGGGCCCTATTCCTCTTATGCGCAAGCGCTTGCGGAGATGTTGCGCGAGGGCGGCCTTGATGCAACCGAGGTATTCAATCGAGTCCGACTTCGGGTGAACGAAACGACCAAGGGCGCGCAGGTGCCGTGGAACGCAGCGAACCTGCGCGCGCCGTTTCACTTTTTCGAACGCGCGCCGAATGCGCCTCCGCCGCCGGTTGCGGCAGAGCAGACATCATCCATCCGATCCAGGTCCATCCGTGACCTGAGCAGCTCGGATGCCTATCAAGCAGCGCTCGATCGGGACACCCTGCAGGATTACGAAGCTTTTCTTGCCGCCTATCCCGATGACCCGATGGCCCGGCGTGTTCGCGCCATTGTTGCGGCTCGTCGCGAGGCAGTGACCTGGCGGCGCAGCCGCACGATCGATACGCCTGCGGCTTACTGGTCCTACCTGCGTCGCTATCCGAACGGCTCGCATGCCGGCGATGCACGGCGTCGGCTGGCCTTTCTAGCGGCGGCGCTTGAGCCGCCGCCGCGATTTGAAGCCATCGTTTACGATGTGCCGCCGCCGCCGCCCGAAGAGATCATTTATGTCGAACGGCCGATATTGGTTTTCGACGATCCGGTCTTTGCATTTGCGCCGCCGCCGCCACCGCCGGTTTTTTTCCTGCCGCCCCGTCCGGTGTACTTCGTGGACCTGGCTCCGCCTCCGCCGCCGGTCTACGCCTATGTTCTTCCGGTGCCGGCTTATACGCCCGTGCCTGTGTGGGTGAATCGGCCCGCATATGTCGCGCCGCCGCCCAGCAACATCATCTACAACAATATCCATAATACGGTCGTGGTGAACAACACGACCAATATGGTCACGATTACAAACCCAAGCGGGCAAAGTCAGACGCTTCCGCCTGCGCAAGCATCAAAAGCCGATCTGGCGCCAGTTCAGTCACCGCCGCCGGCTGCCGCTGGACAATCGTCGGCGCCATCCGCAGCTGCGGTTGTCGGCGCCGGTGTTGCGGGCGCCGGAGCTGCGGCTTTGCTCGCCCCTTCGGTTCCTTCGTCGATCGCGCCGAAAGTGGTCCCGGTGCGGACGACCCCGCCGGCTGACTCGCCGATCAAGTCTTCTCCGACTCCGCCCGCAAGCGGCGCGCCGGCCGTTGCGCCTCTGCCGCTTCCGGGAGCAGCGCCGCAAGGAGGCGCCAAGCCGCCTGTCGGTCAACCGCTGCCTGGTCCGTCGCAACCGGGAGCAACTCCGGCACAAGCGGCGAAATCAGTACCTGAAACCAAGGGCGGGCAGCCGCTGCCGGGGCCCGGCGGACAACCTCTGCCGTCGAAGCAGGGGCAGCCTCCTGTCGCGGGTCAGCCGCCGGGTGCCTCACAGCCGACCGCGTCCACTGTGCCGGGGCAGCAGCCAAAATCTTCGCCCGATACAAAGAACGGAAACGCGCTGCCGGGATCCGGCGGGCAACCTCTGCCGCCGATACCGGGCCGGCCTCCTGTCGCGGGTCAGCCGCCGCCGGTTTCCTCGCAGCCGACCCCGTCGAATGCGCGGGGGCCGGTGCCCGACGCTAAACGCGGCGAACCGACGCCTCCGATCGCGCGCACGAATCCGTCGATACCGCCGCCACCGCCGCCTGCTGCTGTGCGTGCAGCTCCGCCGCCACCGCCGCCTGTCGCTGCGCGTCCAGCTTCGCCGCCGCCTGTTGCTGCGCGTCCGGTTCCACCGCCGCCACCGCTTCCTGCGCGTGCAGCTCCGCCACCACCGCCGCCTGTCGCTGCGCGACCAGCTCCGCCACCGCCTCTTGCTGTGCGTCCGCCTCCGCCGCCACCTGTTGCTGTGCGTCCGCCTCCGCCGCCGCCTCCTGCTGTGCGTGCGCCGCCGCCACCACCACCGCCACCTGTTGCGCGTGCAGCTCCACCGCCGCCGCCGCCTCCTGTTGCGCGTCCGGTTCCGCCGCCGCCTGCAGTTGCGCGTCCGGCTGCGCCTTCAGCGAGGTCCTGCGTCCTTCCCAATGGCCAACCTTGTCCGCCGCCCAGATGAGCGCCATTTCCGAGCATCACTGAGAGCCTCTCGACAGCTTGAGCGCGTTCATGGATGAGATCCGCGAACGGCTGATCACAGATTGTGCTGCAGAAGCGCGCCGTGGACAAAGCGTCTATCCGAATGGCGGGATCCGCCACTGGGCTTTGCCTTCAGGACGACTTCGCGTCAGTTGCCCAACGTTCTGTGCTCTTCCATCGTTGCGCGACATGGCGCACGATCGAGGATTCGAGATCGCAATAGAGACCAACGGAACGATCTCGCCTCCGGACGGCATCGACTGGATTTGCGTCAGCCCGAAATCAACGAGCGAGCTGGTGATCCTCAAGGGAAACGAACTCAAGCTCGTTTACCCGCAGGAAGATGCTCAACCGGAAAAATTTGCGAATCTTGCGTTTGAAAACTTCCTGCGGCAGCCGATGGATGGACCTGACGTCGCCGCCAATATGCGCCGCGCTATCCGATATTGCCTGGATCATCCGCAATGGCGCCTCAGCGTTCAGACACACAAGCACATCGGAATTCGATGATAATATCTCAGGCGTTCAGGTTCGAAGCAGCCCACCGTCACGCGCATTGTTGCTTGGACATTTCCGGTTGTCGGACCAGGCCGACGACCGGTGACATCAGGATCACTGCGGCCTGCAGCGCAAATCCCGCCACCGCCAGATAGAAGCAGGCCTCCGCGCCGTAGACTTCGCCGACCAGGGCGCCGAGGCCTGCGCCGAGCGGCCGCGCGCCGTAGGCCATGATATTGATCGCGGAGACTCGGCCCAGCAGGTGCGATGGCGTCACCGATTGCCGAAGTGTGGTGGTGCTGATCACCCACAGGATCGGACCGGCCCCCAGCAGAAAGAAGCTCAAGCCCGCCAGCAGCGGCGTCGGAATGACGGTCGTCAGCGCCATCGTGGCCGCTGCGACAAGGCCGGTGACGGGGCCCAGCCCCACCACCACGCCGAACGGCAGGCGTTTCATCACGCGGGTGGCGAGCAGTGCGCCGATCACCATGCCGATGCCGTACATCGCCAGCGTGGTGCCGATGCCCGGCGCCGAGAGGCCGAGATGACGGACTGCGTATGGCACGAACACCGCGAGAATCACGAACCACGCCGTGTTGAAGATGAACTGGGTCACGAACACCGGGCGCAGCAACGGATGCTGGAAGACAAAACTGGCGCCTTCCTTGATTTCCCGCAGCGGATGACGGCGCGGCACGGGCTGGCGTTCGGGCTCGTAAATGCCAGCCAGCAGCACGGCCGCCATGACGGATAGAGCTGCGGCGACGCCGAACGCCGGCGCAGCGCCAACCCATCCAACCAGGACACCACCCAGCGCCGGACCGGCGGCGAACGCCACTGTGCGGGCAAGCTCGATCCGCGCGTTGGCGGCGGGCAGGGACGTCGGCGGCACCAGCGATGGCACCAGCGACGGTGTTGCGACGCTGTAGACGACCGTCCCGCACACGGCGACGAAGCCGATCAATGCAAGAAGGCTCAAGGTCAGCAGGTTGAACCAGATGAGGCCGAGGATCGCGAACAGGGCGACGGCGCGCAGCGCCTCGGCGGAGGCCATCAGCCACCGCCGGGACATGCGATCGGCAAGGAATCCGGCCGGCATGGCGAACAGGACAAACGGCAGTGTCAAAGCGGTCTGCAACAGGCCCGTTTGTCCTTCGCCGACGCCAAGCATGATCACGGCGACGATGGGAGCCGCGGCAAGCGCGATCTGCTCGGCGGATTGGGCCGCCAGATTTGACCAGGCCAATCGGTTAAAGGTCGGCGGCAGCGAATGGTCGGCGGATTGGGTCATGGCTCTCACTGCGGCGTGGATCGCAGGGGCATAGAGACCCGATCACATCAGCAAACCCACCCGTTTCCCGACGCCGCGACGACCGTTGCCGCCAGCCCGAATCCTTTAACGACGGGATTTCAGAACTCGAATACGCGGGGCGGTGGCGCAGCGCGCTGGCCGAACGTTGCGGCCCTGCGACGGCGTTCGTCGCAGGGCCGGGTAAAACGCTTATTCGACCTTCAGGTTCAGCTTCCTGATCAGCGCCGACCATTTGCGTTCTTCCTGGTCGATGTCCTTGACGTATTCCTCCGACGAAGAGAGCAGAGGATCGCCGCCCTCATTCAGGATGCGTTGCTTGACGTCGGCGGAGCCGACCAGCTTGCGGAGTTCGTCGTTCAGAAGGCTGATGATCGCAGGCGGCGTGCGGGCGGGTGCCAGCAGCCCATAGTGCAGCACGGAGTCAAAACCCGGCAGGCCGGACTCATCGGCGGTCGGGACGTCGGGCAGGAGGCTGAAGCGCTTCGTCCCCGTGACGGCGATCGCGCGCAGTGTGCCGGCCTGGATGTTGCCCATGGCCGGCGGCAGCACGCCGAACGACAACGGCACATGCCCGCCGACGAGATCGTTGATCAAGGGCGCCGTGCCTCGATAGGGCACGATCTGGACGTCGAGGCCGGCGGCGGATTTGAAGTATTCCGCCGTGAGATAGCCGCCGGTGCCGACCGGCGCAGTGCCGAGGTTCACCTTGGTGGGATCCTTCTTCGCAAGCGCGATCACCTCGGCGACGGTCTTCGCCGGAAACGTCGGATTGGCGATCAGCGCCACCGGCATCGACGCGATCAGGCCGATCGGCGCGAAATCCTTGCGCGGATCGTAGCCAGCGTTCGTATAGAGACTGGGATTGATCGACATCGTGCCGGTATGGCCGAGCAGCAAGGTGTAGCCATCCGGCTCGGCCCGCGCGACCGCACGCGTGCCGATAGTGCCGCCGGCGCCGACGCGATTGTCGACGATGACGGTGTGCTTGAGCGCGACCGAGAGTTTTTCGGCCACGACCCGCGCCAGCGTATCGACGCCGCCGCCTGCCGGGAACGGCACGACCAGCGTGATCGTGCGGGTTGGATAGGCTTGCGCCCATGATGCGCGCGACAGGCCCGGTAGCAGGGTGGCTCCAGCAGCCAGGCGCAACAGCTGCCGACGTTCGAATTTCATGACATTCCTCCAGGTTTTCGCGAACACGTGCGGTGCGTGGCAGCACCGTCGATACCGATCGTCCTCATTGTTGACACGACCATATTATTTGGTCATTTGTACAAATCATAGGGGAGCGTGAGCAAAATCCGATGGCGCGAAATCCGAACATGCGCGAGGCGATCCTCAGCGCCGCCGAGCTCCTGTTCTCGACCAACGGCTTCAATGCGGTTTCGATCCGCGACATCGCCGTCGAGGCCGGCGCCAATCCGGGCAGCCTGACTTATCACTTCAAGAGCAAAGAGGGATTGCTGCTCGAAATCTACCGGCGTCACTGCGGGCCGATCAACCGCCGCCGTTCCGAGCTGCTGGATGCCGCAAAGCGCGTGCGCGACCTGCAGGACCGGCTCGAGGCGATCGTGCGCGCCTATGTGCTGCCGGCGTTCTCGTCCGGCAGCGACCTTGCCGGCGGCGGCGCGCGCTTTACCCGGCTGCGTGCCGTCATGTCGGCCGAAGGCAACGAGATCGTCGGCCGCATCATCGCGCAAACCTTCGATGACACCAGCCACGCCTTCATCGACGCCATTCACGAGAGCCTGCCGCAGCTGCCGCGCACCGAGATCGTCTGGCGCAGCCATTTCCTTCTCGGCGCGCTGTATTACGCGCTGGTCACGCCCGAGCGCGTCTCGCGTCTGTCGCGCGGAGAGGCGGACGGATCGGACGCCGGCGAGGCCATCGAACAGCTCGTGCGTGCGACCGTCGCTGCGCTGCAGGCGCCGGCCGTCGACCGGCCCGAGCCTGTGCGCAAGCGGGCTGCGAAAGCGTTGCGGGCCTGATCGGCGGCGCTCAGGACCTAACGCGTTGTGAAGTGGAGTACGATGTTTACACCGACCATCCCCGGACCTGACCCGGACACGCGAACGCCAGGCTTCAAGCTGCCGCCGCAAGCCTGCGACGCGCACTGCCATATCTTCGGTCCCGGCGCGAGGTATCCTTACGCACCCGACCGGCCCTACACGCCGCCCGACGCGCCGCTGGAGGCGTTCATGGCGCTGCACGCCAAGCTGGGCGTCGGGCGTGCCGTCATCGTCAACGCCAGCGTGCACGGCACGGATAACCGCGTCGCGCTCGATGCCATTGCGGTCAGTGGCGGCCGCTATCGCGCCGTTGCCAATATCGACGACACCATCACCGAGCGGCAGTTGCAGGAGCTTCACGACGGCGGGTTCCGTGGTTGCCGGTTCAATTTCGTTCGCCACCTCGGCGGCGTTCCCGACAAGCGGATCTTCGAGCGGGTGATCGCGATGATCGCGCCGCTTGGCTGGCACGTGGACCTGCACTTCGACGCGATCGATCTGCCCCAATACGCCGACGTGCTGGCGCACCTGCCGGTGCGCTACACCATCGATCACATGGGCCGCGTCAAGGCGTCCGACGGGCTTGAGCAACTGCCCTTCAAGACCCTGATCGAGCTGATGCAGCGCGATGAGAAGTGCTGGGTGAAGGTCTGCGGCTGCGAGCGCGCGTCTGCCAGCGGGCCGCCGTTCCATGATGCGGTGCCGTTTGCGCGGAAGATCGTCGAGACGGCTCCGGACCGGGTGGTGTGGGGCACCGACTGGCCGCATCCGAACGTCAAGGTGATGCCGAATGATGGCGACCTGGTCGATCTCGTTCCGCTGATCGCCCCGGACGCAAGGACGCAGGAGCTGCTGCTCGTGCACAATCCGGCGCGGCTCTACGAGTTCTGACATGAGAGCGGTCTTGAACAAGGTGATCAGGCGGGTTGCATCGATCGCGCCTGTTGTGGCGACGATTGCGATGCTCGCAGCGCCCGCATGGGCGCAAAACTATCCCAACCGGCCGGTGCGCCTGATCCTGCCGTTTGGAGCGGGCGGGGTCGCCGACGTTACGGCGCGGCTTGTCGCGGAGAAGCTCGGCGACAAGCTCGGTCAGCGCTTCGTGATCGAGAACATGCCGGGTGCCGGCGGCATCACTGCCGCGCGTGCGGTGCTGTCGTCGCAGGCCGACGGCTATACGCTCGCACTGCTCAGCAACGGCACGGCGATCTCGGTGCCGCTGTTCAAGAGCCTTCCGTTCAATCCGCTGACCGACTTCGTGCCGGTCTCCAGCATGGGCACGTTCGACTTCATCTTCGTCACCGAGGCCGGCTCGCCCTACAAAACGCTGGCCGACGTCATCAAGGCCGCCAGGGAGAAGCCGGGGCAGCTCAATGTCGGCACCATCAATGTCGGCTCGACCCAGAACCTGTCGGCGCAGCTCTTCAAGTCGACGGCCGGTGTCGATGTCACGATCGTTCCCTTCCGCAGCTCGCCCGACGTGCTGATCGCCTTGCTGCGCGGCGACATCCAGATGGCGATCGAGAACTACACTGCCGTGCAGTCGCACATCGCCGGCAATGCGGCGGTTGCGGTGGCCTCGTCCGGCGCCGTGCGCACGCCCTTTCTTGCCGATGTGCCGACAGTGAAGGAGGCAGGCGGTGGAGAGTTCGAGGCGCGGTCCTGGAATGCGATCTTCGCACCGAAGGGCACGCCGGCGGATGTGATCGCCACACTGAATGCGGCGATGCGCGAGGTGCTCGACATGCCCGAACTGAAGAAGCGCGCGCTCGAACTCGGCATCGAGCTGAAAGGTAGCACGCCCGAGGAGCTTCGGCAGCGGCTGAAGGACGACATCGAGAAGTGGGCGAAAGTCATCGAGCGCGCAGGGATCGAGAAGCAATAGCGCCCGCGGGCGACTGGAGAATAGAGGAGCAAATCATGACAGAGCAGAACAAGACCGGATTGGTGGTAACCGCTCATCCCGGCGATTTCGTCTGGCGTGCGGGCGGCGCGATCGCGCTGCACGCGAAAAAGGGTTACCGGGTGAAGATCGTCTGTCTCTCGTTCGGCGAACGTGGCGAGAGCCAGTTCGCCTGGAAGGAGGCGGGCGCGTCACTCGCCTCGGTGAAGGCCGGGCGCAAGGATGAGGCCGCACGCGCCGCAGAACTGCTCGGCGCCGAGATCGAGTTCTTCGACTGCGGCGACTATCCGCTCAAGCTCAACGAAGCCCATTTCGACCGCATGGTCGATATCTATCGCGAGACCAGTCCAAGCTTCGTGCTGACGCACGCGCTGGAGGACCCGTATAACTTCGATCACCCGAATGCAGCGCATTTTGCCCAGGAGACGCGGGTCGTCGCGCAAGCGATGGGTCACAAGCCGAATGCCAAGTATCAGTACGCAGCGCCGCCGATGTTCCTGTTCGAACCGCATCAGCCGGAGATGTGCAACTTCCGGCCGAACCTGATCCTGAAGATCGATGAGGTGTGGGAGCAGAAGTACAAAGCCTTCCAGATCCTCGCCGCGCAAAAGCATCTCTGGGGCTACTACGAACGGGTCGCGCTGAACCGCGGCATCCAGGGCAGTCGGAACACCGGCGTGCCGATGACCTATGGCGAGGCCTATCAGCGGCTGTTCCCGACCGTTGAGGAGATCCTGAAGTGAAGCTTGTCTGCGATCCCGAGGATGCGTCATCATGAGCATCGTGCGCCTTCGGACCGTGCTCGGCGATTATCCGCACGTCAAACCGCTGCGAAGCGGACAGCTGAAATCGAACATCGTCGATTTCGACTTCATCGAATATTCGCCGACCAACAAGGCTTTCAAGCCGATGGTTCGCGAGCAGGCGTTCGACGTCTGCGAGATAGCGATCGTGACGTATCTGATGGCGAAAGCCTACGGCAAGCCGCTGGTGCTGCTGCCGGCGGTCATGCTGGGCCGCTTTCAGCATGCCTCTGCGCTCTACAATGCCGAGCGTGGCACGCTCACGCCCGCCGACCTCAAGGGCAAGCGCGTTGGCATTCGCTCCTTCACCACAACCACGGGCGCCTGGGTGCGCGGCATCCTGGCCAATGACTACGGCGTCGATCTCGATAGCATTCGCTGGGTCACGTTCGAGGATCCGCATGTTGCCGAATACAACGACACGACCGAGCGGGCGGGCGCGGGGAAGACGATCATGCAGATGCTGCTCGACGGTGAGATCGACGCGGCCTTGGGCGAGACGTCCACTGACCCGCGGCTGAAGCCTCTGTTCAATGATCCCAAAGCGGAAGCCGAGCGCTGGTCCCGCCAGCACGGCATCGTCCCGGTCAATCATCTCGTCGTCGTGACCGAGGCGTTGGCAGGATCGCACCCGGATGCGGTTCGAGAAGTCTACAGACTGCTCAAGCAGAGCAAGGCGGCCGCCAATCTGCAGAATGTCCCGGATTTCGTGCCGTTCGGCGTCGAAGCCAACCGCAAGGCGCTGGAGCTGATTATCGACTATGCTGCGCAGCAGGCGCTGATCCCGCGTCGCTTCAGCGTGGACGAGCTTTTTGATGGGACGACCCGTGACCTGAACTGAGCTCGAAAGACGGCGCATAGAGCCTGATTCAACTTCGTTGAATCAGGCTCGTCGCTTATCTTTTGTTTGGGCATGATCTTATCCGAAAACCGGAATCCACTTTTCGGGATCATGCCTTTGGCTGACGGAGCAACATTTTGATCAACATATGTCTGGCCGGGGCCACGGGGTGGGCGGGCTCGGAGCTCGCGCGGTCGATGGCGAAGACCGAAGATTTGCGGCTCGTTGCTGCCGTCTCGCGCCGGCACGCGGGGCGCACTCTTGGGGAAGTGCTGGCGGAGCCGTTGCTGACCTGTCCTGTGTACGCGTCGGCGGCCGAGGCGCTCAGCGGCAACTGCGATGTATTCGTCGAGTACACCAAGCCGGACGTCGCCAAGGAGAACATCCTGACGGCGTTGCGACGTGGCGCTCATGTTGTCGTCGGCACGTCAGGGCTGACCGACCAGGACTATGCCGAGATCGACAAGGTCGCGCGCGAGCAGAAGCGGGGCGTGCTGGCCTGTGGCAACTTCGCGCTGACCGTTGTGTTGCTGCAGAAGTTCGCCGAGGCTGCCGCAAAACTCATTCCGCAGTGGGAAATCTTCGACTACGCACACGATGACAAGATCGATGCGCCGAGCGGCACCGCGCGCGAGCTTGCGCACCGCCTGTCGGCCGTGGCCAGTCCGCAGCCGACGATCCCGCTGGAGCGGACCGTGGGGCCGAAAGAAGCGCGCGGGGCGACTGTGTCCGGCTCGCAAGTGCACTCGGTCCGATTGCCGGGATACGTGATCAGCGCCGAGATCATCTTCGGCATGCCGGACCAGAGGCTGACCATTCGTCACGATTCAGGCAGCAGCGCGCGTCCTTACGTCGATGGAGCGCAACTTGCGATCCGCAAGGTCTCGGGCCTCGTCGGTGTCCATCGCGGTCTCGACACCGTGCTTGATCTGTAGGAGCGCGGCGCGCTCCAATCGTGGGCTTGCCTGTTCTTTTCTCGTTTACGGTCAGCGCGCATCGCGAAAGGGATTGACGATGCGCAGGCCTTCGCCGAGCGTCATCCCGTGCTGCATATCCTCCGACCATAGTGTGTCGCAGCCGGCGTGAAGCGCCGAGGCGACAATCATCGCGTCATAGATGGAAAAGCTGTATCGCGCGGCAAGCTCCAATCCTGTCTCGTGGATATCGACCGTAAGAGGATGAACCGTCAACAGAGCGCGTAGCGTGTCCAGGAGCGCGTGCGTATCAGTCCAGGACATTTGCATCTTTCGGCGCGCCACATTGGTGAGTTCGTTGAGAACCTGGACGCTGATCGCGCCGCCTTCGGCGACAATTGCCTCTGCGCGATTGGCCTTCGCTGCATCGGCCGACGCGGTGTAAACGAGGACATTGGTATCGAAAAAGCTAGCGGGCATTCGCCTCGTCTCTGTCGAACTTGAAGTCGGGCGGGAGACGGCCACGGAAGGCGCGCAGGCGTTTCAATAGTTCCTCGCGCCCGGGCTTTCGCGCAACACCGAGTTGCCGCGTGTCCGCGACATGGATCTCAATCTCATCGCCTTCCTTGAGCTCAAGCGCTTCGACCACAGCGGCAGGGAGGCGGACTGCGAGGCTGTTTCCCCATTTCGCGACCTGCATGGCAACTCTCCGTTGGATATACAGAAAACTAAATGTATATCAATGCGCTATCGTGGTCAAGGTTTGGAGGGTTGGAACTTGCTTTTGCGAATTAGTTGCAACTAGCTTCGATCCAGACTATGTTCTGCTGAGAACGGTCTGGAGAATCGCAAATGTCTTTTCGGTGGACGCGGCGCTTGGCCGTGCTCGGTGGTCTTGTGGCCGCGCTCGGCCTGGCGTCCGGCGACGCCTTGGCGCAAGCGAACGGCAAGCCGTTTCGCGTCGTCACCACCTTCACGGTGATCCAGGACATCGCGCAGAACGTGGCGGGCGAGGCGGCGATCGTTGAATCGATCACCAAGCCCGGCGCGGAAATCCATGACTATCAGCCGACCCCACTCGACGTGGTGCGGGCCCAGGCCGCCGACCTCGTGCTGTGGAACGGCTTCAATCTCGAGCGCTGGTTCGAAAAATTCTTCGAGAACGTGAAGAACGTGCCGAGCGTGGTGGTCTCCGACGGGATCGAGCCGATGGGCATCGCCGAGGGGCCTTATACAGGCAAGCCAAACCCGCACGCCTGGATGTCCTCGAAGAACGCGCTCGTCTATGTGGAGAACATTCGCAAGGCGCTGGTGAAGCACGATCCCGCAAACGCTGCGACCTACGACAGGAACGCCGCGGCCTACGCCGCGCAGATCCGCGCGATCGACGAACCGTTGCGCAAGCGGCTCGACGCAATCCCCGCCGATCAGCGCTGGCTGGTGTCGAGCGAAGGCGCGTTCAGCTATCTCACCCGCGACTACGGCATGAAGGAAGCATACCTCTGGCCGATCAACGCCGACGAGCAGGGAACGCCCAAGCAAGTTCGCCGGGTGATCGATCTCGTCCGCAAGAACAAGATTCCGGTCGTGTTCAGCGAGAGCACGATCTCCGACCGCGCCGCCAAGCAGGTCGCGCGCGAGACCGGCGCGCGCTACGGCGGCGTGCTCTACGTCGACTCGCTCAGCGCCGCCAATGGGCCGGTGCCGACCTATCTCGATCTGTTGAGGGTGACGGTCGAGACCGTCGCCAAAGGCTTTGGCAAATGAACATGCCGACCAGCACGGCGACGGCTGCGGCGGCCGACCTTAACGGTCTCGGCGCCAGCATCTCCGTGCGCGGGCTCGCGGTCACCTACAACAGCGGCCTCACTGCCGTGCACGACGCCTCGTTCGAGCTCGATCCCGGCACCATCTGCGCGCTGGTCGGCGTCAACGGCAGCGGCAAGTCGACCATCTTCAAGGCGATCATGGGCTTCGTGAAGCCGGCGGCGGGCGAAATCAAGCTCTGCGGCCGTCCGGTGGCGGAAGCGATCAGCCGCAACATCGTCGCCTACGTGCCGCAGAGCGAGGAGATCGACTGGAATTTCCCGGTGCTGGTCGGCGACGTGGTGATGATGGGTCGCTACGGCCACATGAACTTCCTGCGCATGCCGTCCCGTGCCGACCGCTACAAGGTCGACGCGGCGCTCGAGCGCGTCGGCATGAGCGAATACCGCAATCGCCAGATCGGTGAGCTCTCCGGCGGCCAGAAAAAGCGCGTGTTCCTCGCGCGTGCGCTGGCGCAGGAAGGGCGCATTATCCTGCTCGACGAGCCGTTTACCGGTGTGGACGTGAAGACCGAGACGGCCATCATCTCGCTCTTGCGCGAATTGCGCGCTGCCGGCCATCTGATGCTGATCTCCACCCACAACCTCGGCAGCGTGCCGGATTTCTGTGACCAGGTGGTGCTGCTCAACAGGACGGTGCTGGCGGCGGGACCGACCGCGCAGGTCTTCACGCAAGCGAACCTCGAGCGCGCCTTCGGTGGCGTGCTGCGGCATTTCAACCTCGGCGGGCCGCAGCTGCATGACGATGCCGACCCACGTCACGTGACCGTGCTCACCGACGATGAGCGGCCGCTGGTGATCTACGGCAACGGCAAGGAAATGCCGGCGCCGCCGACGCAGCCCGGCGAGGCGAAGAAGCCGTGATGTCCGAGCTGCTCGTCCCCTTCGCCTACGAATACATGCTGAAAGCGATGTGGGTGAGCGCGCTGGTCGGGGGCGTCTGCGCGTTCCTCTCGGCCTATCTGGTGCTGAAGGGCTGGTCGCTGATGGGCGACGCGTTGGCGCATTCGGTCGTGCCCGGCGTCGCCGGCGCCTACATTCTCGGCTTTCCCTTCGCGATCGGCGCGTTCTTCACCGGCATCCTGGCGTCGCTCGGCATGGCCTTTGTGCGCCAGCATTCGCGCCTGCGCGAGGACGCGGTCATCGGGCTGGTGTTCACCTCGCTGTTCGCCCTCGGCCTGTTGCTGGCGTCGATCTGGCCGACCTCGGTCAGCGTGCAGTCGATCGTGCTCGGCAACATCCTGGCGATCTCCAACGAAGACGTTGTGCAGGTCGCGATCATCTCGGCCGTTTCACTCGGCATTCTGCTGTTGAAGTGGAAGGACCTGATGATCGTCTTCTTCGACGAGGCGTATGCGCGCAGCATCGGCCTCAACACGACGTTGCTGAAGGCGCTGTTCTTCACGCTGCTCTCGGCCTGTACGGTCGCGGCGCTGCAGACCGTCGGTGCCTGCCTCGTCATTGCCATGGTGGTGACGCCGGGCGCCACCGCCTACCTGCTCACCGACCGGTTCGGCCGACTGATCGCGATCAGCGTGGCGCTGGGCGCCGGCACGAGCTTCGCCGGCGCCTACATCAGCTACTTCCTCGACGGCGCCACCGGCGGGGTGATCGTCACGCTGCAGACGCTCGTGTTCCTGGCCGCGTTCTACTTCGCGCCGAAGCACGGCCTGCTGGCGGCGCGGCGCCGGCGCATGACGATCGCGGGAGCGGCGTCATGACGGCCGCTTTCGACTGGCTGATCGTCCCGCTCAGCTACCCCTTCATGCAGCGTGCGCTGGTGGTGGCGATCCTCGTCGGCGCGGTGTGCGCGGTACTCTCGTGCTATCTGGTGCTGAAGGGCTGGTCGCTGATGGGCGACGCCGTCTCGCATGCGGTGCTGCCCGGCATCGTCGTCGCCTATGTGGTCGGCCTGCCGCTCGCGGTCGGCGCGTTCGTCGCCGGCCTCTCATGCGCGCTGCTCACCGGCTACCTGAAGGAATCGAGCCGCGTGAAGGAGGACACGGTGATGGGCGTGGTCTTCTCCGGCATGTTCGGCTTCGGCCTCGTCATTTTCACCAAGGTCGAGACCGACCAGCACCTCTTGCATATCCTGTTCGGCAACATGCTCGGCGTCACCGTGCAGGACCTGATCGAGACTGCGGTGATCGCCGGCCTGACGCTTGCGATCGTCCTGATCAAGCGGCGAGACCTGCTGCTCTATTGCTTCGACCCCAACCACGCGCGCGCCATTGGCTTGCCGGTGAAGGTGCTGCACTACGGCCTGTTGGTCCTGCTGTCGCTGACCATCGTCGCCTCGCTCAAGGCTGTGGGCATCATTCTGGTGATCGCCATGCTGGTGGCGCCGGGAGCGATTGCCTACCTGCTGACGGACCGGTTCGAGCGCATGCTCGGTATCGCCACCGCGGTAGCGGTGGGCTCATCCGTCTTCGGCACGCTGGCGAGCTTCCACATCGACGGCGCGACCGGCGCATGCATCGTGCTGACGCAGGCCTTCGTCTTCGTGCTGGCGTTCCTGTTTGCGCCAAAACGCGGCCTGATCGCAGCGGCACGCGCCACGCGGCGCGCGGCGGCCTAATCCTGCGGCTCGGGGCTCTCGCCGTCCCGGTCCACGCGCAGCCAGCCGCTTGGTGCAAGCCGCTGCTGCGGCAGGAAGCGCGCCTTGTAGTCCATCTTGCGCGAGCCATCGATCCAGTAGCCCAGATAGACGTAGGGCAAGCCCATCCGCCGCGCGCGGGCGATATGGTCGAGGATAAGGAAGGTGCCGAGCGAGCGGTGGCCTTCGCCGGGTTCGAAGAACGAATAGACCATCGACAGCCCGTCGCTCAGGACGTCGGTCAGGGCGACCGCGAGCAGGTCGCCGCCGCGGCCGGTGATCCCGGAGTCGACATTGCGCCGGCGGTACTCGACGATACGCGTCTCGACGTGGCTGTCCTCGACCATCATGGCGTAGTCGAGCACCGTCATGTCGGCCATGCCACCATTGCGGTGGCGCGCGTCCAGATAGGCCCGGAAAACCGAGTACTGCTCGGACGTGGGTGCCGCGGTGCGCAATTCGCCGATCACGTCCGCATTGCGCGCCATGATCTTCCGGAAATTGCGCGAGGGGCGGAACTCGTTGGCGACCACCCGCACCGAGACGCAGGAGCGGCACTGGTCGCAGGCCGGCCGGTAGGCGATCGACTGGCTGCGCCGGAAGCCGCCATGGGTGAGCAGGTCGTTGAGATCGGAGGCCTTTTCACCGACCAGGTGCGTGAACACCTTGCGCTCGTTCCGGCCCGGCAGGTACGGGCAGGGCGAGGGCGCGGTCAAGTAAAACTGCGGCGTATCGCGAGAGTGGTGTGTCACCGGGCCTCGAACAGACTTGAACCAGTTAAACCAGCATCGCCTTGGCGGGCCGCAGCGTCAATAATCTAACCGCGCCAATTTAAGCCCACGTTAAGTGCGCCGCGCCGGCTCCGAATATGTCTGTGCCGAGGTGTTGATGATCACAGTTCCGAGCACGAGGTCATGCAGCAGCTGCCGGCGGCGATTGAACAGGCCGATCAGCACGATGAAGGGCGTCAGCACAGACACCGAAATCCAGTAGAGCACCGCATGCGCCGCTCCCAGCACGAAGTAGCCGGGTTCGCCGCTCCAGGTGCGCAGTTGCAGGTCCATCATCCGCATGCCGACGGTGGCCGAATGCGGGCCGCCGAGCGACAGGCCGTAGTAGAGGATCGCCCAGATCACCGACAGCGGCGAGACCAGCCAGAATAGCAGCCAGCCGAGCCCGAGCGTGACGATGCCGAACAGTGCGATGAAGATCACACCCAGCACGATCGGGATGCTCAGGATGACGAGGTCGATCAGGAACGCGAAGAAACGCCGCGTCAGCACGCCGTGAAACAGCTCCGGCTGCACCGCGGGGTCGAATGCGTGACGGAATCCGCCGTCGCTGCGCCAGGTATCGTTGGGCGAAGTCTGAGACATCGGGTCCCCTCCAAAAGACGGGCAGGACATGGCGATGGCCGGGATTGGACGCAAGGGCAGCGCAACGCCAACGAGTGTGATGCCTGTCACATCATATCACATTCGGGCCGGGTATGCATGAACCCAGGGATGGCGGCAGGCGACACGGCCGGGTCTCGAACGGCTGCACCGGCACCTGGACGTCGCACAAGGCCTGAGCTTTCGGGCCGGTCGCTGCTATCTCACGGCAACCTCGACGCCGTGGTCGTTTTGCAGAACCTGCAGCGACACACCGTCGTCGGTCTTGCGCCGGCGCACCGCAAAGTCGACCGTCGCCGCGCCCACCTCCAGCCTGCGCAGAACGATGCCCTCCAGGAACGATGGAAGTCTCGGGGCATCCAGAACAATTCGGTTGAGCGCGGGCTCGAATGTTAGGCCGAGGCAAGCTTGCAGCATGGCGAGCGGTGCCGCGCTCGCCCACGCCTGAGGCGCGCAGGCGACGGGGTACAGCGTCGGCGCCTGGCCTCGCGACCGCCTGAAGCCGCAGAAAAGCTCGGGCAGCCGCCGCAGCTCCATGTGCGACGCAGCCGCGCTTGTCGCAGCGAACAGGCTGGCGACCGCCTGCTTCAAGCCGTATCTGGCGAAACCGATGGCAATCATCGCGTTGTCGTGTGGCCACACCGATCCGTTGTGATACGACATCGGGTTGTAGCGGGCTTCGCCGTCGGCGACGGTGCGGATGCCCCATCCGGACAGGAAGCTCGGCGACATCAGGCCGGCCGCCACGCGTTGCGCCCGCTCTTGCGATACGACGCCGGCAAACAGCAGGTGGCCCGCATTCGACGTGCGGGTGCGGCACAATTCGCCGGCGCCGTCGATGGCGATGCCGTAGGTGCCGAGCGCCTCGCACCAGAAGTGCTGCTCGATGCTGCTCGCCAGACGCTGTGCGCTTTCCTGCAGCTCCAGAGCCATCTTCTGGTGGCCCAGAGCTCTTGCTGCATCCGCGATCGAACGCTTGGCCGCGACGACATAGGCCTGGACCTCGACAAGCGCGATCGTGCCCTCCGCGAGCCGTCCGTCCGCGTGGAAGATCGAGTCGTATGAATCCTTCCACCCTTGATTAACGAGACCATCCTCCGCATTGCGCGAATGGCGGAGGAAGCCATTCTCGTCCTCCAGCGAGTGCTTGTCGATCCAGTCGAGCGCGGCACAGATGTTGGGCCAGAGGCGCCGGATCGTCTCGGTGTCGATCGTGCGTTGCCAGTATTCGCCGGCGAGCAGCACGAACAGTGGCGTCGCATCGACGCTGCCGTAATAGCAGCCGAACGGCACCTCGCGCAGCCGGGCCATTTCGCCGGATCGTGTCTCGTGCACGATCTTGCCGGGCTCTGCGTCGTTGACCGGATCGAAGTGCGTTGCCTGCAAGGCGGCAAGCCGCGCAAGCACGCCGCGCGCAACTGACGGCATGCACCACAAGAGCTGCAGCGCCGTGATGATGCCGTCGCGGCCGAACGTGGTCGAATACCAGGGAATGCCTGCGTAGGGATAATCACCCTGCGGCGTCTGGGTCATCAACATGCGAAGGTCGGCGAACGATCGCGCCGTGATGTTATCGAATGCATCGCTGGACGACGACAGGGTGACAGTATGGTTCGCGGTGCGACGCTGCGACCGCGTCGCCGCGCGCAGCGCTCGGAAAAAGCTGCACAACGGCAGCGCCGTGTCATTGCCGAAGCTTGCGGCCGTGAAGATCGATGTGCGCTCGCCGGCTTCCAGGTGCAGCCGGTAGCGCGCCCGCGCCTCGTCCAGATCGTCCGGCTGCGGCTCGAAGTGCAGCGACGTGCGGAGCACGACGCCGTCGAGCGCCTGATACGACAGACTGGCATTGGACGGATCGAGCTGCGGACGCTCGCCCGCGCCGCGCCGCGCCCGCCGCATCCCGCGTACCTCGAACAGGTCCGCAAAGTCGTTCGCGAACCACAGGTCGAGCGTCAGATCGACAGGGCGATCGCCGTAATTGCGGATGCCGAAGCGGGTGTAGAACGTGTCGTCCCACACGAACGAGGTCCGAACGACGTGGATGCTGTCCTTGGGAAGGACGATGCGGCCGTCATGGAAGATATCGGGATTGGTGAGGTCGGCTGTGAGCAGCGTGTTGTCGTCGCGCACGCGGGAACCGAGCAGCAGCGTCGGCTGACCATCCACGTGCAGCTCGAGACGCGACAGGAAGCGAGTGTCGTTATTGAAGACGCCGTCAGGCTCGCCAAGCGCAGCACCGATATCGCCGTGGCTGTCCAGCACCACGAATGTGTCGTTGTGCTTCAGCTTGTAGCGGTCGCGCGTCGGCGATCCCTTGGCAGGGATGTAGAACGGCGTTTGCTTGAGCATCTCTGCCCGCCGGGCCGGTGCAATAGTGTCCATGATGGTCTCTTCATCCGCTGCCAGTTCGCAACGAAATAGTGCGGCACCTGTTCCCATTGATCCTGCTTTGCGGCGGAACAGGGCCGAGCGCTGCCGCGTTATCTCCCGCTTTTCCGGCTATGCGACCATTCGTCAAGTCATACATCCTTGAGAGGGGCAGACCGCAAATGGCAGGCCGTCAACGTTTCCCGGCATTTCAATCGCTTGCACTGATCGCGGTGCTGATCGCGCCGTCTTCGTTTCACATCGGCGACGTGCACGCGCAACAATCTGCCCCATCGCAACCGACGGATAGTCAGGGCGCGGACAGCGCGAAGGCGCCGGCGGCTCCCGCTGCTCAGCCGGCAGCCAAAGCGCCGGAAACCGCGCCAAGGCCGGCGTTGGGTGAGGGGATTCCAGCACTCGTCGTCGATGGCGGACAGGTGCTCGGCGTTCTCGGCAAGCAGGTTCGCAGCAGCACGGGTGAGGACATGGGCCGCATCGTCGATGTGATCATCGACCGCTCCGCCCGCGTGCGCGCTGCCGTGATCGATTTCGGCGGCTTTCTCGGGGTCGGGAACCGGCAGATCGCCGTCGCCTGGAGTGCGATCCGCCTGCCGGCCCAGGACAAGCCAGGGGCGCTCGTCGTCGATTTCACACGCGATCAGCTGCGTGTCGCACCGGCCTACAAGGCCGGCGAGCAGGTCGTGCTGCTCGGTCCGGTCGAAGCACCGGCCCCGGCGCCCGCGCCCACGAATGGTGCGACAGACAAGGACGCACCGTCCAAGGAGCCGCCTTCGAAATAGGCGACATTGGCTGATGCAATGCATGATATTCGCCGGCGCCCAGACCTCAGCGAGCATGCTCCGGATCCGGGTCGGTCCGGACGGCAACGCAGTCGGCGCGGCCTCGACTGGTTCGTCTTCTTCGTCGCGGACGTGCAGGCGGGATTTGGTCCCTTCATCGCGGTCTACCTGACATCGCAGAAGTGGACCCAGATCGACATTGGCGTCGTTCTCACCGTTGGCGGCTTGATCTCGCTGTTCGGCCAGATTCCCGGCGGTGCGCTGCTCGATCGCCTGCAATCGCCGCGTCGCGTCGCGGCAATCGCGATCAGCATCATCGCCCTGAGCGCGCTCATTCTTGCGCTGTGGCCGACCTATCCGGGCGTCATGGCGTCGCGCATTCTGCAGGCGGGCGCCAGTTGCGTGCTGGGGCCGGCGATCGCAGCGATGAGTCTCGGGCTCGTGCCGCGCAATCGCATCGGCGACCGGTTCGGCCGTAACGCTGCGTTCGCCTCGGTCGGCGCCGGCATTGCCGCCGCGGCCATGGGCGCCACAGGGTACTACATTTCGAACCAGGCGGTGTTCTTTGTCACGGCGGCGCTGGGCGTGCCGGCGCTTCTCGCACTCTTCCAGATTCAGCCAGCGGACATCGATGTGACGCGATCGCACGGCGGCGTTGCCACCAGGCTTGGCAGCGTCGCCGATGTGCTGAGCTTCGCCGCCAGCCACAAGACCATCTTTGTCTTCGCCGTCTGCGTCTTTCTCTTTCACCTCGCGAATGCAGCCGTGCTGCCGCTGATCGCCAGCAGCCTTACCCTGCGCGTGAGCGAGGTGGCGACGCCGCTGACCGCGGCGGCGATGGTCCTTCCGCAAGCGATCGTCGCAGTGACGTCGCCGGTCGTGGGCCGATGGACGCACAGGATCGGCCGGCATCCGCTGCTGCTCGCAGGCTTCGCCGCGCTGGTCGTTCGCATTTCGCTGACGGCGCTGGTCGACGACCCGGCGATGATCGTCGCGGTCCAGGTCTTTGACGGTATCTCGGCGGCCGTGCTCGGCGTGCTCGTGCCGCTCACGGTCGCCGATCTCACGCGCAACACGGGCAGGTTCAATCTGGTTCAGGGCATCATTGCGTCTGCGATGGGCATCGGCGCCTCGATCAGCACGACTTTTGCCGGCTACCTGGCCGATCGCTTCAGCACCTACACTGCGTTTCTCGTTCTCGACGTCGTCGCCGTGATCGGATTGCTCGCCGTCCTGCTGGCCATGCCGGAAACCCGTCCCGGCGACGAACGGCACTGATGTTTGGCTCGCAGCAACGCTGCATCTATCGCGCGACGACCTGTGGCCTGAAGGCTGGCCGTTCGCCTTTCTGGAACATGAGCTGCCGGTAGATCGCCAGGTAGTCCTCCGCCATCCGCCGGGAGGTGAACCGCTCCTCGAAGCGCCGCCTGACGGCAGCGCGCGACAGCCTTGGCAGATGGTTGATCGCGCCGACGGCGCTGGTTTCGTCTTCGACGACGAAGCCGGTGATGCCGTCCTCGACGATCTCCGACACGGAACCGCGATTGTAGGCGATTACGGGCGTGCCGCAGGCGAGCGCTTCGATCATCACCAGTCCGAACGGTTCCGGCCAGTCGATTGGAACCAGGAGTGCTATGGCACCGCCCAGGAACTCGGATTTCTGGGCGTCGCAGATCTCGCCGATGAACTCTACGTGAGGAAGATCGAACAGCGGCCGGATTTCATCCTCGAAATAGTCTCTGTCGACCTGGTCGACCTTGGCCGCGACCTTGAGCGGCAGGCCGCTGCGCTGCGCGATGCGAACCGCGCGGTCGACGCGCTTCTCAGGCGAGATCCGCCCCAGGAAGGCAAGGTAGGACGGCTTGCCCGGCTGTGGCGTCAGCAGGTTCCGCGGCAGGCCGTGGTGGACGGTGCCGACCCAGTTCGCCTGATGGATCGGCCGTCGCTGCGAGTTCGAGATCGACACCACCGGCACCGACGAGAACGTCTCGAACATGGGCTGATGCTCGGGCAGGTCGAGCCGTCCATGCAGTGTGGTCACGAACGGCACATCCTGCCGCGACATCAGTGAGAAGGGGTAATAGTCGAGGTGCGTGTGGATGATATCGAACTCCGCTCCCCGCCGGCAGACGCGTTCGATCATCGCCATGTGCAGCGCGTTGGGATCGCGCACCGACCCGTCCAGACGCAAGGCCTTGGGCCACATCGCTTCCAGCGTCGCCGAAGTCATTGAATCGCCGCTGGCGAACAGGGTCACGTCGTGACCCATGGCCACGAGTTCCTCGGTCAGCCACGAGATCACTCGTTCCGTCCCACCATAGAGCTTCGGCGGCACCGCTTCGGTAAGTGGCGAGAGTTGCGCGATACGCATCGACTGTCTCCCCTCAAGGATTTCTACACGCGAACCACGGCCATCGCCGGAAGCAGGCGGCCGGTCGCGATAAGCACAATGAGCAACTCTCTTAGTCGTTCCCGCATAGCAACATTTTTGCGCCGAGCGCGTTGTCGGCGATTGTTGTCTCAAGACAAGGTGAGCGATGAGAGACATTTGCGACAAGCGGAAGCGTCCTCTGGCTTACCTCTTTCACTACATTGCACGGCGTCCGATCGCACATGGCGTTATTTTGTGCGCGGTGATCGCGGCAGTCGCCTGTTCCGTCAGCACGCAGTACGGGATCAAGCTGCTCGTCGACACATTGACGTCACAACTGCAGTCGCCTTGGACAGCGTTCGCCATACTTGTGTCGTTGATCGCCGCGGACAATTTTTTCTGGCGGATCGCCAGCTATGTGGCGAGCTATACATTTGTGCAGGTGACGGGTGACGTGCGGCGCGATCTGTTCCGTCATCTCACCATGCATTCGCCCAGTTTCTTCTCGGACCGGCTGCCGGCGGTGTTGACCAGCCGCATCACCGCCACCTCGAATGCCGCCTTCACGATCGAGAACATGTTCATGTGGAACGTGCTGCCGCCGTGCCTCGCGGCGGCGGTGGCGATCATCTTCCTCGCCAGCGTCGATGCGATGATGGCGGTGACCATGTCCGCCATCGGCGCCGTCGTGGTGTTCGTGCTGTTTCACTACGCATCGCGCGGCAAGCCGCTGCATCATGATTTCGCCAGCAAGGCCGCGCTGGTCGACGGCGAGATGGTCGACGTTGTCGGCAACATGGCACTCGTCAGGGCCTTCTGCGGGCTCGGGCGCGAGCACATGCGATTTGACCAGACCGTGCAGCACGAGCTGCATGCGCGGCGGATGAGCCTGCTCTACCTGGAGCGCCTGCGCTTCGGACACGCGCTGGTCACGGTGGTTCTCACGCTCGGCTTGCTCGCATGGGCGCTGGGGCTGTGGCAGCAGGGCAGGGCGAGCCCCGGCGATGTCGTCATGGTCTGCACGCTCGGGCTCTCGGTCCTGAGTGCGACGCGCGATCTCGCCGTCGCGCTGGTGGATGTCACCCAGCACATGGCGCGGCTTTCGGAGGCGATCCTGACGCTGCTGGTGCCGCATCAGCTGCGCGATCATCCGGAGGCGGTGCCGCTGGTCCACGATGGCGCAGGCATCACCTTCGCAAAAGTCTCGTTCGGCTACCCGGCTGGAAGCCGGGTGTTCAAGGATATCGACCTGCGCATCCGATCCGGTGAACGCGTGGGACTGGTCGGACCATCGGGCGCGGGCAAGTCGACCCTGTTCACGTTGCTGCACCGCTTCTATGACGTCGACCAGGGCGAGATTCGGATCGACGGCCAGAACATCCGCCGCATCACCCAGGAGAGCTTGTGGCACGCCATCGCCGCGGTGCCGCAGGACACTGCGCTGTTCAACCGCTCGCTGCTCGACAACATCCGCTACGGACGCCCCGACGCCACCGACGACGAGGTCTGGCGGGCGGCCATGGACGCGCGCTGCAATACATTCATCGAAGATCTGCCGGAGGGATTGAATACCATCGTCGGCGATCGCGGCCTGCGCCTGTCCGGCGGACAGCGCCAGCGGATTTCGATCGCCCGCGCGTTCCTGAAGAACGCGCCAATCCTCCTGCTCGACGAGGCGACCTCGGCACTGGACACCGAATCCGAGCAGGCCATTCGCGAGGCGCTGACGCGGCTGATGGCCGGCCGCACCGTCATCGCCATCGCACACCGCCTTTCGACGCTGCGCCAGTTCGACCGCATCGTCGTGATCAAGGACGGCCGGGTGATCGAGGATGGCGCGCCTTCGGACCTGATCGAGAACGGCGGACACTTCAGCGGACTGATCAAGAAGGAGGCCAGGCTGCTGTCGGTGCGCGCGGCCTGAGTATCCGGTCGCTGGGCCTCAGCGGGGCGACAGCGATGATTTGATCTTGCGGATGAGGGCAGCTTGTTCGGACTTCAGATTGACCCGGCTGCGCTCCCAGTCGCTGGCGAACCGCACGTCCGCGAAGAGCCCGGCGGGATCTTCATGAAAGTGCAGGAAGGCCTGCGAACTCCGATAAAACACGCCTCTCGATCGCTCCTTCAGCCTCTCAAGCGCGCGCACGCGTTGCAGCAGCGGTTCGAGCTGATCGAGCGCAGCGGCGGTTGCGTGTTTCATCCGGCTGTGAAGCTCCCCGCCGGCGGTCAGCCCGCCTTCAGCTTCTCCGCCACGGCCGCCGCGAAATAGGTGAGCACGCCGTCGGCGCCGGCGCGTTTGAACGCGGTCAGGCTTTCGACCATCGCGCGGTCGCCGTCGATCCAGCCGTTCGCCGCGGCCGCCATGATCATCGAATACTCGCCCGACACCTGGTAGGCGAAGGTCGGCACGCCGAACGTGTCCTTCACCCGCCGCAGCACGTCGAGATAGGGCAGACCCGGCTTCACCATCACCATGTCGGCGCCTTCGGCGATGTCCAGTTCGACCTCGCGAATGGCCTCGTCCACATTCGCCGGGTCCATCTGATAAGTGCGCTTGTCGCCGATCAGCGTCTTCGACGAGCCGATCGCGTCACGGAAAGGTCCGTAGAACGCCGAGGCGTACTTCGCCGCATACGACATGATCTGCACATCGGTGTAGCCGTCGTCGTCGAGGGCGCCGCGGATCGCGCCGACACGTCCGTCCATCATGTCGGATGGCGCGATGATGTCGCAGCCGGCCTCGGCCTGCATCACCGATTGCTCGATCAGCAGCGCGACAGTCTCGTCATTGAGGATGACGCCGTCCTGCAGCAAGCCGTCATGGCCGTGGCTGGTGTAGGGATCGAGCGCGGCATCGCACAGCACGCCGATATCCGGAAACTCGTTCTTGACGGCGCGGATCGCGCGGCAGACGAGGTTATCGTCGTTCAGGGCTTCGCTTCCAGTTTCGTCGCGCAGCGACGGATCGGTGTAGGGAAACAGCGCGATGCACGGGATCGTCAGCTTCATCGCGCGCTCGGCCTCGCGCACGATCTGGTCGACGGACAGCCGAAAGACGCCCGGCATCGACGGAACGGGCACGCGCTTGTTGTCGCCGTCCGTGATGAACAGCGGCCAGATCAGGTCGTCGGTGCTGATGAGATGCTCGCGCACCATGCGCCGCGACCACTCCGACTTGCGGTTGCGCCGCATGCGGACCTGGAGATCGAGCGAAGGTGCGGTGCCCGCCGACGCAGGGCGGGGCGCCTCGTCGCGCAGTTCGATCGGCCGGCCGAATTTGATCGCCATCGGAAAACTCCTCGCAAAGCTAGTGTCCCGAATCCGAAGTTCGCCTACTTTGCAGCAACTTCGGAGCGAACTTCGGATTCGATAAGGACACTAGCAAACTTATGATTCTAGTGTCGTTCTAGTTCAGAAATTCGCTCGACGGACTCGCGGCGAGGATGGAGCGAATTTCTGAACTACGACACTAGGCCTGATTTATCACCCCTGGCTGCGAGCGTCACCGTTGTGGCACCCGTTGGGGTCGAAATTCGGCCTTGCCGCCATCACGATTTGACCCTACAGGCGCAAACAGCGCGAGTTTGATGACTTTCGAGGAGCAATGACCGACCAGTCGGCCCAGGATCAGACGCGGGAGCTGCAAACCGGATCGGTTGCCCCGATCAACTCGGAGGCGGTTGCCGCCGACGAGGGCGTCTGGACGCGCCGTCTCGTCATGTATCTGCGCGTCATGGCCGGCGTCGCAATGCTGAAGGGGCTCTACCACTGGGCGCAGGTGACCGGCTTCATCGGCGGCGAGGCGGACGCATTCATCAACCAACCGGTCGCCTGGCAAAGTGCGACGATCTATTTCGCCGTGATCGAACTCGTTGCGGCTGTGGGGCTTTGGCTCGCGACACCGTGGGGCGCGGTGGTGTGGCTCACATCGATCGTGTCGATGGCGGTGATCGAGCTGATGTTCCCGCTGATTTACGGCGGCAACTTCGTCGTCGTGATTTTCGAAGTGCTGCTGCTCGCGATCTATCTGGTCCTCGCCTGGATGGCGGCGATGGAGCGGCCGCCGTGAGATGACGAAGCGAACCGTTCAAGTTTGAGGATCATTTTTTTCAAAGGCGAGGGGACCGTGGTTAGCCAGCCCTGAACGGCTTTCACCACAAATCTTACCCGGAGCTTTCGAGTTCCCGGGGCCCCTGTTCTGGAATGCGACAGCGGTCCAGACGAAGCGTGAACAAGGGGGCGATTTGGGGCCCTTTTGCTCAACGGAATCTTACGAAAACCCCTGGTTTTGCAGGGATAAACATTCGTTCACTCTCTCGAATTCATTTTCTCTTTATGCTGTTGTTTAAGCTGATGTTCAAACGCGACCCTTACGTTGCCCCTATCAGGCGGGACACAAGTTTCGTCGAATAAGTCGATAAAAACGACTACAGGGGAAGTGTCATGATGAAAGCCGTTGCTACGGCCGCGGATGCGGTTGAGCGCGACCCGCGCAAGGCGCAGGTGCAGCCTCTCTATCTCGAAGCTTTGACTCTGGTCGAGCGGCTGCACCGCCGCCTGCTGGACGTCATCAAGGATGAGTTCGACCGGCGCGGCCGTTCGGACATCAACTCGGTGCAGGCGTTGCTGCTGTATAACATCGGCGACAAGGAGCTGACCGCAGGCGAGCTGCGCACGCGTGGCTACTACCTCGGCTCCAACGTCTCCTACAACCTGAAGAAGCTCGTCGAGATGGGCTTCCTCGACCACCAGCGTTCGCGCGTCGATCGCCGCTCGGTTCGCATTCGCCTGACCGCCAAGGGCCAGGAAGTGCGTCACATCGTCGAGGCGCTGTACGACAAGCACGTCAAGACGGTCGAGCAGGTCGGCGGCATCTCGAACGAGGAGTTCGCGACCCTGAACAAGTCGCTGCATCGCCTCGAGCGCTTCTGGACCGACCAGATCCTCTATCGGCTCTGAGATTCTTGCACGCAATCCCGGACGGTGGGGGCCGTCTGAATCGCGTGCAGAAGCTCAAGTCCAGCAGAAACGGACCAAGCCGGCGGAAGACCGGCGGTCCCAACCAATAATAACGACAACTTTCCCTTGAACTTTGCGCGCCGGTCTCGTACGAGGCCGGCGCGTTTTGGTTTGCCGAGATGTTCCTGAACGGTCGCTCATCGCCGCCTTCAGGTTCCATTCAGCGGCGAATTCCTAAATGCCCGATCCACCGCAGTCCTTGCGGTGAGGGGAATCCATGCACGACGTCGTTGAGAGTATCCTGCGAACCTATGGTTCGACCGATCCGCGCTCGCGCGCGAAGATCGCAGGCTATCTCGAGAAGCTCAGGTCGGCCGGTCACAAGGATGCGCATGTTCTTGCCGAATACGGGCTCGCCTACCTGAAAGAGCTGCACGAGGGGCCAGACCGGCGATACACCGGCTGCTAGTTGCGTTTGCCTAGCGCGCGCCTGGATTCGTGTTCAAGACGAACGGCGTGCCGACGACGCGGACGGGGGCTAGCTGTTCGACGCGCGGCGGCGATTGCGCGCTCGCCTGGGTGACGGGTGGGGTGCTGGTTTCGAACGCGCTGACGACGGATGTGAGCGCCACGCAGATCAGTGTGACGGTGACGAGCAATTCCCGATCAAAGTCTTCGTTGCGCATGGGAGCAGAACGCCTGGCGACGGGCCCGTGTTCCGCGCGGCTCAATGAGGTAGCGAAGTCTTAACCTGCGAATCGGGTTGATCTGCATGCATCCCGATTCGTTCTTTGCGAACGAAACTGAATCAAACGCGGAACAAAGGGGTCTGATCGGAGTTTTGAGTTGCATGAAAGTTCCGTCCCTGATTCCGCGCATCTCCGAACGGCAGAGCGAAGTGCTTCGCGAGAAGCTGTCGGACTATGTCGCGAGCCTGCTCGAGAAGAACGCCGCGCGGCTCTCGAAATACGAGAAGCCGGCGACGGATCGCGACGCCCGCACCGAATAGGCCTCGTCCTCGATTGGAACTCGGTTCCAAACACCGCGTTGTCCTGTCGACAACGACGAGGGGCCGCATGGCGGACGCGACGCACCAGGACACACCGCGCAGGCCGCGCATAAGCTTCAAGACGGCGCTGACGCCGATCTATTGGCTCGCCGGTGTCAACGCCGCGGCCTGCTGGCTGGTGAGCTGGCTCTTCTGGGACCGGTTCGCGTTTTCCGGCACGCTTTTCGGCCTCGGTTGCTTCGGCATCACTGTGGCATTTTGCGCGTATCTTTACGTGCTGGTAGCCAAGGTCGATCGCAGAAAGTGATTGCGCGCCCGTTTCCTCCATGCGTGAATTGAACTGTTCAAAAGCGCGAGGGAGGGAAGCATGCTTGTCGTTCATCATCTCAATGACTCGCGCTCGCAGCGCGTTCTCTGGCTGCTGGAAGAGCTTGGCGTGCCTTACGAGGTCAAGCGCTACCAGCGCGACCCGCAGACGCGGCTGGCGCCGCCCGAGTTGAAGGCGGTCCATCCGCTCGGCAAGTCGCCGGTCATCACCGATGGCGTCCATACGATCGCGGAATCCGGTGCCATCGTCGACTACGTGCTGCGCAAGCATGGCAACGGATCAATGCGGCCGGTCGCAGACTGCGCTGATTTCGAGAAGTACGCCGAATGGATGCACTATGCGGAGGGCTCGGCCATGCTTCCGCTCATGCTGAACCTCTATGTCGGCCGGTTGGGTGAGGGCGGCCAGCCGCTGCATCCGCGCATCGACAGCGAACTTGCCAATCACCTGGGATACGTCGACCAGGCCCTGAAAGGGCGCGAGTGGCTGGTGGGCCATTCGCTGACCGGCGCCGATGTCCTGATGAGCTTCGTCGGCGAGATGGCGAAGGTGGCGAAGCGCATCGACCCATATCCGAACATTGCCGCCTGGGTCGCCCGCTTTCAGGCGCGGCCGGCCTACAAGCGCGCGATCGAGAAGGGTGGCGCCTATCGTTTCGCTGCGTGAGCGGAAACGAGTCGTTAAGGCTCCCGGAAGCTCCCGAGTCCGCGGCGGCGCCTCGCATGCTAGGCTCGGGCCATGATCCAGCTAGTCACAGTGGCGTCTGTGCTGGGCAAGGTCAGGCCCGCACCGGTCATCGACACGAAGGATGTAGCCGCCACCGACCAGTGGGCGCAGCGGCTCAACGTGTCGCGTGACGACCTGCTGGCTGCCATCGCCGAGGTCGGCAATTCCATAGCGGCTGTGCGCCGCCACCTGCATTCCCGGACCTGACCGGCCGGGGCGCCGTTGGCAGCCCATTTCACAAGATATTGGATAAGTTGGGCCGCCTAGCCCCTAGGATTTGGCCGTTTTGGCCCAATATGTTAATTGCATCGCGCCGCTCATGACCGCCAACCCCGTGCCGCCCGCCGGTCTCGCCAGTGACCCGCGGCGGTGGAGACATTTCCGCCGATGACGTCATACGCCAAGTCCGCCAACGCCTCCGCGCCCGCCTCATTCTTCTCGGCCACGCTGGCCGAGGCCGATCCCGAGATCGCAGCCTCCATCAAGAACGAGCTCGGCCGTCAGCAGCACGAGATCGAGCTGATCGCGTCGGAGAACATCGTCAGCCGCGCCGTGCTGGAAGCGCAGGGCTCGGTGATGACCAACAAGTATGCGGAAGGCTATCCGGGCGCCCGCTACTACGGCGGCTGCGAGTTCGTCGACGTGGCGGAAACCGTGGCGATCGAACGGGCGAAAAAGCTGTTTGGCTGCAACTTCGCCAATGTGCAACCGAACTCCGGCAGCCAGATGAACCAGGCGGTGTTCCTGGCGCTGCTGCAGCCCGGCGACACCTTCATGGGTCTCGATCTCGCCGCCGGCGGCCACCTGACGCACGGCGCGCCGGTCAACATCTCGGGCAAGTGGTTCAAGGCGCAGCACTACACCGTGCGCAAGGACAACCACGAGATCGACATGGACGAAGTCGAGCGGCGTGTGCAGGAGGTGAAGCCGAAGCTGATCATCGGCGGCGGCTCGGCCTATTCGCGCTTCTGGGATTTCAAGCGCTTCCGCGAGATCGCCGACAGCGTTGGTGCCTACTTCATGGTGGACATGGCGCACTTCGCGGGGCTCGTCGCCGGCGGGGTGCATCCTTCGCCAATTCCGTATGCGCACGTCACGACCACCACGACGCACAAGTCGTTGCGCGGGCCGCGTGGCGGCTTGATCCTCTGCAACGACGAGGCGCTGGCGAAAAAGTTCAACTCGGCGGTATTCCCGGGTCTGCAGGGCGGCCCGCTGATGCATGTGATCGCCGCCAAGGCGGTTTGCTTTGGCGAGGCGCTGCGGCCGGACTTCAAGGTCTACGCGAAGAACGTCGTGGAGAACGCGAAGGCGCTTGCGGAAACGCTGCGCGCCAACGGCTTCGACATCGTCTCCGGCGGCACCGATAACCACCTGATGCTGGTGGACCTGCGGCCGAAGGGGCTGAAGGGCAACGTGTCCGAGAAGGCGCTGGGGCGCGCGGCGCTGACGGTCAACAAGAACGGCATCCCGTTCGATCCGGAAAAGCCGATGGTCACATCGGGCATCCGCGTCGGCACGCCGGCTTCGACCACGCGCGGCTTCGGTGTCGCCGAGTTCAAGCAGGTCGGTGAGATGATGGCCGAAGTCCTGAGCGCGGTCGCACAGGCGCAGGACGGCAAGGCACCGCTGGTCGAAGCCGCCGTCAAGCAGCGGGTCAAGGAACTGACCGATCGTTTCCCGATCTACCAATAACGATTAAGAACGCCCGATGCGCTGCCCGAACTGCTCCAGTCTCGATACGCAGGTCAAGGATTCCCGGCCTGCGGAGGATTCTGCGGTCATTCGCCGGCGGCGCGTGTGCGTCACCTGCAACTTCCGCTTCACCACTTTTGAGCGGGTGCAGTTGCGCGACCTCACGGTGATCAAGCGCAACGGCCGGCGCGTGCCGTTCGACCGCGACAAGCTGATGCGCTCGGTGCAGATTTCGCTGCGCAAGCGCCCGGTCGATCCGGAGCGGGTGGAGAAGATGGTCTCGGCTATCGTGCGCGAGCTGGAAAGCGGCGGCGAGGCGGAGATTTCGTCGGAGGCAATCGGCGAGATCGTCATGGAGCACCTGCGCCAGCTCGATGACGTGGCCTATGTGCGCTTCGCGTCCGTTTATCGCAATTTCCGCGAGGCCAAGGACTTCGAGGCGGTGCTGGGCGAGCTGTCCGGCGACGACGAGGGACGGCCGGTCCAGTTGCGCAAGTAGTGCCGCTTGATCTGGAATGGCTCGTCCCCATTTTCGAACGGGACGGCGCGCGGCCTGAGAGGGTAATACGTCGCCGGAACCCCTCGGACCGTATCGACCAGTGACGACGACTTCTGAAGACCTTCGCTTCATGCAGCTTGCGCTGACCCTCGGTCGGCGCGGGCTTGGCCGCACATGGCCGAACCCGGCTGTCGGCTCGCTGGTGGTCAAGGACGGCGTGGTGCTCGGCCGCGCCTGGACCAATGCAGGGGGCCGTCCGCATGCGGAGACCCAGGCGCTGGCGCAGGCGGGCGAGGGCGCGCGCGGCGCGACCCTTTATGTGACGCTCGAGCCGTGCTCGCACCACGGCAAGACGCCGCCCTGCGCGGACGCGATCGTTGCCGCAGGCATCGGCCGCGTCGTCAGCTCCATGGACGATCCCAATCCGAAGGTGGCGGGGCAGGGGCACGCGCGGATTCGCGCAGCGGGCGTCGAGCTCGATGTCGGTATGTGCGCCGACGAGGCGCGGCGCGACCATGCCGGCCACATTCGCCGTATCACCGAAGGCCGCCCGCACGTCACGCTGAAGCTGGCGCTGTCGGCCGACGAAAAGATCGGCGCCTCGGGCCGCAGGCCGTTCCAGATCACCGGCGATGAGGTGCGCACCCGCGTGCACATGTTCCGTGCGCAGAGCGATGCCATCCTGGTCGGCGTCGGCACGGCGCTGGCCGACAATCCGCAACTGAATTGCCGCCTGCCGGGTATGGAGCCGCGCTCCCCGGTACGGGTGATCCTCGACCGTCATTTGCGTCTGCCGACCAGTGGGTATCTCGCCAGGACCGCGCGCCAGCATCCGCTCTGGATCTTTTCAGGTGGCAGTGGCGAGCCGTCGAGCGCGACGCTGCTTGCGGCTGCCGGCGCCGAGATTATCCATGCACCCGTCTCTGAGCAGGGCGTAGACATTGCAGCCGTGTTGAAGGAATTGGGACGGCGTGGCGTGACACGGCTGATGGTCGAGGGCGGCGCGCGCGTTGCGGGCTCGTTCGTCGCGGCCGGCTTCGCCGACGAGGTCTGGCTCTATCGCGGCCCGGTGACGATCGGTCCAGACGGTGTCGCCGCGCTCGATGGCCTGCCGCTGACGGCGGTGACGCAGTCGCCGCATTACCGCGTTCGTGCTACCGAGGTTCTCGGGCGCGACACGCTGACCATCTACGAGCGCATCTGATGTTTACCGGCATTGTCACCGACGTTGGCGAAATCGAGGTTCTGCAGCCGGTGGCGCAGGGCCAGCTGCATCGCTTGCGCATCCTGTGCCGCTACGACCAGACGACCATCGCCGACGGCGCCTCGATCGCCTGCAACGGGGTATGCCTGACGGTGGTTGGTTCCGGCACCAAAGGCGACCGCACCTGGTTCGAGGTCGATGCCGCCGCCGAAACGCTCGGCATGACGACGGCTCGCCACTGGCGTCAGGGCACCAAGCTCAATCTCGAGCGCGCGCTGAAGATCGGCGACGAACTCGGCGGCCACATCGTTGCCGGCCATGCGGACGGTGTTGCAACCATCATGTCGCGCGACAACCTGCCCGATATGGCGCGCTTTGAGCTGCGCAGCCCCCGCGAGCTTGCGAAGTTCATTGCGCCGAAAGGCTCGATCACGCTCGACGGCGTGTCGCTGACGGTCAATACCGTCGCCGACGACCGCTTCACCGTACTGATCATTCCGCACACGCTGGCGGTGACGACGCTGCACAGCTGGCAGGCGGGGACCGAGGTCAATATCGAGGTCGACCTGATGGCGCGCTATGCGGCCCGCCTTTCCGAGATGAAATAGCCCGAAAAGGCAGGTGCTTGGCGCTTGGCTTCGCGGCATGGCAGGACTAAAACGCCACTATGTAACTTGCGCATGATCTCGTCCGAAAACCGCTGCACACCCCCGATCACGTCGAGGGCAAGCTTTTCGGGATCATGCGCTAACCATCGGCGATTACCTACAAATGCCGACAATCGACAAATGGCGAGAAAGATGGCCGACCCACGCCGCGCACCTTTGAAGGATCAGACCGATATTGCGGGTTCGCATGCCCTGATCGTCGAGGCGCGCTTCTACGACGATATCCAGGATGCGCTGCTGGCCGGGGCGATCGTGGAACTGGAAGAGGCGGGCGTGACGCACGAGGTCATCACCGTGCCGGGCGCGCTGGAAATTCCGGCTGCGACCGCCATCGCCATCGAGGCCGCGGAGCGGGCAGGGCGGCCCTACGATGCCGTGGTCGCGCTCGGCTGCGTCATTCGTGGCGAGACCATCCATTTCGAAATCGTCTCGATGGAGTCGTCACGCGGGCTGATGGACCTGTCGGTTGCCAAAAGGCTTCCGCTCGGCAACGGCATCATCACTGTGAACACCGAAGCGCAGGCGTGGGAGCGCGCCCGCGCCGACAGCCTGAACAAGGGCGGCGACGCGGCGCGCGCCGCCATCGTCATGATGCGCATCAAGCGCCGCCTTCAGCCACGCCTGGACCAGATGATCAAAGACCGGCACCGTGATGTCAAAGGCCGGTAGCGATCCGTCGAAGAAGGCGAACCGGCGCGGGGCAGCAAGGCTCGCGGCGGTGCAGGCGCTCTATCAAATGGATATCGCCGGCGCCGGGCTGAACGACATCTTCGCCGAGTTCGAAAGCCATTGGCTCGGCAGCGAGGTCGAGGGCGAGACGTATCTGCCAGCCGAGGCCGCATTCTTTCGCGACGTCGTTTCAGGCGTCGTGCGCGACCAGACAAAACTCGATCCGCTGGTCGACGACGCGCTGGCGAAGAGCTGGCCGCTGAAGCGGATCGACGCGATCATCCGCGCTGTGATGCGGGCCGGCGCCTACGAGCTGGAACACCGCAAGGACGTGCCCGCGAGGGTCGTCGTTACCGAATATGTCGACGTCGCCAACGCCTTCGTCGACCGCGAGGAAACCGGCATGGTCAACGCCGTGCTCGACCAGCTCGCCCGCCGCTTCCGCGCCGACGAATTCTCGCGGACGGAGAATTGATGTCAGGCCGTGCGTACGCGCGCTGTCATGCCCGCCATAGCCGTTCGAAGAACGGCGTCGCTTCGCTCGCCTACCGCGGGCATCCAGTACGCCGCAGCATGTGCGACTTAGCTACTGACGCTCTGGAATACTGGGTCCCCGCCTTCGCGGGGACGACGACGGAAACGTAAGGGCGAAGCTATGTCTTCCGGCGAGGACGACCTGATCGCGCGCTTCTTTATGCCGCTGGCGACCGATCCCGGTGCGCTGGGTCTCGTCGACGACGCTGCGGTCCTGAAAGGCTCGGCCGACGATCTCGTGGTAACGACCGACGCTATCGTCGAAGGCGTACACTTTCTTGCTGACGATCCGCCGGACACGATCGCGCGGAAAGCGCTGCGGGTGAACCTCTCCGATCTCGCCGCCAAGGGTGCGGTACCTGCGGGCTTCGTGCTGACGCTCGCCTTGCGCGACGCGAACGAGAGCTGGCTTGCGCCGTTTGCACGCGCGCTTGGCGAGGACGCGACGGCTTTTGTCTGTCCCTTGCTCGGCGGCGACACGGTTTCGACGCCCGGGCCGCTGACGGTCTCGATCACGGCATTTGGTCGCGTTCCGGCCGGCCGCATGGTGCGTCGAAGCGGGGCGCAGCCGGACGATATCGTGGTCGTTACCGGCACCATCGGCGATGCGACACTCGGGCTTGCAGTCCTCAAGCAGGGGTCCTCGGCGGCGAACGTGGCCGCGCAGCAGGCGCTGGTCCAACGCTACCGGGTGCCGCAGCCGCGCGTGGCCGTCGCGGCGGCCGTGCGCGACCATGCCAATGCGGCGATGGACGTCTCGGACGGGCTCGCGGGCGATTTGGCCAAGCTTTGTAAGGCTTCAGGCGTGTCCGCTCAGATCGAACTTGAGAAAATTCCAGTGTCGCCGCAGGCGAGAGCGCTGCTGGGCGCCGGGGCCGCGACGATCGAAACGTTGATTGCGGGCGGCGACGACTATGAGGTCCTTTGCGCGGTCCCCGAGGGCCGACTCACCGCGTTTCTGGCAGCGGCAAAGGCTGCGGACGTGGCGGCGACGGCGATCGGCGTGATTCGCAGCGGCGCTGTTCCACCACGCTTTGTCGCGGCGGACGGGCGCGAAGTCGCACTGACGCGCGGCTCCTATAGCCATTTTTAGGGGCATTCTGACGCCTTATCGGGATTTTGGCGCTTACAGCGCAGAAAACCAGCTGAATACAGGCTTCATATGCTTGTCGCAGCGTTGCTTACCGCATGCGATTTTGGCATGGTCCGCGCCGATTTGGGGGCTTCCGCTGACGCTTTTCAGTGCATCGCCTTCGTTTGGGCGCCCGTTGCCGTTCAAGGCAACGCGCGATGTCGGGACACATCCAAGGGTTTGAGGCAACTTCCATGACAGCTTTGTGGGTGATCGTGCTCTGCGGAGCGCTTTCGATTCTGTACGCCATCTGGGCGACGTCGTCGGTGCTGAGTGCCGATGCGGGCACCGATCGCATGAAGGAGATAGCGGCTGCCGTGGCCGAAGGCGCGCAGGCCTATCTGCGTCGCCAGTACATGACCATCGCCATCGTCGGCGTCGTCATCTTCGCGCTGCTGGTTTACTTCCTCGGCATCTGGGTCGCGATCGGCTTCCTGGTCGGCGCAATCCTGTCGGGTGCGGCCGGATTCATCGGCATGAACGTCTCGGTGCGCGCCAACGTCCGCACCGCGCAGGCGGCGACCAAGTCGCTCGCCGGCGGCCTCGAGCTCGCCTTCAAGGCGGGCGCGATCACCGGCATGCTGGTGGCCGGTCTGGCCCTGCTCGGCGTGACGCTCTACTTCATCTTCCTGACGCAGGGCCGGGGCCTTGCTCCGGGCGATCGCGTGGTGATCGATGCGCTGGTTGCGCTCGGTTTCGGTGCATCGCTGATCTCGATCTTCGCGCGTCTCGGCGGCGGCATCTTCACCAAGGGCGCCGACGTCGGCGGTGACCTGGTCGGCAAAGTCGAAGCCGGCATCCCCGAGGACGATCCGCGCAACCCGGCGACGATCGCCGATAACGTCGGCGATAACGTCGGCGACTGCGCCGGCATGGCCGCCGACCTGTTCGAGACCTACGCGGTGACCGCGGTTGCGACCATGGTGCTGGCGGCGATCTTCTTTGCGAAGTCGGCGCTGCTGCTGCCGATGATGACCCTGCCGCTCGCCATTGGCGGCGTCTGCATCATCACCTCGATCATCGGCACCTTCTTCGTCAAGCTGGGTGCAAGCCAGTCGATCATGGGCGCGCTCTACAAGGGCCTGATCGCCACCGGCGTGCTGTCGCTCGTCGGCGTAGCCGGCGTGATCTACTATCTGATCGGCTTCGGCGCGCTCGCCGGCGTGAACTACACGGGCCTCGCCCTGTTCCAATGTGGCGTCGTCGGCCTGGCCGTCACTGGCCTGATCATCTGGATCACCGAGTACTACACCGGCACCGATTTCCGCCCCGTGAAGTCGATCGCAGCCTCCTCGGTGACCGGCCACGGCACCAACGTGATCCAGGGCCTCGCGATCTCGATGGAATCCACTGCGGGTCCGGCGATCGTCATCATCGCCGGCATCCTGGTCACCTACAGCCTTGCCGGTCTGTTCGGCATCGCCATTGCGACCACGACGATGCTGGCGCTGGCCGGCATGATCGTCGCGCTCGACGCATTCGGCCCGGTGACCGATAACGCCGGCGGCATCGCCGAAATGGCCGGCCTGCCCAAGGAAGTGCGCAAGGCGACCGACGCGCTCGACGCGGTCGGCAACACCACCAAGGCCGTGACCAAGGGCTACGCGATCGGCTCCGCCGGTCTCGGCGCGCTGGTGCTGTTTGCCGCCTACAATGAAGACCTGAAGTTCTTCATCGCCAACAGCGCCCAGCACAAGTACTTCCAGGGTGTGGCTCCGGACTTCTCGCTGAACAATCCTTACGTCGTGGTTGGCCTCCTGTTCGGTGGCCTGCTGCCGTACCTGTTCGGCGCGATGGGCATGACCGCGGTCGGCCGCGCCGCCGGTGCGATCGTCGAGGAGGTCCGCCGCCAGTTCCGCGAGAAGCCGGGCATCATGAAGGGCACCGACAAGCCGGACTACGGCAAGGCCGTGGACCTGCTGACCAAGGCCGCGATCAAGGAAATGATCATTCCGTCGCTGCTGCCGGTGCTGTCGCCGATCTTCGTCTACTTCGCGATCTACTTCATCGCGGGCGGCGGCGCGGCCGGCAAGTCGGCGGCATTCTCCGCGGTCGGCGCGATGCTGCTCGGCGTGATCGTCACCGGACTGTTCGTCGCGATCTCGATGACCTCGGGCGGCGGCGCCTGGGACAACGCCAAGAAGTACATCGAGGACGGCCACTACGGCGGCAAGGGTTCTGACGCGCACAAGGCCGCGGTCACCGGCGACACCGTCGGCGATCCGTACAAGGATACGGCGGGTCCCGCCGTCAACCCGATGATCAAGATCACCAACATCGTCGCGCTGCTGCTGCTGGCGATCCTGGCGCACTGATCGACGACAGAGGTCAAGACATGGGCCCCGCAGCGCGAGCTGCGGGGCCTTTTGTTTGCGAAAGCGCAATGGTCAGGTGCAGCACCCGTTGATCATCACGGCCAGCTCGGCAAGCTGGCAATGCCGGTCTTGCGGTGGCATAACGCGCCGCTCGACCCCCGAGCCGGACGCCAGATGAATCCGTTGTGGAGCCAGATCGCCCGTGAGCTTTCGCCCTATGTGCCGGGCGAGCAGCCGCGCATCGCCAATCTGGTGAAGCTCAACACCAACGAAAGCCCGTTCGGCCCTTCGCCGCTCGCGCTGGAAGCGATGCGAGCCGCCGCGGTCGACACCCTGCGGCTCTATCCCGACCCCGAGGCGACAGAACTGCGCGAGGTGCTCGCTGCCCATCACTGCGTGAAGCCCGAACAGGTGTTTGTCGGCAATGGTTCGGATGAAGTGCTCGCGCATGCTTTCGTCGCGCTCTTGAAACAGCCGAAGCCGCTGCTGTTTCCCGACGTCACCTACAGCTTCTATCCCGTGTGGGCGCAATTGTTCGGCGTCGCCTGCGAGACCGTGCCGCTGGACGGCGAGATGCGCGTCCGGGTGGAGGATTATCGGCATGAGGCGGGGTCGATCGTGATCGCCAATCCCAACGCACCGACCGGCGTCGCGCTGCCGCGCGCGGAGATCGCTCAACTGCTCGAAGATCATCCCGATATCCCGGTGCTGATCGACGAGGCCTATGTCGATTTCGGCGGCGAGAGCGCAGTTCCGCTGATTGCCGATCATCCGAACCTGCTGGTCGTGCAGACGATGTCGAAGTCGCGTGCCCTGGCCGGCTTGCGGGTCGGCTACGCGCTCGGCGACGTGGGGCTGATCGAGGCGCTGCGCCGCGTGAAAGACAGCTTCAATTCATACCCACTCGGTCGCGCCGCCCAGGCGGGCGCGACGGCTTCGGTTCGCGACGAAGCCTATTTCCGCGAGAGCTGCGGCAGGGTCGTCGCAGCACGCGAAGTAATGACGCGGGAGTTGATCAGGCTCGGATTCGTCGTGCTGCCTTCGAGCGCGAATTTCATCTTCGCCAGCCATCCAGCGAAAGGCGGGGCGGAGTTCGCGGCGGCGCTGCGCGAACATGCGGTGCTGGTGCGGCACTTCAACAAGCCGCGCACGGCACCCTATCTGCGCATCACCGTCGGGACGGAAGATGACGTCCGACGGCTAATCGCAGCGGCGGAGGATATCCTGCGGGAATGAGAGCGCTCCTCATTCCGCCAGCGCTGCCATCTCCGCCCTGAGATCGCTCTTGCCTTCAAAACCGATGCCCGGAAGCTCCGGCAGCGTGACATGGCCGTCGACGACCGCCGTGCCGTCCGGGAAGCCGCCATACGGCTGGAACAGGTCCGGATAGCTTTCATTGCCGCCGAGGCCGAGGCCGGCGGCGATCATCAGCGACATCTGGTGGCCGCCGTGCGGAATGACGCGGCGCCAGGACCAGCCGTGCTTCGTCAACGCGTCCAGCGTGCGGCGGAATTCGACGAGGCCGTAGGAGAGGGCGCAATCGAACTGCAGGTAATCGCGGTCCGGCCGCATGCCTCCGTAGCGCAAGAGGTTGCGCGCGTCCTGATGGCTGAACAGGTTTTCGCCGGTCGCCATTGGCGCCGGATAGAAATCGGCGAGCGCGGCCTGCAAGGCGTAGTCGAGCGGATCGCCCGCTTCCTCGTACCAGAACAGGGGGTATTGCCGCAGCATCTTGGCATAGGCGATTGCGGTTTCGAGATCGAAGCGTCCGTTGGCGTCGACGGCAAGCTGCGCGCGGGGGCCGATTTCCTGCAACACGGCTTCGATGCGCCTGGCATCGTCGGCGATGCTGGCGCCGCCGATCTTCATCTTCACGACGTTGTAGCCGCGCGCGACATAGCCGGCCATTTCGGCGCGAAGCATGTCGAGGTCCTTGCCCGGATAATAGTAGCCGCCGGCGGCATAGACGAAGACTTTCGGATCGGCCGTGCGGCCGTTCTGTTCGGCGAGCAGGCGGAACAGCGGCTTGCCGACGATCTTGGCGACGGCATCCCAGATCGCCATGTCGATGGTGCCGACGGCGACCGAGCGCTCGCCATGCCCGCCGGGCTTCTCGTTCTGCATCATCGCCGCCCAGCATTTTTCCGGATCGAGGTTGTCGCCGGTCGCGTCCAGCAGCGACTTCGGCTCTGCCTCGAGCAGGCGTGCGCGGAAACGCTCGCGGATCAGGCCGCCCTGGCCGTAGCGGCCGTTGGAGTTGAAGCCGTAGCCGACCACCGGCTTGCCGCCGCGTTCGACATTGGTCACGACGGCGACGAGGCTGGTCGTCATCTTCGAGAAGTCGATGTAGGCGTTGCGGATCGGGGAGGCGATCGGCTTGGTGACTTCGGCGATATCGAGAATACGAATGCTCATGGTCTCTCTTTGGAATGACGGCGCAAAGTCTAGAGCGATGCGCCGCCGCAGATGGATATTTCCTGGCCGGTGATCGCGGCCGCGTCTTCCGATAGCAGAAACGCGACCAGGGCCGCGACCTCGTCGGGCCTGATCCTGCGACCGAGCGGCGGCGTTTCCGGGGCGACGATCGCGCGCTCCGGATCGACCATCATGGCTGTTTCCGTCGCCGCAGGTGCGACGACGTTGACCGTGATGCCGCGCTCGACGAGTTCCTTGGCCCAGGCACGGGCGAGGGCGGTCAGTGCGGCCTTGGCCGCACCATACTGGCTCTTGGCGACGATACCCTTCGCGGCCCGGCTGCCGATCAGGACGATACGCCCGCCGGAGCTTAAGCGCGGCGCAAAGTGGTCGGCGAGGCGGATCGCGGCGTCGACGTGGATGCGCCACAGCAGATCGCCGGCCTCGTGATCGAGCTGCCCAAGCCATCCGCCGCGCATGATGCCCGCGGCATGGATCAGCGCATCGGCGGATTTGATCCTGGCGATCTCATCGCTTCGCGCCGCCCTGACACCAAGATCGACCGCGATCGACGTGAACGCGGGGTTCTCGATTTTTGCCGGCGCGCGATCGAGACCGGTCACGCGCCATCCGTCTGCGAGCAGGCGCACAGCGATCGCGGCGCCAATACCTGAACTCGTACCGGTTACGATCGCTGTGCGCATGGTCTCGTCAGCTCGGCTGGAAGTTGACACTCTTCAGCAAATCTCCGGCGCGGACGATTTCGCTGCGAATGAACTTCTTGGTGTCGTCGATGCTTTCGGCGACCGGTTCGATCAGCGTCGTCGTCAGCCGCTTGACGATGGCCGGATCGCGCATCGTCTCCTGCAGCAACGCGTTGACCTTGGTCGCGATGTCGGCCGGGATGCCCTTCGGCGCCCACACGCCGTACCAGGAGTTGAACTCGAAGCCAGGGAGGCCGGCTTCGGTCAGGGTCGGCACGTCAGGTGCGAGCACCGATCGCTGCTTGGTCGCAATTCCGAGCGCGCGAACCTTCGTTGGGTCCTGAGCTGCGGGCAGAAGCGCGAAGCTTGGATCGATCAGCAACTGCACGGAACCACCCATGAGGTCTGTCAGCGCCGGCTGGGTACCGCGATAGGGCACCATGTCGATGTTGACGCCGGTGCGGCGGATGAACTCGATCGTGGCAAGATGCCCGGCCGAGCCCAGCGACGAGATCGCAAAGTTCCATTTCTTCGGCTCGGCTTTTGCCGCCGCCAACACCTCGGCGAGCGTCTTTTCCGGCCGGCTTGCGGTCATCACGCAGACGAGCGGCGCGACCGCGGTGCGCGCGAGCACTTCGAGATCTGTCTCCGGATTGAAGTCTGCAGACTTCAGCACCATCGGCATGACCGCGGTGTTGAAGGCGCTTGCAAGGAACGTGTAGCCGTCGGGGTCCGACTGGATCACGGCCTTGGTGCCGACCAGGCCCGCGCCACCGACGCGGTTCTCGACGATGGCGGCGATGCCGTGCTTCTCCTGCAGCCGCTCGGCGAGCAGGCGTCCCAGCGCATCGTTGGCGGCACCCGGTGGCCACGGCACGATTACCTTGATGGTCCTGTCCTTCTGCGGCCAGCCGGTCTGCGCCACCACCGGCGACTTCAAGGCGGCGAGCGCGGCGATGCCTGCAGCCGCTTTGAAAAGGTCACGTCTCCTCATTGCGTTTCTCCCTTGGTTTCCTCAGATTTTGTCGGCTTGTTGGTTATTCGGCTGCGGCGGCAGTCTTCAGACCGGCTGCAACGACAGCCGCCTCGATCCGCGCCAGCTCCTTGCGGTCCGGCGCTATCGTCGGCCGACGCATGGTGCCGCTCTTGAAGATGCCGGCTGCGACCATGGCCGCCTTCATGTTGGCGTGCGCTTCGCCGGTGGGCTCACCGCCGCCATAGACCGCGTCCTTGAGCGGATCGATCCGCGCCTGGATCGCCATCGCCTTCTTGAGGTCGCCGGCCTTCACTGCCTGCAACAGGTCGTGGATCAGGCCCGGAATTACCGACGCGAAGCCGACCAGTGCGCCGTCGATGCCCTGGACCATCGACGCGAGCAGATACTCGTCATGGCAGGTCAGCAGCGCCTTGTTCGGCGCGACCGCGCGGATCGCCTGCAGGTCGCCCTTGTACTTGTTCATCTCGCGCGTGCCGATCTTGAACGCGTGCACCCACGGCAGCTGCGCGAGCTCGGCCAGCAGTTCGGATGAGAAGGAGGCCTTGGTCCATGCCGGATAGACATGCACGATCAGCGGCAAGCCGCTGGCCTCGCCGAGCGCCTTGAAATAGTCGAGCACATGGCTCGCGCGGAAGCCGAAACGCAGCCAGTGGTGCGGCGGCATGACGTCGAGCGCCTGGGCGCCGGCGTCCTTCGCCCATCCGGCCTGCTCGACGGCATCCTTGATGCCTTCGCAGACGATCGACGAGATCACGGGGCACGAGCCGGCGACTGCGCCTGCGGCGATGCGCGTCACCTCGGCCCGCTCGCGCGGCGTCAGCGAGAACACTTCGCCAGTGTGACCGTTGGTCATCATCCCGACCACGCCAGGCTGAGCCGCGAGCCAGCGGGCGAATGAGGCAAGCTCCTGCTCGTCGATGGAGAAGTCGGGGCGGAACGGCACGGCCATCGCCGGGATGAGACCGTGGAAGTTCGTCATTGTCGGCATTGTCTGAAGCTCCTACTGGCTCTGCTGTCGTTTGACCGGCGATACGCCTGCGCCGGCGGCCTGGATGGCGCGTGAGAGTTTTGCGGCGGCGGCCATCACCGGCTTGCGGCTGGCTGCGTCGAATGTCTTGAGCGGCATGGCGAAGGCGGGCGCTGCGACCGAGAGGGCGGCGAGCGGCACGCCATCGGCGTCCAGCACAGGTGCTGCGAGCACACGCAGGCCCGTGACGTTCTCCTGGTCGGACAGCGCAAAGCCGCTCCGCCGCACCTGATCGAGGCGCGCGAGCAGGTCGTCGAGCCGCGTCAGCGTCGTCGCCGTCAGCTTGCGGCGCGGAGTGGCCTCGAGCAGCTTGATCTGGCTCTCGCGTGGCAGAAACGCGAGCACGGCCTGGCCGACGGCGGTCGAATAGGCCGGCACGCGGCTGCCGATCCGAACGTCCACGCCAAGGCGAACGAGGCCGGCCTGGACGCGTTCGATGTAGACAAGCTCGGTGCCGTCAGTCACCGCGAGCGAGGCGGCCTCGATGGTGTCGTTGACGAGTTCGCGCAGGACGGGGCGCGCGAACTCGCGCAGGTCGGTCCGCGCGATCGCGTTGAAGCCGAGATCGAGACACTTGAGGGTCAGGCGGAAACGCTTGGCCTCCGGGATCTTCTCCACATAGCCGAGCTGCACGAGCGTGTTCAGGAAGCGAAACGCGGTCGCGTTGTCGATGCCGGCGGCGCGTGCGACCTCCGCAAGTCCCATCTCTATGCGTTCGGCCGTGAAGGCCTCGAGCACGCGAAAGCCCTTCGCGAGCGACTGAACCGAGTTCTTGTCCGGGGCGATGGCCATCGCGACGTCTGCTCCCTGAAAAGTTCGGAAAGCGAACTTAAATTCTTATAGCGTAATTTCGCGCGTCGTCGCCGCGCCGTCAACTGCGATTTTGAGTTCCGTTCGGAGAAGTGGCGAATGGCGAATAGCGAATAGGGAATAGCGAGAGGTTCGCGGTCTCTCCGCGCTCTCGCTACCCATTCGCTATTCGCTATTCCCTATTCGCTACTCAGCCGCGCAGCATCTCGCGGTCTTCGCGGGCTGAGGCGGTGACGAAGGCGATCACCTCGCGCATCGCCGGAAGGCTGACGAGATCCGGATGCGCCAGCAGCCACAGGTCGGAGATGCCGGCCAGCTTCTGCGGCGCGACACGCACCAGATCCGGATAGCTGTCGCCGACAAAGCACGACATGGTGGCAATACCGACGCCGGCGCGGACCGCTGCGAGCATGTCGCTCTGCGACGAGCAGCGCATCACCATGTTGGCGTGGCGCGCGACGCGGTCGCTCCAGCGGCCCAGCTCGAAGTTCGTCGTCTTGTCGGCAAAGCCGACGACATTATGCCGCTGCCAATCGTCGCGGTGCTCCGGCAAGCCGTGCCGTGCCGCATAGTCGCGCGAGGCATAGAAGCCGACGCCCAGCCGCCCGATCTTGCGGCCGATCAGGTTCTCGTCGCCGGTGTCGAACACCCGCAGCACGATGTCGGCTTCGCGTCGGCGGATGCTGGCCGGAAACGGATGGGTGATCAGCTCGACGGCGATATGGCGATGGCCCTCGAGGAAGGCCGCCATCCGCGGCATCAGCCAGTGCGCCGCGAGCGTCGGGCCGATCGACAGCTTGACGACGCCGCGCGCCGCCTCACCGCGCGCGGAGACGGCGGCCTCGGCGCGGGATGCCGCCGCTGCCATCGCCTCGGTGTGTTCGCGAAAGCGGCGGCCCTGCGTGGTCAGCGCCAGGCCCTCGGTCGTCCGCGCGAACAGGCGGGTGCCGAGCGTGGCCTCCAGCGCCGCGATCTTGCGGCTCACCGTCGGATGGCTCGAGCGCAGCCGCCGCGCAGCGCCGGTGTAGTCACCGGCCTCGGCGACCGCGGTGAAGAATCTGCAAAGGTCCCAGTCCATGGCCGTGTGTCCCTGAGCGAGGCGCGAAAATGACTGTTCATTTCTGATGCGACTGCCGTTCAATATCGAACACCCGGCCGCTGCGGTCCAGCCCTATAGTCCGCGCAAAGCGACAACAAGGATTCTTAAGGGATGTCACTGCCTGCCTGGATTGCCGATTCACTCGCGCTGCCCGTTCTCGGTTCGCCACTGTTCATCGTGTCGGGGCCGGAGCTCGTCATTGCCCAATGCAAGGCGGGCGTCATCGGCTCGTTTCCCGCACTCAACGCCCGGCCTGCCGCGAAACTTGGCGAATGGCTGACACGCATCGAGGACGAACTTGCCGCCTACAAGGCGCAGAACCCGGGTGCGAAGGTCGCACCTTACGCGGTCAACCAGATCTGCCACGCTTCCAATGACCGGCTGATGCAGGACATGGAGACCTGCGTGAAGCACAAGGTGCCGATCATCATCACCTCGCTGCGGCCGCCTACCGAGATCGTCGAGGCGGCGCACTCCTACGGCGGACTTGTTTTCCACGACGTCATCAACGTGAAGCACGCGCGCAAGGCGGCGGAAAACGGCGTCGACGGGCTGATCCTCGTCTGTGCAGGCGCGGGCGGACATGCCGGCACGCTGTCGCCGTTCGCGTTGCTGCGCGAGGTCAAGCAGTGGTTCAAGGGCACGGTTCTGCTGTCCGGCGCGATCTCCGACGGCTGGAGCATCGCATCTGCGCTCGCGCTCGGGGCCGACCTTGCCTACATGGGCACGCGCTTCATTGCGACGGCAGAAGCCAACGCCGATGCGGCCTATAAGCGGGCGCTGATCGACCATGCCGCGTCCGATATCGTCTATTCGAATCTCTTCACCGGCGTGCACGGCAACTATCTCGGCCCATCGATCGCGGCTGCCGGGCTCGATCTCGACAACCTGCCGACTGCCGACAAGTCGAAGATGAACTTCGGCTCCGGCGGCAACATGAAGCAAAAGGCCTGGCGCGACATCTGGGGCTCGGGGCAGGGCATTGGCCAGATCGTCGATGCGCCTCCGGTTGCCGAGCTTGTGGAGCGGTTGAAGGCCGAGTTTGCGGAAGCGCGCGGCGACTTCTTGAAGCGGGCGTGCGCCTGACGGCGCGGGTCATCAACAACGACAAACATCGGGAGGGTGCCATGAAAGGCTTCTTGTCAGGCTTGCCGGTCGCGCTCGCGATCGGCCTCTGCGCGGTGTCGACGGCAGCTGCGCAGACAAAGGACGAAATCCTGATCGGGCAGACGCTGCCCTATAGCGGACCGTTGTCGTCGTTCGGCACCATCGGCCGCGTCCAGCAGGTTTACTTCGACAAGATCAATGCCGAGGGCGGGATCAACGGGCGGAAGGTCCGTCTCATCAGCCTCGACGACGCCTACTCGCCGCCGAAGACCGTCGAGCACACCCGCAAGCTGGTGGAAAGCGACGAGGTGGCGTTGATGTTCGGTTCGCTCGGCACCGCCACCAACGGTGCCGTGCATCGCTACCTGAACAGCCGAAAAGTGCCGCAGCTGTTCGTGCTGTCCGGCGCCTCCCGCTGGGCCGACCCGAAGAACTATCCCTGGACCATGCCCGGCATGGTGGCCTACGAGACCGAAGGCGTGATCTATGCCAAGCACGTCCTGAGGAACAAGCCCGACGCGAAGATCGCCATCCTCTCGCAGAATGACGACTTCGGCCGCGACTACGTCGCAGGCTTCAAGCGGGCGCTGGGTGCCAAGGCTGCGACCATGATCGTGGCGGAAGCATCCTACGAGCCAAGCTCGCCCAGCATCTCGTCGCAGCTGGTGGCGCTGAAAGCCTCCGGCGCCAATGTCCTGTTCGGCGTCACGGTCGGCAAGTTCGCCGCGCAAGCGATCCGCGGCATCGCCGAGATCGGCTGGAAGCCGGACATGACCTTCGTGCCGACGTCAGCGTCGTCGATTGCGATCCTCGAGCCGGCTGGGCTCGACAACGCGACCGGTGTCATGTCGTCGAGCAACCAGAAGGACGTCAGCGACCCGCAATGGGCCAATGAACCGGACGTGCAGGAATTCTTCGCCTTCATGAAGAAGCATCTGCCGGACGCGGATGTGCGCAACACCAACTACGCGGCGGGCTACATGTATGCCTCGCTGCTCACCCATGTGCTGCGTGCGTGCGGCGACGATTTCAGCCGCGACAACGTCCGCCGCCAGGCGGCATCATTGAAGAGCGTCAAGGTGCCGCTGCTGCTTCCCGGCATCACCGCCAGCACCGGCCCTGACGACTACCTGCCGTTCCAGCAGATGCGTCTGCGCCGCTTCGACGGCAAGAGCTGGGTTGGCATCGGCGATCTGATCGACGATGACTAGCGCATGATCCCGAAAAGTGTGAAGCGGTTTTCGGACAAGATCATGCGCAAACAAAAGATTCGCGGGCGGCTGCGGCGAAGCGGCGAGTATCCAGCATGATCATCAGCGGCGAACGCAGCATCGGCTATGCGGAATTGCACCTGCGCATTGCCCGTGCGGCGACAGGTCTGAAATCGCTCGGTCTGCGCGATGGCGCACCGGTGGCGATGATGCTGCGCAACGACTTTGCCTTCTTCGAGGTGTCGGGCGCCGCCGCCACGCTCGGCTCGCCGGTGGTGCCGATCAATTGGCATCTCAAGGGCGACGAGGTCGCCTACATCCTCGAGGATTCGGGCGCGCGCACTCTGGTGTGCCATGCGGACCTGCTGCCGCAGATCTCCAGCCGCCTTTCCGACGATCTCAACGTGCTCGTGGTCGCGACGCCGCCGGAAATCGCGGCAGCCTACGGCATCGCCAAGGCCACGGCCGCGGTCCCGCACTTCATGGTGGATTGGGACGTGTGGCGGGAGTGGCAGACCCCCTATGAGGGGCCGATCGGCCGCGCCTCGCCGATGTTCTACACGTCGGGCACGACCGGCGCGCCAAAAGGCGTGCGCCGTCATGCGATGGAGCCCGAGCGGGCGGCGGGCGCCGAACGAGTCGGTGCCATCGCCTATGGCATCAGGCCGGGGCAGGGCCAGGTCGTGCTGATGAACGGGCCGATGTATCACTCGGCGCCGAATTCCTACGGCATGCTGGCGTTCCGCCAGGGCTGCACCATCGTGCTCGAGCCGCGCTTCGATGCGGAGGATCTGCTGCGGCTCGTCGATCGGCACAAAGTGACGCACATGCACATGGTGCCGACCATGTTCGTGCGGCTGTTGCGCCTCTCCGACGACATCAAGCGCCGCTACGACCTGTCGTCGCTGCGGTTCGTCGTGCATGGCGCGGCGCCGTGTCCGCCGCAGGTGAAGCGCGCGATGATCGAGTGGTGGGGCCCGGTCATCAACGAATACTTCGGTTCGACCGAGACCGGCATTCCGGTCTGGCATTCGGCTGAGGAAGCGCTGGCGAAGCCCGGCACGGTCGGCCGCGCCATCGAAGGCGGCATCGTCAGGATCTTCGGCCCGAACGGCGAGCCGTGCGCGGCCAACGAGCCGGGCGAGATCTTCATGCGGCAGACGACCGTTCCGGACTTCGACTATCACGGCAAGGCCGAGGCCCGCGCCGAAGCCGGGCGGGAAGGCCTCGTCAGCGTCGGCGACGTCGGCTACCTCGACGAAGACGGGTACCTGTTCCTGTGCGATCGCAAGCGCGACATGGTGATCTCCGGCGGCGTCAACATCTATCCGGCCGAGATCGAGAGCGTGCTGATCGGCATGGACGGCGTGCGCGACTGCGCCGTGTTCGGCATTCCCGACGACGAGTTCGGCGAACGCCTGTGCGCCTATGTCGAGCCGGAGACTGGTGCGAAACTGCTGCCGGCGGATGTTCAGGACTATCTGCGGCCGCGGCTTGCCGGCTTCAAGGTGCCGAAGGAAGTCCGCTTCCTCGACGCGCTGCCGCGCGAGGCGACCGGCAAGATCTTCAAGCGCAAGCTGCGCGACCCGTTCTGGCAGGGCCGCGTGGCCGGCGCCTGACGGCGCTACTGCTTCGAGCCGCCGATCAGGCGGAAGATCGGCGTCAGGTAGCTGATCTCCTGGCCGCTGGTCGGCGTGGTGCGGCTGATGAAGTCGAACACCTTGCCGTCCTGCAGGCCGTAGTTGGCGACACGCTGCACCTGGCGGTTCTTGTCGAAATACACCGCCAGCACGCGCTGGTCCGTCACGCTCTGATCCATGAACGCGACCCGCCGTTGGGTCCGCTGCGAGATGTAGTAGAACACCTCGCCGCTCAGCGTCGCGACGGTGGAGGGGGTGCCGAGCACGATCAGCACCTGGTCCTGGCTGGCACCGATCGGGATCTGCTCCAGCGCACCTTCAGGCAGGACGTAGCCCTTCTGGAACTGTTCGGCGCAGCCGGCGAGCGCTGCGCAGGCGAGTGCCAGCACCGCGGCATGGCGCAGCCGCCGCACGGCGCGCGCAGGCAAATTCGCAAAATCGGCGAGGAAGCCGTTGCTCGTCATCTCGAAAACCGAACCCTTCCGCTTGTGCCGCCGAAACCGGCTCTAACCTATCTTGCCACAGCACCAGTGTTGGCGTAGGCGGCGTGGACAAACACGTCACCGGGCCTGCGGCCTCCTTCAAGGACGCTGGCCAAGTTCCGGATATTCTTGATGCTTTGGCCGTTCAACCGTCCCAAGACTGCCCCGGGCCCCACCATTGAAGCGATCTATGGCATGATCGTGGCGCAGGCGCGACTGCCGGCCTTCTACCAGCGATTCCAGGTGCCGGACACGGTTAATGGCCGTTTCGACATGGTGTTGCTGCATCTGTGGCTGGTGCTGCGCCGCCTGCGCGCCACCGCAGCCGGGGGCAAGCTGTCGCAGGCGCTGTTCGACCATTTCTGCAGTGATATGGATGCCAACCTGCGCGAAATGGGCGTTGGCGACCTGGCGGTGCCGAAGCGGATGGTGAAATTCGCCGAGGCGTTCTACGGCCGAACCAACGCCTACGACGCCGCGTTGGAGACCGGTGGCGCCGGGCTTGCAGAGGCGCTTGCCCGCAATGTGCTGCTCGACGCGGATGCGGCCCGCGCCAAACCGCTGGCCGCCTATGTGAATGCAGCGATCGCTGCGCTGGATGCAGTGGACGAGCGGCGCCTGCTCGCCGGCGAGTGGCGGTTTGCCGATCCCGCCGCCCAGGAAAAGTCTGAGGAGCCGGTGTCGTGAGCGAGCAGGTCATGCCATGGCGCGCGCCGGTCACGGTCGCCGAAATTCCCGAACACGGCTTGCACCGCGAGATCGAGGCAAACGAGACCGAGCGGCAGGCGATTGCCGCACTCACGGGCTTGCGCGAGCTGCCGCGCCTTGGCGCATCGTTCGATCTGACGCATGCGGGCGGCGGGCGTGTGCATGTCCGCGGCCGCGTGAGCGGGGAGGCCGGACAGACCTGCGTCGTGACGCTCGAGCCGCTGACCACCGAGGTTGACGAAGACGTCGATGTGATGTTTTCGCCCGACGTCCAGCCGGCAGCAGCCGGCCACACCTCCGATGACGAGGCCGAGGATGCGCTGGCGGAAGACCCGCCGGAGCCGATTGTCGGCGGCGCAATTGATCTGGGAGCGCTTGCGGCCGAATTCCTGATTCTCGGCCTTGACCCTTATCCCCGCAAGCCGGATGCGGTTTTCGAGCCGGTGATCCAGCCGCCCGATCCCGCCGATCATCCGTTCGCGGCGCTGGCGCGGCTCAAGACCCCCGATTCGCCGGCCAAGCCGAGGAAATCCAAGGGTAAATGAGCGGGGGCTACGCGTCCGCCGCTGTTGTTTCGGCGCGCGGACACGGTATTGTCCCCGCCCGATGAATAGGCAGGCCGGACCTTCCCGTTTTGCCGTAGCTTCAAGGTTCCCGGATCGTTCATGCCTAGCAAGGTTCGTATCGCACTGGATGCCATGGGCGGCGACGTCGGTGTCCCGGTGGTCGTTCCGGGAGCGGCAATTTCGTTGAAGCGGCATCCGGAAACCGAATTCCTGCTGTTTGGTGACAGCAAGATGATCTCGCCCGAGCTCGACAGGCATCCCGCGCTGAAGGCGGTGTCGCGGATCGTGCACACCGATGTCGCCGTGCGGATGGACGACAAGCCGAGCCAGGCGCTGCGGCGGGGCCGCAAGACGTCGTCGATGTGGCTGGCGATCGACGCGGTCAAGCGCGGCGAGGCGGACACTGCGGTGTCGGCCGGCAACACCGGTGCGCTGATGGCGATGGCACGGTTCAATTTACGCACCTTGCCCGGCGTCGACCGGCCGGCGATTGCCGCCGTCTGGCCGACGCTGCGCGGAGAGTCTGTGGTGCTCGACGTCGGCGCCTCGATCGGCGGCGACGCCCACCACCTGGCCACGCTTGCGATCATGGGCAGCGCCATGGCCCGCGTGCTGTTCGACCTCGATCGGCCGACGGTCGGGTTGCTCAATATCGGCGTCGAGGAGGTCAAGGGCATCGAGGAGGTGCGCGAGGCCGCGGAGCTGTTGCGCAAGCTCAACCCGCCGCATCTCGACTTCATCGGTTTCGTCGAAGGCGACGGCATCGGCGCCGGTGCTGCCGACGTGATCGTCACCGAAGGCTTCACCGGCAATATCGCGCTCAAGGCGGCCGAAGGCACCGCGCGGCAGATCGCCGAATATCTGCGCAGCGCCATGGGCCGGACCTGGCGCTCGCGGCTCGGCTATATCTTCGCCCGCAACGCCTTCAACGCGCTGCGCGACAAGATGGATCCCCGCAAGGGCAATGGCGGGGTGTTCCTCGGGCTGAACGGCATCGTCATCAAGAGCCACGGCGGCACCGACGCCGAAGGGTTCGCGTCGGCGGTGGACGTCGGCTACGACATGGTCCGATACGATCTCCTGACCAAGATCAACCAGACACTCAACCGCGACGGCGGCCCGCTCCAGCTGGCGCCGCGCGTGCAGGAGGTTATCTCGTGACTGTTACCCGTTCGATCGTGCTCGGCTGCGGCTCTTACCTGCCTGAGCGGATCGTGACCAATGCCGAACTGGCGAGCAAGGTCGACACCTCCGACGAGTGGATCGTGCAGCGCACCGGCATTCGTCAGCGCCACATCGCGGCCGAGGGCGAGAACACTTCGCACCTCGGCCTGAAGGCGGCGCAGGCTGCGCTGAAGAACGCCGGCGTCGACGCGCAATCGATCGACCTGATCATCCTGGCGACCTCCACCCCCGACAACACGTTTCCAGCGACCTCGGTTGAGATCCAGCACGGGCTCGGCATCACCCATGGCGTCGCCTTCGACCTGCAGGCGGTCTGCTCGGGCTTCGTGTTCGCGCTGGCGACCGCCGACAACTTCCTGCGCCTCGGCCAGCACAAGCGCGCGCTGGTGATCGGCGCCGAGACGTTTTCGCGCATCCTCGACTGGGAGGACCGCACCACCTGCGTGCTGTTCGGTGACGGCGCCGGCGCGGTCGTGCTGGAAGCGCAGGAGCAGCCCGGCGCGACCAGCGACTGCGGCATCCTCACCTCGCACCTGCGTTCGGACGGCCGGCACAAGGCAAAGCTGTTCGTCGATGGCGGCCCGTCGTCGACGCAAACGGTCGGCCACCTGCGCATGGAAGGCAAAGAGGTCTTCAAGCATGCGGTCGGCATGATCACCGACGTGATCTACGACGCATTCAAGGCGACGGGAATCACCGCCCAAGACGTCGACTGGCTGGTTCCGCATCAGGCCAACAAGCGCATCATCGATGCGTCGGCCCGCAAGCTGGATATTGCGCCGCAGAAGGTCGTGCTCACCGTCGACCGTCACGGCAACACGTCGGCCGCCTCGATTCCGCTCGCACTTTGTGAGGCCGTCGCCGACGGACGCATCAAAAAAGGCAATTTAATTCTATTTGAGGCGATGGGCGGCGGGTTCACCTGGGGCTCGGTGCTGGTGCGATGGTGATGTGGCACTTCGCAGCTGCCACAATCTTGAGTGTGCAAACAAGCTGGGTTTGACGCCTCACCGATGTTGACGATAGCGCCGTAACCCCTTAGCGTTAGGTCAGTTTTCGCCGTGAGCGGGGCAGGCGATGTCGGGAACCGGAAAGACAGTCACGAGGGTCGATCTCTGCGAAGCCGTGTACCAAAAGGTCGGGCTGTCGCGAACGGAGTCGTCCGCATTCGTCGAGCTGGTGCTGAAAGAGATCACCGATTGCCTTGAAAAGGGCGAAACGGTGAAGCTGTCGTCGTTCGGATCGTTCATCGTGCGCAAGAAGGGACAGCGCATCGGTCGCAATCCGAAGACCGGTACGGAGGTTCCAATTTCTCCGCGCCGCGTTATGGTTTTCAAGCCGTCGGCGATTCTCAAGCAGCGGATCAACGGGCAAGAGGTTACCGCCAAGGCGGACGACTAGCGGATAAACCCGAAGGGCCGGACGACGCTTCGAAGAAGAGTCGTCGTGCTGTAAGATATCCCGAAAATTTGCGGCCATGATTCGGGCCGGTTCGTGCGACAGGAAAGAGTGGGGAATGCGATCCAGCGCCGCTGGATTGAAACTTGGGCAGTGAAGTTTTGGGGGGCGGGCCTTTGGACAAGGCACCGGACGCGTTCAGAACCATCAGTGAAGTTGCCGACGACCTCGACGTGCCTCAGCACGTCCTGCGATTCTGGGAGACGCGGTTCGCCCAGATCAAGCCGATGAAGCGGTCTGGTGGACGCCGCTACTATCGGCCCGAGGACGTCAATCTCCTGCGGGGCATCCGCCATCTCCTGTACGGGCAGGGCTACACCATCCGTGGCGTGCAGCGCATTCTGCGCGAGCAGGGCATCAAGACGGTGCAGAACTGGCAGACCGGCGCGATCTCGCCGATGGTGCCGACCGTCGAGGACGACGAGCCCGATCACGAGGAGATGCTGCGTAACGCCGTCAACGAAGAGATGACCGACGACTTCGAGGCCGGCGATGGCGACGATGTCGGCGAGTCCGCACACGAACTGCCTTCGGCGATCGCCTCATTCATCGACGCTGCGCGTCATCACCGGACGCCCGCGCCCGCAAGCCTCGAGGACAGTCTGTCGGAGAGCACGCATCTCGACCAACGCAACGTCGCCAAGCTGCGCGTTGCACTGGACGAGCTGCTGGAGTGCCGAAGGATGCTCGACGCTGCGATGAAGGCGAGCTGATCGGCAGCGCCTAGCCCGCATAAGCGAAGCGCCATGCGGAGCTGACTCGGCCACAAGGATCCCGGATGTCCCTCTGCTCATCCGGATCTACGGTCCTTCAGCAATACCCGTAAAACCCGCAAGCATAGGGCAGGCGCGTATAGGCATCCGTCAACGCCGCAGCCTCGCTGCCGTAGTACGGCCTGTAATAGTAAGAGAACGGCGTTCCGTAGTAGCCGCCGACGATCGGCCGCACGTCGATCTGCGGCGCAAAGCCGAAGGCCGGGTAATTGTAGTCGCGAACCTCGCGATGGACGTACACGCCCGCCGGGGCGGGCTTCGCAAACACCGCGCCGAGTTTGGTGTACGGCGGCAGATCGGCGGCTAGGGCGCTCGTGCCAGTGCTCGCGATCATGACAACAGAAAGCGCCGTGGCGCGCAGCATGGCCGGATTTCCCCGTGATTCGGCCACGATAGCGAAATGTCCTTAAGCGTCCTTAACGGGATTTGGCGCCAGATCGGGGGCGAAATCCCGACATGCGCGGCTTGCGCCGGAAGCCGGGATTTCCTAATCAACCAATGCCGTCATCGGCGTCGGAGCGTGGCGCAGCCCGGTTAGCGCACTAGTCTGGGGGACTAGGGGTCGTGGGTTCGAATCCCGCCGCTCCGACCAAAATTCCGAACGCAGCCTCGCGTGGACGCCCAGGCGATTGGCAGCAGCAGGAAGTCTTGGCGCCTCAATCACGACCCTCTCCACGAAGGGCAAGAAGATCGCGATCGTCGCCGCGACGATCAAAGTTCCCTGTCAGCATGTAACGTTACATTGCTTCGGCAATTGAGTAAGAACGGCCTCCCCGGGCGTTGATGGGATTCGCCCATGTTCCATAACGCTTGAAGGGCCGACGGTGAATTCATGAGCAAAGGCAAAAGGTCGGCAAGTCAACAACTCGCGGACGAAGAGGCGCGCAAGTCGTTCGACAGGATCGCCGCAAGGCAAACGATCGCAGATCGGGAAAAGACCCCCGAGTTCGAAGAGAATCATCAGCGGCTGAGAGCCGAGCGATTGGCGCGGGAAGCCAAGGCCAAGCTAAAGTGATGGCCAGGCAAAAGTGAGCGGCCGGGCACACGAACGCCACCGCTCTGGCTAACGCGCCAGTACGGACTAGCTGGAACGCAACCCGCGGTGACTACTTGGCGTAGCCCTGAGCCCGCAGCCAGGCGATCTTGCGGTCCCCGTTCATCCAGTCATCGGCGTCAGCCTTGCTGACAAGACCCTTGATGGTGATGGGTTCCGCCCCCGGACGTTCTGCGAGGATTGCCCAGTCGCCTTCAGCGATTCTGGTGATTCTGAAAGTTACTCTGGTTTTAGCCATCCGACCTTATGCCGACTTTTGAAAGCAAATCAAAGCCTGCCGGAGAGCTAAAGGCGGAGATGCGGCCTTCTTGTGATCAGGCACCTGCGTCCACGCAGTAGCCGCGCGAAGGCGGAGCACTTGCGGTCGCCAGCCGTTTCATCGTCCTCGAGGCGAAGCGCAGGGCCGCTTCGATCAGTGCCGCCGCGCTCAATGCCAGGATCAGCGCTGCGACGACCCAAAATCCTGTTCCGTTGTTGTTCGACATGGTGGCCTCCCGTTCGTCGAGCCCAGTGTAGGCTGTCGCTGGATACCTTCCGTGACCAACCGCACAGTGAACGGATCGCGGTTGTCCGTCGCATTGCCGAACCACAACAAACCGGCGCCTCAATCGCGGTGCAGGGTACGTGAGACGGGTCACAAACGGGGACGGCCGGGTCGTACATCCTGGCCGGATGAGCACAATCAAAGGTTATACGATCGAAATGATCGAGTTCGTGGGCGCCACGCCCGCGGCGTTTGCGCCGTCGTTCGGCGTTTTCAGTTCGCTGCTCGCTGCAAAGAAGGCGGCGGCACTCAGGATCGCCTTGAGCGCGCCGCGCGCGCGGGCGATCGGCTATCGCATCCTCGACCACGACAACCGGCAGGTCTGCCTTTGGCCGGTCGAGGCGCCGGCAGGCTGAATTTCCAGCTCCTCACCGCCACATCCCGCGCATCTTTGCGCCGATATTTATGCGCGGCTCGGAACTCGCGCTCCGCGCAGCGGCCGGCGCAAACGTCGGCCAGTTGGCGCGCTCGAACAGCGACAGCAGCGGCGTTGGAATGAAGCGGGTGCGCGAGGCATAGACGTGGCGGTCGCCTTGCGCGTGCTGGCCGTGGGTGAAGAAGCGCTGCGGCACGATCAGATGCAGATCGTCCTTGGCGCGCGTCATCGCCACATAGAGCAGGCGGCGCTCCTCTTCGAGCTCTGCGGTGGTGCCGGCGCCGAGATCGGACGGCATGCAGCCGTCGACCACATTCAGCACGTAGACGGACTTCCATTCCTGGCCCTTGGCCGAATGGATCGTCGACAGGATCAGGAAGTCCTCGTCCAGCAGCGGCACGCCCGCCTGGTCGCTGGTGGCGTCCGGCGGATCGAGCGTGAGCTCGGTGAGGAAGCGTTCGCGCGAGGGATAGCCGGCCGCGATCTGCTCGAGCTGGATCAGGTCGGCATGGCGCGTTTCGGCATCCTCGTGGATGCGATCGAGATGCGGTTCGTACCAGAGCCGCACCCGCTCGATGTCGGCCGGCCACTCCGAATAGCGCAGGTTACCTACGGCCCGGACGAAGGCCGTCCAGTCGTCTCCGGCGCGAGGCGGCGAGGGCAGGCTCAAAAGCGCGCCGATCGGATCGGCCGCTTCCGCCATGTGGTCGAGCACGCGCTGTGCTGAGGCAGGCCCGATGCCGGGCAACAGGTGCAGGATGCGAAAGCCGGCGACACGGTCGCGCGGGTTTTCGACGAAGCGCAGCAGCGCCAGCACATCCTTGACGTGCGCGGCATCGAGGAACTTCAGTCCGCCGAATTTCACGAACGGAATGTTGCGGCGGGTGAGCTCGATCTCCAGCGGGCCGCTGTGCGACGATGTCCGGAACAGAACCGCTTGCTGCTTCAACAGCGACCCTTCCTCGCGGTTCGCCAGCACACGTTCGATGATGTAGCGCGCCTGGTCGGCTTCGTCGCGCACAGCGACCAGCCGCGGTTTGGTCTCTGACGTCCGCTCGGTCCACAGGTTTTTCGTGAAGCGTTCCTTGGCAAGGCCGATCACGCCGTTGGCGGCCGACAGGATCGGTTGCGTCGATCGATAGTTGCGGTCGAGCGTGATGATGTCCGCCCGCGGCGTGAACTGATCCGGAAAGTCCAGGATGTTGCGCACGGTCGCTGCGCGGAACGCGTAGATCGACTGCGCGTCGTCGCCAACGACGGTGAGCCCACGCCCGCCGGGTTTCAGCGCCAGCAGGATCGAGGACTGCAGGCGGTTGGTGTCCTGATATTCGTCGACCAGGACGTGGTCGAACCGCCCACCGATGTCTTCCGCGAGGCCGTCGTCCGCCATCATCTGCGCCCAGTAGAGCAGCAGGTCGTCGTAATCGAGCACGTTCTGCTTCTGCTTGGCCTCGACATAGGCCGCGAACAGCTGCTTCAACTCCTCGGCCCATCCGGAACACCAGGGGAAGAACCGCCCGATCACCTCGGCGAGATCGGCCTCGGCGTTGATGCAGCGCGAATAGATCGCCAGACATGTCCCTTTGGTCGGGAAGCGGCTCTCGGTCTTCGAGAAGCCGAGGTCGTGGCGAACCAGATTCATCAGGTCCGCGGAATCCTCGCGGTCATGGATCGTGAAGGCAGGATCGAGCCCGATCTGTTCGGCGTAATCGCGCAACAGGCGCGCGCCGATGCCGTGGAACGTCCCGGCCCAGCCCAGCGCGTCGGTCATCACCGAGGCCTTGTCGCCCAGCACCTTGCGGGCGATGCGCTCGACGCGTTTTGACATCTCGGCGGCCGCGCGGCGCGAAAAAGTCATCAGCAGGATCCGTCGCGGATCGGCCTGGCTGACGATCAGGTGCGCGACGCGGTGGGCGAGGGCGTTGGTCTTGCCGGATCCGGCCCCGGCGATGACGAGCAGCGGCGGGCCGATATGGCCGTCCGGGGTCACGCCGTGCTCCACGGCCCGGCGCTGCGCCGGATTGAGCGTGTCCAGATACCCGGCAGTCACAGCAGCGCGCACGAATCGTCCCCCTCGAACCTTCCTTTCTCTCAGCCAGTTATGAACAAATCAAGAACGATGGCGATGCGATCGGGCTGACGTTTCGCGCCTGAGCCGCGTGATAGGGTTCGTGCGAGGCCATTTCTCGAGGCAGGGCGAATGCGGGCGGACGTGATCGTTATTGGCGGTGGGATAGCCGGGCTCTCGGCTGCCTACTTCCTGTCGCAGTCGGCATCGGTTCTTGTCCTCGAGCGCGAGAACGACCTCGGCTATCACAGCTCCGGCCGCACGGCCGCGCAGTTCACGGTCGGAATTTCGGCCGTCGCCATGCGTCGCCTGGCACACGCGAGCCGCGAGTTCCTGGAGCATCCGCCGGCCGGGTTCGTTCCCGACCCGCTGCTGACGCCGCGCGGATGTCTGACCGTCGCGCGCGCCGGTCAGCACGAGCGGCTCGACAAGATCCACGGCCTGATCACGAGCGTCGGCGCCAGGGCCGAGCGTCTCGGCGCCGGGGACGCGCTCGCGCTCTTCCCGGCGCTGCGCGCGGACGGCGTCGATGGCGGCGTCCTCGAGCCCGATGCGATGGACATCGACGTACACGCTCTGCTGCAGGGCTACGCCCGCGGTGCCAGGGCGAACGGCGCGCAGGTCATCACCGGTGCCGGCATCACCACCATCCGGCGGACAGCGGGCGAGTGGGTGGTCGAGACGCTTAAAGGTACGTTCAGCGCGCCGAAGGTGCTCAACGCCGCCGGCGCCTGGGGCGACGAGGTGACGGCGCAGGCGGGGCTGAAGCCTGTCGGTGTCACGCCGCATCGGCGCACGGCTTTCACATTCGCGGCGTCAGGTGGGTTCGATCCGTCGCGCTGGCCGCACGTGAGCAACGTCGACGATCGCTGGTACGTCAAGCCGGAGGCGGGGCGGCTGATTGGCAGCCTCTGCGACGCCGTGCCGGCGGCGGCCACGGATGCCGATCCCGACGACATCGATGTTGCTCAGGGCATTCACAACATCGAGCAGGATACGCTGTTCGAGATCGCGCGGCCGCTCAGCAAGTGGGCGGGTCTGCGCAACTTCACGGCCGATCGCAACCCGGTGGCGGGCCCAGGGCGGCTGCGGCATCCTCACGTCGCCGGCGCTTGGGCAGGCGATTGCCGCGTTGATGTTCGACCGCGAGCTGCCACAAGCGCAACGCGACCTCGGCGTCACCGCTGCGGACCTGTCGCCTGCGCGCGCAAGCCTCGGCGGCTAGAGCATGATGAGTTTAGATCGAGTCTCCGCCGTCATGCCCGCGCAGGCGGGCATCCAGTACTCCGCAGCGTTGGCGACTAAATCGCTGGCGCTCTGGGATACTGGATCCCCGCCTTCGCGGGGATGACGCTGAAATTGTGGATACGACTTTGCCAACCTGAACTCATCCTACCGCTGAACTCAGCGCCGCTCCTGCAGCGCCAGCTGCACGCCGAGCCCGATGTAGATGCTGCCGACGACCTTGCCCTGCCAGCGGGCGATCGCGCTATTGCGCTTGAGGAAGCCGGCGACGGACGATGCGGCCACCGCAAGCATCGACGTGTAGGCGATGCTCATGCCGACGAAGATCGCTCCGAGCACCAGCAGCTGAAACCACACCGCGCCGCGCGCGGGATCGACGAACTGCGGCAGGAACGACAGGAAGAACAGCGCAGTTTTCGGGTTCAGCACCTCCGTCAGGATGGCCTGGCGGAATGCGTTGCGCGCCGTCAGCCGCTTCACCTGGGGCAGGTCGAGGCCGGACGCGCGGTCGCGAATGGCGACGATGCCGAGATAGATCAGATAGGCGGCGCCCAGATACTTCATGATCTCGAACGCCAGCGCCGATGTCATGAGGATCGCCGACAGGCCGATGACCGCAGCAAGCGTGTGCAAGGCATCCCCGACTGCGATGCCGGCGCCGGTCGCGACGCCAACCCGCGTTCCGCCGCTGATGCTGCGCGCAAGCGTCAGCAGCACCGCCGGACCCGGAATGATGAACAACAACGCAACGACGGCGACATAGGCGGCGATCTGGCCGAACTCGATCATTTCAGGCTCCTCTGCAATAGCGGCGTAGTTTGGCGTCCAGGACGGCAAGCATCTGGTCCCGGATAGGGTCGCGCGTGCCCCGCAGCCAAGCCACTGACAAGGGCAATCTGCCGGCGAGCGCGCGACCCGCAAGTCTCAAGGGTACGAACTGCACGCCTGATATCGCCATGCGCGAGGTCCAGCGCGGTACGATGGCGATGCCGAGCCGGGTTGCGACCAGATTGACGATGGTCTGCTTCTCGTCAGCCGTCTGAACGATCCGAGGCGTCAGGCCGGCCTGCTCGAACAGCTTGACCGTCAGATCGTGGCTATGCGGGCGTGATCGTCGATCGGGCACGATCAGCGGTTGGTCCGCGATGTCGGCGAGAGAAACCGATTGCCGGCCGGCCAGGGCATGTCGGTGCGAAAGCGCAACGACCGCGGTCTCCTGCAAGAGTGACCGAAACTCGATCCTCTTGTCAGGCCTTTCCGGCGGACGCACGAACGCAAGGTCGATCGCTCCCGACAAGATTCTGGGCAACAGCCGGATCGTCTTGTCCTCGAGTAGCTGTACAGCGACCTCAGGCTGTTCGGCGCGGAAATCTCGCAGCAGCAAGGGCAGCAATCCCGCCGCAGCGCTGTCGATCGCTCCCACTCTGAATCGTTGGTCCACACGGCGGCGAAGGCGTTTGCGAAAACCTCCTTCAATCACTTCGGCCTGCGCAAGCAGGGCGCGACCGTCCCGCAGCAGCACCGAGCCGTCGTCAGTAAGAGAAACGGCACGAGTCGTTCTCGCGAACAGCTGTGTGCCGAGGTCTTCCTCCAGCAATTTGATGTGCCGACCGAGGGCTGAAGGCAGCATCTGCAGGCGCTGCGCCGCTCGACCGAAATGCAACTCTTCGGCGGCTGCAACGAAACAGCGGAGCTGGTGCAATTCCATGAGATCCGTCGCTGCCTGGGAGCCGAGCCGGACCGATTATATCATTATTTTGTATAAACGGAGGTGGATTGAATCGGGTGGGCGCAGGCACTAACGTCCTTCATGAAACTCGAAACTGCGCCAGGTCCCCACGATCGAGCAAGAGCGCAGCAGAGGAGGTTCGGAGATTGGCGGCCAGTCTTTGACGCGTCTCCCCCGATTGTCTTGAAATGAGGAGGATACCCATGCGCTTCAACCCTCGCGCTTTTGTTGTTGGCACCGTTGCAGCCTTGGCGTTGTCGCCGCTGACCGCCGCTGCCCAGAGCAACTATCCGGCCCGCCCCATCGCGCTGATCGTGCCCGCGGCCGCTGGCGGCCCGACCGATACGGTGGCGCGCCTTGTCGCTGAATCCATGAGCCGCACGCTCGGGCAGACCGTGGTCGTCGAAAACGTGGGCGGGGCAGGCGGCACGATCGGTATGGCGCGGGTGTCCGCCGCAGCCCCCGATGGATACACCATTGCGGTCTGGCATATTGCGCACGCGACCGCGCCCTCGCTTTATCCGGCCTTGAAGTACGACGTGGTCAATGATTTCGATCATCTCGGCCGCATCACCGACGTGCCGATGACGCTCGTTTCAAGGACCGGCATTCCGGCCAAGAACGTGACCGAGTTCCTCGGCTGGCTTCGCAAGGAGAACGACAAGGTCACCTACGGCCATGCGGGCGTGGGTTCGGCGTCGTTCCTGTGCATGCTGATGCTGTCCAAGGAGCTGGATGTGAAGCCGCGCGGCATCGGCTACCGCGGCACCGGGCCCGCCATGAACGACCTGCTGGGCAATCAGTTCGACATCATGTGCGACCAGACCACCAACACCACCAACCAGATCAAGGACGGCAAGATCAAGGGATACGCCGTCACCACCAAGGCGAAAGTCTCGTCATTGCCCGATCTTCCGACCCTCGACTCCGGACCAATGAAGGGCTTCGAAGTCTCGGCCTGGCATGCCGTGTGGGCGCCCAAGGGCCTGCCGAAGGACGCGACCGACAAGCTGGTGAATGCGCTGCAGGTCGCGCTCAAGGACGCCAAGGTCATCGAACGCTTCGCGAGCCTTGGAACGGAGCCCGTGGCCGCGCAGCTCGCAACGCCGGCGGCTCTGAAAGAACATCTCTCCGCCGAAGTCCCGCGCTGGGGCGCGGTGATCAAGGCCGCAGGTGCAAAGGGCGAGTGATCGAAGCATGAAGACGTACAAGATCGCGGCCATCCCGGGCGACGGGATCGGCACGGAAGTCATCTCGGCCGGTGTCGAAGTGCTGCAAGCGCTGGCAAAGCGCGAGAACGGCTTCGCGTTCAAGGTCGATCACTTCGACTGGGGCTCGGACTACTACAAGAAGCACGGCCGCATGATGCCCGCCGATGGCCGCGACCAGATCCGGCATCACGATGCGATCCTGTTCGGCTCGGCCGGCGCGCCCGACGTGCCCGACCACATCACCCTGTGGGGACTGCGGCTCGCCATCTGTCAGCCGTTCGACCAGTACGCCAACGTCCGTCCGACCCGCGTGCTGCCGGGCATCACCAGCCCGTTGCGCAAGGTGGAGGGCAAGGAGCTCGACTGGGTCATCGTCCGTGAGAATTCCGAGGGCGAATATGCCGGCGTCGGCGGCCGCGTGCATCAGGGCTCGCCGCTCGAGGCCGCGACTGACGTTGCGATGTTCACCCGTGCGGGTGTCGAGCGGATCATGCGCTTCGCCTTTCGGCTGGCGCAATCGCGGCCGCGCAAGCTGCTGACGGTCGTCACGAAGTCCAACGCGCAGCGCCACGCCATGGTGATGTGGGACGAGATCGCAACCGAGATTGCAGCTGAATTCAAGGACGTCACCTGGGACAAGATGCTCGTCGACGCAATGACGATGCGGATGGTGATGCGGCCCGAGACCATCGATACGGTGGTTGCGACCAACCTGCACGCCGACATCCTGTCCGATCTCGCTGCGGCCCTCGCAGGTTCGCTCGGCATTGCGCCGACCGCCAACCTGAACCCGGAGAAGGTCTATCCCTCGATGTTCGAGCCGATCCATGGCTCGGCGTTCGACATCATGGGCAAGGGCATCGCCAATCCGATCGGCACGTTCTGGTCGGCGGTGATGATGCTCGAGCATCTCGGTGAACCGAGCGGTGCCAGGCGATTGATGCGCGCGATCGAGCGCGTCACGGCCGACGCGCGCTTCCACACGCCGGACCTTGGCGGCAAGGCCCGTACCGCGGAGGTCACAGCCGCCGTCATCGACGCGATCCAAGGCGCCAACGACTGATTTTGGTGGAGGCGTTCGCCGCTTCTTAAACCCTCCCACCCGCGAGCGAAGCGAGTGGCGGGGAGGGTCGACGGACATCGCGAAGCGATGGCCGTCGGGGTGGGGGGCCGCTGAGTCTCCTCTCGGAAGGCGCCAATGGGCAGATTCAGCGGCCCCGCACCCCCGACCTCTTGTGTCCAGAAAATTTCGCAGAATGCGCGAACGGGCGGTTGCTGACCAACCGCCCGTCGCTGCGCGAGCGGGGGAGGGCAAGAGCCCGGAGTCATGTGACCCATCTCACATCGCCCGGAGGTTCTCGCCGCTAGGGTCCGCCCGGATTTGAACGGCCATTCCGGGGACCATCATGAAGCGATTGCTGCAAGCGTTTGCCTGCGCTGCGGTGCTGGTATCGGGTGCTGCTGCCCATGCACAGAATGGAACGGACGGGCCGCGCGGCGGAATTGCCTACGCCTCGGTGGCCGAGGCCTATGATGCACTGCGTGCAAAGGCCGGGGTGACGTTCTCCAGGAACGGCGACTGGACCGTCGCCAACGACACCGACCGGTCGATCTGGTCATTCACCCCGTCAAATCACTACGCGCATCCTTCAGTTGGACGACGCCAGCTGCTTCAGCATCAAGGTAGCTTCTTCGTGAAGACGGAGATCCTCTGCCAGGCCCAGAAGGCCGCGTGCGACCGGCTGCACGGCGACTATCAGCTGCTCGACCAGCGCATGACCGAAGCCATCCGTGCCGGCAAATAGGGAGCGCAAGCCATGACCCCCATCATCGATTTCTTCATCGTCTGGCAAGTCGTCGCTCTGCTGGTCGTGACCGTATTGGCGATCGTCTCCTTCCAGTGGACGCGCGGGAGGCTTGCGGCTCTCCTTCTGGTTGGCACCGTCGGTGTCCTGTTGCAGTTCATGACGGTCATGCCACTGCTGCTGAAGGGCGATCCAAAACCTGCGGTCGTTGCTGAAAAAGCCGAATGGACGACGGACATGCGCCAGGGCTGGAGCCTGCGCTGACGCGTTCTCGCGGGGCTGCATCGCGCCTCAAAACTTTTCGTGGTGTGAAATCGTTGCACGCGGGCCGCGCGCCGGTGGAACCGGAATTGGCTTCCTTAAGTGATGCCTTGGGCATACGCTTTGAAGATCGCAGCCGCGAGCTATCGCCGACTGCCGTCAAGCCCAAGATCCCGCAAAGGGACGGGGCATCACAGGAGGAAACCCCAATGAAGCGGAGAACGCTACTCGCCGGGTTAGGTGCAACAGCCGCGGCCGGCGCGCTTGGCATGCCATCGATCCTCAGGGCCCAGCAGCCCGTGACGCTCAATGGTGCAGTGCAATTCAATGACGATCATGCCTTCACCAAGGCGCTGGTCAGGTTCGAAGAGCTGGTGAAGAAGTACTACGGCAAGCCGGTCAACTTCACCCTGCACAAGAATTCCTCGCTCGGTCTCGAGAAGCAATATTTCGAATACATGTCGCAGGGCAAAGCCGTGGACTACGGCATCGTCTCGCCGGCCCATATGAGCACGTTCGCCAAGGCCGCACCCTTCATCGATGCCCCGTTCGTCTTTCGCGACATCGCCCATATGAACAAGGTCGTCGCCGCCGACCTGTTGAAGCCGGTCGCCGACGAGGTGGAGCAGAAGGCGGAGGTGAAGCTGATCGGCAACGCCGGCGGTGGTGTCCGCAACATCTTCTCCAACAAGCCGTTCAAGAACCTCGCCGAAATGAAAGGCCTGAAGGTGCGCGTGCAGGGCGCGCCGATCTGGTCGCGGACGTTTTCCGCCGCGGGCATGAATCCGACGGTGATCGCCTACAATGAGGTCTACAACGCCATCCAGAACGGCGTGATCAGCGCGGGCGAAAACGAGGCGGCGGGCGTCGAGGCGATGAAGTTCTACGAGGTTGCGCCGAACCTGGTGATGACCCAGCACGCGGTCACGATCCGGCCGATCTGCTTCTCGGTCAAGACGTTCAAGACGCTGGACAAAGGTCTGCAGGACGCAATCGTCAAGGCCGGCAGGGAGGCCGGCGACTTCGGCCGCGAGCTGGAGAGCAGCGAGGAGACGATCAAGCTCGACACACTCGAAAAGGCCGGCAAGCTGAAGCGCATCCCGTTCGAGGAGCGCGAGGCGATGAAGAAGCTGGTCGATCCGGTGATGGCGGCCTACGCGAAGGAACTCGGCGCCGACGATATCTACGCCAAGATCAACGTAGCTTGATCGAATTGGCCACCAGCCGTGGCGAGTCATCGACGCGCCACGGCGTCTTTTGACTACGGCATCTGGAGTACTCTTGGGGGCAGAGCGAATGACCGAGGCGGTGCAGCACGAGCCAAGCCTTTGGCGGCGCGTGACGGCGGGCTATGCGAAGCTGCTGGAAATCCTGCTGGCTAGCTGCGTCGGCATCCTGATCTTTCCGGTGACGCTGCAGGTCATCTCCCGCTACACGGACCTCATCCCCTCCTACATCTGGACCGAGGAGATGGCCCGCTTCCTGTTCGTGTGGACGATCATGATCGGCGCCATGGTGGGCGTTAGGGAAGCGCAACATTTCGAGATCGATGTCTGGCCGATCCTGTCGCGGCGCGCGGAGGCCACGGTGCGGATCGTCGCCCGGCTCGGCGTGCTGGCTGCAGCCGTGGTCTTCGTGATCGCCGGCATCGAATTCACGCGCTTCGCCTGGAACCGCACCTCTGAGCTTGCCGAGCTGCCGCTGTGGCTGATCCATGTTGCCTGGCCGGTGGCCGGGTTCACATGGATTGCGTTTGCCGGCGAGCAGATCGTCGATGAACTGCACGTTCTGTTCGGGGACGGCACGCAATGACGGGCGCCGTGCTTTCGACCGGACAGGCGGCTGCCGTCCTGTTCGGCGTTTTCTTCGTGTTGATCGTCCTGCGGATACCGATTGCGTTCGCACTTGGTCTCGCCTGCCTGCCGATCCTTTTGATCGAGCCACGCCTTTCGATCATGTCGCTCGCGCAGGAGACGTTCAACGCCTACAACTCGTTCATCCTGCTGGCAGTGCCGCTCTTCCTGCTGACCGCCAATTTGATGAGCGTCGGTGGCATCACCGACCGGCTGGTGAAACTGTCGCGCGCGCTGGTCGGACACTGGCCGGGGTCGCTGGCGCAAATCAACGTCGTGCTGTCGGTCCTTTTCGCCGGCATCTCGGGGTCCTCGACCGCGGATGCCGCGAGCCAGTCGAAGATCTTCATCGAGGCGCAGACCAGGGAAGGCTACGACCTGTCGTTTTCCATCGCCATCACGGCGGTGTCGGCCGTGCTGGCGGTCATTATCCCGCCGTCGATCCTGATGATCGTGTGGGGCGGCCTGATTCCGACATCGATCGGCGCGATGTTCCTGGCTGGTGTCGTGCCGGGCCTGCTGATCGCCGGCGCGCAGATGGCCACGGTGCATGTCTATTCGGTGCGGCGCGGCTACCCGACCTACCCGAAATCAAGCTGGTTGGAGATGCGTTGCGCGATCTGGCACGCGCTGCCGGCCCTGATGACGCCGCTGATCATCGTCGGCGGCATCCGCGCCGGCTGGTTCACGCCGACCGAGTCCGCCTGTGCCGCCGTGATCTATTCCCTTGTGCTGTCGGGCCTGGTCTACCGGGAGATCGGCGTGAAGGAGCTCTACAGGGCGCTGCTCGATACCGGGCGTCTGGCCGGCGTGGCGCTGTTCTGCGTCGGCACGGCCAGCGCGTTCGGCTGGCTGCTCGCCTACTACCGAATTCCGCAAGAGCTCCTCGCCAACGTATCGACCTGGGGCATGGGGCCGATCGCGGCCGGGTTCTTCATTGCGTTCTGTTTTCTCGTTGTCGGCTGTTTCCTCGACGCCATTCCGGCGATCATCATCGTCGGCACCATGCTTGAACCGTTGGCGCGTTCCGTGGATCTTCATCCGGTGCAGTTCGCGATCATCTCGATCGTGTCGCTGGCGTTTGGACTGGTGACGCCACCCTACGGTCTGTGCCTGATGATCGCCTGCTCGGTCGCGGGCGTGCGGCTGCGCTATGCGCTCAAGGACACGGTGATCATGCTGATGCCGATGCTGATCGTGCTCGCCGCTGTCATCGTCTGGCCGAGTGTGTCGCTCTTCCTGCCGCGCCTCCTCGTACCGCAGATGATGAGGTAGCGCCGGCCGGTCAACCCACAGCCGCGTTCAGCGCAGTCTCGGCCGCGGTCCACTCCAGTCCGTGCGCTTCGGCGACCGGCTTGCAGGTGAGCCGGCCCGCGTGAACGTTGAGGCCGGCGCGAAGGTGCTCATCCGCGACCATCGCGGCCTTAAGGCCCTTGTCGGCCAGCGCCAGCACGAAGGGCAGCGTCGCGTTGTTGAGCGCGAAAGTGGAGGTGCGTGCCACGGCGCCCGGCATGTTGGTGACGCAGTAATGGACGATGCCGTCGACGACATAGGTCGGATTGGAGTGGGTGGTGGGCTTTGATGTCTCGCAGCAGCCGCCCTGATCGATGGCGATGTCGACGATCACAGCGCCGGGCTTCATGTGGGCGACCATCTCGCGGGTCACGAGTTTTGGGGCGGCGGCGCCCGGAACCAGCACGGCACCGATCAAGAGGTCGGCGCGCTTGACGATCTCGGCGATCGCCGAGCGGGTGGAGAAGATGGTGCGCACGCCGGTGCCGAAATGAAAGGCGAGGCGGCGCAGCGCCTCCGGATTGCGGTCGACCACGGTGACGTTGGCGCCCATGCCAAGCGCAATCGTCGCCGCATGGGTGCCCGACACGCCACCGCCGAGGATGATGACTTCGCCCGCGGGCACACCCGGTACGCCGCCGAGCAGCACACCGCGGCCGCCCGCGCCCTTCTCGAGGCAGTGCGCGCCGACCTGCGGCGCAAGCCGTCCGGCGACCTCCGACATCGGCGTCAGCAACGGCAAGCCGCCGGAGGGCGAGGTCACGGTTTCATAGGCGATGCAGGTTGCGTGCGAGGCGATCAGGTCTTTGGTTTGTTCCAGGTCGGGCGCGAGGTGAAGGTAGGTGAAGAGGATCTGCCCGCTGCGCAGCAGCTTGCGTTCGCCGCTGAGCGGCTCCTTCACCTTCACGATCATGTCGGCGCGTTCGAAGATCTCGCCCGGGCCGTTGACGATGGTCGCACCCGCGGCGACATATTCCTCATCGCCAAGACCGGAGCCGACGCCCGCGCCGTTCTGCACCAGCACTGCGTGACCGTTGTGCACCAGTTCTGCGACGGAAGAGGGCGTCAGCCCGACCCGAAATTCGTTGTCCTTGATCTCCTTCGGCACGCCGATCAGCATCGAGGCATCCTTTCAAGGCCGGTTCTTGATAGAGACCTAGGCCTGTGTTGGTGCGGGCTCAAGTTTGATGAAGAGAATGTTAGATCACGATTCTAACACCGCGTTTTCAGTTCGTGCAAAACGAAAGCCGCCCGGCGCGAACCTGGCGGCGAAAGCATTGCGGGCGGTGTGGCGAAGTCGCAACCCCAAACTCTCAACGTCATCCCCGCGCAGGCGGGGATCCAGTATTCCAGAGCGCCAGCGACTTAGCCGCTAACGCTGCGGAGTACTAGGTCCCCGCCTTCGCGGGGACGACGGCGGAGATTCGATTTGAACGCACCATGCCTTAGCATCGTAGCTAGTGTCCCTCTTAGTTCTAACGTTCGCAAATGAGAGTGCCGTAAGGTGATGCGAACGTTAGAATCGGGACACTAATACGCGTTGTCGGTCTTCAGCAGCGCGAGTGGCGTCTTCAAAAGGATGTAGGCGTCGAACAGCACCGACCAGTTCTCGATGTAGTAGAGGTCGAACTCGACGCGCCGCTGGATCTTCTCCGCGCTGTCGACTTCGCCACGCCAACCGTTGATCTGCGCCCAGCCGGTGATACCAGGCTTCACCCGGTGGCGGGCGAAGTAGCCGTCCACCGCCTCATCGAGCAGCTGGTTCTGCAGTTTCTGCTGCACCGCGTGCGGGCGCGGGCCGACCAGCGACAGGTTACCCTTGAACACGACGTTGAACAGTTGCGGCAGTTCATCGATCGAGGTCTTGCGGATGAACTTGCCGACGCGGGTGACGCGCGGATCGTTCTTCGTCACGACCTTCGAAGCGGTCGGATCGGCCATGTTGTGGTGCAGCGAGCGGAATTTGAACACGTCGATGCGCTCGTTGTTGAAGCCGAAGCGCTTCTGCTTGAAGAACACCGGGCCGCGGCTGTCGAGCTTGATGGCGAGCGCGACCAGCAACAGCAGCGGCGACAGGCACAATAGCGCAATGCCGCCGACGATGCGGTCGAACAGCGACTTCATCACCAGGTCCCAGTCGTTGATCGGCTGCTCGAACACGTCGAGCGTCGGCACATCGGCGACATAGGAATAGGAGCGGGGGCGGAAGCGCAGCTTGTTGGCATGCGCCGAGAGGCGGATGTCGACCGGCAGCACCCAGAGCTTCTTCAGCATCTCCAGGATGCGGCCTTCGGCCGAGATCGGCAGCGCGAACAGCACCAGGTCGACGCGGGTGCGACGAGCGAACTCGACGATGTCGTCGACCTTGCCGAGCTTCGGGCTGCCGGCACAGGTGTCCATCGCGCGGTCGTCGTTGCGGTCGTCGAACACGCCGAGAATGTGGATATCGGAATCGTCGGCTTGTGCATTCAGCGCCCGGATCAGTGTCTCGCCGTTGTCGTCAGCGCCGACAATGACGGTGCGGCGGTCGAGGCGGCCTTCGCGGCCCCAGCGGCGCACCATGGCGCGCAGCATCAGCCGGCTTGCGATCAACAGCCCGAGACCGACCAGGAAGAACGTCGAGAGCCACAGGCGCGAGATCGAATCGCCGAGCTTGGCGAAGAACGAGATGCCGATGAACAGCAGGAAGACGAAAGCCCAGGATGAGATCATCCGTGTCATCTGCCGCAAGTGACCGCGGAAGACCTGCACGTCGTAGATGTCTGCGGCCTGGAAGCAGAGCACGGCGGCGCCGGCGGCGGCGATGATCGAGAAAATGTACGACCAGCTGAAGCCGTCGATCTTCGCCACATAGCCGAGATAAAGTGCGATGCCGGTCAGGCTGATCAGCAGGAAGTCCGCAAGGCGGACGAGGCCGGTGATGACGATCGGGGAGTAGGCGGAGCGCACTTTCTCGCTGACGACCGAGAGCGCCATTGGCGTCAGGCGCCGCCGCCGCTCGAGCCGCGGGACTGAGCCCGGTGCTGCGGTTGCCGCTGCCGTCGCGGCATCGAGCATGGTGCGGGTATCGATGGTTTCCATGAGATTCACGTCCGACGTCGAGCCCACCCGGCCGGAACATACGGCAGCCGGATTGCCCCACCCAAGGCGTTAGCCGAGAAATCGGAAGATTTGGTTAGCAGCGGTAGACGAACATTAATGTTCGGCGAAAGCGTCGCGATAACCCGCGAGCACGCCCTCGACCATCGCCGCCTGCGAGAAGTGCTGCAGCACGCGTTCCCGCAACTGTCTGGCGCGGGCTTGAGCCGCGGCAGGATCGTCCAGCACCGCGGCAATGGCGGTGGCGAACGCGGCCGGACCGCTCGGCGCCACGAGGCCGTCTTTGAATGGGCCGAAGATCTCCGGGATGCCGCCGACATTGGCGGCAATCATCGGGATACCCGCGGCGGCCGCCTCGATCACGACATAAGGCATGGAATCGCCGCGAGAAGGCACGACCAGCAGGCGCCCCTTGCTGAAGCCGAAGCGCGCCGGCACATGGCCGAGGAAGCGGACGGCAGGGCCAAGGTCGAGACGCTCGCACAGGGCGCGCAGCGTTGCGGTTTCCTCGCCGTCGCCGCCAAGCGTCAGGGTCACCGGCTTGCCTTCCGTGCGTAATTTCGCCACGGCCTCGACCAGGATATCGGCGCCCTTGATATGGCGGAACTCGCCGACATAGACGACGTCGGTGGCGTCGTCGGCCATCACCAGCGGGTCGAATTCCTTCGCCGTGACGCCGTTGAAGACGCAGCGCACGAGGCTCTTGGGCGTGCCGATCATGCGCTGGTAGGTGTTGCGCGCGAACTCGCTCTCGAACAGGAACAGGTCTGTGCGGTTCATCAGCGCGCGCTCGAGGCCGGCGTAGATTTTGCCCTTCAGCGTATCGGTTCCGTAGTGCAGCGACCCGCCATGCGGCGTGTACACGCGGATCATGCCCGCGCTGTAGCCCTTGGTGCGGATGAAGACGCCGGCCTTGGCGCCATGCCCGTGCAGCACATGCGGCTTCAGGCGGCGGATCAGCGAGCCGAACTGCGGCAGGACCAGCGCGTCGGACGGATGCGGCTCGCGGCGAATCGGGATTCGATGCACGCCGAGCTTGAGCCGCGGGGCAAGTTCGGTGAGTGCCGTCTCCGCACGTTCGCCGCCTGTCAGGCTGTCGGCCAGGATGCCGACCTGGTGCCCGCGCTCGATCTGCGCATTTGCGAGGTCCAGAATGTGACGAAAGATACCGCCGACCGGAGCGCGTACAGCGTGCAGAATTCGCAGCGGGTCGGGAGGAATCGCGGCCATGTCCAAGAGTACCAGTGTCGTCGGGCGAGAAGAACGGGTGGGGGTCAGCGGGTGTGGACAGGATGCATGGAAAAATTCACAGCGGATTAACGGCTTGCATGGTTAACGAAACGTGACTCGGTGCTCCCGCACGGCGGTTCACGGGGGCGGCGTTGCGGGAAATTAACGTGGCGGCAACCATAATCGACTGTAATCCGCTGCAGTGGCCCGCCTTGTGACGTACGTGACCTGTGGGGGCATCCATTCAGTGACCGGTAGCGTCCTGTAGGAGCGTGCGATGCGTCTGAGGTTCTGGCAGTCCGACAAGGCGAGCGTCCCCCCCGCGCAGGTTGCCGCGGCGCCGGCTGCGCCCGACGCGCCGCCGAAGCCCGCGCCTGCGCCTGCACCAGCGGCCGATCCCGCGGGCGGACTGGGAGATCTCGATCTGCGCCTCGTGTGGAACGCACTGCTGCGCAAGAAGGCGTGGATCATCGTGCCGACGGCAGTCGTCGCCGCGTTGTCGTTCGCGGCCGTCAACGTCATGTCGCCGCGCTTCAAGTCGGAAGCGCGCATCCTGGTCGATGGCCGCGATAACATCTTCCTGCGGCCAACGGGCGAACGGGCCGAGGAGCGCAGGGAGCTGGATGCGGAAGGCATCACGAGCCAGGTGCAGATCCTCCTGTCGCGGGATCTTGCGCGCGAGATCATCCGCAAGAACAGGCTGAACGAACGCCCGGAATTCGATCCCGTCCTGCAAGGCGTTTCACCGCTGCGCGCCATGCTGGCGCTGCTCGGCATCGCTCGCGATCCGCTCAAGCTCTCGGCCGAGGAGCGGGTGCTCGAGGCCTATTACGAGCGCCTGCAGGCTTTTGCGGTCGACAAGTCGCGGGTCATCGCCGTCGAATTTCAGTCACGCGATCCTGAGCTGGCCGCGCGCGTCGCAAACTCGATCGCGGACGGGTATCTGGCGATCCAGCAGGCGGCCAAACAGAACCAGGCCCGCTCGGCCGGCCAATGGCTGGAAGGCGAGATCGAGAGCCTGCGGAAGAAGGTCACCGAAGCCGAAGCGAAGGTCGAGGATTTTCGCGGCAAGGCAAGCCTGTTCGTCGGCAACAACAACACCACGCTGTCGAACCAGCAGATGGGCGAGATCAACACCCAGCTTTCCAACGCGCGGGCGCAGAAATCGGACGCCGAATCCAAGGCACGGCTGATCCGCGGCATGCTGCAGTCGGGCCGGCCGATCGAGGCGTCGGAAGTTCTGAATTCCGAGCTGGTACGGCGCCTCAGCGAACAGCGCGTCACCTTGCGCGCGCAGCTTGCCGAGCAGTCGTCCACGCTGCTCGACAACCATCCGCGTATCAAGGAGCTGCGCGCGCAAATCGGCGATCTCGAACGGCAGTTGCGTGAGGAAGCCAGCAAGATCTCGCGCAGCCTCGAAAACGACGCGCGCATCGCCGGCGCCCGCGCCGAAAGCATGGGCGCGAGCCTGGACCAGCTGAAGAAGCAGGCCACCTCGACCAACGGCCAGGATGTGCAGTTGCGGGCGCTCGAGCGCGAGGCGCGGGCGCAGCGCGACCTGCTCGAGTCCTATCTCGCCCGCTTCCGTGAAGCGACGACCCGCGAGAACCTCGAGGCCGTGCCATCCGATGCCCGTATCATCTCGCGCGCCATCGTCTCCAACATTCCGGCGTTCCCGAAGAAGCTGCCGATCGTGCTGATCGCCACGCTCGCGACGCTGATGCTGACGGCGGGCTCGATCGTTACCGGCGAGCTCCTGAAGATGACCGCGCCGCGCGCGCCGGTGCGGGTTGCGGCCGCAGCCCCGATGCCGGCCATTCGCGATACGCATCCCGAGCTTGCGGCGCCGATCGGCGATCTCGAACGCGTCGCCGGCGAGCTCCGCGCAGCCGAAGCGCGCAAGATCACGGTGATGGGTGTGTCGCAGCCGGCAGGCACCTCGCTCACCGCGCTGACGCTGGCGCGGCTGCTCGCCCGCGAGGCGAGCGTGGCGCTGGTCGATGTGACGATGGCGTCGACGACGCTGAAGGCGGTGATGGCCGATCCATCCCAGCCGGGCCTGAGCGATCTTGCCGTCGGCACTGCATCGTTCGGGCAGATCATCGGCAAGGACCGGATGTCGCGCGTGCAGATCGTCAGCGGCGGAACGGGCAGGGCGGATGCCGCGATGCTGCATTCGCCGCGGCTGACCATGACCATCGACGCGCTGATGCGCGTCTACGACCACGTCGTGCTCGACGCCGGCTCGCTCGACGACATCCCCGAGCATCTCGTCGCCACCAATGCGCATGCGGTGCTGATCGCCGCAGGCCTCGACGCGCCGACCCGCGAGGTCGTCCGCAACGAGCTGTTCGGCGCCGGCTTCCGCGGCGTCACCATGCTCGACGCGGCAGCCGACCCGTCACAGCTCGGCCAGCCCGGTGGGCGAATGGCCGCGGCGTAGGCTAACCTACGCGAGGGCGAGGCGTATTCGTCATTGCCGGGCTTGACCGGCAATCCCGCTTAGGGACGTACTGCATCTCCACGCCGTCATTGTGAGGAGCGCAGCGACGAAGCAATCCAGCCGCGCGCGTAGCGCGCAAACCAAAAACCGTCAGTAGTCACCGCAACCTCAGACTGGATTGCTTCGCTTCGCTCGCAATGACGAGGAAGAAAACGACAGATTTATCCGAGCGTTACCTGGATTTTGAACAGGTTTTGAACAGGCTCTTCAATTTCGCTTTTTCAGAAACAGATTTCGGAATATTCTTCACCCGTCCCGCCCCGGTGAGAGGGTGAGTCTAGATCGCCACGGCTTGTGGGGCGGGATGCGATGGTTGCTTGCGCTGGTGAGGCCTGGACCGAGGGCGGGTGTGTGTCGATCCCG
>JAESGW010000170.1_pt1 | contig 129067 bp, 122 predicted proteins | sample 9269791 | NCBI WGS metagenome assembly JAESGW01 (sample SAMN16773120, study PRJNA677053) | algae metagenome | isolation source: Aphanocapsa lilacina HA4352-LM1 and co-occurring heterotrophs from near cave... | place: USA: Maniniholo cave, near Haena, Kauai, HI | collected 2009-07-28
ACTACATCGAGCGGTTCTACAATCCGCGGCGCAGGCACTCGACGCTCGGATACCTGAGCCCGATTGCCTTCGAGGAACAACAGCGATTACCTTAACTCAATGTCCACGGAACCGGGGGCAGCTCACCCTTTGGGACTGCGGGGCGCCCTCTATTTGACCATTCAGCTCTCTCAGGACTATGGGCAAGTTGGCAGCATCTGTTCCGCATACTTGGCTTCCTTATGAACGCGGACGCTGCATGTATAATTATACTCTCGGCAGTTAAACGGCCGACAAGCATCTCTAGTGTTTTCAATTGCTGAGTTTGCAACGAGAGTTGCCGTTGCGGTCGGATTATCTGCTGCTACGGTGGAGAGAAGATTGCTGCACCATTGTTGGGGGCTATAACCTCCGCCCCTCCAGCCGGTGCTTCGCGTCACAACCGTATTTGTCGCCGCCTCTATCAATACCCGGCACTTCTGCAAAGGTCGTTCCGATGCGCAAGCTGGAGCGGGAAGTGCCACAGCCGCAATATCGGGAACGAGCGCAATCGGCACAAAGTGCGTCTGACCTGCATTGGCGGGATCCGGTCTGCCCATAATCACACCAACAACAGCACCGCACTTATCAAAAACTGGCGAGCCGCTGGCCCCGCCGGCAGAGGACATCTCGACAAGATAGAGCCCGTGAGGGTCATTAAGGTTGGTAATCTTGCCGACGTTCCATGACCAAGCACCGCCAGGGTAACCCATATAAAAGATCTGGTCGTTTTCCTTCAGCAGGCGACTATCGCCTGCTCTTAATGAGGTATCGGTTTGAAATCCGACCAATTGAAGTAGCGTTACTTTGTCATCAGACAAACTTGGGATAATTCGGGTTTTATAGTGAATAGAGCTTCCAGCATCGGGGTACGCCGTTATCTCAGGCAAGCATCCGGGTTTTCTCTTGGCCCTATCAACAACATGGGTAGCTGTAACAATATGACCGCGCGGGGAGAACAAAAAGGCAGTGCCCATCGCCGGCAAATCGCACTGCGATCCGTCATTGAGTATCCAATTGACCTCAAGGCGATAAATTTCCTTTCGGTGCACTTTTCGAATGTCATCATACCAATCGTCGGCAGCCATGCTCCCACCAGAGACCATGACGGACACAAACGCGAAACCAAGTAGAAATAGAGCGCGGTAGAGAGACAACATATCATTGCTCCGAAATCGATAGAAATTTGTCAGCCCGGCAGGCAACCGTAATTTCCGGGACTGAACAGCACATTGACATTCTTCGAACCTAGTAATTGCTTGGGTGAAAGCCAGAATCTTCGACGAGCAGTGGAATCATCATCGATAAATTTATCGAGAGATTCGCGCACGCTGAGCCAAACCAATTTAGAGCAGTAAAAAGCAGTTGAATCACCCAGGTGTAGCTTATCAAAGCAGTAAGGCCGGCCAAGGTATTTCATAGCCTGAATCGGAATTCTCGCCCGCTCAGAGCTAGCGAGGGAAGGATACGGACGACCTTGCCAGATCAAATCGCTGCCATAGGTTTTGGCCCAGTCACTATAGGGGGTACGCTTGACACCGTTGTCAAAACACTTAGTTAGTATCTCTGTCACGCCAGCCGTAGCTGGCGTTGTGGCCTCGATCACATAGAGTTCGTTTGATGTGTCTTGCCCCACGATAGCAACGTGGCCGATTTCTAGCCCGCTTCCGCTATAACTCACCCCCGAATCCAGCGGCTGGTCTTCGAGATAAAGGTGGTTGAATTGGTCAGAACTCATTGCGGAGAGCCGTTGCGCGGCTGCCAAGAGTAAATCGTCCCCACTGGATTTTGCTTTGGCGATAAGGACATCTAGCGTGTTCTGCCAACTTGCGCTGACATCAGGATTCATAATTTTGTTATAGGGGACGCAAGTTCTGGGTGGGCGCTTCCATAACAAGTCACCCGCTTGCAGGGCATCCGCCTTAGGATGAGTCCGTACTGCCTGCGATATTGCGTCCCGGCAAGTAAACGGCCCTACCGAAAGAAACGCGACGACACCTTGCAAAATCGATCTTCTGGTAGCGCAATGCATCGCTCCCCCAGAATAAAAGTTAATCGTAGCCGACAAAACGTAAATTGAACCGTGCTTGTATCTTACCAACGAAGTCCGTGCATTCAAGAGGCGAGCACCGCTTATCCGATGTAGGCCTGCTTGCCAGTCATCTCTTCCGCTCCTGCTCGCGCTCCTGCTCTGACAGCGGCTCGGCACGCGGTGTATCGAGAGTGCGGACCATCATTTCCGCCAGTGACCGCGTCTCGCCCTTCTGCTCCTCGCGCACCTCGACACGCTCGGCGCTCAGCAGTCCACGCGCATCTATATCGATGGCGAACAGCTCACCTTGGATGTGGATCTCGCGGGTACCCCCTCCCCGCTTAGCCGAAGCCTCGGCGCGGAGTTGTGCGAGGTCCAACGCATCGTGCCGGTCGATAAGAGCACTGAGCGTGGCGGCAAGCTCTTCCCTGCGCTCTCGGAAATACCCGCCATCCTTGTCCGTTTCGCCAAACGCACGCGGATCCTCGCAAAGTCGTTCAACAGCGTGTTCGGCGCCGAACTCATCGGCGTGGGAGAGCAAGGCCTCCACCACGTCGCCCGGCGCACGGAAATCCTGAGCAAACGACGTCTGCAGCAGGCCGCGCGCAACGCCGAACGCCTCATGCATCGAGGCAAGTTCCTTGTTCAGGTCGGCGGCAGAGTCGGTCATGGCGTGAACGTACGCCGATGGCTGGAGAGCGGCAACCTGGTGGAGCGGTGTTGTCCTCGCTTCTGCTGCGAAGGCATCCAATTGCCGGGGGATAGCGCGCTCTACCGCTGTAGGCCGCGCCTGCACACGTGCCACCATGGCCGAAGCCCGCGCGCTGGCGCGTAGTGCATCGTTGTACTCGGCGCGCGTCTGCCCGCGATCAATCTCGGCATAGCGCACCGTGCGCACGCCCTGCTGGCGGCCTGGGCGCTTGCGCACCAGCCGGTCGCGCGAGCGCGGGCGATGTCCGCGCCTGTGCATGGCGCGAATGTTCGGCCCTTCATGCACCTGGGCAGCGCGCGTGATGCCCTGGGCGGCAAGGCGACGACGGTCAATGCGCTCGCTGCGTCCGGCCGCTTCAAGCGCTTCGTTGGCTGATTTCTCCCAGAGTTCGCGGATGGCATGAAGGGTGGTCGGCAAGGTCTTGCCCTTGGCCGCCCGGGCGCGGGCTTCCTTGGGTCCGGCCGAGAACATGACCACACGCTCGCCGGTCTGCACGTCGTGGTCGCGCACCAGCAGGTGCAGGTGGGGATTGTGGCGGTCCTTGCCGCGTGCGTGAATGGCGCTGAACCAGGAGGCGCGCCCCTTGGTGAGGGTATCGGCGAAGGTCCGCACGAGCGCGATGTTCTGCTCGAGCGTCAGCTCCTTGGGCAGGGCAATCACGAGCTTGTCGGCCACGCGGGCGTTCTTGCGGTCAGCTTTCTCGGCGGCCCGCAGCCACCGCTGGGCGCGGCCTTTGTTCTCCGGCATTCGGGCTGCCATCACGTGCGACGCCGCCCCCGGCCGGGCGATGTAGCGCACATGCGCCGCCGCCGTGTAGGGCCGCTGCTGGGTGGTCTTGCCGATGGGGGTTAGACGCAAACTGTAGATGGCCATGACGTACTAACGGGACCGCTCCTGCCCCTCCTCGCGTTTCGTGGGCCGGGCCCGCAGGCCGGTCCACGCCGACGTGGTCAGCATTTCCTCGGCCAAGGACCGTTCGCTCGCTTGCTTCACGGCCCAGCCCTCGCTTTGCCTAATCGGTGTCGCCTCGCGGGTGATCTCGGTGCCGCTGCGGCTCTGGTCTTGTTGCGGCTCGGCGACAGCTTCCGACGCGCGGATCAACTGCTCGGCAAGAGACATCTCGATCGGCACCTGCTCTGCCATGCCGCCAGAGGACAGACGTGAGGTCGCCTGGGATTTCACGATGCGGGTCTGCGGGGGGTGAGATCGCGCCGGCCGTTTCGACGGTTGCCTGTTGCGGACCTCGGCAATCAAGCGATGCCGGGGCAAAGTGGCGGCGGCCCTGGATGCCCCTTCGCGCCCCGCCGCTCGTGCCGCTAGCCGCCGGGCGAGCCATCCTGCCCGCTTGGGTTGAAGGTTCCGCGCCATCAAAGCCTTGGCGCGTTCCGCGATCAGCATCTGGCGCACCAGTCGGCGGCCCTGCCAAGTGAGCGAGCGCGCCTTCGCGAGCACCCGCCGCTCGTAGCTGTTCCACAGCCAGGGCCTGGCCCGACGCACGATATGCTTGGGAATTCCCTGAAGAAGATCAGGGAAGCGACCATTATTATGCAGACGAATCGAGATGCCCGCCGTAGCATCCTCGGTGATTTCGATTCGTACGGGCGCCATTTCCTGCGTCATCCCGCGTCTCCACGAAACAGCTGCGACGGCCCCGGCGAGCGCACCGGGTTTGCGGGCCAATGCCCCAAACCCATAACTGCGCTCTCGCCCACTGCCGCAGTGTATACTTTGTGTGCGGATTGACAAGGCCCCGGGTCGCGCCAGGGCGCGCAAGCGATAGCGGCGACCGGCGCGGGCGGGGCATGGAATTGCAGGTTGCAGGTATCTGGTGCGGCAGTCGGGCGGTCAGCGTGCCTCCCTCGCATGGGGGGCCGATGGCCGGAGGGGGTCCGGGGGAGGCTTCGGGCCCAACAGGCCCCTCCCCCGCGTCGATACCTTACCGATTGCATACATTTGAGGACGACATGCCGATTGCCGTGATCCTGATCATTGCTGCCCTGGGCTGGTGGATCGGCTCGAGCCTCCGACGCAGGCGGGCGCGCCGCAGAACCACCGAGGAGATCAATCACACGTTGCAGACGGGCCTGCCGGCGCCGGAGAGCGCGGTAGGCAGAAAGGCGCGCGAGGTGGCCAAGGCGCAGGCGGCGCGGCTCACCAATCCGCCCCCCGTGCACGGCTCGGCGCGGTGGGCGACTGCGGCCGACATCGGCGACCTTGCGGGAACCTGGTCGCCAGATGCGGGCACCGACGGCTTGCTGCTGGGCGAGCTGGGCACCGGCGACGGCGCCCGCGAGCTGCCCCTCACGGCCCACTACCCGGGCCATTTGCTCACGGTCGCCAGCACCGGCCAGGGCAAGAGCGCCACACAGATCGTGGCCAACTTGCACACCTACAAAGGCTCGGTGGTGGTGGTCGACCCCAAGGGCGAGTTGTACCGCCTTACGGCAGCCCGCCGGCGCCGCTTCAGCAAGGTCTACCGCCTGGCCCCGTTCGCGGCCGAAAGCGAGGGCCCCACCGATCGCTACAATCCCCTCCTCGAGCTCGGCCCGCCGCGCGAACGGGCGGCCCGCGCCCGCCAGCTCGCAGAGATGCTCATCGTCCGCCAGGGCGACAAGGGCGCGGCGGAGGCGACCTTCTTCGAGAATGAGGCGGTGAACCTGCTCACCCTCCTCATTCTGGGCACCGTCGAGATGGCGGAGCTGGCCAGTGCGCCGGACAAGGCCACGCTCGCGGAGGTGCGGCTGGTGTGCAGCGCGCCGATGCTCGGTGAGAGGGCCGAGCGGCAGGCGAACGTCACCTACCTTGAGGACATCCTGCTGCTCTATGCCGAACGCGGACGCAGCGACTACGTGCGCCGTCAGGCGCGCTCGTTTGCCCATCGCGAACGTAAGCAGCTGTCGTCGTTCATCGCCGAGATCAATTCCAACATCGCCTTCTTCGACGGCCACCCGGGATTCGGGGAGACCACGGCGGCGAGCAGCTTCGCCTTTGCCGACCTCGCGTCGGCGCCCGCCACGGTCTACCTCACCATCCCCTTGAAGGAGACCCAGACCAGCTTCCGCTTCATCCGGGCGATGATCGGCTGCGCCTTCGGGGCGCTGGCCGAACGCGACGAGGCCGAGCACGCCTCGGTGCTGTTCATCCTCGATGAGTTTCCGGCGCTTCGGGACATGCCGTTCATGCGCGATGCGGTCGCGCAGATGCGCTCATCGGGCGCCTGGTTCTGGTTCTTTGTGCAGGACGTGGCGCAACTCGAGGCGGTCTACGGCCGCTGGGCCAACGTCTTCCTCTCGCAGACTGACCATCAGGTCTATTTCGGCGCGACGCACGACGAGCGCACCAAACAGCATATTTCCACCGGCCTCGGCATCATGACTTTCGCGCACCAGGACGCGAGCTTGAACTTCAACTACTCGATTGGCATGAACGACAACGAGACCGCAAGCCCGGTGCAGGTCGGCGGCACGGCGCACGGGCGCAACGTCGGCCAGGGCGTCTCGATCAATGAGCCGGTGGTGCTCACGCCCCGCCCTCTGCTCACGCCCTTCGAGGTCGGCACCTACCTCTCCAAGCGGCAGCCGGGTGAGACACACCCTTCCTCGACGATCATCTTCTCCAAGCAAGCGGGCGGCTATCCCATCATGGCGCGGCGGCGCCACTGGCGAGAGCTGTGCGCAGGCACACTGCCCACGTCGGAACGCACGGATCATGCGTCCCATGCGGCAAGCAGCCGGATCGGAGCCTGAGCATGGAGGCGACGCAACGCAAAGAGCGGACGACCAAGCCGCGGCTCCGCGACGAGGTGCCCGTGGCTGCCCTTCTCAAGCTCATTGATGAGGCCGGCACGGCGGCGCTCTTTGGTGCGAACGGACTGCTCTATGGAACTCGCCAGTTCAAGCGCTGGTACGATATCGAGGATCATGTGAACCAGCTGCTTGCGGAAGCGTCCGGCCTTGACCCGGCAGCGCTGCGCAAGCGCGAGAGCGACATCATAGTCGATGTGACATCAGAGCTTCCCCGCGACGCGCGCGGCGCCTACCTGCAGATGACGAATGACCTCCAGCGCCACCGCGATACCTGGAGCACGTATGCGACCGAACGTGAGGTCGCGCTTGGCCTCCACCGCATGCTGTTGTGGCATTCGGTGTGGCACATGATTTCCGCCAATGTCGGCGTACCCTCGGCCATTCGCGCCTTGGGCGCGGAGTACAACAGCTGGGGTTGGGTGCTTGCACTGACGCTGGTCACGCCAATCTACTTCGTCATTGAAGGGATCAGATGGCTGAGGTCGGCGCTGGCCCGCTGGCATCTGGCATTCAAGACGTGGCGGGACCGGCCGGCACCGGCCCGCCCGCCCGCCGCCCCCAAGGCACAACCCCCGGCACGACAGGAGGTGGAACCCGTCCCGCGACCTCGCACGCAACCACCGCCGCTACCCAAACGCCCGCGCGCCACCGGTCAGCTCAACGCGACGGCCCTGCGCGGCTCCGTGTTTGGCACGTGGCTCGCCCTGGTTGTCTTCAGCTGGACGTCGATCCTGTGGAGCGCCCTCCTCACGCTCCCGTTTGGCGTCGGCTTGGCTATCCTTGGCATGAGTCTCGCGGGTGCGTTCCTCGTCCCGGTTTGGGGGACGTTATGGGGCTTTGCCGGCATGGGTTGGGCTCACGCGGCGACCTTGCGTCAGATCGGCTTCAAGGACGTGGACGCGGACCACCATCTTTCGCAATCGGTGGCGCGCCTCGCCGGCGCGCTCGTCATTCCGCCGCCGCGCGTCGGCACGATGCCCATCGCCAACGCTTTTGCCATGGGTAAGAGCTACAGCGATGCAACCATCTCCATCGGCGAGCCGCTGATGGCCCGCCTCAAGGCGGACGAGCTGGAAGCGGTCATCGGTCATGAGCTTGGCCATGTGGTCAGCGGCGACATGCGCCGCATGATGCTCATGCGTACCTTCCAGAACGCCACGGTGTGGTTCGCTTTTGCCCAGGGCACCAAACAGGTTGTGCGCTGGGGCCTCTGCCTGTTCGCCGAGCTCTACATCCAGCGGTTCTCGAGGAAGCGGGAGTACTGGGCCGACGCCATCGGCGCGGCGCTCACCAGCAAGGAGGCGATGATTGGCGCGTTGCGCGCCATCGCGTCCTCTCCGGCCGAGAGCAGCTTTGAGAAGGCTCACGCCCGCTTCATGTTCCACACGGCGCTTCGCTCGCACCCGCCAACGGCAGACCGCATCGCCGCCCTCGAGCAGGAGACGTACATTTCCCGCCTGCCGCGCATGTGAGGCGGCTTGTGGACATCTCGCGATTTGCCGGATTGGGATGCTAACATGCCGTAAAACCCAGACGCGGGGCGGCACGGGGTGAGCGAGGCAGGACAAACGATTGCGGTGATGTTCCTCACCACCATTGAGGTGGCGGAATTGCTGCGCGTCTCGCGCCGTACGCTGGAGCGCATGCGCGTCGAAGGCACCGGTCCGCGCTACCTCAAGGTCGGCCCAGGCAAGCGCTCGCGGGTCATCTACCGCCAGCAGGAGGTCATGGCCTGGCTTGAAACTTTCAACTTCGGCTCGACGAGCGAGTATCCGCGCTAGGCCGCAACGGCGGCATGATGCACAACACCGCAACGTCTTACACTTTGGCTAGGCAAATTGCAGAATGAGCATTGATCCCCTCACCCAAGAGCATCACTATCTCCCGCAATTCTACCAGCGTCGCTGGGCCAGCGAGGACGGTACGGTGGTCGTGTTCGAGCGCCCACGCGACGATGTGCGCTTCAAGCGAAGGGGGCCGCGAGCGACTGGCAAACAACCCGGCCTCTATGCCATTCCCCTGCTGCCCGAATGCGAGCGCAATTCGCTTGAGAACGGTTTTTGGCGGATCATCGATCAATGGGGCGCGGATGCGCTTGCTATTTTGGAGGCGGACGCCCCTTCCACCGTGCCGGACCTTGCCCGAAGCAGATGGGGGATCTTCCTGCTGTCTCTCATTTTCCGCGCCCCCTCGTCAATCGAGCGCATCAACAGTGTGGCGCGCCAGTACTACGAGACCGACTTTACCGATTTTGCGCGCCAATACGATGAGCTCCGTGCGCCGTACGAGCCGGAGACCTTTGAAGCCTTCATTGCGACATTTGATAAACCAGGGATGAGTGAATTCGGAGCGAGAATACTTCGCTCGTTTTCGACCAATAGGGAGATTCTCGTTCAGCTACTTGCCATGGACTGGCAGGTCGTGACTGTCTCGAGGCCGCCCGTTTCACTGCTCACGTCGGATCGCCCCCTCATTCGCTACAAGGGGCTTAAAGACGCTGATGGGTTGCTCATGCTGCCACTCGGGCCTGATAAATTCTTCGTCGCCTACAATCCTGGACCAATCGACATGCGAGCCTGGATCGAAGATTCGATTGTCAATGGCCGCTTTATGGAAGCGATGAACGAATACGTCGTGGGGTCAGCGGTGCGCTTTGTCTACGGTGCCAGTGAAGCGGAACTCCCCACAGTGGAGAAATTCCTTCGGCGATCGAGCGATCCCGTTGCAAAGAGATGGTAGGTGTTCCGGGCAGACCTAGGTCGCGGATCTTCTATAGGCTTCGAGAACTCCATGCGACGCTCACGTTAGAAGCGTCATTCGGGAGACGACTCCGGATGTGCGTGGATCAAGATGAAGCGGGCGCTCCTACCTCAATTCTAAGACGTATGGGACGCATATTGGGCGGGTTCCGCGCGTGCGTCTTGAGGGGGCCCGCGCCCGGAAGAGGAAGCTCAAGCATAAGGCGTCCTGCGCGCCCAGGCCGACTGACGCAAGCACATCGGCCCGCTGAGCGGGCCGATGCAAGCGACAGGGCCTATTCACCCTGCTCGCGCGGCTCATCCTGGCGGATCACGATGCGGCCGTTCACCGGCAGCGCGTTGAGCACTAGGTCGTGGCCCTTGCCGTCCTCGTGCGGGAACAAGCGGCCGATGCGCGTCCAGTAGGACTTCTGGCCCTTGCGCCCTTCCTGCACGGCGAAGGCGCTGAAGGTGATCTCTGGGGTCTTGGCGGTTTGCGTCATGGGTTTTGCTTTCGTTTGGTTGCGGGCCACCTCGCGCGGCCCGTGGGCAGAACTTGGCGCGACGCTGGACACCGTCCGCCGGGCTGAAACCGTGAGGCGCGAAGATGGGCAGGGCCCCGTCTGCAGCGGCCCTTGGCGGTCGTGAACGTGGCGTGCACTCTGCCGCAAGAGGTTTGGTGCGTAACACCGAAGGCTCCCAGCGCAACAGCCGAACGCCGCCGAACCCTTCCAGGTCGCCCTTCCTGCAATGGCGCAAGGAAAGGGAACCTTTTCTGGCGCGAAGCGGCTCCGCCTTTGCGGAATGGCGGCTTGGCCAACAAGGGGAGCGCCATGGCGCGTCGCAAGAGGCATGACGCCTTCGAATTCTACGTCGTCCGCGTCGACCAGGCGGCGACGTACGTGGGCTCGAGCAGGGGCGACCCACGCGGTCGCGGACGGCGCGGTATGTCATCCATCGAGATCACGGGCGACCTAGACAAGGCCGTGATCAGGCGCCGGCGCGCGCACGTCTCCGTCTATGTGGAGGACGAGGTCGTGCAAGGCCCCGGTCACGCCATGGGAACATCCGGGGACAGCTGGAGCGTGACCGTGTGGCTGCCGCGCGAGCAATTCCGGGATCTGTTCGCCATCGTGCTGGCGGGCAAGCTTCTGTGGATCCAACTCGCTGTGGAGGCGCTGCGACGGGGGAAGGGCGCAATCCTCTCGGCCGGCTTCCACACCGAGGACGAACCCGAAGAGGATGAAGGTTGAAGCACAGCCTCGATGAGGATCTTTCAAGCTTCAATCATCAAGCAGGTCTTTTCTGAAGTATCTGGAACATGTTTGGAAGAGAATGTTCTGCAATGTTCTGTACTATATATACCGCTACCGATTAGGCGTGTTGCCCGCCACCGATTAGGCGTGGCGCCCTCCCCTCTTCGCTACCGAATCTGCGCCGCACCGCTACCGTTTCTGCGTTGCTACATCCGGAACACGCCGATATCCGCAGCGTCTCGCGAAGCGAAGTGCTACCGATTATGCGTGCGCCAAGCGGACATGGGTGCCGCTGACGGCGCGCCACCGATTATGCGTGATGGATGCGCTATCGATTATGCGTTGGCGATGGAAAGGCAGACGCGGCGGCCTTCATGGCGGAGTCCGCGACTTAAAGCGCGTCCTCATGCCGGGAGAGAACGACGGCGAGATTGGGCAAGCCGAGCTTGGCGAGCCCCGTGAGGTACTGGCTCACCGAGACCGGCGGCGCCTTGAGGCGCGCGCGAATACGCGCAGCGGCCGCGACGAAACGCTCGGGAAAGACGGCGGCCAGGGAACTTAGGAAAACATCGGGATGAACGGCGGAGACGGCTTTTCCGTCGTAGTCCTGCTCGGGAAAGTCGCTGGTGTTGAAGGTGAGGATGACGGCGGCATCGGCCGCCAGCGCTGCCGCGACGACGTGGCGATCATCAGGGTCGGGTAGGTGGATGGCCTCGAGGGCGTCACCCGCCACTTCGACCATGGCATCGGGGATCACCGCGTTCATGAGGGTGGCGGTGCGGGCGATGTGGTCCGCGCCAAGATCCGGGCGGTTGGCGATAAGCGCCCGCGTCCATTCCTCCTCGATGCGCCGAGACCAGTGCAGACGGATGAGACCTGCGAGCGCAAGCTCCATCAGCAGATCGCGCAATGGCGCTGCGTAGAGCACGTTGGCATCGGCGATGACGGCCGGAGCCGCCATGTCAGTCGTCCCGTCCCGTGTCTTTGAAGGCGCGCTTGGGCGGAATATCGGGCGGGCTGGCATAGTCGCCGCCGGCCTGCGAGAGGCTCACCAATTCGTCCATGGCGGCGCGTGCCTCCGCCCTTTGCTTCATTTTGTAGGCGGCGACGGCGGCGGCGGGCAGCCGGCGATGGCTGCCGACGAGGCGGAAGGGCAAGATCCCTTCGTCCATCAGCCGTGTGATGGTGTGGCGCGAGACATTGAGCATTTCTCCGGCCTCTTGCGGAGAGAGCTCGCTGTCGGCGGTGATGAGGGCGACCGGTTCCCCGGCGGCAAGGGTTGCAAGCATGTCGCGGAGAATGGCGGTCACGGCCGCAGGCAAGGGAAAGGGGGCCCCCTCGAGACGCAGCTCGCCCTGCTGGGGCAGGCTGGCCGAGATGGCGCGCACGGTCTTCACCGTGGCGGCATCGGGGGTATGGGTGCGGGTCATGGGACGACCTCCTTCTCATTACATTATATGTCGTAACTGTCGTAATTTCAAGGACGCTACCGAATATGCGTAAGGAAGCGGCAGCCGCCCCCGCCACCGATTATGCGTATCAGCGCCGCCCGGCCTTCCGCACCGGAATCGCGAGAACGGTCGGATCGGCCGGCCGTATGACGCAGCCCTCCTCGCGCATCTCGATGGGAATCTTCGGGAAGATCTCCTTGATCTGCGCCACTTCCTCGGCGAAGTCGCGGCGGAAGTTGCGGTCGCGGTTGTACCCCTGCCCCCACTGCTCCTTGAGCGCCTCCCACGAGATGTGCAGCGGTTCCGAGAGCGAATGCAGGCGGTAGCCAAGCCAGAACAGCAGGTCGAGCTTTCTCGGGCTGCCCGCGAACACCTTCACCGCCTCAACGTTCACCGGCAAGGCGTGGCTCACCAGGGTCGAGAAGAACTCGTGGCTGAAGGTAATGGTGGAGGGCCACATCATCTTCTGATCCGGCGAGGTCGGGAACCACACGTCGATGGATGAGAACGGCTGCGTGTTCACGGTTTTGGCGCGGATGCCGTCCCACACGCCAATGCGCATGTGACAGGCGGCGAGCGCATTCACCTGCGTCTTGAAGGACGTGAGCGTGCCGTTCTTGCCCCCGGTCACCGGAAAGCCCATCGCCTTGATGAAGGCCGTCAGGCTGTCCTCAATGTCCACTACGGCGCTTTTCTGACGAATGGCCTCGCTGCACAGGTGCAGGAGCAGCAAACGCGCCCTGGAGCCGTAGGGAAGCGGCTGGAGCTCCCATCGCCCATCCGGCGTGCGCAGCTTGCCCGCCTCGACGACCAGGCTCATGCGCCCCTGGTTGCGTTCGTACTCGCGCGTCTCAATGGGCTGGCGTGTATACGGCAGGCCGCAGATGGCCAGCACGCTGTGGATGTGGCGCAGATTCTGGCGGTCGTGGGTCTCGACGTTCAGCTTGTCGCGCACCGCCTGCCGGCGCCGCGCATCGCGCGGCAGCAGCAGCATCTTGTCGCGTCGCTCCTGCTCGTGGCGGCATTGCTTCAAGATGAACTCGAAGCCCGCCCGTCCCCTTGCCTCTTCCACGCGCGCGACGAGGTCCGCATCGCGAACGCCGGGCAGGTCGAAAGTGGGTTGGGCGAGAGTCAAGCTTGCGTGGCTTCGTTCTCGTTCAGATCCTGCGCCTCGAGCAGCTCGCGCACCCAATCGGTGATGAGCGTCTTGCGGCGTACGCAGTGCAGCTTGATGCGCGTATGCAGCTCCTCGGGAATGTCGACGGTGAGCCGCTTCACCGGCCCCTCGATCTTTGGCGCGGCGACCGGCGCGCCTTCCACCCACTTCTCGGCGGGCTTCGTCAGAGGGGCGGCGAGTTGCTTGAACGGAACGGTCTTGGTGCTCATGCGGCGGCTCTTTCTTGGGTTGCGGTTTTCAGGGCATCGGCGAGAGCGTAGATCTCCCACGCAGCCGGCGAACTCGGCGCGGTCTCGACGACGGTAAGTCCCTGCGCGGCGGCTTCGGCTAGCGCCACGCGCTGGCCGACGGCCGTCTTCAGAACCGGGAATGGCTGTTCGGCAAAGGCCTGCAGCACGTCGCGCGCAATGGCGGTGTTGCCGATCTTGCGGTTGATCACGAAGCCGGCGTTGATACTGGGCTTGTACTGCTGCGCCTCGCGCACCAGGCCCACGATATCGGTGCAGGACCACACGTCGAAGGGCGACGGCTGCACGGGGACTAGCACATAGTCCGAGGCGAGGATGGCCGAGCGGGCGAGCTCGTTCACGCGCGGCGCACCGTCAATGACGACTAGGTCGTAGTCGAGGGCGATAGCCGGCAGTTCTTTGTGCAGGCTCGGTTTGGCCATGCCAATGACAGGAAAGAGCGGCGGTTTCTCACGAACGCTGGACCAGGCCAGCGCGCTCGCCTGCGGGTCCGCGTCCACCAGCAGCACGCGGAGCCCTTCTCTCGCGTAGGCGGCGGCGAGATTGAGGGCAAGCGTGGTTTTCCCGACACCGCCCTTCTGTTGAAGGACACCGATGATCATGTAAGCCGACTTTCCTGGGTTGCATTTCGGCGGGCCTGCGCTCACACGCATTAACGACCCGCAGCAATCGCGACGCTGCGCCCGCTTACATGGTCGGTCAAGCTGATTGGCGCGAAAGCGGGCAGGCAATATTGCGCAAATGCTTATCCGCGCATCGGCGCAAACGATGAGATGCGGGCTTCCGATTATCCGCGTTTGTGAGGATGTGTGAGCCCGATGATGCGGATGTCCGGCTACACGCCAAGCCGCAAAAGAGCGGAGCCTGGAATCCGCAATTCAGGACAAGCGCACTTCCGTATCGCCGACCTTGCGCCGAGCCGCGCAGGCATCGGTAAGCAAGTCCTGCAATCCGGACGGCCGCAAAGTCACATATACGGGAATACGACCAGTCGGCTTGCCGCTTCATCGGCCGCAGCACATGTCGACTTCGGCAATAGCTTAGGCACTGCCCTCGATTTTGTCTTGTCAGCTGCTGATAGAATTGCCCCTGACGGGGGAGCGTCATTTACCAAACAATGAACTATTCTACGCATGCATCGCTATCGCGTCGGCTTGATATTAATCTCAGGGAATAACGCCCGGAGCATTTCAAACATGGATGAGCCCAAATTCCCTTTGCTGGAGTTCGTGGCGCAGAGCCGCCTGATGGCGGCGCGCGATCAGATCAGCCGCAGTCTGATGCAGGTGGCTCACGGCAATCCGCTGGGAGCGGAAACTGACCCCGGTCGAATGATTGCACGCCTCGCCCGGAAGGGAGACATGAGCGAGGCGCTGGCGACCAGCGTCGCTCGCAGCGTCGAGATGGCACGCGAGCGGGTCGCCACAGGCGATGCGCGCGTCGAGATTGCCGATGGACGCGAGGCCCTCATCGGCGACACGATCGACTTCGTCGGCGTTGCGTTCCTGACGATCGGCCGACGCGCTGCAGACTGTGTGGTCCGCATAGCCTATCGAAACGGTAAGGCGCTCGGCTCCGGCTTTCTGGTCGCGCCGGACGTCATCATGACGAATAATCACGTCATCGACCATCCCGGTCTCGCTAGCGACTTGGTGGCCGAGTTCGACCACGAGCGCGACGATGCTGGTGGTTTGCGCCCGCCGACCCGCTACGAGCTCGATGCACAGCGCCTGTTCGTGACCGATCCTATTGACCGGCTCGACTATACGCTCATCGCGCTCGGCCGCAGGATCGACGGGCCGCGCGAGCTTGCGAGCCTCACTCCGCTGGCGCTATCGGATGCCGGCGACAAGCACATGCTCGGCGAAGTGGCTAACGTCATTCAGCATCCGACGGGCGATTACAAACAGCTGGTACTGCGCGAGAACCGGCTGGTGGCGCGCCAAGGCCCCATGCTGTTCTACGTCGCAGACACTGACCGCGGCTCTTCCGGCTCGCCTGTGTTCAACAACGAGTGGCAGGTGATCGCGCTTCATCACTGGGGTGGCGCCAGCCCAGCTCTGCGAGCGACGCTGCCCCCTACCACGAAGATCAGTTTTAACGAAGGCGTTCGCATCAGCACGATTGTCGCCGACTTGAAGTCTCGGCACCAGAACGGTGGCCCGAACGCCGCCAGCATCGGCGAATTGCTCGACAACTGGTCCCGGCCACGTCGCCGCGGAGATCCTGCGCGACTCGCACGACCTTTAATTCGGAACTCCCTTTCCGCAGCGAACATTTCGATTGAGAGGACGACCATGGGCTCGCGCAGAGATGAAGATTTCTCCGACCGCGCCGGCTACGAGACCGGTTTCATTCCTGGCTGCCACATCGCCCTGCCGAGCCTGAAGAACGTCAAGTTCCGCCCCGCGCGGAACCTCGAAGCGCGCATTGGCGAGGATCCGTACGAGCTACGCTACCACCACTTTTCGATCGTTATGAACGCCGAGCGAAGGTCTGCGTTCTTCACCGCCTGCAACATCGACGGCAGCACGATCCGCGCGATCAACCGCAAGGACAAGACGGTGATCGAGGAGCCAACGATCTTCGACCTCCAAGTCGAACGGCTGGAAGCTGCCGAGGCCGCCGACGACTTCGCCATCGACCATCGCGTCCACGAGGACGAGCAGATGGGTATTGAAATGTACGAGAAGCAGCGCGTGCCTGGCTACGCAGATCCTCAAGATCGCAACCGAATCGCGCGCATGTTCCAGAAGGGCCACATTATCATGCGGAGCGATCCGGCTTGGGGGCCGATCGAGATGGCCAAGCTCTCCGAGCGCGACACGTTCTTCTACACCAATGCCGCCCCGCAACTTGGGTTTTTCAATCAGGGAAGTCCCGTCAACAGGCCCGGCGGCAAGGGAAAGCTGCGCTGGCGCGCCGTAGAGACCTACGTCCTGCGCAATGCGCGCACCATGCGCGAGCGGGTCTCGGTGTTTGCCGGTCCCGTGTTCGATGAGGACGATCCCGAGTATCGAGGCGTACAAGTGCCGATGAGCTTCTGGAAGATTGCCATGTGGGCGGACCCAGAGCACGATCGGCGCATCCGATCGATCGCGCTCTTGGCGGAGCAGCGGACTGTACTGGAGCGCCTGACCAATGGCGTACCTGAGGCAATGGAGCGGCTCGACGAGCTCACCGGACCTTCACCGGAGCGCTTCGACGAGATCGCGGAGTTGCAGCGCGTCTCCGAGTTCTTGACGACGGTGGAGCACATCGAGAAGCTCACCGACCTCACGTTCCCCGATTTGGTGCGCGACGGAGACGTCCGCGCCGGCGAGTCGACGGCTCACAACATTGCCAACGATGGTGACATTGCCCTCGACGGCGAACCGCGCCGCGCCGCCACCAAGAGTGCCGCCGCGAAAAAGGCTCCCGCAAAGAGCATGGCAGCCAAAAAGGCGCCGCGGAGACGCTCGCGGAAGTGATGATCGCAAATCTCATCACGCGCTGATGCTTTTCCGGACGACATCCTGTTGCCGACGCAGTCTTGCATCCGCGACACCGCGAGCAAGAGCAGCCGATAGAAGGCGGCTGATGTTGCTGCACGCAATAACCAGCCGGGGCGTTAGCGCGCCATTGGTTAGCAGCCAGTCCCCGAGTGCACGCTGTCTCGCACCGTGTGACCCCGGCGTGACCCCGGAACTGATCACTGTCCGCCAAAACTTGCTAAGTCATTGATTTTATGGAGCGGGCGATCGGGATCGAACCGACGACATTCAGCTTGGGAAGCTGACGTTCTACCACTGAACTACGCCCGCAGTCGCTTCGATCTACAGCACTTGGGCGCCAACATTCAAGCCAGGAGTCGGGGCGCCATCCCGAGGGCGGGCACAATCGCTGCTGTGTCGGCTAATCCGTCGGCTTCTGAAGAAGGCGAATGTGGTCGAAGTGCAAGGGGACACTCCGAGGTTGGCGGACTCGGAATGCCCTTGCCTCGATTGGCCCTCTCAACCGAAGCGGGCTGCCGTCGACGCCGCCGAAGACTTCTCCGACCGTGTGCAGCGCGCGCCAGGATGCGCCGTCGAGGGAGTACTCGAAGATGGCTCCCGCAATCCGCTCGCGTACTTCGGCGTCACCATCGATCCTGTTGAAGCAAAGTATTTCGTCAATGCGCTGCGGCTGGCTCCATTCGATCTTCCACCAGGAATTGGGTTCTATCTGTGTGTGGAAGGAATAGCTTCCATGGGGGAAGCCGCTCACGGCATTTCGCGCTTCCTCGGCATGCGTCGACCAGACCGACACGCTGCTTTGCGAGCAGTGTCCATCGAGCGCGATATTTTTCCCCTCACCGAGATCCAATCCGACATGACGATGAAGCGGGGCCATGTCCTCATCCGGCAGTCGCCACCACCGCTTGAGGAACAAAGCATTCGTCCAGCCGAAGAGATTGAAGTCGGCATGTTTGAGATAGTAGCCCTTCGGCTTCAGGTAGTCGGTGTATAGCCGCTCGAACGACGGCCCGCCCTCGTACAGGCTATCCAGAGCGACCTCGACTTGCAGGCCCCATAGCTTGCCCGACTCCAGCAGTTTCTCGGCTCCCGCGATGACGCGGCTCTCCGCTCCCTGCACATCTATAACCATCCAATCAGGGTCGGCCGGCAAACTGCCAGCATTGATGAGATCATCGATCGTGGTGGTTTGGAGCCGAATCTTGTCCGTTACGGTAATGAACGGATAGGCGACGGCATGGCGCCCGAGCGGAAGCAATGAAGAAGATTGCCCGTTGCTCGTCACGTTGAACTCGACGGTACGACCCGATGCTTCGTCGCAACAAGCCAATACGGCCTTCTGCTTTCGAGCCGAGCTGCAACGCGCGGCAACTTGCGCAAAATATTCGGGATGGGCTTCTACGTGATATCCTTCGACATCCGCCTGATCGTAGGGCTCGACTTCCTGTCCGGTGTTGGCCCCGATGTGAACCAACTTTTTCAGCGGCAGATTGAGGCCTGTGTATTGCCTCAGAGCACGTACCGTTTCCGCAGCCGTCATTGCCGCCCCCTCAAGACAGAATTCGGCTGGGCACCTCCGCAGATGCCATCCGCATTCACCGGATCACTTCCGGTCCATAGCCGGTCGGCCCTGCCTCAAGCTTGACGCTGGAAAAAACGTGAGCAGGACGTCCATTGCTGCCCGCCGTTCACATTCCCCGGGGGCGATACACACCCGGCTTCAAGTCCAAGCGCTTAACGGTCGGTAAATGGATTTGCCGTACGGTTGCTCGGCCATTTCTGTGCCGAGGGAGTACCCCATGTCCTGGCGTTCTAAGCTGACGGCCGTCGTCCGCGCGAGCCTTGTCCTCGCCGTCGCGATCTCCGGTGTGACATTCAGCGTCGGGGATGCCGAAGCGCGACGCGGCGGCGGCAAGGTGATCCGCGCCGACAAGGAACATTCGTCGAGTCACCAGGATGGCACGGCCACGAAGCGCAAGGCGGACGAGGAGCACCATGGCGACGGTGCCGACAGCTCGGGCGGCACGTCGGCAGGGACTTACATTCCTCGCGTGCGCAGCCGGGAGGCGACGCGCGGCGCCGAGACTGCAAGCGACGCAGAGGACCCGACGGCGCCGAAAGCACTTCCGCGCAACCGCGTCATTACGGTCAAGCCTATCGAGGACCTGGACGTTCCCGGCTGCCCCACGGGCATGATCTGCACGGTCTGCCTCGCCGGCTGCTCCGGTGATATCGGCAGCATCGTCGACTCGCAGGTCAAGACGCCGATCCCCCAGCCACGCCGCTAAGGCATCAACTAATCTGCGGACGCTTTCCGGTCACCGAAGTAAGCCGTCAGCTTCTCCGGTAGCTCCTTCCATCGCGTCCACGCATTCGTGGCGATGAACCAATCGCTCGTGAATGGCCGCGTCGGTGGCACAGTCACGCCGAGCCGCACCATTTTCTTGAATGCCGGATCGCGCTCGGACGTACGAATGACAGGCACGTGCGGCGCCGCCATCTGAGTTTCATAGTCTTCCCAAACAGCATCGGGCGGTAACCGACCGGCTTGGATCAGACCCGCCAGGGTTTCCTTCGCGCGGGCCTCGCCAAGTATAACTGCATCGCTGAGACGCCACCAATTCAGGCCTGCGATGGTCGATGCGTCCGGCATTCCGTCTCGGCGCCAGTCCAAGACCTCGACCACAGGGCTGCGGCCACCAAAGCGCGTATAGAGCGTAACGACACGCAGGATCCACCATCCGCCCGCACCATCCGGATAGGCCAGCGCCTCGCCCACTTTGAAATCGCTTTGCTCGACATAAGGCTCGGCCGCCTTCGTCGGGACGCGCTGCGGCGACATAAGACGGTCTGCCAAAGCCGTGAGCGCCTTCGCATGACTGCTGCGCGAGGCCAAATCATCGAACTGGAAAATGCCACCAGGGCGCCTCGCGAGATCGAGCGCGGTCTGCCTGCGTGGAGCGTCGAGTCTACCGTCCCGCCAGAGAAGGTCCGCGAGCACGAGCGCGGCAATATCGCCGTCCTCATCCTCGCGCGCGCCGGTCATGTCGAGCACGAGGGATGCCAGCCGTTCGCCTACGAAACCAAGAGATCGGGCATCGCGATAGGCGCCGCGCACGTCGAGGGCGACGTCGTTCTGGTAAAGCCCAGCGCCCCAGACTCCCATGCCGCATCTCCGCGCCAATTGGCCAACGGAAAGCCTAGCATGGAGGATTTAACAAGTTCCGGACGCGCTTGGAGGCACACTTGCTTAGAGAGAAAGTTGGCGCCGCAACAGCTTACTCCGCCGCGACCTTCGGCGCATAGCCGAGCGCGACGTTGAGCTTCTCGAGCAGATCGGCTGCCGCTTCGGCGATGTTGGTGCCGGGGCCAAACACAGCCTTCGCGCCAGCCTCGAACAATGCCGGGTAGTCGGCCGGCGGGATGACACCGCCGACGACGATCATGATATCGCCGCGGCCTTCGGCTTCGAGCGCTGCGCGCAGCTCCGGTACCAGCGTCAGATGTCCCGCGGCCAGCGACGACACGCCGACAATGTGCACGTCATTCTCGACGGCCTGCCGCGCGACTTCGTCCGGCGTCGAGAAAAGAGGACCGATGTCGACGTCGAAACCGAGATCCGCGAAGGCCGTCGCGATCACCTTCTGGCCGCGGTCGTGGCCGTCCTGGCCAATCTTGGCGATCAGAATGCGCGGCCGGCGCCCGTCATTGCGCTCGAAGTTTTCGACGAGACCTTGCACCTTGCCAAGCGCACTGGTCATCGCACTCGCCTCCGATCGATAGACACCCGATACCGCGCGGATCTCTGCGCGATGACGGCCGTACACCACTTCGAGTGCATCCGAGATCTCGCCGACGGTCGCCTTCGCGCGCGCAGCTTTCACCGCGAGGTCGAGCAGGTTGGCGTTACCCCTCGCGCCCTCGGTCAACGCGCTGAGCGCGGCCGCGACGTCGGCCGCGTTACGCTCACCCTTGAGACGCGCGAGCTTGGCGAGCTGCTGCTCGCGCACCTTGGCGTTATCGACGCGCAGGATGTCGATCTCGGCCTGGTTGGTGACGCGGTACTTGTTCACGCCGACAATGGTCTGGCGGCCGGAGTCGATCCGCGCCTGCGTACGCGCAGCTGCTTCCTCGATGCGCATCTTCGGGATGCCGGCTGCGATCGCCTTCGCCATGCCGCCGAGACGCTCGACTTCCTCGATGTGCTGCCACGCCTTCTCGGCGAGTTCATAGGTCAGACGCTCGACGTAGTAGCTGCCGCCCCAGAGGTCGGCCGTGCGCGTCGTGCCGCTCTCCTGCTGCAGGACGAGCTGGGTGTTGCGGGCAATGCGCGCCGAGAAGTCCGTCGGCAGTGCGATCGCCTCGTCGAGGGCATTCGTATGCAGCGACTGCGTATGCCCCTGCGTCGCCGCCATGGCCTCGATGCACGTGCGCGTGACGTTGTTGAACACATCCTGCGCCGTGAGACTCCAGCCCGAGGTCTGGCAGTGCGTGCGCAATGAGAGCGAGCGCTCGTCCTTGGGCGCGAACTCCGATTTGATGAGACGCGCCCAGAGCAGGCGCGCGGCGCGCATCTTGGCGATCTCCATGAAGAAGTTCATGCCGATCGCCCAGAAGAACGAGAGACGCGGGGCGAACTTGTCGATGCCGAGGCCTGCCGCGACGCCGGCACGCGCGTATTCGATGCCATCGGCGAGCGTGTAGGCGAGCTCCAGGTCCGCCGTCGCACCAGCCTCCTGCATGTGATAGCCGGAGATGGAGATCGAGTTGAACTTCGGCATGTTCGCGCTGGTGTAGCCGAAGATGTCCGAGATGATCCGCATGGAGGGCGCGGGCGGATAGATGTACGTGTTGCGGACCATGAACTCCTTGAGAATGTCGTTCTGGATGGTCCCCGAAAGCTTGGCGATCGGTACGCCCTGCTCCTCACCCGCAACGATGAAGAGGGCGAGCACGGGCAGCACCGCGCCATTCATGGTCATGGACACCGACATCTGCGAGAGATCGATGCCATCCATCAACGTGCGCATGTCGTAGATAGAATCAATCGCGACGCCGGCCATGCCGACATCGCCCTTCACGCGCGGATGGTCACTGTCGTAGCCGCGGTGCGTCGCGAGATCGAAAGCGACCGACAGGCCCTTCTGACCGGCGGCGATATTGCGCCGGTAGAAGGCATTGCTCTCCTCGGCCGTCGAGAAACCCGCGTACTGGCGGATTGTCCACGGCTGGGTGACGTACATGGTCGGGTAGGGTCCGCGCAGGAAGGGCGCGATGCCCGGCAGCGTATCCACGAAGTCGAGGCTGGCAATGTCGGCGCCCGTGTAAACGGACTTGAGCGCGATGCCCTCGGGTGTCTCGAACGTCGCCGCTGGGGCGGCCGCCGCGGCCTTGGAAGGCGCTACGAGCTCGACGGTCGTGAAGTCGGGGATCCTGCTCATGCCGGTCCTGGCCTCGGTCCTGGTAAACGAATCGCTGTTCAGCGTCCCGATCCGGCGACGGTTTTGGCTGCCGGACGGTCGCTTGCACTACAGCGAAGCTATCAAAATCCGCCAATAAAATCGCGCCAACGGCGACCTGGGTCAACCCCGATAGGCGCCGACCGGTCTGCATGGAACGCCGGCCCTTGGCCCCGTTTCCGTCAGGGGCCTTCAGCTTCCACCCAGCGGTAGCGGAAATCGCAGTGGCTGGCGCCCTGCATGATCGTCTGCGTCCGCTCCATTTTCAGGCGCGGATCGTAGCCCTCGCAGAACGTGCCGTCGCGCTGGCAGGAGAGCAGGTGGCCGATCTCGCCGAGGTCCATTTCCTTGTACATCTCGGCATAGCGGCAGCGTGTGACATTGAAATCGAACTCGGTATCGCTCTCCTGGAGCGTCTCGGTTCGGAGCGCGTCGCCCATGCGCCACTGCGTCTGGCGATCGATGAACGTGCGCATGGATGTTGCGCCGCCGGGCTCGGACGCGGCAAGCTGACGGGCCTGCTCGATCGAGGAGCGGCGCACCGCGTCGGCAATCGCACGTGTCGCAACTTCCTTCCCGTGGCTCTCCTTAAGCGTGTCATAGACATGCTTGAGGATCGTCGCCTCGATCCGGCGGCGCTCGAGCATGGGCAGGCTGTCGGCAACCATTATGCTGCACTCCCGATCGTTCCGTTCAGGTTATCCTAGCCGAATGCCGCACACCGTCCAGCAACTCCCCGCGCCGCCTCGCGTCCCTGCGTTGACCCTCGTGCGGGCTGACATTAACTTTGCGCGCGGCATAATCGAGCCACAGAGGCGAGCCATAGACCCGACCATGACGAATCATCGAAGATTCCGGGCGTGGCGGAGCGGTTTGGCGGCGGCGATGATCGCGCTGGCGGCGGGCCTTGGCACACAGGCGCGGCCTGCTGAAGCGCAGGGCCTGAGCTTCATCCGCGACACCGAGATCGAGCAGCTTCTGAACGACTACGCCCAGCCGATATTTCGCGCGGCGGGGCTCGGAACGGGCCGCATCACCATGCGGATCATCCGGCACGAAAGCTTCAACGCGTTCGTGCTCGACGGCCGCAACGTCTTCATTCACACGGGCTCGCTGCTGGCCTCGGAAACGCCGAATCAGGTAATCGGCGTGATCGCGCACGAGGCAGGCCATATCTCCAACGCTCATCTCTCGGACCTGCGCTCGAAAATCGCCGCCGATCCGACGCGTGGCTTTCTGTCGCAGTTCCTGTTCGTCGGCGTGTTACTTGGACAGATGCGCGGCAACGAGCTCGTCGCAGATCAAGCCGGCCTGCGCTACCTCAATGCGACAAAGCAGTCCGCGCGCGGCATGATCGAGATCTTCGAACGCTTCGCCCAGGAGGAGAGTTTCTCGCTTCAGAGAACGCCTCAGAGTCTCTTCGCGCGCAGTCATCCGTTCGCAGCGGACCGTATCAACCAGATTCGGCCGACCGCGCAGGCGAGCCCCAACTGGAACACGCGCGATCCGGCGCCGCTTCAGCTCCGCCACGACATGATGCGGGCCAAGATCTCGGGCTATCTCGACCGCCCGCAGATCGTCTTCAATCGCTACCCGCAGACGGACCAGTCGCTGCCTGCGCGCTATGGCCGGGCCATCGGCATGTACTTCCAGAGCGGCATCGAACGCGCGATGCCATTGGTCGACGCTCTTATCAAAGAGCAGCCTAACAATCCCTACTTCCACGAGATCAAAGCCGATTTCCTCATGCGCTCGGGGCGGCCACGCGAAGCCGTGCCGATCATGCGACGCGCGGCGCAGCTTGCGGGTGCCAACGCCCCGCTGATCAGCGTCCGTCTGGCCCAGGCCATGATATCGGCGGAGGACAACAGCAATCTGGACGAGATCATCAGCCTCGCCCGCAAGTCGCTCATCCAGGACCCCAATCCCCAGGCCTACCGGATCCTCGCCAATGCCTTCTACAAACAGGATCGCCTGCCGGAGGCCGACCTGGCGACCGCGGAGGCCTTATTCCTCGAAGGCGACCTCAAACAAGCCCAGATTTTCGCGAAACGTGCCCAGCCACGCCTCAAGAACGGCTCTCCGAACTGGATCCGTGCTGGCGATATCGTGAATTTCAAAATCCCCGGCTGAGGGTATAACCCTGCCGAACTGAACGCCAAGGAGGCGCTTCCTGATGACCCATACGAGGAACGGCGGGCGCCGCCTGACGAAGCTTGCCGCGTTAGCCATGGCTGCGGCGCTGATCGCCCTTGCGACGGCACCGTCCCATGCTCAAGAGAGCAGCGCGCCGATACGCCTCGCCCAGGCCGCGGCGCCAGAGGCGAGCGCCAAGGCGGCCGAGGTATTCTCCCCCGAACAGCGCCAGGCGATCGGGGCCATCATCAAGGAATATCTCCTCGCCAATCCCGAGGTGTTCCTCGAAGTACAGAGCGCACTCGAGGCGCGCATGGAGGAGATCCAGGCGAAGAAGCTTCAGGCCGCCATCGCTGCTCAGTCCGAAGAAATCTATCGCAGCCCCGGCGCTCCGGTCGCAGGCAATCCCAAAGGCGACATCACCGTCGTCGAGTTCTTCGACTACAACTGCGGCTACTGCAAACGCGCCTTCGGCGACGTCGCCAAGCTGATCGAGAAGGATACGAACGTAAAGGTCGTTCTCAAGGAGCTGCCGATCCTCTCGAAGGGCTCCGAGGAGGCCGCGCGCGTCGCCCTCGCCGCGAAGGCACAGGGCAAGTATTGGGAGGTGCACCGCGCCCTTCTGACCCTGCGCGGCCAGGCCAACGAGCAGACCGCGCTTGCCGCCGCCGAGAAGACAGGCGTCGACATGGCCAAGCTCAAGGCCGATATGAAGGGCGATGCCGTGACGCAGGAGATCTCGCGCGTTCGCGAGCTCGCACAGTCGATGGGTATTCAGGGAACACCGCATTTCCTCGTCGCCGACCGCGCCATCGCGGGTGCGCCGCAGAACCTTCTCGAGCTCATGGGGCAGCACGTTTCCGACGTTCGCAAGAGCGGCGGCTGCAAGGTCTGCTGAGCGACGATCTGCTAGAAATTCCTCGCGAAATCGGCATCCATCCGGACCCGCGCGTGCCAGCATCGCGCGGGTCTTGACTTGCATAGGCCATCTTGGCTGTTGCTGCCGATGCAACGGGGCCGTTGCGTGCCGCGGAGCGGTCCACAACCCGCTCTATCGCAGCGCCAAATAAGCTGGTAGACGAACGCAGGTTTCAACGAGGAGCACCCTGCTGACCGGTGCCAGGCGAGATGCCTTGGCGGTGTGCTCGGCGATGATCGGACCAGGTATCGAGGCGAGGTGATGGTGAAGCCGGTCTATGTGCTGAACGGGCCTAACCTCAATATGCTTGGCCTGCGTGAACCCCAAATCTATGGCTCCGAGACGCTGGATGATGTCCGCCGCATGGTGGAGGACCACGCCCGCGCGCTCGGTCTTACAGTGAGCTTCCGCCAGACGAACAGTGAGGGCGAACTCGTCACCTGGATCCAGGAGGCGCGCACGAGCGCCAGCGGCATCATCCTAAATGCCGGCGCCTATACGCACACCTCCATCGCCCTTCTCGATGCGCTGACCGCTGCCGAGGTGCCCGTGGTCGAGGTTCATCTTTCCAATATCTTCCGCCGCGAGCCCTTCCGACATCACTCCTATGTCTCACCAGCCGCTTTTGGTGTGCTCTGCGGCTTCGGCCCCAAAGGTTATCTCCTCGCGCTCGACGGACTGCATGCGCGCCTGACCGCCGCTGCAAAAAGCTGAGCGCCGTCGTCTGAACCCCATCTGCGGACGTAAAGCATGGCCAAGGAAAGCAAGGACCGCGATGCCCTCGACAAGGGCCTGATCCGCGATCTCGCGCAGCTCCTCAACGAGACCGGGCTCACCGAGATTGAGATCGAGAAGGACGATCTCAAAGTGCGCGTTGCGCGTCACGTCGCGGCGCCTGCAGGTTACGCCGTCGGCATCCCTGCGGCCGCACCTGCTGCATCGGGAGCACCGGCCTCGGGCCCGGGTGCGTCTGCTGCGGTGCCGTCCGGTCCTGATCCGGCGAATCATCCGGGATGCGTCAAGTCGCCGATGGTCGGCACGGCCTATCGCGCCCCGGAGCCCGGTGCCGCGTCCTTCATCGATATCGGCACGCGCGTCACGCAGGGCCAGACGCTGCTCATCATCGAAGCCATGAAGACGATGAACCACATCCCGGCGCCACGTTCGGGGGTAGTCAAAGAGATCCTGATCGAGAATGGCCAGCCCGTCGAATTCGGCGAGCCTCTTGTGATCATCGAGTAGCAGGATCAAGCGCTGTGCCGGACGCAGCGCGACGAGGACACGGTATGTTCGACAAGGTTCTGATCGCCAACCGCGGCGAGATCGCGCTCCGGATCCAGCGCGCCTGCAAGGAGCTCGGCATTGCGACCGTGGCCGTGCACTCGACCGCGGACGCCGACGCCATGCACGTGCGCCTTGCCGACGAGAGCGTGTGCATCGGTCCGCCGCCGGCTTCCGAGAGCTATCTCAACATCCCGCGCCTGCTTGCCGCCTGCGAGATCACTGGCGCCGACGCCATTCATCCGGGCTACGGCTTTCTTTCGGAGAACGCGCGCTTCGCCGAGATCCTCGAGGAGCACGACATCACCTTTATCGGCCCGACGTCCGAGCACATCCGGATCATGGGCGACAAGATCGAAGCCAAGGAAACGGCCAAGCGGCTGGGTATCCCCGTGGTCCCCGGCTCCGATGGCGGCGTCGCCAATGAAAAGGACGCCCTACGCATTGCCAAGTCCATGGGCTTTCCCGTGCTGATCAAAGCGGCGGCCGGCGGCGGCGGACGCGGCATGAAAGTCGCCCGCTCGGAAGATGATCTCGAGATCGCCTTCAGGACCGCGCGCGCGGAGGCGAAGGCCGCTTTCGGCGACGACAGCGTCTATATCGAGAAGTACCTCACGCACCCCCGGCACATCGAGATCCAGGTCTTCGGCGACGGCAAGGGCAATGCTATCCACCTCGGCGAGCGCGACTGCTCGCTCCAGCGCCGTCACCAGAAGATCCTCGAAGAGGCGCCCTCTCCGGCGCTCAATGCCGAGCAGCGCAAGAAGATCGGCACAACCGTCGCCAATGCGATGAAGAAGCTTAAGTACCGCGGCGCGGGCACGGTCGAGTTCCTGTACGAGGACGGCGAGTTCTATTTCATCGAGATGAACACGCGCCTGCAGGTCGAGCATCCGGTCACCGAGATGATCACCGGCCTCGATCTCGTGCTCGAGCAGATACGCATTGCCTCGGGCAGTTCGCTATCGGTGACGCAGGAGGAAGTGACGTTCTCGGGACACGCCATCGAGTGCCGCATCAACGCCGAGAACCCCATGAACTTCCGGCCATCGCCGGGCAAGATCACGTACTGGCATCCGCCGGGCGGCCTCGGCGTGCGCGTCGACTCAGGCGTGTACCAGGGCTACCGCATCCCGCCCAACTACGACAGCCTGATCGGCAAGCTCATCGTGCACGGCAAGAACCGCAACGAGTGCCTCATGCGCTTGCGGCGCTGCCTCTCGGAGTTCGTGATCGACGGCATCGAAACCACGATCCCGCTCTTTACCGAGCTCTGCCGCCATCCCGACATCGCGAATGGCGTCTACGACATCCACTGGCTCGAGCGCTACCTGAGCCAGCAGAGCGAGAGCTGAGCGAAACATCTCGCCTCAGGCGAACTCCAGGATCACGGCATCGACGGCGAGGCTGTCGCCCGGTTTCGCATTGACCTTCTTGACGGCACCGTCGCGCTCGGCGCGCAGGACGTTCTCCATCTTCATGGCTTCGACGACGGCGAGGGCATCGCCGGCTTTCACTTCCTGCCCCACACTCACGTGGATGGCCTTGACGAGACCGGGCATCGGGCAGAGCAACAGCTTCGAGGTGTCGGCAGCGACCTTCTCCGGCATGAGCGACGCGAGCGCTGCTTCGCCTTCGGTATAGACGCGGATATCCGCCGCCGCGCCGCGGTAGGAAAGATGCACGCCATTGAGCACCGGGCGCACCTGCACGGAGACCTGCTCGCCGCCCACAGTGCCCGTCCACACGGGCTGTCCCGGCCACCACGAAGAGACGACCTCGATTGGCGCGCCGATCGTGCCGTCGCCGCTCACCTTGGCCACCGTGATCGGCGCGTCGCCGCCACCCGAGACTTCGAGATGCACATCGCGGCTGCCGATGCGCACGACGCGACGCTTGGCGAAGACGAACGGCTTGCCGGCCATCTGATCCGTGATGTGGCGGCGCCGGGTGTTGTTGAGATGGTCGATCGACGCCGCAACCGCCGCGAGGATACCTAGCCCGTAGCCATCGGCGGCCGGCGCTGCAAAGCCGTTCGGGTATTCCTCAGCGATGAAGCCCGTCGAGAGCCTTCCTTCGCGCCAGCGCTCATGCTGCATGAGCGCCGTCAGGAACGGGATGTTGTGCTGGATGCCATCGATATAGAAGGCGTCGAGCGCCTTGGCCTGAAGATCGATGGCGCCGACGCGCGTCGGCGCGTGCGTCACGAGCTTGGCTATCATCGGATCGTAGAACATCGAGATCTCGCCGCCTTCGGCAACGCCCGTGTCATTACGGATCGTGCCACCGTGCACATCGCCTTCGGCCGGCGGCACGTAGCGCGTCAGGCGCCCGATCGAGGGTAGGAAATTGCGGAACGGGTCCTCGGCATAGATGCGGCTCTCGACGGCCCAGCCTTCGAGCTTCACGTCCTTCTGCTTGAGCGGGAGCTTCTCGCCTGCCGCGACGCGGATCATCTGCTCGACGAGATCGATGCCGGTCACCATCTCGGTCACTGGATGCTCGACCTGGAGACGCGTGTTCATTTCGAGGAAGAAGAACGAGCGATCCTGTCCGGCGACGAACTCGACGGTGCCGGCGCTGTCGTAGCCGACCGCCTTGGCGAGCGCCACGGCCTGCTCACCCATGAGCTTGCGCGTCTTCTCGTCGAGAAGGGGCGACGGCGCCTCCTCGATGACTTTCTGATTGCGCCGCTGAATGGAGCATTCGCGCTCGCCGAGATAGATCACATTGCCGTGCTTATCACCGAGCACCTGGATCTCGATGTGGCGCGGGTTCTCGATGAACTTCTCGATGAACACTCGATCGTCGCCGAACGACGACTTGGCTTCCGAGCGCGCGAGCGCGAAGCCTTCCTCGCATTCCTTGGGATTGTAAGCGATGCGCATGCCCTTGCCGCCGCCGCCGGCAGAGGCCTTGATCATCACGGGATAGCCGATCTGCTGGGCAATCTTGACCGCCTCCGCGGGAGTTCCGATCTCGCCGAGATGGCCGGGCACGGTCGAGACCTTGGCCGCTGCCGCCGCCTTCTTCGATTCGATCTTGTCGCCCATGGCAGCGATCGCGCCGGGGTTCGGTCCGATAAAGACGATGCCCTCCTTGGCGAGCGCGACAGGGAAAGCCTCGCGCTCGGAGAGGAAGCCATAGCCCGGGTGCACGGCTTCGGCTCCGGTCGCCTTGCAGGCCGCGACGATCTTGTCGATCAGGAGATAGGACTGCGCAGCGGGCGGCGGGCCGATGTGCACGGCCTCGTCGGCCATCTCGACGTGCATGGCCTGAGCGTCGGCATCGGAATAGACGGCAACGGTCTTGATCCCCATCCGCCGAGCGGTCTTGATGACGCGGCAGGCGATCTCGCCGCGGTTGGCGATCAGGATCTTCTTGAACATGCGCGGATGCTTCCGGATTTCGATGGAGAGAGAACTTCTAGTGTGATGATCGAGAAATTCGCCATACCACGCAGCGAGGTGTCGAGCGAATTACTCGATCTGAATCACACTAGCAAATCTATGATTCTAGTGTCCCTTCTGCTTCCGAAGTTCGCTCACGACGCCAGCATCGGGGTTAAGTGAACTTCGGAAGCGGGACACTAGACCGGGGCAGGCGGCGCGTAAACGTGTTCCGTACAGCCCCCGTGCACGGCTTGTATCCACATAAGCGAGGGCCTGCCCGCTATCCGTGCATGGTGAGCCCGCCCGAAACACTGACGACTTGGCCAGTGATGTAGGCGGCTTCGTCGCTCGCCAGGAAGGCCACCATCCCCGCGATGTCCTCGGGCTGGCCGACGCGTCCGAGCGGAATGGCCCGCTTCAGCCCCTCGTGCACTTTCGCACCCTGCTCCCCCGAGCCCGTGAGCGCCTGGAGCAATGGTGTCTCGGTCGGCCCTGGGCAAACCACATTGAGGGTCACGCCCGAGCGGGCCATCTCGCGCGCCATGGTCTTCGTGAAGGCGATGATGCCTCCCTTGGCACTGGAGTAGACCGCTTCCATGGACGAGCCGACGCGGCCGGCATCCGAGGCGATGTTGACTACGCGACCCGAGCGGCGCTGTGCCATGCCCTTCAGCACGGCATGATGAAGATTGATCGGACCTTCGAGGTTGATCGCGATGATCTTACGCCAGAGATCCGGCTCGGTCGTGAGGAAATAGGCGAACTTGTCCCAGCCGGCATTGTTCACGAGCACTTCCGTCGGCCCCACTTCCTTCTCGAACGCGTCGACGGCGCGTGTGACCGCCGTATGGTCGGTGATGTCGACGTCGTAGGCCCTGGCCGTCGTGCCTTTGGCCACCAGCGCCTCGACGGTCCGCTCGGCCGCACGCTTGTCGAGATCGAACACGCCGACGCGAGCGCCGGCTTCAGCGAGCCGCTTGCAGATCGCGCTGCCGATGCCGCCGCCGCCACCCGTGACGATCGCCGCCTTTCCCTCGAGCCCGCGCATGGATCGCTTCCTCTTTGGTATGCTGTTGTTGTCAGTACGTCTCGACGTGATAGCGCCCTTCGCCGCGCATGGTCGATTTGAGATTTGCCCAATCGAGGCCGTGCGCCGATGCGATCTCGGCGAGGACCGCATCGACGCCCGCCTCCATGCCTTTGAGCCCACAAATGAAGATATGCGTCGCGGGCGCGCCAATCAGGGGCGCAAGCGTAGGAGCCTCGGCGCGCATGCGATCCTGCACGTACTCCTTGGCTGCTCCCGGTATCCGCGAAAAGACGAGATGCTTGCCGAGAATGTCATCGCGTACCTTCTGCAGCGGCCCGAAATAGGGAAGCTCGCCTGGCGTGCGGGCGCCGAAGAACAGGATTGCTCGGCCGGGCGCACCTTCCATCGCCCGCCGGCGCCGCTCGGTGAATGCGCGGAACGGCGCCGAGCCCGTACCCGTGCAGATCATGAGAAGATTGGCATTGGCATCGTTCGGCATGAGAAAAGTCGCGCCGAACGGCCCCGTCACGAAGATCTTCTCGCCGACCTTGCGATTGCACAGCCACTCGGAGACGAGCCCGCCCGGCACGCGCTTCACCGTCAGCGAGACATTGTTGGCATTGCGCTTCTCGCCGTCGCGCGCCGAGGCAATCGAGTAGAGGCGAATCGGCAGCTCGCGGCCGTCCGCATCCGTGACCGGCGGGACGATCCCGATCGACTGGCCTTCGAGGACAGGAAATTGCGTCTCGCCGAACGAGAGCACGATGTGACGCACGTCGCTCTCGGCATCGGGATCCGTGATGCGGAAGTTGCCCTGGACGGTGGCAATCACTGGCTTCGAGCGCGTGAAGAGATTGATCGCCGGCTTCGAAGCGCTCGCCGGAGGAACGGCCTTGCCGCCGGCGCCTCCATGCGCTGCCTCGATAAGTGCCGCGATCTCGGTCTCGCTGGCATCGGCAAGAGCTGCCGAGAGCGCCCCTTCGCCGAGATCCTCCTGCGTCGGCAGCTCCGTCCATTCCATCTGGGCGTCGAGCGAGTAGGCCGCCTCGGCGCGCACGATCCGCCAGTTGTCGATCGAGCCGGTCGGGCACGGCGAGATGCAGTCCATACAGTAGTTGCACTTCTCGGGATCGACGACGTAGTTGGCGTCATTGTGCGTCACTGCCCCGACCGGACACGTGGCCTCGCACGTGTTGCAGCGGATGCAGATCTCGGGATCGATCACATGCTGCTTCTTGAGGCCGTCGGGGAGGGCAGGCACCGTCATGTCTTCTGCGGTCCGTAGAACAGCACCCAGGTGGCGAAGTCGCCGCTGAACTCGGTGAATCGGTGCTCCTCGCCAGCGGCGGCGAAGAGCATGTCACCGGGGCCGACGCGAAAGCGATCCGCGCCGCGCGTGAAGGTGCCGCTCCCGGAGATCACGAAATAGAACTCGTCACGATCATGGGGCGTCTGGCGATCCTCGCCCTTGGGGGCATAGTGTCGGATCTCGATACCGTCTCCCTCGAACCAACGGGTCGAGAGCCGGCCATCCTCGAGCGGTGCGGCTGCGGCTTTGGCGGGTGTGATCCGGGTGGGCGTGGCCATGTCAAACCTCCTCGGCTCGCCGCCAAGGAAACCATAGAACCGTTCCACGCGCAAAGATGCGCGAGCCCGACCTCCTGCTCGGCAAACGTCTCGGTCCGGTCGTTGCGCGCAAGGGCATTGCTCCGGAAACGTCCAATCTGGACCTATTTGCGGCGGGCATGGTCAAGGCTCTGGAAAATTAGGCTTTCTTCTGCCTATGATACTGGTCTTGTAGTCGCGTGCCGGTCCCTTCCGTGCACGTTTCGGTCGAGTATGTGCGTACGGGGGATAGCTCCATGAATGCGACGTCGCTGGGCGAATTGCGGAATGGCGCCGCGCCGGCCGAGGCCACGGACGACAAGATCGAGCAGATCCGCGATCTTCTCTATGGCGAGTTCAAGCGCGACCACGACGTGCGGCTGAAGGCGCTCGAATCCCGCGTCAAGGAACTCGAGGGCGACCTCCAGCGCAAGCTCGAAGCGATCCAGACACGGGTCGAGGCCCTGGCCTCCGAGAACGCGGCCGAGCGCCGCTCGTCCTTCGACGAGCTTTCGCGCAGCATCTTCGAGCTCGGCGACCGCATCCGCCGCATCTCCCACCACGAATAAGTGTCTGCGCGGATCGCGCGGCGCGACACCTTTGCCCCCATGACCACATAGAGTTCGGCAGCCCCGCCCATGTCGCAGGACAGCGTCATCCGGCTCAAGGAACTGCTCTTCGACAAGGAGAGCCGCGAGCTCCATGTGCTCACGCAACGCCTTGAGGAGATTGCCACGCGTGCCGGCACGGATGCCCGCTTCCGCAGCAGCGTCGCCGCAACCCTCGAGGGCGCGCTCAGGGATGTGGAGGTTGCCAACCACCGCCAGGTCTCCGATGCGCTCGCGCCCCTCGTCGTGCGGACGGTCCGTACCGAGGTCGAGGCCAGCAGCGATGCCCTGCCGGGAAAGCTCTATCCCCATATCGGCTCGATGGTGCGCGACTATGTGCGCAGTGCCATCCGCGACCTCATGGAGGACATCAACCAGCGCCTCGAGGATGGGCTGACGAAGAACCGCCTCTCGCTGCGCCTCAGGAGCTGGACGACCGGCCGTTCCATGGCCGAGCTCGCGCTCGCAGATACCGGCCGCTTCGAGGTGGACGAGCTTCATCTCATCCGGCGTGGCTCCGGAGAGCTCCTTGCCCACTGGAGCCGCTCGGCGCCCGAGGGAGCCCAGCCGGACGGGAAGGATGCCCTCTTCGGCGGCATGCTCACGGCCATGACGGCCTTCATCGAAGAAGTCTACGAGGCCGACAAGGCCGGTCTGCGCACCATCGATTTCGGCGGCCACACCATCTATCTGCGCGGCTCGCCGATGCACCTGCTCGCCGCCAAGTGCCGCGGCCACGCTGGCGCGGGCCTACAGACCTTGCTCGACGAGGAGTTCCTGCGCACGCTGGAAGCAGACGTCACGACGCCGGATCTCGCCGCTCTGGCCGCCCGCCTCGAAGCCGGCATCGCTGAGCGGCAGGAGAGGATGCGCGAGCAGCAGCGCCGTTCCGGGATGCGGCCGCTGCGATTCCTGCTGTGGCTGCTGGCACTGGCATTGGCGACATTCTTCGGCTGGCAGGGCTACGTCACGTATAAGACGGACACTCTGCAGGCAGCCGTCGATCGCGTGATCGCAGGGACACCGGCACTCAAGGGCTATCCGACGCGGGCGGAGGTTGCACGCGGGGGCACACGCATCGACGTCAGCGGGCTTGCGCCATCCGGCGACATCCGCACGGACCTCCTGAAGCGGCTCCACGATATTGCGCCGGCCGCCGTGGTCACTGAGAGGATCAGCATCGTTCCAGGTGCCGAGAGCGCGGATCTCGCCAATGATGCCGTCCGCACGCGCGAACGGATCGCCGGCCTCGAAGCACGGCTGGACGCGATCGTCGCGACACTCGGCGGCATCACCAAGTCCATGGACGGCATGAATGCCTCGCTCGATACCATGGCACGCTCGGCCACGATTGCGTCAGAGCTTCAAGACATCCGCAAGGAAATTTCTGGCCTAACGACGTCGCTCGGTAGCACGGCGAAGTCGGCGACCGTCGACACCGAATTCCAGGCACTGCGGAGGGAGATCGCGGCCCTGGCGCCGAAGCCCAACCCCCGGGGGGACCTCGAGCGCTGGCTGCAGACGCATGCGATCTTCTTCGCGGATGATACTACCTACAGCGTACCGGCAAGGACCGATGCCGCGCTCGATGCGCTCGCGTCCCTCATGCGCCGCACGGACGTCGTGGTTCGCATCATCGGCTACACCGACGAGCGCGGCTCGACCGACCGCAACCTGCCCTTGGCCCTGGCTCGCGCTGATCGCGTCGCTGCCGATCTCGTGCGCCGGGGTATCGACGCTTCGCGCCTCAGGACTGTCGGGCGGACTGCCTTGCTCGACATAAGCCAGCGCAGCGGCACATCGAGCCCGAACCGTCGTGTCGCCTTCGAGCCGATCTTCGACGGCGAGGGACAATGATCTCCCGCAAGATCATGCTCCTCGGAGAGATCGGCGTCGGCAAGACATCACTCATTCGCCGTCTCGTAGAGGGGCGCTTTCAGACGGAGTACAAGTCGACATTCGGGGTCGAGCTCTATCGCGTGCCGATCACGCGGGCAGGCCCCAACGCAGATCAAGCCATCGAGCTCATCGTGTGGGATACTGACGGAAACTTCGGCCAGAGCATCTTCCGCCACGTCTACGTCAAGGGCGCCTCCGCCGCGCTCATCATCGGCGATCTCAAGCGGCGCGCGACCCTCGAAAGCATGGTGCACTTGGCCGAGAGCTTCCAAGACGCGATGCCTGGTCGCCACTTTTCGTTCATTGCCAACAAGGTCGATCTCTTTTCCGATGGCGAGGCCACTGAGCTGCCGGCAAAGCTCCAGGAGGCACGTCAGCCGGTCCTGCTCACTTCCGCGAAGACGGGTGCCAATGTCGAGGACACGTTCATTGACGCCGCCACCTCAATCCTCCGTCGTGAAAGCTGAGGATCCCTCCGAAGAAACGGCGCATCTAATGGCCGCCGGCCGCTTTCTGGCCGAGCACCGTTCCTTCGGCATCGTCTGGATCGATGCTGATCTCGTCGTGCGTCGCCGTTTTGGATCGCTTGTGGATTTCGTGACCTTGGATCGCCCAATCGGCGAAAGCGTCCTGGCGCTCATCGGCCTCGAGGAGGAACTGGCTGCGTTGCGCGAGGGAACCAGCGAGACGCTTACGATCCCAAATATCATCATGAACAACGGCGTGGCCCTCGCAGAGGTTTCGCCGCACCGGCTCAGCCTCGACATCTATTGGGACGAGCGCGAGCCGGGCCATCTCATGCTCGTACGCAGTGTTGTGGATCATTCCTCGCTCGAATCCGAGCTCAGGACGCAGATGCGCCTGCGTGCGATGGCCGAGGCCGAGCTGATAGAAAAGAGCGAGGCCATCCAGCGCGCCAACCAGGAGCTGGCCCTCGTCAACCGCGATCTCGAAGAGTTCGCCTACGTCATCTCGCACGATCTCAAGGCGCCGCTGCGCGCCCTACGCTACGATGGCGCCGATGCCGACCGCGCACTGGCGGCCCAGGACCTCGCCACCGTGGCGAACAAGCTTGCCGCGATGCGCGATCACCAGAAGCGCATGCTGGCGATGCTCAACGGGCTGTTCGACTACGCGCGTGCGGGCCGCAAGATCGAAGGCATCGCCATGGCCGATACGCGCCGGCTCGCGGAGGAGGTCGTGGCGGGCCTGGCGCCGCCCGCCGGTATGGAGATCACGGTCGAGGGCACCTGGCCGCATCTGATGACACTGGCTGCCCCCCTAGAACTCGTCCTGCGCAATCTCGTCGGCAACGCGATCAAGCATCACGACCGCCCCGACGGCCGCGTACGGGTTTCGGCCCGCATCGGCGAAGACACACTCGACATCACTGTAGAGGACGATGGTCCGGGCATTGCACGCGAGTGGCAGAGCGCGGTTTTTCTGCCGTTCCGCAAAGTCAATGACGCCGACGGCCCTGAGGACAGCTCCGGCATGGGCCTCGCCCTCGTGCGGCGCACGCTGGAACGGATCGGCGGCACCATACGCCTGCAGTCCGATGCGCCGGCGAAACGCGGCACGGCCTTCCACGTCCGCTGGCCGCGCATCATTCTCGCTTGATGGGCCACCCGCCTAGTTGGCCTTCATCATCTTTACAGGCGACGCGCCGTCCCGCTTGTCGCGCTCACGAGGTGGCGGCGACTGCGGTGAAGCGCGCATCTCGCTCGGCTTGCCGTGGGAAGATACGCGCTTGCCATTCACGGCCAGCAGGCACTCGGCATAGAGATCGAGAAGATAAGCCCTGAACTCATCGCTCGATGGCGACGGCCGGCGCGGATCATCGAGGAGAATATCGCGCATGAGGTCGTAGGCGACTGCAGCTGGAGAGGTGCGATCGACAGAGGGGTTCAGCTCAAGCGTCATCAAAGGTCGTCCTTCTGCGTCGGCAGTGTGTTGTGTCTGAAATCCCGGCCAAATGGCCGACGCGGAACTGCGCTCATCGTTGATACGCGGGTCAGCTCGCGGTCTTGGTGCGATGCTTGGCGCCTTGCGACGACGGCCCCCGCTTGAAGCTGAGCGTCAGGCTGCCATCGGTCAGCTCCGAGCACTCCACGCGGGCCACGAACGGGTCCGACGCCTCGATCTTCGCAGCCTCGGCGCAGGCCGCTACCGTCTCGAATGGCTTGAGGTGCACGCTGGGCTCGCCATTCGGCAGGCTCAGCAAAGTAATCATGACAATTATGTTTGGATCCATGGCTTGGTCCACCTGCGCACGGGTTGGCGTTCGGAGCGGCTCGCCGCTCCCTTTGACGCAAAACGCGATGGCAAGCCCCCGCTCCCCACCTTGCCGGGGCGATGCGCACATCTCCCCTCACCCGGCAATGGCCGCCACCGAATCACCGCAGCAGCCCTCGCCAGTAAGCTTAGAAAAAATGGCAAGAATTCGAGCGCCTTAGTCTCCTAGCGCGCATTTCGCGCCTACCTTCCGGAGATCACACTGATCAGAAAGCGTGCCCCCATGGTCGCGAGCAAAAGCCCGAAACCCACCTCGAGCTTACGACGCGAGATCCCATGCGCGACACGCACGCCCCATGGCGCCGCCAGGACACTGGTCGGCACCAGAGCCGCGGCGGCAATCAGACTGACGTAGCCGATCGTGAACGGCATCGACAGGTCCGTGCCCCAGCCGGCCCACATGAAGCCGATCATGCCGGGAATGGCGATTACGGGCCCGATGCCGGCGGCCGTGCCGACCGCCGTCTGGATGGGGCGACCGTAGAGCGTCAGCATCATGGTGATGAACGCGCCACCACCAATGCTGAGCAGCGTCGAGACGGTGCCGACGAATGTACCCCACAACTCGACCAGCGGACGCCCCGGCAACGAATCCCCGAGCCGCCAGCTATCCCGTCCGAACCAGAGCTTTGTCGCCATACTGAAGGAAAAGGCGACCCACACCCACTTGAGCGCCGCGCCGGAGGACACGCTCGCAATCAAGGCACCCAGCACAACGCCCACCAAAACGCCCGGCGCGAGACGCCGCCATGCCTCCATGTCGACGCCGCCTCGAGCGCGATGGGCGAGAAAGGAACGGATGGAGGCCGGGATCATGACGGCAAGCGACGTCCCGAGCGCGAGATGCATGCGCTCGGCTGGGGCGACGCCGAGGAACGAGAACACTTCGTAAAGAATTGGCGCCGCGATACCCCCGCCGCCGATGCCAAAAAGGCCGACGAGGAAGCCCATTCCCAGGCCGGCCGCTGCGAGCGCCGCAGCTATGACCAAGACGTCCAGAGCTGAAATTTCCACGGCGTCCCCGCACGTTGCCGGCCACGCCTGGATCGGTCTCGGCCCGGGCAAGCGATGCCTTTGGACTACCGGGGTGTCAACGAAGAGGTCGCGCCTTTAGCGGCCGCGCACGGCGGTCATGCATTGTGTGCACCGTTGGATAAAGTCCTTTCGCCGCTGCGGCGCCGTGGAAGTGCCCCAGATTGGCCCCCCTTCTAATCAACTTTTAACCCCCTCGGCTGCTAATGGACGGGCGAGAGCACGCAGATACCGGGCCGTATCACGCGGTTCCGGCAAAAGGCCCCAGAAGGAATTCACATGCAGATCAATGTGCCCCCCGGAAACAGCGACAACCTTCTGGAAGCACGCGAGCAGCGCCTGATGGCATTCGCGGCCACCGGCATCGAGAGGTTCTCCGACACGGGCACAGGCACCGCCGCGGCCAGCGTCCTCGCCGTCGCTCGCTCGGCCGACAGCCCGGTGGTGCGCGCGCTCGTGGCGCTGCGCACGGTTCTTATCGGGAAGGGCATGAACATCCGCCTCGTCATCTCCGATGACGATGTGCCACTCGATCCATTCATCGCCGGCAACGACGACCAGAGCAGCGGACATCTCTCCGAGGTACGCATTATTCGCGACCCCCGTCTGCGTGACGCCCACGAGCAGCTCATCATCGGCGGCACGTCCGTCTGGTTCGGTGACAGCCTGCGGCGCGACATGAACCGCCGCGATCTTTTCGAGCAGTTTCACGCCGATGCGCCCGACTCCGCGCGCGTGGCGGCAAATGGCTTCCAGCAGCTCTGGCATCGGACCGAGCCCTGTATTTCGCTACCTGCTCTCGCCGCGGACAGCCTCAGCGCAGCTCCCGGAGCCAAGACCGGCAATACCGGTCCCGCCGGCAGCGCGCTTTGCTGAGATTCGGAGGCCGCATCGGCTCAGATGCGGCTCACGATGCCTAAGTCGGCAGCCGGATGGCGGTGTTTGCCCTGGCGCCGCCGATGCTGTATCAGAAGCGTTCTCAGCACCCGTAGCTCAGCTGGATAGAGTGTCGCCCTCCGAAGGCGAAGGTCGTAGGTTCGAATCCTACCGGGTGCGCCATTCGCGCAGAACACCGTAATCCCAGAATATTCGCAGCCCTACCGTGCCAGTCGGCCGCAATGCCGTTGCACGGCATCTCAGCGATCTCTCGGCATTCAGAACACCGCAATCAGCGCTGCAACCCTGCTCATTTGTGCTCCTGGTCAGGCCCGCCCCTCTGACTGGTTGAGGTCTTTTTCGCAAGCTCGCGACGGAGATCGCGGATGTTCTCTTTTTCCTGGCTTGGTTATGTAGGAAGACCCGCGGTCTCACCGGCCAGCGTGGAATGTCATGGGGCATGAGCAACAAAGCGGGAGCTGACAGGTGCCAGACAGCGACGACAGAGGTCATGCGTGGCGCATCCCGCCGAGCCGATATCTCGCGACGCGTCCCGCGGTCTACGAGATCCCTCAGCCCAGCTCGCGCTATCTGACAATGCCGGATGGCTGTCGGATTGCGGCCGACATCTATCTCCCGCAAGGCAGCGATGCCCAAGGCCGCAAGTGGCCAACGATCCTAGTCTGCACACCCTACTATCGCCGCTTCAAAATAAAGGCCGGAGCGAGCACCGAGCCCTGCCCCAACACCTTCCGATATCGCGATATGTTCGTGCCGCGCGGCTACGCGCTGGTCGTTGTCGATGTCCGCGGCAGTGGTGCGAGCTTCGGCACACGCGACAGCTTTCGCTCCCCGCGCGAACGTGAGGATTGCAGAGTCATCGCTGACTGGATTGTCTCGCAATCCTGGTCGGATGGCCGGATCGGAGCAACGGGCGTCTCCTATCTCGGTGCCGCCAGCGACTTTCTCGCAAGCACCGGCCATCCAGCGGTCAAGGCGATCGCACCGCTCTTCGCCGTTTGGGATACGTACGCCGACAATTACTATCCCGGTGGCATCCTGCTCAAGGAATTGGCGAAGGTCTATGATGGTCTGATGGTCGGGCTCGACCATGATCGCCGCGACGTGCTCAGGACCTACAGCTATTACGCGGATCCCAATCTCGAGGGACCACACCCCGTCGACGAGGATAAGGATGGCAGCCTGTGCCGTGCCGCCGTGCGCGAGCACATCGCCAACTTCCGAATGCCGGACTTCATCGCCGAGTTCAAATTCAGGGACGATACGCTGCCCTACGATAAGAGCTTCACATCCGCGAAGTTCAGTCCTTACAATTACGCGAGCGGCGTTCGCGAGGATGTGGCCGTCTACGCCGTATCCGGCTGGATGGACGGCGCCGGTTACGCGAACGGCGCCATCAGCCGCTTTCTGACGCTGCCGAATGCGAACAAGTATCTGCTGCTCGGCCCGTGGGATCACGGTGCGCGCGTCAATACATCGCCTTGGCGCGGGGGTATCGCACCGCAGTTCACCGTTCTTGCGGAGATCTTGCGCTTCTTCGACGAGCATCTCGCCGGAATGCCGACGGGCCTCAAGGATGAGTCTCCCGTCCACTTCTTCACGTATCACGAGGAAGCATGGCGCGAGAGCAAGAGCTGGCCGCCGATCCAGGAAGCAAAGCGCTTCTACGTAGCCGCTACCCACGAACTTACGGGCGCGTCGGCTGCATCCGGCGCGGACACTTACCAGGTTGATTTCGGACTCGGTACGGGCAACGAGACGCGCTACGAACGGATCGCGGGTATCGATAGCACGCGCTATTATACGGACTGGCAGAGCCGTGCCGACGGTATGCTTTCCTACACTACGGCGCCGATCGACAAGCCGCTCGAAATGTCGGGGCACGCGCTGGCCTCGCTCTGGATCTCGTCGAGCGAGCCGGACGCGGCGCTGTTTGTCTATCTCACGGAGATCGAAGCCGACGGCACGGCGCGCTATGTCACCGAGGGCCTGCTGCGCGCACTGCATCGCAAGGAGAGCCCTTACCCACCAAACTACAAGACGTCCTGGCCCTATCGCACGTTCACGCGTGCTGATGCGGAACCGATGCCGCTCGGCAGACCCCAGCTGCTTCGGATCCCGTTGCTACCGGTATCCTGGGCCTTCCGGGCAGGAAGTCGCCTGCGCTTGTCAATTGCCGGCGCAGATGCCGACCATTGCGGTCAGGTTCCCCATGGTCGTCCGCCGAAGCTTACCGTGCACTGGGGCGGCGAGATGGCCTCGTATATCGAGCTGCCGGCAAAAACACTCGGCTAATTTAGCTCAGTCGCTCTACGGTCAGTCGAAGATGCGCCGGTCGGTGGATTGGGTGTCCGAACGTGGCGGCTTTGTGCTCTGAGCAAGCAGGCGCTTGCGCTGCTCTGAGGGATTGATCCCGTAGGCGAGCTTGAACGTCTTGCTGAGATGCGCCCCGTCAGCGAAGCCCGTATCGGCAGCGATCGAGGCAAGCGACAGATCCGAATTCAGCATCCAGCGGGCGTGCTTGAGTCGCAGCCGTAGGTACGCCGAGTGCGGGGTGCAGCCGACTTTTTCCTTGAACAGCCTCTCGAGCTGACGCGCGCTCGTGTGAACCTGGGCGGCAATCTTCACCACGGCGATCGGGCGGGCGAGATTCTGCTCCATGATGAGGAGTGCGCGCGATACCCGATCATTGTCCCCCGAAAGGGCCATGGGCGGCGCCGGCTGTGCTGTGGACCCCGGCCGGGCTCGATCGATCTGCAGGAGGTGCAGCGCTTTCTGAGCACTCGCTGGCCCGATATGGCGCTCGACAATCGAAGCCGCGAGATAAGAAACCCCTGTCCCTCCCGAGCAGGTAATGCGATTGCCATCGACGACAAAGAGCCGATCGGCAATCGGCACCAGATCCCCGAACTCCTCGATAAAATCGCGGTAGTGATACCAGCTGATGCAGCACTTTCGCCCTTCGAGCAGTCCTAGCCTGCAGAGAACGAAACTGCCCGTGCAAAGGCCGACGAGCTTGCTGTTGGCACGCGCGGCAGTGAGAAGATATTCCTCCGTCTTGGAATCGAGCTGCGGACCGCCATGAAGGAGGCCACCCACGACGACGATGTAGTCGAGGTTGGCTGGGTCGGTGAACCCTGAAGTCGGCCGCACATAGGCACCGCAGCTCGAGCGGATCGCATCCTCCGAATGGGACATGATCTGCCAGTGGCATCGGATCTGCCGGCTCTTGTCGCCCTCATCGCCGGCGAGGCGAAGAACATCGACGAAGTTTGCAAACGCCGTCAGCGTAAAATTGTTGGCCAGAATGAAGCCGACCCGCAGCGGTGTGGGTGCCTTCAACACGTGCCCAAATGCTCCCATGTCCAATACGAATTCGCGTAGTTGGACGGGAATGTGCCTGTGCGCACATATTTTGGCAAGCCGAGACCGGGTATTGGACCTGAACCTGGGTGGCCTGACTGCGGAGCCGGACGGCTGCTATTGGCTATTGAACTCCCGAGCGGCCTCCTCGAGGAACGCGCGCACATAGGGAGCGAAGGATCGCCAGCACTCCACGCGGTAGACGCGATCCGCATCCGGCCTCATCAGCACGATCTCGGCCTTGCCAAGAACCGTTCGCGTAGCGGAGCCCGCCGGAAACGCTGCGTCGTCGAGATCTATCGGCACGCCGGCATTCAGCACCATCGGCGCCTCGCGCCCGGCAACAGCAATACCGACATTGCGATGGCTGACATCGACGAGCGAGTGGAAATGCCCGGCGAGGGCCGCCCCGATCTCATCGGAGAGCGCGTTGCTCTGGCCGTCGGGTCCGATCAACAGCCATTCGTCCGGCCCGAGCCTAGCCGCGATCTTCGAGCCTGAATTTATCGCCGTGTTGATGTTTCCGGTGAGGTCGAAGCCGGCTGCTTCCCTGACTGACGCCACAAGCTCGGGCGCGATGCGGAGCGAGTAAGTTGCGCCGGCGCCTAACACCGACACGGAAATAGCAGAGCGCTCAGACATGCTCTAGCCCTCCATGCACGCGCTTTCCTTCCGCATCGAAGAAGACGGGCGCGACGACCTTGACGGCGGCAAATCCGCTTGGCGTTGTCGCGTAGAGCACTTCGCCCATGCGAGCCCTTCCGCCAGATACGAGAGCGAGCGCAATCGAGTGGCCGCAGGCATCGCTCCAGTAGCTCGACGTCACATGACCAAGCATCTTCATGGGTATCCGCGCCTTCGGATCGGCGACGATCTGTGCGCCTTCGTCGAGCACGAGCTTCGGATCTGCCGTTGTCAGGCCCACGAACTGCTTGCGATCTGCGAGGAGCATGTCTGGACGCACCAACGAGCGCTTGCCGACGAAATCCCGCTTGGAGGCGGAGACCATGCCGCCGAGGCCTGCATCGTCCGGCGTCACCGTGCCATCCGTATCCTGCCCCACGATGATGAAACCACGTTCGGCGCGCAGGACGTGCATAGCCTCCGTGCCATAGGGCGTGATGCTGAACGGAGCGCCTTGCTTGATGATGGCGTCCCACACTATGCGCATGTGCCCGGTCGGCACATTGATCTCGTAGCCAAGCTCTCCGGTAAACGACACACGGAACAGACGCGTCGGCACGCTGCAAATCCTGCCCACACGAACGGCCATATGCGGAAACATGCCGGGTGACAGATCGATGCCCTCGACTAGTGGCTCGATCACCTCGCGCGCCTTCGGTCCCTGGACGGCAATCACACCCCATTGCTCGGTCGTCGATGTCAGATAGACCTTCAGATCACTCCACTCGGTCTGAAGATAGTCCTCCATGTGTACGAGCACGCGGGCAGCACCGCCTGTGGTCGTCGTTACGTGGAAGCGATCCTCGGCAATGCGCGCGACGACGCCATCGTCGAAGATGAAGCCGTCCTCGCGCAGCATGAGTCCGTAACGGCAGCGCCCCGGTGCGAGCTTCAGCCAGGCATTTGTATAAATGCGATTGAGGAATTCGGCCGCATCAGGTCCGACGACTTCGATCTTGCCGAGCGTCGAAGCATCGAAAATTCCGACATTCGAGCGCACGGCTCGACACTCGCGGCTTACCGCACTGTGCATGTCCTCGCCGGCCTGAGGGAAATAGCGCGCTCTTCGCCAGAGGGCGACCGGCTCGAACACGGCGCCCTGAGCCTCGGCCCAATCGTGCAGCGGCGCCTTACGGATAGGATCGAACAGCGCATCCCGCGCCTGCCCGACGATGGCCCCAAAGGACACGGGCGTGAACGGCGGCCGGAAAGTCGTCGTACCAACCTCGGGAACGGGCCTCTCGAGCGCTTCAGCAACAATGCCGAGCGCGAGCATGTTCGATGTCTTGCCCTGATCCGTCGCCATGCCCGTCGTCGTATAGCGCTTGACGTGCTCGATGCTCTGAAAGCCCTCGCGGACGGCGAGCTTGATGTCCTTCACCGTCACATCATTCTGAAAATCGAGGAACGCGCGTACACGGTCTGCATCGCGGTCTGTCGGTAACGTGCGTGCGCGACCGCTGTCCGTGCGCGTCGATGGTGCTACGGCAAAGGATCGGCTGGCTGTGGCGCCCGCGGACTCGGAGCCGGCCCGCCAACCCTCTTCGAGCGCTGCGGCAAGGTCGTACGTGCCGTTGGCGGCTCCTGCCGAGCACTCTGACTGTGCCGATGCTCCCGGGACAAACGCGTCGATGGCGTCCCGATACTGCAGTCGACCACGAGATTGCGAGAACAGGTGCACGGCCGGCGTCCACCCACCCGACATGGCAATAGCATCACAGGGCAATGTTCGATGCGCGCCGATATTTCCCGGCCCATTCACGGGCGCAACAATCAAGCCGGCAACGCGCTTGCGACCAACCGAGCCGATGATTGTGTGCCCCGTCAGAACTTCGACTCCAAGGGCACGGAGCTCTCCCACTTCCTCGCCGCATTGGGTTGGATCGCGAACGTCGACGAATGTCACGGCGAGACCAGCCGACTTGGCGTCCGCCGCTGCCTGGTAGGCGGATGCCGTCACGCCCGCAAAGACGATCTGCCTGCCGGGGGCCACCGCGTAGCGATTGATGTAGGCTCGCACGCTCTCGGCAAGCATGATGCCGGGCCGATCATTGTCAGCGAACGCAAGCGGCCGCTCATGCGCCCCAGTCGCCAGAATCACTTTCTTGGCGCGGACCTGCCAGAGCCGCTCGCGTGGAAGACCCGCCGGCGGCACCTGAAGATGATCGGTCACGCGCTCGACCATCGCGATGTGATTGTGGTTGTAGTAACCGAATACGGTCGTGCGCGGCAGAACGATCACGTCGGGACGTGCTGCGATCGTTGCGAGCGTTTCAGCGCGCCAAGTGTCTGCGGCGCGGCCATCAATCTGCGAGATCCGGTCGTGCAGCAGCGTGCCGCCGAGCTCCGCCTGCTCGTCGGCGAGGATCACTCGGGCACCGCTCTCAGAGGCCGCAAGCGCCGCAGCCAATCCCGACGGCCCACCACCCACGACGAGCACGTCGCAATGGGCGTTACGTTGCGCGTAGCGATCCGGATCGCTTTCTGTAGGCGCTACGCCGAGCCCCGCCATCGCACGAATGGCCGGCTCATACAGCCGGTGCCAGAACGTACGCGGCCACTTGAAAGTCTTGTAGTAGAAGCCGGCCGCGAACATTGGTGCGAGGCGATCGTTGATCGCACCAAGATCGAAGTCGAGAGACGGCCAGTGGTTCTGCGAGCGCGCGGCCAAACCATCTACGGCCTCGACGACGGTCGCCCTGTTGTTCGGATCTCTCCGCCCGGCTCCGCGATCGATGTCGAGGAGCGCATTCGGCTCGTCAGAACCGTGACTGAGGATGCCGCGCGGGCGATGATACTTGAACGACCGCCCAACGAGATGAATGCCATTCGCGAGAAGGGCCGATGCGATCGTGTCGCCGGCGTAGGCATCGATCGTGCGACCGTTGAATGTGAACCGCATCGGACGCGAGCGATCGATGCGGCCGCCATTCGCGAGGCGGAAGGAATGCGCCGACAAATCCGAAGCCATCAGCGGCGCTCCTTCGTCGCGTCAGGCTGGGGTTCACCCATGCGGTAGGTCTGCTCGAAGGAGTCGCTGACGGTGTTGCGCACGGCGTTGAACCAACGCCCGCAACCATGAACATGCAGCCAGCGCTCTGCGTGCACGCCCTTGGGATTGCTTCGATAGTAGAGGTACTCCGCCCAGCTCTGGTCATCGACCGCGGCTGGATCGGAAGGGCGGGTGATGTGGGCCTCGCCTCCGCCACGGAACTCGATTTCCGGGCGCGCGCCGCAGTGAGGACAGGTGATGAGGAGCATGCGAAATCTCAGTGCGCGACCGCCGCGGCGGCGGCCTCGTCGATCAGACGACCGGTGCGGAAGCGGTCCAGCGTGAAGGGCGCGTTGATCGGGTGTGGCGTGCCCGTCGCCAGCGTATGCGCGAAGACATGCGCTGAACCGGGCGTCGCCTTGAACCCGCCAGTGCCCCATCCACAGTTGACATAGAGGCCGTCGATCGGCGTTCGCCCGATGATCGGCGAGCGATCCGGCGTGACATCGACGATACCGCCCCACGAGCGCATCATGCGCATTCGGCGGAACTGCGGGAACAGCTCGCAGATCGCGTCCAGCGTGTGAGAGGTGATGTGCAGGCCGCCCTGCTGCGAGTAGGAAGTGTACTGGTCAGTGCCGGCGCCGATGACCAGCTCGCCCTTGTCCGATTGCGAGATATAGGCGTGCACCGCATTCGACATGACGACGCAGGGAAATACCGGCTTTACCGGCTCGGATACGAGTGCCTGCAAGGGAAAGCTCTCGAGCGGCAGCCGCAGTCCCGCGCGTCCCAGAACAACACTCGTATGACCTGCGGCAACGACACCGACGCGTCGCGTTTGGATCTGCCCGCGCGACGTCTCGACGCCGCTGATACTGCCGTCTTGCGCGCGGCGAAAGCCCGTGACCTCGCAGTTCTCGATAATATCGACGCCGCGCGAGTCGGCGCCGCGCGCGTAGCCCCATACGATGGCATCATGTCGTGCCGTACCGCCGCGACGCTGCAGTGCGCCGCCCATCACGGGATAGCGCGCGTCCGGCGAAATACTCAGCGCCGGGCAGAACGCCTTGCACTGCTCAGGCGTCAACCACTCGTTGTCGATGCCATTCAGGCGATTGGCATAAATATGCCGCTTGAAACTCTGCACGTCATGAACCGAATGCGCGAGCATCAGCACGCCCCGCGCCGAGTACATGGTGTTGTAGTTGAGCTCGGTGGAGAGCGTTTCCCAAAGCTTCAGCGCATGCTCATAGAGCGCGGCGCTCTCGTCATAGAGGTAGTTCGATCGGATGATCGTTGTGTTGCGGCCAGAATTCCCGCCGCCGATCCAACCCTTCTCGAGCACGGCGACATTCGTGATGCCGAACTCCTTGGCGAGGTAGTACGCCGTGCCGAGCCCGTGGCTCCCTCCGCCGACGATGACCACGTCGTACCTGGCCTTGGGCTCCGGGGATCGCCACTGCCGCGGCCAGCCGCGATGTGCATTGAAAGCCTCCGCGAGAAGGCTGGATATTGAAAAGCGGCGCATAGCGATGGGATCCGGCTCCCGTCCTCTTGAATGAGACCCGGGAACATATGGCCGATGGCCGAGTCTATCTCGGACCAAGGCGACGTGCGGGTGGATAAATCCGACATTATCGTCCTCGATCCGAGAGAGCAATGCGGATGGAATAAATAGGAATATCCAATATTACCAGTCACTTGGGTGAAGCAGAAAATCGCCTAGGTATGGCTCCATGCCAAGTTTCGTATAAGTGTCACTGTCCCGCGATCCGATGCCTGCGGGAAGCACATAGCTCCGCAGCCGGAATCGATCACAGTGCCCACACTCGTCTACGCATTCGTTCCCGCCCGGTCCGGCTCCAAGGGCCTGCCGGACAAGAACATCCTCTCGCTCGGCGGCCATCCGCTTCTGTCGTATGCGATTGCCTTCGGTCAGGCGCTCGGCATCGACCGCGTAATCGTATCCACCGACTCCGAGAAATACGCCGACATCGCGCGACACTACGGGGCGGACTGTCCGTATCTCCGTGGCGCTGAGGCGAGCTCCGACACCGCGATGGAAGAGCTCATCCTCGCCGATATGGAAGCAAACCTTCCCAAGCACGGCATTCCCGTCCCGGATATCTGGCTACGCCTCAAGCCCACAAATCCGTTCCGCCGCGTCGACCACGCTCTCCAGGCGATCGACATTCTCAAATCCAGACCCGAAGTCGACTCGGTCCGCCACGTCAGTGCTGCGGAGACCCGGCTGTGCCGGATCAACGAGGAAGGCTATATCGAGCCGCTTCTGTCGGGGTGGCCGAAGGGACGCTCGATTATCCGCCGGACCGAGTTCCCCAAGGCCTACCAAGTCTTCAATCTCGACGTGTTCCGGCATTCAGGCCTAACGCGCTTCGGCTCGGGCTTCATGGGCACGGCCATCGTGCCCATCATCGGCGAAGCCATAACAAGCCTGGATATCAACGACGCCGACGATTTCGAATTGGTCAAGTCGATCGTCGAGGCGCGGCCGCGCGCGGCTGTCGTGACCCGTCACTTGGTCGAGCCGAAGGCCGCTCCGTACAGTGGCTGATTGACCGAAAGCGACTAAGCCGCCGTCGCCATCTGGGACGACCAGCGCCGCAGGCCTGTGTCAGCGGAAAACTCTTCCTCGATCGCGAATACCGGAAGCTCTCGCTGGCGCACACGCTCGACGATCACGCGATCACCATCGAGGTGTTTCCGGTCTTGCCAGAGCGAGGTGTAGGACCATCCGCCCGACCGAAACGAAAAGCCGGCCATGGCAACCCTGCTGGCGCCCATGCCGAGGCAGAACAGGGCGCCCTGAAGTCCCATCGAAGGACGATATCTCTTCAGTAGAAAATTCATCCGAGTGCCGAGCACGTCGTTGTGCACCATGCTTCTTTGCACCGGCGACGCAATCAGCAAATCATCGTAGCGATAATTGATCCGTGACAGGAGTTCCAATTGGCTTTGGCACTTGGGATCTTCCTCGGACATGAGAACAAGTAGGCCGGTTCGCCGGTCACGCATAATTTCGACCTTCGCTGCATCCGAAGGACGCCCCCGTGCCATGTTGGTCCGCATGAACGTGATATGGGGCTTGGCCACACCGTGCGCTTCGAGCGTGATCTGCGAAGCATTTGCCGTAACGATAGCTGCGCTGCGCAGGATCTCCTTCGGCACGACCGGATTGGGCGCAGCACCGAACATGAAAGCGTCACCCGTGACGCGAGGGAGAATAAGCTCGCTCTCGGACAACGCGCCCCATGACAATCGAAAGCTGTACATGGCTCATCCTTCGCCGCAGGACATGGCCGCACCGATGTAAGCACGTCGTGCTTGGCAGGCTTGTGACAGCGACTGTAAGCTAGCTTTGGGATCGCAATAGCTGTCAGCAGGATGCGGGCGATCCTCAGAAGCGAAAGAGCCAAAGGAGCGCAACGCATGTTCTCGCACGTCATGGTCGGAACCGACGACGTCGCCGCGTCCAAGAAATTCTATGATGCCGTCCTCGGCACGCTCGGCATCCCCGAGGGCAAGGCCGATCCAAAGGGGCGCATCTTCTACCGCACCAAGACTGGCGTCTTCGGCATCAGCAAGCCGATCGATGGCGAGGCAGCCTGCCATGCCAATGGCGGCACGATCGGCTTTGCCTGCGACACCCCCGAAAAGGTGAAGGCCTTTCACGATGCCGGCGTTGCCGCGGGCGGCAAGAGCATCGAGGATCCCCCCGGCTGGCGTGAAGGTCCGGCAAAAATGTATCTTGCCTACCTGCGTGATCCGTACGGCAACAAGATCTGTGCGCTGCATCGCGGCGCCTGACGCTCTTCGGCACACTCACTCATGGGCGCACGACCGCGCCCATGAGTGACAGCTGCACAATTTAGCCAACCACCTTGTTCTTGAGCGTGCCGAGGCCGCTCCACGAGATTTCGAGTTCGTCGCCCGCAACCAGGAAACGCTGCGGAATGCGGCTGCCGCCGGCACCGTCGGGCGAGCCGGTGGAGATGATGTCGCCCGGCTGCAGCGACGCGAAGGCCGAGACGTAGGCGATGATGGTCGGGATGTCGAACACCATCTTGGATACCGTCGTCGACTGCACCTGCTCGCCGTTGAGCTTGGTCGTCAACTGCATGGCGCCGATGTCCGTGATCTCGTCGGCGGTCGTGAACCACGGCCCGCAGCCGCCCGAGGCATTGAAGTTCTTGCCGGCGCCAACCGAGTGCTTCTGCCACCCGCGCACCGAGCCGTCGTTCATGATCGTGTAGCCGGCAATATGGTCGAACGCCTTCTCCTTCGCGATGTGGCGCCCGGCCTTGCCGATCACGAGAACCAGCTCGCCCTCGTAGTCGAACGTCTTGGCCGGGTCGCCCTTCGGGTACTCCAGCGGCTCGTTGTGGCCGGTCAGCGCGTCGTGCGTCTTGATGAAGAGCGAGATGTCCTTCGGCGGCGGCACGTCACCGTCGACGGGATGGCGCTTTGGATAGTTCACGCCAATGCAGATGATCTTGCCGGCATCGTGCAGCGGCGGCAGATATCGGATTGCGTCGAGCTTGAGGGACGGCTTCTTGCCCGTCGCCCATGAAGCCACCTCCGCGAGAGCGCCAGCCGCGAGCACCGCGCGGATCGTCGGATACTTCTGAGCGAGCGATGCGTCCGCCGGGATGATGCCGCCGCCTGCTGCGTCCGGCTCCACAACCACGCCCCAGCTCTTTTTGCCGCCCTGCTCGTAGCTGACCAGTTTCATGTCGTCTCCGCCCATTTTAGAAGATTTTGCTGTCTATCCATGCACTAAGGCAGCGGGGTCGCGCAAGGCGACATCGGCATCACAGCGGTTTCTCGCCGGCGCGGCGCTCCAGTTCAGGGACGATGGTCGACCGCTCTTTCAGGAATGGGTTGACGGCGAGCGCATCGCGGTAGGCATCGAGCGCCTCCTTCCAGCGTCCGGCGTGCGCATGGATCATGCCGCGGCCGGCGAGCGCCCCGAAGTGCCGCGGTTCGAGCGCCAGGACCTTCTCGATATCGGAAAGCGAGCGCTCGTGCTCGCTCATCAGGAAAAGCACGGTTGCGCGCTTATTCCAGGCCTCCGCGAAGTCGGGCGCGGTCTCGATGACCTCGCTGAAGCGATCGTGAGCGACCCCGAACTGACGGATGGAGAGATAGCCAATGCCCTCCTCCATGAGGCGATCGACGTCGGCGCGTCCGGAGCGCGTCCACACCTCCCAGATGCGTCCGACCAGCTCGTCCGCCTCGTCGTCACCGCGCGCGTCCTTGAGCCCCTTGAAGAGGGCATCGAGCGCGCGGGCGCGTTCCTGGGTTGCAGTTGATGCAGAGGGCGACGGTGGCGTTTGTGCCCACGAAGGCGGGAGCGCGCCGAGTGTCACCAAGACGAGCGCCGCGACTGACAGCCCACGCGCCACCATTCCGCGGCGCCCTCGTACGTGCTTCGACATGATCTGCCTCCTGCCGCGCACAAGTTTCTCGATGACCCCGAAGAAGCTAACGCAGACGGATCAAGTCCGCTAGATTTGACCTCAAAGCATAACAATAGGTTGGAGACGTCCGTCATGGCTATTCCACGCACGGTATTCGGCGAGGAGAACGAGATGTTCCGCGCGACCGTCAAGGATTTCATCGAGCGCGAGATCGCGCCCCATCACGACAAATGGGAGAAGGACGGCATCGTCCCGCGCGAGCTCTGGCGCAAGGCCGGCGAGGCAGGCCTGTTGCTGACGGGCATCCCGGAGGAATACGGCGGCGCCGGCGCCAATTTTCTCATGAGCGCAATTCTTATCGAGGAGATGTCGAAGGGCCTCTATTCCGGTCCGGGCTTCAGACTCCATTCCGATATCGTGGCGCCGTACATCCTCCACTACGCAAGTGAAGAGCAAAAGCGCTCGCTCCTCCCACGCATGGCGCGCGGCGAGATCGTCACCGCGATTGCCATGACCGAGCCTGGAACGGGCAGCGACCTGCAAGGCATCCGCACGACGGCGATCCGCCAAGGCAATGAGCTCCTCGTCAACGGGCAGAAGACGTACATCACCAATGGCCAGCTCGCCGACGTCATCATCGTCGCCTGCAAGACCGATCCCAAGGAAGGTGCGAAGGGTATATCGCTCGTGATCGTCGAAGCCGATCGAGCAGGCTTCGCTCGTGGGCGCAATCTCGAGAAGATCGGCAACAAGGCGCAGGACACCTCGGAGCTGTTCTTCGACAATGTGCGCGTACCGCCGTCCAATATCCTCGGCGCCGAAGGCAAGGGCTTTTCCTACCTCATGCAGGAGTTGCCGCAGGAACGTCTGATCGTCGGCCTCGCCGCCGTCGCGATCATGGAGGCGGCGCTGGAGTGGACGCTCGCCTACACGCGCGACCGCAAGGCTTTCGGGCGTCCGATCGCCGATTTCCAGAACTCACGTTTCAAGCTCGCGGAGGTCGCGACGGAGGTTCAGGTCGCGCGCGTGTTCGTCGACAAATGCCTGGAGTTGCACATTGCCGGGCAGCTCGATGTCCCGACGGCGGCCATGCAGAAGTGGTGGCTGACAGAGCTCGAAGGACGCGTGCTCGACATCTGCCTCCAGCTCCATGGCGGTGCCGGCTTCATGTGGGAATATCCGATCGCACGTGCCTACGCCGACGCGCGCGTACACCGCATCTTCGCCGGCACGACCGAAATCATGAAGGAGATCGTCGCGCGTTCGCTGATGGTGGGCAGGTAGCGTAATTCCCCTTCTCCCCTCGAGCGGGGAGAAGGGACAATGTCACGCAAACTGCACTGCGTAGACAGGTGGCAGTGTGTGCGAGACGCACGCCCAGCTCTCGCCTTGGTCTTCGCTGATCCAGAGGCCGCCAGTCGTCGAGCCCATGGCGAGACGATCACCGGTCTCGTCGATCGCGAGCGCATGACGATAGACCACGTCATAGGCATGCGACTGCGGCAAACCATTGCTCAGCGTCTTGAAAGTCTTGCCGCCGTCGCGCGTACACGACACGACGAGCTTGCCGTCGACGGGAATGCGCTTCTCGTCCTTGATCTCGGGAACGAACCAAGCCGTGTCCGGCTCTCGCGGATGAACGACGACGGGAAAACCGAAGGCGGACGGCTTGGCGTTCGTGATCTCCGTGAAATTGTGCCCCTCGTCCGACGAAACGAAAATGCCGTTATGATGCTGCACCCACATGCGTTGCGGCGCCTGCCGACACTGCGCGAGACAATGCACGTCCTGGGCATTGGGCTCGTGCGCCTGCTCGGCTGGCATGTACTCGGCGCGCATGCCATGTCCGCGCTGCGTCCACGTCTCGCCGGAATCCGACGTGTGCCAGATGCCGCCCGTTGAGACGGCGATGGATACATGCCGAGAGTTGCGCGGATCAACACAGATTGAATGGATGCCCGGCAGATCGGCGCCGCCGCCCGACCACATCTTGCGCGAGGGATGATCCCAAAGCGAGCGCACGAACTGCCAACTCTGGCCATCATCCCTTGAGCGGAACAGGCCGCCCGGCAGCGTACCGCACCAGAGCACGCCCGGCTCGTCGGAGCCGCTCGCAACAAGCGACCAGATGCGCACCGTGCTCCAGGGCAGCGGCCGCCCCCACATGTCATTCTCTTCAAGGCCCTCCGGCTTCTCGGGATATGTAGGCGTGGGTATCTCCTCCCAGCCGTCCGCCGTCGAGCGGTGCACTTTCACACCGAAGTGGCCGTGATCGAGCGCCGCATAGCGCTTGCCGCTACGCTTGTCGCTGAGCGCCAGCGTTACGTTGTCGGCAAGGAAATCGACCTTCGCGATCTCCCAGCAGCTTCCGCACCGTTCGACGGTGAACAGGCCCTTGCGCGTGGATACCAAAAGCTCATCGCTCATGATCTAGCCTCCCGAGAGTGCTTGAAACACGTAGATCGTTGCGTTCTCGCCGACGGCATCACCCAGACCCTTGCGGTCGCGGATCATGACGCCGTCGATGAAAATGGTCATGTGCCGGCGCAGCGCCGACTGATCGTCGAGCACATAGCTGCGCGCCTGCGGGTTGCTCGCGAACACCCCATCCAGCACCTCGCGCACGGTCGAGCCGGCGGCCTCGACCTCGGGGCAGGCGACGTGGCGCTGGATGTTGGGCGTGAACACGACGCGTGCCATAGCCGAAGCCTTCTCTGTGGCGGATCTAATTGCCCGCTCAGGCCATTTTGCTCATGATGACATCGGGCTCTGGCTAGGCCCTGGAGCGCTCAAAACTGTACGAGCGGGACGAAGCCGCCCCAGAACATGCGCTTGCCATCGAAGGGCATATTCTCGGGACTGCCACTGAGGCGCGGATCCTTCATGACAGCCGCGTTTATGCGGTCGCGATCCTCGCGCGACTTGTAGGTGATCCACGAGAAGATGACGACCTCTCCCTCCTCGAGCTTCACCGCCTGCGGGAACGACGTGTGAACACCCAGCTTGACGTCCTCGGAGACGCATTCGACGAACGAAAGCGCGCCGTGGTCCATCCAGACTTTGCCGGCGAGCGTCGCCATCTCCTTGTAGGCATCCAGGTTCTTTTTCGGCACGGGAAGCACATAACCATCGACGTACATAGGTATTCTCCTTTGTATGATCCAAGGACGATCGCGAAGTCCGCGACCCGACATGCCTTGCAGATTATTTTACCTTCTCCTTCTTCCCGCCGCCGGGCTGCGCCGAGCCCGCCAGCCGATCGAGCTGGAGGCGAATGTGTGCCGCCTCCGCAGGCGTATTCGCCAGCGCGATGGCACGATCGAAGGCGATCTTGGCCTCCTGTGGGCGCTCGAGCTCGAGCAGGAATGCGCCACGGGCGCCGTGGAAATAGAAGTAGCGATCGAGCTGATCGGCGAGCGGCTCAATCATGGCGAGCGCTGCGGCCGGTCCCTGTGCCTTCGATACGGCAACCGCGCGATTGAGCGTGATCACGGGCGAGGGCTGCATCTGCTCGAGTGCCCCGTAGAGCAGCGCGATCTGCGCCCAATCCGTATCCTCGGCGCGCTCGGCGCGAGCGTGCAGCGCTGCAATCGCCGCCTGCACCTGATAGGGCCCTGGGCGACGATGGCGAAAAGCCTTGTCGACGAGCGCCAGACCTTCACGAATGAGCTTCGTATTCCAGCGACTGCGGTCCTGGTTCGGCAGAAGTACTGAGTTGCCATCGTCGTCGAAGCGGGCATCGGCGCGCGCGTGCTGGAGCAGCATCAGCGCCAGCAGCGCCATGATCTCGGGCTCGACGGGAAAGAGATGGAGCAGAAGGCGCCCGAGCCGGATGCCTTCCTCGCACAGCATTGCGCGCGCTCCCTGCTCGGCAACATCACTCGTGTAGCCCTCGTTGAAGAGCAGGTAGATAACGCCGGCGACAGCGGCGATACGCTCGCTGCGCTCGACGGCTCCCGGTGCTTCGAAGGGCACATTCGCACCGCCGATCCGCCGCTTGGCGCGCGTAATGCGCTGCTCCATGGCGGCTTCGGTTACGAGAAAGGCACGCGCGATCTGGGCAACGGACAGGCCGGATACGATGCGCAACGCGAGCGCGATCTGCTGCGTCGCCGGCAGCTCCGGATGGCAGCACACGAAGAGCAGGCGCAGGATATCATCGCGATAGTCGGCCGCATCGAGGCGCTCGACGGTTGCGCCCTCGTTATCGGAAAGATCCGAGATCGCGTCCTCGTCGGGGAGCGCCGTCATGCGGCGCTGGCGCCTTGTCGCATCGATAGCCGCATTGCGGCCGACCATGATCAGCCAGGCGGCGGCATCGCGCGGCGGCCCCTGCGAAGGCCAGAGGCGCAGTGCCCTGAGGCACGCCTCCTGGCAGGCCTCCTCGGCCATGTCCAGATCACGGAAATGTCGGACCAGCGCCGCAACCACGCGGGGACGCGCGGATGTCAGAACGGCGTTGATCCAGCGGGTATCGGTCACGGCGCCTGCTTTCCATCCTTGAAGATGCCGACCGGACGGATCTCATAGGAGCCGCCAGGATTGACCTCGGCGAGTTCGCGCGCGAATGCGAGGGCCTCCTCGAGGTTCTCTGCGTCGTAGATGTAAAAGCCGAGCAGATGCTCTTTGGTCTCCGCAAATGGACCGTCGATGATGATCGGCGGCTCGCGATCTTTGCGCAGCGTCGTCGCCGCCGTAGTCGGCAGCAGGCGCGCGACCGGCCCGAGCTTGCCCTGCCGCGCGGCCTTCTCCTGCACGACAGCAAGCTTCGCCATGACAGCATCGTCGTGCTCTTTGGACCAGGCGCAGACGACGTTTTCGTCGTGGTAGCAGAGGATGGCGTACTGCATCAGGAAGCTCCTGTGGTGTGATCACGCTTCAAGGACGAACGAGGAGGGAGATCCCCGACAGCTCCCGCCAGATTTTGTCAGGAGTGTGCAAACGGCTGATCTGCCAACTTGTTAACCGGCTGTTTGCCACCTTGTGGCTAGGCTCGTGCATGGCACGTCTTCTCATATTGCTGGTGATCGGCGCGATTACCTACGCGTTCATTCTGCCGGGTCCTCCAGCCGGGACGATGCCTGCCGATGCCTCCGTCGCGGCAGCCGCACCCGCTGGATCAGGCCTGCCGGGCCTCGACCTCCTGTCCCTCGCCGTCGGACTCGTCGCTGGCTTCGTCATGGGATGGATGTGGCAGTTGCCCTGGCGGACAGTCCCAGAGCTGTTCCGAGAGGTTGCCTTCCGCTCCGTTCGCGGCGTCGGTCTCGTCGGCCTAGCCATGGGCGCAGCAGCGATCCTCCTGTTCTACTGAGACGACGCCTCTCATCCCTGGCCGGTTCCTGTCGCCCAGCGCCTGAGACTGCCCGGTGGAAAGATCCACTCCGGCGTGACGAACCGCTGATCGGGCTCCAGACGATACCAGGGCGAACCATCGGGTGTATCGCGGCCCTTGAGGACGTGCATGTCTTGCGCCGGCATGAAGCTCTGAATGAGCAGGAATCGGCGCTCGCCTGTGGTCCGATGCTCGGCGACATCCGCCACCAATACCGCATGGCCGGGGAATCCACCTTTGATGATCACGTCGCCGATCTCGACGCGGCCATCCCCGACCGGGACCAGCTCACGCTCCAGTGAGTGCGTACCGGCCCAGCTGAAGACCGTATCCATGTAACGGCGGAAGGAGGCATAGCTCGCGTCGGCATTCGCCCGCTTTGCCCAAACGAGCGAGCGGCCCTCTGCGCGCGGACGCTCGCCTGCCGCCCAGCGACTGAACGACATAGGCTTGCCGCCACCCGTATCATTGAAGGCAATCTGCCGAACCTCGCCGCGCGCGAACTGCCACTCGGCCCTGAGCCGCATGACCGCATCGGCGCACTGTTGGAGATCGCGCTCGCCCGTATCGATGTCGACCACGGCCGCATGGACATCCTGGCGCCACTTCGGCGCACCGCTGTGGAGGAGAACGGAAGCAGCTTCGGGTTTCAATGGCAGACCGCGCAGCCACGCGGCAAAACTACCCCCCGGCGCCGCGACGCGCACGAAACCGTCCCGCGGCGCGAACCGCCCCTCGATTCGGTCAGCAGACAATCCCGGCCGCCATGCGTAGGACTCGGCGGCGGCCTCACGAATGCCCGGCAGCAAGGCTATGAGCACTAGTGTTCTGACAACGATGATTCGCATCTCTGGGCTTCTTCTACCGTCACAGGTGTCCTCGACCGGCAACGCAGCCACAGGCCTTGGGCATAGTCATGACAACAATTGACAGCGTAGCGTCAGGAGCCATTGTCAGAGCGCGAAGAATTTAACGGGGACCGAGGGACCAAGGCGATGTCGTCGCTGCTGACATCGATACAGCGGGAAGCATTCGTGCGTCGCGTGCGCATCGAGATGGCCAAGCGCGGCCTGACGCGGACGGCGCTCGCCGAAATCGCCGGCTGCAAGGAGCGCACTCTCGGCAATCTTCTCGCCGGACAGCCGGTGCGCGACGCAACCGTCGCGGGCGTCGCGCGCGGGCTCGCCATCGACCTCGACACGCTGCTCGGCACGCCGGCCGCCAATGGCGCCGCTGGAGGAAAGCTCCAGGGCCGCGCGGACGAGAGCTACGGGGGCTATCTGCTCGCGACCTACAAGGACTACCTCGGCCCCTATCTCGCCTATCGGCGCATTTTCTCACGCCGCAACGCGCTTTATCGCTCGGTTTACGAGCTCGATTGGGACGAAGACCTTTCGCGCCTGCGCTTTCTCGAGTTGCAGGGGAGCCCGAAAGGCCGCGGCGCCGACGCGGCGACCCAGCACGCCGGCGGCGTCTACATCAGTCCGCACACGGGGATGCTTCAGCTCCTCACCACCTTCCAGGGTGCGCTGCGTCTCGTCACACTCAACCGCTTTCAGCGAGGCAGCGACAAGCTGCGCGGTGTCATTCTCACGCAGAGCGACCGCGAGCGCTTCTACCAACCCGCCGTGTCCGCGATCTTTCTGCAGAAGCTCGCGGGCCGCCAGCGCCTGTCGGAGCTCGAGAAGCGCATCGGCGTTCTCGAGGAAGACCACACGGATTTCGGCGCGGCCCTGTCCGAGATCGAGGAGATCGAGCGCTCGGCCATCTTCCTCGCTGGTCCGGTCGAGAGAGGTTAGTTCTCGCCGACCCGTGTCAGGTGCGCTCGCGCATCGGGATGCCCTGGCTGGATCTCGATGGCCGCGCGATAGTCGCGGATGGCCGCCTGAAGGTCGCCCTTGCCTTCCCAGGCGCGACCGCGCTCCACGAACGCTTCGGGCGAGCGGCGGAAGATATCGATCGCCTTGTCGGCATCCGTGATGGCCTTGTCGAAGGCACCCATCTCAACGTGGCTGCGCGCCCTGCGCACGTAGGCGAGCTGGTTACGCGGCTCGAGCCCAGTGATCATGTCGAGATCCTGGATGGCCGCGCGATGATCTCCTTTGCCGGCCAAAAGATCGGCGCGCAGACTGAGCGCTGAAGTCATGCGAGGATTGATCTCGATCGCGCGGTTGGCGTCCTCAATCGCGCGATCGGTCTGACCGCCATCCGCCTGATTGAGCCGCGCCCGATTGAACAGCGCGAGCGCATAGCGCGAATTGATCTCGATGGCTTTGTCAAAGTCCGTACGGGCCGCTGGGTAGTCCTTGTTCATCATTCGAGATAGGCCGCGATTGTTGTAGAGCGCAGCGTCGCTCGGGCGCATGCCGATCGCGCTGCTGTAGTCCTCGATGGCCCGCTCGTAGGCGCGCATGGAGTGGAGCGCATAGCCGCGTTGTGCATGGGCGCGCCACTCACTGGGATCGAGTTCGATCGCACGCGACAGATCCGTGATGGCGAGCCCGAACTCGCGTGTCTGGTTCCGCGCCCATCCGCGCACGAAGTAGGCTTCGGCGGCATCGGGATTGCGTTTGATGACCTCGTCGCAGGCACTGACGGCCTGAGCATGGGGCCGGTCGACGCGGCATGAAGTCGAGCTGAGATCGGTGCGCGATGCGGGCGTGCGGGTCGTTTCGTTCGGCGTTGTTGCGGAAGGTGGCGGCTGGCGGGCCGCGACGTCGGTCTCACCCGACTTGCCCGATAGCTTGTCGAGACGCTTTCGCATTTTCGCGACGATGTCGTCGATGCTTTCGCGACTGGCGTCACGCGGTGCACTCGGCGTGTCAGTCGCCTCTGGCGCGGACGACGGCGACGCAGCGGAAGGCGGTAGCGCATAGGGCTGCTTGCCGGTCGCCTCCTCCATGCTGCGCCGCGCCTGCTCCATGATCTCGTTCGGCTTGAAGGGCTTCGGTTCCGGCTCACGCGAAGGCACAGCGTGCGAGGGCGGTGGCCGATCGGGAAGCGATGGATGGCGCGGCAGGGGCGTGAGCTCCGAAGGTTGCGCAACGGGAGCCTTGCCGGCCGACTCTTGGGAGCGGCGCATGGCCTCGCGCGCAGCCTTGAGCTTCTCTTCGACCATCTTCAGACGGTTAGCCTCCTGATCCGAGGCACGCTTCTCGGCCTCTTTCCGCGAGGTCTCTATCCGCTCCGTAATCTTTCGGGCCTCTGCGCGACGCTGTGCTTCCTCCTGCTCGGCGAGCTTGCGTGCCTCCTCCTGGCGGGCGACTTCGCGCTCGGCAGACTTTCGCTCTTCCTCCTTGCGTTCGACCGCCCTGCGCTGCGCCTCGCGGCGGGCCTCGGACTGCCCTGGCAGCGACCACACCCCCAGGACGTTCGTGGCGCTCAGGACCAGCACGAGCGCAATGCCGAGCGCAATGAGGAAGCGCGCCGGCGACGTGCCGCGATCACCGAGCGGAACCGAACTCTCTTCGAGCGTCGAGCGCGAACGCCGCTCGGGCCGCACGCGCTGACCTGTCGGCTCGCCTGCGTCGACTGTTGTATCCGGCCTTGGATCGCTCTCGGTCATGGCTTCTCACCGAGCCTCGTCAGGTTCTCGCGCGCGGTGGAAAATTTCTGGTCGGCATCGAGCGCGCGCCGGTAATCGGCAATTGCGCGGTCCCGGTTTCCCTGGCGCTCGTAGGCGACACCGCGCGCGTTGAATGCGCGGGCCGAGCGCGGATTGAGCGTGATCGCGCTGTCGAAATCGGCGAGCGCCTTGGCGAGATCCTTCAGTTCAAGATGGCTGAGCCCACGGTTCTCGAGCGCAAGCGCATACTTGGGACTGAGCTCTATGGCGCGATCGAGATCGACGATCGCGCTCGCATGATCGCTCTTGCTCAGTACATACGTGCGCGCGCGATTGTTGTAGGGCACCGCGTACTTTGGATCGAGTTCGATGGCGCGATTGAAGTCCGCGAGCGCGCGCGAATAGTCCTTCAAATCCAGATAGGCAGCGCCGCGATCATTATGAAAGGTCGGGCTCCGAGGGTTCAGCTCTATGGCCTTGTTGTAGTCCACGAAGGCGCGGTCGAAATCGCGCAGCCGCACGTAAGTCAGCGCGCGCTGCGAATAATACGCAGGTTGCTGCGTCGGTCGAAGCTCGATGGCACGCGTGAAATCGGTTAGCGCCCGCTCGGCCTGATTGCGCTCGCGCAGTGCCCAGGCGCGGATGAAATACGCGTCTGCATGGTCGTTGTGCTTCGCAATGATCTCAGAGCAAGCCGGAACGATGGCGGCTATGGGCTTGCTCATCTGACAGTCCGTCTCCGCGAGGTTCGGCAGCGCCGATGCTGGAGGTGGGCGCCGTTCCTGGGCAGCCTTGGTTTTCACGGCCTGATCTTTGGCACGCCGTGCCGCCTCGTCGTCCCCTGCCTTGCGCTGCGCCTCGCGATCGAGGGCGAGCTTTTCGGTCGCACGACGGTCAGTTTCGCGCCGCTCCTGGGCGATGCGCAACTTGTCGGCCGCGTCTTTCAGCGCCCCCGGTCGCTTGCGCTCGGCCTCCTCGCGCGCGACCTGTTGGCCCGGCGACTCCCAGAGGCCCGCATAGTTCGAACCAAACACCAGGATCGAAATGCCGAGAACGGCCGTCACCACGATGCGCCCAAGTCTCGAGTCGCGCTCGGAAGCAACACGGCCGGCGCCACCGCCAAGCGGCCGGGCGTGATATCTCGCATGTGGCTGGACCACGGACACGCGCGTCTTCGGCACATGAGGCACATGAGGAGCGCTCGCGGTCTTGGTGGTGGCTTCAGGCTTGGCTCGAGGCTTGGTCTGGCCCTTTTGAACCGCCTGCGCCTTTTCGGGTTTTGCGACCAGTGCGCCCGCTGCCTGTGCGATCCCCCACTTGGATGGTCCGGCACCCCACTTGGATGATTTCTGGCTACTCATCGACCAGTCGATCCCCGGCAGTATTCAGCTTGGCGAGGCCCCAATGATTCGCCCAGCACATGCAAATTGTTGCACCAGGGGCAGAGCCCGCGCAATGGTGCTGCAACGCGCCAGAACTCAGTGACGGCGGGATTAGAACCGAGGGAGGATGAACAAATGCCATCGCTGGATGGGCGGGTCGCCATTGTCACGGGCTCGGCCCGCAATATCGGGCGCGCGACGGCGCGGACGCTGGCCGGCGAGGGTGCGTCCGTCGTCATTCACGCGCGCAAGGACAAGGAAGGCGTCGACGAGGCCGTTGCCCTGCTCGCCGCCGAGGGCGCGACAGCGATCGGCCACATCGCCGATGTCTCGACGGAAGCCGGTGCCCAAAGCCTGATCGAGACCGCAGTCGCCCGCTTCGGAAGGGTGGACATTCTCGTCAATAACGCCGCCATCCGCCGCAATACGCCGCTCGTCGAGATGTCCTACGCCGAATGGCGCGAAGTGCTCGCGAACAGTCTCGATTGTGCCTTTCTGTGCACACGCTACGCCGCGCCGCACATGATCAAGGGTGGCTGGGGGCGCATAGTCAACATCGGCGGCATTTCCATGTTCAAGGGCACGCCGGGTCGCACGCATGTCTCTGCTGCCAAGGCCGGCATGATCGGCATGGCACGCTCGCTCGCCTCGGAACTGGGACCGCACAACATCACCGTGAACGTCGTCGCGCCCGGGGCGATCGACACCGTACGCAGTGGGGCGGCCGGCGTCCGGCCCGCCAGCACGACCGCGATGTCCAACCCCGTAGGACGGGACGGAAGACCCGAGGAGATCGCCCATATCGTCACCATGCTCTGCCGGCCGGATGCGGCCTACACCACGGGCCAGACCATCGAGGTGAATGGCGGCGCCCACTACTGACTGTGGTCCAGCCAGCGGGTCGCAGTTGAAAGCGCGTCTTGCGGCCGCTAAGACAGGCGGACCATGCTGCTTCGTGCGTTCATATTCCGCCCCGGGCGAATTCGCGTCCCGGCTGCCTCCGGGCACCGGGTCAGGGCACATCTGCGCGTCAGAAGTGCACGTGAAATCAACGCGTAAGGATCGCCGGACGCTTTGCGGGCCGGCGCCATAACGATCAGAGACGGAGCGCGTCCCGCGCGGGCCGCTTCCCGACCGTCCGAGCCCCCGAGGCTGACCTCATGACCGACACGACGACCGACACACGCGACTGGAGCAAGACGCTCTACCTGCCTGAAACAGCATTTCCTATGCGTGCAGGGCTCCCTCAGATGGAGCCCCGGATGCTCGAGCGGTGGGCGAGGATCCGCCTCTACGACAAGCTCCGCGAGAGCGCGAAGGGGCGACCCAAGTTCGTCCTCCACGACGGCCCGCCCTACGCGAACGGCAACATCCACATCGGCCACGCGCTCAACAAGATCCTGAAGGACCTCGTGACGCGCTCGCAGCAGATGCTGGGTCACGATTCCAACTACGTGCCGGGCTGGGACTGCCACGGCCTCCCGATCGAATGGAAGATCGAGGAGGAGTACATGGCCAAGGGCAAGGCCAAGCCGAACCTCAAGGACCCGGCGGCGATGAAGGCCTTCCGGGCCGAGTGCCGCGCGTTCGCTGAGCATTGGCTGAACGTGCAGCGCGAGGAGTTCAAGCGGCTCGGCGTCGAAGGCGACTGGGATCATCCTTACACGACGATGACCTTTCCCGCCGAGGCGCAGATCTCGCGCGAGCTGATCAAGTTCGCGGAGACGGGGCAGCTCTATCGCGGCTCGAAGCCGGTCATGTGGTCAGTCGTCGAGAAGACCGCGCTCGCCGAGGCCGAGGTCGAGTACCACGACTATCAGTCGGACATGGTGTGGGTGAAGTTTCCTGTCGTCAGAGCGAGCGCAAGCTCTGCAGTGCAAGGCAGCGTCCAAGATCCTCACACGCTGACTGGGGCATTTGTCGTCATCTGGACCACTACCCCTTGGACGATACCTGGCAACCGAGCCATCTCGTACCATTCAAAAATCGAGTATGGGCTCTACCAAATCACTGCATCTCCCGAAGGCAATTGGGCCAAAGTCGGCGACAAGCTGATCCTTGCGGACAAGCTCGCTGCCGACGTGATGAAGGCCGCCAAGGTCGAAGACTTTAGAAGACTGGGCGCCGTCGTAGCTGACAACTTCGACCACATGACCTGCGCCCATCCGCTACGCGACGCTGGCCTCGGCGGCTATCAGTTCGATGTCCCCCTCCTCGACGGCGACCATGTCACCGACGACGCGGGCACAGGCTTCGTGCACACAGCACCCGGTCATGGCCGCGAGGACTTCGACATCTGGACGGCTTCGACGCGGCTCCTGCAATCGCGAGGCATCGATCCGACGATCCCCTACACCGTCGATGAGAACGGCGCCTTCACCAAAGACGCGCCGGGCTTTGAGGGCAAGCGCGTCATTACCGACAAGGGCGAGAAGGGCGACGCCAACCAGGCCGTCATCGACGCGCTGGTCAAAGCAGGAATGCTGCTCGCGCGCGGCCGCCTGAAGCATCAGTATCCGCATTCGTGGCGCTCGAAGAAGCCGGTGATCTTCCGCAATACGCCCCAGTGGTTCATCCACATGGACAAGCAGATCCCGTACCTCGAGAAGCTCTCGCGCGAGCTGCGGGCGAAGTCGGCTTCGGCGGGCGGCGCGGGGCACAATCAGGCGGTGCCGAAGACGCTGCGCGAGGTCTCGCTGCAGTCGATCCGCGAAACCGAGTGGGTGCCGAAGTCCGGCGAGAACCGCATCACCGGCATGATCGAAGCCAAGCCCGACTGGGTTATCTCGCGCCAGCGCGCCTGGGGCGTGCCGATCACCGTGTTCGTGCGCAAGTCCGACGGCGAGGTGCTGGTCGACGCAAAGGTCAACCAGCGCATCTACGACGCCATGTACGCCGAGGGCGCGGATGCGTGGTTCTCGGATACGGACGGCGCGCGCTTCTTGAAGCCCGAGTACAATCCGGCCGACTTCGAGAAGGTCAACGACGTCCTCGACGTGTGGTTCGACTCGGGCAGCACGCACAGCTACGTACTCAATGACCCGCACTTCCCGAGCCTCATGGGCATCGAGCGTCAGGTTGATGGCGGGCGCGATCGCGTGATGTATCTCGAGGGCTCGGACCAGCACCGCGGCTGGTTCCATTCCTCGCTGATCGAATCCTCCGGAACGCGCGGACGCGCGCCCTTCGACGTCGTGCTCACGCACGGCTTCTGCCTCGACGAGAAGGGGCAGAAGATGTCGAAGTCCGTCGGCAACGTGACGGCGCCGCAGGACGTGATCAAGACTTCGGGCGCCGACATCCTGCGCCTGTGGGTGGCGGCTTCCGACTATTCGGACGATCTCCGCATCGGACCTGAGATCCTGAAGAACTTCGTCGAGACCTATCGCAAGATGCGCAACACCATGCGCTGGATGCTCGGCACGCTCGCGCACTACAAGCCCGAGCACGAAGTGAAGATCGCCGACATGCCGGAGCTGGAGCGCTATATGCTGCACCAGCTCGCCACGCTGGAGCCGCTCGTACGCCGCGCCTACGCGGAGTACGACTACAAGCGCGTCGTCTCGGCGCTCGCGCAGTTCATGAACACGGAGCTGTCGGCCTTCTATTTCGACATCCGCAAGGACGCACTCTATTGCGATGCGCCGTCGAGCGTTCGGCGGCGGGCCGCGTTGACCTGCGTCGAGCGCATCTTCCAGTGCGTGACGACGTGGATCGCACCGATCCTCGTGTTCACTGCGGAGGAAGCCTGGCTCCAGCGCTATCCGAGCGAGGACGGCTCAGTGCATGTCGAGACGTTCACGTCGGCCCCGCCTTCCTGGCGCGACGATGCGCTCGCCCAGAAGTGGGAGCGGGTGCGCCGCGTGCGCTCGGTCGTGACGGGCGCGCTCGAAGTGGAGCGGGCGGCAAAACGCATTGGCTCGAGCCTGGAAGCGGCGCCGGTCGTGCATGTGACCAACGACGATCTCGGCGCGGCTCTCGCAGGCGTCGACATGGCCGAGGTATGCATCACCTCCGCCATCGGGATTGTCGGCAGCCCGGCGCCTGACGGGGCGTTCTCTTTGGCGGACGTGTCCGGCGTTGCTGTCGTCCCGGCTCGCGCCGAGGGCCGGAAGTGCGCGCGCTCGTGGCGGATCACGACCGACGTCGGCAGCGACCCGGCCTATCCCGATCTCTCCGCCCGGGATGCCGCCGCAATGCGCGAGCTTGATGCAGCATGAGCGACGCCGAGAACGGCATCGTCGTGGAAAATGCGCCAAGCGAGCGACGCGGCTGGCTCTGGGGTGGCCACGCGCGGCTCGGCCTTTCGTTACTGCTCGCGACGCTAGTGATCGACCAAGTCCACAAGTGGTGGATGCTCAACGTCTACGACATCGCCGCGCAGGAGCCCGTGCGGATCACGCCGTTCTTCGATCTCGTGTTCGTCCTGAACAAGGGGATCAGCTACGGCATGCTGGCCCAGGACGGGCACGGCGGGCAGTGGGCGCTTGCCGGGTTTGCCGTGCTGACCTCGATCGGGCTCTGGATCTGGCTAGTGCGCGGGCATGTGGGGCCGCTCATGGCCGCCTCGCTCGGGCTGATCATCGGCGGCGGGCTTGCCAATGCGCTCGACCGCGTCATTCTCGGCGGAGTCGCCGACTTCTTCCACCTCTACGCGTATGGCTGGAGCTGGTACGTCTTCAATCTCGCCGACGTCGCCATAGTTGCCGGGGTCGTGGGGCTGCTATATGAGTCTTTCTGGCCGAATCGTAATGATGCCGCAAAGGGCTCATAGCTATTAGCATTCTGCCACTCAGCGCACCGGGGGATGGGGCGCCGGTTGGCATAGTTGGGGGTGGCAAGGCATGGCCGCGAAAACAGCACGTATCAGCCGCCGCATCCGCGTGGGAATGGCGACCGTCATTTCAGGCGCCGCTTTGCTCGGTGGCTGCGCGGACGGCATCGAGATCAACAGCCCGCTGCTCAATTCCATCGGTCTCAGCACGGCCGCGCTGTCGAAAAAGGAAGAGCCGAAGTTGCAGCCACGCGCACCGCTCGTCATGCCGCCGAGCACGCAGCGCCTTCCGGAGCCCGGTGCAGCGCCCGCGCCTGCTGCCGCTACGGCAGCAGCCAACCCCGCTTGGCCCAAGGACAGGGATCAGGAACGCGCCGTCGCCGCCGTCCAGAAGAAGTCACAGCAGGCTGAGTACTGCCGCGACGGCAACTGGAAGGAACGGGCCATGGACGGCGGCGAGAGCCATACCGTCGGGCCTAGCAGCGTCTGCGGCTCGATCTTCGGTGTAATTGGGGACATGTTCAGCGGTCCTCAGCCGGATGCTTCGCCAAACCCCTGATCGGCGAGCTGATCTGTCTCGATCTCTGAAAGTTAATATTTAGTTGCGGCCCGAGCAGCCGCAGCGCCGGTTTGTTGCATTGCAAAATAGCCATTGCTGCGACGCAAAAGTCGCACTATATTGTGTGCTGATATCCCAGCACACCGCCGCGAGGCCATCATGATTGCGCGTTCGTTCGAGCTTCCGGCGACGATGGCCCGCTTCTGGGTCGACAGTTCCCTCCAGATGATGCGGTCGACGAGCGACCTCTGGGCCGGCTTCCTGCTGCCGACTGCCCGCTCACGTTCTGCCTCCTCGACAGCCTCGCCTTGGTGGATGCCACCCCAGGCGTCGAACGCTCCCGCGACCCCGGCTTGCTGGCCTGCGACCATGACCGCCGGCGCGTGGATGCCGGCGTGGTCAAATGCGCTGGCGATGTCGCCCGGGGCAATGCCAGTCGCCAATCCATTCCTGGCGTGGCTACCCACTGTGGGCGCCGCATCGACCAACAACCCGTTCGCACTATGGCAGCAGATCTGGCTCAATGGCGCGGCGCCGGCCGTCAATCGTTCTTGGCCGGCAGCTGTCACCCCCGCTGCCGTTGATCCCCTCTGGCAGCCCGTTGCTGCTGCCTACAGGACTGCCAATGGTCATGCCATGGCCGCTGTTCTCCGGACCATGGCCGACGTCGTCGAGCCCAAACCGCAGGTCACAGCGGCGCAGTACTGGCCGAACACGCTCGGCACGCGCCACTGATCGCCTACCCATCTCAGGCTTTCTGCTCCCAGCGTCCGGCATCGCTCTGGCGCCAATAAGTCGCTTTGCACCCCTGCGCGCGGACCCGCTGCCACTGCGCGCGCGCGGTAGCCAGGGCATCCGCGTCGCGCCCGTCGAAGATCACGACGATGCGTGTATAGCCCGCGTAAGCTTCCATATCCGCCCCATCGAGCAGGAAGCGAACGCCCGCGCTGTTGTCATTCTCTTCACCGACAGTCAGCAGAATGGGCTGTCGATCGGGGGCGCCCTCCTTTGCCGTGCCATGCGGTAGGAAGCTGTCCTCGGCATAGGTCCACAAGTGCGCGTCGAGCGCCTCGAGGCGCTCTGTACTCCCTACCTGGACGACGGCGCGCCAGCCGCGCTCGAGCGTCCGCTGAAGCAGGCTCGGCAATACCCTTTCGAGCGGCTGGCGCTCGAGATGATAGAAGAGCACTTCCGTGGCTGCCGTCTCGCTCATGCGCTGGTCCCCGCCGCCTCTCACGCAATGTATCAGAAACCTGCGGCACATCGTGTCGCTTGAAACCGCCGGGCGCGCTCACGTATGCTGCGATCCGCGCGGACCCATGCGAGGGCGGCCCTAGGTGACAGAACAACAGAAGCAGTTTCCCGAGTTCTATGTGACTGCTCCGCAGGCGTGTCCCTACCTGCCGGGGCGGGCGGAGCGCAAGCTCTTCACCCACCTCACTCACGACAAGCCGCGCGCCCTCATCGACAACCTGCTGAAGGGCGGCTTCCGGCGCAGCCAGAACATCGCCTACATGCCGTACTGCGAGGGCTGCCAGGCGTGCGTCTCGGTGCGCGTGCTCGTGAACGAATTCGAGCCGAGCCGCAGCTTCCGGCGCATCCAGGAGCGCAACGGCGACCTCAAGGCACGCCGCATTCAGTCCGTCGCGACATCGGAGCACTTCAGTCTCTTCCGCAGCTATATCGATGCCCGTCACGGCGATGGCGGCATGGCCGATATGAGCGTGCTCGACTATGCGATGATGGTCGAGGACTCGATCGTCGATACGTTCCTGACCGAATACCGCGTCGGTCCCGACAAGCCGCATCTCCATCGCGCCGAGAGCGCGCCGCTCAAGGCCGTTGCCCTGTGTGACCAGCTCTCCGACGGCATCTCGATGGTCTACAGCTTCTACGATCCCGACGAGCATATCCGCAGCATCGGCACCTACATGATCCTCGAGCATATCGAGTATGCACGCCGGCTCGGGCTGCCGTACCTCTATCTCGGCTACTGGATCGAGGGCTCGCGCAAGATGAGCTACAAATCGCGGTTCTTGCCACAGGAGCGCCTCGGCGGCGACGGCTGGACGCGGACTTGATGGCGGACGCGACACGGCGCATCAAGCTCTGACGAGCACTTCGGCCGCCCGACGTCGCGGCAAGACTTACCAGGACAGAGACAAGCATGGTGGGTGGCGACCCCTAGAGGTCGCCGCCGAAGGAAGATAGCGCGGGAACACGCGCGGCAGGGACGAGACGCAGTCGTGCGCGCACCGCCAGAGCAGCGGCGCGCACGAGAGGATGGAATGCAGTGACGGACATCTGGGCCATATTGGCCGACCTGCCGCTGGCAGCACTTGGCGTGAGAATGAGCGCTGTCGCCGTCTTTATCGTGGTCGTGGCGCTCATATCGGAACGGACGGGGCCATTCTTCGGCGCCATGGTGGCCTCGCTGCCGATCTATACCGGGCCGGTCTTCGTGTTCCTCGCGCTCGACCATCCGCCAGCGTTTCTGCAGCGCGTCGCGACAGCATCCGTGGCGGCGTTTGCTGTCATTCCCGTCTACCTGATGATTTACGGAGCGCTGGCCTATGCCGGCAACTCCATGCTTCTGAGCCTTGCGGCGGGGCTGGGGGCGTGGCTGGCGTGCGCAGTATTCGTGCAAATCTACGACTGGTCGCTGCCCGAGGCGGTTCTGTTCGCCGTTCCAATATTTTCGGCTTCCTTGCTGCTCGCACCGCGCTTCATGGATGCCGTGCCGTTGAAAGCTGGCCCACGTTCGTGGACCGATCTGCTTATTCGCGTGCTGCTCGTGACGCTCGTCGTCGGTATCGTCAATGCCTTGAGCCCATTCGTACCGGTTCAGCTCACGGGGATCCTCTCAATTATGCCGATCGTGATGACCAGCCTCATCGTCGTTCTGCACAACCGTAATGGCGGCCCCGCGACAGCAGCCCTTCTCGCGCATTCGATCGGCGGCCTCATCGGGATGCTGGCGGCGATCACCCTGGTTGCCGCCACGGTCGTGCCGTGGGGGCCGGCACTGTCGCTCTCGGTCGCACTCGTTATCTGCGTTTCGTGGAACCTGATGCTCATCGCAGCAAAGCGCGGCAACGCACTCTTTCCGCGCCGACGGCGCTGAGCACACTTCTCAGTCGACCACCGCCTGACACTCGATCTCGACCTTCATGCGCGGGTCGACGAGCCCCTTCACCTCGACCAGCGTCGAGGCCGGCCGGTTCTCGCCGAAGTAGGCAATGCGGCGTGGATTGATCGATGCCCGCTCGCTGATGTCGGTCATGAAGACCTGCACCTTCGTCACATGCTCCGGGCCTGCGCCGGCCGCCTTGAGGCACTCATCCATTGTGTCCATGGCAATGTCGAACTGCGCGACTGTATCCGGCGGAATGTGACCGTTGGCCTCCATGCCGACGACGCCCGACACCCACACGAGATTGCCGGCCCGGACAACATGGCAGTAGTGGCTGACCGGGGTCATGATGCCCGGAACCATGATGCGCTGGATCATCTCCAATATCTCCCAATGCACTTCGGATCTGCGTCAGCGGACTATAGCGCTCCACACGTGCGAGTCGATCTTTGGCCTGCCACGAATTAGACTCCGAAACTCAGGAGGAAACATCATGATCGAAGAAACCCTCGACATCCAAACCCGCGACGGCGCCATGGAGACCTTCGTCTGCCGACCGGATCGCGGTACGCACCCGGCCGTGCTGCTGCTGATGGACGCCCCCGGAATCCGCGAGGAGCTGCGCGACATGACGCGGCGGCTGACTTCGGTCGGCTACTGCGTGCTACTGCCGAACCTCTACTATCGCGCCGGTCGCGACTCGAAATTCGATCCGGCGACCGTACTTACGAATGGCAGTCCCGAGCACACGCGCATGCGGGCTATCCGCACCAAGATGACTATTCCGCCGATCATGGACGACGTCGCAGCGATGATGTCGTTCCTCGATGGTCGCGAGGGTGTGAAGCCCGGCCCCATCGGCGTGCACGGCTACTGCATGAGCGGGCCATACGCGCTCGCCGCCGCCGCACGCTATCCGGACCGCGTCGCGGCTGCCGCCTCCTTCTATGGAACCTGGCTCATCAGCGACGCCGTGGAAAGCCCACACCTCACACTCGGCAAGGCCAAAGGCGAGCTCTACATCGCATGCGCCGAGATCGACGAGCTGGCGCCACTGCCGATGGTCGCGGAACTCAAGAAGCTCTTCGATGCGTCCGGCAATCCGGGCGAGCTCGAGATCTATCCCGGCGTGCATCACGGCTTCGGCTTCCCGAACCGCAAGATCTACGACAAGCCCGCTGCCGAACGGCATTGGGAGCGGCTCATCGCGCTGTACCGCAGGCGATTGGGGTAGTAGATGCCGACCGACATCCCCATATGGCGTTGCGAATGAAGCCAAAGGGGATGTGAATGGCCAGGAAGCCTGCGACACGCGATCTCGAGAAGGCCTACAGCACAGCGCAGTTCGTCGCGAAATTGCGGCGGTTCGCAGATGCTTTGGAGCAAGGCAAGCCGTTCGTCATCCAGATCGCCGGAGAACGTGTACGCGTGCCCGCGCGCGCTCAATTCAACATCGAGCACGAACGCGGCACGGAAGCCGAAGAGATCGAATTTCAGATCAAGTGGAAGGCTGAGAGCTGAGGCGCGCGTCAGCTGCAAAACTGAATGAGACGCCAGCTCGTGACCTTGCACCTCTCACGGCCGTTCTTGTCGGTGGTGCACGTCCGGTTCGGCTCACGGCGATAGGAGCAGTAGATACCGGGCGCGGGGAAACCTTCGTATCCCCGCTCAGGGCGCTTGGTCTTGCGCTCCCACTCCTGCGGCTCGATGCGGTATCCGAACTGAGCGGCGGCTGGATTGATCGGAGCCGAAGCGGCAAGAGCAGCGAGCGCTCCAGCGGCGGCAATGCTGCGTGTAAATCTCTTGGACATGAGGCCCTCACCTCGCACAGTTGCCCGTGCTCGCGCCGACATAGGCCCGCGCACGCACGGGAACTCCTCACATATAGGAAGCGTTCCCAGCCCCGCCTAGCAGGCTATCAGCCAATCAGCTTTTGCGCGGTCTCGGCAACGCGCTCCGCCGTCAGAGCGAAGTGGGCGAAGAGCTTGGCCGCCGGTGCCGAGGCCCCGAAGTCCGATAAGCCGATAAAGGCATCATCCGGCCGCAGCCATTCGCGCCAACCCTGCTCGACGGCCGCCTCGATCGCAACGCGCGGCGCATCGCCGAGCACGGTCTGCTGATAGGCCGCGAGCTGCTTGCGGAAAAGCTCGAAGGACGGCAGCGAAACAACCGCCGCCGCGATGCCCTTTGCTGCCAGCAGATCCGCAGCCTTCACGGCGATGCCGATCTCCGAACCGGTTGCAATCAGCGTGACTGCGCGCTTGCCCTGGGCTTCCCGGAGGACGTAGCCGCCTTTGGCGCTGAGGTTCTCGCCGAGCGGACCCTTGCGCACGTTCGGCACATTCTGCCGGGTGAGCGCGAGCACGGACGGCGTCTCGGTGGATGCGGCAGCGAGCGCCCAGCACTCCGCCGTCTCGACGCCGTCGGCGGGACGGAACACATTCAGATTGGGGATCGCCCGCAGTGCCGCCAGATGCTCGATCGGCTGATGCGTGGGTCCATCCTCGCCGAGCCCGATCGAGTCGTGCGTGAAGACATAGACGACCTGCTGGCGCATGAGCGCTGCGAGTCGGATAGAGGGGCGGCAGTAATCGGAGAATACGAGGAACGTGCCGCCGTACGGGATGAGGCCGCCGTAGAGCGCCATGCCGTTCATGGCCGCGGCCATGCCGTGCTCGCGAATGCCGTAGTAGAGATAGCTTCCCGAGAAGTCGCCTTTCACGATCGGCTTCTGGCTCTTGGCCTTCGTGTTGTTGGAGCCCGTGAGATCTGCCGAGCCGCCGACAAGCGCCGGCTGCGCCGCGACAAGTGCCTCGAGCGCACGCTCGGACCACACGCGCGTCGCGCGCTCGGCGGTTTCAGCTGCCGCCGCCTCGCGTAGGTTTAGGACAGCCGCATTTACATCTGCTGCGCGCGCCTCAGCCGGATGCTCGAAGGCCTCGCGCTCGCGCGCGTCGAGCTTCTTCCAGCTCTGCTCCCAGACCTCGCGCGCCGCACGTCCGCGCGAACCAGCCGCACGCCATGCGCTGAGAACTGCAGCGGGTACCTCGAACGGCGCACTCTTCCAGTCGAGCTTCTCTCTAGCGCCGGCGATCTCTTCCGCACCGAGCGGCGAGCCGTGCGTCGAAGCTGTGCCGGCTTTCTTCGGCGCGCCATAGCCGATCACGGTCTTGCAGGCGATCAGCCACGGCTTGCTGTCGTCGGCGCGCGCGGTGGCAAGCGCCTTGCGCACGGCGTCCATGTCGTGACCATCGATGGCAAGGGTGCTCCAGCCAGCAGCCTTGAAGCGCCCGATCTGATCCTCGCTCGTCGAGAGCGTCGTCGGACCGTCGATCGAAATGCCGTTGTCGTCGAAGAGCACGATGAGGCGCCCGAGACCGAGATGCCCCGCGAGACCGATCGCCTCCTGCGAGATGCCTTCCATGAGGCAGCCGTCGCCGGCAACGACGTATGTGCGATTGTCGAACAGCTCACCATGGCGCGCATTCCAGATGCGCTCGGCAATCGCCATGCCGACGGCATTGCCAAGACCCTGGCCGAGCGGCCCTGTCGTCGTCTCGATGCCCTCGGCGTGGCCGTACTCGGGATGGCCAGCCGTCTTCGATCCGAGCTGACGGAAGTTCTTGATCTCCTCGATGGTCATGCCCGGATAGCCGGTCAGATAGAGGAGGGAATAGAGCAGCATGGAGCCGTGCCCGGCCGATAGCACGAAGCGATCGCGCGCCGGCCAGCGGGGCGCGGCGGCATCGAACTTCAGCACCTCGGTGAATAGCACGGTCGCCACGTCGGCCATGCCCATGGGCATGCCGGGGTGACCGGACTTCGCCGCCTCGACGGCGTCCATTGAGAGCGCCCGGATGGCATTCGCCATCTCGCGGGTCGCGAGCGCGGCCCCCTTCGCCTTGTCAGTCATGCGCGCAGTCCCTGCTCGTCGTGGCCCCCAAAAACCGATGGAGACGCGGAAGGATGGCGCACCATTAACGGGGCAAGGCGCGGGCGTCCACCATCCTTGGCCGGCTTATCCCGTTCATGCCGTCGCAGCGGCCACGAAATTACGGAGGCCGATCAGTGAACGCCGTGTCGCCCCGATCGGCTCGTCGTGGACATGCGTTTCGACCGAAAGGGTCAGCGCGCGTCCAGCGGCCGCGGCAAGGCAGGCCTTGATGAAGGCGCCATAGGGAACATCACCCTCGCCCACAGCCACATGCCGGCGCCCGGCGCCGATCGAGAAATCCTTGAAATGCATATGATCGACAAACGGCATCAGGGCCGCCATCCGCGCCGCGTCCGGAACGACGCCCTTGGCGTAGATATTGCCGATGTCGAGCAGGGCCTTGAGGCGCGGATGATGCCGGGCCTTCATGAGCGCCATCAGGTCCGTTTCGTCCTGGATGTTGCACACCGGCTCGTTCTCGACGTGGAGGACGAGATCTTCGCGCTCCGCGAGGGCCAGCAATTCATCCAAGGCCGCATCGAGATCGGCGAGCCTGAATCCCTCATGCGTGAGGAAGCTGAAGATCCGGACGTTGCGCGTGCCAAGCCGATGCGCGGCATCTGCCGTCATACGAGCGATATCGTTGAGCGATCTCGAAGCCGAACTGATCGCCCAATCTACCGGCAGTGCGTCCAGGTGCCGCCCATTTGAGCAGGGGCGAGGCAAGCCCCACCACCTTGATCCCAGCATCGGCGACCTGCCGCGCCATGTCCTTCTGTTCACCCGCGGAGAGCGCAAGAAAGTTGCGTCCTTCGATGGACCGCATCTCCAGCGCCTGGATGCCATTTTCGTGCGCAAAAGCAATTGTCTGCGTCAGTGGCGCCTTCAGCTCGTCATTGACGAACGCAAGCGTATGCTGAGCCGCCATGGCCGAGCTCTGCTGCATCTTGGACCCGTCCCCTCTTCCTCCGGCATGATACGAAGCAATCTCGCAGCCAAGTAGAATGCGGTAGAGGCGCCATGAGATTAGAGCACGAGCACGATGCCGTGGCCATACGCGCGAGGCTGGCCGCCGGCAGCCGGCCAAACTATCTGCGCGACTGGATCTACGGCGGGATCGACGGCGCCGTCACCACATTCGCAATAATTGCCGGCGTGGTCGGCGCGGGCCTGCAACCATACATCATCGTCATTCTGGGCTTGGCCAACCTGCTGGCCGACGGCTTCTCCATGGCCGCAAGTAATTATCTCGGCACACGCGCAGAGCGCGATGAAGTCGCAAAGCTTACCGAAATGGAGCAGCGCCATATCCAGCTCGCCCCCGAAGGAGAGCGTTCCGAGATCCGCGAAATCCTTCGCAGCAAGGGGCTCGACGGACAGGTTCTCGAAGACGCCGTGAAGGCCATCACCTCGAACACCTCAACCTGGGTCAATATGATGATGGTCGAGGAGCACGGCGTATCGCGTCAGCAAAGATCGCCTCTCGTATCCGGAGCAAGCACATTTACTGCTTTTGCCATCTGTGGCGCGGTCCCTCTCGCCCCCTTCGTCATCGGCGGCAAGCACGCCTTCTTTTGGGCGTCGGTCCTCGTGGGCCTGACATTCTTCGCTATCGGGGCCGCCAAGAGCCGGTGGTCGCTCGCACCCTGGTGGCGAGCCGGCTTGGAGACCCTCGCCGTCGGAGCGAGCGCGGCAGCGCTGGCCTATGTCGTGGGACATGTACTCCAGGGCTTTGCGCCTGGCCTTTCGTGATCCATCATGCGTCGTGTAGGGCGATGAACAGCTCGAGTTCGCTCCGCGTCGGCAGGCCCGCACGGCTGCCGAGTCGCGTACACTTCAGGGCCGCCACGGCCGCGGCCCGGCGGACATTGGCCTCTATCGGCAGCGCTTCCGCCACGCCGAGCGCAAAGGCGCCATGAAAGGCATCGCCGGCGCCTGTCGTATCTACGACATCGACCTGGAAAGCCGGCTGATGGCCCGTCCGGCCATCGCGCTCGGCCCAGAGATAGCCGCGCGCGCCGAGCGTGACGCCGGCATGGCGCGGGCCGTGGCGCAACACCTGCTGGAGGGCATCGGCGTCGCTCATGCCGCGCGCGAACTCGTGCAGCGATGGCGCCGAGAATACCGCATAGTCGACGAGTCCGAGCAGCTCCGGCAGTGCCTCGCGGCCGCCGAGATCGGCATCGAGCACCGTCGGCACGCCCTCGCGCCGCGCCCGCGTGAGCACGACCCGCACGGCCTCGAGCCAGCGCAGGTCGCAGAGGACGGCTTTGGCCTCGGAGATGCGCTCGATGGGCAGCCAGCTGGTGCCGGCTGGGATCGAGGTATCACGCTGCGTGATGATCATACGCTCGCCCTGGCTGTCGACGATGACAGCCGAGGTAGAAGAGCGAGCTTCCTCGAAGGCATGGACGTAGCGGACGTCCACCTTGTCGGCCTTGAGGCCATTGCGGATGCTGACCCCGGCCTGGTCGTCCCCAACGCGAGACCAAAGCTCCGCCCTGGCGCCGAGGCGAGCCGCCGCAACGGACGCGTTTGCGGCCATGCCGCCGCCGACCTCGATATGCTCGAGCGCCCGGATTTTGGTCGGCTCCGGCGGGAAGCTTTCGATCCGGTAGATCCGGTCGAGCGCCGCATGTCCCACGCAGATAAGTGAAACCGGTACTGCCATGACATTCCGCAGGATCAGGGCGCGAGTGGCCAAGGAGACACAAACGGGATCGAAATTCGCGGCGTGGACGGAAGTTCCGAACCAATTCCGGCATTTCGACGATTGTCGGCGCGGATCAGGGTCGTGGCAAATGCGCACGCCACCCGCTATTTTGCAGAGCGCCAGCCACACGTCCGAACCGCCGCACAAACAATCATGATAAGCATAACGCGCGCGGCAGGCCCTGGCCAGCGCGCTTGTCGGCCGACGTGAAGCGATCGCGGGAGCGAAATTATGCACAGCACCGCGCGCCCATGTCCCAGGACAGGAAGGGCCAAATCGTGCTTCTAGATCGCTATCCATCACTCCGGGGAAGGGACCAAGGGCCCCGGGGCCAGAAACGCAGAGTTTCAACGTCGAGTTTCAGCCACGTCGGGGGACGTCCGTCGCCTTGCCTAGTTCAGAGATGCTTGCGACCGCCACGCCGGCGGCGCGCCACGATACAGCAAGTGATGTCGCGGCACTAAAAGCCGAAGCGCGGCGACTGGCGGCTCATTGCGCCAATTATCGAGGCGCCGACACACGGCGCGCGGTCATTCAGATCCTGACGACGACGATCCCGTTCGTTGCGCTTCTGGTGGCCATGTGGATGACCGTCGATCATGCCTATTGGCTGACGGTGCTGCTGGCCGTGCCGGCGTCAGGCCTGTTGGTGCGCTTCTTCATCATCCAGCACGACTGCGGGCATGGCTCGTTCCTGCCATCTGCGCGCGCCAACAACACGCTCGGACGGATGATTAGCGTGATGACCATGACGCCCTACGGGCTCTGGCGTCGCGTCCATGCGAAACATCATGCCACTTCCGGCAATCTCGACCGTCGCGGTTACGGCGATATCGAGACACTTACGCTTGCCGAGTATCGTGCCAGCACACCTTGGCAGCGCCTGCGCTATCGACTCTATCGCCATCCGCTGTTCCTTTTCCCAATCGGCGTGCCGTTCTTCTTCGTCGTACTGCAGCGCACGCCGTGGGGACATCCGCTCGAGCCGAGCGAAGGTTGGCGCAGCGTCGTCGGCCTCAACATCGCGATGATCGCGTTCTATGGACTCATCGGCGCCGCCATCGGCTACGCAACGCTGGCGTGGATCGTCATGCCGATGATCGTGATGGCATCGGCCCTCGGCGGTTGGTTGTTCTTCATCCAGCACCAGTTCGACGACGGTCACTGGGACGCCAGCGACGAGTGGGACTTCCAGGTCGCGGCGATCCGCGGCTCATCATACTACGTGCTGCCGAAGCCGCTCGAATGGTTCACCGGCAACATCGGCCTTCATCACATTCACCACCTCAATAGCGTCATCCCGAACTACCGCCTGAACGACTGCCTCGCAGCCTCGCCCGAGTTCCAGGCCATGAACCGCGTCACGCTGTGGGAGAGCCTCAAATGCGCGAAGCTCGCCGTCTGGGATGAAGCTGAGCGGCGGCTGCTCACGTTCCGCGAGGCGCACGCAGCAATGGCACGCGAAGCATCCTTGAGCCCTTCCGCTGCTGTGCGATGACGCGTGATCGCCAACCATTTGCAACTACTGGCGAAAACTCACTGACTGATTGATTTCGAGCGCGCTTGCGTGTTCATGGGGCTTAACGCGCGTCCCAGCGCGTAGCGCAACCGTGTCTCCACGAAGCTCACATGCCCACGATCGAAGCACGCTCCAGCAGAATGGCCATTGCGAGCATAGCGATCGCGTGCGTCGTGCTCGGCATCAAGTATCTGGCGTACTGGACGACCGACAGCGTCGCCCTCTTCTCCGATGCGCTCGAAAGCATCGTCAATGTCGTTACCGCGGTGGTCGCTTTCCTCGCCGTGCGCATTAGCGCGCGGCCAGCCGACCGGCGGCACCAGTTCGGCCACCACAAGGCGGAGTACTTCTCGGCCGTCATCGAGGGTGTGCTTATCATTCTCGCTGCGCTGCTGATCCTGCACGCCGCGTGGCAGGCACTGCGTGAGCCGCGCGTTTTTACAGAGCCATGGCTCGGTCTCGCCATCAGCGGCGTGGCGACCGCGATCAACGCCGCTTGGTCATGGGCGCTCGTGAGCTATGGCAGGCGCTGGCGCTCACCGGCGCTCGTCGCTGACGGGTGGCATCTCTTCTCGGATGTCGCTACGTCCGTGGGCGTCATCGTCGGTCTGGCGCTCGCCGTGCTAACGGGATGGACGATCCTCGATCCGGCGATGGCGGCGCTGGTTGCGGTCAACATCATTGTCGCCGGTTGGCGCGTCATGAGCTCGTCGATCAGCGGCCTCATGGACGAGGCCGTCGATGGCGACATCGGCCGCCGTATCCGCGCTGTCATTTCAGAGAGTGCCGAAGGCGCAATCGAAGCCCACGATATCCGCACGCGCTCGGCCGGCCGCGCGACCTTCATCGACTTCCACCTCGTGGTGCCGGGCAAGATGAGCGTCGCCGATGCGCATCGCATTTGCGACCGCATCGAGCAGGCGCTCGAAGCCGAGATCGAAGGCGCCGAAGTTGTCATCCACGTCGAGCCAGAGGGCGAAGCCCGCCATCGCGGCGTGCTGGTGGTCTGATCTTCTAAACCGAGGTCGACGTCGCCTCGCCGTGCTCGTTCACGTAGGCAATGCGGACCATGTTGGTCGTACCCGGCGAACCAAGCGGCACGCCTGCCGTGATGATCACACCGCCACCCGCGCGCACAAAACCTTCCTCGAAGGCAATGCGGCAGGCCTTCTTGACCATGTCGGCGAGGTTCTCGGGATCGCTCGTCAGCACGCAGTGCACACCCCAGACGACGGCGAGTCGCCGCGCCGTCGCGACGACCGGCGTCAGGCCGATCACCGGCAATCCAGGCCGCTCACGCGCGACGCGCAGCGCCGTCGAGCCGGTCGCGGTAAAGCAGATGATGGCCGAGAGCTTCAGTGTGTCGGCAACGGCGTGTGTGGCCGCGGCAATGGCATCGGCAGCAGTTGCCTGCGGCGGCGTGCTCGTCGCGTGGACCAGCACGTCGTAGGTCGGGTCCGCCTCGGCCTCGATGGCAATGCGGTCCATCATGCCGATGGCCTCGATCGGATACTTGCCGACCGCGGACTCCGCCGACAGCATGATCGCATCGGCACCATCGAATACCGCCGTCGCGACATCCGACACCTCGGCACGGGTCGGCACCGGCGCGCTGATCATGCTCTCGAGCATCTGCGTCGCAACGACGACGGGCTTGCCGGCGGCGCGCGCTTTCCGCGTGATCTGCTTCTGCAGACCGGGCACCCGCTCGACCGGCATTTCGACGCCGAGATCGCCGCGCGCGACCATCAGCGCATCCGACTGAGCGATGATCTGGTCGAGATCGGCGATGGCGGAGGGCTTCTCGATCTTCGACATGATCCCGGCGCCCTGCCCGATCATGCGGCGAGCCAGGGCCACGTCCTCGCCCCGCTGCACGAACGAGAGACCCACCCAATCGACGCCGAGCTTTAGCACGAAATCGAGATCGGCCTTGTCCTTGTCAGTCAGCGGGTTGATCGGCAGGATCGTGTCGGGCATGGAAATGCCCTTGCGGCTCGCGAGGGGGCCACCGACCACCACCTCCGCGGCAATGCGCGATGGCGCAACCTCGACGACGCGCATCCGGATCTTGCCATCGTCGAGCAGCAGAGTATGGCCCGCTTCGACGCCGTCGAAGATCTGGGGATGGGGCAGGAACACCCGCTGGTCGCTGCCTTCCTGCTCCTGCGTATCGAAGATGTAGGACTGCCCGGCCTTCAGCTCGACGCGGTCGCCCGCAAGCTTGCCGACGCGGAACTTCGGACCCTGCAGGTCCGCGAGAATGCCGATGGGACGACCGTGCTTCGATTCGGCGGCACGGACTGCGCTGTGCAGGCCGCGCACCATGTCGAAGCTCGAATGGCTCATGTTGATGCGGAAGACATCGACACCGGCCAGGAAATAGCTCTCGATCACTTCGGGCGCTGACGACGCAGGCCCGAGCGTCGCGACGATCTTCACTCTCCGGTTTCTTCTCATCGTGCCTTCCCGCCGCTGTCGCCCGGATCTGTCAGGCGGATGGTCCAATCAGTCGAGTTCTGAGTATCGACCTCGAAGAAACCCGTCCGCTTGAAACCTCGCGGCAGGCAGTTATCAACTCCGCGGATCGTGAAGACCTTGTCGGCAGTGCACATCATGTTGGTGCCGCCCCATTCTCCGCCGCGATCGTAATCTATGGCATGCACGTAATAAAAGCGGCTGCCAAGTTTGCCTTTCAACAGTGTCTCACACGTCTGTGACGCGATGTTCCACCAACCCTCGGTGGCCCAGCCCTTCGGGTCCTGGTAGCCGATTGCGACGCCGATCCGGCTCGACGTCGCATTGCAGAGCTTGAGATCCGCGCGTGCCGTTTCCGCATTGGCCGACAGACCGAAGCCAGCTACTAGCAAAACCAGCAACAGGCGGAAGTAGTTCAACGAGAACAGACGAGGCGCATCACAAGGCGCTCGGCCGCGGTCGGGCCCATCACGTGTTTCGATCATCTGTGTCAGGCCGGCTCGACGAGGATCACGCGGAAATCATTAACGTTTGTGTGTGTCGGCCCCGTGTGCACGAGGTCGCCCAGTGCCTCGAACAGGGTCGTGGCGTCGTTGTTATCGAGGGCCTTTCGGGCGTCGGCATGGCGTTCCTGGGCTCGGGCGAGTGTATCAGGGCCGATCACGGCGCCCGCGGGGTCCGAAACCTGGCCGTCGCACCCATCGATGCCATCCGTATCCGCACCAAGTGCCGACACGCCGGTGAGACCATCGAGCGCGCAGGCGAGCGCCAGGGCATATTCCTGACTGCGCCCGCCCCGTCCGGCCCGATTGCGCACCGTGACCTCGAGCTCACCGCCGCTGATGATGGCGAGGCGTCGGCCGGCCGCGCGTGCCTTGCGGGCAAGCTCGGCGTGGGCAACCGCAACATCGCGCGCTTCGCCCGTGACCTGATCCCCGAGGTTTTGGACCTCGTAGCCGCGCGCACGAGCGAGCGCAGCAGCCGCTTCGAGTGCCGCAACGGGTGTCGCGATGATCCGATACCGATCGCCGGAAAAGAGTGGGGCACCCGGCTTCGGCGTCTCGTTGGCGGGATCGTCGAGCGCCGACATGACAGCGACTGGCACGGGAAGCTCCAGCTCGCGCATGCGGGCCGAGCGACGCGCGATCACAGATCGCGCGTCCGCTAGTGTCGTCGGATCGGGCACGGTCGGCCCGGAACCGATCGTCTCGGGATCGTCGCCCGGCACATCCGATATCGCGAGCGTGATGAACGTGCCGGCCTTTGCCGCAGCCGCCCGGAGCCGGCCACCCTTGATGCGCGAGAGATGGCGGCGCACGGCATTCATCTCATGGATGTCGGCGCCGGATTTGAGCAGGCCTCGCGTGAGCGCCGTCTTGGCGGCGAGATCGAGACCTTCCGCAGGAGCGGCCCACAGAGCCGACGCTCCGCCTGATAGCAGCACCAGCACTGTATCCTCGGGTCTGGCCGACCCAGCCACGGCAAGCGCCCGCTCGGCGGCTACCTGCGAGGTCCGATCCGGCACCGGATGGCGACCTTCGAGAATCTGCAGACGTTCCGGCCGCGGTCCGCTGAAGGCTGCTGCATAACCGGCCGGCGCCGTCGCCACACCCGTGAGCCGGTCGCCGATGCCAGCCGCGCGATATTGCGCCTCCGCGACCGAAGCCATCGCGATGGCGGCCTTGCCGGCACTCAGCACAATGAGGCGTCCCTCGGCCGGCACCGGCGGCAGATGCGGTGCGAGGCAGGTGCGCGGATGCGCGGCGGCCACGGCCGCGTCGAACATCTCGAGCAGGAGCCCGCGCGCGTCAGCCGACATTGTCTAGAAGCCCTCGAGCGATGAATTGCCGACCATTCCACGTGGTCGGCGAAGACCATGCATCAAGCCCCGAGGGCCATCAAGCTCAGAAGGCCGGGCCAAAGCGGTTGGAGCGCGGGAAGCCTTTCGGGGCCATGCGACCGGCCTGGGCGCGCTGAGCGAGCCACTCCGCCATGTCACCACTTGCAAGGGTGTAGGTTCGCCCCGCCGCATCGAGCCACGTCAGACCTGCCTTCTTCACGAACGGCCGGATGTCCGAGAGCCCGCCATCCTTGAAGCGCTGCAGGATGATGCCCTTGCCGCGCGTCATCTCGTTGATCTCGTCGAGGCTGAAGACGAGCATCCGCCGGTTCTCGCCGATCGTCGCGCACATATCGGCGCCGGGCGGCACCGGCACGCAGACCCGAGCCTCGGCATCGGCGTCAACGTTCAGCACTTGCTTGCCCTTGCGCGTCGAGGCGACGACCTCGTCCTCAGGCACGATGAAGCCATGCCCGGACGTCGCACCGACGATCAACTTGCGCCCCGGCTCGTGGACGAACAGCTCGACAATCTCGTGACTCTCCTCGAGATCGACCATCAGGCGCACCGGCTCGCCGTGCCCGCGGCCACCCGGAAGCTGGTTACCCTCGAGCGTGAAGAACTTGCCGTTCGTGGCGAAGACGATAAGCTTGTCGGTCGTCGAGGCACGCACGACGCGCTTGAGGCTGTCGCCGTGCTTGAATTCGAGCTTAGAGAGATCGTCGGGATGGCCCTTGAGCGCCCGGATCCAGCCTTTCTCGGAGAGAACGACCGTGATCGGCTCCTTCTCGATCAGCGCCTGATCGATATCGACTTCGATCATCGGCGCGTCGGCGAGCTCGGTGCGGCGCCGGCCAAGCTCGGTCTTTTTCGAGTAGGCCTCACGCGTGGCTTTGATCTCGGTAGCAATACGCTCCCACTGCAGGTCTTCCGACTTCAGCAGCGCCTGGATATCGCGCATTTCGCCGGTGAGCTTCGAGTGCTCCGTCCGGATCTCCTGCTCCTCGAGCTTGGACAACGACCGCAAGCGCAAGTTCAGGATGGCTTCGGCCTGCACGTCCGAGAGCTTGAACTTCGCAATCAGCTTGGCCTTCGGCTCATCCTCGAAGCGGATGATGCGAATGACCTCGTCGATATTGAGGTAGGCGATCAGGTAGCCGTCGAGCACTTCGAGACGGTGCCTGATCTTGGCGAGGCGATGCTCCGAGCGCCGGACCAGCACCTCCTGGCGGTGCTCCAGCCAATGCTTGAGCACATCGCGCAGCGACAGCACAGCCGGGATCTGCCCCGCCGTCAGGACGTTCATGTTGAGGCCGAAGCGGGTCTCCAGCTCCGTGACGCGGAACAGGCTCTCCATGAGCACGAGCGGATCGACGGTGCGGCTCTTGGGCTCGATGACCAAGCGCACGACTTCGGCGCTTTCGTCGCGCACGTCTCCAAGCAACGGCAGCTTCTTCGCCTGCAGAAGCTCGGCGATCTTCTCGACGAGACGCGACTTCTGGACCTGATAGGGGATCTCGGTGACGACGATCTGATAGCCGCCGCGGCCCGTATCCTCCTTCTCCCAGCGCGCGCGCAGGCGAAAGCCGCCACGCCCCGTGCGATAGGCCTCGACGATATTCTCGCGCGGCTCAACGAGCACGCCGCCGGTCGGGAAATCGGGCCCTGGAATGAAGTCGACGAGCTTCTCGACGGTCGCGTTCGGATGCTTGATGAGGTGCAGCAGCGCCGCGCAAAGCTCATCGGCATTGTGCGGCGGGATGTTCGTCGCCATGCCGACAGCGATCCCGGACGAACCGTTGGCGAGCAGGTTCGGGAAATTCGCCGGAAGGACGACAGGTTCCTGGTTGGTGCCGTCGTAGGTCGCGCGGAAATCGATCGTGTTCTCGTCGATGCCGTCCAGCAATGCCTCGGCGACCAGCGTCAGGCGGCTCTCCGTGTAGCGCATTGCCGCCGGGTTATCGCCGTCGATGTTCCCGAAATTTCCCTGACCATCGACCAGCGGGTAGCGGACGGCAAAATCCTGCGCGAGGCGTACAAGGGCGTCGTAGATCGCCTGATCACCGTGCGGATGGTAGTTGCCCATCACGTCACCGACGATCTTCGCGCACTTCTTGAAGCCGCCGGTGGGGTCGAGCTTCAATTCGCGCATGGCATACAGAATGCGCCGGTGCACGGGCTTGAGGCCGTCGCGCACGTCGGGCAGCGCCCGGTGCATGATCGTCGAGAGCGCGTAGGCGAGATAGCGCTCTTCCAGCGCCTCGCGCAGATTGATGGGTTCAATAGGGCCCGGTCCGGGCAGAATCGGTCTGTCACTCATGGTTCCGGGACTTAGCGCCCCCGCCCGCTTCCCTCAAGTGCCGCGCAGTCACAGCGGTACCGTGCGCACAATTACCGGCCTCCACTGCGTCTCGCGTCTGCAACGCCCGGTGGAAATTTCGCTTTTGCCCGCGGAGATACCGGTTCCTGCCGTCGGCGTGCGCTAGACTCCGGCGCAAATCACCTCGCTTCAAGCCAAGAGACCGCCTTGTCACCGCTAGCGACCGACGCGCCCCTTCATCCGCTGAGCCAGACGGTCTGGGTGCAGCGCGCGGGCGGTGCGGCGGTGCTGGAGGCGACGCTAGCACAATGTCGCGCCGGGGATGCCGGTTTCGTCTATGCCGCCAGCGCCAAGCCGGGCGCCTTCCGCATCGAGGCCCGCACGCTCAAGGAGCTCTCGGCACACATCGCGCTCGTGACTGCGGGAGCAGGTTCCCCGCTCGAGACCGGTCCGGTCGAAATTCAGCCCTGTTGGACGCCGGCGCGGCTCGCCGAGGCGGAGCACCGTAAAGGCGGCGCCGAAGGCGACAATGGGGACTTCGCCGTCGTGCGGCTGCGGGTCGTCCCGCGGCGCTCGGGCGAGGGAAATGTCTTCGAGAGCGAGTTCGCCGGGCCGCCCGAGATCGACGCCCTGAACGCCGCTGTCGCACGGGGTGTCGCGCGCGCTTCTGCCGATGGCGTGGATGGCGAAGGCCGGATCATCGATACGCGCGTCGTTTTCACGGACGGTGCCTTCCATTCGAAGCGATCTACAGCGGCTGGCTTCGAGCAGGCTGCGCTCGCCGCGATGCAGGCTGCGTGCCGGACTGCTGGCCTGAGACGCCTCGAGCCGCTCATGGAAATCGAGATCATGGCGGAACGGGATCTCGTACTCCCGGTAGTCAATGATTTTGCCCAGCGTGGTGGCAGCGAGTTGCGACGCAGGCTCGCTCCAAAAGGCGTCGTGATCGCCGCAGAGCTACCGATGCGCGCCTATTTGACGTACGAGAATGATCTCGCCGCGCTCACCAGTTCGCGCGCAAGGATTGTCGGCGAGCCGCAGCTCGCCCGTTGGGCCGAAGTCCGTCGCCCCTAATTGAACGACCGACACTCCCGCTCGCCTTTTACCATAGAGCGAGCCTTGCGCTCCAAACATGGTTAAGGTCCACACATCATGAAGACATTGTTCACGAAATTCCTCTTTACACTTGTGCACGCGCCCATTGGTGGCAGTCGATCGGGGCGGAGAGCGAGGGGATCATGAAGCGGAGTGACATCGCAGTGGCCGCGGCCATTGCCGTTGCCGTGCTTGCAGCGCCAGTCGAAGCCAAGACATTCAGGTACGCCTTTCAGGGCGATCTGAATGCGCTCGATCCTTATGCTCTGAACGAGACTTTCACGCTCGGCACGCTCGGCAACGTGATGGAGAGCCTCGTCACGCGCGACAAGGACCTCAAAATCGTCCCTGCGCTCGCCGAACGCTGGGAGATCGTCGAGCCGACGCGCTGGCGCTTCCATCTCCGCAAGGGCGTGAGGTTCCACAATGGCGAGGACTTGACCGCCGACGACGTGATCTTCTCGTTCGAACGCGCGACCTCAGCTGAATCCAACATCCGTCCGCGCTTCGCCCCCAAGCTGAAAGCCGAGAAGGTCGACGCTCATACGGTCGACTTCGTGCTCGCCGTGCCGAACCCGATCCTGCACGCGGAATGGGACTCCTGGTTCATAATGTCGAAGTCGTGGGCCGAGGCGAACGGCGCGACCAAGGTCCTGACCAAGAGCAATCAGCTGAGCCCCTTCGCGCTCAAGGCCAACGGCACCGGCCCCTTCATGGTCGAGAACCACGAGCCGGGCGTGCGCACGACCTTCAAGCCCAATCCGAACTGGTGGGGCAAGCCCGAGCACAATCTGACAAATGTCGTCTTCCAGACGATCAAGTCGGACGCGACGCGCGTTGCCGCTCTCCTCTCGGGTGAGGTCGACATGATCGATCCCGTGCCCGTGCAGGACATCCCGCGCGTCAAGGCCAGCGCCGGCGCCGACGTGATGACCGGCCCTGAACTGCGCACGATCTTCTTCAACATGGATCAGGTCCGCGACGAGCTGCTGTACTCCGACGTCAAGGGCAAGAACCCGTTCAAGGATGCGCGCGTCCGCAAGGCCTTCTACATGGCCATCGATATCGACGCGATCCAGAAGCGGATTATGCGCGGTAACGCCACGCCGAACGCCCTCCTAATCTATCCGCCGCTTTTCTCACGTGCGGCCGAGTTCAAGCGCCATCCCTATGATCCGGCAGCGGCAAAGAAGCTTCTCGCCGAGGCTGGCTACCCCAATGGCTTCGCCGTCGAGATGGATTGCCCGAACGACCGCTACGTCAATGACGAGGCGATCTGCCAGGCCACGGTCGTCATGCTCGCCCGCGTCGGCGTCAACGTGAAGCTCAATGCCATGCCCAAGGCCCGCTACTTCGACAAGGTCGGCGCGCCGCAGAAGTATGACAGCTCCTTCAATCTGCTCGGCTGGACCGCAAGCTCGCTCGACGGCCTCAACATCCTCCGCTCGATCGCAGGCTGCCGCGATGCCGACGGCAAGGGCGCCACGTTCAACTTCGGTGGTTATTGCAGCCCAGTTGTGGACGAGTTGGCGGGCGCCATCTCCGTCGAGAACGATGTCCAGAAGCGCGACGAGATGCTGGCCAAGGCCTTCCGCATCATTCATGACGAGGTGGGCCTGATCCCTCTCCATCAGCAGGCACTGAGCTGGGGTGTATCGAAGAAGGTCAGCATCGTTCAACGGGCCGACAATCGCATTCTCCTTTACTGGGTGCGTATGCAGTAGCCGCCCGGAATGCGGTCGGAGCGCCGGTACTTCCGGCGGCCGTCCGCGCGCGGACCAGCTAGACCGACGGCCCGGGATACGACAGTATCGGGCAATGGCCAGCCAAGGTTGCGCGCCGCGAGCGCCCCCGGCTGGCAGCACACTTTTGGTTATGTCCAGCACCGAGCCGTCGGGAGAAGATTTCCATGAAGCTGCGTATCACGACGTTGGCTGCGGCCCTTGCCGTGGCCGTACTGACTGCACCAGCCGAGGCCAAGACGTTCCGCTATGCCTTCCAGGGCGACCTCAACGCCCTCGACCCCTACACGCTCAATGAGACCTTCACTCTCGGTGCCATGGGCAATGTCATGGAGGGGCTCACCAAGCGCGACAAGGATTTGAAGATCATCCCTGGTCTCGCCGAACGCTGGGAGATCGTCGAGCCGACACGCTGGCGCTTCTATCTCCGCAAGGGTGTGAAGTTCCACGGCGGCGAGCCATTCACCGCCGACGACGTGATTTTCTCCGCCGAGCGCGCGCTCTCGCCCGAGAGCAACATCAAGAGCCGCATCGCGGCCGGCACCAAGGTCGTGAAGGTCGACGATCACACGGTCGATTTCATCACGACCGGCCCCAACCCGATCCTCCACTACGAATGGGACACCTGGTACATCTTCTCGAAGGCGTGGTCCGAGGCTAATGGCGCCACCAAGGTCCAGACCAGCTCAAGCCAGCTCAGCCCCTTCACGCTCAAAGCCAACGGCACCGGCCCCTTCATCATCGAAAGCCACCAGCCGGGCGTAAAGACCGTCTTCAAGCCGAACCCGAATTGGTGGGGCAAGCCTGAGCACAATCTCACCGAGGTCATCTTCCAGACCATCAAGTCCGATGCGACCCGTGTCGCCGCTCTCCTCTCTGGCGAGATCGACATGATGGATCCGGTCCCGGTCCAGGACATTGCCCGCGTCAAGGCGAATGCCAGCACCGACGTGCTCACCGGGCCGGAGCTGCGCACGATCTTCCTCAACATGGATTCGCTGCGCGACGAGCTGCTCTACTCGGATGTTAAGGGCAAGAATCCGTTCAAGGACGCCCGCGTGCGCAAGGCCTTCTATCAGGCCATTGACATGGAGGCGATCCACTCGCGCGTCATGCGCGGCAACTCGGCGAACTCCGCAATTCTGATCTCGCCACTGCTGTTCTCGCGATCCGCCGAATTCAAGCGCCATCCTTATGATCCGGACGCGGCCAAGAAGCTGCTGACTGAGGCCGGATATCCAAACGGCTTTGCCGTCGAGATGGACTGCCCGAACGATCGCTACGTCAACGACGAGGCCATCTGCCAGGCCGTCGTCGCGATGCTGGCGCGCATCGGCATCAAGGCCAAGCTCAATGCCATGCCGAAGGCGAAGTACTTCGAGAAGGCCGGCGCGACCCAGAAGTACGACAGCTCGTTCAACCTACTCGGCTGGACGCCCGGCTCGTTCGACAGTCATAACGTCCTGCTCAATCTAGTCGGTTGTCGTGACGGTAAGGGTTCCGGCGCCTTCAACTATGGCGGTTACTGCAATCCCAAGGTGGACGAGATCGCCGGCAAGGTTCTGACCGAGAACGATCCGACCAAGCGCGACGAGCTGATAGCACAGGCCTACCGCATCGTGCACGATGAAGCCGGCCTCATCCCGCTTCATCAGCAGACGCTGGCCTGGGGCGTGTCGAAGAAGGTCAAGATCGTCCAGCGCGCGGACAATCAGATCCTCTTCTACTGGGCGCAGAAGGAATAGAGCGCCGCGACATCCCGGCGGGGCGGACCAAGGTTCGCCCCGCCCGCATATTAGAAGACCGAACGCGCTTATGCTCGCATTCACTATCCGCCGCCTCTTCGAAGCCGCCATTGTCATGCTGACGGTGGCGCTTATGGCATTCGTGCTCTTCCGCTTCGTCGGCGATCCAATCAACCAGATGGTCGGTCAGGACACGAGCCTCGCCGAGCGCGAGGAGCTGCGCGAGCGCCTCGGCCTCAATGATCCCGTGCTCGTACAGTTTGGTCGCTTCATCTGGAATGCGGCCCGTTACGACTTCGGCATCTCCTATCAGGTCAAGCGCCCTGTCACGTCACTGATTGCCGAGCGCTTCCCGGCGACCTTCGAGCTCGCGCTGACTGCGGCGTTCTTCGCCATCCTTCTCGGCATTCCCATGGGCGTCTACACAGGCATTCATCGAGATAGCTGGCTTTCCAAACTGTTCCTGTCCGTGTCGCTTATCGGCATCTCGCTACCCACTTTCCTCATCGGCATTCTTCTCATCTACGTGTTTGCCGTGCAGCTTGGCGTGCTGCCATCCTTCGGACGCGGCGAGGTCGTGCGGATTGGTGGCTGGACGACGGGCCTTCTCACGGCTTCTGGACTGAAGGCGCTTATCCTGCCGGCGATCACGCTCGGCCTCTTCCAGATGACGCTTGTCACGCGCCTCGTTCGCTCGCAGATGCTCGAGGTCCTGCGCACGGACTACATCAAGTTCGCGCGCGCACGCGGGCTCGGCGATCGCGCCGTCAATTTCGGTCATGCGCTGAAGAACACGCTCATTCCTGTCATCACCATCATCGGCCTCCAGCTCGGCGCCATCATCGCCTTCGCGATCATCACCGAGACGGTCTTTCAATGGCCGGGCATGGGGCTCATGTTCATACAGGCCGTGCAGAACGCCGACATTCCCGTGATGTCCGCTTACCTGCTACTGGTCGCCTTCCTGTTCGTGCTGATCAATTTGATCGTCGATCTGCTCTACGTATGGATCGATCCGCGCGTACGCATCTACGGGCGTGAAGCATGAGCGCGGAGGATCAGGGCTTGCCCATGGCCGAGACATCCCGCGCCGCAACGGCTGCCCCGCGCGGCATTCTCACACGCATTTTCGACAGCGACCTCTGGTACAGCTTCCGCTCCTCTCGACTTGTCATGGCAGCTGCCACCGTGACGCTGCTCATGGTCGGCGCGGCCCTCCTCGCGCCGATCATCGCGCCGCACGATCCGTATGATCTGCGTTCCCTCAATCTAATGGACTCGGACCTCCCGCCTGTTTGGATCCAAGGCGGCGATCCTCGCTTCCTGCTCGGCACCGACGACCAGGGGCGCGATATACTGTCGACGATCCTTTACGGCACACGCAGCTCGATCGCCATCAGCGTGCTCGCGGTGTTCCTGGCCATCGGCATCGGCGTCAGCCTCGGCCTCGTCGCTGGCTACTTCGGCGGCATCGTCGACACGATCATCATGCGCATCGCCGATGTGAAGCTCACATTTCCCGCGATCCTCGTGGCGCTGCTCATCAACGGCATTGCGCAAACGCTCTTCAAAGGGCGGCTCGGCGGCGCGGAGTTCTGGATTCTCGTTTTGTCGATCGGCCTGTCCTTCTGGGTTCAATACGCGCGCACAGTGCGCGGCATGACGCTCGTCGAGAAGAACAAGGAGTACGTGCAGGCCGCCCGCCTCATTGGCTTGAGCCGCTCTGCCATCATGTTCAAGCACGTGCTGCCGAACGTGCTCTCGCCCGTGCTCGTGATCGGCACCATCAATCTCGCCCTCGCGGTCATCACCGAGGCGACGCTCTCCTTCCTCGGTGTCGGGCTGCCGCCGACCGAGCCCTCGCTCGGTACGATGATCCAGATCGGCAACAAGTATCTCTTCTCGGGCTCCTGGTGGATGGTCGCGTTCCCCGGCCTCACACTCGCCATTCTGGTCCTCGCCGTAAATCTGCTCGGCGACTGGCTGCGCGACGCCCTCAATCCGAAACTGCGCTGATGTCCGAGACGCCCGCCCTCTCCGTCCGCAATCTCCGCGTCGAGTTTCCAACGCGACGCGGCACACTGGTCGCTGTCGACAACATCTCGTTCGACATCGCGCCCGGCGAAGTGCTCGGCATTGTCGGCGAATCCGGTGCAGGCAAATCGCTCACCGGCACGGCCATCATCGGGCTCCTGGAGCCACCGGGCCGTGTCGCCGGCGGCGAGATCGTCCTGAACGGTCAGCGCATCGACAATCTCCCACGCGAGGCCATGCGCCATATCCGCGGCAAGCACATCGGCATGGTCTTTCAGGACCCGCTGACGAGCCTCAATCCGCTCTATCGCGTCGGTGAGCAGATCATCGAGACAATCCGCGCCCACCTGCCCATGAGCGAGCGCGAAGCCCGTGCCCGCGCCATCGAGCTCTTAATCGAGGTCGGCATCCAGGGTGCCGAACGGCGCATCGATGGCTATCCGCATGAGTTCTCCGGCGGCATGCGGCAGCGCGTGGTGCTCGCTCTCGCACTCTGCGCGGACCCCGATCTCATCATCGCGGACGAGCCGACAACGGCGCTCGACGTCTCTATCCAGGCGCAAATCATCCAGCTTCTGAAGCGGCTCTGCCAGGAGCGCGGCACTGCCGTCATGCTCATCACACACGACATGGGCGTCATCGCCGAGACGGCGAACCGGGTCGCTGTCATGTACGCTGGCCGTATCGCCGAAATCGGCCCCGTGCGCGAGGTCATCAAATCAGCGCACCATCCCTACACGCGCGGGCTCATGGGCTCGATTCCCTCGATCGAAGGGACAAACGATCGCCTCACGCAGATCCCCGGCTCGATGCCGCGCCTGACGGCGATCCCGAAGGGTTGCGCGTTCAATCCGCGCTGTCCGCACGCTTTTGATCGCTGTCGCAGGGAGCGACCCGATCTCATGCCCGTCGACCATTCCCTCGCGGCCTGCTGGCTCGTCGCGCCGCAGACCGCGGAGGCGCCGCAATGACGGAGCACCCGTTCGTCGAGGTCAAGGGTCTCTCGCGCGTCTTCGACGTCTCGAAGCCATGGCTCAACCGCGTGCTCGAGCATGAGGAGCGCAAGCTGCTCCGCGCCGTCACGGATGTCTCGTTCGCCATTGGCAAGCGCGAGACCGTTGCCCTTGTTGGCGAGTCGGGTTCAGGTAAGTCGACCGTCGCGAAAATGGTGGTCGGCCTTCTCCCGCCGACCGGAGGAAGCGTTACCATCGACGGTGTCGACATGTGGTCGATTGCCGATGCTGAGAAGCGCCAGGCCCTTCGACGGCGCATTCAGATGATTTTCCAGGATCCCTACGCGAGCCTCAATCCGCGCTGGCGCGTCGGCAGTATCATCGCCGATCCGATCCGCGCCTTCGGTCTCGCCAAGGATCGCGCCGAGATCGAGCACGAGGTCGGCGAGCTGCTTCGCCTCGTCGGGCTCGATCCCGCGGACGCGAGCAAATACCCGCACGAGTTTTCTGGCGGCCAGCGCCAGCGCATCTGCATCGCGCGCGCGCTTTCGTCGAAGCCGGAATTCCTCGTCGCGGATGAGCCGACAAGCGCGCTCGACGTCTCCGTGCAGGCACAGATCCTCAACCTCATGCGCGAGTTGCAGGACCGCCTCGGGCTTACCTATCTTTTCATCAGCCACAACCTCGCCGTGGTCCGCCACATGGCCGCGCGCATCGGCGTCATGTATCTCGGCCGCGTCGTGGAGATTGCGCCGACGCAGGAGCTGTTCAGTGCGCCGCGCCATCCGTATGCGCGCATGCTGCTCGATGCCGTGCCCGACCTTGCCATGACAGGCCGACCTCGCAAGATGGTCGAAGGCGAGATCCCGAATCCGATCAGTCCGCCACCGGGCTGCGCCTTCAATCCCCGCTGCCCGGCAGTCATGGATCGCTGCCGGCGCGAGGTGCCCGAACTCGAGGCGGCCCCGAAAGCGTCTGCCACGCATGCAACCGCCTGCCATGCCGTTGCCGAAGGGCGAATCTGAGCTAGTGTGATGATCGAGAAATTCGCCCGTGTTAGCGGCCCCCGTGAGCGAATTTCTCGATCTGAACCACTCTAGGAAATTATGTTTCTAGTGTCCCTTTGATTTCGAAGTTCGCGCGAGAGCCCAGCATCCAAGGCATGGCGAACTTCGAAATCGGGACACTAGACCCGCTTGCCGAACGGCGTTCCGCCACTATGGTTGTGGCCGAGGCCGCGAGCAGGCCACCGGACTTTACGGAGAATACGGATGACCGAGACGATCGCGTACACGGGCCGGATCGAGGACGAGCGCTTGGCCACGGGCCGTGGCAGATACGTGGCCGACCTGCGCCTGCCGCGCCTCGCGCACGCTTTCACGGTCCGCTCGGTATATGCGCACGCCAAGATCCGCAGCATCGACACGGCTGCCGCCAAAGCCGCACCTGGCGTTCTCGCCGTACTGACAGGCGCCGACCTCGCTGCCGATGGCATCGGCGATCTTCCTTGCGGTGTCGAGCTGCTGAAATCCGACGGCCAGAAGGCGCACCAGGCCAAGCGCCCCGTACTCGCACGTGATCGCGTGCGCTATGTCGGCGAATGCGTGGTGCTCATCGTCGCCGAGACCGTCGAGGAGGCAGAGGCCGCGGGTGAGCTGGTCGAGATCGACTATGAGGCGCTCGGCGCAGTTGCGGACGTCGCGCCGGCGCTCGCACCCGGTGCGCCCGCCGTCTGGGACGAGGTGCCGGACAATATCGCCTATGTCTGGAAGAAGGGCGACAACGACGCTTTCGAGAAGGTCGCTGCCGGTGCGGCGCACGTCGCGCGGCTGAACTCGCACGTCTCGCGCGTGACAGCCTGCAGCATGGAGCCGCGCGGTGCTCTCGGCCTCATCGACGATGAAGGCCGCTACGTCATTCATGCTTCGACGCAAGGCCCTTTCAATATGCGCCCGACGCTGGCGAGCCTCTTCAAGGTCGACCAGTGCAAAGTGCGTATTCTTGCCGGTGACGTCGGCGGCTCGTTCGGCATGAAGAGCGGCGCCTATCCCGAAGACGTGCTCGTGCTCTGGGCGGCCAAGCGCCTCGGCCGTCCCGTGCGCTGGATCTCGGAGCGGCGGGAGGCCTTCCTTTCGGACGACCACGGCCGCGACGTCCACATCGACGCCGAGCTTGCTCTCGACAAGAACGGCAAATTCCTCGGCCTGCGCGGGAAGTTCGACGTCAACATCGGTTGCTACCTCAACGGCCGTTCGCTTTTCATGATCGGAAACCTCGGCGGTATCGCGGGCGTCTACCGCATTCCGCTCATCACGGCGAGCCTGCGCGGCATCTTCACCAACGTCCAGACTTCAGCGCCTTATCGCGGCGCCGGCCGCCCCGAGGCGACATACGCGATCGAGCGACTGATCGATCTCGCCGCGCGCGCGATGAAGATCGACCCCTACGAGCTTCGCCTGCGCAATCTCGTGCCGCCGACAGCCATGCCTTACGACACGGGCTTCACGTTCACCTATGACTGCGGCGAGTTCGAAGGCAACATGACGGGCGCCGCCGAACTCGCGGATCGTGCGGGCTTCGCTGCGCGGCGTGCGGAATCCGCCAAGCGTGGCAAGCTGCGCGGGCTCGGCATCTCGAATCCGATCGAGGTCGCAGGCGGCCCGTTCGCCAAGCCGGGCAAGGACTTTTCGTCTGTGCGGATTTCGAGCGACGGCACGGTCACGCTCAACACTGGCGTCATGAGCGTCGGCCAGGGCATCGAGACCATGATGTCGTATCTCGTCGCCGAGCGCCTCGGTGTGTCGGTCGACAAGGTGCGCTATGTGCAGGGCGATACGGATCTGCTGCCCGGCGGGCGCGGCAATGGCGGCTCCAGCAGCACCGGCGTCGGCGGCGCGTGCGTTGCAATCACGCTCGATAACGCGATCTCAAAGGGCCGCGAGATCGCCGCTGAGATGCTCGAAGCCAAGCCCGAAGACATCGGTTTTGCGGATGGCCATTTTCGTCTCGAAGGCACAAACCGCGCCGTAACGCTCTTCGAAGTCGCGGAGCACGCCGAGAAGGCGAACGATGATGGCTTCTCAGCCGCAGGCGAGTTCCAGCCGCCATCTGTGACCTTCCCGAACGGCTGCCACATGTGCGAAGTCGAGATCGATCCCGATACGGGCGCGCTCGAAATCGTGCGCTACACGATCGTCGAGGACATCGGCACGGTCATCAATCCGACGCTCGCGCGCGGCCAGATCCATGGCGGCGTCGCCCAGGGCATCGCTCAGGCCATCGGCGAGACGATCGTTTATGATGCGGAGACGGCGCAGCTCTCGACGGGCTCGTTCATGGACTACATGATCCCGCGCGCGCACGATCTGCCGAACATCAACATCCGCACGCGTGAAGTGCCGACCAAGGTCAACTCGCTCGGCGCGAAGGGCGTCGGCGAAGCGGGCACGGTCGGCTCGCTCGCAGCAACGATCAATGCTGTCTGTGATGCGCTCGCCCCGCTCGGCATCACGCACATCGAGATGCCAGCGACGCCCGCGCGCATCTGGGAAGCTATCGAGAACGCGCGTAAGTCCAAGGCGGCATAAAAGCGCCACACCACCATGCTGCCCAGGGAGGGCCGCCCATGCTGCTCGGATGCATCGCCGATGACCTGACGGGCGCGACGGATCTCGCGCTCATGCTGACGCGCGCGGGGATGAAGACCGTGCAGGTCATGCAGGTGCCGGAGAAAAACGCGGACCTCTCGGGCTACGATGCGGTCGTCGTGGCACTCAAGACGCGGACGTGCCCGGTCGGCGAGGCCGTTTCGCTTTCGCTCGCCGCGGCTGATGCACTGCTGGCAGGCGGCGCGAAGCAGCTCTTCTTCAAGTATTGCTCGACGTTCGACTCGACGGATGAAGGCAACATCGGTCCTGTCGCGGAGGCGCTGCTCGCTCATCTCGGCGCGCGGCAGGCGATCGTGTGCCCGGCGTTCCCGACGAACAAGCGAACCGTATATCAGGGCAATCTCTTTGTCGGTGACGTGCCGCTCGCTGAAAGCCCGATGAAGGATCATCCGCTGACACCGATGCGCGACTCCAACCTCGTGCGCGTCCTGCAGCGGCAGACGAAGCTCAAGGTCGGGCTCGTGCCCTTCGCAACCGTCGACGCGGGTGCTGAGGCAATCAAGGCAGCCATGGCCGCCGCCGACCAGCGCGACGAGCGCTGCCTCGTTCTCGATGCCATCACCGACCGCCACCTGATCGACATGGGCACAGCCGCAGCCGGCATGAAGCTGATCACGGGCGGCTCGGGCGTTGCGCTCGGCCTGCCGGCGAACTTCGTGCGGCAGGGCTTGATGAAAGCCGCCGAGGCGCCCGCATCCATGCGCGCACCCAAAGGCCGAGCGCTGATCCTCGCCGGCAGCTGCAGCGCGGCGACGCGCGGACAGGTGCAGGCGGCAGTCGCGGCCGGTCTTCCGACGCTGCGCCTCGATCCGCTCGCGCTCGCTTCGGGCGAGATGAGTCCCGGCCGCATTGTTGCCTGGGCTAAGGACCAATCGGCCGAGCGCCCGCCGCTCATCTATTCGAGCGCCGACCCCGATGCGGTCGCCGCGGCGCAGGCGAAGCTCGGTCGCGACAAGGCCGGAGCCGTCGTCGAGGAAGCACTCGCCGCGGCAGCAATCGGCCTCGCCGAGGCAGGCTTCAGCCGCATGATCGTCGCAGGTGGCGAGACGTCGGGCGCCGTCGTCAACGGCCTCGGCGTGACGACGCTGGAGATCGGCCCCGAGATCGATCCCGGCGTGCCGTGGACGCGCGCCATAGGCGGCCGCGACATGGTGCTGGCGCTCAAGTCCGGAAACTTCGGCGCGCCGGACTTCTTCCTCAAGGCCTGGGACAAGCTGTCATGAGCGAGAGCCGCCTGCGCGAAGATATCGTGCGAGCGGGGGCCTCGCTGTTCGATCGCGGGTTGACGCACGGCTCGACGGGCAACATCTCCGTCGCGCTTCCCGACGGCGGCTGGTTGATGACGCCGACCGGATCCTCGCTTGGCACGCTCGACCCCGCGCGCCTCTCCCGGCTCGATGCCTCAGGCAAGCTCATCGATGGCGACAAGCCGACAAAAGAGGCATTCCTCCACACCACGATGTATGGCGCGCGGCCGGGCAGCGGCGCGGTCGTGCACCTTCACTCGACGCACTCAGTCGCCGTGAGCTGCCTCGATGGCATCGACCACAGCAACTGCCTGCCACCCATAACCGCTTACTACGCCATGCGCATCGGGCGCTTGCCGCTCGTGCCCTACTATCCGCCGGGCGATGAGACGCTCGCGACTGCCGTTGGTGCGCTCGCCGGCAAACATCATGCCGTCCTGCTCGCCAATCACGGCCCTGTCGTCGCCGGCACGAGCCTGTCGGCGGCGCAAGACGCCATCGAAGAACTCGAAGAAACCGCCAAGCTCTTCCTCATGCTGCGCGGCGAGCGCTTGCGCCTTCTGACGGAAGATCAAGTCGCCGAGCTCGAACGCCGCTTCCGCTGAACTCATTCAAAAATCAAACCGAGGAAACACCATGGCCAACGCGATCGATCTCAAGGACCGGATTGCCGTCGTCACGGGCGGTGCGCAGGGTATCGGTCGTGCCATCGCCGAACGCTTCATCGCCTCAGGTGCCAAGCTCGCGATCTGGGATATGGACAAGCCGCTTGCGGACAAGACCGCAAAGGCACTCGGTCAGGCTTCGAAGGCTTATGCGGTCGACGTGACCAATCCGGAGTCCATCGAGAGCGCCGTAAAAGCGACGCTCACCGACTTCAAGCGGATCGACATTCTCGTCAACAATGCGGGCATCGCGGGCGGCAACGCACCGACATGGGAGCTGCCAGTCGCTGACTGGCAGCGCGTCATCCGCATCAATCTCGATGGACCCTTCTACTGCTGCCGCGCTGTCGTGCCGACCATGATCGCGCAGAAGTACGGGCGCATCATCAATATCGCCTCGATCGCCGGCAAGGAGGGCAATCCCAATGCCGCACACTACTCGGCCTCCAAGGCCGGCGTCATCGGACTGACCAAGAGCCTCGCCAAGGAGCTGGCGCAGTACGACATCGCGGTGAACGCCATCACGCCGGCCGCGGCCAAGACTGCGATCTTCGATCAGATGACGCAGCAGCAGATCGACTACATGCTCTCGAAGATTCCGCGCGCGCGCTTCGTCAACGTCGAGGAGATCGCGGCGCTCGCGGCGTTTGCCGCATCGGAAGACTGCTCGTTCACGACCGGCAGCGTCCTCGACATCTCGGGCGGCCGCGCGACGTATTGAGCAAAAGCAACGGACTTGAAATTCACCTCAATCCGCGGCTGGGCGGGGAGTGAATTTCAAGTCCAAAGACGCTTTAGCGCTTGCTTTTCGGCTTCAACCGACGGCGTGGAATACCGCCAGCGTCGTTGGCAGGAATGACGCGAGCACTCGCCTTCAAGGCCTCCCGCAGGGTTACCGGACGGTGATGCTTCTTGAGGAGATCGCGGAAGGCCTCATCCGCAAGTTCCTGGATGCTTGCCAAGCTGTCGCGCGACAACCCTTCGAGCGCGCGCCAAGTCTCGCTGTCGAACTCGATGAGTTTGCGGACGGAGCCGTCGGTCTTCGTCACCATGGGGCCTCCGCTGTGAAGCGAGGCGGCAATCCGCCCTATTCCGCCGCCACATCGATGACGCGGCCAAGATACGCCAGGCAGCGCTCGAGCTCGCTGATGGCAACGAACTCGTTGGCCTGATGCGCCTGATCGATGCTGCCCGGGCCACATACGACCGACGAGCAGCCGGCCGCCTGAAAATGGCTCGCCTCGGTGCCGTATGCGACGGCGAACGTCTCGTTCTGCCCGACAAGCTTGAGGGCCAGCGACGTCGCCACAGAGTTCTCGCCCGACGAGAAGGCGGGCAGCACGCCCGTCGGCGTCGTCACGATCTCACAATCCTCACTCACCGCACGCATCGGCGGCAGCACGTGCTTTTGCGCGTAATCGTCGAATTCCTTGACGAGGGCCGGTATGTCCAAGCCCGGCAGCGCACGCACGCCCCAGTACATGTCGCAGTGCGGCGGGATGATGTTGTGCGCAACGCCGCCGGAAATCGAGCCGACCGAGATCGAGGAATAGGGCGGATCGAAACGCGGATTGATCTGGCGCGCCTTCAACCGCTCCTCTATGCGCCGAAGCTCCATCGCGAGATCGGCCGCCGCGAAGATCGCCGAGGCGCCGAGCTGCGGCTTCGACGAGTGCGCCGCCTGTCCCGTAATCTCAGTGTGGAAGCGATAGCCACCCTTGTGCGCATCGACGACGGTCATCAATGTCGGCTCGCCAACCAGCACGACGCCGGGCGTCGGAAGGCTCTTGCCGAACTCCGCGATCATGGGCTTCACGCCCGTGCAGCCCACTTCCTCATCATAAGAGAACACGATGTTGAGCGGTCGCTTGAGCGCGCGCCGCTTCATCTCAGGCACCAGCGCGAGCACGCACGCGAGATAGCCCTTCATGTCGCACGTGCCGCGCCCGTAGAGACGCCCGTCCTTCTCGACCAGCTCGAATGGGTCGGTTTCCCAGGGCTGGCCCGCGACCGGCACGACGTCCATGTGACCCGAAAAGGCGATGCCACCGTCCCCCGGGGGGCCGATGGTCGCAAAGAGATTTGCGTGAATGCCGTCGTCCGAGGGGAGCAGCGTCGCCGTCACACCCTGCCGGGCCAGATAGTCGCGGATGAACTCGGCACAGGGCAGGTTGGTCTTCGCGCTCGTCGTGTCGAACGACACCAGCTTCGCGAGCAAAGCCTTGGTGTCGGAAAGCGGGGACGACATTCATACTCCTTGGTTGTAGCGCCTGTTGCTCAGTTCAGGCTGCGCCGCGCGAACGGGCTGTCGAGCGAGAACGCGGGGACCGCGATATCGATGAGCGTGCCGTTGGTCTTCTCCATCTGATAGGAGCCGACCATGATCCCCGATGTGGTCTTGAGCGGGCAGCCGGAGGTGTACTCGAAGGACTCGCCCGGGCCGATCACCGGCGTTTGCCCGACGACACCCGGCCCGCGCACTTCCTCGACGTGGCCATTGGCGTCAGTGATGCGCCAGTAGCGCGAGCGGAGCTGGACCATCTCGCTACCTTCGTTGACGATCTCGACCGTGTAGGACCAGAAGTACCGCCCTTCGTCGGGCGCGGACTGTGCTTCCAGGTACTCCGGCCGGACACGCACGCGGATCGAGCGCGTGACCTGTTCGTACATGTGATGAGCTCGGTGATTGGCGCGAGCGGCCGCTAAACGCGACGACCGTCATAATCTTACGAGGTCGTGCGGGGTCTTGTCTCTGTCGAATCGTGCAGGGAGGGTCGGCAAAACACCTATTGGGCCGCTTTGGTGCCGTAGCGCTTCGCGATATAATCCTCGACGATCGTCTTGAACTCGCCCGCAATATTCGGCCCGCGGAGCGTCATGGCCTTGCGTCCGTCGATGAAAACCGGAGCCGACGGCGTCTCGCCCGTGCCGGGAAGCGATATACCGATATCGGCGTGTTTGGACTCGCCCGGGCCATTCACGATGCAGCCCATGACGGCAAGGTTCAGCCCCTCGACGCCCGGGTAGCGCTCGCGCCACTCGGCCATACGCTCGCGGATCATGGTCTGCACGTCCCGCGCCAGCTCCTGGAAGACAGTCGAGGTCGTGCGGCCGCAGCCGGGGCAAGCGGCGACGATCGGCATGAACGTCCTGAGGCCCATGACCTGCAGCAGCTCCTGCGCGGCCTGCACTTCGAGAGTACGGTCGCCGCCAGGCTCAGGCGTCAGCGAATAGCGGATCGTGTCGCCGATGCCGGCCTGCAGCACGATGCCCATGGCGGCCGATGACGCGACGATGCCCTTGGAGCCCATGCCAGCCTCGGTAAGGCCGAGGTGCAGGGCATAGTGGCAACGCTCGGCCAGCATGGAATAGACCGCGATCAGGTCCTGCACGGCCGAGACCTTGGCCGAGATCACGATGCGATCGCCGCCAAGACCGAGTTCCTCGGCACGATGCGCCGAGAGCACCGCCGACTGCACGATCGCCTCCTGCATGACAGAGCGTGCTGGCTTGGGCGTGGCGCTCTTCGCGTTCTCGTCCATGAGATGCGTCAGCAGCTCCTGGTCGAGCGAGCCCCAGTTCACGCCGATGCGCACGGGCTTGTTGTGCTTGAGCGCGAGATCGATGATCGCTGAGAACTGCCGGTCCTTCTTGTCCTTGAAGCCGACGTTGCCGGGATTGATGCGGTACTTGTCGAGCGCTTCCGCGCAGGCGGGATTCTCGGCGAGGAGGGTGTGGCCGTTGTAGTGGAAGTCGCCAACGATCGGCACGCTGACCCGCATCTTCGCGAGCTTCTCGCGGATCAGCGGGACGGCTTTTGCGGCCTCGTCGCGGTCGACCGTGATACGGACGATCTCGGAGCCTGCACGCGCGAGCGCCGCGACCTGCCTCGCCGTACCCTCGGCATCGGCGGTGTCGGTATTGGTCATCGACTGAACGACGATCGGCGCGCCCCCCCCCACGATCACGCCACCGACGTTGACGGCATGGGTCTGGCGGCGTTCAGCGGGGCTCGTCAGCATGTCTCGGCCTGTTTGCAGTTCGGACTACAATGCTTGCCACACCTTCGTGTCACAGCCAACTAGTGTCCCGATTCCGAAGTTCGCCAAACCTCAGGCTGGCGTCCCGAGCGAACTTTCGGAATCAAAAGGGACACTAGAATTTTAAACTTAGTAGTGTGATTCAGATCGAGAAATTCGCTCGGTCCCATGACGCAAACTCTGGCGAATTTCTCGATCATCACACTACCGTCGCTGGAGCGAGAACGCGGCTGCCAGCGAAGCCAGGCAGAACGCCGAGAGAACCACGACGATTGCAGGGCCCGCCGGGACATCCCAGACAACAGAAAGGGCGAGCCCGCCGGCGGTGCCGACAATCCCTAATCCGGCAGCTCCGAGGACCATGGCTTCCGGCGTCGCGGAGAATGGCCGTGCGGCGGCGGCCGGCATTATCAGGAATGCGACGATCAGCAGTACGCCAACGACCTTCATGGCGACCGCGATGATGAACGCGAGCAGCATGATCAGGGCCGCCTCGGCACGTGCCGTATTATGCCCCTCGGCTGCGGCCAGCTCCTTGTGTACGGCGACGGCGACAAGCGTCCTCCAGAAGAGCGCGATGGCTCCCAGCACGAGCGCGCCGCCGAGGTAGACCCAGAGGACGTCCCCTTCGGTGACGGCAAGGATATCGCCGAAGAGATAGCCCATGAGGTCGAGGCGCTGGCCCGAAAGCCGCGCCGCCGCAATCAGCCCAAGGGCCAGGGCCGCGTGCGAAAGAATGCCGAGCAGGCTGTCCACGGGCAGCAGTGGCTGGCGCTCCAGAACGACCAGTACTGCGCCGACTGCGAGCGAGACCAGGATCACGCCCAGTGTCAGGTCGATGTCGAAGGCAATGCCGAAGGCGACACCGAGCAGTCCCGCGTGTGCGACCGTCGAGCCGAAATAGGACATGCGCCGCCATACGACGAGGCAGCCGAGCGGCGCCGCCACGAGGGCAATGCCGAGGCCGACAATGAGGGCGCGCAGCAGGAAGGGTTCCATCATGGCCGAGACTTTTGGTCCGCGCCGGGGCGTCTGTAAAGGTCGAATGCAATAGTGTTGCATCCGCGTTCTGCGCGGCGCGCGCGGCAGGCGGAAATGTTCGCCTTGCGCCGCCGGCACGGCAGGCAGTATTGCGTTCCTCCCCCTCCTTTCGTTGCCGGAGCCGTACCATGGCCAAATCCGATGCCGCCGTGTCCCCGTTCGCCCCCAAGGCGCTTCCCGAGGTTCCCGTCATTGACGGCGTGCGTTTTGCGGCGTGCGAGGCCGGCATCAAGTACCGCAACCGAAAGGATCTCATGATCGCGGTCATGGATGCGGGCACGGTCGCCGCCGGCGTGCTGACCCAGTCCAAGACCTGCTCGGCGCCGGTCCTGTGGTGCCGGGAGAGCCTCAAGTCCGGCAAGGCGCGGGCGCTCGTCGTGAACTCGGGCAATTCCAATGCCTTCACGGGCAAGAAGGGCCGTGAGGCCGTCGAGCTGACGGCCGAGTTCGCCATGAAGGCCGTCGGCTGTGCCAAGAGCGACGTGTATCTGGCCTCGACGGGCGTGATCGGGGAGCCGCTGGAAGCAGGCAAGTTCGCGCACCTGCTGGATGGCCTCGCCAAAGCCGCGAAGCCCGATGCCTGGGCCGATACAGCCCGCGCCATCATGACCACGGATACCTTCCCGAAACTCGTGACGCGAACGGCAAAGATTGGTGGCGTCGAGGTGAAGATCAACGGCTTCTGCAAGGGCGCCGGCATGATCGCGCCGGATATGGCGACCATGCTGTGCTTCATCTTCACGGATGCGGCGATCACTGCACCGGCTCTGCAGAGCCTGCTCGCGACCGGTGCGCAGAAGAGCTTCAACTGCATGACCGTCGATGGCGATACGTCGACGAGCGACACCATGCTCATGTTCGCCACGGGTAAGGCGGCGGCGCGCGGTCAGAAGACCATAACGAGCGCCGACGATCCGGCCCTCGCCGACTTCACGGCCAAGGCGCACGATCTCATGCGCGAGCTGGCCATCATGGTGGCCAAGGACGGCGAAGGGCTGTCGAAGTTCGTGACCGTAGAAGTGCTGGGCGCCGAGAGCGACCGCGCGGCGCGCACGATCGGTCTCGCGATCGCCAATTCGCCGCTCGTGAAGACCGCGATCGCTGGCGAGGACCCGAACTGGGGTCGTGTGGTTATGGCTGTCGGCAAGGCGGGTGAAGCGGCAGATCGCGATAAGCTCGCCATCTGGTTCGGGCCGCATCAGGTGGCGAAGGACGGCGAGCGCTCTCCAACCTATGTCGAAGAGACCGTCGCCGCGTACATGAAGAACCTCGAGATCACCATCAAGGTCGATCTGGGTATCGGCACCGGCAAGTCCTCGATCTGGACGTGCGATCTCACGCACGGCTACATCTCGGTGAATGCGGATTACCGGAGTTAAGGGCTAACACGCTTTCCCTCTCCCCGCGTGCGGGGAGAGGGAAACTCCTACCTCGCCGTCCAGCCGCCATCGATGGAGTAGTTGGCGCCGGTGATCGATGCCGCGGAATCGCCCGCGAGGAATACCGCGAGTGCGCCGATCTCATCGATCTCGACGAATTGCCCGGTCGGCTGAGCCTCGAGGATTTCCTTCTGTGCCTCGGCCTCGGTGATCCCCTTGCTCTTCGCGAGGTCCGGGATCTGCTTGGCGACGAGCGGTGTCTTCACGAACCCAGGCGAGATCGCATTGACCGTGATGCCGGATGTCGCCAGCTCGAGCGCCACGGTCTTCGTAAAGCCCGCGAGCCCATGCTTCGCCGAGACATAAGCCGATTTGAACGGCGAGGCGACGAGCGAGTGTGCCGAGGCGAGGTTGATAATGCGGCCCCACTTGCGCTTCTTCATGCCGGGCACCGCGGCACGCGTCGTGTGGAAGGCCGAGGTGAGATTGATCGCGATGATCGCATCCCACTTCTCGATCGGGAACTCCTCGACCGGCGACACGTGCTGGATGCCGGCGTTGTTGATGAGAATGTCGACCGAGCCGAGCTCGCGCTCGCACCGCTCGACCATCTCCGCGATCTGATTGTGCCGCAGCATGTTCGCGGGGTCGTAGAGCACCCGCGTGCCGGCGGTCGCGACCTCCTTCGTCGCCTCGGCGATCTCCGTCTCGCTGCCGAGACCGTTAATCATGACGTTCGCGCCGGCCTTCGCCAGTGCCACCGCCATAGCGAGACCGATCCCGGACGTGGAGCCGGTCACAATCGCATTCCGACCTTTCAAGCTCATGATCTCATGCTCCGTTTCTGCAGGTCGCCCCGTCCGGCGAACCTCACTCAAGCGCAACCCGTTCCCTCAGGCCAGCGGCCATGCCGCCGCATGCGTGCCGAGCGCTACCGACGGCCGATCCCAGCGCGGCGGCGTCTCGGAGAGCTGGCCGGCGTGCTTGAGCGCCGACATGGTGCCGAAGGCGCTCGGTAGATCGACCAGCAGGTCCTGCACGGCGGCGCGATCGATCTTGGTTGCCTTCTGACCGTCGGGAATGCGGCCAAGACCCGTCAGCCAGTGCCCGACCTGCGCCAGCGAGAGGCGCACGAGCCACGAACCGCCGATCTCGGCCCGCCGCTTGAGCGCCATCATAGCACCGGTCGCCATCAGGTAACCTGCACCATGGTCCAGGGCCTGGCAGGGCAGCTCGACGGGCCGATCCACGCCCGCAACCTCGGCTTCGGCGCGATTGATGCCGGTCGCCGTCTGCACGAGCGAGTCGAAGCCACGCCTCGATGCCCAAGGGCCGACGTGGCTCCACGCGCAAAGCGAAACATAGACAATGCCGGGACGCAGTTTCGCCGCACGCTCGGGCGAGAAGCCGCGATCGGCAATACCACCCGGCCGATATCCCTGAACGAAGATGTCGGCACTCTCGAGCAGCATCGAGAGCATGGCTTTGCCTTCGCTGTTGCGCAGATCGATGTGCGCCGAGAGCTTGCCCCGCCCGGTATCGACATCGAGGCCGGGAATGTCGGGCAAGTGCGGTCCCGTTACGCGCAGGACATCGGCGCCGTGTGCCGCGAGCGTGCGCCCGCAGACGGGGCCTGCAAGCACGCGCGTCAGGTCGAGAACACGCACGCCCGAAAGAGGTCGCGCACCGGACGGCAGTGGCCGTGCCGGCGCATCGGCGATCTTCACGATCTCGACAAGCGGCAGGCCCGCGACCGCTATCCCTTGCGGATGTGCAGCCCACTCGGCCGGGCTGCGCATCATGGTGCCGACGAGACCGCGCCGCGCGACCTCGTCCTCGTAGGCTTGCCCCGTCCAGTCCCTCAGCGCAGCCGCAACCTGCTGCCGCTCGTAGGGAACGCGGAGCATGTCGAGAATGCCCTCGCGATGATGTGGGAAATTCGTGTGCAGACGTACCCAGCGGCCGTCGCCCGTCTGATAAGTACCGGCGATCTTGTCCCATGTCGGAGGTGGCGGCTTGCCGTCGATCGTGTAGAGGCGCTCGCTGATGAACTCGGCTGTCGCATGGCGCATGTCGACCGAGACCTGCTGAGCACGGCCATTCCGCGCGCGATCGATTTCGCTCGCTGCCAGCGCCGATGCGGCGATCGTCGCCTGGGCGACGGTCCCGGTCCTGAAAGAAGATGGCAGCGCCGGCTCCGCGCCAGTGAGACGCACGCGCGACAGCGCCGTCTCATCACCACCGATCTCGCGCCAGATATCGGCCAAGGCTTCGCTTGGGTTCATCATGGCATCGGCTCCATCGAGACCTTCGGATCGGTTGCACGCAGCCTATGACGTAGAACGGGATCGTCCCCGAGGGAAGAGCGCTCGCGCCGCTCTGCGACCCTGTCACGCGAAAGTGGCTGGTCGGCCGGCGTGGTCTATTCGGCAATCGACTGTAGCGCGGCATGGCCCGAATGGCGCAAGCGGTCGATCTCGGCGAGTGCCCACGTGTACGTCGCCTCATAGAGTTCGCGGTGACGGCCCCAGTCCATGACAGTCATGCGGTCGAGCATGGGTGGAACCAGCAGCACATCCGTCGGGCGCAGATGCCGCTCGAAACCGTGCCTGTTGGCCATGAGCGCGCGCACGATCACCTGCCGTAAGTTCGGCGCTGGTGGGACCGCATTGCGCCGGAATGGCAGGAGCAAGCGTATGAGAAGCTCCGAGCGCGAGGGGAGCGCATCGTACTTGACTTCAAAGCGCTGCAGCTGCGGGGTTTCGAAAGACACCACGACGTTAGGCCCCCGCTTCAGGTCGTGCATGATTCCGATCGGAACATTATCCATGAGGGCGCCATCGACGAGCATCTCGCCATCGGGCGTGTAGTACGGCGGCAGCAAGCCTGGAATAGATCCGGACGAGCGCACTGCGGCCCAGAGCTCGCCCCGCCGATGGCAATGGACCGAATGACGCGAGAGATTGGTCGAGATCGCGAAGTAGGGAATCCAGAGATCCTCGATGTCTATGCCGCCATAGTGCGCGTGCAGCTGTCGATCGAAGTGCGTGTGATCGAGCAGGCTGAAACGCGGCCATGTGTAACGACGCAGCGCCTTGCCGCGCACGAACATCTCGTGCGTCGCCTCGACGATTTCCTCTGGTGATATGCCCATGGCAAAGGCTGCGGCCATGGCACTGCCGCCGGACGTTCCTCCCATGATATCGAAGCTGATGCCGCGCTCGATCATCGCCTTGTAGAGCCCGGTATGGGCCGCGCAGAACGCGCCACCGCCGCAAGCAACAAATCCCATGGCCGAGCCGCGGATGAAGCGCGCCAGACGCTCGATGTCGTCGTCATCGATAAGCGCGACATGATGATGTGCGCCGACACTACGGTCGTCGAGCCACCGCGCAGTGCCCTTGGCCTGCCCGCGCTTAGGATGGATCAGTACGAGGCGATGCGACTGCGGTCGGAAGTGGCTGTTGGCGAACTGCTCGTGAGCCGTCAGAGGCACCATTTCGGTCGTATCGACGCCAGCCGTGCCGACACTCAGGATGAGATCGGCCTGCCGGATAGCTTTCTCCGACCAAGGCGTCATCTCCTCGTCGGCGACGAGCAGGACGAAGTCATGACGCGTCTCGAGGGCATTGAGGGCACTGGTCGCGGCTGGACTGTCGAGATCTCCGCCGCCATCGACAACACGTGCCAGATTTCCGGACCTCACCAGCTCGAGTGATCCACTTCGCGCCAGTACGGCCGCCAGCCGCTCGATGAACCGCGAGGGGACCGGACGCTTCCCAGCCTGGATAATCGTGATGATCCGCGGGATATGATCCGTGTGACGCGCGCGGCCCACCGTCTGATCCGCGAGGCGCACGGCGAGCGTCGCGGCCAATCGCGACCAGATCTCCGGATGGCGCGCGCAGAGCGCATCGAACTGCGATCGGCTGAGCCGCATGACTACGCTGTCGCGCGCAGCCGTTACCGTCGCTGTCCGCGTCCCGCCTGCGAGAAAGGCGATCTCGCCGATGGGGGCGCCGGCTCCGAGCTCCGCGACCGGCACCTCCTCGCCAGCTACCGTCACTTCAAAACGGCCGCTCTCGACGATGAAGAGCGCATCGGCTGGCGCGCCCTGATGGACAAGCACATCACCGCGCATCAGGCGAAGCGTCGTAAGCTCGGCGGCGATCGCCGCCCTCTCGGCCGGCAGCAGATCGCCGAAGATATCGATCGAGGCGAGAGGACTGCTCATGCACTGCACCAACCCTGGGGCCTGGTTGCCCACAGTATAGGCTGGGCGCACCATATTATGCCCGGCGCCTGAGAGATTGGTTCATGCACAAAGAAAAAGGCGCCGTGGTCCGGCGCCATTGGTCAAACCCCGCCCTGCTTCGGTTCAAATTGCAGGGACGGGGCCTATGTCGAGTTGCTCAGGCATTGCAACGCTTGAGATCAGTCGGAGCGCGCCGCCAAGTCATGGTCTCGCTCAGCATCTTGCTTCCCATGTAACCCATGACCTTCAACCGATCGCCGCCGAGGCTGGTGATCTCAACGCTGTAGCGCGCGTCATCCTCCGGATCGTAGATCCAGCCCTTGTCCCACTTGCCGGCAGCGATGGCTTTCACATTGCCGATGACTTGCGTTCCGCATGTCTTGCTGTTGGCCGCATCCTTGAGCCACACGATGCGGCCGCACAGCGCGCCGCCGCAGTCTGTGATCTCGACAGCGCCGCGGCCCGTGTGATCGTACCAGATGCCCGTCGCCTCAGTGGCGGCGGACGGTGTGGTGGTTGCGACGGTGGCTGCGAAAAGGGCGGCGGCACGGGCGAGGCGCTTGAAGTTGGCAATCATGACACTCTCCTTGGGTTTATCTGTCGGGTTTCTGATGTTGCCCGGCCAGATGTTCGGTCGGCGCAGTAGTGATTATGTTTCTTGGGGTGTTGGGGCGCTGTTCCGCCCGAAACAGGAGCGAAGAAATTCACGCCGCCGGCGCAAATTCGTTGTTCACCTCGGACAGCCGACGGCGGGCACGGCTCGCGATGCGACCATCCTCGATGCGGATCATGCGATCACCGTACTTGAGCGTGCGGTGATCGTGCGTGACGACGAGGACGGCGCGGCGCGTGTCCTTCGCGACCTCAGCGAGGAGGGCCATCACGGCCTGGCCATTCTCGCTGTCGAGCGCGGCGGTCGGCTCATCCGCGAGGATGACCGAGGGCGCACCCGCGAGTGCACGCGCAATCGACACACGCTGCTTCTCGCCGCCCGAAAGCTTACTCGGCATGACGTTCGCGCGATGGCTGAGCCTGACGGCAGCTAGTGCCTCCCAAGCGAGATCCGGCGCCTCAGCGCGTGACGCGCCGCGGAGATCGAGCGCCAGCATGACATTCTCGAGCGCCGTCAGCGTCGGCACGAGATTGTAGGACTGGAACACGAAACCCACGTGCCGGCGGCGGAGATCTGCCATGCCTTCGGCACTCAGACCTGCCGTCGAATATCCAGCGATGCTGAGCGAGCCGCTCGTCGGCGAGAGAATGCAGCCGAGGATCGACAGCAGCGTGGTCTTGCCGCTGCCCGAAGGCCCCATGAGCAGGGTGAGCTCGCCGGGAGCCAGCTCCACGCTGACGCCCTTGAGGGGCATGATGTCACCAGCTTCCGAGCGGTAGACTTTGGTGATGTCGCGGGCTTCGAGCATGTAGGGAAGGGCGGTCATGATCGTAACTCCTGGCAAAGGGGATCAGCGGCTGAACACGACGGCCGGATCGATGCGGATGACTTTGAAGATGGCGCAGATGGCGGCGAGGACACACATGCCGACCGTGAGGGCGAGAAGCATGAGCGCGAGATGCGGGGTCATGACGATCAGCAGCGTCGAGTCTTCGGCGGCCCAGATGACGAGCAGGCTCAACGCCATACCGAGGACGTAGCCGATCACGGCGCTGAGGATCGCCTGGATCAGGATGACCTTGTTGATGTAGCCCGCCGAAGCACCGAGCGCGCGCAGGGTCGCGAACTCATTGAGATGGTCCTTGGTGCTCGCGTAGAGCGTCTGCGCGACGATCACCATGCCGACGATGATCCCAAGCACGGCGCCCGCGATCAGCGCGGCGCCTGCGCCAGTCTCGAACAGCCAGTAGTCGAGGCTGCGCTTGCGGAACTCGGCGTGGGTCAGGATCTCGGCATCCGGCAGGCGCTTGCCCAGCGCGGAGCGCAGGTCCTCTACGGCCGTGCCGGGCGCAGCCTTCACGAGCGTGTAGGATGACTGGTCGGCGGATGCGCCGAGGAGCGTGCGCCCTGTCGCAAGTGTCGTGAAGACGTACGGCAGCGTCGTGAACGAGCGGATACCCTTGGTCACGGCGTGCACCGTCACTTCCATGTTGTTGACCTCGGCGCGGTCACCGAGACCGCCGACGCCAAGCTCCTGGAAGTACGTGCTGTCGATAGCCACGGCCGATGGCGCGGCGAGCGCGCTGGCGCTGCCCTCGGTCACGTTCCACGGCAAGCTCGTGCCCTGGGTGACGTCGGAGCCGACGAGCAGGGCAGCGGTCGAGCCGCCCTTGGGCTTGCGCCAGTTGACGAAGCCGACGGCGAGCTCCTGCACACTCGCGACGCCGGGCGTCGACAGCACGCCGTGGCGCTCGCGCCCGGAGAGCATGGCGGGATCGTCGAAGCTCTTGGTGCCGAGCGGCACGACCCAGAGATCGCCTTCCGCATGATCGAACATGGCGGCGATGCGGTTCTCCGAGCCGAGGTAGAGGCCGAACTGCACGGCCACCAGCACGACGGAGAAGACGATGCCCACGACCGTCACGATCAAGCCGAGGCGATCATGAAAGAGATTGCGGTACGCGAGCTTCGGCACCATCGGCAGCCGCATCATCCCCTTCCGGGCCAGCGTGCGCTGGCCCGGAAGTGCGATGGAGGCTGGTTCGGCTGTCGTTTGCATCACACGTCTCCAATTGGCAGAAGAAACAGGTCATCAGGTGCAGGGAACCGAGACGGTCTCACCGAGGCTCGGGAGGTACTTCTTGCAGTCGCTGGCATTGGCCGTGGCGTCAGGAACCTTCGGCGCGTCGGCGACCGGGGCGGGTGCAACGGTGCGGACGGGCGCAGACTGAGCCGCAACCGGCTTCGGAGCTTCGACCGCCGGCTTCGGAGCTTCGGTCACCGGCGCCTCCGAAACTGACGTCGCCGTCTTGGTCTTGGCGGCGAACGCCTTGACGGTCGAGCAATCGACCTGCTCGGGGACCTCACCCGCGGACACGCCCCAGCCATTGCTCGTCTGGACCCAGCGCGCAGTGCCGTAGAACCAGCCGCCACTGCGATAGGAGAAGCCCTTGCTGCCTTTCCAGCAGGTACCGGTGCCATCAAACCAGGTCTTGCTGGCGCGGTCGTATCTGCGACCCTCGTCGTCCGCGTACTTGACCGGCGCAGGGGCGGGCGTCGCGGCAACGGACCGCTTCACGATCACCCGGGGCGCCCGGTGCACGTACGTCGGCTCGGGCACTGGCACGGGTGGCGAGAAGTGGAAATGATGGAAGCGGAAGTGACCGCGGCCACCGGCATCGGCCGATGTGCTGAGTGCGATGGTGGAAACAGCGGCGAGTGCCAGGGCGGTGAATGCGAAGGGGAGCTTGGTCATTGGGGCGTTCCTTTCGGGTTGAGCGTGAGTGGATGATGCGGGAAGTCCGGGAGCGGGGCTGTTCCGCGCGATACAGGCGCGAATTTTTGAGGCGCCCCCAGGCTCAGGCAGCGGCGCGGACGGGCCGAGCGGCCTCGCTCGCCCCCCAGGCGCGGGCAATGCCAGCGACGAAGGCCGCGGTGCGCTCCACGACGACGTGGCGCTGACGATCGACGGTCACGATGTGATAGCTGTCGTCGAGCACCACCATGTCGACCAGGCCCTTGAGGTGGCGCTGGAGGTACCAGGCATTGTCGAGGTCGGCGTAGTCATCCTCGCGCGGATGGATGATCAGCGACGGCTGGTGGATGGCGCCAAGCTCCGCGCAGACGGCTTGAACCAGGCGCCGATGCTCCAGGACGGCCCCGCCGGGGGTGCTCGGCAGTCCTGCAATGCTGCTGTCGCCGCTCTGGAGGGCATTGCGGATGAAGGCGCGGATGCGCTCGTCCTTGATGCCGTGGGGTTCCAGATCGGGAAAGCCGATCAGGTTGGCGATGCGCGTGCTGAAGACGAGGCGGAAAAGGCGGGCGTACCAGGGAATGAGCCAACCGTTCAGCCAGAGGGTCGGGGAAAGCAGGGCCGTTCCCTGGACGTCGGCGGGGCGGCGGGCGGCAAGCAGGAGTGCCAGCACCGCGCCGGTCGAGAGGCCGCCCACGATAACCGTATCGCATTCCTCACGCAGGAGCTGGAGGGCCGTCTCGGCGCTCGCGTACCAGTCCTGCCAGGTCGTGCCCTTGATGTCCTCTTCGGAGCCGCCGTGGCCGGCCAGCATCGGGCAGTAGACCGTGCACCCTGAACGGGCGAGGCCGTTCGCGACGAAGCGCATTTCGGTCGGGGTGCCGCAAAGGCCGTGGAGGAGCAGGACGCCCGTACGGCCGCCCGAGATGTAATAGCCCTGATTGTCGATGATCATTTTGCGGTGCCTCGGCTCGAGTGATGTTGCTCGAACCCTAGGCAGCCAGCCGCCTAAGCGCTGTTCCGGCTGGAACAACGCGCGACGAATGCCGGAAACTCAATGAAATCGTGTTTTTCGGGGACGGGCGGCTCTCAGGCCGTATCCATATCGGCAACGGAACTGAGGATCTCGACATCGCACATGTAGGCCGCTCCCGAACGGGTGATCGCACCCATGTCCTCGAGCGCCGTCAGGGCCAGATTGACCTTCGGCCGGCTGGCACCGATGAGCAGTCCGACCTCGCTCTGCGACAACCCCAGATCGAGCTTTGTCTGGCCACTCTTCGCCACTGCACCCTGCATCTTCAACGCCGACAACATGAGACGGGCGAGCCGCACTTCGATGCGGTGTAGCGCTATGGCCTCGAGCTTCTGGTCCGTATCCCTCAGGCGCTGGCAGAGAAAGCGAATGGCTGCGCTCGCCACCTTGGGGTTGTTCTCGATGAGGTCGTTGAGCGCCCGCTGCGGCAGCGTCATGGCGCTGACCGAGCCGATGGCCGTCGCCCCGGCTGTGCGCTCGCCGCCGTCCAAGGTCGCGATCTCGCCGAAAAGCTCTCCAGGCCCCGCATGCGCAAATGACAGCTCACGCCCTTCGGCCGACAGGACGGACAGCCGAATGCGGCCCTCGAGCACCAGATAGATCTCGCGGCCGGGATCGCCGCGCGAGAAGATCATCTGGTTCGTCTCGAATTGTACACGCCGCATCCGGCCGACCACCGCCATGCGATCGCCATCGTCGAGGTCGCCAAAGAGCGCCGTCTGCGCCAGAAACGCGGCAATTGCTTTTTGATCCATTGACAGAGATCCAAGAGCCTGTGGCCCGCGGCGATGTGTCGGGCTAAGAGAGCAGCTAAGAGCCGCGCGCATCCTACCATGGAGCAAGTATGAACCAAGCCTTCTGAACGGGATTGAGACGGCTTGTTGTTGTCCAGATAGTAAAGCCTTCAGGACGGGAGAGGCAGGATGGGGCCATTTCGCCTCCCATTCTCGGACACGAAGATCGTGCGTGGTGCCGGTCGATGGCTCGCCCGACTGTCGGCCTATGGCACCGAGCCTTATCCGCCGCACGTCCAGCGCCGCCTCAAGATCATGAATGTCACGGCTTACGTGATCGCGCTGTTCACGCTCGTCTACGGTTTCCAGCAGATGTTCCTGGATTTCGAGACCTGGAAGCCTGTCATCATCATCAACTTTCTGATGGCCATGGTGGCTCTATCCGTTCCGTTCCTGCATCGCTACGGCGAACTGGTCGGGCCAATGGCGATCCTGATCTCCGAGCTCGCCGGTATCTTCGTACTGACATCCTTCGTCGGGCGCGACACCGGCATTCATATGCAGTACTTCGCCGCGCCCGCGGCCTTCTTCGTCATCCTGGGCCTCGGGAGGCTGAAACTTATTGCCGTCGCGATTGCCATCTCGATCGCGCTCTATCTCTCAGCCTGGTTTTTCTTCATTGAGAGCGCCGAAGGCCTGATCATCTCTGCTGCCGACGTCAATTCACTGCACATCACGGCCGCCGCCACGACATTCTGCGTGATCTCGATCGTGCTCTACTACGCCTTCCGCCTCGTCGAGCAGGCAGAGGCCCAGACCGACGCGCTCCTGCATAACATCCTGCCTGGGACGATCGTCGATCGGCTCAAATCGAACCCGGACACGACGATCGCCAACGAGTTCGCGGAAGCGTCTGTTCTCTTCGCGGACATCAAGGGGTTCGTCGCATTGGCCAAGGAGCTCGGGCCGGCGCGGACCGTCGCCCTGCTGAACACGATCGTGCGCGCATTCGACGAATTGGCCAACCGCTGGGGCGTCGAAAAGATCAAGACCATCGGCGATGCTTACATGGCTGCCGCCGGGTTGCCCGTGCCGGCCGCCGATCATGCGGATCGCATTGCCGGCTTGGCGCTCGACATGATCGCGGCGGCTGAACGTGTATCGAAAGAGCAGAACGTAGGGATTGTGCTTCGTGTCGGCATCGCCAGCGGGCCTGTTCTGGCGGGCGTGATCGGCGCCAAGCGGCTGATCTACGATGTGTGGGGGGATACAGTAAACCTCGCCTCGCGCCTCGAGCACCACAGCCAGCCCCAGAGCATTCTCGTGTCGGAGCTGACGCAGACGCGCCTCGGCAATGGCTATCAGCTCGAGCCGCACGGCAGCATCGACGTCAAGGGATACGGCGTCGTGCACACCTGGCTGCTGAAAGGACGTCGAGTGGACGGCCAAAGCGCTCCCATCGCGACAGAGGAGCTGCATCTCGCGCCGCCAAGTGATGCCCTGGCGAGTACTGCAGCGCGGTCGACCGTCTAGCAACACTCACAACAAAAGAGTTGATTGTTCCCACCGGAACAGCCCAGGACCAGTGACATCCTGCAGATTTGCGGCACACTCGCTGATGTGGAGCCGCTCCCATGTTCACGCTGATCAATCCTCGTCGTTTGATACTGGTCGCTGCAGTATTGGCTGGCGGCCTCGCGGGCACCTTAGCTGTAGCATCGCCCACGACGCCGGTCGCACAAGGCATATCCAGCACGCGCGAATGCACAAGCACACTCTGCCCGAGCCGAATTTGGCTTCGCGCCCCTGTCCTGCGCACGTACGCCAGGTGATCAACAGTCTTCAGACCCCTTACTCGCGTTGACTTCACGGCCGCCGGCACCCTGCTGGCGGTCTTTTTGCTTTAGCCAAACCCACGCTTGAGCGGGAGCCAAAGCAAAGCGCCCTCCGAACCATGGTCCAGAGGGCGCTATATGCCGTCATACATCGACGCCAACCTCATGGGCCACCGGCAATACCGCCGAAGGCTGTCCAAGGCGAGCCCGACATGACGATGATCTCGGCCGGCTGATTGGCGGAAAGGATGAAGTCGACTTCCTGGCCGACCAGATCCGCGGCAGCGCTGACGACCTGCTTCCGCGCAAAGCGATACCGCCGGCCGTCATCCGTCATGATGACCCCGAACCCGAGGTCGTCGCGGTACTTCGTGATCTCACCCTGCATGGCACTCTCCTTTGATGCGGCCTCGTGCTGCTTTGCTGAGGCTCATTGCGATGAGGGAGCATTGCAGGGCGGCCGCGGGGGCGCTGTTCCCGGCATAACAGGGCAGAAAAATTCGCACCCGTACTCGAAGGCGCACGGCGTGTTCCCTGCGAAACAGACCGGCGTTCACGCACTCCCTAGGTTGCCGAGGTCGAACAAGCGCAGGGGGAGCCTCTGTGCAGGCCCCACGGGGCGACCTTGGAGGATTTAGTCATGCAGCCGCACCAGACCACGAGCCCGTCGCAGCCGATGTCCATTGGCACCAATGCACCGAGCCGCGCCCGTCGCCTCGCACTTATGCTGAGCCTCGTTGCGGCCGGCGCGGCGGGCGTACTCATCCCCCTATATGCAGCGCCGAAGCAGATCGCGGCGGCCATCGCTCCTGCGACGGCGCCGGCCGCGCAAGCCCAACCCGATCGGCCCCAGTCCACCTGGATTGCCGCTGCGCCAGGTCGTGTGGAGCCGCGCTCCGGCCAAGTTCGCGTCAGCAGCCTCGCACCGGGCCGCATTCTCGAGATCAGCGCCGCCGCCGGCGACCGCGTCACCAAGGGCGACGTGCTGATTCGCCTCGACGACAAGGAAGCACGCGCACGCCTGACCGCGGCGGAGGCCGAGGCCTCAGTGCGCCAGCGCGAACGCGACGCACAGGCCGAAACGGCCGGCCGCGAGGATATCCGCAAGGCCGAGGACGCCTTGTTCGCCGCAGAGCGCGCCGCTGCAAATGCGCGCTTCGCACTCGATGGCGTACTGGCCGCCGATCGCAAGGCCGCCGGCAATCCGCAGAACCTACTTCAGGCGCGCAATGATCTCGCCAAGGCCGATGACAAGCTGCGCCAGGAGCGCGTCGCGCTGGCGGCGGCCCACGCCAAATCCAAGGTGACGGCGCCGAACCGCCTCGAAGCGGCGCTGATCGCGGCGCGCGCCGAGGTCACGCTCGCTGAGGAAATGGTCGAGAAAATGCGCATTCGCGCGCCGCTCACGGGCTCCGTGCTGCAGATGCACGCGAAGCCCGGCGAGCTCGCCATGCCATCCGCCGAGCAGGTGCTGGTCGTCATGGGCGATCTCAGCCAGATGCGCGTCCGCGCCGAGGTCGACGAGCAGGACGTGGCCAAGATCAAGCGCGGCCAGCAGGTTTTCGTGCGGAGCACGGCCTTCCCCGGCCGCGAGTTCAGCGGCACGGTATCGGAGCTAGCGCCCTCACTCGCCATGCCTCGCATGGGCTCGCGCGGCGCGCGGCGCTCGACGGACGTCGAGGTCATGGAAGTCACGATCGACCTCGAAGGCACCTCTCCGCTGATGCCGGGGATGCGCGCCGACGCCTTCTTCCGCTGATGGCGACCGTGGTATACGCCACGCGCGCTGTTGTCGAAGGAAGGGCGACGATCTATAGCCCAGATGCCGAAGCCGGGCCCTCGCGCCCGGCTTCGCGCGCGGACGTGGTGGAACTGGTAGACACACAGGACTTAAAATCCTGAGACGGCAACGTCGTGTGGGTTCGATTCCCACCGTCCGCACCATTTTGGCGCTCACGCCAAATCGCTTCGCTCATTGGCCCCGCGGGGGCGGCGCTCGCGCCGGCCCGTCGCCCCGAAGGGGCGCTCCTCTGGAGCGACCGCGCGCTCAGGCCTTCAAACGACTCGGCGCGCCAGCACCAGTTCCCTACCTCCACCCTTGCTGCTCATAGGCATCCGCGAGAAAGTCGATGAATGCGCGGACCTTGGGTGAGCTCTGTCGACCATGCGGCACCACGGCGTGCAATTGCACCGCTTCCGGCACATGGTCAGCCTCGAGAACGGGCACGAGGCGGCCGACCTTGAGCGCCCGCGCAGCCTGCTCGTTCGAGAGACGTATGATGCCAACGCCCGCAAGGCTCGCGAGATAGCAGGCCATGCCGTCGTCGAAGGTATAGCGGCAGGTCACCTTGATCCGGCGCGTGCGGCCGCCGCTGTCGCGGAATGGCCAGAGATTGAGATCCGCCGTCGACGTCGCGAACAGGCACTCGTGCATCACGAGATCGTCAGGCGTCTCGAGCCGCGGGGCGCCCGCCAGATAGACAGGCGAAGCGCAAAGAATCCGGCGGAAGGTCGCCAGCTTGCGCGCGACGAAGGTGCTGTCGGGAAGGCCGCCGAGCCGGATGCCCACATCGATCTGATTCTCGACCAGGTCAATGCGGCGGCTCCCGATCGCGAACTCGATGCGAATATCCGGATAGCGCTGTCGAAAGCTCGGTAGGGCGCCGACGATTGTGGCGAAGCCCACACCCGTCGCGCAGGCCACGCGCAGATCGCCGCGCGGCGCCGAACCTTGCGCCATGACGTCGGCCTCGAATTCCTCGATGTCCGCAATGATTTTGCGCGCACGTCCAACGTAGCGCTCACCTTCGGCTGTCAGCGTCACGCGACGAGTCGTGCGATTAAGCAGCCGCACGCCGAGACGAGTCTCGAGACGCTGCACGAGTTTGGCCACAGCAGATGGTGTCAATCCGACGTCTTCCGCCGCCGCCGTGAAGCCGCCGCGGTCCGCCACGCGCACCATCACCAGCATTTCGTCAGGCTGTCGCATCTCATACCTGCTGGATTGCAACTTCGCAGCACTGCAGGCGCGCATCTCGACGGAGCGCCCGCCGTCTAATTAGGCGGGCGCGATCAGCGCCTGTTTATTCCGCACTTGGGATGGGGTTGTTTAGCACGAAGAGAGGCGGATCTGCGAACGATATTCCGCAATGTTTGTCCGCGACTACGGATTATCAAATCGACCCGAACATGGGATTAACCCGACCCGCGCGGAGGGCCTCGACCAGCGCGGATACAATCAGAGGGGATGGTCATGATGAGCAATGAGAACACATTTAATTGCGCCTACCAGTCGGTAGCAAGCGCTCCGAAATCGACGAACGTGGCTATTGCCGATTTTCCGAGCGCGAGCGTAACGCTGCCGAAAATGCGTGCACATGTAGCCGTGAAACAAGTAGCGCTCCGTGACACGCGCGTGCGTCCAAAATTTCTCGGCATGAAAGTGGATGATATCCGACGATTCACGTTCGTCTGATTGCAGTTCCCCAATCCACAATTCCTCAAGATAAGAGACCTAATCCAATGAATGCTCAGAAGTATGAAATCGGGGCGCCCTACGGCGCTACCGAGGGCAAGCTGCCGGCAACATTGACCGGAGTTGCTTCATCCATCGCAGGCTATGTCACGCAGATCGTTGTCGACGTCGTTCGCTACAGGTCGTTCCGCGCGGCGGAGAAGGAACTCCACGCGCTCGACGACAGAATGCTGAAGGACATCGGAATCGACAGAAGCGAGATCAAGTCGGCACTGTCCGACGCCGCCAATCAGCGGCGCCAAGTCTGGCGGATCTAGTTTCCGCCGCGAGTAGCCAGCTCAGATTCGAGTTGGGATATGCCATGCAGCGCCCCGCCGGGCGTTGCGCGGCATTGGCCGTTGCGGCTCAGGCTGTCGCTATGTAGTCGCGCATGGCCATCGCCTCCATCTCGACCTCGGCGATGTGGTGCTTCACGACATCGCCGATCGAGATGATGCCCGTGAGCTTGCGGTCCTCGACGACGGGCAGGTGCCGGCACCGACGCGCGGTCATGCGACTCATAAGTTCGTCGATCGTGTCGTCGGCGGAGCAGGTGAGCACATCGCGCGTCATGATTTCGGAGACCGGCCAATCGAGGCAGGCTGGGCCCTGCTTGGCGAGCGCTTGGACGATATCGCGCTCCGAAACAATGCCGGCAATGGCGCCGGACCGCTCGGTCACGACGACAGCGCCGATACGCTTTGCAGCCAGCCGCTCCGCGACAGCCGTCAGGCTCGCATCCGCCCTGACGGTCTCGACTGCATGACCTTTTACCTTGAGTATCGAGGCAACATGCATGGCAATCCTCCCGTTCACCGGTCGGATGACCTATCACGCGGGTACAGGGCGCCCCGCCCCCATTAAGCCCTGTCGCTCCACGAATCGGTCATCGTGCCGATGGAACCGTTCGTTGCTGCTCGGGCGCGCGTCTCGCACAGTAAAAACGGCGCACCTCTATTAGTTAAGGTGGGGCATCGGCCGGAGCCTTGCAAGCAGAAAGGTCCGTCGCCGAACGATCGTTACGTGCAGCGCACAAATCAATCGGGCACGCCAATCTGTTGATCGCTTCTTTCGTCCGTCATAAAGCTGGCAATGACGCGCGACTGCAGCTGATGCAGTGCAACAGACGATCTGGTCGGAGAGCGAGCATGGATGTGGAAAAAGGGCTGAAACATTTCATTAACGGCGTCTGGGTCGCCCCGGTCGGCGGAACGGCGATCGATGTCATCAATCCGGCGACCGAACAGCCCTTCGCCAAAGTAGCACTCGGAACGAAAGGCGATGTGGACCGGGCCGCCGCCGCCGCCCGCTCTGCCTTCCCGTCCTTTGCCGCAAGCTCGCGCGAGGAACGCCTCGCGCTTCTCGAGAAGATTGCCGCGATCTACAAGCGGCGCTTCGGCGAGATGGGCGAGACCATCAGTCGCGAGATGGGCGCGCCGCTCTCTTTCGCGACGCGTTTCCAGGCCGGCGCCGGCATGGGCCACTTCCGCACCATGCACGGCATTCTCAAGACCTATCCCTTCGAGGAAGCACACGGGGCGACGGAGATTCTCCGCGAGCCGATCGGCGTCATCGGCATGATCACGCCGTGGAACTGGCCGGCGAACCAGATCTCCTGCAAGATCGCCGCCGCGCTTGCAGCAGGCTGCACGATGGTGCTGAAGCCGTCGGAGGTCGCGCCGTTCTCCGCGATCCTGATCGCCGAAATGCTCGAAGAAGCGGGTGTGCCCGCGGGGGTGTTCAATCTCGTGCATGGCGACAAGATCGTCGGCCAAGCCATGGCCGAGCATCCCCAGATCGACTGCATGTCCTTCACGGGCTCGACCGGTGCCGGTATCGACGTCGCGATCCGCGCGGCACCGACCGTCAAGCGCGTCGGCCAGGAACTCGGCGGCAAGTCGGCGAACATCCTGCTCGATGATGTCGATTGGTCTAAGGCGGTGACGGAAGGCGTGAAGCTCTGCTTCCGCAATTCTGGCCAGTCGTGTAACGCGCCGACGCGGATGCTCGTGCCGGTCGCGCGTATGGGCGAAGTTGCGGACATTGCGAAGGCCGCAGCGCTGAGCATCAAAGTCGGCGATCCCTCAGCTGCCGACAGCGACATGGGGCCGGTGGTTTCGGACCTGCAGTGGCGCAAGATCCAGGATCTCATCCAGTCCGGCATCAGCGAAGGCGCAACGCTCGTCACGGGCGGCCCCGGCAAGCCTAAAGGCCTCAACCAGGGCTACTACGTGAAGCCCACCGTCTTCGCCGACGTCAATCCGGAGATGCGGATCGCGCGCGAGGAGATCTTCGGGCCTGTGCTCTCCATCCTCCCCTACAAGGACGAGGCCGACGCCGTGCGCATTGCCAACGAACACATGTTCGGCCTCGCGGGCTACGTGCATTCGTCGGACCGCGAGCGGGCCAAGCGCGTGGCTCGCCAGGTCCGCGCGGGCATGGTGACCGTCAACATGGCGCCGGCCGATCCCGCGGCGCCGTTCGGCGGCTATCGCCAGTCGGGCAACGGCCGCGAGTGGGGCCGCCATGGCATCGAGGAGTACCTCGAGACGAAGGCCGTCATGGGCTGGAACGCGGCCTGAACGATCCCGCTAACCTGCATCGCCAGAAGACCTTGACGGGGGGCCTTGTGCCCCCCTTATTGCTGGCTATGTCAGCCGGCCGGACGGTCGCTGCCGGGTGCCGCAAGGCTGCGTACCGGTGGAGGAAAGTCCGGGCTCCATGGATCGACGGTGGCGGCTAACGGCCGCCGGGGGCAACCCCAGGGAAAGTGCCACAGAAAGCAAACCGCCGAAGCGGGTTCGCCCGTGGCAGCAAGGGTGAAAGGGTGCGGTAAGAGCGCACCGCGCCTCTGGCAACAGAGGTGGCAAGGTAAACCCCACCGGGAGCAAAACCGAATAGGGGCGGCATGGCGCAGCGGTTCGCCGCTGCGCCGGGCGTGGTCCACGCCGCAGCCCGGGTTGGTTGCACGAGGTGTCCAGCAATGGGCGCCCCAGATGAATGGCCGTTGCGGAGGTTCGCCTCCAGACAGAACCCGGCTTACAGGCCGGCTGACATGATTTTCTTGCCCGCGCCTGCTGGAAAGGGGTGCTGCCGCATTCAAGCGTGGTGCTATGGCGCGGGCGGCCAGGGCGACAGCGCGGAGTTTGGTGCAGCGCCTGCTGGAAAGGGGTGCTGTTGCCTACTAGCAGAGGATTTCGCAATGACGATCGTCGTGCGAACCGCGACGGCTGCGGACTTGGATGTGCTCGCTGAGCTCAATCAGGTCGTGCAGAGCGTCCACGCCGAACTTTATCCGAATGACTTTCGCACGACGGTCGATGCCGAAGGCCTCAAGGCCCAGCTAGCGCCGCAACTAGCTAACGTCGCGATCGCAGAGCTGGAAGGCAGGCCCGTCGGTTACATCTGGTTCAACGAACAGACGCGGCCTGCAAATCCGTTCTCGGCGGCGCGCAGATGTCTCTACGTGCATCATCTCTCGGTGCTGCCGGAAACGCGACGCCGCGGCGTCGCTGCCGCGCTGATGCGCCATGCCGAAGCATATGCCGAGAGTGAGGCTCTCGACGAGGTCGCCCTCTCGCATTGGGCAGCGAACACTGGCGCGCAAAGCTTCTTTGCCGCGCAAGGCTTCACGCCATACGTGCTGCTGCTCCGCAAGAAGCTGAGCGACACGACCGAAGGCTGATACCCGCCTAGTTCGGCCGCTTCTGCCCGGCCACCGCAGAGCCGTCATCGCGTAGTCGCGAGCGGCGAATGGACCCCGTCCGCTCCAGGATCGGATAGGCCACCGACGCAACGTGCGCCGTGATCCGCTTCAGATCGCGCGTGATGTCGATGTGGAGTGAGCTGGTTTCGATGCTTTGGGTCTTGCCTTCGCGCAGTCGCTTGAGGTGATTGTCATTCGCCGCCTGCTCGAGATCGCGCATGCGATCCTTCGCGGCGAGGAGCGTGCGTGCCGACTGAACATCGCCGAGCACGAAGACGCTGGTCGCGAGATGGAGATTGTCCAGCAGGCAACGATGCATGTTGGTGATCTCCTCGAGCCCGTCATCGGAGAACTTGAGGTTGTGCTTGATCTTCTTCGCGGCGAGCTCGCGCAGGTTCTTGTCGAGGATGTCGCCGATATGCTCGAGGTTGATGGTGAAGGCGAGAATGTCCGAGCAGCGCCTCTCATCGACTTCGCTCAAGCCGTCCTGACGGCTGATTTCCATCAGATGAAGCTTGACGGCATTGTGCAGCCGATCGAGATCGTCGTCCTTGTCGGCGAGCGTCGCGAGGAGCTTGCGATCGTCGTTCCTAAGGGCCTCGATGAACGTCGTCAGCATGGCCTCCACGATATCGATCATCCGCAGCACCTCGCGTGTCGCATCGGCCAGCGCAAGGCTCGGCGACCGGACGGCGGCAGGCTTCAGATACTGCGGGGCTCCGGGATCGTCAGCGGGCGTGCCCGGGGGGATGATCTTGGCGCAAAGCCGCGCCAGCGGATCCAGAATGCCGATGAAGGACACAGCCAGCGCCACATTGAAGAGCGTGTGAAAGTTCGCCACCTGCCGCGCCGGGCTTGCCTCCAGGGCCACCATTGCATTGGCGAGCCACGGCAGCAGCGGCAGCGCGATCAGACAGCCCAGCCCCCGCACGATGAGATTGCCGAGCGCGAGCTGCCGCGCGGCTTTGTTCGTACCGGCAGCGAAGTACTGCGGGATGATGTTGCCGAGATTGGCGCCTAAAACGAGTGCGATGGCCGCAACCGGCGTGACGACATGATGCTCGGCCAGCGTCATGATCAAAAGCACTGCCGCGATGCTGGAGTAAGCGGCCCAGGTCAGCAATGCTGCGAGCACTATATCGATGATCGGATCGCCCGATACGAGCGCGAACAGACTGCGCAGCGCAGCGGTTTTCTCGACGGGCTCGATGGTTGAGACGATGAGATGCAAGGCGAGAAGAATGAGCCCGATCCCGATCGACACGCGCCCCAGGTCCCGCGTGCGCGACTTGCCGCCACGATTGAAGGCAATCACGCCCGCCAGCATGAAGAGCGGTGCCACGGCCGATACTTTGAAGCTCAGCACCTGCACGATGAAGGTCGTGCCGACGTTGGCACCGAGCGTGACGGCGAGCGCCGGCACGATCGTCATGAAGCCGGCGGCGATGAAGCTCGTCGACATGAGGGCGGTTGCCGTGCTGCTCTGAAGGAGCGCGGTGATTCCCATTCCAGCGAGGAACGCCTTCCAGCGGCTTTTTAGGCCGGTAGCAAGAAACTGGCGCAGGTTGCCGCCAAATGCGCGCACCATACCCGTGTGCACCATGCGCATGCCCCACAGGAGCAGCGCGACGAAGCCGGCAAGCTGGAGCAGAACGAAGGTCGCTGACATTGCGCCCCTCCCGATCACGGCGACGGCAGGCCGCGCCAAGTTGCGGATCAAGCTGGTGAACTTGGTCCCATCCGCCCGGGGGCGCAAGGCTTAGATGACAGATTTATGACAAATCCGATTGGCGGAACGCCAGGAGTGGATCAGCGTTCCGTCGGGGGCCGCTGGACGGCCGACTCAGCCGCGCACGTCACCGCCCGTCGCGCGCTTCACCTCGGCGATGACCTTCTTGGAGACGGCATCGATCTCGGCGTCGGTGAGCGTCTTCTCGCTCGGCGAGAGCGTGACCTCGAGACCGAGCGACTTCTTGCCGGCGCCGAGCGTGTCACCCTCGAAGAGGTCGAATACGCGCACGTTTGAAATAAGCGCCTTATCCGCCGCCGAAGCCGCGCGGACGACATCGCCGGCCGCCACGTCACGATCGAGCAGGAAGGCGAAGTCACGCGTGACCGGCAAGAGATCGGCGGACGCCAGCGGCGGACGCGCACGCGATTTCTTCTTGTCGGCCGGAAGCCCGCTGACGAACACCTCGAAAGCCGCAGCCGGACCGCTTACATCGAGCGTCTTGAGCGTCGCCGGATGGATCTCGCCGAAATGCGCGAGCACGACCTTCGGGCCGAGGCGCAATGTGCCCGATCGGCCCGGATGGAACCACCCCGGCGCATCGCGCGTGACCTGCGCCCGTACCGGATCAATACCGAGCGCCGCAAGCAGCGCCGCCGCATCGGCTTTCACATCGAAGACATCAGCAGGCTTTGCCGCGCCGTCCCAATGGCGGCCGTGACCCATGAGCTGCGCGGCACCGACGCGCACGCCAGACGCAAGCAGGAGCTGATCCTCCGGCTTGTCGCCCTTGTAGGCCTGCCCGACCTCGAAGAGCGCCACATCGGCAAAGCCTCGATTGCGATTGCGCTGTGCCGCCGCCAGCAGCCCCGGCAGCAGGCTCGGCCGCATGGAACTCATCTCGGTCGAGATGGGATTGGCAAGCTCGAGCGCATCGCTGCCGCCACCGAAATGCTCAGCCCACGCGCGCGGCGTGAACGACCACGTGATCGCCTCGACCATGCCCCGCGTCGCGAGAACACGGCGTGCCCGGCGGGCGCGCCGCTGCACTTCCGTCAGCACGGACCGCGTCACACCATGCTCGCGCGGCATGGCCGCCGGCGGCACCTTGTCGAGGCCGGCGATGCGCGCGATCTCCTCGACGATATCGGCAGAGCCATGCACGTCAGGTCGCCACGTCGGCACGGTCACTTTGACCGCGTCGCCCGGCCCTTCGACCGCAAAGCCCAGTGCATCGAGCGTCTTCCGCGCCTCGGCTGGCTTGATATCGAGGCCTGCGAGCTTCTTCACGCGCGAGAAGGCGAAGGAGACGACCGTCTTCTTGACGGGCTCCTTGCCGGCGATTTTCGCGCGCGACGGCTCCCCGCCGACGAAGTCCAGCATGAGACGCGTGCCAAGATCGAGACCGCCCCTGATGAAAGCCGGGTCGACACCGCGTTCGAAACGGTAGCGCGCGTCCGTCTGCAGGCCTGCCTTGCGGCCCGTCGCGGCGGTCAGCAGCGGATCGAAATAGGCGCACTCGATAAGCACGTTGGTCGTCTCGTGCGTCGAGCCCGAGTCCTCGCCGCCCATGATACCGCCGAAGCCGAGCACGCGCTGCGTATCGGCGATCACGCACATGCCGTCCTCGACTTCGTGCTCCTTGCCATCGAGGCCGAGGAAACGTTCGCCGTTGCGCCCATTGCGCGCGCGGATCGCGCCAACGACTTGGTCGGCGTCATAGACGTGCAGCGGACGTCCGCGATCCATACTCACGTAGTTCGTCACATCGACTACGGCGTTGATGGGCCTGAGACCTATGGCTTTGAGCCGCTGCTGCACCCAGGCTGGCGATGCGCCGTTCTTGATGCCGCGAATATAGCGGCCGGCGAAGACCGGACAGGCGTGCGCGAGCTCCGGCGGGAATTCCAATAGGATGTCGATCGGGCATTCATACTTACCCTCGACGCCGGGCGTCGGCAGTTCCGGCTTGAGCTTGCCGAGGCCGCAGGCGGCGATATCGCGCGCAATGCCGCGCACGCCCGTGCAGTCCGGCCGGTTCGGCGTGAGCTTGACCTCGACGACCGGATCATCGAGGCCCATGACATCGACGTAGCGTTTCCCGACGTTCTTCGCGAACGCCTCGCCCAGATCGATGATGCCCTGGTGATCATCAGAAAGCTCCAGCTCGCGCTCGGAGACGAGCATGCCGTTCGAGACCACGCCGCGCACGGGACGCTTGTCGAGCGTGATGCCCGTGCCAGGAATGTAGCTGCCGAGCGGGGCGAACACGCCGATCATGCCGGCTCGCGCGTTCGGCGCACCGCAGACGACCTCGACCACGCCGCTGCCCGTATCGACCTGACAGACGCGCAGCTTGTCCGCGTTGGGGTGCTGCTTGGCATCGACGACGCGCGCAACCACGAACGGGTTCAGCGCCTTGGCCGGTTCCTCGACGCTCTCGACCTCGAGGCCGATGATCGACAGCCGGTCGACGATCACATCGAGCGATACGGTCGTATCCAGGTGATCCCGGAGCCAATTGAACGTGAATTTCATGAACAGATCTCGCAACGGGTCGCGGCCGCCGGAGGCTGCCGGCGGCGCCACTCATGGAACGATTTCAAGGGAATTTCAACCGCACGGGCATGCGGCGGCCCCATCCGGGTACCGCCCGGCCTGCCACGAGGCTGCCGCCGCGGCCAACCGCCGGCGGCGTCCGGCTATTTTGGCGCCAAGACCATAACCATCTGGCGGCCTTCGAGGCGCGGCTCGGACTCGACCTTGCTGATCTCCTGCACCTCGGCCTTGACCCGCTGAAGCACGGCCATTCCGAGCTGCTGGTGAGCCATCTCGCGGCCACGGAACCGCAAGGTCACCTTCACCTTGTCGCCATCCTCGAAGAAGCGCTTGATGGCGCGCATTTTCACGTCGTAGTCGTGATCATCGATGCTGGGACGCATCTTGATCTCTTTGATCTCGACGATTTTCTGCTTCTTGCGGGCCTCGGCCTGCTTCTTCTGCTCCTGGAACTTGTACTTTCCAAAGTCCAGGATCTTGGCCACCGGCGGGTCGGCGTCGGGCGACACCTCGACGAGATCGAGCCCGGCTTCCTGGGCCTGCCGCAAGGCTTCAAGTGTTTCGACGACGCCCACATTCTCCCCGTCCGCATTTATAAGGCGGACCGTTCGCGTGCGGATGCCATCGTTCATTCTGGGGCCGGAAGGCTCGCGCTCCGGGCCTGCGCGCATTGGACGACGTATGTTGCTTCTCCTGCAATTGGCCGATCATTGGAAATTTGATGAACCTGCCCGAGCGGATCGTGTCACCCCGGCCGCAGGCGACAACTCGACGCAGAAACGGCCCTAGAGAAGTGCGATTTTCCGACGCCTGTCAAGCTGAAGCCACAGCTTTGCCGGTGACAGTTGCATGAGCCGCGTGGCAGCTAATCGTTGTGCAGTGCGAAGGCGAGGACCGCCCCGACGGGCCCCCAAATGCAGTCGTCACTTGTATCCTGCGGGCGGATGACTCACTCTGTCCGGACACCTGCTGCAAGGCCTACGCCTTGGCAGGCAACAATATGACGAGCGGCAGACCATGCCGCCGAGCGAGGAAACCGCGAGCCGAGGAGCGCGCCCCATGAAGCTGATGTGGTTCCACCTCATGCCATACACCGAGCTTTGAGCTGCTGCCGGTTTCACGGACACCCAGATTAGGTGTCATGATGAAGCTGGAGGTGGCTTATGGGACGACGACAGTTCACACGGGAGTTCAAGGTCGAGGCGGTT
>JAESGW010000171.1_pt1 | contig 128095 bp, 132 predicted proteins | sample 9269791 | NCBI WGS metagenome assembly JAESGW01 (sample SAMN16773120, study PRJNA677053) | algae metagenome | isolation source: Aphanocapsa lilacina HA4352-LM1 and co-occurring heterotrophs from near cave... | place: USA: Maniniholo cave, near Haena, Kauai, HI | collected 2009-07-28
GGAAATTCTTGACCGTCCAGAAGCTGAGGGCGATCAGGAACAACAGCGGCGCGAGGAAGAACAGCGCCTGCCAGATCAGCATCGGCAGAGAGAATGTCAGTCCGTAAAGTGTGATTGATTTCCGCATCGCGGCGATTCCAACCTGAAGACACGACTGCACGGCCAACCGCCCTGCAGGATTGCCGGAATGAATGGGCGAGCGCAGCGGCCCGCCCAACGAACATTACCAGAAACTCCGAACGCGAGGTCCGCCGATCTTACGAGCCCTTGTATTCGGACCAAAAGTCGTTCCAGTCCTCAAGGCTCTGCTGCACCGGCAATTGCCGGAATTTGATGCGCCCGTTACGGATCAGGTCCATGATATTGCTCTCATTGAGCAACATGCCCTGGCGTTTGGCTTCCGCCGGAAAATCCTCCGCTAGCAATTCCCAACCTTTCTTGTTCGGAACCATCGCGGGATAGGCCGCCATATTGACCGACTTCACCTGCCCCTTGGCCGAGGTGATGTACTGGATCCACTTCTTCGCGAGGTCGGCCTTTGTCGAGCCCTTGCCGATACAGAAGGACTCAGTCCACTGCAGGCCGCCCTCCTCCGGAATCACGGTGCGTACCTTCGCACCATTCTTTGCTAGAACACCAGTGATCCAGTCGCCGATACCGGCCATCGCCAGCACCTGGCCGTTCTGCAGCGACGAAAACGTCCCGCCAAAATCGAAGAAGCCACCGATCTGCGGGCGCAGCGTCTTCATCTTCTCCTGCAGCTTGCCCCAGGCCGCTTCGTCGATGTCGTATGGCGCGGCATTGCCGTTGAGCAGGCTGATCTGGCCAAGGTTCGGATGATGCCAGTCGAAATGGCCGACCTTGCCCTTCAGCTTTTCGGCCCAATAGACGTTGTAGGTCGAAGCCTCCTTCTCGGTGATCGCATCGGTGTTGTAGGCAACGCCGAGGAAGCCAAAGCGCGTGATAACCGAATAAAGATCGTTACCTTGCCAGTGCCCGGGAAAATGTTGGAATTCGGGGAAAAAGTCGTCAAACGGATAGTCTACCGGGTCGAGTTTCTCAATGTAACCCGCAGCGTTGAGCTGCTGCACATACTCGGCATCGGAAAGGATGACGTCGAAGGTTCCTGGAGGCGACTGGGAGATCAACCCAAGCATGTTGTCGCCACCGGTATAGTATTTCGGCTTGAACTTGACGTTGTTTTCCGCCTCGAACTCAGCGACGACATCAGGTTCAGCGTGGCCGCTCCAGGCAAGTATGTTTAGTTCGACCGGTTGCGCAAACGCCAGACGATTGAGGAATGGCATTGCAAGAACGCCTCCGCCCAACACACTGGCACCCTTCAGAATATCGCGGCGGTTGTGGCCCTTTTGCAAACCCTTATGCACGTTCATCGTATTCCCCTTTTTGCGATTTTATATTGTTCGGTCAACAACTAGCCCGACAGCAGACGGTGACGCGGATTCATCGCCCTTGAAACCGGCCCTGATAAGAAGCGGTCAGGTGAACATCTAGGCCTAATCTCGCCCCTTTGGGCCACTTATCATCCAGAGATTGGCACAGGCATAAACCCCCGAATATCACATCTTTCGCATTGTTCTTGTTAATGCACTGCAGCCGACTTTCGGAGCCGATGGGCACGTCCATGGATGCCCCTATCCGAAGCGTTCCAGGTGACGAAAGCTGCATTACCGGTGGCATCAGGAATATGGCGGCCTGAACCAGAAGCGTCTAAGGAGCGTACCGGTTTATGCCGTTGTGGCCCATCCCGCCACTTGCGGTGAAGCACGATCGCTTATACGTGCCACCGCGAGATAGCCTGCTGTTTTTTTCCCTTTTTGCGATCGCGACGCCCATAAGCTGGACGCTCCTAACCTCGCCAAATCAGGCGTGTTGTGATTCCCTCGGTCCGTTCGCAGCGGATGGGGGGCCGATGGGGAATACGCCTGGATTCTTCGGCATCGATGACCGTCTTCAGCGGCTGAGCGATCTGGGCGATCAGCTCGAAGCCTATCGGCGGATGTGGACTTCGAGGCGTTCCGACCTGTTCTGGAAAAGGCGCTTACCTGTACGCGCGGGCGGCACGGTGGCCGACCGCCGTACGATCCTGTGATGATGCTGAAGGCGTTGGTGAGCCAGACGGCGAACAATCTGACGGACGAGCGCACCGAGTTCCTGATCAACGACCGGCTGTCGTTCGTGCGGTTCCTGAGCCTAGGGCTTTCGGACAGGGTTCCCGACGCGCGCACGATCTGGCGTTTCGCGAAAGACTGACGAAGGCCGACGCGATCCAAGCCTTGTTCTAACGCTTCGATGCGATGCTAGCCTTGGCGCTTACCCTGAACGCCCTCTGAGGGTAAGAACGATGCCTAGTGTCAACGACCGGCCCCTGGTCAATATCGCGGGGCAAGCGGCGCATACCGACATCATCGAAAAAGGCGCTCGGCACAGTTCGGCGGTCGGCATAAACCGCCAAGATGAACGACATCGATCCTTCGCCTGGCTCACAGAACGCTTGAGCGTATCGCCGACCCCTAGCCGTACCGCGATCTCGGCCAACCCCTGCCCTGGCATCATCACGCCGACTGAACGGCCACGGCTGTGCGCTTCGAGCAGATCATCCCCCAGAGCGAGCGGCACGTGCCGGCCGGCGAGAAGTTGGTCAGCCTGTTCGAGCCTCACGCCGATATCATCGTCAAAGGCACCCGCGACGTCGACTACGGCCACAAGCTCAACCTGCCACCGGCAGGAGCGGCATGATCCTCGATCTGGTGGTCGGAGCGAGCAACCCGGCCGACAGCGGGCGATTACTGCCGATGCTGGAGCGCCACGTCGCCTTCTATGGTCAGGCACCGCATCAGGCGGCGGCCGACGGCGGCTTTGCTAGTCGCGGCAATCTGAGCTAGGCCAAGGCCTGGGGCGTGCGCGACATGGCTATCTACAAGAAGGTGGGACTCAGGATCGAAGACATGGTCAAGAGCCAATGGGTCTATCGCAAGCTGCGGAACTTCCGCGCCGGCATCGAGGCCAACATCTCATGACTGAAGCGCGCCCATGGCTTGGTGCGCTGCACGTGGCGCGGGCTCGACCACTTCAAAACCTATGTCTAGTCCTCCGTCCTACAATCTCGCCCTCTTCACCCGCCTCTGACGCAACGGCCAATTCGGCAGGCCGCCGAACGACATGCTAACTGTTCGCATGGCTCGAATTGTGAGGGTTCACCTGCAGCGCCTGTTCCGCCAATGCTGCCGCGGCTAGCAAGGAGGCTTTGGTCATTTCGCAGTATCTGACGACTGCGCGATATTCACCAGGACGCGCGCTTCGGGATCGTCGGGGGGGGCGCCATGTCACGTAGCTTCCAGCTGGTCAGCAGCAGTTGTCCCGAACGGAAAGCTCGATCGACTGGGCAATCCTGATCTTGGGCCTAAAGTCGACGTGCCCTCACCGCAAAGACCCAGTACAAGATGCTTCTTATCCGCCGCATATGCCGGTAGACATCTCTCGAGTTCATCCGTCTTTTCTCCTTTTTTTGCCTTGTCTCGGCCAGATTTTTGGTCTTGCCCGATGCAGGCTTGGCGTTACGAATAAGAGTGATATATTTGGCCGCACGACCATCGCGGCTATGCAATGCCGGATTGCATGTCGCCGGAGCCAAAGTCTTCATGACGTCAATCGATGATTTCGCCCGTGACCTCGATTGGAATTTGCTGAAGATATTCCACGAGATCGTGCAGGCCGGTGGAGTAACAAAGGCAACGGACCGTATTCTTCTGAAGCAATCCGCCATAAGCCTCGCACTCCAGCGTCTCGAAGGGCGGATCGGGACTGTCCTTTGCAGGCGTGGTTCGGCAGGTTTCGAGCTGACGGCTGAAGGGATATTATTGGCTGAACTCTGCGCTCCAATGATGCGTGCGGTTCGCGAAATTCCAAGCCTTGCCAGTGAAGCGTCGAGCGAAATCCATGGGAATCTGTCGATTGGGCTGATTAGCAACTTCGTCAGTGGAACCTTGGACATGGCGATAGCCCTCTTTCACACCAGGTTTCCGAACGTGGAGCTTGTTGTCTCGACGATGGCCTCGGCTCACGTAGCGGGCTCCGTCATGCGCAGTGAGATCGACATCGGGGTGGCTCCTTCCAGAATCATGCGTCCGGAACTCAGATACCGTTTTCTTTCGAATGAGCTTCACCGGCCGTATTGCGGAATTCATCATCGGCTGTTCGGTGAAAAGTTCGACGACCCGCTGGCTCTCGCGGATGAGCGTTTCATACTTACTGGCAGCGATGAGCCCGATGAATTGCGCGCGTTTCGGTTGCAATACGGGCTCGGCCAAAAAATATCTGCCGTCAGCGAACATCTCGAGGAGGCAAGGCGGTTTGCACTTCTCGGAATAGGGCTTTGCTTCTTGCCCGAGAGCTATGCGTCGGCGGATGAAGCAAATCGAAGATTGTGGCCTTTGCTTCCACGTCAAATGGCTCCATCCGTCGGCGTTTATGTCATTGACAAGCCGAGTTTCCCGGAGCTTGCACGACGCGACAGGCTCCGTGAGGATTTTATCGCCTGCCTCAGTTAACGGCGTCGACATTTTGATCGCCGTCCGTCAGTCGCCTGCCAGGCGGCGCGGTAGGAAATCACCGAGAGAAGTCGAATTGGCATTTTTATCAACTCGCACGGGCCGTGCGGTGCACTGGCGTCGAAGAACAGACTATCCCCCGGTTTCATCCGGTAGAGGTTGCTGTCGTGCCGATAGAGTATCTCGCCTTCGAGCATGTAGAGCAGTTCCAGACCGTCATGATGGAACACAGGCAGTTCATCCAAAGGCTGCGAGAGGCTTACCAGATAGGGTTCGACCACCACACCGGCTGTGTTGGAGCCAGAACCAAGCAGATCATAGTGGTGGCCAGCTCGGGTGCCACGCCGTTCGACATTCAGCCCTTGGCCGGCCTTGACGAAGACAGCATTGTAGTTTTCTTCGTAGCGTCGAAACAAGGCCGTCGGCGACACTCCAAGCGCGGACGACAGTGCCTGCAGCGTATCGAGCGAAGGCGAAATACTGCCATGCTCCACTTTTGAAAGCATGCCGATCGATATGCCTGCTGCTGACGCCAATTCGGTGGCACTCAGGCCGTAACGGATACGGATCGAGCGGATCTCACGACCAATAGCAGCCTGCAGGCGCTCGCCTTCATCGATATGATTTTTGCCAGCGTCATGGCGGTCGACGAAGGCGTTCGTATGCTCAAATGAGAGCTGCTCGGGTAACATGTCGGCCGACTGCTCCACGGAACCGGATAGGCCAGTCATCCAAGACTCCTTCGCAAAGCGCCAGTTTGGCAAACGAAAAGACGGTGTTTGCGGTCAAGAGGCGCCCCAATGGGACGCCTCTTAGTTGGGGTCAGAGGATGCCGGAGAGAATGGCCACCCCAGCGAGCGCACCGACGCCGCCTACACATCTAACAATGGATGCGCCTCTCATTTTGGTGGCGCGGTCGAGCAGAAGGCCGCCAACAAGGCCCAGCGTGTGCAGCAATGCTGTGGCGGCCATGAAACCAGCGGCATAGGTCAGACCTCCGGCGCTTTCTGGCATCTCCGCACCATGGGCATAGCCATGGAAAATTGCGAAGAAGCCAACCAACCCCATTGCTGCAGCAACCGGTACACTGAGACCAAAGGCGACTATCGCTCCAAGCACGACAATTGAGGCTGCGATTCCCAGTTCGACGAAGGGCAGGCCTGCGCCGGCAAAACCGGCCCAGCCGCCGAGGGCCATGACGCCAACAAAGCTGGCGGGAACGAGCCAGAGCGCCCGACCGCCGAGCTGTGCCGCAAGGACTCCAACCAACGTCATCGCCAATACGTGGTCGAGACCACCCAGTGGATGGGCAAAACCGCCGGAAAAGCCATGAACGTCACCGTGTCCTGGGTGAGCCATCGCCAAAGTGGGGAAAGTAACGACTGCTGCAGTCAGCAGCGTGCGAATGCTGAATTTAGACATGAACCACCTGCACTTCCGTTCGAATTATCGATGTGGTCTTGAGAAAAAGGCTGCAAGCGACGCCATGCTCAGCCGACCCGCGCCTTGTCGCGATGGCCAAGTTTGCCGTTCGCGATCAGCGTGCCCAAAGTGTCGAGAACAACTCTGCAGGCAAGTTGGGCTGTATTATCATTGACGTCATAGGGCGGCGAAACTTCAACCACCTCCATCCCGCACAGTCCCTCGGCCGCGATCGTCCGAATTATCTCGAAGGCTTCGCGAGGCATCAAACCACCCGGCTCCGGCGAGCCTGTTCCGGGCGCAAAGCCTGGGTCAATCGAGTCGATATCGAAGGAGAGATATACCGCCTTACACCCTTCCCAAGCCATCTCAAGGGCCATTTCGGCCACCTTTTTGGCTCCGTGCTTCTCCAGGTCGAACATCGTCATGACACTGGTGCCACGCCTCTGGGCGACCGCGCTGCCTGGACGGTTCCCGTACCATCCCCCGATGCCGAGCTGGACCAGGTTCTTGGGATGACAATTTGGCAAGCCAACATCATGCATGTGGCTATGATCGCGGTGTGATATCTCGCGCCCCTCATGTGTAGTCCAGAACCAGGGCGTGGTGTGCATCCGCTCATCCATATCCTTCTCCTGGATATCGATATGCCGGTCGATGTGAATGATGCCGACATTGCCGTCGATGTGCGGAGCGATCCCGCGGACATTGGGGAAGCCGAGGCTGTGATCGCCTCCGCAGATGATCGGGAAGACGCCAGACGTATAGATGTGCGATACGGCCTTGGTGACTTGATCGAAAGTCTTTTCGATGTTGCCAGGAATGACAAAGATGTCGCCGGCATCGCAGAGGTCCAACTCCTCGTAGATGTCAACGCCGCCATCGAACCAGTAACCGTCATAGAGAGCGGAGATCCTCCGAACGGCCTGGGGCCCAAACCGGGTGCCTGGTCGATAAGTGGTCGCAGAATCGAACGGCGCGCCGACGAATGCGGCTTCGTATTGACCAATCTTGCGGATGTCCTCGCAATAGGGGACTTTCATGAAAGTATTGATGCCGGCGAAGGCAGGCTGGTGGCCGCGGCTGAACAGCGAGATGCTGCGGTCGACCACTGACGATGCCGCCTCCAGACCCAACTCAAGCGACCGGGCAGTCTCCTCCTCCTGCTTCTTTTGAGAGATGCGCGAAAGTCGATCAAGTGCCTGCCTGCCATCCGTCGAGTTTCTTATTTCCTCGGCATGAGAGTGGCTATGGTCGCCGCTGTGGTGATGATCGTGAGGTCCATTTCCCATTGCTTATTCCTAGGTTTGATAGATCGTTCCAACGGGTCTTTGTTGAAATCACACCCGAGTTATTCGATATGTCGGATACTCACTGCACAAGACCCAATTGCCAAACCATCTAATTATTGTGTAGCAACTCGGAAGGTCTACTCAAGAAATTATCCAATAAGTAGACCTCATCAAGGATGATATTTTCAGACTACTATTAGATCAACACCCTACTTTTCAATGAGCAACATTGATCAGGTCAATCCGCAACCACATGCCTAGGCACCGGACAGCTGACGTAAAGCATCGACCCCACCGAGAGCAGGTCCCGGCGGGGTCGACAGCTTCTCTAGCAAGCGGCTTCGATGGCGCTGCTATTGAAACACTTACATTTGATAGGTGGCGAGCAGATGCCCGATGTAGATCGTCAAACCACCAGTGACGAGAACGACATAGGGCAAATTCCCCGCGCGTTTTTTCATCGGCACGTCGCCCTCCATCAGGTCTGCTTGCATCCACTCAGGAAATTTTCCGCGATCGGTCACGTAATGACGGAACAGGAAGATCGGGATAATGCCGGCAGTGATCGCAAGGCTAGCGAGCAAGGCTCGTTCGCCCCAGAAGTCAGCCCCCCATCCCATGATCAGCAGGTTGATATAACCACAGATCCCGCCAACCCAAAGCAGCCAGTTGGGACAGCGATACGGCCTCGGGGCTTCTGGCCTATCTATCCGATGCAGCCACCCGGCCTGTAGGTTGAGGAACACGAAGATCATGTAGGTAGTGTTGGCGAGCACAATGAGGAACACATAGTCCGACAACATGAGCAGGAAAGCATTGAAGATCAGATCGGTCCACATGGCGGCGACGGGTGCGCCATGGCTATTGAGCCTGGACAGATATTTCGGCAGCCAGCCGTCATGCGAACCTTGATAGAGTGTGCGCGATGACCCTGCCATTGCAGTCATGATGACCAAGCAAACCGACAGGATTAGCATCGTCATGATGATATTGGCCAGCACGGGGCCGGCCCCCACCATCTGCGCCATCACTCGACCAACGCCGGTGCCGTCATAGATGCCAGGGTCGAGCATTCCGTCCAGGCCGAGATAGCCTTGGAACGCGATCGGCACGACAGTGTAGAACAGGATGCACAGCAATCCAGAATAGACCAGCGCACGCACTGTATCATATCCGGGATTCTTGAACTCGCGGACATAACACACCGCCGTTTCAAACGGATAGGTGGACCAGGCAGCCAGCAGCAGGCCCGCTGCGAACGTTGTATAGCCAACCATGTTCCAAGTGCCGGCAGCAGGCTGTCCCAACGCATCCTGAGTGAGGGGAACAAAAGGCAAAAAATTGCTCGAATGCACATCGCCTGTGAAGAGCGGAACAATGCCGATAAGGAAGAGCGGCACCAGCACTGCCACGGCTACCGCCATCTGCACCTTTGCGGCGTTCAGGACACCACGATGCTGGATCGCAAACACCGTCAGCATCAAAAGCATGCCAAGCAGGAAAGTCGAGTTGATGCGCAGGTGAAGGCCCGATTTGATATAGCTCAGGTCCAGCAGCGTGATCGACCAAGTGCGTATCGCGGCGTCAGCCGGAAACAGCATCTGCAAAACATAGCCGGCCGCGAGGCCCGATCCGACTGCCAAGACAGGAGACCAGGAGAACCAATTGGTCCAGACCGAAATCGGTCCAAGCATCTTGCCGTACCGCACCCATGCCATGGCGCCATAGACCGACGCGCCGCCCGACTTGTTCGGAAACAGGCCCGATATCTCCGCGTAGGTGAAGCATTGGATGAAGCCAATAAACATAGAAACAATCCACACCAGCGGAGAAATGTTGCCCATAGCCGAGGCAACAGCGCCGATGGAAAAGAGCACGAGGACGGGGGTTCCCGCCGCGAACCAGAAGGCGTGCGTCCAATCGAGTGTACGCTGAAGGGAATATGATGGCGCTTCATGTGTGGCTATGAGCGCCGGCGTTCCGGGCATTGAGAATTCCTGCGTTCCGGCTTCCATGCGGGTTCTCCTCCATTATGAGTCATTGATGACCCTGCTTTTTGCCTATTGAGAACACATGGAGGGCGCCGAGAAACCTACCGCGCAGCTATTTTGTACATTGACGACACCAATGTTCGCCGACCGACGGCTCGTGCCGTCGCACTAAAAATTTATGCTAATATATTTGAATATTTCTAGATTCTCTTCGATAAGAGACATATCGTTGAATTAAACAACTATTGAATAATATCGCTCGTAACTTCTACAAACTTCTCAATGAACGCATCTCTGGCGGCTCGCTTCTGTGAATGAATGTTGCTGATGAGGTATATATCGCACGATAGGTCCTCGGTCCGACCCAACAATGGCCAAAGCAGACCATCGTCAACATCGGCAGCGACAAACTGCTCGGGAAGGATGCACACTCCAACGCCTGCAACGGTCAGACGCCTTGCTTCCTCAAGATTTGGAGTTCTCGCCGTTACCTTTTGTCCCAGGCGATGTCTAAGACGGAAACTTGTAAGTGAATCTGGCTCATCGGAGCCAGTCAGGATGAACGCTTCATCACTGAGAGTAATCGGGTCTGGCAACTCATTAAAAAGACGATGCTGTCTTCCACAGTATATCCTATGATACTCCCGCGCCAGGAAATCATATCTGAGATCGCTATGCCTATACAATATTGGTGATATGCCAATATCATAGTCATTATTTACCACACATTTTGTTATATCGCCCCAGGTCAATACGTCAAGTTTTATTAAAACGTCAGGATATTCAGAGTTGTATTTTATAAAAATTCCGTCCATTACACTGCTTGCAAAATTACTAATGATAGCAACATCAAGTTTTCCAGAGATATTGCATCTCGAGTTGTCGATCGCATATTGGGACTGCTCTATACCTTCATGAATATGCTTTACACAATCATACAAGATTCTCCCCTCATCAGTGAGTTCAAATCCTGCGCGTCCCCGCTGGCACAGCCTGCTGCCGACGACAGCTTCGAGACGTTTCAGAGCCAGGCTGATGGTGGATTGTTTCTGCCATCCAACATTGGCAGCAGCGGTGATGCCATTAGCCTCGACTATGTCATAGAATGTCTTTAGTAGGTTCCAGTCGAGCCGCTGGCTGAATTGCTGCATTCGGCGTTTAAGATCGTCATTTGGCATCTGCGACCACTTCCTGACTGCGATATTCTTCCAAGGCGCCGTGCTGCGCGCTGCTTTTTGCGAGCCAATCAATTAATCCCGAAGAAGCGTATCATAACTCACCTCACCAGCGGCATGATTGGGAACGCAATTTCCCTCAACTCCGATCGCCCTCTAGCTCTATATCCGCAAGCGTAGCGAAGTCGAACCGGCGGTTCCGGCCGCGTTTGCCGACGCCACACTCGCTCGGCAGCGCGCCTTCGCGCGCAATGGAGTCTGGATCGCTGCGAAGCGCACGGGGGTATCGTATCGAGACACCGTAGCGCTCCCATCCGTCGACGGTAGACGTAATGATCGTCGCACTAGCGCCATCGAGATGACATTTTGGACGTGGCCGATCGGGCCATGTCGGCCAGGGGCAACTCGGTCAGGAATGATGTCGAGGTATTAGCCGCCAACCATCCTTTCGGCATAGGCGCTGGAAGTTCCCGGGACCGACAGCAGGACCGCTTCGGTCTGGCGGGTGACTTTTCCATGTCCGAGAGATCGGTGCGGTATACTTTGACGCCTCCTGGAGTAGACAGCATGTCGATGCGGGCGTGGATCGGCATGGTCCGTGCGTTTTAAACGCCAAAAAGTGCCTGTGTTCATTGAGTCCGAATCACGAATTGGTATCGCACCGAAATCGGGCGTCGCTGCCCAGCCCGCTGTTTTGTTTGTCTATGCCTGTGGCTAGCCACTCATGGCATGGGTTGTTGGGTGGACAGACCAGGAACGCGACATTCATGGCCCAGAATGTTCTAGCCTCAAGGGTCATACCGTATCCTTCGTGCCAATGCTGACGCTCGGCGTGCCCGACAGCGGCACCCACCGCCGTGATGCTCGGAGCGCTGCCCTGTCCGCAGCTCTTTGCCGAACGCCCCGAAATCGTCGGCGGCCTGAACGGATCGGTAGTGGAACCGTCCCTATCGAATTGCGGGAAGGGGCCCAACAGCTCAACCATAAAGGGGACGATGTCGACCCGGTATTTCCGACACTCAAGGATCAGGAGAAGGCGAGAGACATCATCACCAACGGGTGGGACGATATCGTTGGTGTCAAGGTGCAGTGCCTACTCCCTGAGGAGTACCTTGGCCCTATGTCCTTCAACAGTAGCATGGCTTGCGAAGCGCCGATTCCTCAGTAGTCAGCTTTGGATGGTCCACCTGCTACGTGGGCGGCAGGCAAGCGAGAAATTGGCTCCTGTGGCCATTGTCACTGCTGGGAGGTCTACGGTTGAAGCGACGGCAGTCGATTGGCAGTTGTATAACTCGAATTGGCCAACCATTTGACGTACGTGCTGGGTGAAAACCCCTTTCAAGGGGTTGCTGTGTGCAGGCGATCGCCTATGCGAATCACCTCCCGCACGAGAAGATCCAGATCCTCCTGCCGTGTACGGTGGTTGGCGATCGCGGCACGCAGGCAATGCTCGCCGTGGACGGTCGTGTCGGACACGACGGCGATGCCTTTTTCCTGTAGCTGTAGCATGATCTCGACGTTGATGTCCTTTCGCCGGGGCGCATCGGCATCGTGCGGCCGGTAGCGGAAGCACACGATGTTGACAATGGTCGGCGCGACCAGTTCCAGCTTCGGCTCGGCTTCGATCCTTTGTGCGAGATGGCGAGCCTGCGCGATAGCTTGGTCTATCAGCCGCCCGAATTTCGCGGCGCCATGTTCCTTCAGCGCCATCCATATCTTTAGGGCCCGGAAACCGCGCGAGGTCTGCAAGCCGTAGTCGGAAAGCCAGCCGCCCGCCGCCAAGCCGCGCGGCGCTGTTTCGAGATACTCGGCCGTCGTCGCGAAGGCGCCGCGGTGTGCGGCCGCATCGCGGACCAGCGCACATCCCGCTTCGAACGGAGCATGCAGCAGCTTGTGCGGGTCCAGAGCTATGGAATCGGCACGTTCGATGCCGCGGACCAGATACCGGTTTTCCGGCGCAATCGCGATGAGTGCGCCGACACAGCCGTCCACATGAAGCCAGAGCCCTTCGCGCGCTGCAAGGTCGGCGAGCGCAGGAAGGTCGTCGATCGCGCCCGTATTGACCGTGCCCGCATTCGCGATGATGCAGGCGGGACGGATGCCCCGCGCGCGATCCTCCGCGATCGCTGCTTCAAGCTCCGCTATGTCCAATCGGAGCGCTGCGTCGGTGCCGACGCGCATCAATGCACCGTTGCCGAGGCCGAGCGCCTCCACGGCCTTTCGGTGGCACGAATGTATCTGATCCGACCCGTAGAAGCGCAGCGGCTGCGGCATGGCCGCGACGCCATGCTCGCGAACGTCCACTCCGGCCTTGACGTTGCGCGCAACGGTCAGCCCGATCAGGTTCGCCATCGAGCCGCCGCTGACGAGCGTGCCGCTGGCCTCCGCCGGAAAGCCCAGCATCTCCTTGCACCAGTTGACGACCTGCCTATCGATGAGGGCTGCGGCATGGTTGCCGCCGCCGACGTTGGAGCCCTGGATCGCGGCCAGGAAATCGCCGAGCGCGCCGGTGAAATTGCTGGAGCCCATGTACCAAGCCCAGAACCGCGGGTGGATATTGCCCATAGGATAGGCCATCACGGCGTCGACGACCGTACGATAGACCTCGTCGAGCGGCGTAGCGCCGGTCGGCAGGGGGGTGCGGAAGATGTCCCGCACGTCCGCGGGCATGGCCTGCCAGACCGGCCGGTCGCGCACGTCGCGGAGATGGCCGATCGCATCGTCGACGACACGATGCAACAGGGTGGCGACCTCCGACCAGTCGGAAGGATCGAGTGTTTCTTCCTTCGGCATCCGGTCCATTGCCCGCGTCCCTTACGCCACAGCCTGGAACTGGGAGCCGGACGTGAAAGCGCCAGCTCTTCCTCGCTCATCTCGGCCTCGATACCGTCGAAGAGCAGTGTCATCATATGACATTCGCCCGTGTCGAGGTGTCAAGGTCGCGTTGCCAAGTTCAGCGGTCCATTCGGTTATTCTTGGCAGCTTGCGACGATGCAGGAAGAAGTCTCGTATGACGAGCTTGCACCTAGGCCTGCCGCTAAAGTGGCTGTGCATCGCGCCTGAGAAAACCGGCACGCGCCGGCTCAACAGCCGGCGCGTGCCGCAGATTGCCTAAGTTTTGCGATAGATCGGCCCACCTGAAATCTAAGGGGAATTTGTGTCGCAAAAATCCAATGCGAAAGTCGGAGATTTGCGACCGACTTTTGCGGCAATCAGGGCTTTCCGTATGCGGCGACCCTACCGCTTGCCTCGATCCTTGCCAGATCAAGGTTCCCAATCTTGCCAGCGTCGCGCATCGCATCCGGGGGGGATAGGAGTGGCCACACGACCGCCGATCAGGGAAAGGTCACAAGGTCACAGGGGGTTCCGTGTTTGCGAACCTCGCATTCCCTGCCGCCGCTTGATACGTTCCCTGTTCCAACGCCTAGGGAAATTCGGTGTAAGCCACTGAACTGTCGCGGCATTTTGCGGCGTCCGATCACGGAAGCAGGTGAAATCGGGCGAATTTCCCTGAATATTGGCTGCTATCAGGGAACCTGGATGCTGAGACCCTTTCGCGCGAGACTGCGCACACCACCAGCGGAATTGACTATCAGCTTGATTTTGCTTGGCTTTGTATGGAAGCCTTTGCCGCTCCCCACTTTCTTCCCCACTTAGGCCGGTTGCAGCACTCCAACGGGTGCCAGGATGGGGATGAATTAGATTTCCCTAGGACGCCCGCATTCTGAGATGCCATTCCTCGCCGTCAACTTCGGAGCTAACCCCATCCTCAATTGACTATCTAATCAGGTGGAGGCACATAGCTCCTGCCTGGAGGCTTTCCCCTGCAAGCGATGATCAAATAGATCACCACCTCCAACAGCACCTAATCGTACCTTGTCGAGCGTAAGCCCTGAGTGCATCATCCCTGAATTTTCGCGGGGGCGGATTTCATGGCATGGCGCAAAGGCTTCTTTCGTGTCTGGGTCGTGGTTTCCATTGTCTGGGTAATTTTTGTTGCCCTTGTCACATACGAGGGCATAGCCAGTCCGTATTTGGGCAACCGAGGCGTCTACTACAAAAAGGGTGTACCCAACCCGGTAGTAATTGACGAGTACTCAACTGCATACCGGGATCTGGAGGCGGGTAAGGCGTCGGGGCAAGTCCAGAAAATCGAGATTGAAGGGTACCCCGATTTTAGGCTTTTTGTTCCGGCGGGGCTTCCGACTGACGAGTTAAGTCGGCGAGTCGATCAGGTGGTTGCCTTGGCGAAGCAGGTCCGGGCCTCGGCAACCGCTGAGAGGCGAGCATCTGCGATTTGGAGTGCGCTTGGGGCCGCGTTGGCGCTTCCGGGCTTTCTGTTTGCATCCGGGCTGGCAATAAGCTGGACTCTCGCCGGATTCCGACGCGGTTAGTGGTCTCATCGAACCCGGTAGCGTTTGGCTCCCCGCCAGTTCGCAGCATAGTCGTCCGTTCCCATGCTGCGCTAATAGCAGGCATGAATTATCGGCTCGTGTGCGAGATTGATAAGAATGTCGCAGAAGCCGCTGTGGCGGCCTGCGCCAGCTATTGAGTTGCCCTTGCGTTAAACGTTCGCACCGCCTCATTGAACTCTTGGATAGAGCGCTCTTGTTCGCTGACAAGGCATCGTGCAAACCTACCTAGCTTGGATTGATATTCCGTCATCTCATCTCGACAGCGTTGGAACTCGAATTCGTCCAGAAAACTACCGAATGTCGTTGCGCAAAAAGGCGCCTCTGGCCTTTCGAGCTTGCGGGCATCCAATATCGGGCGAAAACCGCTGCATTCCAGATCAAGCGCCATGGCTGTAGTAGGTAGCAAAGACAGCGCAACAACAAACAATACTGCTCTCATCGTGATTTATCCTGCGCGCGACCGCACCCTAATACGTGGTGCAGTTGACCGAGTTCCCGAAGCGATTGCAGGACGTGTAGCGGGGGCGGTTTGCCGCAGCATTGGCCTGAAAGGCAGCATTTGCGTTCGCTATTGCAGCCGACCTTTGTGCAGAGGCCATTCGCGATGAGGCGGCCTCGTTTTGGATGCATTGCGCCATTTCCGGCGTTCCCGGCTGAAATCCGTACGCTGTGCAGCGCTTCGAAAAATAGGCCGCGATGGTATTTGGCGATGCAGTGCTGAACCACGCGGGCGAGCCTGGAACGCCCATGTAGGTTTCACCATCCACGCCCTGACACCCGGCAAGTAACATGAATGCTAGCGCTGCTGCTCTTTTCATGACTTCCCCCCTACCCAAATATAAGCAAGCCCTCACCTAGCGGAAAAGTCAATGATGCGGGGAAACACACAACCCCGCACTTCCAACCGCCTAGGTCTTTGTCGCCTTGAGCTGGCGCAACGGGTAATCGAGCCGGGCGGCTCGGTTTCTTTTCGGCTGAGGAGGGGCTTCATCCGCCTCGGGTGCGGTCTCGGATGGCTTGGGTTCTTGGATTGTAGCGTTTCGCGCTTTGAAGGCCTCGGCCTCTGCGGCCTCTATCCTCAACAGCTTGCCGCCTAGGTGAAACGCTTTGAGTTCACCCCGCTCGATCAGATTGCGTATGTGCCGCTCAGAGCACTGCCATTCTAACGCGAGTGCCCGGGGACTGTAGGCATTTGGCATCTGCGCCTTCTCCGAAATGTCGTCAGAGTGCGCGTTGCATGTATCGCTCTAATGTCGCCTTCTTATCGTTACGGTTCCGAAATGAAAGGCGTTTGATTTTGTTTGATTAAAATCGAACGGCGGTGCCTATTCGAACCTACTTTAGGCGAGCGGCATCAAGGGCTTGTCGATCTGACTGGTGGCCGGATAACCGGCGCAAACCCTTGGAAAGATAATGGCTTTTCGAGCTAACTGGTAGGCCGGGCATTGCTACTTGTTTGCTACTTTTGCAAAGATGCTCGGACCCATTACCGGCCATTTAATTGACTTAACCCATTGATTTTCAATGGGGCGAAGGTGAATGCGGGGCTGGCGATACTACTTGGAATCTATTTTAGTATGCACCAGCCACCATTTCGCCCCATTATTAAATGGCCAAGACACTGTAAACATTGCCGTTTCGGGTTTTAACTCCCCACCGGGAGGCCATGCCATTTCGGACCACGCTGCGGCACGTCCTGGCTCAGTGCCCACTGGCACGTTTCGCCGTCATAGTCGTTCATTTCCAAGTCGTGCTGTTCCTCAAGGTCGGCCAAGCCTTCGGGCGAATACTCCTCGTTCGCGGCCTCTCCTGCCGTCCACCCCAAATTGGGCTCTAGGTCTGGCTCGGGGTCGAATGCGTCGAGCATGGCAATCAGCCGCTCAATCTCATCTTCGATACTGCGGCGGGTGCGCGGGTCGTGGAGGTTGGGGCGCATGGTCATGCATCACCGCCTTTCACGCCTTCATGGCGCGCTAGGGCGTCGTGCATCACGCCGACCAGTTCCTGCGCGGTACGCAGCCCGGCACCGATGGCGTCGGATAGCTCGGTGGAATCGCCGCCGTTCTGGATTGCCCATGCCGCGCTCTCACACAGGCGAATGATGGCCGAAGCTTCGTAGCTGCATTGCATCACTTGATCGGCGGTCATGTCTTCTTGGGGAACAAAGCGGCTCATGAGTGCACCGCCTTCCTGCCCCGGCGCGTTTCTGCGGCCTTGCGTTGCCCTTCAATGCGGCACGCGAACGCCTGCCGGTCGCGCTCAAGCGCGGCCTCGACTTCGGGGCACCAGCGTTTTCCAATCGCAATCCGTTCTTTCCAGCGGAGGAAACGGACGGCGGGCGCAGCGACGAACAAAAGCTTGACGGCCTCAAGCTCCCAGGCCCGTTCGACGGACACGCGGTAGCGGCGGGCCTGTATCGCTTCCAGACTGTTCTTGCCGTGGATGGCCTTCGCCAGCCGGTAGGCCCACCAAGCCACTTCGCGTTGATGGTCGCACATCTTGAAGCGCGCCCATCCTTCTTCCCACGCCTCAACCGGCTTAACGTAGTCCGCAAGCACCTCCGCGCGGCGGCGGTCAGTATAGTCGGCCAGAGCCACAACGTTGCCCATGGTTAGCTCTCCTGCACAACGATGACATTGAAGCGCTGCGGGTTGCTGTCATCGACAGCGCGGCCCATCCACAGCGACGTTGCAGTGGGGTCGATATCGCGGGCCGCCATAGCGTAGGCCTTGGCGTGAAACTCTAGCCGGTGCTCGGCAGAGCCCTCCATGTCTCCAAAAAGTATATTGCTGTGAAACCCTGCCGACGCCGGGTAGATGTAAGCCATAGTGTGCCCGTCATCGCATTGGGCCAGGGTGTCGGAGAGTTCGCGGGCCAACCTACGCGCCTTCACCCAAGGTTGTTCTGGCTCGGCGGCCTCGGAAGGGGAAACCGTCAACCCAAGGACGGCGGTGGAGAGGGCGAGGTTTGCACCAGCAACAAGAGCGGTGCGGCGGTTGATTTCGGGCATGCCTTCGGCGGATGCCACCTTGCGCGTGGACATTGTTTTGTCTCCCTGATGTTGAGTTTTGTTAAGGTTGGGCGCTGTGCGCCTAGGCTGAAAACGCGGACATCTGGCTTTCCAAGGCCCGGCGCATTGGGGCGGTGTCATACCGCAGCGTCTTGAAGCTCAAGGCTTCGATCTGGTTGACGATTGCTTCCTTGCGGCGCTCTGCACCCGTCATGGTGGCGGCCTTGGCATTCCGCCACGCCGTAGCGAGGTAGAACCCGAACTCAGAGCGGTTGAGCTTGAAGGTCAGGCTGGGCCGGGCGGCAAAGTGGCGGCGATACATGGCCCATGCGGCTGACATGATTTCCGAACGCGAGAACATAACCGGTACGCCCCTTGCTCCATAAACACTTTCTGCCTATATCTAAGCATCTACACCGCATGGCGTCAACAGTTTTCGTTTATTCATGATATGTAAATGTTTACGTATGCACGCTAGCCGCTCAATTGCAGAGGGAAACGGACATGCTTGACGCTAGGCAGATCAGGGCCGCACGGGCTCTCTTGGAGTGGTCCCAGCCGGATCTAGTGGAAGCCACAGGTCTGTCACTGACCACAATCCGACGCATGGAAGACAACGACATCGGCCCTGCCCGCAGCTCGGCTGCGAATGTCCAGTCTGTACAGACGGCCCTGGAAACAGCCGGCATCATCTTCATTCCCAAAAATGGCGGTGGATCAGGGGTGAGATTGAGGAACCCAGACTAGGGGCGCGACCTGTCTTGGGGCAGGATCAAGCGACGAGGGCTAACGGCATGTCCAGAGCACCGGGGAAAGGGCAAAAGACGCAAGCGCTTTACGCTTTGCATTGGATTCCGAAGCTCAAGCCGAGTTCGCGGACGGTTGGTGCCTGGCTCGTGTGGCACGCGAATGCTTCGTCGGGGAGGTGTGACCCTGGCCAAACCCGGCTCCGAGAAGAAACCGGGCTTTCACGGCGCGCGGTCCAATATGCCGTGCAAGAGCTGGAAATGGAGCAGATAATCAAACGGCGCCTGCGTGGGAATGAGAGCACCTCCTATCAGGTGAATTGGCAAAAGCTGAGCGATCTAGTGCGTACTTATGAAGAGCGTTTGAAAGCGGGTGTCGTTGCTGTCACCCCCGCCGAACGCGATATGAGAGGGCGCAAGAGCGTGCGCCACTCCAGTGCAAGAACATGCGCCTCAGAGGTGCAAGAACTTGCGCCCTAGGGTCTCTGGCGGCGCCATCACGCAGATAGTCGCAAAACACGTCCCGACCGGCTGGCCTTGGTCCGGCATGTTTGAATGATGCTTCAAGCATCATTGGCCGTTCTTTCGGTGTTGCTGAGCTTTGCTCCTGCGGCGGCACAAGGCCCCGTCATAGGTCGAGCATCTGTTGTGGACGGCGACACGGTCGAGATTGCCGGCGAGCGCATCCGGTTCAATGGGGTGGACGCTCCCGAGAGCTGGCAGGTTTGCCACGATGGCAACGGCAGGGCCTACAGATGCGGACAGGCCGCAGCGAACGCCCTTGACGAATTCTTGGCCGCGTCACGTCCGACAAGGTGCGAATACCACAGCCGCGACCGCTACAAGCGCTTTGTGGGGGACTGCTACCGGGCAGACGGCGAGAGCGTTGCCCGCTGGCTTGTTCGCAACGGCTACGCGCTGGATTGGCCGCGCTACAGCCGCGGCGCCTATGCGGGAGAGCAGGCCGAGCCCCAGACGGCCCGCCACTGCCTAAACGCGCGCTGGCGGGCTTCTATGTGGATTTCTGGCCGCGCGCCATTGTTTGATTTCCTTTGATTGTTTTTCAAAGCGCATCACGCGCGCGTATTGGTCGCAAAACGCCCCCTTGCCCTCGCGCGCACGCGCGTATTGGTCCACCTGCCCGTTATCCGCCGTCAAAGCCACAGTTTTCCCCTCTCGTACTGCCTGAAAAAAAGCGGTCACATACGGCTAAGCGATTGAAAACGCGTGCTGCGGCTTTGCGCCATACAGAAAAACCTTCCCGCGCGCGTACTGCGCAGAAAAAAATCCTCCTGCTTCCTCGCGCATAGTGATGCCAAATAAATCTTCGTCGCGTGACGACTGAAGAAAAATCTTCCTCGCGTGGGGCGACTGGCGAAAAATCTTCGCGCCCGCTCCTTTTGGGCATAGGGCCGCAGAACATCGAGCTGGCCGTTTTCCGAGGTTTGTTTAACCGCCCGACGCGGGTGAACGGTGCGGGTAGCTACCGCCCGTATTCTCGGAAGAACCGTGGCAACTCCAACGGGCCGCATCGATCTATCGGCTTCCATTCATCCGTTCGTAGCCAGGCGCCGCTGATTTTGCCCTTTTTCGCGGTCCTTGACCTGATCGAAATGGGCGCCCTCAAAATGGGTGGCGAACAGGTCGCAGTTCTCCATGCAGCACAGGTCATTGGGGAGCAGAAATCCGCCGCGACCGGTCGAGACGCGGCGGTGAAGCGCGCTACTTGCTATGGCCACTTCCCATGTCCGCAGGGAGCATCAGGTGCTGATACTTGGTCCCCGGAAACATGACGTAGGGATGGCTGGGGTCGGGGTCCATTTTGTTCGGGTAGTTGGCGGCCATTTCGTGCGCTGCCTTTCCGACAATCATCACGTGCGGACCTGTTTGAACCCAGTGCGACTTGTCGGTTGCATAGGGGTCGTGGTTGCTGGTGCCCAGGTCTCCGGCCATCATGTAGACGAAGCCGGTCTTGTCAGGCGGATCGGACTGAGTAAAAACTGCCTTGAACCATTCAAGACCGGCGGCATCCGCACACCACGGCTCGCCAGATGTGTCGACGGCGCAGGTCCATCCATTCGTTCCGGACTTAATCTCAGTCAGTTTGAAGCCGTCACCGACCCGAATGATGGTGGCATTCTTTCCAACATCCGCTGGGGCAGCAGATATCGCCTTTGCAATGAATTCAGGGTCTCCCTTCGGAATCTCCGACGTGAGTTCAGCGGCGATGCTGGAGGCTGAGAACCCTAATGAGACCGATGCGAGGATACAAAGCCATTTCATGGCTACCTCCCGTTGTGTGCGACCGGTCGCACTAGTGTAACGCGGAGTTCCGGCCATGTCGCGTCAGATCCGCGCGAGGGCCAAATCTAGACGCGAAAAAGCCCCGATACCCTTCGGCGATAGACAACACGTCAATCGCAAAATCTGGCGATAGCGAAGCTCCTACGGCTTTGGAAGTCTTTCGTTTTCAACGGAGTATTGCGCATGAAGCCTATCACGAGCGTCCTGGCCGAAGATGAGACGGCAAGCTGGAAGCTAGTCTTAAATATGGACAGACGGCATATCTACGTCGGCACCGGGCGCCCACCGTACCAGCGATTGTCGATCGACGAATTGATGGCGGCTGAGCCTCGCACCACGTTGCAACTGAAGGCACGCGAAAAGCTGATGTCGATGATGTTGGACGCCATTTGCAACAATTGAGGTAGCGCTTGAAAAGCCACATCAAATTGCCAGCGAAACTCAAAGCGCGGTCGGAGGCCGAGCCCGTCAAAGATTCACCGCCGATTGATCGGCATGACTTCTGGCTCTTCATGGCGATTGAGAGCTGGTCATGGGATTATTCCCTTTCCTTGGCGTGGGACCGGTCAAGGAGAACTTCGGACCCCCTTTCCGAGTCGCGGACACTAGAAATCAAATGCCGCGTCCACAAATCAGACGGGCCGGCAAAGGCCGGTCTACCAGTCAGTATCCGCGTCATCGTTAGGCCGAGTTTCAGGGAAGACAAAAGGATCGACGACAAGCGAGAGTTCGACTCGGTCGGCTCCCTCTCAAGGATACATGGCGGATACGAGGGAGTTATCATCATGCCAGACGATGTGCTGCCAACCGCAGCAACCATGCTCTCATCCAAGACTTGGCGCTATCTGGAGTTCTCATGCCATAAGGATGCGCGTCTGGAGAGCCCGATAATCGGGTACTACTTCAAATCCGAACTCGACCCCGACGATTGACCACGAAAACAGGACGCCAACGTTGACCCGAAGCCTCGCACTAACCGCCCGTCAAGTCACAGCCATATGCAAGGGTGCCGCAAAGGCTGGGTTCGTCGCGGAGGTAAAGATAGGCGACGCTTTTGTGCGTCTCATGCCTGCTGGAATGGCGCAGACACAAGTGATTGGGTTCGACCCAGATAATCCCGAAACCTTTGAGACCTTCGAACAATATCGGGTCTGGAGGGATAGGCAGCGCTCATCTGACGATGAGGAAGAGGATATTCGGCTGTGACTGCTGGCCGTTTTTCGGGGTTTGTTTAACGGGCTTTGGGCACCGTGACGCCGATAGTGGCGCCGTCGTCTGCAAAGTTGGCACCCTTTTCCCGCAAGGCCATTTCCACCGCGAGCGCGGACGAGCGGCGCGGGTCTCCCGTGTCGTTCTCCAGGTCGTTCAAAGTTGCGCGGCTTACCCCGGCCAGTTTGCACAGGTCGGTTTGGCTTAGGCCCAGCATGGCGCGGGCGGCTTTGATGTGACGGCCTTCCATCACCGCGTTGTATTCAGCGGCGGTCAATCTGGCAACGATACCTGACATTTTGTCTGTTTCCGAACTGATTTGCTTCCTATATAACACTGAATGGTTCCTGTGGGAGACATTCAGATGGTTATGGCAGGCAAATTGTTCGCCGCGCTGCTCATTGCGGCGTCATTCAACCCCTCGAATGCGTTGGCCGGCCGGGAGGATCCGACTTGGAATCCGCCCCCGGAGTTCGATTACCCGTTCCCTGGCAAGATGGAGGTGCGGTATTTCCCGCAACATCTGGTCGTAAAGGAATGCCACCGGATCGGGCCGCGCTTGCGGCACCTGTTCGACCTGCGCGGATGCTCGCGCCCGGTGTCAAAATCCTACTGTCTGGTGATTGTGTCGTCAGAGACGTACAAGCGGGCAACGCCTAGCGCTATCCTTCGGCACGAACGCGGCCACTGCAATGGCTGGAAACACCCGTTCCCTAAGCCCTGATGAAACATACCATTCCTGCGGTTGCGCCATTCACTCTCTTGGCACATCATCAAATGCGGATATGTCTGGACTGGGGGCGAAAGTGAGCATCAAAGCTAAGGAAGGCGAGTACCGATATTACGCTGCCGTAAGTGCAGACGTTGAGCCGCTACCTCGCGGGCACAGGCCAAACCCTCACCCTCTTCCCAACTCGGTACGAGACGAGATGAGGCAGATCAGTCTCAAGCTGCAATCTCTCCACCAAAAGGAGCAGCGGGTCCGAGCTGCCGGGCAGGGTGGCAGATTAAGATCTATTTGGCGTGAGCGCGAGCACTGCCTACAGAGACTTAAGGAGCTTTCTGCGCTGGTCCGCTAGAAGCGGCCGGCTTCCCACCTTGCCGCTGTCGGGCTCGACGTGGGTAAGCGGGGTGTCATCGCCTCCATTGAGGAGATGGTGTCTCACGGTCGCTGTGGCGTAGGCTAGCGCGCCGTGTCGCTGAGAATATACGGCGGCTTGTTATGCCGCTCCCCCTCACCACCGCTCGGCCGGCAAATAAGCCGGATTATGGCGATATCGCCACTGGCAGGGTCGAAGCCTTCTGCCTCTAGCAGGCGCTCGGCATCCGCTTCCTCCTCATCGCTAGCAACAAGCCTAATGACACGGTGCTGCTTCTTGGTGTCGGGCGAACTGCGCTCCAGGCGCTCCAAGCGGGAGAGTATGTTTGGCATCGGATAATGCTCCATCGTGGTCACCGCGACCGGGTTTTGCCGTTCACTTCCGAGAGGATGAGCTGGACGAACTTGCTGACCGCTATGGGGTCTAAGTCGGGTGGCAACGTGCCATCCACCAACCGCTGCGAAAAATCGGCCGCCAACGCAGCCTCACTCATTCCCGATGCTGATTCTATATTCGCCCTGAGCAACGCAATGGCTGTTTCCAGGTCCGAATCTGAGAGGTGCGCGTAGGGGTCCGGCTGTGCTCGCTGCTCCAGACGCTCCAGGCGAGATAGCAGGGCCATCAGTTTAACTCCTTTAGGCTTTCCTCGTGGGACTTCAGGACGCCAGATAGATTGAAAGGTTCGCCGCCAATAGCGCCTGAAACCTCCATTGCGCCGGGGTGCGACCGCAACAGCAGACTTTCGAGCTGGTGTTCGTAATCTGCCTCGTCAGTCGCAATGATGGTCGCCCGCTGCGTAGCGCCGCCCGCAAGCACCTCCAGTCGTCCCATGCGAGCCGAGAGGGTCATTTCTTCCCCTGCCTTTCCTCAAGTGCCGCGATGCGTGCCGCTAGATCATTCGTCTCGATGGCCTTGCGCTGCGCCTCCAGGAGGCCAACAACCACCGCCGCCTCATCGGGTGATATCTCGCCGTCTGCGACCTGGCGATTGACCACCGCGAGCGCGCCAGGCAGATCCTCAGCCTTGCTGACCTCTGGAAGATCGAATTGAATTCTAGCGCCCTTGCGGGGTGGCCAGACACGGTCGAAGATTGCTCGAGCAGCGATTGCGTCTCCGCCCTTGGCCTTGGTTATCATTGCTCGCGCAATCTCCTCCACTTCGCCCTCTGCCAAAGCGTCAAGTGCTACCAGCACCTTGGAGCGCGAGCCGGAAGGCCTGCCGTTCGGGTTGCCAGACTGGCCGGGCTGGAATGGGCGCCCGCGCTGTTCCTCTGCTGTTTTGTCAGTGGTCAATGCTTCAGAGCCTCTAGGCGAATGAGTGCGCTTCCATGCCGTAGATGACGCCGCCCGCACTCGTGGTGTAGCCGATGGGGTATGCCGTTTGAGCCAGCATGTTCCACTTCCAGCCGACCGCGATGCGGTGGCCCGTGTCGAGCGCCATTTCCCTCTGACTATGGAAGCCGGTTAGGGTGATAGGGGCCGTGGTGTTTGCTCTGGCTACGCCACCGATCAACACCCCATCATGCGGAATGTTGATGGTCCCGCTGTCGCTCGCCGGAAAATTGGGGTCGCTTGTTATGCCGCCCGCAGCACTGCTGCCAACAGATTCAGCGAAACGGGTCGTTGACGCTATTTCTGCCGCAAATACGAACACGGCGCATGCTTGAGAGGTGGCGCCAAAACTTACGCTGACGCTCCCCGAGGTTCCCGAAGGCCTGGCAGCCCATACGCCACAACTGGCGCCGCCCGTGGGCGAAGTGCCTGCATCGCCGGAATCATTCCCAGCGGCCCCCACGCCGCCAATCGTTGCCCCGCTCTGGTTGACGACTGAGTTCGCCGAGTTGACGAGCATCGCCGCCACGATGATGGCTCGGTTGGTAAACTCTTGGCCGAAATTCAGACCGGCAAAGGTATAGGAGCCCGAGCGGTCGGTGGTGTCAGTAGCTTGCGCTACCAGCTCCAGTTTGGGCACCACGCCCATCATCCCGGCGCACATTATTCCTGGCAGCATTGTCTGTTCTCCTAGCTGAAAGACCTGGCTTCCATGCCAAAGATGACGTTGCCGGCGCCGGTCGAGAGGCCAATGGTTCGGTTGGTCTCTTGGGGGAGCCGGAAGGCATAGCCGCCAGCGATGCGGTGCGAGCCATCAAGGGTGGTGTCGTATTGCTGCGTCATGCCTACGAGGGTGATTGCGCTCGTGTTATTCGCCCGGCTCGCTGCTCCGAAAATCACCGCCCCGTGCACGGTATCGCTCGGGACATTCAGCGTTCCGTTCATGCTCGCCGGATAGCTCGGGTCACTGGTTATGCCGCCACCGCCACCAGATCCGAACGATTCAGCGAATGGGGTAGCTGAAGCCAGATCCGTCACGGCGTAGAGGTAGATTGCGCAAGCGCTGGCCGCTGCGGTGGAGAAGTTGACAGTGACATTACCCGACGTGCCCGATGGCTTTGCAGCCCACACGCCAGCCCCAGCGCCCCCGGTCGGGGTACCAGAGCCGCCCGCGTCACCGGAATCGCCGCCCGCTGCGGCTACGCCGCCAATTGTGCAGCTACCCTGATCAATTCGATTGTTGCCGCCGGCAACCAGATGAATGAGGGCTACTAGTGTGCGATTGCTGAAATCATCCCCGTAGTTGAGCCCTGAGAATGTGTAAGAACCTAGCCGGTCAGTCGTATCGATTGCTTGCGCAACCAGGTGAATTACGGGTTGTTCAATCATGATGAACATCATTGGCGGTACCGCTTAGCCCTTCTGCTTCTCAGCCTGGAACTCGGCAAAGAGACCAGGCAGCCCTTTGACAATTTCGCCGATTTGGAGCTGCAAAAGCTCGCGCGGCGTGATGTTCGGGTTGGCCTCCATCACCTTCTTGGTCAGCGCGTTTGCCTGCCTGATGTTCTGTTCCTGCCACTCGCGCCCAAAGCGCTCGTTATCCGTTGCCATTGCCCGCGCCCTTGCTCATCGCGGCCAGTGCCGCCGCTTCGTCGTTGATCAGAAAACTGCGCCCCTTCAGGTGAACCCCCGGCAGCAAGCCGGCGCGCGCGTCCGCCACTATCTGGCCGACAGAGCGGCACTCGCTGCGATGCCGCAGCCAAAGCGCCATGAGGTTCATTTCGGTGAAGTTGGCGGGGGTGGCGGTCACGCCGTGACCCGCGATGTTGCCTCTGTGGCAGTTACCCGCAGCATTTCGCTCAAGGTGAGCCCGCGCTGGCGGGCCGCTTCCTTGAGAGCGCGTTTCTCATCGTGCGAAACGCGCACCTTGATCATGCCATCCATTGCTTCTGAAAATCGCATTCGCAGCATCCCTTTTCAGTGCAACGAATGTAGCGGATCAGAACAAGAACATCAAGAACCGTGGCCACAAATAAATAATGATATCAATGACTTAGATTTGTCCTACCTCGTTTCGTATCATCCGGGGGCGTCCCCACGCGTCCACGAAACCGGGCGCAAAAATGTTTCGAAAAATGCTGGGAGTGCGGCAAACGCGGCGATAGGGTGCGCGAGTTAGGCTGTCTTGGGACCGGAGCCCGAATGACCAGAAAGCTCGCCGTTTCCCAAAAACAAGCAGAGGCGCTGCTAAGAGCCGCGCAGAAGCATCGCGGCATCATTGAAGTAGAAACGCTGATGGGGACTGTGCGTCTCATCCCCGAATGTCATGTTGGCAGCCGGGGATTGGTCGAGGCGCGGTCCGACACGCCAAGCGACGAAGACGTGTTTATCGATTTTGGGCCGAGTGACCCGCCACCCTTTCCCGGGAAAGTCACTTTCGTCAGATCCTTTCTGTACGAACGAGGTCACGGGTGGAGCGACCATGACGGGAGCAATTTAGCTCCTTTGCGTGCAGAAGCAGCAAAGGAATGGCGACGGCAATTGTTGGCTCAAAAACCGGGCAAACGCGAAAAGGCAGCCCTGGGCTATTTGAGTGCTCGCAAGGACGACAAGCATTCGCTTGCGGAACTGCAAGGCGTTGGCCCCGATACGATTGATCGATTGCTGGCCCGCGAATTCGTGGAGGCGACGTTTCATCCGAAACACCCTGAACGGGTTGCCCTTGTGTGGATCACCAATAGCGGGATGAGGGAGCTGGCAAAAGAGAAACGGCCTCGCAAGGCGGCTTTGTAGTTCGCGTCCGTGATCCGAATCTGCGGGGATTTGGCTCCTTCCTCCAAAGCCCCTTGCGGCGTTGACGCCGGGTTCGGAGGACCAGGATTTGGCGCTAGCCTCAATTGTTCGCCGACGCTCGTTCGCAAAGGTCTTGGTCTGGGTATTGGTCTTGGTCTTTGTATGTCCACACCCTGCCTCCACGGTGTCTAGGGCATTGTGCCCGCACGGTGGCAACAGGGTGTGGACACGGTGCCACCCTATCCACGACCACCCGACACCATCGGGGAATTTAGCAGTTTGGGACTTACCCCGATGAGAGCTTTTACGCTGCCAGCGGCTTTGCGGGCCGCCTTCGCCTCTTCCATCTCTGCCAGCCTAACGCACATCGCCTCGTGTTCCGGCTCAAAGGCAGCTAATGCCTTCACCCTCAAACGCTCACTCTCAACTTTCGCAATCCGTCTGAGCACCCCAGTGGCGTAGTCGTGGCTGGTCGGCGGATTGTGCTTGAACCACCGCTCAATCAGAATGACTGAATGCTCGGGGTCGTAGTCGATCATGCCTGCCTCGATACAAGCTGCCCGCGCCGCCCCGTACTCGACTAGATCCATATTCAAGTCTGAGCTGGAACAGGCATATAGGTCCGGCAGGTGATAGACCCCACTGGAATCGATGTGGCTGTTGGTGATGAAGTAGAGAAACGTTTTTTGGTTTCGGTCGCTGAGTGCCTGAAAGCGCAGTGACCGCCACAAACTTGGCGACACTTTAGAGAAGTTGCGAGCGCTCATACATTGCACCCCTCTCTGTCGTTGGGCAAAAGTCGGGGGTATTCCCCCGACCTTTCAGCCGGGGGAATGTTGATTGCGGGGCGTGGGCTCATTTCAGATAGCCTTTGGCCCTGGCTGTCATCAGTGCGGACGTAACGGCTTCCGCGAAGCTTTCCAGGCACTCAAGGCGCAGTGCCAAACCTGCCTTACCGGGCCGCTTGGTGCCGTCGTCCGCCTCGTAATAGACACGCGTGTTGAACAGGCGCCGACCGTGCATTACGTCGAGTGAGATGCGGACTTCCTCTGTCCGGTTCTTCTCGACAATGGCAATGGGGATTGAATTGCTCATGACGCGTCCCCTTCACTGGTCTCCAGAATGGTGACGTCCGAACGCAAGACGTATCGGCAGTGCGTGCCTGGGAATGGTCCCTTGTGGCTCTCGTGAATGGACTCGATGTCCAACCCGAAATTGTGCCGTAGATCATGGACGTAGGCCGCCCATCGCACTGCGGGCTGCTCTAATGCCGTGCATCCATCCTTTCCGGCGCGTTTGAGGTTCAACAGGGCCCAAGCCTCGCGACCAACAACCTTGGTGGGCAATCCGTCTGGCATCTTCTGGAAGATTGCCCAAACCCTTTGCTTTGCCTTGCTCATGCCATCACCCCACCGATTTGCGCCAGCTCGCAGACGAGACGAGCGATGCAGGGGGAAACACGGAACCGAGCAGCGACCACGGCGGCGGCGATTTCCGTTGCGCAAACGGGGGCTGTGCGGTAATCAGAAGCTGCAAACGCTTTCGAGATTACCGAGCCGCCGTTCCCGATGGGTGCAACCATTGGGTCGGCGGTTTTGTTTTTGAGGTGCATCTATTACACCTCCGCTGTGGGAAGTGCGCGGATGACGCGCTCAAGGTCTTCGACCAAGATCAATGAACGTTTGCCATGCTTACGGCGAACTAGGGTGCCGTCCGCAAACAACTTGTACAATGATGTCCGCGAGATTCCGGTCATTGTGACCGCCTCGGGAATAGTGACCGACAGTTTTTGCATGATGTTCTCCGTTGAACGCACCGGGATTCAGTGAGGTGCACGCGGAGAAATCGCTCGTTTTGTGGGTCGACTGAACGGGACAAATGCCAAGGCTATGCCTCGCTCACTTTTGTCCCCTGCGCCCTGATCTGCCTCAATTTTTGGCGGGCCCTCTTTACTCGCTTTGCCAGGGCCTCGGGCGAGGCAATATTTTCCCTATACGGTTCCGGCATCATCTTATTGAGAGCGAAGAAAAACCGAATGAAGGGGGCGGGGCTGTCATCGTTCTGCGTCAGGCTGAGCGGCAAGCCAAATCTCTTTGCCCATTCGTGAAGATTGCGCCCCCACACTTCGAATGACTGGCCTGGCATAAATCCAACCGGGTCGGATGCGTCGACGGTTTGCCTTATTTCTTTTCCAGTCAGGTTGACGGCGGCTTGCAGTGCTATCCCGATCCGCATAAGTGCGTCCAGCGAAAGCGATATTTGCTGATATGAGCCACTTTCATCGCTCTGAGCCGGCACATCTTCTTCCGCATCCAGTATACGACTGAGCGGTACTCTTACGGGAATCGAGCTTAGATGCCGCTCCAACATGTTATTTAGTTGCGCCCCGGCATCCGTCATTGGGATCAGGGATCCGAACGCGAGGGGGGTGAATCCCGCTACCGCTGCTTCGACCTTCGCAAACAAGGCAGCCGCATCGGCAAACGTCTCGCCCTCTAATTCAGGCTGCCGCCAACTGACGTATGAGTCGCATATTTCCTTGAGCCTTTCTCTTGCGTCCGTCGATAGCGGAACCCCGTAGACAGCTTCCAACGCTTGGTGTTGCTCATCCGAAAACTCGGCTTCAGGTGGCGCCCCAGACCGACTGAAGAAACTCAGTCGCTTCCCATAGTTCGCCATAACCGCAGCACCTCGCGATGCACCGTTGGGGCCGCAGGGAAACCGGGAGGTGCTAACCCCGGCTTGTCGGATGGCCGTCCTATCCCTGCGGGTTCGTTCAAGCCCGAGTCCGGGCCTCGTCAAACTTCACGACGTTTCCAGTTTTCGACGCGGCCAGATAGTCCGCCCATGCCTGCATAAGCTTGCGGCGCTTCTCCAGCGCATCGGAACGGCGATAGGCGCGCTCAACTTCGTTGCCGACCTTGTGGGCTAGTGCCGCTTCTGCAACCTCCCGCGGGAACGACGTGGCATCCCCACACCAATCTCGGAAGCTGGACCGGAAACCGTGCACGGAAAGCTCGCCAAGCTTCATCCGCCGAAGCATCATCATCATGGACATGTTCGAGAGCGGGCGCCCGTGCTTGGCGTCCTTCTTGTTCCCTGGCCGTGGCAAGCCGGGGAAAATGTAATCCCCTGTGCGGTTCTCTTTAAGCGTCTCAAGCATGGCCATTGCAGCCGCTGACAACGGGACTGTGTGAGCCTCGCCGGCCTTCATCCGTTCTGCCGGAACCTTCCATAGCTTGTGCGGGAAGTCGATTTCGGTCCAGTGGGCGCCGAGCGTCTCGCCCGACCTGGCAACGGTCAGAATTGTGAACTCCAGCGCTCTTGCGCTCATTCCCTCTGCTTTCCGCAACTTGGCCATGAAGCCAGGGGCATCCTTATACGGCATCGCCGGTTGGTGGCCGCGCTGAAGCTTCTGCCGCTTGGGCAGTAGATTGCGAAGATTGCCGCGCCACGCTGCGGGGTTCTCACCTGAGCGCCAGCCCTTGACCTTGGCAAATTCGAGAACACGCTCAAGCCTACCGCGAAGGCGGGACGCGGTTTCGCTCTTAGCCTGCCAGACAGGCGAAAGCACCTTAAGCACGTCATCGGTTGTGACTTGGGAAACGCGTTTGGTTCGGATCGACTTGCAATAGGTCTCCCCGAGCGTCTGCCTCCACTGGTACTCGTGCTTGGCATTGCGCCACTCGGATCTGATGCTTTCGATGTACCGATCAGCACATTCGCCAAAGGTTGGCTCAGCCTCTTTCGATTTCTCGGCTATTGGATCGCGACCCTCTTGGACGGCCAGGCGATGTTCATTCGCCTTCAGACGAGCTTTCGCGAGCGTGACGAGCGGATAACTCCCCATGCCCATCTCACGGCGCTTGCCGTCCTTCACCCACATGAACACCCACGACTTGGCGCCCGAGGGTGAAACATTGAGATAGAGCCCCCCGCCGTCGCTATAGCGACCTGGCTTCTTTGCAGCCTTGGCGGATGCGTCCGACAGTTTGGAAAGCGTTCTAGCCATTCCCCACTTAAATCCCCACTTCGAAGTGGGGATAATACAGGACGACACGCAACGACCCAAGACACAAAATACCCTTCAGCCCTTATATCACAAAGCAATCGGGGACGGTCTGAAACATGGCGGGATGCATGTTCGGTGGACCTCAGCTCCACCAGCGGAATTCACCAAAATCCCGTCCTCAGGAGGCGAGGTGCTCGCCTGCCCCCCCCGCTGCGTCTCTTCGTTGCCATAGATCGAACGTCCAAGTTCGCCTATGCGCAATTGCACGAGACGGCGGACAAGATGTTGATGGTCCAGTTCCTTCAGGATCTGATTGCGGCCGTGCCCTGTGCCATCCACATCATTCTAACCGACAACGGCATCCAGTTCACCAATCGGACCTGCGATCAGCACGCCCCTCAGCACGTCTTCGATGACATTTGTGCCAAGCATGGCATCAAGCACCGGCTCACAAAGATCAACCATCCTTGGACCAATGGCCAGGTCGAGCGGATGAACCGAACCATCAAGGAGGCAAGCGTCAAGCGCTTCCATTATGCCGACCACGATCAACTGCGTCGGCACCTCGCCGACTTCATCTCAGCCTACAACTTCGCGCGCAGGCTCAAGACCCACAAGGGCCTCACACCCTATGAGTTCATCTGCAAAATCTGGGAAAAAGAGCCAAAACGGTTTCGGGTTAATCCACCCCATCAACTGCCGGGACTAAACACATAGCTGCTGCGCAAAGCTCATCAGCAGGGCCGGGGTGAGTTCGACGTCCGCTGGCGCACTGGCCGACAAAAAAAGGTTCCATCCACCAGCCTCTTCAGGGCCAACACGGCATCCATGCTCGTTCGCGGCACCGCTGCTCAGAAGGAAGGACGAAGGGATGGAAGACGCCCTTCGGTGCTGCCCATAGCCCTCCGAGCAAGCGCTGCGCGGGCGGATCGCCATGCAATCTTAATAGGGAGCTACCTGAACTAAGTTGCTGCTGCGCCCGACACCAACTTGTTGAATGTCGAGAAGAACTCCGCCGCTAGCTTCTTCGATGTGGAGACGATCAGCCGGCTGCCCAATTGTGCTACCTTGCCGCCGACGTCAGCGCTTGCCTTGTAGGTCAGCAGCGTCACGCCTGGACCATCTTCGGTCAACGTGACGTCCGCACCGCCTTTGGCAAAACCCGCGATACCGCCCTTACCTTCACCGGAGATCGTGTAGAACTTCGGTGCATCGATGTTGGACAGCGTCACCTCGCCGGCGAAGCTCGCCTTGATAGGCCCGATCTTCAGTACGACTGTCGCCTTCATGCGATCGTCTGATGTCTTCTCCAGCGCTTCGCAGCCAGGAATCGATGCCTTCAGCATCTCGGGATCGTTGAGGCCTCGCCACACCGTGGCTATCGGTGCGGGAATGCGCTCTTCGCCTTCAATAATGAGGGACATGTCGGCTCCTTTTCGATGATTTGGATAGAGACGGCAACAAACGGTCACCGCACCTCGCCGAAGTAATGTATGCAATACAAATTACATTGTCTACAACATAAATGAGAATGCCTACATGCAGTGAAAGCAGCGTCGCCTCTAGTGCGGCCAACCTGCTTCCGAGACCATATCAAGGGCACTGGCGTCATCCCATTTCGCCAAGACGGCGCGAGACGTACATTCCTGTATTCGAAGGTGATGCTGCCAAAGCAAATCAGTTGATGCCGATACCAAGCCGTATGACAAAAATGGGGAAGAACCGCAGGAAGCCAGCGATCCTCCCCCATTTGCCCTCGCTCTCGTGTAGTCCGCTTGACCGCATATCGCTAACTAGTAGCCTCTGGCTGGCTTCGTGAGATGCAGCGGCTTGCTCCCTGCCGCCACGCGGCGGATGCTTTCGGCCACATCGCGCGCGGCCGCCTCCGGCACAGTAATACTCGCCAGGTGCGGCGTAACCAGAACATTCTCCATCGCCCAGAACGGGTGATGCTTCGGAAGCGGCTCGGTCCAGAATACATCGAGCGTAGCACCACCAATCTGCCCGGACTGGAGAGCAGCGACCAGAGCCGGCTCATCGACAACCAAACCGCGCGAGGCATTGATGAACTTAGCGCCTCTTGGCAAGGCGTCGAAAACGGCCTTGCCGATCAGATGGCGGGTCGAGCCGGTAAGGGGCAACATGTTGACCAGAATTTCGACCTCGGCCAAGAATGAAGCCATCTCTGCGCCGGAGTAGCAGGTAACCCCTGATATCTGTTTCTCTGCCTGATCCCAGCCTCTCACGTCGAAGCCCGCGTCAGCCAGCGCGGAAGCGACGGCGGCACCGAGATGCCCAAGCCCGAGCACGCCAACCTTGATGCGGTGTAAGGCCCGTGGGTGAATGTAGCGCCATTCGCCGAGGCGCTTTGCGGTTTCGAACTCATGAAAATCGCGGGCGTAACGGATAACAGAAAACAGCACATAGCTTCGCATGAGCGCCATCATCCCCGAATCCGAAAGCCGCGAGATCGGCACATCGGGCAGGTCTGAGCGCTCGGCAAGGGAGTCGATGCCAGCGCCGAGATTTATGACGAGCGACAGGTTGTTGAATGGCTCGAAGAACCCGGGAAACGGTTGCCAAGCCAGAACAGTGCGGATTTCGTCTGGGTTGCCGACATCCGGATAGATGCGGAAATCCAGCGACGGTAGCTCGGCTTTGAGGACTCGCGCCCATTCCACCGGGTCGTCGAACTCCGAATAGAACAGAAGCGCGCCCAAGTCCTGCCCCGCTTTGGAATCGGTCGATTGGACGATTGTAGATGCGGACATGAGTTCACCAGTCTTTGCTGATGCCAAGGCTCACGTTCCCGCAAGCGGGCACGGCAGCCTGGCGTTTCGAGGAGAGGAGCACCCGCCGGACCCGCCGGCGGGTGGAGACTTGCGCTACATCACCAGGTTGGGAAGCCAGGTAGCGATCGAGGGGACAAAGATCAGCAGCAGGAGGAACAGGAACATCGCGATCAAGAAGGGCGTGTTTGCCCTGAACGTCGCGATGACGTCTTCCTTGCCAATGCGGGCCGCCACGATCAGCGCCAAGGCAACTGGTGGTGTCACTTGTCCAAGCACCACCGTAACCACCATCAGAACACCGAAATGCACCAGGTCGATGTCGAGAGCCATCAGCGAAGGCAACAGGATAGGCATGATCATGGGTATCAGCGGATCGAGGACCATACCCGCGATGAGTGCCAGCAACAGCATGAGCATGATCTGCGGAACGGTCGATTCAAACGGGAACAGCGTCTGCATCAGGTCGGCCAGAGCGACGGGTACCCTCGCCTCTGACAGAGCCCAGCCGAGCGCCACCGAAAAGCCCACGACCAGCATGACTTCACCCGTGAGCACCGTCGCCTCCACCAAGACAGTGCGCAGGTCCTTGAACGTCAAAGTCTTGTAGACGGCCATGGACAAGAGCAGGGCATAGGCGACAGCGAACGCACCGGCTTCCGATGGCGTCAGGATACCGAACACCAACCCGCCGAGGATCAGTCCGGGAAGTCCCATTGGCAAAAGGGCGCGCTTGCCCGTTCGCATCACTTCGTGCCAGGCAAAGCACTGCATCGGCTTCCAGCCATTCTTGCGGGCAAGGATGGCCACGGTCAGCATCAGCGTTCCTGCTAGCACGAGGCCCGGCACCAGACCGGCAAGGAACAGTGCCCCCAAGGAAGTCCCCGTCACGGCGGAATAGAGGATCATCGGCGAGCTGGGCGGGACCAGGATTCCAATGCCCGATGAGGTCGCCGAAAGCGCGGCCGCGAATGGACCCGGATAGCCGTTCTTCTTCATCTTCGGGATGATCACGGACGCGCTGCCTGCCAGATCGGCGACCGAGGTTCCGATCATGCCTCCGAACATCACGCTCACTGCAATGTCGACATGGGCTAGGCCGCCACGCATCCAACCAAAAATCGCCGCGGCGAGGTCGAATAGCCTGTCGGCGATGCCGCTGGCATTCATTATGCCACCGGCCAGGATGAACAGCGGCAATGTAATCAACACGTAGTCGCTGATGCCCGACAGAACTTGCTGGGGCAAGGAAAGCTCCCAGCCACCACTCACCATCAGGAAGACGATAACGGAGGATGCGAGCGCGACGATGATGGGCATGCCCATCAGCGCCAAGACGCAAAGCGTTAATATCACTGCGAGTGCAAGGAAAAGCATGACAAGGTCACTTCCGTTTGAATAGGGGGACCAGAAGGGTCGTGGCCAGTCCGAGCAGCGCGAAGAACAGCCCCGCGATCACGATACCCTTCGGCAGGCGCAGCACCGGCGAAGCATCGCTTCCGAAGATCATGAGGTACTGCCAGGCCAGCCACGCACAGTAGAACATGGCTGCCGAACCCAGAACCGCGCAGAAGCCGGCAACCAAGCGCAAGCGACCTGTCGACAGCCGACCGGTGACGATGTCGCAGCAGATCAGGGACTGCCGCATGCCGGCCATCATGATGCCCAGGGCGGTCAGCCAGACCATCAGGTTGATGGCGATTTCCTCTGCCCAGGGCAGCGGTGTCGAGAGCGCGTATCGACTGAAAGCATTGAGAAACACCAGAGACGCCAGTCCAGCCATCACCAGCATGGCGAGCGTTTCGAGCATCCAGTTCAAGGCCGCGACAAGCTTGTTCCGAAACGCCGGCAACTCGTCCATCTCTCCATGGTCCAATTGTGCAGGAGCAACTGGGGTCATGCAGCACCTGATGCTTTCGGGGAGGCCATCCGGCGGGCGAACAACGATCCGTATCCCGGCTTTGCACCGTTGACGTCGAGCACCTCGAGGCAATGCCAGAACGACGCCTGCACGGCCGACACGACCGGTTTGCCCAGGGCTGTCTCCAGTGCCTCGATAGCTCCCGCCGAGCGGAAGTTGGTGCAACTGATGAACACGGCGGTCGCGTCGGGATGATCGGTCTCGCGCACGAGATCGTAGATCTGTTCCAACGGAACCTCGGCCAACGCCTGGTCCTTATCGATGCCTAGGTTGCGGCTGCTCACGACCTTGTGGCCGTTTTCTTCGAGGAAGCGGATGGCACGCGCGTGGACGCCATCCACGTATGGCGTGACCAGGGCCACCTTTCCGGCCCTCACCGCTGCCAGCGCGGCGAGCGTCGCGGTAGAGGCAGTTGTGATCTTCGGCCCAGGAGCCCAGGCGGCCAGCTTCCTGCTGAGCGCGACGTCATAGGCCGTTCCATGGAGGAAGGATGCGCTGGTTCCGCCAAAACACAAAACATCGATCGGCGCCGAACCGAGGAGGCGCGCGGCCTCCTCGAGCTGTGGTGCGTTCATCATCTCCTGGATGCCCTCGACGGTCACTTTGGGGAGCTTGATGCGCGCGGTGTGGACAGCGACACCTTCGGCTGCCATTGCCCACATTTCAGCTTCCATGACCACGCTCGAGGCCATGAAGATCAGGCCGATCCGCGCCTTGTAGCCGTCACCATCGTAACGGAACGCCGGGCGGGGATCGTTCGGTTTCACGCTTCCAACGCTCACTTCGTCATCTCCAGCGCCTTGGCCATGAATTCAGGAGTTACGACCGAAGCCAGCTTCTCAGCGATCGGTGCCGCGGCTGCGGCGAAGGCTGCAGCGTCGACCATGTTGACCTCGACGCCGGCCGCCTTAAACTCATCGATGAGTTTGGCGTCACTCTCGTCCGATTGCACGCGGGTCGCCTCGCCTGCCTTCTTGGCAGCCTGCTTCAGCTTGGCCTGCAATTCCGGCGTCAGCGCATCCCAGGCCCGCCCGTTCATCGTCAGGGTGATCGGCGTGTAGACATGGTTGGTGATCGAAACGTACTTCTGCACTTCGAACAGCGAAAACTCCTTGATGACCGACATCGGATTTTCCTGTCCGTCGAGCGCGCCCTGGCGCAAGGCGACGTAGGCTTCACCGAGCGGCATGGGCGTCGGCGCGGCGCCGAGCGTTTGGAAAGCGAGGATGCGTCCCTGATTGCTGGGGGTTCGCAGCTTCAGCCCCCGCAGGTCTTCTGGCTTGTTGATCGGACGAACGTTGTTGCTGATCACCCGGAAGCCGAGTTCACCATAGCCGATGACTTGAAGGCCCGTGGTTTCGCGCAGCGACGTCGCGAGCATTTCCCCAAGCTCGCCATCCATCGCGGCTCGCGCCTTGGATTTGTCGGGAAACATGAAGGGCATGTCGAAGACGGCGAACTTGCTGTCGAGCGACACGATGTCGGATCCCATGGAAACGATCTCAACCTGGCCGGCCCGGATCAACTCGGCGAGTGCTCCTTCGTCGCCAAGCGCGCCGCCCTCGAAGTAGTCCATGGCAACGTCGTCGCCGGCCAGCACCTTGAGCTCATCGCGGAACGTCCCGAGCATGACGTTGGTGGGGTCGCGGCCCGTCGTTTCCACCGCCAGGCGCAGCTTCGTCTGCGCGCTGGCGGCCAAGCCGGATCCCAATACGACGGCAATCGCTGCTGCAGCGACGACGCTCAATTTCCTGATCATGTGTCTTTCTCCCATTTGTTGTTTGGACACCGCGAAGCCCCCGCAAGACAGCGGACGGATTCGCGGCGATTCCCGCGAAAAACGCTCAGCGTTTGTCAGCTTCTAGTTCGTCGCCCCCGTTCCCTTGAGGGGCGATGCGAATGCATCCCGTCGTTTGGCCCCTGCGGCTGCCTCTGCGAGCAGTCCGCCTTGGCGCGACCTTTCTGACGACGACTTGAACATGCTCGGTCGATTAGAGATAATACTTTTAATCGGCCAACAAGATAGGTTTTCCCTATGCACTTCTCGTTGCGCAATCTGGGCTACATCGTCGCCACTGCCGAACTCGGTAGTGTCACGGATGCTGCCAAGGGGCTGAACGTGTCGCAGCCGACGATTTCCGCTGCAATCGCCCACGCGGAGGCTGAGCTCGGTGCCCAGATATTCGTGCGCCATCACGCCCGCGGCATGACGCTCACAGTCGCCGGACGGAAGCTGGTCAGCGAGGCTCGGCTGTTGCTTAGCCATGCGCGCGACTTTCAGCGCAGCATGCAATCGCTGGCCGATGGCGAAGCCGGTGAAATCACCATCGGCTCGTTCATGACCCTGGCTACCCGCTTCATGCCGGCACTGCTCAGTGGCTTCTCCCAGCGCCTCCCGGGGATCGCCGTCAACCTCGAGGAAGGCAACCAGCAGGACATTGTCGACGGCCTGCTTTCGGGTCGGCTGGAGCTCGCGCTTTCCTACGCCTACGCCCTGCCCGACGAGGTGTTGGGCGAGCGTTTGGCGGAGCTGCCACCCTATCTGCTGGTGGCGGGCGACCATCCGCTGGCCGGGCGTGAAAGCGTAAGCCTCAAGGAACTGGCCGCCGAGCCGTTCATCCTGCTCGATCTGCCGCATTCGCGCGAGTATTTCTTCAACCTGTTCCTGACATGCAAGGTCGAGCCGCGCGTTGTCTACCGCTCGCGATCCTACGAATTGATCAGGGGCCTGGTCGGTCACGGCCACGGCTTCACCATCCACAATGCCGTGCCCGGCACGACGATCGGCTATGACGGTTCGAAGATCGCGGTCGTGCCGATCCGCGAGACGCTGCCGCCCGTCCATGTGATGAGCCTGCGCCTTCGCCGGCAGACGATGCGTCCGGCCGTGAAGGCCTTCGCCGAATATCTGCGCGAGGCATTTTCGCCGGGCGGAATCTTTCGCCAGCCCACCCCCGCAACGCGGGCAAAAGGTCGCTGATGACGCGACACCGCCAACCGAGGGACTGGCTGATCCCATTGCGGGATCAGCTATCCATTGAAGCCCGCAAATCGGCGCGGGCACGGGGGCGTCAGTCGCGCGCGCCACACCAGTCGTAGATACAGAGCGCCATCACCTTGATGGCGGTCAGGTAGTCTTCGATCGAGACATACTCGTCATTGGCATGCATGACCGCTGTCGAGCCGGGCCCGAAGATCACCGTCGGCGTCTCGCCATAGCTGTTGAGGAAGCGGGTATCGGCAGCCCCCTGGCGTCCGCTGATTTCAGGCTTGCGACCGGTCAGCTCGGTGAAGTTCCTCGACACCAGGTCGACGATGGCGTGATCTCTCGGGATTTCCGAGGCTTCGGCGTCATAGCCGACGAAACGCACGACCGGCGGGTGCTCGCGCATCCACTCATCTTCCGCCGCTACCTTGGCGATCTTGTCGACGAGGCTCTGCTTGACACCTTCATGATCCTCGCCCGGTACGGTTCCGATGCTGCCTTTGAGCACCGCACTCGCCGGGAAGGCGCTCGGATAATTGCCCGCCTGGAAGCTGCCGATGATGCAAGGCAACGAGTCGATCGCGCTGGGATAGAGCGGATGCTTGACGGTCGCGACGCGATGATCTTCGAGTTCCTGAACTGCCTTGACGATCTTGTTGCCGAGGTCGATGGCACTGATGCCGAGATAGCGTTGCTGGATGCCCGCCGGCTTGCCCTGCACGTCGATCTGAAACCAGATGCGGCCAATACATGCAGGCTGAACCGCGAGGTCACTCGTCTCGCCTGAAATGCCGGCGTCAGCCTTGTAGCCTCGGATAACGGTATCGAGCGTGCCGTGACCGCTGACCTCCTCGTCGATGACGACGTTGATGTAGACGTCACCCTTGAGTTCGACACCCGCCTCCTTCAGGAATTCGACGGCGAGGATATGGCTCGCTACGCCGCTTTTCATATCGCAGGAGCCGCGACCATAGATGCGGCCATCCTTGATCGACGCCGACCACGGATTGTCGCTCCAGCCTTCGCCATTTCCGACAGGGATAACGTCGGTGTGGCCGTTGAGCAGCAACGAACGGCCACCACCACTGCCCTTCCGCGTGCCAACGATGTTGGGGCGGCCTTCATAGCCCCGATCGACAGGCCGATAGCCGGGGTGTTTCTTCAGCTCTTCCCAGTTGGTCTCCCACATGTCGACATCGAGGCCGATGCCGTTCATGTAGTCGGCGACGAACGCCTGGATAGCGGCCTCGTCACCGGTCACGCTCGGGATCGCAACCATTTTCTGGAGGAACTGGACGGCTTTGTCACGGTTCTTGTCGATCGTGTCCAGGATGGCCTGTCGTTGACTGGTCAATTTCAACTCCAATAATGTCGGTTGTGGCAAAAAAGGGGGAGCCGCACGCCGCAGAGGCGCCGCGCGGCAAGCGGTCATTTCATCTGATTGGGGAGCCAGAGAACGAGGTCGGGCATCGCGATCATCAGTCCCATCAGGATCATGTTGATGATGATGAATGGAATTGCGGCCCGGTAGATGTCGCCCATTGTCGTGTTTCGCGGCGCAATCCCCTTCATGACGAAGAGCGACAGGCCAAAGGGCGGGGTGATCGTCGCCATCTCCAGATTGACCATCATGATGATGCCGAACCAGATCGGGTCCCATCCCATCTGATGGACGATCGGCAGAAAGATCGGGATGGTCACCAGGACGATCGAAGTCTGCTCGATGAACATGCCGAGGAACATCACGATCAGTTGCATCATGATAAGCAACAGCAGCGGATGCACGGGCATGTCGCCGGCAAGATTGGTGATGGCGCTTGTAGCACCGGAGAAGCTCAGGAGCTGGCTGAACGCGGCTGAGCCCGTAAGGATGATCAGGATCATCACCGAAAGCTGCATCGCCGAGCTGACGCCCTTAACAAGCACCTGCCAGTTCAGCTTCCTGTAAATCATCGCCAGGACAAAGGTGAGGAAGGTGCCGATTGCCGCCGCTTCCGTCGGCGTCGCGGTTCCGAAGAAGATGAGGCCGATGATCATGAAGACAATGCAGATTGGCGGTACCAGGTAGAGGGCTGCATCGTTGAGACGCTGGGTGATCGGCACGCGCGTCACCTGGTAGGACGGGGCGACCTCCGGCTGCAGCGTTGCCCTGATGACGATGTATCCGATGCACAGGACGGCGAGCAGGATGCCCGGCACGATGATGCCGATCAGGATCTTGGCTACGGAGAAGCCGCCGAGGCTTGCCAGGATGATAGCAAGCGTGCTGGGCGGGATGAGGATCGCCAGCCCGCCGCTGGCCAGGATCGGACCGATCGACATCGACTTGGCGTAGCCACGTCGCTCCATCTCGGGCGTCAGTGTCGAACCAAGCATCGCCACCGAGCCCATGGCCATGCCCGTCAGCGTGCCGAGCAGCGCACCGGCGGCGATGGCCAAGACCGAAAGGCGGCCCGCTACGAAGCCGAGCCATTGGTCGAGAACCTCGATCATCCGCTGGGCAATGCCTGAATGGAACATGATCGAGCCCATCAGGATGAACATGGGAACGGGCACGAGCACAAAAGTAGAGATGGAGCTATCAATGCTCAATATAAGCTGGTTGAAGCCCGAGACGCCGCCCCAGAGGTAGAAGACGCCGGCAAGGTTGACGAGCAGGAAGGCGATTGCGACCGGCAGGCCGATGACCATCAGCACGCCTAGACCGGCAAAGAACAGCAGAAGAAATTGCCACCAAATCATGGCGATCAGGCCTCCAGACGCGGGGTATCGGAAAACACGGCTTCGCCTCGGTAGAAGCGGGCAGCGCGCCTGAGGAACTCGACGCCGAGAAGGAAACAGCCGATGGGAATGACGATGAGATTGACCGCACGCGGGATCTCTAGTTCGGCCGCGACGACGATGCCACGTTGCAGCGACAGTATGACGGCCTTGGTCGCGAAGTAGGTGATGACGAAGCACACGGCACTGCCGATCAGCGAACTCACGAACATCACGACCCGCTGGGTGGTGGGGCGCAGATTGCTGGTGACGATGTCGACCGCAACATGGCCATCTCGGCGCAGCACCCAGGCTGCGCCAAGGAAGGTGATGTAAACCATCATCGTGCCGCTGATCTGGTCGATGCCGAGGATGCCATGATTGAACAACGCCCTGAGCACCACCTTAAGAACGGTAGCGAGCATCATCAGGACCAATAGCGCGCTGGCAATGAAGCCGAACAGATTGAGTATGAAATCGAGTGAGCGTTCAAGCTTGCCCATAACCTTGTCCTGATTGCCTTTCTCGTACCGGCTCGGTTGCCGGCGCCTCGTCGCAGACGAGGGCTTGTTAGCGGGTCCAGGCGATGGCGCCTGAAGATAGCGCCTGGAAATGGTGCCCGGCCAGCACAGCCGTGCGAACTAATTCGCCGCAGGCAAGGTGAACGCAGTTCCGCGGGATTGTCGCGGAGCTGCGTGTTATGCGTTACTTCTGGCGTTCCAGAAGCTTTTCCGCCTCAGCGAATTCCTCCGCAGGCATCACACCCTGGAGGTAGGTCCAAAGCGATTCCTGGGCCAGGTGGGTCCAGGCTTCCTTCTTGTCGGCGGTAAGCTCGAGCTGCGTCATGCCGCCTTCCTTCATCTTGGCGAGCTGCTCGGTCTGCTTCTCAGCGAACCAGCCGCGCGTCCATTCCTGGGTGCCAGCCACGGCCTTAAGCACAACCTCCTGGTTCTCGGGCGATAGGCTGTTCCACTTGTCGAGGTTCATGTCGAGGCCGACACCACTGCGATACATGGGCTGCTCAATGAGATACTTACTGACGCTCTGCCAACCGTAATTTGCGAACCCGTCGGCGATCGGCCATGTGAAGCCGTTGACAGTGCCCCGATCCATGGCAAGAAAGATCTCTGATGGCGGCAGCGTGATGGATTCAGCTTTGGCCGACTGAACGAAGTAGCGGGTCAGCGGCGGCACGCGCAGCTTCATGCCGGCAAGATCGTCGAGCCCAGCGATCTCTTTCTGCGCAATCAAGAAGTGCGAGCCAACACCGGGATCACCGGCCGCGTGGCCGAGATAGCGGACGCCGTGCTTGCCGTACATCTTGACCATGAAGTCATAGAGGTCGCTGCCGGGCCCCTTGTCGGCCACCTGGAGTTTCGACAGCTCGGTGACATAGCCGCCGGGAACGATGCCAGCCCAATAATTGGGTGCGCCATACCAGATGTCGAATACGCCGTTTACGAGCGCTTCAGGCTGGTCGAAAGGCGGCAGGACATCTTCCGCCCCCATGTATTGAACGACAATCTTGCCGCCGGACAGCTCATTGACGAGATCCTTGAACTTGTGGCCAACGGCTGCGTAAGGCGACACTTCTGGTGCCCAAGCGCCGACCATCTTCAAGGTGACAGTTTCATTGGCGTGCGCGGCGGTTCCGCCGAGCAGCGCAAAACCAAGGGCTGCTACGCTCCCCCAGTTCGGCGCATAGCTTCGCATTGCAGACATTGTGTTCCCTCCCTTGGCAGCTCGCGCTCGACGCTGGCTGCGCTGAACTCGTCGACCTTCGCCGCCCACAGGTTTCCTCCCAGTCGGCGATGACTCAGCATAATGCGGAATCCTCGTAGTTGTCTACAATCTTTTTTTCATTGCATACAACTGCGGCCTCGCTTAGTTTGCTGACAGGCGGCCGAGACCGTATTGATGGGTTCGGGTGGAGACTCCGTCAGGATTCTCCCCCTTTGTTAAGAGGGAACTGATGAGGCCAGCGTCATTCGAGTATCACCGCGCGACCTCACTCGAGCACGCGCTCGAGTTGCTGGGCGAATTCGGCGAGAACGGTCGGCCGATCGCCGGTGGCCAAAGCCTTGTGCCGATGATGAATTTCCGGTTGGCGCGGCCTGGCCATCTTGTCGACATCAATCGCCTGCCGCTCGATGCGATCGAAATCGTCGGGCCCGTCCTGCGGATAGGCGCGTTGACCCGGCACATTGCCTATTTCGACAATCCCTGGATCGCGCGGCACTTTCCCGCCTTTCTCGACGCAGTCCACTACATCGGCCATCCGACGATCCGACGAAACGGTTCGATCGGCGGTAGCATTTCCCATGCCGACCCAACTGCCGAGCTGCCGGCCGTCTCCGTGCTCTACGATGCCGATATCGTCGCTCGCTCGGTTACGGGCGAGCGACGCATCAAGGCACAGGAGTTCTTCCTGAGCGCCTATGTGACCGCGCTCGAACCAGGTGAGATGGTGGTGGCGGTAGAGTTTCCTATCCCGCCGGCGGCATCGACCGGCAGTTTCATAGAACTGGGCGAACGCAGCGGCGACTTCGCAACGGCATCGATCGGCATTTCGCTGGAGCATGGCAGCGGCAAGGTCGTTCGCGCAGCCATGGTCTGCTGTGGCGCGGACCTGTTCCCCATGCGGGCACCGGACGTGGAAGACTTCCTCGTCGGCAAGCCCCTCGCAGATCCGGCCGGTGCCGAGGCTGGGCGCATCTTCGCCGCCTCGATCGACCCGGTCGACGACCACATTGCCTCAGCAGACTATCGCCGTGGCCTGATCGCCGAACTCACGCACCGCGCCATCGAGGCGGCCTGCACCAGAGCGCTGGACAAATCATGATCGACATTACCCTGGAAGTGAACGGAAAAACCAAGACGCTGAGCGTCGAACCCAGACGCCTGCTTGCGGATGTCCTGCGCCAGGAATTCGGCCTGTCAGGCGTCCATATTGGCTGTGCCCACGGTGCCTGCGGCTGCTGCACGGTGCATCTCGACGGGACACCGCGGCTTTCGTGCCTCACCTTCGCCGCTCAGTGCGACGGCTCAGCGATCCGGACCGTCGAGAGCATTGGCGGGCCGACAGCGGAACACGCGCTTCAGCAGGCCTTCCGCAGCGAGCACGGCCTGCAATGCGGCTACTGTACCCCTGGGTTCATCATGACGCTGGTGCCGTTCGTCGAAGAGATGGTCGAGCAGAAGCGCCTGCCCGGCGATGAAGAGATCCGCGAAGCCATGAGCGGCAACATCTGCCGCTGCACCGGATATCACGGCATCGTCGCGGCCGTCCGCAAGGCGGTCAATCTGGGCCTTGGCGGAGGAATGTGAAATGATGGCTGATCGTCCCAAACATATCGGCGCCCGCGTCCAGCGCTTCGAGGATACACGCCTGCTGTCCGGCTCGGCGCGCTACGTCGACGACATCCGCTTGCCCGACATGCTCCACCTCTCATTCGTTCGCGCAGACACGGCACATGCCAACATCGTCGAGATAGATACCTCGGCGCTGGCCGATCTCGACTATGCGACCTGGGTGTTTACCGGCAAGGATACCGCCGGGCTGTCGATGAAGGCGCACCAGGACTATCCAGAAATGCAGTATTCCGAGCAGCCGCTGCTGGCTGAGGGCAAGGTGCGTTTCGTCGGCGAACCGGTCGCCGTGGTCCTGGCCGAGGATGCCTACAAGGCCGAGGATGCTGCCGAACTCGTCTTCGTCGATTACGAGACCCTGCCCGTCATAGGCACCATGGCACAGGCGCGAGACCCCTCGCTTCCACCGCTGTTCGACGGCTGGGCCAGCAACATCATCGTTCAACGCCAGATGAAGGGCGGCGATCTCGAAGCGGCAAGGGCCGCGGCCGCCCACATCATCAAGCGCACCTACAGCACCCAGCGCCAGGCTGGCGTGCCGATGGAATGCCGGGGCGTCGTCGCCAGCTACGACCATGCCGACCGCGTGCTCACAGTCTGGTCGTCAACCCAGATGCCGCACCTGGTACGCACCTACATCTCCGAGGAACTGGACCTGCCGGAATCCCGCATCCGTGTGGTCGCGCCCGATGTTGGCGGTGGCTTCGGGGTCAAGGGCCAGGTGTTCGGCGACGAGGTCCTGGTCGCCTGGCTCGCCATGAAGACCGGACGTCCGGTCAAATGGATCGAAGACCGCCGCGAACACCTGATTGCAAGCATCCATGCCCGCGACCATCAACACACACTTGAGGCATATGTCTCGGCCGATGGCCGGCTGCTCGGGCTCAAGGCGGATATCACGGTAGACAACGGCGCCTATTCGACCTTTCCGTTCACCTCTGCGGGCGAACCCGGCATGGTCGGCAAGGTCCTGCCTGGCCCCTATGACTTCCAGGCCTACGAGGCGACATTCCGTGCGGTCGCGACCAACAAATGCGCGATCGGCACCTATCGCGGCGTCGCACGCCCCTCGGCGGTGTTCTCCCAGGAGCGCCTGATGGACGACATCGCCAAGGAACTGGGCATGGACCCATTTGCCTTCCGGCTAAAAAACATGATCCGGCAGTTTCCGTACAAGAACGTGCTTGGCTTCAGCTACGACGAAGGCTCCTACGCGCAATCGCTCGAGCAGATGCAGGCGCTGCTGGCCGAGGACGTGACCGAAGCTGCGGCCTCGCGCGGTTCCAGCACCAAGCGCGTGGGCGTCGGCATCGCCTGCTTCATCGAGCAGACGGCGCATGGCACGCCCGATTTCACCAGGCGCCGCGTGCCGATCGAGACCGGCTATATCGCTGCCCGGGTCGAGATGTCGCCAGACGGCGAGGTCACGATCGACCTCGGACTGCAAAACCATGGTCAGGGTCTCGAAACGACGATGGCCCAGGTTGCCGCCGATGCGCTCGGGGTGAACCCGGAGAACGTCTATGTCCGCCACGGCGACACGTTGACCACGCCCTATTCCGTAGGCACCTGGGGTAGCCGCGGTGGGGCTCTGGGTGGCGGTGCCGTCCATCTTGCCTCGCTCAAGCTCGCCGCCAAGCTGAAAGCCATCGCCGCCCACCTGCTTCAGGCCAAGCCGGATGAGATCGAACTGTCAAACGGCAATGCCTATGTCCGCGATGCCGAACAACGTTTCATTGCCATCCGCAAGCTCGCGCGGGCAGCGCTGCGCAACGTCGATCAGCTTCCCGAGGGCATGCAGCCGGGTCTTGAAGCCGAGCAACGCCAGGATGGCCCCAGGGACGGCACCTATTCGAATGCGGTGCATGCCGCCGTTGTCGAAATCGACATCGCGACCGGCAAGATGAAGTTGCGGCGGTTTGTCGTGGTCGAAGACTGCGGCACCATCCTCAACCCGCTGGTGGTGGACGGCCAGGTACGCGGCGGCGTTGTCCAGGGCATCGGCTCGGCCATGCTCGAGCATTTCATCTACGATGCCGAATGCCAGCCCCTGACCACCAGCTTTGCCGACTACCTGATGCCGCTGGCGCCTGAAATCCCCAACATCGAGGTTCATCATATCGAGACCCCTACCCCGTTGACACCGCTGGGTGCCAAAGGCCTGGGAGAAGGCGGAGCGATTGGCCCTGCGGCGGCCATCGCCAATGCGGTGGCCAATGCGCTGGACGTCGGCGTCTCTTCGACACCGCTGAACACCAATGCGATATGGAAGCTCTCGCAACATCTTCGCGGGGCGGCCTGAGGCCGCCGCCCTGCCAAAGTGGAGGCCAACAAAAAGGCCGGCGGAGCAATCCGCCGGCCTTTTCCGCTTCACTCAGCTTCGACCGCAGCCTCAGGCAGCTGCGGTGTTGAACTCAGCGATGAGCCCGTCCCACACCGGAACCATGGCCATCAGGCCGTCCCAGAAGGACTGTTGGCGCCGGCGTGAGAAATCCTCAAGCGATACGCCCTGCTGTTCCACCCAGGTGTAGTAGCCGAGATTGAAGATGCGCTCGCGATCAAGCCGCGTCAGCTCGATCATTGCATCGGTCCGCACGCCCGCCAAATGCTCGCCGAACACTTCCGCTGCCGACAGCGCATCGAACACGCCTCCGAACGAAGCATCCAGGACCTTGCCGAGCTGGGATTCGTACATCGCAGTACCATCGGTGGCGACCGTCAGGACGACGTCTTCGGGACCAAGATCCAGATATCTGGCCAGCTTGATTGCCGCCACGATGTTGGCGATCGATGACAGGCCAAGATGGGTGAAGCTGCCGATCGTCTCGTCCGACAGACCTTTGTGATTGCGCAGATACGCACGCCCTGCCGGATGGTTGAAAAGCAGGTTGAGGCTATCGGGAGAACGCTCGGATACCCCGATGACATAGTCCGTATTGAAGACATTGTGGATCAGCGGCACATGTTTGTCGCCGATGCCCTGGATGTTGTGCTCGCCATAGCCATTGTTGAGCAGCGTCGGGCACTCGGTGGCTTCCACGGCAGCGATCTGACAGCCCAGGCGTTCCTTGAGATGGTCACCTGCTGCAAGCGTACCGGAGGAGCCGGACGCGGCGACGAACGCCCGCGCCCTGAGCTTGCCGTTTGTATTGACGGCGTTGAAGACCCGCTCCAGCGCCAGTCCGGTCACCGCGCGGTGCGCGATGTAGTTCCCATATTCGCTGAACTGGTTGAGGATGACGTTGCGCGCATCCTTTGCCAGTTCGTGGCAGGCGTCGTAGATTTCCTTGAGGTTGCTTTCGCTGCCTGGCGTACGCAGGATGTCGCGCGGGTCGGCGGTCCATTTTTCCAACCAGCGGAACCGCTCGGGGCTCATTCCTTCCGGCAGCACGGCAACACTGCGCGCCCCAAGGATCGTCGATATCGCAACCCCGCCGCGGCAATAATTGCCTGTCGATGGCCACACCGCGCGCTGGTTGTCGAGATCGAATTGTCCGGTGACCAACCGAGGCACCAGACAGCCATATGCCGCCAGCACCTTGTGTGCCGCAATCATCGGAAAGCGATCGCCGACCGCAACGACGATCCTGGCGCGCACGCCCGTCAGTGCTTCAGGCAATATGATATGGCACGGTGTTTCAGTCTGTCCGCTCCGGTCAGGCCCATTGTGCCAGTGAACGCGAAAGAGGTTGAGCGGGTCGGCGGCATCCGGTTCGATACCGGCCAGTGCAGCGAGAGCCGTCGGGTCGATGGTCTCCGGCCGCGCCAGTTCGGATAGTTTCGGCAGCTTGACGCCAGCTTGCCTGAAACGGGCAGCAGCCCGGCCGCGCACATCGGCGTCAACAACATCAGTTGCAAACAGATCGCTCATCGACGTCCCTCACAAGGCCGCAGCATGGGCGTGAAATGCCGGTGTCGCCGCCCCATGCAGAAGCGCTTCATAGAGCTCCGGATCTGTTGCACCTTCGGTGCCGATCAAAAGGATATGCGAGCCGGCGTCGAGACCGAGCGTGGCACGCATCGATGGGTCGCCAGCAGCGGCGATCAGTCCTGCAAGGCCTGCAACGCCGGATTCGCCAATGCGTAGCGCTGGGTCGTTGGCGACGGGACGGGCAAGCTTTCTCAACGCATCGACGGCCGCGCCATCACCGACATCGAGGTAATAGTCGGCACTCTTTTCGAGAATTTCCCAGGCTGTCAGCGACGGCTCATAACATTCGAGCATCGCCATCACGGTGGCGTCACCGGCTTCGATCGACATCCGCTTGCCGGCGGCGGCACTCATCTGCAGGCAGGCCGCCTTGTCGGGCTCGACGACGATGAGTTTCGGGCGCGACGCCCCGTCCCGGTCCAGAAAATATCCGGCAACGACCGCTGCAAGACCACCGACGCCCCCCTGAATGAAGACATGCGTGTAAGGCTGCCTTGCCTGGGCGGAGATCTCGCCCAGCATCAAGGTGTAACCCTGCATGACCATGCCGGGGATTTCGGTGTAGCCCTCCCAGGCAAAATCGGAGACCGTCGTCCAGCCTTCGCGGTTCGCCGTTTCGCTCGCTTCTGCGACGGACTGGTCATAATTGCCATCGGTCCGCCGGATCTCGGCTCCAAAGCCTGCAATGGCCTTTTCGCGCCCGACGGAAACCCCGCTGTGCAGGAAGATCACGCACCGGCAGCCGAACATCTGGGCGCCGGCCGCAACGGAGCGGCCATGGTTGCCATCGGTGGCGCAACACACGGTGAGGTCGGCTGCGACCTGCTTGACCGCTTCGGAGAGCAACTCGGCCGGTTCGACATCACGACCGAGAACCCGCGCTGCATGGTCACGAACCAGGCGGGCGACGGCATAGGCGCCGCCGAGCGCCTTGAAGCTGTACAGGCCATAGCGGTGGCCTTCGTCCTTGAGATCGACAGATGCGATGCCCAGGGTCGCAGCGAGACCAGGAAGGCTCTCCAACGGTGTCGGCGCATAGATGGGAAAGGCGGGAAGAAATTCACGGACGATCGCGGGAGCGCCAACGCCAGCAATCGCAGCTTCCGTTGCGCTGAGGGGCATGTTCCGCTTGGCGGAGCGATTCTCGACTAACTTCATTGCGAACCTCATTTGCTCTGCCGGGCACATCTGGCGCCGGACCTTTGGGCAATGCTCTCCAGGAGCCAGCGCGCGCGTCTCCGCGCGCCGCAAGCGACGTCGTCGTCCAACCGGTTTGGCCGGGTCTATTCTAGATTTTCGGTCTCAAGTGCGAGCAGCACATCGGCAGCCGCGCCTGCCAGCAGATCGACGTGCTGGCGCATCAGGCTGTGTGCCAGTTCTTCGTCGCCCGCCACGATCGCATCGACGATACCCCGATGCTCGATGACGGACTTCGCCATCTTGCGCGGCGTCGTGATGTGACGCCGATAGACATTGAGCCGGTTGCGCAGCTTGCGGCTCTCGACCTGCAGGAAGACGTTGCGCGAACCGCGGAAGATCGTGTCATGGAAGAAGTTGTTGGCTTCATAGAAGCCATCGTGGTCTTCCTTTTCGGCTCTCGCTGCGCACTCGTCGTGCCATTTGCGCATTTCGGTGAGCTCGTCGCGCGTCATCCGGCGGGCGGAAAGACGGGCCGAAAGCCCCTCATACTCCGCCATGATCTGGAACATCTCGATCAGCTCGGCGGTGGTAAGCCGCTTGACCGTCGCACCCTGGTTCTTGCGGATGTCGACGAGGCCGCTTGAGGCGAGATGTCGAAGCGCTTCCCGCACCGGGGTGCGCGAAACCTCAAAGCGGCGTGCAAGCGACTGCTCGTCCAGCCGGTCGCCCGGCTTCAGCACGCTGTTGAGAATGTCATCTTCAAGAAGGCGGATCAGGTTGTCCGCAGACAGCCTGGTTTCCCTCTCGTCATCCATGACTTCGCTCACCGTTTACTCCCAGATCTGCCGCATCTGACGTTAGATGCATCCTTGGCGGACGCGATGCAAGCTTTCCGCCACCGATCCCGCTCAGGCTTACTGCTGAATTGTGATGACCAGGTATTCCGCCTGCTCATCCGCCTCATTGACCGTGTAGTGCGGGTCGCCCGGCTCGAACAGGACGGACTCGCCCGGCTTGAGCGTGAAACGTTCCTTGCCCGTGTCGAAGGTCATCTCGCCCTTCACCATGTAGAACGCCTGCGCCCAGTCGTCGTGATGATGAAGATCGCCGCCGCCACCCTTCGGAGCTTTCGAAAGCTGGATGCAGAAATTGTTGCCTTTGAAGGGCACGATGTCGAGCACATTGAGGCCACCAAAGTGATTGGGCGGGGTGATGCCCGTGGCCGCAGAGTTCTTCCATATGTTCATGCTGTCTCTCCAGATATCTTCGTGAACAACGGCTACGAGATGTAGGCCATGTAAGGGCTGATGACGCTGCGCACCGGCACCTGGATCAGCGCCGGCTTGCCGCTGGCAATGGCGTCGGCAAGGGCCTTCTGGATGGCATCGGCATCGCGGGCAAAATAGCCTCGCCCGCCCAGTCCCTCGGCAACCTTTGCCCAATCGCGACGCGGCAGGTTCATCTCGTAGGTTTCACCGAAGCTCTGTTCCTGTGGCAGGGCGATCGCCCCCCACATCTCATCGTCGAGCACGACAATGATGAATGCCCGACCGTAGCGTTCGGCGGTATCGAGTTCCGAAATGTGGAATCCAACGCCACCATCGCCGACGAACACGATTACCGGCGCATCCGGATCGGCAAAGCACGCGCCCGCGCCATAGGGAACCTCGGCCCCAAGGGCTCCGGACTGGCCGGCGCGGAGATAACGGCCCACTGCCGGAACACGCAGCCGCGCATCCGCCCAGAAGTCGATATTGCCATGCGAGGTGACGAAGATCGCATTGTCGGGCGCAGCAGCACTTACCGCATCTATCGCAGCGACTGGGTGAATGCCTGTGGCATCGCCCTCGCCCAACTGGCTTTCGCGCTCGCTCTGCCAGGCCGTGACCAGGCCGTCGCTCCAGAGCCGATCGATCTGCAAAGGTGACATCTCGGCAACGACGTCGAGAAAGGCTGCAGGCGATGCGGCAATGGCGATATCGGCCTGCTTGTTGCGATGCAGCAGTTCCTGGTCGGAACAGACCTGAATGATGCGGGCGTCCTGGCCAACCGTGTCGCCGAATTCGAGATCGAATTCGAAATGATGGCCGAGCAGCAAAATGCAGTCCGCTTCCTTCATCGCCCTTCGCAGCGTTGCATTGCAAGGCGCGTAGGCAGGTCCCATCCACCTGGGGTGCCGCTCATCGACGATGCCGCGTGCAAGCCGCATCGTGGCGAATGCGAGGCCGTGCTTTTCGACCACTTCCGTGATCCGATCGGTGCGGTCCCAGAACAATTCATCGCCAAGGACAAGCAGCGGTCTCTTGGCCTGCGCCAGCAGGGTGCGCGCTGCGTCGGCATCACGTGCGGGCACGCCGGCAATGCCGGGCATCGGCGGACAGGCGCTCGCCACCTCGGTGCTCAGCGGAGTCGACAGAATGTCTGTCGGCACCTCGAGGAACACAGGACCGGGCCGACCGGCCCACATCTTGCGCCAGGCAATGTCGAGATATTCCTGCAGCCGGTTCGGATCGGTGCAGCGCGCAGCCCATTTGGTGACCCCCTTCATGATCGGCAGGACATCATAGGCCATTCCGGCGCCACGTTCGGCCGACTTGGTACCGGCCTGGGCTCCGACGATGATGACCGGCGTGCCGGCGAGCATGGCGACGAGCCCTGGCGTAACCGCATTGGTAACGCCGGGTCCGAGCGTGACGACCGCAGCACCGGCCTTGCCGGTGACCCGCGACTGGGCCTCGGCCATAAAGCAGGCTGCGGCCTCGTGGCGGGCATGGATGAGCGGAAGCCCCTGATGCGCACAGGCACGATAAACCGAATTGATCGGCCCGCCCGAAACGGAAAAGATGTTCTGCACGCCGACGGCCTTGAGCCAGGCGACGACGGCTGCACCGCCGTCCATGGTTGCGCTCTTGGCGGACTGGTTCTTAGTAAGCACGAGATTTTCCTCCGTCGAGGGCGATGGCCGTGCCGGTAATGAAACCGGCCCGCTCGGAGGCGAGCGTGGCGACAATCGCGCCGAAATCATTGGGGTCGCCGAACTTGCCGACCGGCACTTCTTCAAGCCACAGCGCTTCCGCCGCCTTACGGTCCAGACCGTCTCGATCCATGCTCGACTGGATCAGATACTCCATGCGGTCGGTGGCAAACGGCCCCGGACAGAGGCAGTTCACCATGATGCCTTCATGGGCGAACTCGATGGACAGCGACTTGGCCAGGCCGACCACAGCCAGGCGCACCGAGTCCGACAGAACCATGTTGGGCTGGACCACCTTCACGCCGACCGTCGTAATGAAGATGATGCGGCCCCAGCCGCCGGCCTGCATATGCGGCAGCACCGCGTGAGAGAGCTCGACAAGCGGCAGAAGGCTCTCGTTCAGCGCCTGCTCCCATCCATCGCGTGAAACGCTGAGGAATGGTCCGGCAGCAGGACCGCCGGTATTGCCGACAAAAATGTCGAGGCCACCGAAATTGGCCACCACCTCGTCGACCGCCGGCTTGAGCGTCGTACGGTCCGTCAGGTCCATCTTGACCGCAATTGCATCGGCTGCACCCGCATCGAGCAATTCGCGCACCAGATCCTGCAGCGCTTCCGTGTTGCGTCCCGCGACGGCAACCCACGCACCCTCGGCGGCCAGCGCCAGGGCCGAGGCCCTGCCAAGCCCACGGGAAGCGGCTGTAACCAGCGCGCGCTTACCTTTCAAACCAAGCTCCATTTGGCCCCTCACTCCCGTCTTTCGATGAATTCTGGCTACCAGCGTGTAAACACGTTGTCAATTACTGTAGACAATCTTTTTTGTTTTGCATACAACGACGATGGAAAAGTTGCCAATCCGGCAGCGAGCAGAATGCCCAACCCATGGAGATTCACGTGACTGACCGCGCCTTCATTCCAATCGTCGTCGGCAATAAGGTTCTCAACGAAGGCTCCGACGGCGTCGGCCGGTCTTTCGACCCGGCAACGGGCGTGCTGGTCGCCGAGTTCGCACGTGCCGGAGCAGTTGAAGTCGACATGGCAGTCGCCGCGGCGCGCGAGGCGTTCGACAATGGACCCTGGCGGCGCATGCGTCCGTTCGAGCGTGGTCGCATCCTGCACCGCATCGGCGAGTTGATGCTGCAGCGGCGCGACGAGATCGCCCGCAAGGAAAGCATCGACAGCGGCAAGCCCCTGCGCGACTCCTATTGGGAGGTCGACTGCTCGGCCCGCTTCTTCGAATTCTATGGAGGTGCCGCCGACAAGCTGCATGGCAGCTCGATCCCGCTTGGGCCCGACTGGTCGGACTGGACGGTCAAGGAGGCGATCGGCGTCAGCCTCCACATCATTCCGTGGAACTATCCCTTCCAGCTCATCGCCCGCGGCGTTGCGCCGGCGCTTGCCGCCGGCTGTGCCGTCATCATCAAGCCGTCGGCCGACACGCCCGTCACGGCCTATGAGTTCATGAAGATATGCCAGGAGGCCGGCCTGCCCGAGGGCCTGGTCAATCTGGTCAACGGCCGCGGTTCGGTTGCCGGCGACCTGCTCGCCCGCCACAAAGGGGTCGACCAGATTACCTTCACCGGTTCCGTGCCGACCGGCGAGCGCGTGCTGGTCGCGGCCGCCTCGCACGCCATCCCCTGCAACATGGAGCTCGGCGGCAAGTCACCGCAGATCCTGTTTGCCGACGCCGATCTCGACAAGTCGCTGCCGATCGTCGCCGGCGGCTTCCTTACCCATTGCGGCCAGGTCTGCAACGCCGGAACCCGGCTGTTCGTCGAGCGCTCGATCCACGACCGCGTCGTCGACAAGCTGCATGCCCGCATCAGCGCGATGACGCTCGGCGCCGGCATCGACGATCCGGACATGGGGCCGCTGATCAGCAGGGCACACAAGAACGATGTCGAGCGCTATTATGACATCGCCCGCAAGGACGGCGAACTGCTGCTCGGCGCCGACCTGCCGAAATCGGCTTCACTCGCCGAGGGCGCCTTCGTCAGGCCGGGCCTGGTTATAGGAGCCAACAACAGCACCCAGATCGCACGTGAGGAAATCTTCGGGCCGATCCTGACCGTCATTCCGTTCGACACCGCTGAAGAAGCCGTTGCCGGTGCCAATGACTCGCCCTTTGGTCTTGTCGCCGGCATCCACACCACCAACATCAACAAGGCCCTCGGCGTCGGCGAGAAGCTGCGTGTCGGCCAGGTGTGGATCAACGCCTTCGGCGTCGGCCTGGATGTCGAATTTCCCTTTGGCGGCTTCAAGCTGTCGGGCTTCGGCCGTGAAAAGGGAATCGAGGCGCTTAGCGCCTACCAGCAGGTCAAGAACTTCGCGATCCATCATCCGCTTGCCTAACTGCCCCCCCGACGGCCGGTGGGTCCATCAGCCGTCACAAACCTTCAGAAAGTGTGTCGGCGCTGGGCCATACCGTACGGGCTCCGCAGAGGCTGCTTTCTCAGTGGCGGCGGCAGAAGTGCTCGGTGCCCGGCCGCCGGCGAGCAGCGTCGGACAAGCCATACGAGACTTCCTCCTCGGTGCCAAAGTCAACCGTCACCGGCTACGGGAGGCAGCGCCGCCGCAGACTCATCAGCCCCCTGCACAGGTTTCGAAGTTCCCGAAATCCCTGTTCATATTGGTAAGGAAATACAACGTAAACTTCTGCATAGCCTCAACAATTCGCCGTGGAAAATCGACGAGAACTTGGCGCTGGCCGCGAGATCATCGAGTGAGACTCGTTCGCAACGAACCGCACACCACAGCGGATTTTCCCGTAAGTTCGATCTCCTCGCCCCATGGTCCCGCTCCAGTCGTGCGGCGTGGTCATGCCTGCCATTGGGAGTGCGCATGTTGGCCATGAAAACATCTAATTGGCGCATGCGGCGCACAACGGCTAACCGTCAGCCTATGTGGCGATCATCCTGTGGCAGCGAACGGCATGCCAGGATCGTCGAGATGCTGATCAACACGCCGACGACCTCGACCGCTCCAGGACGGCACGTTCGGCTGCCGAGGGATAGCCAACGCAAATGGACAAGACCAAGACTGCGTGGACAAACCAACGATGGACGATGCTCGCCCTCGTCGTAATGATCGGCGTCAATCTACGACCCTTCATCACCGCACCAGCCACCCTGCTCCCGTCCATCGTCGAAGACACCGGCATGGGATATGCCGGCATCTCGTTGCTCACTTTGCTGCCGATGGCGCTCATGGGCATCGGTGCCTTTGTCGCGCCGGCCATTCAGGCCATGGTCGGAACACGGCAAGGGTTGCTGGCAGCACTCGCCTTGCTGATGGCGGGGTCCTTGCTGCGGTTCGTCGCCTTCAATGACGCTACGATGATCCTGACGGCCATTCTGTGCGGTGCGGGCGTCGCCTTCGTCCAGGCCGTGTTTCCCGGGATCATCAAAGCTCGCTTCCCTGCAAGCGTACCGACGGTCACCGGACTGTATTCGGCCATGATCATGGCCGGCGGCGCGGTTGGCGCGCGGCTGATGCCTGCGTTGGCAAATGCAGGATACAGCTGGCGGGCGGCTCTCGCCTGGCTGGCGGCGCCCGTTTTCGTGGCGTTACTGGCCGCCTCCCGCGTCCTCGCCAATGCGAAAGCGACGGGACCTGCCAGGCCGATGACAAGGCTGCTTCTGCTGCGCCCGCGCACCTGGGCACTGATCGCGGCGTTCGGGCTGGTCAACAGCGGCTACTCGTCGATGGTGGCCTGGCTTGCACCCTACTACCAGGCCCAGGGCTGGACGAATTCGCAAAGCAGCAACCTGGTAGCCATCATGGCACTGTGCCAGGCGGTCTCGGCCTTCGGCCTGCCTTTCCTGGCCCGCGGCGCAAACGATCGGCGACCCTGGCTCTTGTTTACGGCCGCCGTCCAGATCATAGGCTTCCTGGGCCTGGCATGTCTTCCAGCACCCTGCGCCTGGTTATGGGTCGCACTCTGTGGCGTGGGCCTCGGCGGCAGCTTCGCGCTCGCCATGGTAACCGCCCTCGACCATCTGCCCCGCCCAGATCAGGCGGGCGCACTTGCCGCGGCCATGCAAGGGGGCGGGTTCCTGATCGCGGCGCTGGGACCTTACGCCATGGCACTGATGCATGGTTTTACTGGGAGTTTCGCGACCGGCTGGGTCATGCACGCCATGCTCGTAACCGCAAGCGCGCTCGTCTATTTCCGTTTCGATCCCAGCCGTTACGGCGAGGTCATGGAGCCGATCGAACCATATCGATCCAGTCCCTCTGCGGCTGCCTAGTTTGACAGCGCATTGCCTTCCGGTGACGCCCGGAAGCACGGTTCGGAGGATGGATCTGCAGCACGCTTTTGGCCGCTAGCCACAAGCACCACCAACAGCGCATTCAACAAAGAATGGGGTCGGCAAGCGCTTATTCCGGCGCGACCGGCAAGGCACGTTTGTGCGCTGTCGCCAGATGCATCGCGAGGATCCGGTGGCGGGCCGGTTCGGCAATCGATTTGCCTTCCAGAAAGTCGTCGATGTTGTCGTATGTCACGCCATACACCTCTTCGTCGGGCCGCAGCGGCGCATCGTTTTCAAGGTCTGCAGTAGGCACCTTTTCGATCAGTGTCTGCGGTGCGCCAAGATGCGCGGCGATCGCCCGAACGCGCCGCTTCGTGAGACCTTGAAGTGGCGTGATATCGGCAGCACCGTCGCCGAACTTGGTGAAGAACCCCATCAGCGCCTCTGCCGCATGGTCGGTCCCGATCACCAGGCCGCGCACGGCACCCGCCAGTGCATATTGCGCAATCATGCGCTGGCGAGCCTTGATGTTGCCCAGGTGAAAGTCCAGCCGGGCCGGCTCGAAGAGGTCACCTGAATCACGACGGACGTCCGCCAACATGGCGTCCGCCGCCGGCTTGATGTTGATCGTCACCGTGCGGTCCGGGCCGATCGCATCGAGCGCAGTCTGGGCATCGGCCTCATCCGCCTGGATGCCATAGGGCAGGCGAACGGCGATGAACTGCGCCTCATGACCGTGGTCGCGCAGGCGCCGGACGGCGGCTTGCGCCAGCATCGCAGCAGTCAGGGAGTCGACACCGCCGCTGATCCCGAGGACATAGGCGCGCATCGCGGATGCCCTGAGATAGTCAGCCAGAAACGTGATGCGCCGTTCAGTCTCCGCATCGGCGTCGAAGACCGAAGCCACGCCAAGGGTCCGGATGATGTCAGCCTGTAGCTCAAGCACGATGCTCGCTCCCTGTTTGGCGTGGCAGTGCCAGCTCTGGCGAAAGAAGTTCAGTTCGTGCAGGTAATTCGCGAAGTACCGGCAGTGTCAATGCCCCTACATGGAGAAGGCATTGCCGACTTGCCGGACTTTCACGAGCCGAGACCGCGCCAGCCCTCTGGGGAAGCTGACGCGGCCTGTTCTGGTCATTTCGGAGTGCGAGGGGCTCAGACCAGCACGTCGCCGTCGCGGGCGACGATGCGTCCGCCCGAAATGACCAGCTTGCGCGGGGGGCAACGGATCAGCGCATCGGAGACGTTTTCGGCATCGACCAGCACGATATCGGCGCGCGAACCCGCGACCAGGTCATGCACGTCGCGTCCGACGAAATGCGCGCCGCCCTTGGTTGCCAGTTCCACAGCAGCAAGGAGTTTGTCGTCATGGCGCAGACCGCTCAACCGTGCGAACTGATGCGCGACGCGCAGCATGTCGCCATCGCCGAAGGGCGACCACAAATCGCGGGTGCCGTCGGTGCCTAGCCCGAGAGGCACGGAACGTTGCCGCATCTGCTGCCAGGGAAGCGGCGCCGTACCGCCCATGGCAACCGTCGTCCATGAAACACCCGCTTCCGCGAGCTTCTCGACGATCTCCTCCTGGACGTTCTGGGGCAGCGTGCCGAGCACGAAGCCGTGCGAGATGGTGACGCGGGTCGGTAGCGCCAGTCCCAATCGTTGCACGTCGCAGTTCCCGCGTGGGTTGCCAAATCAAACCTGTGCCCCAACTTGTCCAATTCGAATTGATGCGGGCAATGCCATCGATACGTAAGTACTCGTGACGGCAGCGTCTTCTTCAATGCTGGTGCAGCAATGGCATCGGCGGTGTGCTTGGGCCACTTGTTGTCACCAACTGCTATTTGCGGAACTTGCGGACCCACCCATTTTGCGATTGTTGCGGCCCTGGGCGCGATGCGATGGTCATTCTGCATGGTTTCGCCGAGCGTTTTTCGACGCGCCGGATCATGCACGCCATGCTCGTGACGGCAAGTGCGCTCATGTATCTGCACCCGCCGCCATAGGTCATGCCGCCAATCAAGACACCGGCTGCCGCGACACCCTTTGAGCGATGCTAACCCAGCCCCTCCGACGCTGCGTAGCTCGACAATGCATCGCGAATGTCAGCGTGGCGATCCCTGGGCAGAACGGCTCGCGTGGTGATGGACTCAAGATGGTGGATCATGAGGTTTGCGGCGCGCTTTTGGTCGCCCGCCACGAGTGCGCCGAGTATTTCGTGGTGTTCCGAAACCGCGCATTCGGAAGAATGAGGGCGGCCGTAAAGCGCAAGGATAAGTGAGCTGCGTGAGACAAGTTCATTGACGAAGCGGGCAAGGGTGGCGTTGCCGGTCATCGACGCCAGCAAGGTGTGGAACTCCCCCGCGAGCCGAATAGAAGCGGAGCTGTCGCCGCTGCGCGCGGCCTCTTCCGCCGCTATGTGTTCATTCAGCTGCATTTGCTGAGCCGTTGTCAGCCGCCCCGACAGCGTCTCCGTCACCAGGCGCTCCAGGGCAAAACGGGTGCTGAACAGATCCTGCCCCTCCTCGAGACTGGGAGTGGCCACGGCGGCTCCCCGATTGGGGCGCAGTTCCACCAGACCTTCTTCGCTCAAGCGCACCAGGGCTTCGCGCACGAGGGTCCGGCTGACGCCCAGTCCTTCGCCGATTGAATCTTCGGGCAGCTTCACCCCAGGACCGAGGGCCTGATCCAGGATCGCTCTTTTCAATGCACGGTGCACCGCCTGAGCACGTCCGCCATTGCCCTTTTTTTCAAGTCGCCGCATCAGGTTTTTCCCACCCAAATTGCATACAACATAGCTCATGCATCCACTACGATCGAGGCGTTCTTCATAGACCGTCGTGAACGCGGCCGCCAGCGGAAACCATGAGAATCGACGTTTCATAAGCGATTGATGATTGTTGTCCGCAGTTTTGTATGCTTATGATAGGATCTATCGTATACAATACATTGTCCACTTTGGGAGGAATTCGACGTGCTCGCCTTCATTGCCAAGCGGTCGCTCGCAGTCATCCCGGTGATGGCCGTTGTCTCGATAGTAGTGTTTCTCTTGTTGCGGCTGAGCCCGGGCGATCCCGCCTTGGTCATCGCCGGAGAGAATGCCGATGCCGCGTCCGTCGAGCGGATTCGGATGGCCCTGGGCCTCGACCAGCCGCTTGTCTCACAGTTCCTGATCTGGATCCGGAACATGCTGGGCGGCGATCTGGGCACGTCGATCTTCTCGAAGCTCCCGGTGACGGAACTGATCGCGCAGCGCATCGAGCCCACGGCCTCGCTGGCTCTGGCCACGATGCTCTTCGCAATTCTCGTCGCCGTTCCCTTGGGCACAGTTGCCGGCGCTACCGCCGGAAGCTGGCTCGACCGCACGCTGATGGCGGTTTCCGTTATCGGCTTCTCGGTCCCCGCTTTCGTGCTCGGCTACTGCATGATCTATGTGTTCTCGCTGCGACTGGGCTGGGCGCCCGTGCAAGGCTTCACCAGCATATCCGAGGGAATCCTCCCATTCTTGCGGAGCATCGCACTGCCCACGGTGACGCTTGGGCTGGCCTATCTGGTGCTGATCGCACGCATCACTCGCGCCAGCGTGCTTGAAATGATGGGCGAAGATTTCATCCGCACGGCCCGCGCCAAAGGGGTCTCCGAACGACTGGTCATAACCCGTCATGCCTTGCGCAATGCCGCGATCCCGATCCTCACCGTGATTGGAATTGGCGTGGCACTGCTGATCAGCGGCGTCGTGGTGATCGAGACGGTCTTCAACATTCCCGGCATCGGTCGCCTGGTCGTCGATGCCATTCTGAAGCGTGACTATCCGGTCATCCAGGGCGTGATCCTGATCTTTTCGGCTGTCTATGTCCTGATCAATCTGGCCATCGACATCGGATATGCCTTGCTCGATCCGAGGGTGCGTTACTGATGACGATGCTGTCGCAACCCGTTGCCGGCGACGAGCCGCGCAACCCGCTCTTCGATCTCGCCTTCCAGGCGTTTCGCAATCCCTCCGTGTTGATTGGCGGGGCCATTGTCGCGGCAATCATCATCATGGCGCTCGCGGCGCCGCTGCTCGGCACCGTCGATCCAGTCCGCATCGATCCGGGAATGCGGTTGAAGCCGCCGTCGGATCTCGCCTGGATGGGCACGGACCTGTTTGGACGCGATGTCTACAGCCGCATCGTCTATGGGGCCCGCAGTTCCCTCCTCGTTGGCTTGAGCGTAGCGGCCGTGGCGATCTCCCTCGGCGTGCTGGTTGGTCTCGTTGCCGGCTACTTCCGCGCTATGGACATCATCGTCATGCGTGTCATGGACGGGCTGATGGCGATTCCGACCTTCCTGTTGGCGATCGCTCTCGTCTCGCTCACTCGCGCCAGCATCGGGACGGTCATCGTCGCCTTGACGATCCCCGAAATCCCCCGCGTCGTGCGGCTTGTGCGCAGCGTCGTGCTGACTGTGCGAGAAGAGTCCTATGTCGAGGCCGCCATCTCGGTTGGCACGCCCGCGCCACTGATCCTCGTGCGCCATATCCTGCCGTCCACCATCGCACCGCTGCTGGTGCTCGGCACCTATATCTGCGCCCAGGCAATCCTGATCGAGGCCGGGTTGAGCTTCCTCGGCACCGGGCTTCCGCCCGAGATTCCAAGCTGGGGCAACATGATCTCCGAGGGGCGGACCTTCTTTCAGGTGACCCCGCGCCTCGTCTTTCTTCCAAGCCTTTTCCTGGCGTTGACGGTCCTCGGCATCAATCTGCTCGGCGACGGTCTGCGGGACACGCTGGACCCCCGTATCGCCAAACGGATGTGAGCAAGAGACATGACCACTCAGCCACCTATCGTCGATATCCGCAATCTGACCGTATCACTGCCGATCGGCGGCGACCGCCGCAGCGCGGTCGAGGAGGTATCGCTCTCGGTCTCTAAAGGCGAAATCGTCTGCGTCGTCGGTGAATCAGGCTCCGGGAAATCGGTAACCGCGCAGGCCATCATGGGGCTGCTGCCCAAGACATTCGCACGCCCGTCCGGCGCCATCATGTTCGACGGCGAAGACATCCTCCACACCTCGACGCAGCGATTGCGGGCGTTGCGGGGCCGCGACATCGGCATGATCTTCCAGGAGCCGATGACCGCACTCAATCCGGTCCATACCGTCGGCGCACAGATCGACGAAGTGCTGCGCACGCATCTTTCGCTCCCGTCCGACGAGCGTTTCGACCGCGTCGTCAATGCGATGGAAGAAGTCGGCTTGCCTGATCCGAGCCGGCTCTATCACACATTTCCGCACCAGCTGTCAGGCGGTCAGCGCCAGCGCGTGCTGATCGCGGCGGCCCTGATCCTTGAACCGCGATTGCTCATTGCCGACGAGCCAACCACCGCGCTCGATGTCACCACCCAGGCGCAGATTCTCAGGCAGATCCGCGACCTGCAGCGCAGCCGCGGCATGGGCATTCTGTTCATCACGCACGACATAGGCGTCGTTGCCGAGATCGCCGACCGGGTTGTGGTCATGAAGTCCGGCAGGGTCGTCGAGAGCGGTCCGGTGCATCGCATTCTCACCCGGCCGGAAGCAGACTACACACGCATGCTGATCGCTGCGGTTCCGACGCTGCATGCGGCAAGGCCCGAGGAGCCCACGCAGGGGCCGCTTGCGCTGGAGGTCAACGGCATCGCCAAGACCTACAGCGTTCGCAGCACCTTCGGCGCGGCGCGCGAGGTCGTCGCGCTCAAGCCGACTTCACTGACATTGCATCGTGGCGAAACGATTGGCGTCATCGGCGAGTCCGGTTCGGGAAAGTCGACGCTGGCGCGCTGCATCACCCAGTTGATCGAGCCGACGGCCGGTGCGGCGAGGCTGGTCGGCGAAGCCGGCGGCAAGCCCTTCCGCAGGCGCATCCAGGTCGTATTCCAGGACCCTTACCGCTCCCTCAATCCGCGCCGCACCGTCGGGCAATCGATCATCGAAGGACCGATGAACTTCGGCGCCTCGAAGGCGGACGCCTGGGCCAAGGCCCGCGAACTGATGTCGCTTGTGGGCTTGGAGCCGAAGGCGCTCAATCGCTACCCGCACCAGTTCTCGGGCGGCCAACGGCAGCGCATTTCGATCGCGCGCGCCCTGGCCATGGAGCCGGAAATACTGGTGGCGGACGAAGCCGTCTCGGCGCTTGACGTTTCTGTTCAGGCCCAGGTGCTGAAGCTGATCGACGACGTTCAGAAACGCTTCAATCTTGCCATCCTGTTCATCACCCACGACCTGCGCGTCGCAGCCCAGATATGTGACCGCATCCTCGTCATGCACCGTGGCCAATTGGTCGAAGAAGGCAGCGTACGTGCCGTTTTTGCCTCGCCATCACACGATTACACACGCCGCCTGCTGGACTCTATTCCCGGCAGGCAGGTCGCAGCCGCCGCTTGAGGCGACAAAAGATCCAAGGAGGAGACCTATCATGCTGTCACAAATGAAAAGTGCATGTCGTACATTCCTGGCATCCGCCATTCTGTTGGGCGGGATTGGAACGGCCATGGCGGAGACAACGCTGCGGTTCGTCCCGCACGCCGACCTTCAGGCGCTCGACCCCATGGGCTCCACCGCCGACATCGTGAAGATGCACGGCTTCCTGATCTACGACACGCTGTACGGCCTCGACGAGACGTTCGTACCGCAGCCACAGATGGTGAAAGAGATGGTGCTGTCGCAAGACCGCAAGACCTATCGCTTCACCTTGCGCGACGGGCTGAAATGGCATGACGGCCAGCCGGTCAAGGCCGAGGATTGCGTTGCTTCGCTGAAGCGCTGGGCCGCCCGCGACGCGGCCGGCCAGTTGATGAACCGCGTCCTGTCGGAAATGAAGGTGGTGGACGACAAGACCTTCGAACTGGTCTTCAAGGAGCCTTACGGGCTGGTGCTTGAGTCGCTGAGCAAGGTCGCCTCCAACATCCCGTTCATGATGCCCAAGCGCATCGCCGAGACGGACCCGTTCAAGGAAATCGAGGAATATGTCGGTTCCGGACCGTATCGCTTCGTCAAGGAGGCATGGGTTCCCGGCAACAAGGTCGTCTACGAGAAGTTCGCCGATTATGTTCCGCGTTCGGAGCCGGCCAGCGCATTTGCCGGCGGCAAGATCGCCAACGCCGACCGCATCGAATGGCTCGTGATCCGCGACCAGCAGACGGCACTTTCCGCATTGCTCGGCGGCGAGGTCGATGTCTGGGAGAACCCGTCGCTCGATCTTCTGCCTGTGCTGCAAGCCACGCCAAGCATCAAGACCGAAACCGTCAACAAGACGGGCAGGCAGGCATTGCTCTTCTTCAACCATGTGATCCCGCCTTTCGACAACCCGAAGGCGCGTCAGGCGATGTTCTGGCTGACCAACCAGACGGCCTATCTGCAGGCGATCAACGGCAATCCGGACTTTTTCCGCACCTGTGCCTCCTTCTTCATCTGCGGCACGCCGATGGAAACCGACGCGGGACTTGACGCCTTGAAGGCGCCGAACCCCGAAAAGGCCAAGGAACTGTTCAAGGAAGCCGGCTGGGATTTCTCCAGGCCGATCGTCATTCTGGATCCGACCGACGAGTCGGTCGCCCATCCGGCAACCGTCGTAACCGTCCAGGCGATGCGCGACATCGGGCTCAATGTCGATGTGCAGGCGATGGATTGGGCGACGGTGCTCAAGCGCCGCAACTCCAAGGAACAAACCAGCAATGGCGGTTGGAACCTGGTCCATTCAAGTGTGGGTGGTCAGGTTGTTTCCACTCCGGTGTGGAGCATCACCTACTCGGCGGCATGCGAGAAGGGAATATTCGGTTGGCCCTGCGATCAGCAGCTCGAAGACCTGCGCCTGAAATGGGCGATGGCCGAAGGCGTGGAAGCGAAGAAGGCGGTGGCAGCTGAATACTCGACGCGCGGCTTCGAAACCGGTCATCACGTGCCGCTCGGCCAGTGGACCACCTACCTCGCGCATTCGGACAAGGTTTCCGGGCTTCTCTCCACCAATGACGTGCCGGTGTTCTGGAATCTGAAGAAGGCCGACTGACGCGAACCTTCACTTGACGGCGGCACGCTAGTGCCGCCGTCCCTGCTCCCAATCCGAGACGTGGAAATGACCGAGAAATTCGACCGACTTGCTTTCGCCCCTGAAGAATATCTGGCGCGACGCGACGCCCTGCGCGCGCTAATGGTGAAACGCGGCATCGACGTCGTGGTTCTTACCACGACCGAGAACACCTACTACCTGACCGGTTTCGGTTCGCTCGCCTATGGCGCGACCGCATTGGTCATGCGGGTCGATGGCAAGGCAGTGTGGGTCATGCGCCGCACGGAACTCAGTAACGTCCGGGCGCTTGCCGACCAGCTTTGGGTCAATGAAGGCATCGGCGTCGCTGACGGTGATAGCCACGCCGAAGTGCTCAACACCGCCATAGCAGACCTTGCCGATGCAAATGCCGTCGTGGCCATGGAGTTTGCAGCCGTTCAACCCATCCTCAGGGGCTTTGTCGGTCCACGCAATGATGGGCGGAAACTGGTGGACGCCTCAGGACTTGTCGAACATCTGCGCCGCATCAAGAGTACGGCGGAGATCGACCTGATGAAGCGTGCGGGCGTGATGGCGGCGCGCGCTTGCCGCGACGGTTTCGAAGCGCTCACCGAAGGTATAACCGACAGCGCCCTGGCAGCCGTGGTTACCGACAGCCTGCTGCGCAATGGCAGCGGTCGCATGGCACAGATGCCCAATGTCTGCGCCGGGCCTCGCAGCGCAAGGGCGCATGTCACCTGGTGCGGCGCGCCCATCCTGCGTGGAGACCTCATCAACATCGAGCCGGCCGCATCGGTTCATGACTACCACACCCCGATCTACCGATTCTATTCGATCGGCGCGCCGCAGGACATTGTCCGGCGCATGTTCGACGTCTGCCGTTCGTCCCTTGATGAAGGCTACGCGCGAATCAGGCCAGGCATGACGTCGCACGAAGCGGCCAGGATCTTCGAGACTGTCATCGAAAAGGCCGGGTTCGCCGAATACATGGTAACACGACCGGCCTACAGCATCGGCGCGGCCTTCCCCCCAGGTTGGGGAGAAGACAATGTGATGGCGATCCGCAGTGGCAACGAGCAGTTGCTTGAGGAAGGCATGTGTTTTCACGTTGTGCCCTGCCTCTACAGGGACGGCATCGGCTGCGTCGCGGCCAGCATGCCATCCGTCTTGACGCATAATGGCTTTGAATCGCTCTCCCAGGACGAGGTCGTGTTCGGCATCAAGTGAATGTCGGCCACGACGGCCGAACAAAAGCTGGCCCCGTCCCCTGAACCGGCGGGTCAAGGACACTTAAGCCCGGCCAGCTTTCGCTTGACCGGGCTTGAGCAGTTGAAGCCCAGCCACCCCCTACTTGGCTATTCGCGGCTGCAGGGGACGCAGAGCGCTTCGGGTGGTGCGTGCGCGACCTGAGGCCGGCGAGCAGAACCAGTGAGGCGACATAGGGCAGGATCAGGAAGAAATGGTGCGGGATCGACACCCCGACCACCTGGGCATCGATCCCCACCGCCTCAAGCAATGCGAAGATGAAAATCACCGACCATCCGGGACGGCATCCAGTTGCCGGCGATGATGGCGAAGCCTGACGTAAGCTCCAGCCAGCCGACTGCCCCGTCCTCCTCAATTCAGGATTGGATAGCTCGGCGCGAAGATCTCCGACACCGGCGGATGCTCAAAGCTTCTGTCGGGATACTTGGCGATCAGCCCTTCGAACTGCTGCTGGGCGCGTTCGCGGGCGGCAAGTATGTCGAAACCTGCGAGCTTGCCCTCGAACATCGACAGGCGTCCGTCGACGAACACCGCCTGCGTGACCTTGCCCGAGCCGCCGAGAACCAGTGTGGTGATCGGATCGACAGTCGGCGTCATGTAGGGGTCGTCGAGGCGGAAGATCGCGATGTCGGCCTTGGTGCCGGCGGCAAGCCGACCGATATCGGTTCGGCCCAGCGCCTTGGCGCCGCCCAGCGTGGCGGCATCGTAGAGATCCTTGCTGAGAACGGCGTCGGATGCCTTCTCGCTGATCCGGCATCCGACGAGTCCCATCAGCAGGTTCATCAGCATGTCCTGCGGTGCCGTGTCGGTTGCCATGCCGATGTTGATGCCGAGCTTCCGGCAGGAGGCGAAGGAGTTCAGCGTGCTGCCCATGCGCGCCGACACCAGTGGCGAGTGCGCGATAGAGACGCCGTTTTCGGCATAGAGCTTCAGGTCGTCGAGCGAGGCATGGGTGCCGTGCGGGGTGATCAGTCGCTCGCTCAACAGGCCATGATCGCCCATCCAGCGCGGCCCAGACACGCCATGCAGCTTGTGCATGGTGTCGAGCTCGAGCTTGCCCTGGGCCATATGCAGCCGCACCCGGCAATCGAGATCGCGCGCCGCAACCATCGTCCGCTGCAGGACTTCGAGCGTGCAGGTCTCGACCCGGTCGGGCGCGAGCATGCCGTTGACCAGCCCGCCATGCCGGCCGTGCTGGCGCTCGATGAAAGCTATCGCATCGTCGAGACCGGCCAGCCCTCGTGCCTCGTCGAAGTCAGGCACGATCTTGCCCGGCGCCTCCAGCACCATGCCGCCCGAGCGGTAGGCGGGGCTGAGAAACACGCGAAGACCGAGGTCACCGGCCGCGTCCGCTGCCGCATCGAATTCGGCGGCCGTCTCGCCCCATTCGCGATAGTAGAGCGAGGCAATAGGTGCTGCCGACGTGACGCCGTTGAGCAAGGACAGGCCGAAGGCGAACTTCTTCTGGAAGGCCAATTCCTCGGGCGAATACATCTCGTAGGGTCCACGCTCGACATAGGAGCGCGGCCAGATGCGGCCCTTGGCCCATCCGGGCTGGTTGTCGTGGACGAGCACATAGGTGTCGATGTCGGACAGCGCATCGAGGTCGATCAGGCCGGGGCTGATCAGGGCTGCGCCGAAGTCGATGCGTCTCGCCACCTCGCCATCGAAGCGGCGGCCGGCGAAGATGACCTCGCCCCCTTCGACCACCAGCTCTCCGCGCGGCACCAGGCGATGCCCTTCGCCGTCATAGGCAAGCAGCCAGTCGGCGGTCATGAGGGTACGGCCGGCCGGCCGCTGGCCAAGGGTCAGCTCTTCGGGACGTGTCATCGCCAATCCAGTCTGAAGTCGTCGCGCCTGCCGGCGAGCGGGCGCTGCCAAAGAAAGGGCGCTTCACCTTTCAGGATGAAGCGCCCAGGTCTTCTTGGGAGTTACGGTTTGGCTGGACTTAGTCGCCGGCCATCTGCGTCAGCCAGTGGCGCGGCTTGTTGTCCGAGCGGAAGTCGACGCTCTTGACCTTGGCCTGCGTCGCCCAGGCGATCGGCTGCTGGTGCAGCGGAACGAGGATCGTGTCGTCCTTGGCGATCTTGAGGGCTGCTTCTTCCAGCGCCAGGCGCTTGGCGACATCAGGTTCCTGCACGGCCTGCGCAACCAGCTTGTCCAGCTCCGGATACGACCATCCGCCATAGTTCGAGACGCCGACCTTGTCGTTCTTGGTCGACAGCACCTGGGCCAGGATCGAGTAGGCGTCGAGCGTCGGCTCGTTGGCCCAGCTCAGGTTGAACATGTCGGCCTTGCCCTGCGTGCGCTTCGGCGATTGGACGGCGCGCGGTGCAATGTCGATCGAGACGTCGAAGCCGGCGCGCTTCAGCATATTGGCGATGCCGGCGCAGAAGTCCTCCTCGTTGATGCTCTCGTCGTTGGAGCACATGTAGGTGAACTTCAGGCCTTCCTGGCCGGCTTCCTTGAGCAGCGCCTTGGCGCGTTCCGGATCGGCCTTGCTGTAGGTGTCGAGCGACTTGGCATAGCCTGCGATCTCAGGCGCGATCAGCGAGCCGGACGGCCGGGCGAGGCCGCGCATCACCTTGGCGTTGATCAGGTCGCGGTCGATCGCAGCCTCGACGGCCTGACGTACACGCACGTCGTTAAACGGGCTGGGACGACCGTCTTCCAGCTTCTCCTTGCGGTTGAAGCCGAGGAAGACCGTGCGGAACTCCTGCTTCTTCAGCACCGTCAGGCCGGGCGTGCTTTCGAGACGCGGCAAATCCTGGATCGGCGCGGAGTCGACGAGGTCGACTTCGCCCGACAGCAGTGCTGCGACACGGGTCGCCGGCGAGGCGATCGGCATGTATTCGATGCGGTCGAGATTGTGCTTCTTCTCATCCCACCAGAGATCGTTGACCAGCAGCACGGTCTTGCTGTCGGCGACGCGGCTTTCGAGCTTGAAGGGGCCCGTGCCGTTGGTGTTGTGGGTGGCGAAGCCTTCCGTCTTGGTGTCGACGGCGGTCGGCTTCTCCGTGTTGTTGTCCTTCAGCCACTTGCCGCTGAACATGAAGATGTTCGTCATGTCGTTGAGGAACAGCGACGTCGGCGCCGAGACCTCGATGTCGACCGTGTGGTCATCGACCTTCTTGCTGCTGACGTAGAGCGGGATGTTGCCGCGCAGCGGCGAGGCCGGATCGGTGACGCGGTTGAGCGAGGCGATCACGTCGTCCGCGGTGAAGTCGGCACCGTTGTGGAACTTGACGCCCTGGCGCAGGGTGAAGCGCCAGACCTTGTTGTCGATCAGCTCCCACTTGGTCGCCAGCGCCGGCTCGATCTTGAAGTTGGCGTCGTAGCGAACCAGGCCCTCATAGATGTGGTTGAGGAACGACAGGTTGAACGTCGACGCGATCGAATCAGGATCGAGCGAATAGATGTCGGCGCGGCCGCCCCAACGCAGGGTTTCGGCACTGGCCGGTGCCGAGATGGCGATTGCTGCAACGGCACCGAGAATGAGTTTCTTAAAGCGAGACATTTTACCTCCCAAGGATCGCGCTTACTGGAACTCACCATCGATCTGATCGACAGGATTGTCAACAATCTTGTTGACGCAATTTCGCTGAATCGGTAGCAAAATTACGTCGGGTCACGCTGGCGCCATGCGGCGTCGAGCCAACCGACGGGGCTGCCAGAAGGCCGGTGGCCAGCGGAAATGGAGGAAAAACCGCATGAGCGATCTGCTGTTGCTGCACGGAACCATCGTCACCGTCGACCCCGATCGGCGCATCATCGAAGACGGCGCAATCGCGATCAGGGATGACAGGATTGTCGACATTGGTTCGGCGAGCGAGCTCGAACCACGGCATCAGGACAAGAAGGCTGTCGACTGCCGTGGCAAGCTGATCATCCCTGGTCTCATCGACGCCCACGGCCATGCCGGGCACGTGCTGATCCGCAGCATCGCAGCAGACACAAACTCGATGTGGATGCAGATCGTCACCCCGACCTACTACCACTACATGACGCGCGACTATTGGTATGCCGACGGCCTGGTATCGGGCCTCGAGCGCCTGCGCGCCGGCGTCACGACAGGTGTCAGCATCATTGCGTCGATGCCGCGCAGCGACGATCCGGTCTTTGCCAGCAACCATGCCAAGGCCTATGGCGAGATCGGCCTGCGCGAGATCATCTGCGTCGGCCCGGCCGGCCTGCCCTGGCCGCATCCGGTCACACGCTGGGAAAGCGGCAAGCCGGAACGCCGACACATCTCCTTCGAGCAGATGATCGAGGGCGCAGAGGCAACGATCCAGGAGCTGAACGGCAGCGCCGACGGGCGCATCAAGGTGTTCCTGACGCCCTTCACCATCGTGCCGTCGCTCGATCCGTCCAACGCCAGCACACCGGACCGGGCGGTCAAGCTCACCGACAATGACCGCATGCAGGCCCGCCGCGTGCGCGAAACCGCCCGCAAATGGGGCGTTCGTATCCACTCCGACGCCTTCGCCGGCCAGATCCGCATGGCCTTCCAGGACAAGGAAAACGCCATCCTCGGACCCGACGTCCACCTGCAGCACTGCTGGGACATATCACATGAAGAGGTCGACATTCTTGCCGAGACCGGCACCTTCGTCACGCACGCCCCACCCGGCCGCTCGACGCCGATCCTCGACATGATCTCCAAGGGTGTGCCGGTTGCCGTCACCTCCGATGGCGTCTCGCCGAGCCGCCACTTCGACATGTTCCAGATGGCGCGGCTTGCCCAGTACACGCAGCACCTGCTGCACAATCACGACCGCTATTTGCTGCCACCGGGCAAGATGTTCGAGATGATCACCATCGACGCCGCGAGAGCCCTCGGCATGGACCACGAGATCGGCTCGCTCGAGGTCGGCAAGAAGGCCGACATCGCCATCATCAACATGCGCCAGCCGCATCTGACGCCGAACTGGATGGTCGTTCACCGGCTGGTCCAGCAGGTTCTCGGCAGCGACGTCGACACCGTCATCGTCGACGGCAAGATCCTGATGGAGGGCGGCAAGGTGCTGACCACCGACACGGAACAGGCGCTCGATTTCGGCGAGCGCGAGGCGCAGGCCCTTGTCGAACGGGCAGGCCTTAAGGCGCACATGCACGATCCCGCCTGGGGCAAGCTCTATCGCACCTTCGAGGAAGCGGTGGTGCCACCGGCGCCACCGGTTCTGTAAGATCGGGCATCGATGGCTGCCTGCCGAAGCAGGCAGCCACCATCCACCAAAGCAAAGGGGTCCAAGGGCCCCTTTGTCGTTTCCGGTACTAGCTGTTCGCCGCTATCAGCGGCAGATCGACATCGGCAGGCGCCGGTCCCTTCTGGCGCGGGAAATCATAGGCGTTGACCTTCGACGTGACATAGCCGGCGCCGACAAGCGCCTCTGCGATCTTCAGCGCGGCGGTGACGCCGTCGATGACCGGCACGCCCGTCGCCTTGGCCAGACGATCGCACAGGCTCGACATGCCGGCACAGCCGAGGATGATCGCCTCGGCGCGGTCATAGAGCTTTGCCCGCTCGATCGTCTCGACCAGCAGCCGCTCTGCCGTCTCGGGGTCTTCCTCGAGCCCGAGCACAGGCAGATCGATGGCATGCACGGCGCGGCAATGGTGCCCGGCGCCATAGGCCTGGACGATGTCCTCGATGATCGGCACCGAGCGCGGCAGCGTGGTGACGACGGAGAAGCGGCGGCTGATGGTCATGGCCACCTGCACGGCTGCCTGGCAGATGCCGATGACCGGCCCCTTGGCGACTTCGCGGGCGGCATGCAGGCCCGGATCGTCGAAGCAGGCGATCACATAGGCGTCGACGCCCTCGCGCTCGCCCTTGCGGATTTCCGACAGCATGTCCGGCACCGCCAGCGCCTCGTCGGCGCTGCCTTCGATGCTGACAGGCGTCCTGGTCGGGTTGACGGCGCTCACATGCGTCGCCGCATTGGCAACGCGCAGCGCGCTTTCCAGCGCCTGGTTGGTCATGGAAGCGGTCGAATTCGGATTGATCAGGCGGATATGCACTTTGCTGGATCCTACTCGCCGCGTTCGTTTGCCTTGAGCACATCCGCGATCGTCGGTGCCTTCAGCACGAACTGGCGGTCGGAGGTGATGTAGTTGTCTGCGTGAAGCCGGGCGATCGGCTGGTAGACTTCGGGGTTTACATACCGTCCCGCCTCGTCGAGGCAGTCGCGGCGCACATGCATGTGCACCACTTCGCCCAGCACGAGCAGGCGGCGCGGATATTCGATCAGCCGCTCGACACGGCATTCGAATGCACATGGCGCGTTGGTCACATAGTCGACGTCGATCTGGGCGCCGCGAGCGGTGGGCAGCCCCGCCATCTCGAGTTCGTCGACATCGCTTTCGAAGCCGAGGCCGCAGACCAGCATCTGCTGCGACAGCGCCATGTCGACCATATTGACCACGAACTCGCCGGTCCGCCGGATGTTGACCACCGTGTCCTTGTCCTCGCCGGAAAGACGCGGCTGGATACCCAGCACGACGATCGGCGGCTCATGCGAGAATACGTTGAAGAAGCTCATCGGGGCTGCATTGCTGCGCCCCGTGGCCGTGCGGGTGGTGACGAGCGCAATCGGCCGCGGACCAATGAAATTGGTCAGCAGACGATAGCGGCTTTCCATCTCCAGCCTGGTGAAATCGAACTCCATATGCCCTCTCAATCCCGAACCGCTTGGTACACAATTTTATGCTGGATTGTCCGCAAAATGGGATTCGGGTAATTTATTGGAATGTTGACTTTTAAGTGTCCATGACGAATGTCGGCCATCGCAGGAGGCAGCGCTTCATGACCGAACAAGCAAGCGTTTCGACACAGCAGATCGTCGAAAAAGTATGGCTTTCTATTGCCGAGCGGCGGCTGCGTCCGGGCGTCCAGCTCAAGGAAGGCCAACTGGCCGAAATCTTCGACGTCAGCCGCGCGCGCATTCGCCAGGCATTGACCGCGCTCGAGCGCGAAGGGCTTGTCACCATCATCCCCAATCGCGGCGCTTTCGTGTGCCAGCCATCCGTCGACGAGGCCCGGGAGGTGTTCTTCGTGCGCCGATCGGTTGAGCGCTGCGTCATCGAGCGCATCTGCACGTCGCGGTCGAAGGCCGACGTCCTCAGGTTGCGCAGCCATGTCGCGCGCGAAAGGGTCGCAAACGCCAACGACGCCACCACCGACATCATCAAGCTGTCCGGTGGCTTTCACCTCCTGCTCGCCGAGCTCTCCGGATCGGACTTCCTCTTCGGCATGATGCGCGACCTGATCTCGCGCACCTCGCTGATCACCGCCGTGTATCGCAACACCGCGCGCTTCAATTGCGGGCCGGACGAACATGACGAAATCGTCGAGGCCATTGCCGCCGGCGATGTCGAAAAGGCCTCTCGGCTGATGCAACATCATCTCGACCATGTCGAGTCCGAGCTGGACCTCAGGGAGGTCCGCGACATGTCGCACGACCTCAAGGCCGCCTTGGCGTAAACCGCATCCCTCATCGTCATTCATCGGTCACGAGGTGACATGCCACGCGCGTTCCACCCGCGAGCGTGCGCACCGCCGGGAGCTCGGACGAGCAGCGTGCGGTGGCCATCGCGCATCGCGGATGGAACGGACAGCCCGACGGCGGCTTGAGCGGGCTTGGCACCTCGCCACCTGCAACGACGCAATCCCGGTGCGGATCCTTGACGTTGGGGATCGTCTCGAGCAGCAGCTGCGTGTAGGGATGGCGCGGCTTGGCAAACAGTGCCTCCGTCTCCCCCTCTTCGACGATGCGGCCGAGATACATGACCGCAATGCGGTCGGACATGTGCCTGACCACGCTCATGTCGTGGCTGATGAACAAATAGGTCAGGCCGAATTCGTCCTGCAACTTGCGCATGAGGTTCAGCACCTGCGCCTGCACCGAGACGTCGAGTGCCGACGTCGGCTCGTCGCAGACCAGAAAGCGCGGCTCGCCGGCAAGCGCACGCGCGATCGAGATGCGCTGGCGCTGGCCGCCGGAGAATTCGTGCGGGAACTTGTCGCCGTCCGACGCCGACAGGCCGACGGTCTTCAGCAGCTCCACCACGCGCTCTTCGATCTCCGCCGCCGTGTTCCTGAGCTTGAGCTCGCGGATCGGCTCGGCGATGATGTTCTTCACCCGCCAGCGCGGGTTGAGCGAGGCGTAGGGATCCTGGAAGATCATCTGGGCCGCCAGCGGCTTGCCGTCCTCGCCGGGAGCGAAGCGCATCTCGCCGCCATTGGCCCGGTAGAGGCCCGTCACAAGGCGGGCGACCGTCGACTTGCCGCAACCGCTTTCGCCGACCAGGCTGAGGCAACCGCCCAACGGCACCTCGAAGCTGATGTCGTTGACCGCCTGCAGGTACTGGCGCGGCTTGCGCTCGACCACGCGGTTCAGCCACGGCGCCGACACGTCGAACGTCTTGACCAGCCCGTTGACGCTCAGCGCCGAGGTCTTGTGTGAAGTCATCGCGGTCATGCGGTTCCTCCTGCATTTATCCAGCAAGCGCTTGCCCCGTTGCCCGCAGTCACAAGACCCGGCCGTTCACGCGAGCAGCGTGGCCCGGCGTCCTTGCAGCGCGGGTTGAAGGCGCAGCCATCGGGAATGGCATCGAGCCGCGGCATCGAGCCGTCGATCTGATTCAGCTGCTTGACGCGCGCGCCGAGTGCGGGGATCGAAGCCATCAGCCCCCGCGTGTAGGGGTGCTTGGGCGCATGCAGCACCTCGGCGACAGGTCCGATCTCGACGAGGCGACCGGCATACATCACCGCAATGCGGTCGGCGGTCTCGGCGATGACGCCCATGTCATGCGTCACCAGCATCACCGCCGTCTGCTTCTCCTTGCACAACTTGCGCAGCAGCGAGGTAATCTGCGCCTGGATGGACACGTCGAGCGCGGTGGTCGGCTCATCGGCGATGATCAGCTTGGGTGAAGCGGCCAGCGCGAGCGCAATCACCACGCGCTGTCGCATGCCGCCCGAAAACTGGTGCGGATACTGGCCGAAGCGATCCTCCGGCGAAGGAATGCCGACATCCTTGAGCAGCGAGATCGCCCGTGCCCTGGCCTCGGCCTTGCCCATGCCGAGATGCTGGCGGATGGTTTCGGTCAGCTGTGCACCGACGGTGAACAGCGGGTTGAGCGAAGTCAGCGGGTCCTGGAAGATCGCACCGATCTCGCGGCCGCGGATCGTCTCCATCTCGCGGTCGTTGAGCTGGTCGATGCGGCGATCGCCAAGCCATATCTCGCCTTCGGCGATGCGGCCCGGCCGCTCGAGCAGGCCCTGGATCGCCAGGCCCGTCATCGACTTGCCGGCACCGGACTCGCCGACGACGCCGAGGATCTCGCCGGGTCGGATCGACAGGCTCACGTCGGAGAGCGCGGTGGCAACCCCGCGGCGGCCGGGAAACTCGACCTTGAGGTTGCGTACTTCAAGCACTGCCTTCTCGGCTTCAGCCATTGTCGTTGACCTCTATCGGATAGCTGGGCGGGAAGATTTCCGACACAGGCGGGTTGCCCCAGCTGCGTTCCGGATACTTGGCGATAAGACCGTCGAACTGGCGCTGCGCAAGCTGGCGCGCGGCCTTCATGTCGATGCCGGCAACCTCGCCGAAGCGCATCGACAGGCGCCCGTCGACGAACACGGCCTGGGTGACCTTGCCCGATCCGCCGGTTACCAGCGTGGTGATCGGATCGATAGATGGCGCCATGACCGCGTCGTCGAGGCCGAACACGGCGATGTCGGCGCGCGCGCCTGACATCAGCTTGCCCAGGTCGTCGCGGCCCAGCGCCTTGGCGCCGCCGAGTGTCGCTGCGTCGAACAGATCGGCACTCCGGACACGGTCCGGAGCCCGGTCGTTGATGCGGCAGGCGATCAGGCCGACAAGCAGGTTCATCAGCATGTCGGCAGGCGTCGTGTCGGTGCCCATCGCGATGTTGATGCCACGTTCCTTGCACTTGGAGAACGAGTTGAGCGTGCTGCCGCCACGGGCCGAAACCAGCGGGCAATGCACGATCGACACACCGTTCTCGGCATAGAGACCGAGGTCTTCCTCGGTGGCGTTGGTGGCATGCGGCGCGATCAGTCGGTCGTTGAGCAGACCGGCGCGTGCCAGCCACACAGGTGCTGTCGCACCATGCAGCTTGCGCACGGTGTCGACTTCCATCGAGCCCTGCGCCATGTGCAGGCGGATCTTGCAACCGAGTTCTGCAGCCGCGGCTTGCGTCTGGCGCAGCAGCTCCTCGGTGCAGGTCTCGACACGGTCCGGCACCAGCATGCCGCGCACCAGGTCGCCATGGCGACCGTTCTGCCGCCCGATGTAGTCGACGGCGTCGCGCAGTCCGGCGAGGCCGCGCTTCTCGTCGAACACCGCTTCCATGCGGCCCGGCTCTTCAAGCACCATGCCGCCGGCGCGATAGGCCGGGCTGAGATAGACGCGCAGGCCAAGCTCTCCGGCCGCATCGGCCGCCGCGTCGAACTCGGCAACCGTCTCGCCCCACTCGCGATAGAACAGCGAGGCGATGGGCGCAGCCGTGGTGATACCGTTCAGCAGCAGCTGGCCGAAGGCAAAACGCTTCTGGAAGGCCAACTCCTCCTGCGAATACATCTCGTAGGGGCCGGCTTCGACGTAGTGGCGCGGCCAGACACGGCCCTTGGCCCAACCCGGATGGTGGTCGATGCCCAGGATGGTGGTGTCGAGATCCGACAGCGCATCGAGATCGATGAGGCCGGGGCTGACAAGTGCATTGCCGAAATCGATGCGGCGGGCGACCTCGCCGGCAAAATCGGTACCGACATAGATCACCTCGCCACCGTCGATGACGACCTGGCCATTGGGGATCAGCCGGTGGCCACCATCGCGGTGACCGAGCACCCAGGCGGCGGTGATGAGCGTGCGCCCTTCGGGACGCTTGCCGAGTTCGAGCGTGTCGAGAACTGTCATGGCATTTCCACCGTGGCCTGGCCGTTGCGCGCGGTGACGCGACCACCCTTGACGACCAGCGGGCGCGGCGCGACATCGACCACGGCGTGGGCCAGCGTCTCGCCGGTCAGCAGGGTCAGGTCTGCGTTGCAGCCTTCGGCGAGGCCGTAGCCCTCGATGCGCATGACATCCGCGCCGCCCTGCGAGACGACGTGCAACACATGCGCCAGCTCGATGTCCGAGCGCAGGCCGTTCTTCATGCCGACCACCTTGGCGCGGTCGAGCATGTCGGGCTGGCCCCAGGGGCCCCAGGTGTCGCGGATGCCGTCGCAGCCGGCGCCGACGCGGACGCCTGCCTGCTTGAGGCGCATGATCGACGGCACGGTGGCCGACGGCGCACCCGTGGTCAGGATCGCCACGTCGAGTTCGGCGATCTGTTCGATCAGCTGGCCGACGCGCAGATAGTCGTTCATGCCGAGTGCAAAGGCGTGGCTGATCGCAACCTTGCCCTGCATGCCGTTGGCGCGGATGCGCTCGAACATCAGTTCCATGGTGAAGGCGCCAAGATCACCCGCCTCATGGAGGTGAATGTCGATCGGGCACTGGTGCTTCAGCGCCAGGGCGAAGAGCGCGTCGAGCTGGCCCTTGGGGTCGCGGTCGATGCCGCAGGGATCGATGCCGCCAAGAACCTCGCAGCCCTGGCTGAGTGCCTCGTCGAGCAGTTCCAGCGTGCCAGGCATGACCATCAGGCCCGACTGCGGGAAGGCGACGATCTCGATGTCGATGACGCCTTTCAGCTTCTCGCGGGTTTCCATGATGCCGTCGACGAGCGCCAGCTTGTGGACCGGATCGATGTCGACATGGCTGCGGATATGCGTCGCGCCATGGGCGGCGAGGCCGATGGCATGGCGCATCGACTGGCGATGTGGGTCGATGCCGATCTCGATGCGGTGCTCGCGCTCGAAATCGATGCGCTCGCGCAGCACGGCGCGGCGATTGTTCTCGTGCCAGGGCATGCCCCAGGTGGTCTTGTCGAGATGGGTATGCGCGTCGATCAGGCCCGGAATGGCGATGGCGCCCTTGCCATCCTCGACCGGCATGCCGGGGTCTGGCTCGAAACGGCCAATGCCGGCGATCCGCCCGTCGCGGATCAGCAGATCGGAATTCGCACCGCCATAAGGACGAACGTTGCGAAGCAACAGGTTGGTCATCACGCTTACCTCAGTTTCGGATTGAGCAGGTCGCGCAGCCAGTCACCCAGAATGTTGACGACGACGACGAGCAGGCAGAGCTGGATCACCGGAAACAGCACGATCCACCACGAACCGGAGAACAGGAACTGGTTGCCAATGCGGATCAGCGTTCCGAGCGACGGCTGGCCGGGTGGCATGCCGATGCCAAGGAACGACAGCGTCGCCTCGGTCAGGATCGCCATGCCGAAGTTCAGCGTGGCGGCGACCAGTACCGGCGTCAGCGTGTTGGGCAGGATGTGATGCGCCAGGATACGACGAGCGGGCACTTTCAGCAGGCGAGCCGCCTGAACATATTCCTTGTTGCGCTCGACAATGGTCTGTGCACGCACGGTGCGCGCATATTGCACCCAGGACGACAGCGCGATCGCGAACACCAGCACGGCCGCGGCACCGATCTCGCGCAGATCATCCGGCAACATCTGGCGCACGACGGTCGACACAAGGATGGCGATCAGGATCGTCGGGATCGACAACGTGATGTCGCCGAAGCGCATCAAGAGATTGTCGACGACACCGCCAAAGAAGCCGGCGCACAGGCCCGCGGTCATGCCGATCAGCAAGGACAGCACCACCGAGAAGAGGCCGATGACGATGGATATGCGCGTGCCGTAGAGAATGGCCGACAGCATGTCGCGCCCTTGCGTGTCGGTGCCGAGCAGGTAGGGCCACTCACCCGTTGGCTCCCAGATCGGCGGAAGCTCGGCCTTCCACATATCGAGCTGGGCAGCATCATAAGGGTTCTGCGGTGCGATCAGCGGCGCAAACACCGCAGCCGACACCAGCACGGCCAGGATCACGGCGGCGATCATCGCCGACTTGTTGCGGGTGAAGGACCACCAGACATCGCTGTTGCGGATGCGCTTGAGCAGGCCGGGACGGGCGGCAGCGCCGGTTTTGGTAACGTCTGTCGTCATCGACTGGACTCCAGCTGTCAGTGCGAGGCACGCAGGCGCGGATCGATCACGGCATAGGTGATGTCGACCAGCGTGTTCAGCGCGACGAAGATGAAGGAGATGATGCAGAGATAGGCGGCCATGACGGGGATATCGAGGAAAGTCACCGCCTGAATGAACAGCATGCCCATGCCCGGCCACTGGAAGACGGTCTCGGTGATGAGCGCGAAGGCGATCAGCGAGCCGATGTTCATCGCGGTCATGGTCACCACCGGCATCAGGCAGTTGCGTAGCGCGTGGCGGAAATAGATGCGCCAGCGCGGAATGCCGCGGGCGCGGGCGAACTTGACATAGTCGGAGCGCAGCACTTCAAGCATCTCGGCGCGGACGAGGCGCATGATCAGCGTGATCTGGTAGAGCGACAGCGACACCGCCGGCAGGATCAGCGCCGCGCGTCCGGACGGCGTCAGAAGGCCGGTCGACCACCATCCCAACTGCACGACCTCGCCGCGACCGAAGGACGGCGACACGCCGAGGATGACAGAAAACACCAGGATCAGGAGAATGCCCACGACGAAGCTCGGCAGCGACACGCCGACGATCGACAGGAATTGCAGCGACTCCGTGTACCATCTCCCCCGCTTGATCGCGGTCAGCACGCCGAGCGGCAGGCCGACGACCAGCGAGATCAGTGTCGCCACCAGAACAAGCTCCAACGTCGCCGGGAAGCGCTCTCCGATCAGGGTCAGCACGTCCTGGCCATTGCGGTAGGAGATGCCGAAATCGCCCTGTGCCGCATTCGCGACGAAGCGCGCAAACTGGGTGGCAACGCCGTCGTCGAGACCCAGCCGCTCGCGAATGGCATCACGGTCCGCCTGCGTCGTCTGTTCTGTGACCATGAGCTCGACCGGATCGCCGGCGAGACGGAAAATCAGGAAGGCGAGCATGGCGACCGCCAGCATGACCATGATGGCATTGGCAATGCGGCTTATAGTGAAGACCAGCATGTGGAGCCTCGCGGGGTGGACGGAGCCGGAGCGCCTGCTGCGCCGGCTCCACGTGGTGTTTACTGGGCGAAATGAGTCAGCCGGTGGTGCGGCTTGTTCTCGGTAAGCTGCGCGATATCAGCGCGGAGATCCTCTTGAGGGGCTCCGCATGGCAAGGCGTCGAAAAGCCCGCGGCCTGCCGCGAGGATCAGCTTCCTGAACATGTGAGTTCTCCACCACTTCGTTTTGCCCCAGCCCCCTTTGGCGGGGATCTTTTCATGAAGCGATGGCGGCTCGGGGCCGCCAATCTGCTCGCCGCATCAACCGGCTGCACCTCCACTGCCTTGCCGATTGCCGCCTGCGTGCCAAAAGCTACGAAGTCGCAACACACATGTCAACCATATTGTCGACAATCTTCTTTATTTTTGCCAACAGACGGCTCAAACCAGCCATGAGCGGCCGACAGCCGGACCAATGGCGGTGTCGTCAGCCTGCTTGCAGGTCGGCCCAGCCACCGGCATGCTGCCGCATCTTTGAAAAGATCTGCGCCCAAGCCCCACCTTCTTGTCGGCCACCGGTGCTTGCAGCCGCATCCAGCGGAGAGGGCCCGAGGCGCTCATCGAACATCGCCGGGATCTCCCGCCCGCTCTGGAAGAGCGGCCTGAGACATCGCTCGGTCCGTCAATCGCCAAAGCCCGGCAAACCAAGTCCGACGACGTAAATTCTGCAACAACGCCCCCCTCACATGGCGTGTCGTCGGGCGATTGTTCTTTGCCTGCCTTGGACGCTGCATGTCGCGCTTCGATGACCAAGCACGCATCAACACTGATTTATTTCGTTGAATCAAAGTATAAACACAAAAATGAATCTATAAGTTCTTTTGAAATCGCCCTGGTTGCGGCATCTCGAAATTATTCCCGCATTGCGATAGAGAATTTTGTGGTGCCGATACATGACAGTTTAATAAAGTTGCAATCTGCGGCGCGGTACTGAGCCATATCAAATCGAGCCGGAACCCGTCATGACGATTAGATTAAAGCTCATTGCCAGTATCGCCCTTCTCGCCGCTTTGTTGCTGATTTCAGGCGGCACCGCCTTTTTGGCGCTGCAATCAGTGTCGGAGCGCACCCGCACCATTGTCGTCGATCGCGTCGAGCCGATGACCCATCTTAAGACCGTCGCGGACATGTATGCCGTCAACATCGTCGACACGGCCCACAAGGTCAGAAGCGGCGCGCTCGATTGGGCGGAAGGCGAAAAGGCGTTGCGTGTCGCCATCGATGCCATCGACCGCTCCTGGACGGCCTATGCGTCAACGACGATGACATCGGATGAAAAGGCGCTGGCCGACGGGTTCGCAGGGCTTCGCGAGAGTTCGAGAAGTGAGATCGACACTCTGGTCGGTATCATCGCGCGAAAGGATCAGGCAGCCCTCGATCGCTTCGTCGGCGAGCGGCTCTATCCGACGATCGATCCGCTTGCCGCGCCCATCAGCGACCTGGTCTCGCTCCAGCTTCGCGTGGCGCAGGAGGAATTTGCCGCCGCAAACGAGCTGAAATCTACCATCGTCCTGTGGATGGGCGCGCTCGCGGTCGTCTCGTTGGCCATCGTTGCCTTCTCGGTCTGGCTGGTGATCGGCGGCGTCACGACCCCACTCAAGCGCATGCAAGAGGCAATGCGCCGGCTGGCGTCCGGCGACACGGTGACAGGAGTTCCATATTCCGGGCGCCGCGACGAGATCGGCGATATGGCCGGAGCGGTCGAGGTGTTCCGCCAGGCGGCCATTGCCAACCGGCGCATGGAAGAGGAGGCGCAAGCCACGCGGGCACGGGCCGAGAGCGACCGCATCCGCCTGACGGAGGAAGCCGAAGCCGCAGCCCAGGCGCGACTGGAGCAAGCGACATCGGGGCTTGCGGCCGGTTTGCGCCGGCTTGCCTCGGGCGACCTGTCGTTCCAGCTCGATCAAGCCTTTGCGCCGGATTTCGAGCCGCTGCGCCATGATCTCAACGCCGCGATCGGCCAACTCGGCGACACGCTGTCGGCCATAACCCTGTCGGCCGGATCGATCGACAACGGAACCCGCGAGATCAGCGTCAGCGCCGACGACTTGTCGCGCCGCACCGAACAGCAGGCAGCGTCGCTCGAAGAGACGGCCGCCGCGCTCGACGAGATCACCGTCAATGTCTCCAACTCCGCCAAGCGCGCCGACGAGGCGCGTGCCGTGGCGATGCGGGCCAATGCCAGCGCCGCCCAGTCGGGCGCTGTGGTGGGGAACGCGGTCGAGGCCATGGGCCGGATCGAGGAAGCCTCCGGCCAGATCTCTAACATCATCGGCGTCATCGACGAGATCGCCTTCCAGACCAACCTTCTGGCGCTCAACGCCGGCGTCGAGGCGGCGCGGGCGGGCGATGCTGGCAAGGGCTTTGCCGTCGTCGCCCACGAGGTGCGCGAACTGGCGCAGCGCTCGGCCAAGGCGGCCAGGGAAATCAAGGAACTGATCCGCAATTCGAGCGTCGAGATCGAAGCCGGTGTCAAGCTGGTGCGGCAAACCGGCGAGGCACTGAAGACCATCGAGACCTATGTCGTGACCATCAATCAGCACATGGACGCGATCGCCACCTCGGTGCACGAGCAGTCGACCGGCCTCGGCGAAGTCAATACCGCGGTCAACCAGATTGACCAGGTCACCCAGCAGAACGCCGCCATGGTCGAGGAGACCACCGCCGCCAGCGTGACGCTTGCCGGCGAGGCCGCCCGGCTGCGCCAGTTGATCGCGCAGTTCGCGCTTGCCGAGACTTCACCACCTCAGAGCCAGCGTCGCGCAGCCTGACAGCCCACAGCTGAACCGCAACAGCCTCTCCGGCAAATCGCCGGAGAGGCTGCGCCGGAACTAACGTTGAAGACACTTGGCAGAATCGGCGACCTTGCTGGCGGCTATGACGAACCGCCTCGCCGTCGCCTCGATGGCTCGTTCAGACCATCACTCGACCTGATGCCTGAGACCTGCCGCCTCGATCCCAGCAACGGCCACGAGTTCGTCATTGTCCGACGTGTCACCAGTGACGCCGACGGCGCCGAGGAGCTTGCCGGCCTGGTCGCGCACGAGCACGCCGCCCGGAACGGGCACGATCCTGCCGCCGGAGACGGCATTGAGCCCCTCGACAAAGTGCGGCCGCTCCCTCGCGGTCTGGTCGAGCCAGCGCGACCCCATGCCGACCGCCAGCGCGCCATAGGCCTTGCCCGCGGCGATCTCGTAGCGCAGCAGCGAGGCACCGTCCTGTTTCTGGAAGGCCTTCAGATGCCCACCGGAGTCGAGCACCGCAATTGTCAGGGGCTTCATCTTCGCCTCGGCGCCCTTTTCGAAGGCTGCAGCGATGATGGTGTTGGCTATGGAAAGCGTCAGTTCAGTCATGTGGTTTCCTCGGAAATTCTGGGTCAAAAAAAGCGGCCGCCAGCCAGTGGCAGCCGCGAGAGTGCGATCGAAATGCCGTCAGTGTCCGGCGAGGTGACTACTTCGTCACGCCCATGATCTTGCCGAGATAGGCGACATATTCGCCGAACTGCGGCAGCGCGCGGGTGGCGGCGGCGTCGCGCGGACGCGGCAGATCGATCACCACCTCTTCGATGATCTTGCCCGGCCGGTCGGCCATGACCAGCACGCGGTCGGACAAGAACACGGCCTCGGCAATGCTGTGGGTGATCAGCATCACGGTCTTGCGGTGCTCCTGCCAGATGCGCAGCAGCTCGACATTGAGCTTGTCGCGGGTCAGCGCGTCGAGCGCGCCGAAGGGTTCGTCCATCAAGAGAATCGGCGGATCGAGCACCAGCGCCTGGCCGATCGAGGCGCGCTGGCGCATGCCGCCCGACAGCTGGTGCGGGTGGGCGTCGGCGAACTTTGAGAGCGACAAAACCTCCAGCACCTTGTCGACCGCTTGGTCGCGGGCTTGCGCCGGCATCTTTCGGATGCGGGCGCCGAGCTCGACATTCCTGCGCACGGTGAGCCAGGGCAGCATGTTGTTGGTCTGAAAGACCACGCCGATGTCAGGTCGCGGCGAGTGAATCGCCTCGCCCCTGACCGTCGCCGAGCCACTCTCATAGGGGATCAGGCCGGCAATGATGCGCAGAAGCGTGCTCTTGCCGCAGCCACTCGGCCCGAGCACCGAGACGAATTCCTGGTTGCGGATGCCGAAATTGATGTCTTCGAGCGCCGCGACCTTGCCGAAGTGCTTGTTGAGCCCCTTGGCTTCGATGTGGATGGCCAAAGGCTGGGCGGCCGGCTGCGCGCCACCCTTGTTCGCCTCGATGGTCGCCGTAGCCGACATGGTGTCCTCCCGAACTGCGATATTCATACCTGGATACCCCGCCACCAGACCGACTTGGCCGCGAATTCAATGGCCGCATAGAGCACCAGCGAGATCAGCGTGATGACGATGATGCAGCCGAAGACGAGGTCGGTGCGCGACGAGGCAGTGCCCAGCATGATGAGGTTGCCCAGGCCGCGGTCGGAGCCGACGAGTTCGCCGATGATGGCGCCGATCATCGCCAGCGGCATCGCCACGCGACAGCCGTCGATGAAAGCCGGCAGCGCGCTTGGCAGGCGCAGCGTCGTGAAGGTCGTCCACGGGCCGGCATTGAGGGCGCGGAAATGCTCTTCCAGGTTCTTGGCCGTGCCGGCAAAGCCGCCGAGCGTGGCGACGACGATCGGGAAGAAGGCGAACAGAAAAGCCATCGCCACCTTGGAGACGAAGCCGTAGCCGAACCAGACGATCATCAGCGGCGCCAAGGCGCTTTTCGGAGTCGTCTGCAGCGCCGTCACCAGCGGATAGATGGTGCGCTGGGCGAAAGGCGAGACATAGACGATCATGCCGATGATGATGCCGACGACGACGGCGGCGATGAAGCCGATCAGCACTTCGGCCAGCGTGTACATGGAGTGCTCGAATATCTGGTCGCGTGACTCCCAGATCGCCACCGCGATCGCCGAGATCGGCGGCAGGATGTAGCTTTTCACTTCGAAATAGCGAACGCCGTATTCCCAGAAGAGCAGGAACGCTCCGAAAAACGAGACGACTTGCGCGTATGCGACAAGCCTTGGACTTACGCCTGACATATTGGCTCCTCCTGATAGGCGTCCGGGGGGGGGCCTCACAGGCAGCAACCCCGGCAAATCTGTGTGTCGCATCCGGTCTGTCCGGTGCGCTCTTTGAGCAAGGGCGCCAGCATGGCCGGCGCCCTTCGTCTCGGTGGCTTGCAGGTCCTCGGCCTACTCGCCCAGCTTGTCCTTCACCACCTGGTGGGGCGGCGGGACAAGGAAGCGCTTGAAATGCCACTGGTCGAAGGCGTCGATGTTGCGCGCCCAGACCTGTGCGACATGCGGGTTGTCTTCGGTGACCTGGATCATGTCGCAATAGATCTCGCAGTTGTTGCCGTCGGGATCCTTGAACACGAGGAAGCAGTTGGCGCCCGGGCCATGCTTGCCGATGCCGCGGACGATTTCCACGCCGCGCTCCTGCAGCATCTCGGCCGCTGCCTCCATGTCCTCGAGGCTGTCGACCAGGTAGGAGAAGTGCTCGAGGCCGGGCCTCGAATACTTCGGCAGGTCGTCGCGATCGGGCGAGTCAGCCGGAATTTGCGACAAGGCGAGGTCGTGATGGTCGGCGCCTGCACGCAGGAACACCATCTTGTCCTCGATCCAGTCCGAGACCTCCAGGCCGACGACATTGGTGTAGAAGTCGACGGACTTGTGGATGTCACGAACCATCAGGACCATGTGGCCCAGCTTCCTGACGTTGATCTTCTTCTTCATGTTCCTCATCCAGGAGTGAAGTCAGCCCTCAGCGGCTGATATTGCGGTAGAGGTCGTCGGTCTTGATGCTGTCGTCGACGACGAAAGCTTCACGCACGAAGCCCATGGTCTTTTCCATGCGGTCGGCACGGACGAAACCCAGCTCCTTGTTCTCTGCGTTCGGATCGCGGACAAGCGCGTTGATCTGCTTGATCTGCTCCAGCACGATGCTCTTTTCGAGCGTCGGATACTGCTTGACGATCAGATCGGCGGATTCATCCGGGTTCTGCGCGAGGAACTCATAGCCACGGTAGGAAGCGTCCAGGAACTTGTCGACGACCTCGGGCTTCTCGGCCAGCATCTGCTCGGTGGTGACGAAGCCGCTGCCATACATGTCGAGACCGAAGTCGCGATACTTGATCATGCCGATCTTCTTGCCACTCTCGCCGGCATTCTCTGTCAGGATCGGCAGGCTGGCGCCTTCCCAGCACTCGGCGAGATCGACCTTGCCTTCCAGGAAGGACGAGGTAATGACGGCCGGGTTCATGCGCAGCAGCTTGAGGTGATCCTTGGGCAGGCCATTGTCGACGAGCCAGCTCGGCACGATGTTCTGCACCGGCGATGTGGCGCCGCCGCCGACCGACTTGCCGGCGAAGTCGGCGAGCTTCTTTTCGCCCTCGCCGTCCTTGGTCAGGTAGCAGAGCGCGCCCGGCCACACTGTGTTGATCGAGCCGACGAAAACGGCCTTGCCGCCACTGGCGCGGTTGAGAATGACCGAGACAGGATCGCCATAGCCGATGTCGAACAGGCCCTGGTCGATCTCGTTGACGGTGCGCTGGCCGCCATAACCCTGGTAGACGGTGACGTCGAGGCCAGCCTCGTCATAAAAACCCTTGGCCTTGGCGACCAGGATGCCACCGACGCTGCCTTGCGGCAGCCACGACATGTTGAATGCGACCTTCTCGGCCGCCGAGGCGGCGGCCGTCATGCTTGCAACGGCACCTGCCAGCGCGAGCCCGCGCAGTGCTTTCCCGAAACTCATTGCCATACTGTCCTCCTCAGTGTTGGGCCTGGTTTTTTGGATGCTTCTTACCCGACCGGCATGGACCGGATCGGATTTGTTATGGCGCCGACCTTCTCTACGGCAGCCGTGACGATGTCCCCGCAATTGAGGAACTCGCCGGTTCCCATGCCGACGCCGTCAGGCGTGCCGGTGGCGATCAGGTCGCCCGGCCGAAGCGTCAGGATCGACGACAGATAGGAGATCTGCTCGGCGACGGAAAAAATCATCGAACCGGTACTGTCGTCCTGCTTGCGCGTTCCGTTCACGTCCAGCGTCAGGCGCAGGCTCTGCGGATCGCCGATGCAGGCGGCCGGCACGAGCCACGGACCGAGCGGGGCGAACGTGTCGAAGCTCTTGCCCCGGAACCAGTCGAATTTGAAGGGGAAATCGGAGCGGCGCGTGAGATCGCGCGAGGTGATGTCGTTGATGACCGAATAGGCAGCGACATGGTCGAGTGCCTTCTCGACCGGAATGTCGCGGCCGCCGATGCCAATGACTGCCGCCAGCTCGACCTCCCAATCGACCTTCTGCGCCCGCTCCGGCAGGATCACCGCCGCATCGGGACCGATGACGCTCGAATCCGCCTTCATGAAGACATAGGGCTGGCTTTCCGACTTGGCGGCCAGCACCGTGCCCATCTCCTGGGCATGCTCGACATAGTTGGACGCAGTGGCGAAAATGCGGATCGGGCGATAGGGCTCGCAAAGCTGCGTTCCCGTTCCCAGCGGCTCATATTTTGGACCTGCAGCGGCAACGTTCTCGGCGAGAGCCGCCAAAGCCGGCGCCACGTCCAGCCAGCGGTCGAGCATGCCCGCCACGCCGGCTGAAATCCACTTGTCCCAGGCCTGTGCGTCCTTACCCGTAAGGCGTGCCACCAGCGCGAGGTCATAGACGCCCTGCTCCGTCACCAATACGGGCCGAACTTCGTCCCTGATCACTCGTTGTCCTAGCGCGTGCCACACCACTGGCTGGCTCCTTCCTTGTTGCCTGCTATCGTTGTTGCATACATTTCATCATCTGTGTATGCATGTCAAGCATGAGGTGCGCACGGAAAGCGAGTTTCTAACGATGTCTGAAATCGAATTGTTCCATGAATGGGGTTCGGTTCAGTCCTTCAAGGTCCGCATGTGCCTGGCCGAGCTCGACCTTCCCTGGACCTCGCGCCGCATCGACCTGTCGCGTTTCGACAATCTCACCCCGGCCTATCTCACAGTGCACCCCAAAGGGCTGGTGCCGGCGCTACGCTGGAACGGCGAGGTCTTCGTCGAATCCTCCGACATCAACGAGCTGCTCGTCGACATTGCCGGCGGCAGGCTGCTGCCATCTTCGATAGAAGAACGCGCACGCGCGCGAAGCTGGGCTCGCTTCGAAGACGAGGTGGTGCACCCGGCCATCCGCCCGCCGACCTTCAATCTCATCCTCAAGGCGCGTGTGGCGAAAATCGCCCCTGCCGCATTCGCCGAAATGATCTCGCGACATCCGCTGCCGGCACGACGCGACGCCTATCTGGCCGCGGCGCACGCGCCCTTCGATCACGCGGCCGTCGTCACCTCGATCAGGACGTTCCGCGACGTGATGGCCAGGATGGAGCGAGCATTGGCTGAAAGACACTGGCTGGCAGCAGACAGCTTTTCGCTCGCCGACGTGGCCATGGCCGCCTTCGTCGACAGGCTCGACCGACTGGCCATGCCCGCCTTGCTCGCCGCCTTTCCCAGAACGTCCGACTGGGCGACGCGAATCCGCGCCCTCAAGTCATTCGCCGAGGCCCAGGGCCCGGACAACGCTCGCCCCGATCCACTCGTCAACACAGCTGCCGTGGCCACGCTGATCGCCGAGGCGCACGGGCAAGCTCCAACACTGGAAATGGAACGCTTCTGATGGATCACGCCATGAAGATCGACACACTGGACGACGGCAAGACCCTGCTCGACCGCCTGTTCTTCGACGCCCGCAGCCAGAATGGTTGGCTCGACCGGCCGGTCGATCTCGCGCTGCTCGAACGAATCCACGACATCGCCAGGATGGGGCCGACGAGCATGAACTGCTCGCCGCTGCGTATCGTCTACCTGGCGACCGATGCGGCACGCGAAAAGCTGAAGGCGGCGCTGGCTGCGGGCAACGTCTCCAAGATCATGACCTGCCCGGTCGTCGCCATCTTCGCCACCGACTACGCTTTTGCCGAGAAGATGCCGTTTCTGTTCCCCCACACCGACGGCAAAGGCCATTTCGCGCGCAATCCGCATCTCGTCGACGACACAGCCTTCCGCAACGCCACGCTGCAGGCCGCCTATTACATGCTGGCGGCGCGTGCGCTCGGCCTCGACTGCGGGCCGATCTCCGGCTTCAACCGTGCCGCCACCGACGAGATCTTCTTTGCCGGCACGGCCATTCGTTCAAATTTCATCTGCGGCATCGGCCATGGCGATCCGGCCAAGCTGTTTCCCCGCCACCCGCGCCTGCCCTTCAACGAAGCCTGCACGGTGCTTTGATCTGCGCCTGAAAAGAAAATAGCCCCCGACGCAAGCGCCGGGGGCAGGCTATGGGTGTGGTAACAGGCGGTCTGAAAAAGTCTTGAAACAGGTCTGCCTGAAAATCAGTCCGGCCGGCGCGCCACGACCTTGAGCTCGACCACCATGTCCGGGTGCGGTAACTGGCGGACGCCGACGGTGGTGCGGGCCGGGCCGTCAGGCCCGAACCACTTGTTGTATTCGCAGTTCATGGCTGGATAGTAGGCCATGTCGGTGAGGAAGATCGTGACGTCGACCAGATCCGAGAGCGTGCCGTCGACCGCGCGCAACGTCTCGGTGATGTTGGTGACGATCGCCCGGAACTGCTCGGCCACGTCGTAGATTGCTTCGCCCGCCTGCCTGGAGACACCTGCAATTGTGCCGTCCTTCTGCCGGGCGCTGACGCCTGACAGGAACAGCAGGCCGCCCGCCTCACGCAGGAAAGGATAGTTGGCGAGCGGCTTCGGCCTGTCGGCTGCAGCAGTGCTCACGCCGCCTTCTCCAGCGCCCAGGGCGAGAAGCCGGCCTGGTCGACCGCAGCGAAGAACGTCTGCTCGGCCTGCGCGTCGAGTTCGACCAGCGGCGCGCGCACGGTGCGCCAATCGTTGTAGCCGAGTTCGCGCGCGATCAGTGACTTCATCGCCTGGATCATCGGGAACTGCTGGAACAGCGTGCGCACGGTGACAGCCTGGGCGAAGGCGTCGGTCACGCCCATCTTTGGCGTGTTCACCACCGCCTCGACCATGCCCTTGGCATTGACGTTGGCGGTCGCCGAGATGCAGCCGACCGACCCCCTGGCCATCGTCTCGCCGAGCAGGATCTCGGAAGCCGGGAAGACCTTGAAGCCGTCGCCGATGTCGAGATAACGCGCCAGGTTTTCGCGGTCGCCCGAGCTGTCCTTGATGCCGACGACGTTGGGATAGCGGCGACGCAGGCCCTCGATCAGTTCGACGGTAACAGGCACGCCGGTGAATTGCGGGATGTGATAGAGCACCACCTGCAGCTTGTCCGAACCGACAGCTTCGATCAGGCGGCCATAGTGGCGGATCAGCCCTTCGGTCGTTGCCGGCTTGAAGAAAAACGGCGGCAGCACCAGCACGGCGGGCGCACCCGCGTCGACCGCCGCGCGCGTCAGCTCAACGGTCTCCCCGAGCGAATTGTTGCCGGTGCCGGGCATCAGCGCCGAGGCAGGGATGCCAGCAGCAACCACCTCATCGAGCAGGCGACGCTTTTCCGAAATCGACAGCGAAGCTGCCTCGCTGTTGGTGCCGAAGATCGCAAGGCCGGCACCCTGCTCGACGACCCAGCGGCAATGGCTGAGGAAATGCTGCGAATTGACTGTTAGGTCCGGATTGAACGGCGTCAGAACCGGGGCGTAGACGGAGAGAAGCTCCTGGGTCATGGGTCTCACTTTCGCTTTTGACAGGACAATCCGCAGGGAAAGAGACCGCATTCGTCGATGGCGAAGCGCATGATCTCGTGTCCCAGTTCCTCTTCGTGCGTATCGAAATGCGCGACGATGGATGTGTGGTTGTGGCGGCTCAGCTGGACGAAGCGCGGCGCCTTGCCGGTGCGCATCGCATGCCGCTGGACGAACTCGGCGCCATAGGCGTCGATGTAGCGGTTCTCGAACTCGGCAACGGCGACCATCACCGGCAGCGCACTGGTTCCCGCATGAATGACCGGCGACAGCGCGTCGTAGGCCGCCTCGTCGTCGCCGAAATACTGGCGGACGTTGTTGGCATTGGGATTGGTGGGCAGGCTGTCGGCCCTGAGCCGCGCGCTGATCAGCACCGCCCCTCTGATGTCGGGGCTCGGAAGCCGCCCGACATTGGGGTCGTGGAGGTAACCGGCGACATGGCAGCCGCCGGCGGAATGGCCAACAAGCAGGATCGCGCGCGGATTGCCGCCGAAACGCTCGATGTTTGCGGCGATCCAGTCGATCGCCGCCGCCACGTCGCGCGCGCCTTCGGGGTACTGCGCGCCGGGCGCCAGCCGGTACTCGACATTGACGCCGACGAGGCCCTGGCGGCTGAACCAGCGCAGCACATTGTCGTAGATCAGGCCGTCCACGCTTTTCGAGCCGCGCGTAAACGCGCCGCCATGGACAAAGACGACGACCGGCCGGCCGCGCCCGGACGCGCAACGGCTGCTGCTTTCGAAGACGTCGAGGCGATGGGCGGGATCGGCGCCATAGGCCAGGTCGCGGTGGACGACGATGCCGTCATTGGCGGCCTTTTCCTGGTGATGGTCGCGATAGACGTCGAGCACCACCTTACGGCTCGCGCCGAGATCGTCGTTCCAGACCCTGCCTATGGCATCCAGTCGCGCCCGCTCATCAGGCGAAAGTCCCGCAAATCGCATTTCCGCTGTCCCAGCTCCTCGCAGAGGGGCCCTCAAGCAGGTGTACCCACTCCCCTCTTTTGTCGCTGGATAGCAGTCAATTTCACACTTGACAACCTATTTGCATACACAGATTAGTATTTGCATACACAGATGAGAGTCTGTGTTGCGGAGCGGCTGCCGCCTCGCCGTCAAACCCTGTGAAAGGAAAACCAATGGCCAAGTTGCGCCATCTCGCCATCGCCGTGTCCGACCCGGAAGCGGCCGCCCAGTTCTTCGAGAAGGCCTTCGGCATGACCCGCGCCGGCCAGGCGATGCGCGGCGTCTACATGTCCGACGGCGTCATGAACGTCGCCCTTTTGAACTTCGGCGAAGAGCCGGTTCCGGGCTTCGAGACCGAGAAGGACTACAACGGCATCATCCACTTCGGCATGTGGGTGGATTCGGTCGAGGAGACCGACGAACTGGTGAAGGCTGCCGGCGGTTCGTACATGAACGGCCGCAAGGAATCGAACCCGAACGTCTTTTACGAAGTGAAGTACAAGACCCCCGAAGGCATCGTTTTCGACGTCACCGAGAACGGCTGGAAGGGCGCGGTCAAGAACGTCAAGTCAGCCTGACCTGGCCCGAACCAATGCCGGAGCAACTAGCACCCCCGGCATCGGGCCATGTCACAGCCGGCGGCTTGGGCGGCGGCAAGAACGGAATGGAGCAATCGAGATGGCCAAGTCCAAGATCGCGGTGACGATCCCCGTATCCGACACCTGCCTGTCGCGACTGTCCCAATCCTACGACGTGATCACGCTGCCCGCAGGACTGGGCAGCGGATCACCGGAGATCGATTTCAGCGGCGTCTGGGCGGTGCTGACCAACGGCAGCACCGGCATGTCCGACGGCGAAATGGGCAGGCTGCCGGACCTAAAGCTGGTTTCCGCCTATGGCGCGGGCTACGAGAATGTCGACGTCGAGGCCGCAAGGCGCCGCGGCATCCACGTCACCCACGCGCCGAACACCAACACGGAGACTGTCGCTGACCATGCGCTCGCGCTGATGCTGGCGATCTCGCGCGACATCTGCCGGCGCGACCGCCGTCTGCGAGAGGGTGCCTGGGGCGCGATCCGCTCGGCCCGGCCGACGCTGTCGGGCGCAACCCTCGGCATTATCGGCCTCGGCAACATCGGCCAAGGCGTGGCAAAGCGCGGCGAAGCCTTCGGCATGCGCGTCGCCTACACCACCCGCAATCCAGTAACCGACGTCGACTGGCAGCACGTGCCCGACCCGATCGTGCTTGCATCGATGAGTGATTTCCTCGTCATCGCCTGCCCCGGCGGGCCGTCAACGCGACATCTCGTCGACCGCCGCATGCTTGCGGCACTCGGGCCGGGCGGGTTCCTGGTCAATGTCTCGCGCGGCATGGTTGTCGACACTGCGGCACTGGTCGAAGCCCTCCGTGAAAGCCGAATTGCCGGCGCCGGCCTCGACGTCTTCGAAGGCGAGCCTGAGCTGCCCGCCGGCCTCGCCGACCTCGACAATGCCGTGCTGACACCGCACATGGCCGGACGCTCACCGGCGGCGGAAAACGCACAGATCGACGTCTTTCTCCACAACCTCGCCGCGCATCGCAACGGCGGTATACTCAAAGCCCAGCTTGCATAAATCTCGGGCTGTCACTAAATCGATTTGGGATTTGCCTCGCGGCAGATCGCCATTTGCCGTGAAAACCGGAAAGCCGAACGCATGACCACCATCGCCTCGCAGATCTACCAGGCCCTCGCCGAGGAAATCGCCAAGGGCGTGATGGTTCCTGGCCAGAAGCTCGAAGAAAAGGTCATCGCCGAGAAGTTCGGCGTCTCCAGAACGCCGGTGCGTGACGCCCTGCGCGAACTCGGCGCCCGCGGCCTGATCGAGATGAATCCGCGCCGCGGCGGCGTCGTCGCCCGCATCGACACCGAACAGATGGCCGACATGCTGGAGGCCGAATGCGAGATCGAGGCCCTGTGCGCCCGCCTCGCTGCGCAGCGCATGAGCGCGCTCGAGCGCGAGCAGCTTTATGAACTGCACCGCCAATACGCGGCCTGCGCCGCCGAAAAGGACATCGAGGGCTGCCGCGACATCAACCGCAAGTTCCATGATGCCATCTGCCGTGGCGCCCACAGCGTCACCATCACCGCGATGGCGGTCGACCTGCGCGTGCGCCTCGCCCCTTTCCGCCAGCACCAGGCCGGCCCTGCCGACATCCGGCTGCAGCAGTCGCTCGACGAGCACCAGAAGGTCGTCGACGCGATCCGCGCCAATGACGGTCCGGCTGCCTTCGCCGCCCTTTACCAGCACAACGCCCGCCTCAGCGCCGGCGTCATGAGCCGCTTCGCCGCCGAAGCGGCCAAGTAGCCCAAGGCATCATCCCGACACCGAAGTTGACCTTGCCTGGCCACCGGCCGGGCCACTTGCGCTCGCCTTGGGTTGACCGAGCAACACCCTGCATTCCCGCCAACTCACGCCTTGCCTGCCGGCGCAGCCGCACGCTTTTGCGCAAGCAGGTATACAAGAATGCGGATGTGCATATCAAATCATTTGCATTCTCAAACTCATCTGTGCATACATGATAATCGCATTGCATACTACAAGGTACCTGTAGCCGCCGGCACATCGAGCAACGGCGATATTCAAGACCCCAATTCTGGAGGAGAAATCATGGGCAAGAATGCACGGTATTTGACTTTGGCTCTGGCGATGGCGGCAACAGGCATGCTGTCGGCACCGGCCATGGCGGCCGAGAAGACGATCGGCGTCACGGTCCCCTATTTCGGCTCGCCGTTCTGGAAGGCCGGGCTCTACGGCGTCGAGACCGCCGGAAAGGAAAAGGGCTACACGGTGCTGAAGGGCGACGCCAAGGACAAGGCCGAGGTCCAGATCGAGCAGATCCGCAGCTACATCGACAAGAAGGTCGACGCCATCATCATCGGCGCCGCCGACGCCGCAGCCGTCGGCCCGGCGGTCGAGGAAGCCATCGACAAGGGCATCCCTGTTATCGCACTGTCGGTGCCGCCAAAGTCCGACCGCCTGACCTCATTCGTCGGCGCCGACAACATCGGCATGGGCCGCCTGCAGGGCATCTGCCTCGGCCGCGCCATCGGCGGCAAGGGTGAGGTCGGCCTGTTCGCCGGTCCGGACGAGATCTGGGCCAAGCTGCGCGTCACCGGCTTCAAGAACACCATGGAAGCCGACTTCCCCGACATCAAGATCGTCGCCGAAAAGGCCGGCGGCACCAAGGATGCGGGTGTCGCCGCGGTCGAATGGGCCAAGGCCCATCCCGAGATGCACGGCATTTTCACCGCCGCCGACACCATGGCCGTCGAGTCGATCAACCAGCTCGGCGCCTCCGTCGAGAAGATCAAGGTCTCGACCTCCAACCTCAACGATGATGCACGCACTGCCCTCGAAAATGGCAAGCTGACCTGCGCCTCGCTGCAGCCGGCGGTGGCCATGGGCCGCGACGCCGCCCGCGAGGCGATCGCCGCGATCGAAGGCGGCAAGGTGCTCGGCCGCATCGAAGCGCCGGCCCTGCTCGTCACCAGGGAGAAGGTCGCCGGCTACGACTTCTCCAAGATCATCGCCCCGGCCGACTACCAGCCGTAAGCGCAACGTCCGGCGGCACTTCAGCCTGACACATCAGCGAAGGGGAATCCGGCCAGCCCGGGTTCCCCTCGTCTTTACCAGCCCAGAGAAATCAAGCGATGTTGACACTTGCAATTGCCCTCGTCCTCTCCGGCGCCGTGGCCGGCCTTCTGGCCGGACTGTTCGGCATCGGCGGCGGCGCCATCCTCGTCCCCGTCCTGGTGCAGGCGCTTGCCATGCTCGACGTCGATGAAAGCATCCGCATGCATCTGGCGGTGGCGACCTCGCTCGGCATCGTCGTGCCGACCTCGATCCGCTCCTTCATGGCCCACCGCAAGCATGGCGCGGTCGACATGCCGCTGCTCAAAAGCTGGGCAATCGTATTGCCTATCGGCGCCATTCTCGCCTCGGCGGTCGCAGCCGTCATTTCCGGCGCCAGCCTGAAGTGGATCTTCACCGCGATCGCCACCATGGTCGGCGTCAAGATGCTGATCAACAAGCCGGGCTGGATCGTCGCCCAGGACCTGCCCGGCCAGCCGGTGCGTTCACTCTACGGCCTGTTGATCGGCTTCCTCTCGACGCTGATGGGCATCGGCGGCGGCATCATGAACAACACCTTCATGATGCTCTACAACCAGCCGATCAAGCGGGCGGTGGCGACCTCGTCCGGCGTCGGCGTGCTTATTTCCATCCCCGCCGTCATCGGTCTGATCGTCGCCGGCTGGCACAAGACCGACCTGCCCGAATTCTCGCTCGGCTACGTCAACATGCTTGCCGTGGCGCTGATCATGCCGATATCGCTCGTCACTGCCCCCCTTGGCGCGCGTATGGCTCATGCTGCCTCCAAGCGCGCGCTCGAAGTGTCCTTCGGCGTCTTCCTGCTCGCCGTCTCGGCCCAGTTCGCCTGGTCGCTGCTGGCATAGCGGGAGCACGGCACCGCTTCGGGCTCGCTATCGAACAGGGGAGCGCGCCGATCTCATTCGCCAGCCGGGACACTCTGGCCGTTCGTCGGTTCGGATGTCGATCCTTTGCTCCGCCAACCGAACCTGTTGACTCCTCCCATATTAATTTCTAAAGTTTAGAAAATAATATGGGAGGAACCGGATGGGTGTTCATCACGGCCATATCTTGCGCATCCTCAGGGATGAAGGACCGCAGTCGCGGGCCGACCTGTCGCGCCGGTCGAAGCTGTCGGCGACGACGCTGACCCATGTCACGGCTGCCCTGCTGCGTGATGGCTCGATCCTCGAAGGCGACACCAGCCTGCCCAACGGCGTCGTCGGCCGCCCCGCCCAGGCGGTGAAGCTGGCGCCCGACGCCCGCAGCGTCGCCGGCGTCCATATCGGCGCCGGCAATGTGCAGGTAGCGATCACCGATCTCCTCGCCCGCCCCAAGGCCACCGCCGCCTTTGCCTTCGACACCGAGGCTGCCGATCCCGACGAGATCGTCGGTCAGGTGTCGAAGACTGTCACCGAGCTTGCCGCCGAAGTGCAGGTCGAGACCAGCAGACTGCTTGGCGTCGGCATCGGCGTGCCCGGCCCGGTCGATCCGGCGCGCCGCACGGCGCTCGCCTCGATCAATGTCGGCTGGCGCAACGTGCCGCTCGCCGACAAGCTCGAAGATGCGCTTCGACTGCCGACGACGGTCGAACACAATGTCAGCGCCATGGCTCTGGCCGAAAGCCACTACGGCATCGGCAAGAATGTGCCGGCCCTGCTCTACATCTACCTGCGCACCGGCCTTGGCGCCGGATTGATGGTCGATGGCGCGCCGTTCAGGCCGGGCGGCCATGGTGCGGTCGAACTCGGCCACATCCAGATCGTGGCCGAGGGCAAGCGCTGTGCCTGCGGCAATGTCGGCTGCCTCGAAACCTTCGTCTGCGAGCGCGCTTTGATGGACGCCGCCGGCCTCAAGGGCGCGGCGCCCGACAACCTGCTCGCCAGGGTCGAGCAGAACACCGCCGCCTGGGACGTCGTCGTTCGCCACCTCACCACCGCGCTCGCCAGCGCCGTCAACATATTGAGCCCCGACCTGATCGTCTTCGGCGGTCATCTCGGCGACGCGCCGCAATCACTGTTCGAGCGGCTGGAACGGGACCTGCCGCTCCGCATCATGCCGCATATGCGCGACATATTGAGCATCCGCCGCGCCACGTTCGGAGCGCAGTCCGGCGCCATCGGCGGCGCGGCCGTTGCACTCGACCAGTTCTTCTATTCGGGAGCACTCCATTGAGCGCCGCCTCGTCGACCGTCGCGGCCTCCACTGGCACGCTTCTTTCGCGCGTCGGACCACACCTCCCCGGCCTCGCTCTCAACGCCCTCGCCTTCCTCGTCGGCCTCGCCATCTGGTGGGCGATCACGGCAGCCAAGCTGGTTGTCCTGCCCGGGCCGCAGGAAGTGTTCGTCCGCGCCATCGAACTCGCCGCCAACGGCCAGCTCGCGCTCGACATCTTCTCCAGCCTTAAGCGCGTGCTCACAGGCTTCCTGCTCGGCGCAGCACTCGCCATCCCGGTCGGCTTCCTGATGGGCTGGTACAAGATCGCCCGCGCGCTGATCGAACCTTACGTCCAGTTCTTCCGCATGATCCCGCCGCTGGCGGTTATCCCGCTCGCCATCGTCACCATGGGCATCGACGAGGCCCCCAAGATCTTCGTCATCTTCCTTGCCTCGTTCCTGTCCTGCGTCGTCGCCACCTATCAGGGAGTCATCAGCGTCGACCGCACTTTGATCAACGCAGCCCGCGTGCTCGGTGCCAGCGACAGGGTCATATTCCCGCGGGTCGTCATCCCGGCGTCGACCCCCTTCATCCTCGTCGGCGTCCGCATCGGCCTGGGATCGGCCTGGGCAACTGTCGTCGCGGCCGAGCTGATCGCGGCGCAGTCGGGCCTCGGCTTCCGGATGCAGCAGGCCCAGCTCTATTACGACCTGCCGACCATCTTCGTCAGCCTGATCACCATCGGCGTGCTCGGCCTGCTGATGGATCGCCTGCTTCAGGCGACCGAACGCCGCCTCACCAGTTGGCAGGAGCGCGCCCAATGAGCCAGCCCAAGCTTTCCTTCCAGCCCAAACTTTCCTTCCAAAATGTCAGCCGCCGCTTCGGCGAAGGCGACAAGTCGTTCCTGGCGCTTGACCGGCTCAACCTCGACATCGCCGACGGCGAGTTCGTCACCGTCGTCGGCCCGTCCGGCTGCGGCAAGTCGACGGCGATGAACATCGCCGCCGGCCTGATGGACGTCTCCGACGGCAAGGTTCTCGTCGACGGCAGGCCGGTCAGCGGCCCGGGGCCGGAACGGGGCGTCATCTTCCAGCAATACGCCCTGTTCCCATGGCTGACGGTGCGCCAGAACGTCGAGTTCGGACTGCGCATCAAGGGCCTGCCGGCGTCGGAGCGGCGCCGCATCTCCGACCATTTCATCGGGCTGGTCGGGCTCCGCGACTTCGCCGACGCGCTGCCCAAGACTCTGTCGGGCGGCATGAAGCAGCGCTGCGCGATTGCCCGCGCCTATGCCGTCGACCCGACGATGCTTTTGATGGACGAGCCGTTCGGCGCGCTCGACGCGCTGACCCGGGTGCACATGCAGGACCAGTTGCTCGACACCTGGAGCCGCGAGCGCCGCACCGTCTTCTTCATCACCCATGACGTCGACGAGGCGGTCTATCTCGCCAACCGCGTCATCGTCATGGCCGCCCGGCCCGGGCGCCTGCACAAGATCATACCGGTCAACCTGCCGGCCGAGCGCAACGAGGATGTGCGCCTGTCCAAGGAATTCACCGAGATACGCAACCAGGTCTGGCACTCGGTCTACCACCAGAAGCCGCAGGTCGAGGCCTGACACCAAAGGGAGGACTACAATGAAGATCAAATTGACCAGGCGCGGCTTTCTCGCCGCAACCGGAAGCGCGCTGGCCGCACCCGCAGTGTTGTCGCTCGGCAGTCCGGCCCGCGCACAGGCCAAGCCGGTGCGCGTCGGCTACATCGCCGACTATTTCGGCACCAGCCTGACAGCCGTTGCCAGCGACCAGGGCCTGTGGGCCAAACATGGCCTCGAACCGGAACTCAAGGTGTTCACCAACGGTCCTATCCAGGTCCAGGCGCTCGGCGCCGGCAGCCTCGACTTCGGTTATGTCGGTCCCGGCGCCTTGTGGCTGCCCGCCTCTGGCAAAGCCAAGATCGTCGCCATGAACGCGCTTGGCCTGTCCGATCGCGTCATCGCCCAGGCCGGTTTCAACTCGATGGCCGACCTCAAGGGCAAGAAGGTCGGCGTGCCCGAGGGCACATCCGGCGACATGCTGCTGCGCCTCGCGCTCGCCAAGGCAGGCATGCAGCTCTCCGACGTCGAGGTGGTCAAGATGGACCCGAGCACCGTGGTCTCGGCCTTCGCCTCCAAGCAGATCGACGGTGCCGGCATCTGGTACCCGCTCGTCGGCGTCATCAAGAAGACCGTGCCCGACCTGGTCGAGGTCGCCCAGAGTGCCGATTTCTTTCCCGCCAATTCCTTCCCCTCGGCCTTCGTCGCCCGTAACGAGGTTGCAGCGGAAGATCAGGACACGGTCAGGAAGATGATCGCCGTGCTCAAGGACGCCAACGACTTCCGTGCCGCCGACGTTCCGCGCTCGGTCGATATCACCGCCAAATTCCTCGGCGTTCCGGCAGACCCGCTGGTAACCGAGAGCAAGAACGGCAAGTACCTGACCAGTGCCGAACTTGCCGCCGCCACCAAGGACGGCACCGTCGCCGGCTGGCTCAAGGGCCTCAACGAGCAGTTTGTCGCTTTCGGCAAGCTGAAGGACCCGCTCGATCCGAAGGACTACTATCTCGGCGATCTCTACGCCGGCTGATCGAGTCTGCTTGCCCCGCCGCTTTGGCGGCGGGGCCTTTCCCGACCTCTCCCATCCAAGCGTGACCCCATGAACGTTCTCTACATCGACATCGACAGTCTCCGCCGCGACCATCTCGGCTGCTACGGCTACCACCGCAACACCTCGCCTGCGATCGACGCTCTGGCGGCAGACGGCATCCGTTTCGAGAACGTCTATGTCTCCGACGTGCCCTGCCACCCGTCGCGCACCGCTCTCTGGAGTGGCCGGCACGGGTTGCGAACGGGCGTCGTCGGTCATGGCGGCACCGCCTGCGAACCTTTTCGGGAGGGTGCTGAGCGCGCCTGGGCCGGCACCTTCTACGAGGAAGGCTGGATGAAGGCGCTGCGCGACCTCGGCTACCACACCGCCACGATCTCGTCCTTCGGCGAGCGCCATGGCTGCTGGCATTGGTATGCCGGCTTCAACGAGATGTTCAATCCCGGCCAGGGTGGCATGGAGAATGCCGACGACGTCGTCCCGGTGGCCGTCGACTGGCTGCGCCGCAACGGCAAGTCCAGGAAATGGTTCCTGCATGTCAATGTCTGGGATCCGCACACCCCCTACCGCGTACCTGAAAGCTTCGGCGACCCGTTCAGGGACGATCCGATCCCGTCATGGATGACGCGCGAGGTCCTTGCCGAGCAGATGAAAGGCTATGGCCCACATAGCCCGATGGAGCCGCGCGGCTATGACGCCGATCCCTCCGGCTACCCTCGCATGCCCGTCCCCATCGATGACCTCGCAAAGGCCAAGGCCTGGTTCGACGGCTACGACACTGGCGTCAGATATGCTGACGACCATGTCGGCATGCTGGTCGCCACGCTGAAGGACCTCGGCCTGTTCGACGACACCATCATCGTCATCGGTGCCGACCATGGCGAGAACATGGGTGAACTCAACGTCTGGGCCGACCACCAGACCGCGGACGAATACACCTGCAACGTGCCGCTGGTCATGCGCTGGCCCGGTGTCGCCGACATGCGCGGCGTCAACGAGGGCCTGCACTATCACTTCGACTGGGCCGCGACCCTGATCGACAAGCTCGGCGGCAAGGTGCCCGAGGTCTGGGACGGCAAGTCCTTCGCGCCTGCTCTGGCAGCGGGTGAACAGGGTGGCCGCGACTTTCTGGTGCTGTCGCAGGGCGCATGGGCGGTGCAGCGTGGCGTGCGTTTCCGCAGCGAGGATGCCGACTGGCTGATGCTGCGCACCTACCACGACGGCTACAAGGACCTCGAACCGATCGAGCTCTACAACCTGACCTACGACCCGCACGAGCAGCACGACCTCGCCGTCGAGCGGCCCGACATCGTCGCCCATGCGAGCAAGCTCCTAGAGGACTGGCGTTCGGCCACGCTTGCCCGCAGCGAGACCGACGTCGACCCGCTGGTAACCGTCCTGCGCGAGGGCGGTCCCTATCACTGCAAGGGCGAGTTGCCGGCCTATCTCGAACGCCTGAGGGCCACCGGCCGCGCCCATCACGCGGACAAGCTGGAAGAGCGCCATCCCGGCCCGAAGGCGCGGACGGCAACGACGCGCTAGCGCAATTCCAGGAAAAGTGTGCAGCGGTTTTCCGTCCGGAATTGCGCAAAAGCAGGAAGATAGAGAGGTTCCGCGGTTCGAAGAAAAGCGGAACCTCGCTAACGACGGCACGGACCCCGCCGGGCAAATCGTTCCGTTTCCGCGACGGCTTGTCCGGCTGTCTTCTGCGGCGCACCAGGCACTATGCGATGAGCAGGCTGAGCGCTGTCAGGCCGGTCGGGCGCACACCGTCGAGCGCGTCAGAAAACGCTTCTCGCGGCCGTTGTCGAGCGAGAACATGCCGCCGCGCCCCGGCACGACGTCGATGATCAGGTCGGTGTGTTTCCAGGCCTCGTATTGGGAGGCGCTGATGTAGACAGGCGTTTCGCCGATGGTGCCCAGCCGCACGTCGTTGTCGCCGACGATGAAGTCGGAGCGCGGATAGCACATCGGCGACGAGCCGTCGCAACAGCCGCCGGACTGGTGGAACAGCACCGGCCCATGGTCGGCGATGATCTCGTCGAGCAGGGCGACTGCTTCGACCGTGGCGGAGACCTTGTCGAGGGGAGGATGCGAGGGCATGGGCGGAGTTCCGGGTTAGCTTTCCTCTCCCCGTTCACGGGGAGAGGATGCCGGCAGGCAGGTGAGGGGCAGCGCAGACATTGCTGGTTCGAGCCGCCCCTCATCCGCCCCTTTCGGGCACCTTCTCCCCGCAAGCGGGGAGAAGGAAGAGGCTCAGAAAAACCCGAGCTTCTTCGGGCTGTAGCTGACCAGCATGTTCTTGGTCTGCTGGTAGTGGTCGAGCATCATCTTGTGCGTCTCGCGGCCGATGCCCGACTGCTTGTAACCGCCGAAGGCAGCGTGCGCCGGATAGGCGTGGTAGCAGTTGGTCCAGACGCGGCCGGCCTGAATGGCGCGGCCGAAGCGGTAGAGCCGGTTGGCGTCGCGGCTCCAGATTCCGGCGCCGAGGCCATAGAGCGTATCGTTGGCAATCGACAGCGCGTCATCATCGTCCTTGAAGGTGGTGACCGAGACAACCGGCCCGAAAATCTCCTCCTGGAAGATGCGCATCTTGTTGTGGCCCCTGAACACGGTCGGCTTGACGTAATAGCCGCCGGCAAGGTCGCCCGGCAGGTTGGCGCGTTCACCGCCGGCCAGCAGCTCGGCGCCTTCCTGGCGGCCGATGTCCATGTAGGACAGGATCTTCTCCAGCTGCTCCGACGAAGCCTGGGCGCCGATCATCGTCGCCGGGTCGAGCGGGTCGCCCTGGACGATCGCCTCGACGCGCTTCAGCGCCCGCTCCATGAACCTATCGTAGATCTTCTCATGCACCAGCGCGCGGCTCGGGCAGGTGCAGACCTCGCCCTGGTTGAGCGCGAACATGACGAAGCCTTCGATCGCCTTGTCGAAGAAGTCGTCGTCTTCCGCTGTCACGTCCTGGAAGAAGATGTTGGGCGACTTGCCGCCAAGTTCAAGCGTCACCGGGATCAGGTTCTGCGAGGCATATTGCATGATCAGCCGGCCGGTCGTCGTTTCCCCGGTGAAGGCGATCTTGGCGATGCGCGGGCTCGACGCCAGCGGTTTGCCGGCCTCGAGGCCGAAGCCGTTGACGATGTTCAGCACGCCCTCGGGCAACAGGTCGCCGATCAGGTCGGCCCACAGCAGGATGGTGGCGGGCGTCTGCTCAGCCGGCTTCAGCACCACGCAGTTGCCGGCAGCGAGCGCCGGTGCCAGCTTCCAGCAGGCCATCAGCAGTGGGAAGTTCCACGGAATGATCTGGCCGACGACGCCGAGCGGCTCGTGGAAGTGATAGGCGACAGTGTCGTCGTCGATCTGCGACAGGCTGCCTTCCTGGCCGCGCAGCGCGCCGGCGAAGTAGCGGAAATGGTCGATGGCAAGCGGCACGTCGGCGACGGTCGTCTCGCGGATCGGCTTGCCATTGTCCCAGGTCTCGGCCAGCGCCAGAAGGTCGAGGTTTTCCTCCATACGATCGGCGATGCGATTGAGGATCAGCGCGCGGGTCGCAGGTGCTGTCTTGCCCCAGGCGTCCTTGGCCTTGTGGGCGGCGTCGAGTGCCGCCTCGATGTCGGCCGCATCGGAGCGGGCAACCTCGCCGAGCGGCCGGCCTGTGACAGGCGAGATGTTTTCGAAATAGCGGCCGGCCTTCGGCGCTACCCAGGCACCGCCGATATAGTTGTCATAACGCTTGGCAAACGGCACCTTGGCGGTACGCGAGAATTCCACCTTGTTCATGCTCTTCCTCCCGAGAAGCAGCGCCGCGGCATGCGGCGCGTCGGGAGGCAGACTTGCCGGGACTTCGACAGTTGTCAGCCGGGCTGCAAGCGGGGCCCGTCGCGATGTGTCGCAGTTCTGCGACACATCTGCCAAACGCACTGGCAGCCGGCCGAAAGGCGGTGCCGGGACCTCAGATGTAGGAGGTGATCGCAGGCGGTTCCCACCACCTATTGTCGCGGCCATTGCCATAGTTGACGGGCGCCGCTGCAAGCTCGTTCGGATCGACGTCGTCGAGACATCCGATCTGGATGGCAACGAAGTCGCCGCCGATCGCCTCGACATGACCTTGGCTGAACGGCGCGCAGCCGCATGTCGAACAGAACAGATGATGCCCCTGCATGGTGCCGAAGCCGTAGTCGGTCATGGCGTCCTCGCCCGACAGCAGGCGAAACTGTGCCGGCTTGACCAGCGCGTTCCACGAGCGCCGCTTGGAGCAGATCGAACAGTTGCAGCGCGCAGTCCCTGCCGCGAGATCCATGTCAGCCTCGAAATGCACCTTGCCGCAATGACAGCTGCCCCGGTAAGTCTTGATCACGACGTCCTCCTCGATGAACTGGCCGCGACATACCACCCGGCTCCTGCCATCTTGATGTCAGGAGACTTGTCAGCATCCGTTGATTTCGTCAGGTGGCGCGGTGGAGATCGAGCCGGTTCATCTTGCGATGCAAGGTCGCGCGGCTGATGCCGAGCATACGCGCGGCAAGCGCGACATTGCCGCCGGCGCGGGCCAGCGCGCGCTGCAGCACGGCCCGCTCGGCCTCGCGCAATTCTCGCTCCGCCACCACGCTGCCGCCCAGCAGGTCGGCTGCCGGCATGGGTTTGGCAAAGCTTTCGGCGGTCAGCCCGAGCGCCAGCCTGGCGCTGCGCGTCGCGCCGATGACGAGATCGTCGGCATCGATGGCAAGCAGGGCGCCGGCGCTGCGTTCGGCCACCGGCGCCAGCATGATGCGGGCATCGGGGAAGGCGAGCCGGAAATTGTCGGCTTCGATGCGCCGGGCGGCGTCCCCCACCGCCAGCGCGATGAGGTTGACAAAGCCCTCGGTCAGGTCGGCACGGCAGGACGAGACGTCGAGCGCCGCGGCCAGCTTGCCTTCGTGGTCGAAGATCGGCGTGGTCGTACAGGACAAAGCCGTGTTGCGCGTCAGAAAATGCTGGCCGCGATGGATTGTCAGCGGTCGCTGCTCGACAAGGCAGGTACCAATGCCATTGGTGCCCTCGCTCTCCTCGCTCCACACCGTGCCGGTCCACAGTCCCCAGTCATGGAAGGTCTCGTCATCGGCCAGCGCACCGCGGCGCTCGACCGGCACGCCGTCGCGATCCGCCAGGAGCACGCAGCAGCCGACCCCGCCGACGGCGAGGTAGAGCCGGTCGAGGCTGGCCTGGGCGACCGCGATGAGCGGCTCGATGCGCTGCCGGGCGAACACGAGCTCGGATTCGGTCAAGCGTTTGGGCGGGCTGCGATGGGTCGGATCGAGATGGTGATGCGACGATCGCTGCCAGGACGCGACCAGTGCCGAACGCGCGGCCTCGCTCGACTTCAGGGCAGCCTGCACCTTGTCGGCATGCTCGGTGACTGCGGTGCCTCTCATCCTCTCCTCCGGCGGCGTCTGCACCTCTTCCCGTACCGCATAGTCGTTGCCTGCTTCCGAAATCGGGTCAAGTAGCCCTTAGACGTATGCGGATGCCGGCCGGCGGAGCCAACGCCCGCCGGCCGCGTGGTTTGACATCAGGACTTGTGATGGACCTCCTGCAACCCGTAGATGTCGGTTGCGATCCCTTCCTTGCGCGCCTTGAGCTGCAGCGACAGATACTGCGAATAATGCCTGGACTGGTGCAGGTTGCCGCCATGGAACCACAGCGCGTTTTGCCGGGTCGGCTTCCACATGTTGCGCTGTTCGCCTTCCCACGGCCCGGGATCCTTGGTCGTGCTCGAGCCAAGTCCCCAGCACTTGCCGACCTTGTCGGCGACGTCCTGGCTGATCAGGTCGGCGGCCCAGCCGTTCATCGAGCCATAGCCGGTGGCATAGACGATGAGGTCGGCTTCCAGCTCGCGCCCGTCTTCGAGCACGATCGAGGTCTCCGTCAGCTTCTCGACGCCGACACCGCTGACCAGCTTGATCCGGCCATCGGCAACCAGCTCGCAGGCGCCGACGTCGATGTAGTAGCCGGAGCCGCGCCGGAGGTACTTCATGAACAGGCCGGACTCGTCGTCTCCGAAGTCGAGCATGAAGCCGGCCTTCTCCAGCCGCTCGTAGAAGGCGGCGTCCTTCTCGCGGATCTTGTTGTAAATCGGCACCTGGAACTCGTGCATGATACGGTAGGGCAACGAGGCGAAGATCAGGTCCGCCTTACGTGTCGTCATGCCGGCAGCGACCGCGCGCTCGGAATAGAGATCGCCGAGCCCGATCTCCATCAGCGAGTCCGACTTGACGATGTGGGTCGAGGACCGCTGCAGCATGGTGACGTCGGCGCCACCCTCCCAGAGGGCCGCGCAGATGTCGTGCGCCGAGTTGTTGGAGCCGACAACGACAACCTTCTTGCCCCGGTAGGCATCGGGCCCCGGATGCTGGGAGGAATGCTGCTGCTCGCCCTTGAAGACGTCCTGCCCCTTGAACTTGGGAACATTCGCCTTGCCCGACATCCCCGTCGCCAGCACCAGCTGCTTCGGCTTCAGCACGATCTCCCGTCCGTCGCGCTCGACCACGACCGTCCACTCGCGCGTGGCCTCGTCATAGCTGGCGGACTTGCAACTGGTCGAGCTCCAGTAGTTGAGCTCCATCACCTTGGTGTACATCTCCAGCCAGTCGCCGATCTTGTCCTTCGGCGCAAAGACCGGCCAGTTCTCGGGGAACGGAATGTAGGGCAGGTGATCGTACCAGACCGGATCGTGCAGGCAGAGCGACTTGTAGCGCTTGCGCCAGCTGTCGCCCGGCCGCTCGTTGCGTTCGACGATGATGGTGGGCACGCCGAGCTGCCGCAGTCGGGCGCCCAGCGCGATGCCGCCCTGGCCGCCGCCAATGATGACGACATAAGGCTGCTCGGAGAAGCCGAGCTCTGCGGCCTCCGCCTCGCGCTTTTCCTTCCACGTCCGGCGGCCGGCGTCGCTGCCATGTTCGGCACCCATCGGACGCAGAAGGCCCTTGGGCTCTTCGTGACCCTTCAGCTCACTCATCGTCGTCAGCAGCGTCCAGATGAGACCGTTCTTGAGCCTGACATGGCCATAGCCGCGCGCCACTGCAGTCTCGAACTCGAACCAGCCGTCGGTGATGCCATCATTCTGGCTGGCAAGCTCCTTTTCGTCCTGGCGGAAGCGCCCCGGCTTGATCGATGCCAGCTGGCTCTTCAACATGTCGCGGATCTGGTCGTGGCCCTCCATGGTCTTGAGGTTCCAGGTAAACGTCACCAGGTCACGCCAGTAACAGTCTGCCTGGAACAGGTTCACCGCCGCTTCGATGTCGCCGCCGGCAAGCGCTTTTTCCAGCTTGGCGAGAATGTTGTCGATCTTGGTCTGCGGGCTGTCGTCGAGCATGTTGTTTTCCTCCGAATTGCCGATGATTGTTCAAATGGCGAGCGCGCGGTCTCGCGCTTTCCCGGGCGGTCCGGCCGGCGAGACGGATTCTCGTCTCCGGCTGTTCCGCAGCTTTCAGCAGGCCGTCGCGGCCCTGGCTGTTCGACATGGCTTCCTCCGATTCCAGTCGATCCATGGACAGCAAGCGCCGTGCCAAGTCGCCGGCGCCGGGAAAAGACTTGATTTCCTGGGGAAACGCAGGCGCGGCCTGTTGCACCGCGCCTGCCGCATGCCACAGCTGTTGCAGCGGCAAGCTGCAACAGCTCAGTTGAGCGCGGTCAGGCCGTAGCGCTTGATCTGGCGGTGGATGGTGGAGCGGTCGACGCCCATGCGGCGGGCGGTCTCGGAAATGTTCCAGCCGCAGGCCCCGAGCATCGCTTTCAGCGCCGCCGGTCCGGCACTGGCGTCATCGAGCCGCACGGCGACCGCTGCCGCCGACGTCAGCGTCTCCGGCAGGTCGCCGGGTTCGATCACGCCGTCCTGGCAAAGCGCTGCAGCAACGGCGATCACATTGTCGAGCTCACGGATGTTGCCCGGCCAGCCATGGGCGCGCAACGCCAGGAGTGCCGCCGGCGAGACTGCAAGTCGCTCGCCGACCGGTCGGTGGCGGGCTACGACCGTCTCGAGCAGCCAGTCGAAGTCGCGGCGCTCGCGCAGCGGCGGGATCGAAAGTGTCGCCGCATTCAGGCGGTAGTAAAGATCCTCGCGGAAGCGTCCCTCCCGCACCAGCAAGCCGAGGTCTCGGTGCGAGGCCGAGATGACCCTGAGGTTCACTGGTCTTGGCCGCGCAGCGCCCACCGGCAGCACCTCCCGTTCGGCCAGGACTCGCAGGAAACGGCTCTGCAGTGAAAGCGGCATGTCGCCGATCTCGTCGAGGAACAGTGTGCCACCGTCGGCCTCCTCTATCAGGCCCTTGCGCCCCTTGGCGGAAGCACCGGTGAAGGCGCCCGGCAGGTGGCCGAACAACTCGCTTTCGATCAGTTGCTCCGGGATCGCGGCGCAGTTGATGGCGACGAACTTGCCCTTGACGGCAGCACCGTCATGGATGGCCTTGGCCAGATATTCCTTGCCGGTGCCGGTTTCGCCCTGGAGCAGGATCGGCAGCGGCTTGCCAGCCAGCTTCGCCGCCTTTGCCTGGAGAGTCGCCATCTGCGGATCGCCGCCGCTCAGGCCACGCAGCGACACCGGAATCTGCTCGCGCGCCAGCACCGGCGCCTGCACCTTGTGGTGCGGCTCGATGGCGTGGGCAAACAGCGCGTTGCCGTCGCGGGCGAAGACCAGGCGATCCTGAGTCGGCCGCCGCCGGGTGAGATCCGGCAGGTCGTCGATCTCCATGTCGAAGAATCGCGCGATCGGCTGACCGATCAGCCCATCCGGTTGGCGCCAGTCGAGTCCGACAGAGCGCGCCAGTATCTTGGCGCCGCCATGGGTCATGCCGATGATGCGGCCCGAGCCATCGATGGAAATCGCCGCCTCCGGGTCGACGTCGAGGAACTCTGGCGAGCGGGCAAAGCGCAGCACCCATTCGTCCCGGGTCTGGGCCATCAGATTGGCCAGCTCGATGCGGCGCACGGTGGCGGCGACCAGATGCAGCGCGAGGTTCTGGCTGGTCTTGCGGATCGGCGAGCTCAACAGGGAGATGTCGAGCACGGCGGCAAGATCGCCACTGGTATCGTAGACCGGCGCGGCGGTGCAGGACAGCGGCGTGTGCGTGTTGTCGAAATGGTCGGTCTGGTGGATCGTCAGGGCCTCACCCGCCTCCAGGCAGGCGCCGACGGCGCAGGTTCCGGCGCGCGCCTCCGACCACTCGGAGCCGAGATACAGGCCGGCCTTGCGGAGATTGTTGTCGAACAGCGGGTCGCCCAGAAACTCGACCGTCACGCCCTTGCGGTCGGACAGCAGCAGAACATAGTTCTGGCCCGCCACCTGCCGGAACAGGTTTTCGAGGCCCGAGCGGGCAATGGCGATCAGTTCCTCGGACTGCTGGCGATGCGCGCGCAATTCGCCATCGGGCAGGATATAGGCCTCGCACGCCTGGGTAGGGTCGAGACGATGCTGCTCGATGCAGCGCAGCCACGACTTGACCACTTGCTCGTCACGCCCGGTCGAGGCACCGAGGCTGACGCTTTCGATCTCGCGAATATGGTCGGAATGCGAAAACATCGGCACTGCAGCACGCCTCCCAACGCACCGCCTCCCATTTCCTCCTGATGCCACATGACTGCATGGCATGTTGGTAATGTAAAGGACGCAACCGATGCAGCAGGGGGCACACGCCTCCAGCCTTGTCAGCCCGTAGCTCCGAACTGGGCCCACAGCAGCATCGTCCCCGCCCCGGCGACAAGCACGCCGACGGTGGGACAGCGCGGCATCCAGAGCAGCAGTGCGGCCGAGGCCACGGCGATCCCGGCTGCAAGCAGACCGCCGCCAGCGAGCTGGAAAATGGCCATGACGCCCGCAATGATCAGCCCCACCCCGACGGGGGCGAGGCCCTCGCGCATCGCCTTGTGCCACCGCTTTGCCTTGTGGGCATTGGACACCTTGATGACGCCGTAGCAGAGCAGCGAAGACGGCACGAACAGGGCCATGGTCGCGGCCAGCGCTCCCCACCAGCCGGCGACCTTCCAGCCGATAAGCGTCGCAAGCATAGTGCCCGGTCCGGGTGCAGCGCGGGAGATGGCGAACAGGTCGATGAACTCACGGCTGCTGATCCAGCTGTGCACCGCGACGGATTCGTGCTGGATACCGGCGATGATCGCCGAGCCGCCGCCGATCGACAGCAGCGAAAACGGCACGAAAACGGCGATCAGGGTGACAAGGTCGTCGTCGCGCATTGATCAGCTCGGACGCCAGGCAAGGGCGACGCTGATCGGTGCCACGACAAGGACGACGGGGATCAGCGGCAGCTTCATCAGCCCGACGGCGATGGCGACGACGGCAATCACGACCAAGCTCGGTGGAAACTTCATGGCGCGCTGGACACCCTTCAGGCAGATCACCAGCAAAAGCCCCAACGCGGCATAGGCCACGCCATTCGACGCCGCCTCCAGCATGGTCACATCGGGCAGGGAGTCGAACACTGCGCTCAATGCGATCACGGCAAAGAACGGGCCGACGAGGAAGCCGAGCACACAGGCGATGCTGCCAGCAAGGCCGCGTAAATCGTCGCCCATGCAGATGACCAGGTTGACGACATTGGCACCGGGCAGCATCTGCGAGATCGCGAGCGAGCTGGCGAAATCCTCGTCGCTGATCCAGCGGTTGCGCAAGACGAACTCCTGGTAGAGCCAACCTGACAAACCGCCGCCGAAGCTCAGCAGCCCGATCTTCAGGCAGGCGAGGAACAGCGCGCCCAGGCCTGGGGCAGGCCGCATTGCGTTCAACAGCTGCGGCTCCACAACCGGATCGGGAATCGACGTCATCTCAGGCCGCCAGCGCGCCCGGCTGCACTTCGCTCGCCGCCAAAAGTCGCCTGGTGTAATCGTGCTGCGGCTTGCCGTAGACCTGCTCGGTCGGGCCCTGCTCGACGATCTTGCCCTGGTACATGACGATGACCGAGGTGGCGAAGTCGCGGACCAGCGCGAGATCGTGGGCAATGAAGATGTAGGACAGCCCCATGTCGCGGCGCAGTTCCTTGAGCAGGTCGATGATCTGCGCCTGGATCGAGACGTCGAGCGCCGACACCGCCTCGTCGCAGACGATCAACTCCGGCTGCAGCGCCAGTGAGCGGGCGATGGCGATGCGCTGCCGTTGGCCGCCGGAGAACTGGTGCGGGTAGCGCTCGGCATGGTCCGGCAGCAACCCGACCTTCTCGAGCAGTTCGGCGACACGCTCACGCCATTGCTGCCTCGGCAGCACGCCCGCATGGATCGCCCACGGTTCCGACACGATCTGCTGAATGGTCATGCGCGGATTGAGCGAAGCGGTCGGGTCCTGGAACACGAATTGCACGCGCCGCCGGACCTTGAAGGTCTCGGCGGCCGACAGCTTGAGCAGGTCCTTGCCGTCGAAGTCGATCGATCCCGCCGTGGGTGTGTCGAGCCCGAGCAGCATGCGCGCCAGCGTCGACTTGCCGGAGCCGGATTCGCCGACGATGCCAAGCGTCGCACCGCGCGACAGCTTGAAGCTCGCGTCGTCGACCGCCTTGACCTGCGGCTGCGGCGCGCTGGAAAACAGCTTGGGGCGGCCGAAATAGACCTTGGAGACATTGCGCACCTCGAGCAGCGGCGTCGGTCCCGCCTCGGCTGCCTCGTTGACGCTGAAGCCATGGCGCCCCGGTACCGCGTCGAGCAGGCGCTGGGTATAGGGATGGCTCGGCTGCGATAGTACCTTGGCCACAGGTCCTGCTTCGACGATGCGCCCGCCCTGCATGACCACGACCTTGTCGGCGACCTTTTCGACGACGCCGAGATCATGGGTGATGATCACCATGCCCATGCCGCTGTCACGCTGCAGCTCCTTCATCAGGTCCAGCACCTGCGCCTGCACGGTGACGTCGAGCGCGCTTGTCGGCTCGTCGGCGATCAGAAGGTCGGGCTGCAGCGCGATCGCCGAGGCGATCATGATGCGTTGGCGCTGGCCGCCCGAGAACTGGTGCGGATAGTCGCGCGCGCGCCGCTCCGGATCCGATATGCCGACGCGGCCGAGCAGGTCGATGGCGCGTCGCCGCGCCGTGTCGGCGTCGATGCCGTGCACGCGCATCGTCTCGGCGATCTGCCAGCCGATCGGGTAGACCGGGTTGAGCGCGGCGAGCGGGTCCTGGAAGATCATCGAGATGCTCTTGCCGTTGACCAGGCGCCGGTCCTCGGCAGAGGCCTTCAGCAGGTCCTGGCCACGGAACAGGATCTGCCCGGACGAGATCACCGCCGGCGGCGTGTCGACGAGGTTCATCACCGCAGAGGCGCTGACACTCTTGCCGGAACCGCTCTCACCGAGGATGGCCAGCGTTTCGCCCCTGTCGACAGTCCAGCTGACGTCGTTGACGGCATGCACGATGCCCTTGCGCGTCGGGAACTGGATGCTGAGGTTCTGCACCTTGAGAAGTCTCGTGTCGGGCATTGTCATTCCGCCGAGGTTTGCAGGCGCCAGCGTTCAACCGGATCGGTCACGACGCGGAGCCAGTTCGAGAACAGATTGAGCGACATGGTGACGAGCATGATCACGAGGCCGGGCCAGAACGCCACCCACCAGGCCGAGCCGATGTAGTTGCGCCCGTCCGAGACCATCAGGCCCCAGGTGATCTCGGGCGGCTGGATGCCGATGCCGAGGAAGCTCAGGCCGGATTCGACGAGCATGACGAAGGCCATTTCCAGCGCCGCGAGATTGATGACGGTCGGCAGCACCATCGGCGCGACATGGCGAAACAGGATGCGCCAGGTCGAGGCGCCCATGGCGCGTGCCGAGGTGACGAACAGCCGTTCCTTCAGCTCGAGCACTTCGGCACGGACCGTGCGCAGGAAGATCGGCACGCGCGAGATGGCGAGCACCAGGATGACGTTGGCGACGCCGGGCTCGAACACGAACAGCACGATAACGGCGAGCAGAAGCGACGGAAAGCTCATGATAGCGTCCGCCAGGCGCAACAGGATCGCGCTGACGGCGCCCTCCTTGAAACCGGCGACGAGGCCGAGCGCACCGCCGACCACCAGCGAGGTCAGCACCGCCGTTCCGGCGATCAGGATGGTATTCTGGCTCGCCACGATGATGCGGGCGAGAACCGAGCGTCCGAGCGCGTCGGCGCCGAGGATGTAGAGCCATGGCCGATCGAACGAGAACGGTGCTGCGTTGCGCTGCATCAGGTTCATGGCGCGGGCCTGGTCGGCGAGCAGCGTCGGCCCCAGTGCAACGCAAACCAGGACGATGGCCAGGAAGGCGGCCGAGACCAGGGCGACCTTGTCGCGCAACAGGCTCGAGACGATGTCGCGGAGTGCCGACGGCGTTGCCTGTGCGGGCCTGGCCATCTCAGCTGTGCCGGATGCGTGGATCGACGAGCGCATAGGTGATGTCCACAACGATGTTGATGATGAAGACGGCAAGTGCCGTGACCAGCACTGCGGCCTGGATGACGGCAAAGTCGCGCAGCAGCACGGAATCGATCATCAGCTTGCCGATGCCGGGAAAACCAAACACCGTTTCGACGATGACTGCCCCATTGACGATGCCGGCGGCCTGGTCGCTGGCGACCGTGATGACAGGCAGCAGCGCGTTGCGCAGCGCGTGAACGAAGACGATGGCCCTGGCGCGCACGCCCTTGGCTCGCGCCGTCTTCACATAGGCCGAAGACAGCGCCGTGATCATCGACGAGCGCACGACCTGCACCAAGACACCTGTTGGCCTGAGGCAAAGCACTGCGACCGGTAGGACCCAGTGCCAGGGCGTTCCGGTGCCCGATGTCGGCAGTACGCGCAGCCAGACGGCGAAGACGATCACGCCGACGATCGCCACCCAGAAATTCGGCGTGCTGGCGCCGATCAGCGAGATCAGGCTGGCGATGCGGTCAAACAGCCCGCCCGGACGGAAGGCGGCGAGCGAGCCGGTAACGATGGCGACCGCGATGACGATCGGCATGGTGATCGCCGCCAGCATCAGGGTCGTCGGGAAGGCCTGCAGCACGACCTCGACGGCCGGCTTCGAATACTGGATCGACTCGCCGAGATCGAACTGCAGCAGGCCGCCCAGGAAACGGAAGAACTGGACATAGACCGGATCGTCGAATCCGAAGCGCTGGTTGAACTGGTCGCGCATCTCCTCGGTGGCGTCGAGCGGCAGATAGAGGTCTGCAGGCGAGCCGGTGAACCTGGCCAGAAAGAAGACGAGGATGATCAGCAGCGCCAGCGACAGCACGCTCTGCAACGATCGCTTGAAGATGAAATTGCCCATTCTCCGCCTCCTCCGCCGGACATGGTTGACACGGGAGGGCGGCGCCGGCGATCGGCCGGCGCCGTTCCAGTGTTACGACGGTGACTTGACGACCAGCTTGGCAAGCTGCAGCTCGACCGCGTTGGCAATTGTCGGCGTGAAGTCGATGCGCTTGCCGACCCGCATGTAGTTGACCATGTGGAACAGCGGCGCGTCGGCGACAAGGTCCTCGTAGATGTAGCGGAAGGTCTCCTGGTAGAGCTTGGCGCGTTCCTCGCCCGAGGCCATGCCGGCGTCAGTGATCAGCTTGTCCACCTTGGCGTCGTGGATTTCGCTCTGGCGGCCGTCGCTGTGATACTTGAAGAACGCGGTGAACTGGGCGTCTCCGCTGTTGTTGTCATGCATTGTCAGCAGCGCGTTGGCCTGGCGACCGGCGGCGAACGGCTTGTTGGCCGCCTCCAGCCACTGTGTCATCTCGAGATTGTCGAGCTTGATCTTGAAGCCTACGGCCCGCAGCATCTCGGCGGCCGCCTCGACGAACTCGTTCGAGTTGGCGAACATGCCGGGGCGGCCGATCATGCGGATCTCGGTGTCGACGGGCACGCCCGCGGCCTTTGCCTCGGCGAGCAGCGCCTTGGCCTGTTCGGGGTCATAGGGCCACGGCACGAGGTTCGGGTTGTGGCCGAGCACGCTCGGGCCGACCTGCTGGGTGGCGAGTTCCGCCTTGTCGCTGATGACGCTGCCGAGGAATGCCTTGCGGTCGATCGCCAGGTTTAGGGCCTTGCGCACGCGAATGTCGTTGAGCGGCGGAATGTCGGCGGAGAGACGGAACATCGCACTGTCGGAGTTCGGGTAGACCTTGTCCGTCTCCGGATTGGTCGCATCCTGCGGCGCGATCGAGAAGGCCAGGTCGGCCTCGCCGGTTTCCACCATCGCGGCCGCGACGGAGGATTCGCTGCGCCAGACATAGGTGGCGTCTTCGATCTTCGGCTTCTCGCCCCAATAGCCGTCGAAACGCTTGATCTTGACGTTCTCGCCCTGGGTCCAGCTGACGAAGTCATAGGGGCCGGTGCCGATCGGCTCGGTCGTGTATTCGCCCTTCGGCGTCTTCGCCGATGCGATCGCCAGTTGCGCCAGCAGCGTCGGCAGGATCGGCATCGGCGTCTTGGTCATGAACTCGACGGTGTTCTCGTCGATCGCCTTGGCAGTGATGTCGACGCCGCCGAAATATTTGGTGCGGGTGATGCAGGTCAGCTTGGGATCGAGCGTGCGCTCGAGCGAATAAACCACCGAGGCCGCATCGAACGGCGTGCCGTCGTGGAACTTGACGCCCTTGCGCAGGTTGAAGCGCCAGGTCGTCGGCGAGGTCTGCTCCCAGCTTTCGGCGAGGCGCGGAATTGTCGTCTGCTTGGCATAGTCCAGCTCGACCAGCGTCTCGACGACATTCTGCTTGATGATGCGGCCGATGACCGAGCGCGGAGTCTCGCATGGATCGAGCCGGTCCGGCCCGCCCGGCAAGACGATGGTCACGGCATCGCCCGACTGGGCCATGGCCGCTGGCATCGGCGACAGAAACAGCGCCGTCGAAAGCCCCAGTGCGGTTTTCCTGAATGCGTTCATTTCAAACTCCTCCCGAGTTCTAGTTGATTTCGTGAAGTCCGTCGCGGCTAGACGGCGCGCAGGCGCGCACCCGTCCTGAAGCCCTCCAGCTTCAGTCGTTCCTTCTCCTCCTGGGCACGGATGCCGGGCAGGATGTCGGCCGCCACCTTCGGCGACAGGGCGACAACGCCATCCTCGTCGCCGACGACCAGGTCGCCCGGATGAACGACGAGGCCGCCGATGGCGACGTCGACGTTGATGGCGCCGGGGCCATTCTTGTAGGGGCCGCGATGGGTGACGCCGCGGGCAAAACAAGGCAGCTTGCTGGCCCTGATGGCTGCGACGTCACGGATAGCTCCGTCGATGACGAAGCCGGCAACACCAAGGGATTCGGCATGGGCCAGGATGATCTCGCCGATCAGCGCCTGGCTGGTGTCACCGCCGCCGTCGACGACGATGACGTCGCCGGGACGCGCAATGCGCAGCGCCGCATGGATGGCGAGATTGTCGCCACGACGCGTCCGCACCGTCAGCGCCGTGCCGACCAGCTGTCCGCCGGCATGAAAAGGCAAGAGGCCGACCGCGCCCGGAAGACGGTCCAGATTGTCGCTGACGATCGACGTCGCGACATTGGCGTATTGTTTCAGCAGTTCGTCTGAAACGGGCACCGCGGACGGCAGTTCGGTGACGGTCATGATAGCTCCTCCCTTGGCGACCGCGGATCAGCGGCCTCCAGTCGTCAAAGGGATAGGAGTGTCACTTCCTGAAGAAAAGCGATATTAATGCATCAGAAGGCATCACTATTCTTCATATCAGGAGGAATTCATGTTCACGATCAAGCAGATGGAGGCGCTTTACTGGGTCAGCACGCTGGGCAGTTTCGAGGCTGCTGCCGACTATCTGAACATGGTCCAGTCGACGATCTCCAAGCGCATCGGCGAACTGGAGGCCAGGTTTTCGACGCCGCTGTTCCATCGGACCGGGCGCAAGCCGGTCCTGACGACCAAGGGCGAAGAGATCCGCGCAATCGCCGAGCAGATTCTGCGCCTGAACGATCGCCTGAACTCACTGGCAAAGAAATCGTCGGTTCCGTCATTCCGCTTTCGCCTTGGCGTCACTGATCTCGTCGCGCTGTCATGGCTGCCCGAACTGTTGTCCGGGATTCTCGACCGCTATCCGATGATCACACTCGAACCCGAGATCGACCTCACCGCCTCCCTGCTCGAGCGCCTGGTCGACCGCCGCCTCGACTTCGTCATCTGCCCGCGAGTCATCCAGGAGCCGCAATTCGTCAGCACGCCGCTTGGCGCCATCGAGCTTGTGTGGATGTGCAGCCCGAAGCTGTTGGACGGCAAGGACAACGCGACGTTGAGCGATCTCACCAAGCATCCATTGCTGATCCAGACGACCGGCTCGATCCTGCGGCCGATCCTGCACAGCGTCATCGACAACCCGAATTTGCCGTTCAAGCGGACGATTTCCTGCAACAACATGGTGGCGCTGGCTCACTTGGCGGCCCATGGCATGGGCGTCACCATCCTGCCGCACGCCTTCTTCAGGAACATGGTCGCCGATGGCCGGCTGTGCGTCGTGCGCACCGAGATGGAGCTGCCCAATCTCGAATACTTCGCCACCTTCAGGAACGATTACCATGTGCAGTTCTGTGAGGAAGTCGCGGCCCTGAGCGCCGAAATCTGCGATTTCCGGCTGCAATAGGTGCCGCGCAAATCGCCACTGGCGTGCCAATGCCGCCTTGCCGCCGGACAGCCGATCTGCGATCTCGGCGTGAGCATCGAAATGAACCCGACCGGAGTTGGCAGTGCGCAGTGTGGGCTTGATCGTTTCGGCCATCGTCCTTGTCATCGCCATCGTGCTCACCACCGCCTGGGCAGCGATGGCGCTTTGGTATCGGTTGCCGGCGCCTGACATCGCCAGGGGACTGGCCGCAGGCTTGTTCGTCCTGCTCGGCATCGCAGCCGCCATCGCCCTGTTCACGCCCTGGCGCCTGCATGGGCTGGCACTGTTCGCCATCGGCTTCGCCGCGGTGCTGGTATGGTGGAACACCATCGTTCCGTCGGACCATGCCGAGTTTGCGCCCGACGTGGCCCGGCAGGTCACCGGCCGGCGCGACGGCGACATGCTGACCCTGACAGATGTCCGCGACTTCGACTGGCGCAGCAACAGCGACTTCACCGAACGCTGGACGACGCGCAGCTACGACCTGAGCAAGCTCAAGACGCTCGACCTGTTCATGTCCTACTGGGCCGGGCCCGAGATGGCCCATGTCATCATGAGCTTCGGCTTCGAGGGCGGTGACCAGCTCGCCTGGTCGGTCGAGGTGCGGCGGCAGAATGGCGGTCAGTTTTCGCCGATCGCCGATCTGTTCAAGGCAAACCCGCTGGTCATCGTCGCCGCCGACGAGCGCGACGTCGTCGGCGTCCGCTCGAACATTCGCGGCGAGGACGTCCAGCTCTATCGCCTCAACGTCTCACCGACCGCCGCCCGGGCGCTGCTGCTCGGTTATGTCGCCGATGCCAATGCGCTGGCCGCAACACCGCGCTTCTACAATTCGATCACCACCAACTGCACCACCGTCATCTTCAGGATGATGCGCGCCGTCGGCGACGTCACCCCGTTCGACTGGCGCCTGATCGTCAACGGCTACCTGCCCGAATATGCCTATGACCGCGGCGCGCTCGACACACGCATGTCGGTGCAGGAGCTGCGCAGCCGCGCCCATATCGCCCAGCGCGCGCTGGCGGTTGGGCTGACCGGCGATTTCTCGCGGCTGATCCGCGAGGGCGTGCCGCAACCGGCCCTCTAGACGGAACCTGGGAATTGGAGGTCGTTTTCAGCCAGAAGGCGCCAAGCTCTGGCACTGCCGGCCATCACACCGCCAAGAGGCAGCTAGACCCTAGCTTCGGCGAAGGTCACAAGGCGACGGCGATCCTCGCACCACAGCGCGAGATTGACGCAGCCGACGCTCTTCCAGAAAGTCAGCTTCACCGTCTGGCTGGCATCGCGAAGCTCGGCATTGCTGTCGAAGCAGGCCTGCAGGCGATAGAACGGCACGCGGCTGCACAGATGGTGGATGTGGTGCAGGCCGATCGAGCCGGTGATCCACTGCGCCACAGCGGGCAAGGCATACCACGAGCTGCCGCCAAAGGCCGCGACATGCAGGTCCCAGGCGTCGCCCGCATCCCAGCGCGTCTCTTCGAACTGGTGCTGGACGTAGAACAGCCAGCCGCCGGCCCAGGCGCCCATCACCACGACGGGCAGAACCGCCAGCATCACCGCCCAGCCGGCCAAGAGCACGAGGCCGCCATAGACCAGCACCAGCGCCACGTTGAGGCCGCCGGCGCTGCGCCATGCCTCGACGCGCGGAATGGCGTCGTTGTAGGGCAGCCGGTGCATGATCAGAAAGTAGATCGGCACGCCGATGACGATCAGGATGATCGGGTTGCGATAGATGCGATACATCAGCCGCTGGCTGGTGGTCATCGCCTCATATTCGGCAACCGTGCGCGTATCGATGTCGCCGATGCCGCGTTTGTCGAGATTGCCCGAGCCGCCATGGTGCACGGCATGCGCCTTCTGCCATAGCGTGTAGGGCGTGAAGGTGAAGACACTCAGCGCCCGGCCGATGGTCTTGTTGGCCATACGCGAACTGGTGAACGAGCCGTGACCGCAGTCATGCTGGATGGCAAACAACCGCACCAGGAACGAGGCACAGACCGGCGCCAACGCCACCATCAGCAGCCAGCGCCAACCGCCGAGCAGCGGGCCGGCATAGGTTGCGAGCCAGATAAGCGTTGCACCCATCACCAGGAAAGGTATCAGCGTCACCGCCAGTTCGAACGCCGCGCGGCGGTCGTCGGGGTCGCGAAAGCGGTTGCAATGCGAGGCTAGCCGGCGAACGAGCGCCTTTTCAGCCGCATGATCCGCACCCTGGGCAGACCCTTTGGGCAGGTCGTCCGCCTTGGACGACATCAATTTCGTCATTTAGTCCCCGAAATCTCGCTGCCAACTCGGTCAAGCGCGCCATTTGTCCATAATGCGCGGCACGCGCCATGGCTAGTGGCACCACCGTGGCATATTAGCCGTATCCAGCGTCTATGCACCGCTGGACGCAAATCATGGCGTTTTCCTGTTGAGTGCGCGGGCCATTACGTCTTAGGTCGGGGAAATCATCGAGGCGCGGCCAGCAGCCGCAGGGAACTCCTATCCATGGCTTCTTTGGAAATTTCCGCCGGCTCGGCCAAATGGACCACGCTTCCAAGCCATCGCTTGTGGCTGTTGCAGCAGGCCGACGCGCTGTTCTCTTTCTTCGAACGCCAGAGCCTCAATCCGCTCGGCGGCTTCCACGACCTCGACGATCATGGCCACCCGCTCGCGCCGGGCGCCGTCCCCGGCCGCTTCGCCGGCCGACAGATCCACGTCACCACGCGCCTGGTGCACTGTTTCTCGATTGCCCATCTGATGGGACGCCCTGGCGCCGACGTGCTCGTCGACCACGGCATGGATTTCCTCTGGAACGGCCATCGCGACACAGCCAATGGCGGCTATTTCTGGGGCGTCGGTTATGACGGTCCGACCAACGACACCAAGCAGGCCTATGGCCATGCTTTCGTCCTGCTTGCCGCCTCCAGCGCCAAGGTCGCCGGCCACCCCGACGCCGACCGCCTGCTGACCGACATCTCGACAATCCTGTCTGAAAAATTCTGGGAAGAGGCGCATGGCGCGGTGGCGGAAGAGTTCAGCCGCGACTGGCAGCCGCTCGACAGCTATCGCGGCCAGAACTCCAACATGCACCTCACAGAGGCGCTGATGGCCGCCTTCGAGGCGACTGGCGACAGCATCTATCTCACCATGGCCGAGCGCATCGCCGACCTGATCATCCGCCGCCATTCGGCTGCCGCCGGTTGGCGCCTGCCCGAGCATTTCACGGCGGAATGGAAGCTCGACCGCGATTACTCCGGCGACCCGATGTTCCGCCCTTATGGCACGACGCCTGGCCATTCGCTCGAATGGGCACGGCTGCTGCTGCAATTGTGGGAGCTCGGCGGCCGCAAGCATGCCTGGCTGCCGGACGCGGCAAGGAACCTGTTCGGCCAGGCGACGGCAGACGGTTGGGATACCGCCAAGGGCGGCTTCTATTACACGCTCGAATGGGACGGCTCGGCCCGGATCAGGGATCGCTACTGGTGGCCGTGCTGCGAGGCGATCGGTGCCGCGTCCGTACTCAACGCCATCGGCGGCGACGCTGCCTACGAGGCCTGGTACCGCCGTATCTGGAGCTTCTGCGCCAGCCGCTTCATCGACCGCGCCAATGGCGGCTGGCACGCCCAGCTCGACGACGATCTCAAGCCCAATGCCGGCCCGTTCTACGGCAAGCCCGACATCTACCACGCGCTCCAGGCCTGTCTGATCCCACTGTTGCCGACCTCGGGCAGCATCACCCGTGGCCTGCTGCAGACGGGCATCCGCCTCTAGCAAGATCGGTCCGGCCTCACGGCCAGCGCGCCGCCACCTGGTTGCCGAAGATCGCGCGCTGCATCGAACCGGCAAGGGTCGCCGCAAAAGGCGTGGCGATGTGGTGGCGGTCGCGGAAGGTCAGCTTGCCACCGATCATCGCCGGGCAGGTCGTGTCGTTGCAGAACAGCTCGGTCAGGTCGACATAGCGGACGCCATCAAGCCCGGCGCTCGCCACTTGTTCAGTCTTCGACACCCGTTCGTCGATCGCTTCCCGTCGCGGCGTGTCGCAGACCGTACTGCTCCTGCCCTGCCACAACGAACGGGCGACGCAACGGTCGAGATATGACTTGTGAACGGGAACATCCCTGAGCAGCACGACCTCGGCGCCGGTTTTGCGAAGCGCCGCAAGCGATGCCCTCAGGCCACCCGCCCAGACGTCGCGGCTGACCAGATGCTTCAGCCCGCCATTGACGTCGTTTTCGACGTAGCTGTAGGAAAACTGCGAAACGATCACCGCATCGGGCTTGAGGCTGGCGATCTCCTTCATTGCCGTCTGCCGCCACGCATCGCATTCGGAATAGGCCCGCATCAATCGCACGTTCCATGTCGGCACCGCCGCCACCGAGCAGGACGATTTCAGATAGGTCACCAGCCGCCAGTTGTTGGTCTCGGCAATCTTTGCCAGCGGCGTCGACCAGTGGTCGGCATGCGAATCGCCGAACAGCACGATCGTCTTTTGCGGCTTCGATGCACCCAGACTGCAGCTGCGCGGCTTGGTCTGCTCGAGGCTGGCAACGCAGGCGCTGTCTATCTGGCGCGCCGACGACGAACGTGCAGCACTGTCCGCGATCAACTTCTGCTCCGGGCCGACACTTCGCGCAGCAATCTGAGCTGCGCCAAAGGACAATGTCACGCCGAGCGAGGTCAGCAGCGCCGCCAAACCCAGCGAGCGCAGCGAACCGGCCGAAAGCCAGCCATTGGAGCGAACAGGATTCTCGACATACCGATAACTGAGGAAGGACAGGCCGACCGTCACCGCCAGGCAGGCTAGCCTGCCGGCAAGCGTAAGGTCAGGCCACAGGATCGTCGCATAGACGATGACGGGCCAGTGCCAGAGATACAGCGAATAGGACAGCTTGCCGGTCCATTGGAACGGCGGCAGTGACAGCAGGCTTGCCGGCCCGACAGCACTCTTGCGGGCGCCTGACAGCAGCAGCATCGCCGTGCCCGCGACCGGCAGCAACGCGAGGAAGCCGGGGAAAGGATCGGTCTCCGAGACGCTGAGATAGGCGACGGCGATCAATGCGATACCAGTCCAGCCCATGACAGGCGAGAATCGAAAACCCGATGCCCAGCGCTCCGCCACAACAAGCGAAACGAGCCCGCCCACAGCGAATTCCCAGGCCCGCAGCGGCGAGAAATAGAAGGCCCAGGGCTGCGACTCCGAGGTCATCCAGGCGCTCACGCCGAACGACACCAGTGCAACCACACCGAGGATGAGCGCGATACCCCTTGCCCCCGGCCGGAACCACGCGACCAACAGCAGGAACGCCGGCCAAAGCAGATAGAACTGCTCCTCGACCGACAACGACCAGAAATGCAGAAACGGGTTGCTGGCCGTGTCGGCGGCGAAATAATCGAAAGACCAGCGCAGCAGCCAGAGATTGATGACGTAGCTCGAGGCAAACAGCGCACCCTTGGCGTAAAGCTGCTGCTCGGACGGCGCGAGGATGAAATAGCCGGCGGCAAGCGTGGTGGCGATCACCAGAAGCGATGCCGGCAACAGCCGTCGGGCGCGGCGTCCATAGAAGCGCCAGAGATCGACGGTCCCGCTGCGGCCGATCTCCTGCATCAGATGGCGTGTGATCAGATAGCCCGAGATGACGAAGAAGATATCGACGCCGATGAAACCGCCCGGCAGGTCGGACATGCCGAAGTGAAAGGCGATCACGCCGCTGACGGCGATGGCACGCAGGCCCTCGATGTCGGGGCGGAAGGTGGTGACAGGTGCCGTCATGTCTTTGCTGCAACGTGTGCTGTGATGTGCGTGCTGGACATGACGGCAGGTTGGGCGACCATGCCCGCGGGCACAATTCAAACTATGTTGCAATGCAACATGAAAGCCGCCTTTCCGAACACCTTACCCGGGAGAAACGCGTGCATTTCCGCGCCTTCGAGTGTCGATTTCTGTATGAACGGAACTCATGCGGGCATTGGTCGTTAATGCCCCACGGAACCAGGGCGGCCACATGACGAATCGCGAGACTTTGCTCGGCGGGCTGCCGGCTGCGGTCTATACGACCGATGCCAGCGGGCGGATCACCTTTTTCAATGAAGCCGCAGCAGCACTCTGGGGTCACCGGCCCGAAATCGGCAAGGACTCGTGGTGCGGCTCCTGGCGGCTTCGGACGGCGGAGGGCGAACCGCTGGCACATGGCGACTGCCCGATGGCGCGGGCCCTGAAGGAGGGTCGGGCGATCCGCAACGCCGAGGCCATAGCCGAGCGGCCAGATGGCACTCTGGTGCCGTTCCTCGCCTTCCCCGCGCCAATACGCGACGAAACCGGCGAGATAACGGGTGCCATCAATCTTCTGGTCGACATCTCGGCCCAGAAGCAGGCCGAGATACAAACCCAGCGCCTCGCCTCGATCGTCGAATCTTCCGACGACGCCATCGTCAGCAAGGATCTGTGCGGCGTCATCCAGAGCTGGAACGCCGGCGCCACCAGGCTTTTCGGCTACAGCGCCGATGAAGCCATCGGCAAGCACGTCCGCATGCTGATCCCAGATGACAGGCAGGACGAAGAGGACGTCATCCTCGGCAAGGTGCGGAGCGGTCAGCGCGTCGACCACTTCGATACGATCAGGAAACGCAAGGACGGCAGCCTTGTCTTCATTTCGCTCACCGTATCGCCGGTGCTCAACGGCGCCGGCAAGGTCATCGGCGCCTCGAAGATCGCCAGAGACATTACCGAGCGCAAGGAAAGCGAGAGCCGCATCCGCATGCTCATGCGCGAGGTCAACCACCGGGTGAAGAACCAGTTCGCCGTCATCCTGTCGATGATCCGCGAGACGGGCAAGCACGCAACGACGATCGCCGAATTCGACACCCAGATCCGCAACAGGATCATGGCGCTGTCGCAGTCCCAGGATCTGCTTGTCGACGGTGACTGGCGCGGCGCTGACCTGGCCGATCTGGTCAGCAACCAGATCCGGCCGTTTGCCGCCGAGCGCCGCATCACCATATCGGGCGAGCCGGTCCTGCTGTCGACGATGGCGGTCCAGAATCTTGGCATGGCCTTTCATGAGCTTGCCACCAATTCGGCCAAGCATGGCGCGCTGTCATCCGATCTTGGCACCGTCGAAATCGGCTGGACCGCTTCCGATCGCTTTCGCCTGACCTGGAAGGAAACCAACGGACCGACCGTTGGAAAGGCCTCGCGCAAAGGATTTGGCCGGATCGTGCTCGAGCGCGTCGCGCCTTTGGCGCTGAACGGCGTAGGCCATCTCAGCTTCCAACCAGATGGCGTCACCTGGACGCTCGACGCACCGCTTGACCTGGTCCGGACGCCCGCTCCCTGACGGCAGTAGCTTCACCTCTGCAGTCGGCTTCGCTTCTCTTGCCGCGAAAGCCAGGCAAGAGTGATGCGCTCGTCGACGTCAAGCTGCGAGCCGGCCTTGGGGCGGGACGCAGCCAGCTCGTCAGACAACCGCCCTTCCGACCACGCCAAAATCACTTCCGGATGAATGTAACCTTTTCGGCAGACGGCCCGCGTGTTACAGAGGTGCCTGGCAACGTCGTCAATGACTTCGTTGCATGCCTGCGCCCTCGCTTCCGCCCGCTCGGGCACCGGCGTTCTGGAAAACAGCGCCATCGCGCGCACGGTTCCGCCCCAGGTGCGGAAATGTTTGGAGCTGAAAGCTGCGCCCGCCGCAGCTCGAATGTAGTCATTGACGTCCTGGGACGATATCGGCGCCCGCGCACCATTGTCGTCGAGATATTGAAACAGGGTCTGGCCGGGCAGTTCCTGGATGCTGCGCACGATCTTTGCCATACGCCTGTCGACCAGCCGCAAACGCCATTCTTTTCCCGATTTGCCCTTGAAGGCGAATCTGAGCGTCGAACCTTCGATGTCGACATGGCGGTTGCGTAGCGTCGTCAGCCCGAAGCTGCCATTCTCCCTGGCATAGGCGGCGCCACCCACCCGGATCATTGTATTGTCCAGCAGCCATACCACCGCTGCGACGACCCGCTCGCGCACCATTCCGCGCAGCCGCAAATCCTTGTCGATCCGGCGGCGCAGCAGCGGCAGCGCGCGTGCAAATTCGGCCAGGCTCGAGAATTTGAGCTCGTCACGCTTTTCCGACCAGTCGGGATGGTAGCGATATTGCTTTCGGCCACGCTGGTCGCGTCCCGTCGCCTGGATATGACCGTTGCTTTCGGCGCAAATCCACACATCAGTCCATGCCGGAGGAATGGCAAGCGCATCGATGCGCGCAAGAACCGCCTTGCTGGCGACCTTTCCGCCATTGGCCGTTTCGTAGAGAAGGCGCTTGCCTGCCCTTTTCCTTGATATGCCGGGCTCGTCGTCGCTGACATAAGCCAGCGATGCGTCATGCGCGGCCTCGGCATTTTCGTCCGGCACGCGCCGGGACTGCTCGGTGTCTTTCCGCATCGGTGCGATCCCTCGGGATCAACGCTAACTTGGATGCAGCTCATGGGTTCCGGCACGCTGTTGCTTGCAACGACATCCTGGTTCAAATCAAGCATGCCAACGGCTACGTTCAGGAAACGGAAACGCCCGCCGCGCACTGTGATCTCAGGCACTGACGTGCCCGGCGTCGGGACGCAACCCGACAATTCTAGCGAGGCGACAGGCTGGTCAGCTTTCTGAATTTCCGTTCGCAAAGACAGTCACCCGGGCGTCGGCGCATCGAGATCGACCTGTTCGGAACGGTCGTCTATGCGATCGGCGACGTCCATGGCTGCTATCGCGAACTGCGCACGCTCGAGGACAAGGTCGTTGCCGACGCGGCCATCCTGCCCGGCCGCAAGCTGATCATCATGCTTGGCGACTATATCGACCGTGGCCCCGATTCGGCACAGGTGATCGATCACCTCATAGCCCCGCCGCCACCAGGCTTCGAGCGTCTCTGCCTGATGGGCAACCACGAGACCCAGACGCTCGACTATCTCGACGGCAAGCTGTCACTGGCTCGGTGGCTGTCCACGGGTGCACGCAGCACGCTGTTCTCCTACGGCATCGACGCCGAGCATCTCGGCGAACTCTATGGCGGCGGCAACAGGCTCGACGACCATATTCGCGAAACCATCCCGCCGGAACACATCGCCTTCATGCGCGACCTGCCGATCATGGCCTATTCCGAACGCTTCGTGTTCGTTCATGCGGGCATCCGGCCCGGCGTGCCGCTGCTCGACCAGGAAGACGACGACCTGCTCTACATCAGGGAGGAGTTCTTCGAGGCGTCGCGTCGGCTCGACCGCTGGGTCGTGCATGGCCACACGCCGGTTGACCATCCGCGCATCGACGGCCGCCGGCTGGACATCGACACCGGCGCCTTCAAGACTGGTCGGCTGACGGCGGTGCGCATATCAGGCAAGAGCGGCAGGCTGTTTTTCTCCTAGCTCGCGACCTAGGTGTCGTTTCCAAGAAGGTTGTTCAGTCTTTGGAACGGGCTGATGCCTCCAAGGGCCGAGTGTGGGCGTGCCAGGTTGTAGTTGGCTGCCCATTGGTGAATGGCCTTGGCGCGTTCGTTCG